>Ga0079305_1000208_pt1 | contig 139819 bp, 140 predicted proteins | sample LMS_cellobiose_e_FD_79183 | JGI IMG/M metagenome (GOLD analysis project Ga0079305, IMG submission 79183) | Rumen-fistulated moose microbial communities from Alaska, USA - LMS_cellobiose_enrichment | ecosystem: Host-associated > Mammals > Digestive system > Stomach > Rumen fluid ...
ACCGGGGTCGAACTGTCCGGGGGACAGTTCGGTTCAATCATAAGGCGAAGCACCTTAACTCTTGCCCTCCCGGGCGGGGGCCAAGGCTTTTCTGGAAAAGCCTTGGATGAAAAGCACCAGGGCTCTGCAAAAATACAAGGTGGCTTCGTCTGGATTTGACCGAAGTGTCCCCCGGACACTTCGACCCTGGACCCGGTGTTTTTGGCGCTTGTTTGAAAGGGGATGGCATCTTTCGATGCCGCTGTCCCTTGCGGCTTTCACTTGTCAAACCGGTGAAGTCTCCGACGCGTATACGGGAGAGAGTATAAATCTTGGATTTTTTGGGGTGTTACCTGTAGTAGTCAATCGTTGCCGTTCCTCACGACCCATAGCCTTCCCCCTGGGGGGAAGGTGCCCGAAGGGCGGATGAGGGGGAGCGCGAAGGGCTGATGAAGGTCGGTATAGAAGAACGATCGCCTATTTAACGATAGATACTACGTAACGCAGCGTTTCCACCTCATCCGACCTCGCTTCGCTCGGCCACCTTCCCCTCAAGGGGAAGGCAAAGGAGGAGACGAAACCTACCGTTCCTGTTTTGACCACCCCACAAAATCCAATGCTTATACCACCTCACACCAAATGCGTTGGAGACTGAAAGTGTTATAAACACTGGAAAAAGGGAGTAGACGTTGCCGAAAGCAGAAACCACCTGCCAAAGCGAGCGCCCATAAAAACTGGGGTCCAGGGGGGAACCCCCTGGTGCTTTTCCGTCCCCTTTTCCAGAAAAGGGGACCCCCGGCTGGGAAGCCGCCTGTCCGGCGAGGACACACCCGTAGGGCGTCGCCCTACACTGTTATGTGTAAATAGAAAAACAGCCCTTCAGGTGCGCACGCACCCGCCCGCCCAGCAACGTTTGCTGAGCCCATAGCGGTAGTTCTGTAGCATCTGCTAGATGCGACGTCGCCCTACCGCACGCAGTGCGGCATACGGCTCACTCCTCCTTGCTCAAAGCAATGAGCTTCTGCAGCCTGTGATTCAGCGACGACTTGGTCACCGGCGGCTCACACAGCGCCGCCAGCTGGGCCAGGGACAGCTCCGGATACGCCTCCCGCAGCCGGGCCGCCTCCCGCAGCTTGGGGCTCAGGTCCTCCAGGGCCCCCCGCTCCCGCAGGGTCTGGATGGCCCGGCGCTGCTCCAGGGCGGCGTCCACGGTCTTCTCCACGTTGGCCGCCTCGCAGTTCACCCGGCGGTTGACCCCCTCCCGCAGCAGCTTCTCCGCCTTGGCGTTCATCAGCTCCATGGCCGACACCGGGGCCCCGATGGCGGTGAGCAGGTCCTCGATGGCCTCGCTCTGCTTGAAATAGGTGACGTAATTGGACTTCCGGGTGGTGGACTTGGCCCCGTAGCCCAGCTCCCCCAGCAGCACCTCCAGCTCCCGGCTGACGCTGTAGTGGGTGGTGGCCAGCTCCAGGTGATAGCCCTTCCTTGGGTCCGTCACCGAGCCCCCCGCCAGAAAGGCCCCCCGGAGGAAGGACACCCGGCAGTGGTCCTCCTCCAGCAGCCCGAAGTTGATGTGGTGGGCAGGGCCGGAGGGGTCGAAGGCGCACTGGTCCCACAGTAGCCGCAGCTTCTCCGGGTCCTCCAGGAGGAAGACCCGCTTGCCGCCGCTCTCCGGGTCGGACTGCCCGTCGAACTTCACCCCGAAGGCCCGCTTGAACAGCCCCGGCAGCCGCCGGGCAAAGGGCTCCGACTCGGTGACGATGCGCACCTGCCGCCGGTCGAACCGGTTGCAGTAGAGGAGCACCCCGCAGGCCTCCGCCACGGCGCAGCACTTCCGGCTGACCCTCCCCCGGCACAGCTCGGTCTTTACCTCGGACGCGAAGGACACGCCCCTCCCCTCCTTTCCTTATCGGCTCTGGCGGTTTATATCGCGGTGCTGTTCCTCCACTCTATACCCCTTCTGGTCGATAAACTCCGCAATGGCGTGGGCCAGAGCCACGGACCGGTGGTGGCCCCCGGTGCAGCCCACGGCGATGACCAGGGCGGACTTCCCCTCCTCCACGTACTGGGGCAGCAGGAAGGAGAGCAGCTCCTCCAGGTGCCGCAGAAACTCCTGGGTCTGCTGATAGCCGAAGAGGAAGGACCGCACGTCCTCCTCCAGGCCGGTGCAGTCCCGGAGCTCCGGGATGTAGTAGGGGTTGGGGAGGAACCGCACGTCAAAGACCAGGTCGGCGTCCATGGGGATGCCGTACTTGAACCCGAAGGAGGTCACCGACACCGTCAGGGTCTCCTTGGGGGCGGTCATACCGAAGAGCCGCAGCAGCTCCCCCCGGAACCGGGAGAGGTTGAGCCCCGTGGAGTTGAGGATGTGGGTGGCCCGGCGGCGCACCGGCTCCAGGGCCACCCGCTCCAGCTTCACCGCCTCGGGCAGGGGGTGCCCCTGGCGGGTGAGGGGATGGGTGTGGCGGGTCTCCTTGTACCGGTTGATGATGACCTCGTCGGAGGCCTCCACGAAGAGCAGCTGGTACCGCAGCTCCATCTCCTGGAGCTGGTCCAGCACCTGGAAGAGGCCGTCGAAGGTCTGGCCCCCCCGGATGTCCGTGACCAGGGCCACCCGGCTGTACCGCCCGGTGCCCGCCCCGGCCATGCACAGCCCGGCGAAATTCGGGATCAGGGACACAGGCATGTTGTCCACACAGTAGAACCCCAGGTCCTCCAGGAAGGAGGCCGCCGAGGACTTGCCCGCGCCGGACTGGCCGGAGATGATGATAAATTCCATGGTGTAGTCCCCCTTTTCCCCTCGGTGGGGCGAAAAAACAGTGAAAACAGCTTAGTATAGTATTGTATCAAATCTTTCCGCAAGCCGCAAGCCGAATTCCCCCTTTTTGCTCCCCGCCGGGGCCCATAGGAGGCACAGCGGCCGCTTTTGTCTATTTCATCCATTGACAGGACCCATGGAAACGGATAGAGTATTTGGGTTACTATGTTTTGAATTCAACAGCAAAGAAGGGACCCCCCTATGGCAAACCATCCCGCCCCGCCGGAAAACAAAATGGGCGTCATGCCCGTGGGCAAGCTCCTGGCCAACATGGCCGTTCCCATGATGATCTCCATGCTGGTCCAGGCCCTGTACAACGTGGTGGACAGCGTGTTCGTAGCCCGCATCAGCGAGAACGCCCTCACCGCCGTGTCCCTGGCCTTCCCCCTGCAGAACCTGATGTTCTCCATCATCATGGGCACCGCCGTGGGCGTCAACGCCCTGATCTCCCGGGCCCTGGGGGCCAGGGAACAGGACCGGGCCGACCGCACCGCCTGCACGGGCATCTTCCTGGCCCTGTGCTCCTTCGTGGTGTTCTGCCTCATGGGTCTCTTCCTCACCCGCGTCTTCTTCGCCCTCCAGACCGACGTGGGGGAGATCGTGGACTACGGCGCGTCCTACACCCGCATCTGCCTGTGCTGCTCCTTCGGGGTGGTGCTGCAGATCATGCTGGAGCGCCTGCTCCAGTCCACCGGCCGGACCCACCTGGCCATGACCACCCAGCTCATCGGCGCCGTGACCAACCTGGTCCTGGACCCCATCCTCATCTTCGGCCTGCTGGGGGCCCCCCGGCTGGAGGTGGCGGGGGCGGCCATCGCCACGGTCATCGGCCAGTGCACCGCCGCCGTCTGCGCCCTGGTCATGAACCTGAAGAAGAACCCGGACCTGCACCTCCACTTCAAATACATCCGCTTCCACGGCCCCACGGTGAAGAACATCTACCGCATCGGCCTGCCCTCCATCCTGATGATGTGCATCGGCTCGGTGATGACCTTCCTGTTAAACCGCATCCTCTTGTCCTTCACCACCACTGCCACGGCGGTCTTCGGGGCCTACTTCAAGCTCCAGTCCTTCATCTTCATGCCGGTCTTCGGCCTGAACAACGGCATGGTGCCCATCATCGCCTACAACTACGGGGCCAGGAACCCGGAGCGGGTCCACCGGACCATCAAGCTGGCCGTCATCACCGCCATGTGCATCATGGCCGTAGGCACCCTCCTCTTCGAGTGCATCCCCGGGACCCTGCTGTCCTTCTTCGACGCCTCAGACCACATGCTGGCCATCGGGGTGCCCGCCCTGCGGATCATCGGCATCCACTTCGTCATCGCCGGCTTCTGCATCCCGGCGGGGTCGGTGTGCCAGGCCATCGGCAACCCCATGTACTCCCTCATCGTGTCCGTCTGCCGCCAGCTGGTGGCCCTCATCCCGGCGGCCTGGCTGCTGGCCCAGACGGGGAACCTGGACCTGGTGTGGTTCGCCTTCCCCATCGCGGAACTGGTGAGCTTCGCCCTCAGCTTCGTCTTCCTCCGCCGGACCCTGCGGAAGGCCGACGCGGTGATGGCCATTGACGCGGGGGAGATCTGACTCCCGTTCAAAAGCAAAAGGACACCCTCTCCGTCACGGCTTCGCCGTGCCGGAGAGGGCGTTTTTCGCAGCGGCCTCTTTTATCTTCCCTCCCCTTCCCGATTGACAGGACTTCCCAACCGGCGTAAAATGAGGAAAATCACAACTCCAAGGAGGGACCCCCATGAAACGAATCCTTTCCCTGCTTCTTGCCCTGGTGCTGGCCATGAGCCTGGCGATCCCCGCTCTGGCGGCGGAGGGGCAGGACGAGAACTATTACTACTTCAAGGACCGGGACGGCAACGAGATGATGGCCCCCAAGGACGCCTTTGCCGCCCAGGTGGTGGAATTCACCCCCGGAAACCCCTGGACCTCCCAGAAGCTGAATATGGACCCCAAGGTCGCCCTGGGCCTGCCCGACTACGGCGGGGAGACCGAAGGCGGCGACCTGAACCTGGGCAAGGGCGGCGTGCTGGTCCTGCGGTTCGACGTGGCCATCTACGACGGCGAGGGCCTGGATATCTATGTCTTTGAGGTGGGCCCCGACGTGGAGTCCACCGTGGTGGAGGTCAGCGCCGACGGCAAGACCTGGCTGGAGGTGGGGACCACCAAGGGCAAGACCGCCGGGGTGGACCTGGCGGGCAAGGTCCCGGAGGGGGCCCAGTTCCGGTATGTCCGCCTCACCGACACCGGGAACAACGGCAACTACAGCCGGTGGCCCGGGGCGGACATCGACGCGGTCTCCGGCCTGAATTCCAAGGCCGTCATGTCCGACTGGTACAAGGAGGAGCAGGAGAATCACCCCGACGATCCCTCCATCATCCCCGAGATCCTCATCGACGCGGACCTGACCCAGCCCATCACCCGGCTGGAGTTCGCCGCGGTGTGCGTGAAGGTCTTTGAGAACCTCTCCGGCACCAAGGCCCTGCCCGACGTCACCAACCCCTTTACCGACACCTCCGACCCCGAGGTCCTGAAGGCCTACAACGTGGGCATCACCAACGGCACCTCGGAGACCACCTTCACCCCCAACGCTCTGCTCAACCGGGAGCAGTGCGCCACCATGCTCACCCGGGTGTTCAAGCGGGCCACCATGGCCGGCTGGACCCTGCCCGCCGACGACCGGTATAAGCTGACCTACTCCATGCCCGCCCCCTTTGCCGACGACGCCCTGATCTCCGAATACGCCCGGGACAGCGTCTACTTCATGGCGGCCAACGGCATCATCCAGGGCAAGGGAAACAACCTGTTCGTTCCCCGGAACACCACCACCGAGCAGGAGGCCATGGGCTACGCCAACGCCACCCGGGAGCAGGCCCTGGCCATCGCCATGCGGATGGTGCGGAACCTGAAGTAATTGTCCAAAAACAGCGCAAAACCGCCCCGATCTCTCCCGTGAGACCGGGGCGGCCTTTTCTTCCCTTATTCCGCCTCACACACCACCGACAACTCGCCGGTGACGGTGTCGATCACATACCCCCCGATCCGCACGTCCGCCGGGATGAGGGGATGGTGCCGCAGGGTCTCCACCGTGTCCGCCACGGACTGCTCCACGGTGTCGAACCCGGCCAGCCACTTCTCAAAGTCGATGCCGCAGTATTTCATCAGGTCGATGTGGTCCCGGGGCACCCCCCGCCGGAGCATGTGGCCGATCATCATCTCCGCGTCGATGTGCTGGACGCCGCAGTCGGTGTGGCCGATGACCATGACCTCCTCCACCCCCAGCTCGATGATGGCCACCAGCAGGGACCGGACCACCGACCCGAAGGGACTGGTCACCACGCCCCCGGCGTTCTTGATGATCTTCACGTCCCCGTTCTTCAGCCCCAGGGCGGCGGGGAGGAGCTCCACCAGCCGGGTGTCCATGCAGGTGAGGATGGCGATCTTCTTGTTGGGATACTTGCTTGCGGCGTACTGTTCGTACTGCTTTTCCTCCACGAATTTTTTGTTGTAGGCCAGCATTTCCTCGATCATGTTGCCTCGCTCCTTTCTGTTGAAGTCATCCTACCACACCCGCGCCTGCTCTGGCAAGGAAAACCGGGGACCGCCCACCCGACGGCGGACGATCCCCGGTTTTTTCCGCTTACGCGGGATTGAACTTCTCCTTCTTCTGTTTGCACTTGGGGCACTTCCAGTCCGCCGGCAGGTCGGCGAAGGCCGTCCCGGCGGGGATGCCGTGGTCCGGGTCCCCCTTGGCGGGGTCGTACACCGTGCCGCACACGGAGCAGATGTACTTCCCGGTGGCCTGTCCCCCGGCGATGACCGTGGGGGGAATGGAGGCCGGCGGGTTGTCCAGGTGGATCACCGCCTTGTTCTCCAGGTTCTCCACCCCCAGGGGGGTGTGGGTGGAGAGGTACACCGTGGGGTTGGCCCGGACGAACTCCCGGACCCGGTCCAGGGTCTCCCGGGCGGCGGCGGGGTCCTCAAAGACCACCGACAGCTTGTTTTCGTACAGGGCCTCGTCGGTGTAGGTCACGTCCCCGTGGAGCAGGTAGAACAGGTCCCCGTCCTGGGCGATGACGATGCTGTTGCCGGTGGTGTGGCCTTTGGCGGGCAGGAACCACACCCCTTCGGCGATCTTCTGGGACGCCGGGAAGTTGTGGAAGGGCCCGTCGGCAAAGGCGGCCTTCTCCACGTTGGGCAGGGCCTTCAGCTCGTCGGAGGCGGCCTCCTCCTGGGAGGCGTAAATGACGGCGTTGGGGAAGCTGGCCAGCATCCCGCTGTGGTCGGCGTGCTTGTGGGTCAGCAGGATCTTGCTCACCTGGTCCGGGGCGTACCCGGCGGCAGCCAGAGCGGGGAGATAGTCCCGGACGCGGCCCCCCATGTGGATCATGGTGGTCTCGTCGGGGACCTGGTCGGGCACCCCGTCGGGCAGGCCGGTGTCCACCAGGATCACCTCGCTGCCGGTGTCGATGACAAAGTTCTGCAGGCTGGACCGGTACTTCACCGCCGGGTCGAAGGCCTGGGGGCCCTCCTCGCCGCCGAAGGCGAAGGGCTGGGTCATGAACCCGTTTTCGTAGAGCTTCACCGCCTGGATCTTCATGGCGCGTCCTCCTTTTGTTTTGCAAAATTCAGTTGTGTGAAATCTATCCAGAGAAAAGAATACCCCATCCCGCCGGAAAACGCAAGGGGGACGGGGCAATTTTTCGGGCTCACCACTTCCCCAGCAGCAGGAGCAGGCCGGGGACCCAGGCGGTGACCACGCCCTCGAAGACCTGGAGGCAGGGGACGAAACGGCCCAGGTCCTTTTTCAGCAGGTCGGTGAAGAGGGCGCTGCCCCACAGCAGGGCCCACAGCCACCAGATCACCGCCCACCGCCAGTCCGGAGCCAGGCCAAGGGGCTGGCAGCCCACGACCCCCTCCACGGCCCCGAAGACCAGGGCGTTGACCGCCACAAATACGGAAAAGACCCCGAAGGGCCGGGTGTCCAGCTGCCACAGGTGGTTGGCGGCCACGAACAGGTAGGTGAAGCCGAAGAGCAGCCCGGTGCCGGCGGCGTAGTAGTTCCCCTGGACCAGGGACAGGGCGTTGATGAAAACGGACAGGCCCCCCACGAAGAGGTTCATCACCGCCGCGGCCCGTCGGTCCACGCCCCACAGGGCGCACAGGCCGTTGTTGATGAGCACGATCCCCACAAAAAGCAGACAGACTCCCAGCATCCCTCTCAACTCCCTGACCGGTCTCCCGCCGGGGGCGGGGCAGCATTTCGGAAAGAAACAGCCCGGAGCGAGAGACCTCGCTCCGGGCAAAACAAGTGGCACGCCAGAAGGGACTCGAACCCCCAACCCTCAGAACCGGAATCAGTCTCCTCAAAGGGCATCCCCGTTGATTCTTAAGGGATTGCCGACAAGCTCCGTATTTTTCCCACGTATTTTACCACATCAGGACGAAAAAGTCAAAAATGATGTCATTGCAGAAACCCCCGGCCTCTTCTTTCCTGAAGCCGGGGGTCTCACATTGTTCTGGGCTCAATCCATCCCCAGCGTCTCCGCCGTTTCCGTAGGATCCTGCTGTGTCCGAACCAGCCCAAGCCGCCCCAGGATGGCGACGGCCTCATCCCGCTTCATGGGACTCTCCGGCCGGCTGCCGTCCACGATTCCGGACTTCTCGGCCTTCTGCCACCAGCCCTCTTTCACGGACCAGTCCGGTTCTGGCTGCTTCGCGGCCTCCTTGAAATAGTTGCTGATAGCCACCTTGGCCGTCTCCTCTGCGATCTTTCTGACATCCTCAACACTCAAACTCACTTCAGGTTCCTCCTCTCGGTTCAACGGGATGCTGGCCGGTCTGCGGATGCGCCAGTAAAACTTGACCTGCTGCCGGAACATTGCCCAGCTCCCTCTGGTCCGTCTGTCCAGAGTGGAGGCAGGGTCATTGACATACGCAATATCTCCCTGCACGTCCCACAGCAAAACGAAATGTCCGCTCTTGGTCCAGTTGCCCGGGCCCATGCAGGCGATGATCAGATCCCCCTGGGCCAGATACTGGAGGACCTGGGCATGGAGGCCGCTCCCTGCGTTGCCAAAGATGCTTACGCTGTTGAGCTGGGTGCAGCTCAGGCCGTAGCGCTTAGCTGCTGGCACGAAATATCCGTAGTAAGTCCCGTGGTTCAGGGCCTTATACCCGTGAGCCAGCGCCCATTTACACTCCGTGGCGGGGGTGACCTTGGGGTCCGCCCAAGTGGCCAGCACCATGGCCAGGGCCGTGGGTCCGCACCCGGAACCCCCGATGGTGGCGCTCTCTCCCTTGACGGCGTAGGCCACGTTTTTCCAACGGGTGTCCGTCTGAAGATAACTGACCGGCTGCTTATTCATCCGGCGGCACCTCCTCCGGGTCGCCCTTCTTATCCACGCGGCCCTTGATGACCGCAACGTATCGGGCCAGCCAGTCCGGGACATCCGCACCCATTCTGCCAGCGTTTTCGATGATGGAAAGCATCTCGTTCAGGATAAACCAGACCGTGACGATCAGGCCGAATATGACATTCGTCGGTACCTGGATGCCCATGTGAGTAACTGAGCTGATAAGGACATGGTCCAGGCAGACTGCCACGACGATCACCGCCAGGTATGCTACTTTCTTCAGGATGCCAAGGACGCCCTTTTTCGAGCTCCACCCGTAATTCGAGTCGTCGGGGTGCTGGATGGCCTCCGCCTTGCTAGCCAGCATCCCTGTGATGTAGTCAATGACCATCATCAGCGCCAGGATGACCAGCGGAGCAAACAGATTCCCCAGCTTCAAAGAAAGCCAGGCGACAATGGCGCTCACCGCCCCCTGGCCCGTCAGATATGCTCCTCTCATCGTGTTCTCCTTTCCTCACCCTTGGTGAAATTCCGTGTCCGGCTTCCGGGCTTTGTGTACAGTGATATTCGCTCTCAAAACCTCAAAAACATCCTCGTCTTTGAAGATTCTGGTCTCTGCCACCCCGGTCCTGGCTCCCAGAGATATGGTCGCGGGGATCTTGTAGCTGACGATGTTGTCGATGATCGTATTCTCCACGTATCGCTGCTCGGTGCCGAAGGCCACCCAGGTCTGGACGTCATACCCGGTAAAGTCGAACGCCTCTCCTGTGGTGGGGTCCTTGCACGTGATGTTCATATAGCGGGTCGTGGCTTCCCGCATCTCAATGGACAGTTCTGCCAACAAGCCAAACCACCTCCGTCCTAGTGATAATGTCGCACGTCCCATGCGTGGATTCTATAACCTCCACACATGGGCTGTCGGATGTTCTGATTCCGGCGTCTGCGTCTGTTTTGGCCTTCACCGAAACGGCCGGGGAGCTGGCGGTGACGACCTCGACCTCCGCCTGGCTGGTAAACTCAGGCGGGGTCCCGTGCCAGAGTGTCAGGTAAAACCATGCTTGTCCCATGACCCGCCTCCTCACTCTGACCACACGCCGCCGGTGGACTGGCCGTAGACCGTGATGGTGTACTCGCCGTCCCCCTGGGTCAGCTCTTCGTCGTCCACCGTCACCGTCCCGGTTGCCCCGGCCGCCAGCGGGCCGCCGCTCTCCACCAAAAGTCCTACGCCGCGAGCCGGAGTGGTCCCGGCTTTGGTCGCTCTGGCCTCCCACTGTGCAAGCGCCAGGTCCGAGGAAAACGTGCAGACGCACTGGTCAAAGCCGCTTTCGTCGCTGATGATCGTGCGGGATGGCGTATTGACTGTGATGACCGGGGGATTGCCTCCGCCGCCGCTGGGAGCCACCACGATGGTGTGGTCCTCTGCCACGGCTGCGATCGTGTAAACGTACCCGTCCACCTCATACTCCACGGTCCAGGTGATGCCCGCGATCCGCCCGCCGTAGTACCCCAAGGTGAAGTGGAACTTTGCGTTCTGGAGCTCCTGCCGGGTCCAGCTGCCCGGGTTGGACAGCGTGACGATGGAGTAGCTGGTGGATGTCAGGTCCTGGGCCGCCCCCTTGAGGGTGGAGCCAGAGTAGACAGCGATGCGGCATACATGGGTGCTGTCCACGGTGGCGTTCTCCCGGGCCGCGTAGCACTTGACCGACACGCTCTTGATCGTCGCCCCGGCCGGGATGTCGCTGAAATCGAAGCTGTAGATCGCGTCGCCGGTGGTGGTGTTGCCGCTGGCGTTGCCCTTGACGTAGGTGTTGGTCGAGGTCTCCGTCCCCGGGTCCTCTGCGGTATACCCGATGGCATACTCCAGATACGAGGTCGTGGAGCTGCTGCTGGAGATGTAAAAAGCCCCTCCGCTGTCGCTGAACTCCGTGTCCAGGTCTCCATTGGCCACCTGCGTGACGGTATCGCTCAGCCCCTGCACGAATTGACTTGTAACATCCACACCGTTGTCCGTCACGGTCAGCCCCGTCAGGGTGTCTGCGGTGATGGTCACATCGTCCCCGGGCAGAGGCTCTGTGTCGCTGGCTGTCACCGTTGCGCTGGTGCTGTTGCTGATGGTCACGTCGTAGGTCGTGACGGTCACGCTGTACGTTATTTCAAGGTCTGCGCCGTAGAGGTAGATGTACTTCGTCTGCGTGGACGATGAGCCTGTCCCGCCGATTCTCAGCCGCAGATTGTTCAGATCCGCCCTTGTCCAACCTGTTCCGGGGGAAAGCGTAACCGTGTTCGATGTGGAGGTTGAGGCAAACGTTACATTTGACCCCTTTGCCGTTGTCCCCGCATAAAGCTGACAGACGGTATTCGTTACACGGTTGGTACTGCTGACCCGGACCGTGACTTTGCCGCTGATTCCAGTAATCGTTGCGCCTGCGGGAATTTCCGAAGTGTCAAACGTCAGGTAGAAATACCCCGTCGTGCTGGTGTTGACGGTGATGCGGCAATAATTCGATGTGTTGCCAGACGCTTTGTATGCGTTGGAAATCGCATAGCTTCCAGACGTTGGAATCGTAACGTTAGATTCGCCCGTATAGCCGGAGGGGACGAGGGTGACAGTGCCCGTAATCGTTTTGGTCCCCATGCGCTCCCCTCCTTATCAGGCCGACCACAGATCGTTTGCGCTGGCCTGACCGAAAACTTTGATGATATACGTCCCATCCGCGCCGCCGGCGGCAGACGACAAGTCGGAGCCGTTGATCTTGCACTCCTTGGACGTGTCGGCAGCCAGGGTGGTGCCGGTCATGTTGGTGGACCCGGCAGCGGTCGGAATCTGCGTCCCGGCGTCCTGAGCCGATGCGTTGCTGGGCACCAATTTCACCTTCCAGGCTTTCAGCGCCATGTCGCTCTGGAAGCTGAACGTCGCCACATTCTTCCCGGACTGTTCCGAAATGATGGCCACATCCGGCCCCGTGATCGTGATGGTCGGGATGGCGGTGGACAGCGTGATGGTCGCAGAGGACGCGGCGGATTCGTTGTAGACGCTGTCCCTGACCTTGATATAGACCGTCTTGGACCCGTCGCCGCCGGTAAGCGTGACCGCCTTCGTGCCGGAGAACGTCTCCCAGCTGGCCGCAGATTCAGTGGAAACTCCATTGATGCCCCAGATTTTCATGGCAGCGGCATCTTCAGCCGCAATCGTCAGTGTCACGTTCTGCGACGTGGTGACCGATGCCCCGGCGTTGATGGTGAATGCGCTTATGGTCGGCGCCAGGGTGTCCAGGGTTAAGCTAAAATAACTGGCCATTGTGATCCCTTTTTTCTTCGGTTATTCCGTAGGTGTATAAACGGCCCACCCCTGCGGGTAGACATCCGGCGCCCACACATTGCCGTCGATGGTGGAAATATACAAGGTGCCCTTGTAGTCCACGATGTCCCCGGTGTTGTACGCGTCGGCTGCACCTGTGGGCTGGGACCATTCCGGGTAGCCCTGCTCGTCGATGCCCACTGCCTTAAATAACGCAGGAACCAGGTCCGGGGTCCAGTCTGCCTGGCTGGTGTGGGCCTGAATGCAGCGGTACAGCTGGGGATCGCCCACGCTGTTGGTGCCGTAGGTCAGGTACTCATCCACCTTGTAGGCGTGTCCCACCGTCCACGGATCATACACGGTGGCCACCTCCATGGCCTCTTCCTCGGTCAGCGCGGCGGCGAGCAGCTGGAGGGCCTTTCTGATCTGCTCCGCTCTCTGCTTCTTATTCATCCTCGGCCACCTCCTCGACGTCGGGTTCCGCCTCAACGACAGGATCCTCTTCTTCGTCAGGTTTCTCCTCGGCTTCATCGGTCACGCCCAGCATGATGTTGAGGAGTTCCTCCGCCGTAGGCCCGGTCTCAGGCGGCGTAGGGTGGTCGGTAATCTCTCCCGTCTCGATGTTGCGGTAAACATGGCGACCACCAACCACAGTCTCCACATACCCCGGGACTCTCGGGAGTTCTACTGTCTGTACCATGGTATCACTCCTTTATTTTGACAAAGACGTTGCTGATGCCGTCAAGCCGGCCATAATAGTCCCGGCTATTATGCAAGTAACCGTACATCGCATCGACGTGGGGCAGTACATAGCCGGAACAATGATGCCCGTATTGGTAATTGTTACCATATTCTCTATACCCGTATGGTATTGCCGATACGACACCGTTAAACGTTCCGATAACAAACTTTAGGTTCCAAGTATAAGCCAAACTAGTCCACGGCAGTACACTAGACTGACCATTGAAAATTGTCGTAACCAACGAAAACGTCCATGTCGAACTGTTCCAAACTAAATCACCCATACCTATATCACACATACAGCGCAGTGTGTTGTTCGGTCCGCTGGTAACCCCCAAAATCAAACCTAGAGGGCACACTAACTTTGACGCACTAGTATAATCCGATGGCGAGCCAAAACTTTTCAAGAATGTCGAAGCGCCCCAGTATTGAGACGAAGCATCCCAATTCAGGACCACAGACCACGGCAAATATAAGACATAACTTGTATACGAACTGCTCGACCCATATACCCAGAACATAACAGCACCGTTATCAACAACTACACATTCTTGGCTTGTTCTTGTAATGTATGTGTTATATACCGAATTGCCAGAATACTTGAGCAAAGTCCATGTGTCACCATCTACCAACCCGGTACTAAACAATCGTGTACAATCCAGTTTTGAAATCCCCATATACGCCGAAGATTCGCCATTCCCAGAACACAACAACGAATAATTTGAATTTGGTATCTTGACAATAGTCCGAACGTTGTGCGCATACACGCCGTTTGTAAGAAGGGAACGCTGTTGTCCGTCCGGGTTAATATTCCCCAGCGTTGAACCTGTTCCATACGCCGCCCGTCCGGTCACTCTTGCCGTTGTGCCGGAAACCGAAATCGCTAGATATATATTCCTTGAGGATGTGCCAATGAACAGCATGACACCCTCTGTTCCAGATGTGTCGATTTCAGTCTCATATGCGCAAAAAAGCCAATCGCTTGTTGCTATACTGCTAATCGTGGCAACGTACTTATACTGATTTGTAATATCGACGCTTTGCGTCCCGTTGTAATATATCAGCTTGTCATACACGGTCGATTGCGACGAAGATGTTGTTGATGTTGAAATGAAATGATATGGCATCAGCCAGATTGGAACGCCTTTGTGGCAGACAAACGCCGTACACAGGGTTTCGTGCAGTGTTCGTCTGGCATTGTTGATTGTATTTGCGGCTCCAGCCATAATATCGGCATAAGTGCCTGATGAAGCTATCGAATACGGCTTTTCTTGTGACATCCACTTGAAAATAGTACTCCACGTAAAACCGCCGTCGGTGGATTGGTACAACCAAATGTCCCAAGCAGTCGAATAGCTGTCTGTTTCAGGGCCAACCAGTACTGGCACTCCACCCAGAGCAAGCAATCGGTTGTTCATATTGTCATAAGTGACTGCAAAACACAAAGACAGAACACCGTCGATATCCGGCAATTCAAAATTGAAATACTCGCTATCTGGTGCGCCTGCGGCTTGTTCGTTTCGCATCGCAACGTAATCCGGTGCGTCAAAGTTCATCACAAAATCCCCGTTGGCCAACACCCATTTCTCCCCGAGTGTATTCCTGACTGTACTTCTGATGTCACCAACTCGGAAAGTGTTTTCAATGCCTTCAAGCGTGGCCTCAAACCCGTCCTTGACTTGCGGGTCATCAGCCGGGTCCAGGCCCAGGGCCTCCGCTGTGTCGTCGGGCAGGAGGTTGGCTTTGCTCAGCGCGCTGCCCACCTGCTGGAACCCGTCGGTGTTGATCCCGTTCAGGTCCAGGGGGAAGGTCCCTTCCCGCAGCATGGCCAGCGCCTGCTCCCAGGTGGTCCCCGCCGGGATCGACGACTTCATGGTCCGGCTGTTGCCGGTGCCTTTTATGATTGAATCTTTCATTTTGCTACACCTCCCCGGCGTATACTTCTGCGCTGTAGAAGAAGGTCTCCTCCAGCCTGGTCAGCGCGGCCTCCACCGCCAGCAGGATGGACTCGATGGCGTTGGCCTCCTCGTAGGTCAGGCCGTCCATGTCGTCCGGCACTGGCGGCGTCCCCGCCAGCATGGGCATCGCCTCGCGCAGCGTGACGATGTTCTGGCGGTAGGTCTCCATCTGTTCCGATGTCGGAATGTCAGCTTGGGTCCAATCGGTCTTGGGCGACACCGAGATTGTATAGCCAAGATCGTAGAGCCAGTCCGCCAGCAGCTCAACGGCCGCTCCGACCCGGTTGAGATCGACGTCATTGTAGGCCCCCCGCAGGAAGCCTTCGCGGACCTGACTGTATTCATCCAGCCTGCCGTAAAGCCATTGCAGCTGGTCTTCTTCCGTCCGTCCTGCGACGCCTGCGCCGGCTCTGCTTTTGATCCAGGCTACATCTGCCTCTGCCCGGTCTGTCACAAGGTCCAGCGGGAGACGGACAGGCAGAAACTCGATTTTGACCCAGCCGTCTGCGTCGTTTGCCCCGTCCTCCCCTGTGCTTTCCGGGTCAAGACTCCAGGAGTACGTGACGTAGGACGCCCCATACCATCCGCCGCCATAGGACGGGTTGTCGTCCGCCGCAGAACCGCCGCCATATCCGCCCTGGCCTCTGGAGCTGTTTCTGTTGTAGAAGCATCCTTGCAGGTCATAGCTGATGTACTGCGTGATGCTCAGGGCCGAGGTGACGCTGCCGCTGGATGATGGGGCTCTCGTGGCAGTTCCCCAGGCGATGTAGTGTTCTGGCGTGTACGGGGCTGATCCGTTCCCGTTCTTCCCGTCCTGCCGGCTGCCGCGATAGCTCTCATCGCCTGTGCCGCCGCCGCCGGCTGCCACCAACAGCACTTCATAGTTCTGGGAACCCTTCGTGAACTGGTATCGGCTGTCCGTGATCTCGTCGATGAGCCGGAACAGGAACGTGCCCCCGCCGCTTCCGCCGCCGGAGCCGTCCTTTGCCGTGCCTGTGGTCCCGGTGCCCCTCGTTCCCACGACCAGCCGGAGCTCATCTCCTGCGTTCAGAAGGAGTTTCGCAGTCAGCTGGGCGCCCTTTCCCGGGACAGAGCCGTAGTCCCCGGAGAACGTGTTCCCCTTGCCGCCGGCTGCCCCGGCAGCGGTTATGACATATGTGCCAGTCTCGGGAACCACATACGACTGTTCCGCGCCGGTTGCCGTGAAGGTGACTGGGTCCGATCTTCTCATGTTCCTTCACCTCACCATTCCAGAATGACGCACCCGGGCTGACCCTGTCCGCCGGCCTCGCCGGGCTGCGGGTCTGATTTGTCCGTCCAGCGGTACCCGATGTCGTCTTCAGACGCCTTGTAGTAGTAGCGAACGCCGTTGGCACCGGCTTTCCCGCCGATGCCGCCTGACCCGTAGGAGCCGTTGGACGCCTGCCCGTAGTCCGGGCCTTTCTGGGCGTAAACGGTGCCGGACTGTACGTCCATGATCCCGTTGGCGTACTCTCTGCCGTTGGCGGAGTCCGCCACGCCGAAGGTGGTGTTTCCGCCTTCTTCACCCAGACTGCCGTTGTTTCTGGCTGCGCCGCCTACTCCGCCGGTACCGCCGGACCCGCATGCATAGGCATAGACCTGCCCCAGCGTCGTGGCCATCTCCATGATGAACACTTTCCCGCCGGGCCCGCCGATGCTCCCTTCGGTGTCGTCGGGGTCGAAGATGGAGAAGTTCCCGGCGCCGGAGGACTTTCTCACACCGCCGCCGCCTCCCATGCCGCCGGTGCCGCCGCTGATGACGGTGACGCGGATGGTCGTGGCCACCGGCGCGGTCCAGTTGCCGGAGCCGGTCAGGACCACCTTGTTTGCGTACAGGGAATCGTTGGACGTCTGCACCAGATAGGACGGCATCCGGGTCATTACGCCGTCCTGGAGCGCCAGCTGCTGCTTGTACAGCCGGGCGGAGATGGTGGTCTGGAACTGGGTGTCTACCGACTGGATGTCCCCGCACTCCGTCGAGGGGTTCCCTCGGTGGATGACCCGGAAGCTCTTGCCGCCGTACTCGAACATACAGGAGACGTAGGCCGTCTTCGCGTCGTCGATGGTGTGGATGAAGGGGTTGTCCACAGACAGGGAGACCTCGCTCTCCGTGTTGGACCCGGCGAAGGTGACTTCGCCCTCATCCAGCTGGAAGGTCAGGTCCGCCACGTCGTCGTTGGCCTGCATCCTGGGCGGCTCTGCCATGTTGTCCAGGGTGATTCGGTTGCCCTCCGTGCGGATCAGCTTGCCAACCCGCAGCTTGCCGGTGGCAAAGTCCTGCCGGGGCCAGGTCTGGGTGGCCATGCAGGCAAAGCGCAGCAGCTCGCCGCACATCCGGCCCTTCACGGCGTCCTCCGTGGCCGTCATGTGGGTGTCGGCCACGTCGTCGTCAACGATGAACCGGTCCGCGAAGTTCCCGCCCAGAGAGACCAGGATGGCCTCCAGCCACCCGGAGAGGGTGGTGGGCAGGATGGCCGGCACCACGAACTTCCGCTTGACCAGCATCCCCACGATGTCCAGCAGCTCCCAGGTGACCGTCAGGTCCTGGAGGGACCAGCCGCCGGACTGCTGATAGTAGGTCCCGGCGGGCAGCCATTCCGTGGTCCCGTCCGCCAGGCGAAGGCCCAGCTGGATGGGGATGGCCTGCCGGTCCTCGATGGAGCCGAACAGGCTGTTGGGGGCGTATGGGTCGAACCGGTGGTTTTCGTTCTCAACCACCAGGGTGCAGGTGGAATACGGGATGTTCAGGCCGGAGAACGTGACCTCGGTGTAGATGTCCACCGCCTGGATGATGTCGGTGCCCCAGGATTCGTAGAGCCCCAGCATGATGCGGGGGACGCGGACCCTCCTGCTGCATTCGCTCCACTTCAGGATCGTCAGCCGCAGCCGGGTCGGGTAGTCAACGGTGAAGTCGTCGATCACCAGCAGGTTCGTGCGGTTCCCCTCCACTGCCTCCTCATGCAGCAGCGTCGCTCCGCTGTAGATTTGCACGGTGAAATCCACGGGATAGCCGTTGAACGGCTGGGAAGAGAACAGGAAGCTGACAGCCTGAAGGATCTCCACGTTCTGAATGGTCAGATCAAGATACGGTGGGACCGCAAACAGTCCGTTCACATCGCTGAGCGAGTCGCCCACCCACCCGATCTGGCCGGTCTGGTCCAGCGGGTCGTCCGGGGCGATGGCCCGGCTGCCGTCCAGCAGCCAGCGGTTCCGTTCTAGGGTGGCGGTGAGCTTCTCCGCTTCCGTGGCCCCTCGGTTGGCGATCTGGTCCGGGCGGGAGAGCCGGGCGCTCTGGTCGTTGCTGCCTCCCGCCGTGATGACCGCGTCCGGGTCCACCAGGTCGAAGATGGCCATGACGAACTGGCGGCGGCTCCGGGCCGCAACAGCCTGGTCATAGGCCGCCGAGTGGTCAAGCATGGCCGGTCACCTCCTCGAAGGTGAGCTCATAGTCCTCCCACATGGGGATGTCCCCGGTCCAGCTTCGCAGCGCCGGGGCCGGGGGCTCCATCAGGTGGAAGGTCCCCGAGGCAAGCTCTGTCCCGCCGGTAGAGGGCAGGAAAAACAGCGCATGGTCCCGGGAGGCCCGGAACTTCCGGTTCAGGGCGGCCATGGTCTCCGCGTCGATGGCGGAATATTTGACCTTGACCACCCAGATGGTGGCCCGCAGCTCCTCGATGAGGCGGCCGGAGATCATCCGCTCCTGGACCCCCAGCTCCTGCTCATAGGCGCTGTAATCGCCTTCCTCCAGGTCTTCCACCTCGACCCCGTCGATGCTGAGAAACAGATTGGTGTTTTCCACGTTCCCACCTCCTTAGTCGCTGACGATGCGCGGACTCTGGTCCTCCACGCTGCGGTAGTCGTCGATGGTGGCGCGGGCAAACTCCTTGCCGTTGATGTTCAGGACCACCTCTCGCTCCGGGTTCACCGTGGCGCTGATCATGGAGCCCAGGACCCCGGCCAGCTGCATGAGGTCCGAGGACTGCGCCGACTTCCTGGCGTCCTGTCTCTCGCCGGTGCTCCCTGCCAGAGACGAGGAGACCCGGGCGTTTTCAGCCAGGACCGTCGTCTTGAGGGCGCCAGCCGCACCGATCTGGTCCAGCTCCGCCAGGATGTCCTTTCTGATCTTCTGCGCGATGTCAACCGCCTCGGCGCCGCCCTTTCTCAGACTTTCGTTGAAGGCGTTCATGGCGTCCAGAGCGGCGTCCCGCAGGTCATCGGGCAGCTGCTCGACGTACTCCTGTTCCAGGCTGTCCAGAACGGCGGTATAGGCTTCCTCCGCCGCCTGGGCCTCGGCCGCATACAGGTTCTCAGCCACCCGCCTGGAGGCGTCCTCCTTCTCGTTCCACAAATCCATGTACTTTTCGTACTGGTCCTCGGTCATCTTCAGAAGGGCCTGGCCGTATTCCACCGCGTCATCGGTGTCCATGGCCAGGACTTCGCTCCACAGGCTCTCGCTGATCCCCCGCTCCTTCAGGCTGTTCAGGACTTCCTCGTACCGGTTGATCTCGTCGATGGCCGGCTGGAGGTCCAGCAGCTTCAGCTTGCCGTTGTACTGGTCCCGTTTGAACAGGTCCCGGTCCGCCAGCTTGCTGTAGACGCTGTCCTCTTTCTTCGCCAGGTCATCCAGGTAGGCGTCCCGCTCCTTTTCCACCTCATCGACGGTTTTCTCATACTCTGACTTCAGCGCCTCCAGGGTCGTGATCTGACTCTGGAGGGCCTTCTTCTCAGCGGCTTCCTGCTTCTGGAGCTGCTTTTCGTGCCAGTCTTCCTCCAGCTTGGTGATTCCATCCTGGAGCTTCTGGCGGTCCTTCTCCTCCGCCTTGGCGAGGGCTTCCCGCTTTTCTTTCAGGTTCTTCTCATATTCGGCCAGCTCCCGCTTGGCCTGTCGCTCATTGGCCTCTGCCTCGATCTTCTCGATCTCAGCGTTCAGGTCCTTTACCGCGTCAAGCACCGTGCCGGCCAGGGCGGAGACCGCCTCCTCCGCAAAGTGGGAGGAGGACAGGACGCCGTTGGCCAGGCCCTTGCAGACCATCGTGCCAATCTCGAAGAATTCCTTGGACGGAGAAGCGATGCCCAAAGCAGCTTTCGCCGCCGACAGGGCGCTCCTGGCCATAGACGCTGCCGCGCTGATGGCAGCCGCTGCCCCGCTGCGGATACCGCCTGCAACACCAGCCGCAATAGCGGCGCCTACTGCCGAAGCGCCGCTGGAGGCTCCTCTCGCTGCCGAGACGGCTCCGTTCACCACCGACGTCAAGGCGCTGGAGACAGTGCTCTGTTTGGACTTGGCGCCCTGGGCCGTGGTTGTGGAGAGCTGGCTGCCGACCTCTTTTCCTTTCGTGGCAGAGGTTCTTCCGGCCGTGACCGCCTGATTCACCACCTGCCGGGCTGCGCTGGCGGCGGCAGACACCGCGCTGGTCACGCCGCCGGCCACGCTGGTGACCAGCTGCGTTCCGATGCCGCTGCCACTGGATGCCGCGGCGTTCCCCGCCGAGACCGCGCCCTGGACGGCGGCGGAAGTGGCGGTAGCCAGGGCCCCGCTCCCGCTGTTGACGCCGCCGGTGGCACTGCTCATCTCCGCCTCGCCGATGGATTTTCCTGCCCCTGCGGCGGCGGTCCCGTCTCCGATGGCTTTTTCCATAGCCCCTGTGGTCGCATCGGAGACCTTGCTGGCGTTTGCGTTGGCGCCGGCGGCGGTGCTGTCCATGATCTTGCCGCCTACGCCGCTGAACCCCTGGGCATCCTGCTCCGCGCCGGACCGCAGGTCAGCGAAAAACTGCCCGGCTTCTCCCGGCAGGTGACTCAGAAGGGCCAGGAGCTTGTCCAGGCCTGACATGATGAAGTCAATGACGTTCTCCACCACGCCCTTCAGCCCTTCAAAGATACTCTTCAGCACATCCACCGCGCCGGATGCGGCGCTGGCGATGGTTTCAAAGACGCCGCTGAGGCTGCTGAATTTCTCTTTGACTGTCGCCACGGCGTTGGGCAGCGTGTTGGTGAAGAAATTCACCACCGCCCCGATGATGTCGCACAGCATCGTGATAGCCGATGTGACAATCTCCACCCCCGCCGCGAACACGGCAAAGGGAGCGGAAACCAGCAGAGCCGCCAGCTTCTCGAAGAAGGCGCCGATGGCCGCCTGCTGCTCCGGCGTGAAGTTCCGGTCGATGGCGTCCTTCACCTTCTGGAACGCGGCCCGGATCCCTTCCATGATGGGCTCGATAAACGTCTTGGCCTGCTCAAACACCCGCTGAAGGCCCTGGAGCGCGGCCAGGCCAAAGTCAGCCAAGCCGGAGAGAATGGGACTGGCCGCGTCATAGAAGGAGATGGCCATGTCCTGTGCCTGAGCCTTGATCAATGCGACCTTATGCTCCATGGTGTCCGCCATGGTCTCATAGGCCGCCTGGGTGGTCCCGGCACTGTTTGCAACCTTCTGGAGGTTCTCGTCAAACTGCTCCAGCCCCTGGGACACAATGGCGTTGGCCGCCTTGCCGGCCTCGGCGCTGCCCCACAGGTTCATCAGGGCCTCCGAATCGCCGTTGGCAGCGTCCATCAGAATACCCATCACCTGCCCGAGGCTCATGCCGCTTTCCATCAGCTGACCAAAGGATTTTCCGGTCTGTTCCTGGAGGATCTTCCCTACCTGGCTGCCGCTGTCGCCCAATTCCTTGAGCATGGAGGACAAGTAGGTGGTGGATTCCTCCGTTGAGATGCCTGCCTTGGTCAGACTGATATAAGCCGACTCCAGGTTATACAGATCCACGCTGTAGGCCGATGCTGTGGCGATTGCCTTGCCCATGCTGCCGGACAGCGCGTCGATGGTGGTCACGCCCAGGTTCTGGGTCATGATCAGTCTGTCGGAGATGGCCGCCGCCTCCTCCGCGCTCATGTGGTAGGCGTTCATGGTGGTGGTCAGCACTGACAGGGCGCTGTCCGTGTCCGTAAAACCGGCGGTGGCCAGCTTGGTGGCGTCGGCAACCAGATCCACTGCGTGGGCGGTGTCTCCGGTGGCGGAGATGGCGTTGTACACCGTCTCCGACAGCTCCGCGGCGGAGACCCCGGTCTCCTTGGACAGCGCCCGGATGGAATCCCGCATCTCCTCCACGGACATCTGGGAGGTATCCATAATGGTCTCCACTTGGGCGAAGGAGCTCTCAAAGGCGGTGCCCACCTCGTAGATCCCCACCAGCAGATCTTTGACCATGTTCACGGTGAACAGGTCCCTCGCGAATTTGGACAGACCCTGGAATACCGATTTCCCGATATCCCCGGCGCTTTGCAGTTCTTTTTCAAAACCGTCGGAATCGCCTTTGATTTCGATGACGACAGAGCCGTCAGCCATAACAGTCCACCCCTTTCAGGGAGACCATCGGCGTCTCAGGCTCTACTTGGTCTCGATCTTGATCTCAAAAAACTTTCCGCAGCTGCGCCCCTTGCACCGGACCCAGAGGCCACGGCACCGGGCTGCGCGGCTGCGGAAAATCGGCATCTCATACCCGCAGAAGGGGCATTTCACCTTTTCAAGGCCCGTGTTCTTCTGCATAGCGCTGGGCCTCCTCAAAGCGGCGCTGCACCTTCTCCAGCAGGGCGGCGTCCCGCTCCTCGGCTGTCATCGCCAGGCCGGTCCGGGCCCTGGTGCGGATGGCGTACAGCTCCCGCATCTTCTTGTAGTGCTTCCGCTGGCTCTTGGGCAGCTTGGTCAGATCCGCCGTGCGGTAGTGGACCCGCTGCATGAACGGGCAGTCCGCCGGCAGATTCAGCATCAGCCGCCGGAAGGTCCACCAGTGGATGGAGGCCGTGGACAGGTCGATGCCGTAGGCGGAGAGGAAGGAGGACAGCAGCACATCGGCGTCCTGGGCGAAGTCGTACCAGCGCCCCGGGCTTTTTCCCACCTTCTTCCGCTCTTCCAGCCGGTCATAGCCCTTGAAGAAGTCCAGCATGGCCTGGACCGCCCCGGCCACATCGGCGGGGATGTCCTGCCGGTAGAACAGGGACAGCAGCCCGGCCACGTCTGGCTCCTCGCTCTCCAGGGCCTCCATCTCGATGGCGACGCCCACCCGGAAGTCGGGGTCGATGGTCACCCGCTGGCCGCCGATCTCCACATGGTCGGGCAGCGCCTGGAAGGGGTTAGCCTTCAAGGGCCGTCACCCTCTCCTGCCGCTTCTTCGCCCGCTCCCGGGCCTCCTGGCGGCGCTTCTGCCGCTCCATGGCCCTGCGCTGCTCCCGGTTCACCGGGGCCTCTGCGGGACCGTCAGTCCCCTCATAGGAGGCCTGGTAATCCTGGACCGTGTCGTGGACGTCCTGGACGAACCGGGCATAGGCGTCCAGCAGCTCCTTGGCGTTCATCCGTCTGCCGAAACACTTCTCCGAGGTGCCCTCGCCGCACAGACAGTCGAAAAAGTCCCGGATGCTCTCGCAGACCTCCCGCATATAACTGAAGTCGCTGGGAGCCTCCTGCCGGTTCACTGCCGCGATACGCTTGACCTCGCTGTCGAAGAGCTCCAGATTCACCAGATCAAAGGTGTCGAACTCGACCTCCTGGCCGTTGATGAGATAGGTTTCCATAAATCGTCCTCCTGTCTGTCTTATGCGTAGGTGTACTCGCCGGGGGCGGCGGTAGCCATGATGTCGATGTCGATCTCGGCGGTGGAGCCGGCGTCGCCGGAGCCGTCGGAATTGACGATGATGGACGCGGTGCCGGTCTCGCCCTTGCCGGTGAGCAGGGAGAAGTACACATAAGGCCGGATGACCTTCTGGCCGGTGCCGAACTTCATAGCGTGGGCCAGGGCGAAGTCCTGGAAGTCGTCGCCGTGCATCCGGTCGCCGGAGACGTTGAAGGTCCGCTGGGTGGCGACCTTGTTGGTGGCCTTGCCCTGGCGGATGTAGGTCTTCTCGTCGGTCTCGGGGTTGAGCTGGGCGTCCACACCGGTGATGCCGCCCTGGACCACAGTGTAGGCAGCCTCGCTGGCGGCGTCGCCGTCGGCGGTGCAGTCGATGGCCAGAACGAAATCGTCGTTGTTGGCAACGCCAGCGAAGGTGGCGCTGGGGGTGTAGTTTGCCATAAGCTGAGCGATGGTCATACTCTTGCTCCTTTCTGGAAGTAGGTGAGGCGGCACTGGATCTGATACCGGGCCGTCTCGGTTTCCGGGGCGAACACATAGCCGGAGGTGGTGACCTCCAGCCGCTGGACCTGCCGGTCTTCCCCCAGATCGGGATAGGTCCGGGCCCGGTCCTGGGCGTCCACCCACTCTTCAAACTGTTCAAAAAATGCAAGGTTGTCCAGCTGCTGCCGGACAAACTCGCCGTAATAGGTGCGGGTCGCCAGGGTGAAAAGGAACTGCCGCTGGGAGCTGCCGTCCATGTACCGCTTGACCACCGGCGTCACCGGCGTCACGTCCACGGAATAGCTGGCGGCCTCCTCGGGCAGAAAGTCCACCCGGAGCAGGCCGCCCTCCAGCAGCGGGCAGGTCTCCAGAAACGCCCGCACGGATTCAATGATGGTCATCCTGGCCTCCCTCCGACCTTCGCGGCCACGCTGCGGACCAGATCACCCGACCGGTCCGCCAGCATCCGCTTGGTCCATTCCTTCCCCCGCATGGGCCCGCCGTGATAGGTCAGGGCCGCGCCGGTGTAGTGCTTGGGGGCTCTGCCGCCCATGGCCATGCCGTGCCACTGATAGTGGGCGTAGGGGGTGTTGTAGGTGATGGTGGTCTTGCCCCCGGAGGAGATCTCTCCGCTCTTCAGGGCGCCGCCCTGCATGGGAGTGTAGGGATCGGAGAGCCGCAGCACCTCGCTGGCGATGAACCGCTCGGTATCCTTGGAGGAGCCCAGACCCCGGTCGGCCAGGATCCGCGCCACGGGAATGTCGGTCTTGATTACGATGTTCATTGTCCGATCACCGCCACATGGGGGAACCTCCCCCGAAGATTGTCCCCCACCGTCAGGATCTTCCTGGGCGCGTGTTCCGCCAGTTCCCGGGGCGTGGAGACGCTGTCCACCGCACCCCGGACCATGTGGTCCCCTGTCTCCGGCATGACGCCGGCGGCTTCCAGCACGTCCCGGGGGATGCGGACCTGGGTGTAGTTGGCGTAGGTCAGGCCGTTGTTCCCGGCGGTGACCTGGGTCTTGTCGTACCAGCTCACCCCGGAGAACACCGTGCAGGTGTATCCCTCCCCGTCCCCGCGGATCAGGGTCATGGTGTCGTCACAGGCAAGCATGGCAGCACCCTCCCATCACCCGGCCCAGGAGCCCCGTGGCAGCCAGAAAGACGCTTGCAATGGCGCTCAGCCTCTGCTCCGAGGTCTTCCCGCTGGTGGCGTAGGTCTCACTGTAGCCGTCGTTGGAGGCGCTGACCACTTCCCCGCCGGCGCTCTCCCGGCACATCTCCTCCGTCAGGGCATAGCAGCACTGGGCCACCTTCTCCCCGATGGAGCCGGATGCCAGAGCCGCCTTGCCCAGGGTGATCGTATCCAGATAGGCCCAGGCCTGCCGGGCGAAGGAGGAATACTCCTCCTCGCTCAGCTTGCCGCCGGCCTGCTGATAATCCTCATAGGTCGGCATGGCGCGGCCCTCCTTACGCCTCGGTCAGAGCCACCGCGACGGACACGGCAGAGGACGCCACGGTAACGGTCTGGGTGGCGGTCTTGAAGCCGCTGGCCTTCACCTTGGCGGTGTACTCGCCGGGACGCAGGTTGAACACAGCCTGGCCGGAGGCGTTGGTCTTCAGGATGGCGCCGTCCACGTTGACGGATGCGCCCTCCACGGCGTTGGCGCTCTCGCCCGCGCCGTCCTTTACGGTGAAGGTCACCGCTCTGGTGGTCACGGCGGTGGTGGGCTCCAGATAGGCGAAGGGCACGGTCACCCGGCCCTCGTCCAGCCGGGTAGCGGGGTTGGGCAGGGCCCAGCCCATGCGGAAGACCACCCGCAGAGCGATCATGTCCTGCTGGGCCAGGTTGTAGACGATCTCCTTGGTGCTGGGGTCCTGGATGACGCCCTGGTCCAGGATCTTCACGGTGATGTCCTGGCGGATGGCGTACACCGCCTGAGAGAAATCACCGGCGATCAGCTGGGCGATGGAGGGGTCGAAGCTGCCGTTGGTGGGGAAGAACATGGGGGAGCCGTCCAGGGCGTACTGGGTGGAGCCCTGCATGGAGGTCTGGAAGATGGGCATGCCGTACTCGGTCCGCAGACCCCGCAGCTTGGCCCGCATCCCCATGGCGGAGAGCACGCCGGTGACCATGTGGCCGGACTCCTCCACCTTGGCGATGACGCCGTTCTCACCCATGATCAGGTCGTAGTAGTCGGGGGACGCGCCGGGGGCCACGTTGTTGCCGGCCTGACGGGCCCGGGACACGATGTCCAGGGGCCAGCCCTCGGGCCGGTTTACGCCGAAGATGGCGGCGGCGTCCACTCTCTGGCCGATGGCCTCCACGACGCGGGGCTGCACTTCGCCCAGGATGTCGAAGGAGGCGTCCGCCAGCACCGCCTCGGGGATGGGCACGATGACCGCCAGCTCCTCGGCGTTCATGTACACGTTGTCCCAGGCGGCCTGGGTGGTCTGCTTATAGCCGGTGTCGCCGTTGACCCAGTATGCCGTGGGCAGCATGTCCAGGACCATCATGCGGGTCTGCTTACTGGTCATGTTGGGCAGCTTCCGGGCCATCTGCATGAACACGGACGCTTTGGGAGCGTCCTGGAAAATGGTGGAGACCAGCTGCTCCTGGATCAGGGCTTCGGCCTCCTGTCTGGAAATCATAGACATAGAGTATTCTCCTTTCGGTTTCTTCTGTCGTTATTCGCCGTGGCCAAACGCCGAACGAAGGGCGTTGTTGGCCTCGGTTTTCTTGTCGTCGCCACCCACATCGCGGCCGCCCTGGTGGGACATGCCGGTCTTCGTGGGCTTGGTCTCTGTCTGGAACAGGAACGCCGTATCCTCCCCCTGCTTCAGGGCGGTGAGCTGTTTGTCCAGTCCCACCACCTCGCCGCCGGCAAAGGTCAGCTTCTCCCGGTCCAGCAGGGCCATCACCGCTTTGGCGTTGCGGGGCTTGGCCTCCGCCACCGCCCGCTCCAGAGCGAAGTCGAACTGCTGGGCCGCCAGCTTGTTCTCGGCGGCCTCGGCCTTGGCCTTCCACTCCGGATCGTAGCCCTCCAGTTTTCTGTTGGCCTCCGCCAGCTGGTCCCGGAGGGTCTGGATGGTGGCCTGATCCTGCTGCTTGGTCTTCCCGTGCTCGGCCATGATGGCGTCGATAACGCTGTCCGGGAGCGTGGCGCCTTCTCCCAGATCCAGGCCTTTCAGAAAGTCCCGTTTCATGTTCCTGCTCCTTTCTCCGCCTTCGTTGTTTTAACGAGGTACGGCCTCGATCTCGGCGGCTGTGCCCGTTCCGCCCGGCACACGGCGAAGTGATTTCACGCCAGGCCCTCGCCCCTGCGGGGCAACCGGGCCTGATGCGAAAAGGATATGAAAAAAGCACGGTGCGGCCGCACAGTGCTCTTATCAGCGATATTGATTGATGAAATTGATTGATGAAATGGATTTAAGCATAAGAAAACCGCATTCGTTTTTTGTGGTTGCTTTTCCTCCAGATATGTGTATAATAAATATTAGAGGCTCCCCTCTGCCCATTCTGGCGGGGGCGGTAAAGCCTCTATTTTTTATATCTCAAAATCTTCATCGCTTTTCCGTTCGACAAAATCATTATGTCGAAGTCTCGAAGTTTTCCTCTTTCGACTCTCCGACTAATCACGCTTTGCAGCCTATCAATGTCAATTTCGGCATCCCCATAATCCAGAATTATTCCTCCGGGATTCTCCTGTATTTGTTTCAACCCCTTTCTGACTGCATTGTCAGTGGCGGTTATTGTACTAGTAGTTTTCAACTCCCAATACTTTGTCCTCCATTCGTAATCCGGTGTCTTAATCCCTACAGAATCTGATTCGTCCAGAAGTTTTATATCTCCGCCATAAGTGTCATGAAGCCAATTCGCGATTCTTATTTCCTCTTTATGTCTTCCAGTTTTATAGCTTTTGCTGTATATAATACGGCCTTCTCCCGGCCTTGCAGATTTGAGATATTCCTCCGTTACATCGATGGGGGATTTTTTTGTTGCTCGTTTTAACGCCCCCGCAGCCGTCGCCCTCCCGGCCTGGCTTCTGCCGAACCCGGCCACCTGGCTCCGGGCGCTCTGCTTCTTCAGCCCAGTCTGATTCAGGAAGTCCCGTTCCCGCTCCCGCCAGGCCTTCAGCTTGGCGGCGGCAGGGCCGGTGTCCTGCTTAGCGGCCTCCAGGGCGGTGTACTCCCGTTTCCACCGGCGGATGTTCCGCTCGATGGACCGCTGGACCTGGCTTGCGTCGTACTCGGTCATCTTCCTGCCGTTGTATGTGATCGACTTGGCGTTGTATTCCTTAAGCTGCTCGTCGGTGTAAGCCCGGGGGCTGCCTTCATAGTACGGATACATGTTGTGCCGGCAATTCCACCCGCCCAGACCGGCCCCGGTGCCGTAACCTGTGGCTGTGGATAACTTTGGGTACTTCTTCGACTCACCCGACCGGCTGTAAATCTTCCCCTGCCAGACCGCATGAGAGGGCCGGGCCCCGGCATGGGCGGACACCTCCACCAGGTCGCAGTCCATCTCCTCCGCCAGGGCATCCTGGAGCCGGAGGGTGGTCTGGTTGATCCCCGTGACCACCGCCCGCCGGACCGCCGTCTCTATGGTGTCAATGTGGCCGGAGGGATAGCGGACGCTCTCCACGCCTTTTGCCGCCAGGTCTTTGATGGCGCTGACCACCGCCTGGTCGTAGGAGAATGCCCCGGACTTCACCTGCATCCAGGCTCGGTCCAGGGCCCGCTCAAACTGCTGGGACGCCGTGTTGGCGGTGGTCCGGGTCAGGTTCCGCATGGTCTGTCGGGTGGCCCGGTAACCGGCGTTGAGGGTGTTCACCAGGACCTCGCTGTCCGAAAAGGGCGGCACGGTCTCCCCGTGGGCCTCGTAGACCGAGCGGTCAGACCGCAGGCCCTCGGCGGCTGCCTTCTCCATGAGCGCCCGAAGCTCCGCCTCCGTCTTGCCGGAGTACCGCGCCAGGATCCGGAGGATCTCCTCCTGCAGCCGGCCGGCCTCCTTCAGCTTGAGGTTCTGCCAGTCGGCGGCGGGGATCCAGTAGTCGTAGCGGGAGATCCGCTCGGCCATGTTCCGGAGGATGTCCAGCTCCGCCTGCTCATAGAGTTCCAGGATCGGATCGGGCAGCCCGGCCAGATACTCCGGCCGGAGCATTATTCACCGAAGCCCAGCGGGGCCTCGTCTCCGATCTCCGCCACTTTTCCTCTGGCGGTCTCCTCGTCCTCGTTCATCCACCGCATCCGGTACTCCCAGGGGGCCAGCAGATTGTCCCGCACGTCCTGGCGGTCCACCTCCCGCTGGGAGCCGGTGTCCTCGATGATGGAGTCGTCGAAGCTGATGTTGACCTCCAGCTCCCCGCCGTGCCCCGTCATGTCGCAGATGGCCAGGACCAGCCCCGTCAGGGCGTCCTTCAGCAGAAGTTCGTGCTTGCACAGGGCCTGGTACAGGTCGGACTTCTCGCTGATGACCTCGGTGGCCGTCTTGATGGCGATGCCGTCCTTGAAGGCGTACCGGTCCTTGCCCATGCCCACCTTGATGGACAGAGCGTTCAGGGCGGTCTGGAAGCCGGCCTCGTGGGCCTCGTAGCGGAGGGAGGCGTTGAACTCCTCGATCCTGTTCTTGTCGCCGTCCAGCTCCGGGATGGAGTAGAACTCCGTGTCGTTGTCGTCGAAGACCGGCGTCACGGTGCCGTCATCCTCCATCTGGATCCGGGCCATGCTCATGGGCACCAGGATCCGCTTCTTCCCCAGCCGGAACTCGTTGCAGTAGGAGTCGTAGACCAGGTCCACCGCCTCCAGCTGGTCGATGGCGTTGGCGTAGACCGAGACCCCCATGGGAGTGTCCAGGTCCACGTTGTTGACGATGTTGGGCCGGAGGATCTGGAACCGAGGTACAGCCGAGCCGGTGCGGACCTCCGCCTCCACGTCCTCGGGCAGCTCCGTTTCCGTCAGCGTCTCCCCGTTCCGGGTAAAGACGTGGTTCTCGATCACATACTCCCCGCCCTCCAGCCGGTGGATGTTCAGGTACACGGTGATCCGCTTCCCCCGCTTCCGCTCGCTGGCGAAGGCGCACTCGGTGATCTTCCCGTTCTCCCAGGTCAGAGGGTAGATGAGCCCCGCCCGGATGTAGTCGATCTTGATCTCGTCCCCGTCCATCCGCTCCACGAAGGCGGCGGTGCCCAGGGCGAACATCAGCTCCGCCAGCTGGTTGGCCCGGACCCGGAAGCCGTTGGCGTCCAGGACGGACCACAGGTCCGCGGTGGCATCGTCGTTGCCGGTGGAGATCTCCACCTTCTCGTTGAGGGCCAGGTTCGCCCAGTCCTCCGAGACGGCCTTGGCCATGCCCAGGGACTTCCGCCGGCGGCAGACCTTCTTCTTGCCGTTGTACTGCCAGTAGTCGTGGAAGGACCGGACATAGCCCTGATACCACCGCTCCCACAGGCGGATCCGGCTGTAATAGTCATCAGCGACGCAGTCGTAGCCCCGCCGCTGGAGATAGCTCGTGATGGCTCTCAATTCTTCACCCCCAGGTAAAGGATCTCTTTCTGGACGTGCTCGGTGGTGTACTCCAGGCTGTCCAGGCTGTCGATGTTGGTGGTGCCGTCGTCCAGGCGCACGTCCTCTCCGGTCTTCCTGCTGTCGTAGACCGCGGTGGACAGGGCGTCGATGGCGGCGGCGCAGCGGCGCAGGACCTTGAACCGGCCCTGGGCCATCATGCTGTTGTAAAAGGCGATCCGGTCGTTGATGGGCCCTTTCCTGGCGTTGCGGATGGTGATGGGCAGCCGCGCTCTGACCGCCGCCACCGTGAGCCCCTGGATCAGGGTCTGCTCTGCGGAATCGCAGAAGGCTTCCGCCACCCGCCACCTGGCCTGGGCCCGCCGGACGAAGTCCACGAAGGCCGCGTCCAGCTGGGCCGGCGACAGGACCCCCTGTTTTTTGTTGTCGTGGTACCACTCGTCCAGGAGGATCACCTCCCGGAATCCCGGCGTGAAGCCGGTGAGGGTGAAGCTGTGTGCGGAGCCGGTGCCGCCGAAGTCCACGCCGATGACGGCATGGGTGATCACCGGCGCCTTGTCCAGAAGGAAGGGCTCCGGGTCCTCGGCGAACTGCTGATAGACCGCGCCGTCCGCCGCCACCCAGAGGCCCTTGATGTATCGTTTATAGAAGACGCCGGTGTACAGGCTGTGATACCGGCGGATGATCTCGTCGTCCAGGGCGGGGTTGTCCTCCAGCTGGAACTGCAGCCGCAGGGCGTTGCGCTCCCGGGCCCTGCACACCCACTCCTGATAGAACCAGTGACCGGGGTTGCCGGGGTTGCAGTTGAACCAGAACTTCGACCCCGCCACCGAGCACCGGGCCAGGGCCTGCTCTACGAAGGACCTGGGCTGCAAAGCCACCTCGTCCAGCAGCACCCCCGCCAGGGTCCGGCCCTGGATGAGCATGAAGCTGGCCTCGTCCTTGCCGCCGAAGACCTCGAAGACGTTCTCCCGGCGGCCGTCGGTGACGATGAGGAGCTTGTCCGCTCTGCGCCAGGTGAGCCGGTAGCGCTCCCGGGCCCACACTGTTTCCAGGTAGGGGGCGATGATGTTCTTCACCGCGCTGTCCACCGTCTTGCCGCAGATGGCGAACCGCTGCCGGTCATACCGCCGCATGGCGTCGTCCACGAAGCCGATCATCATGAGGGCCGTCTTGCCCGAGCGGATGGCCCCGTCGCAGATCAGGGCGTCGTACTTCGTGAAGGGAAAGGCCAGGATCTGGCGCTGCTTGTTACTGATCGGCATGGTCGAGCCTCTCCGCTTCCTCCCGGAGGGACCGGGTCAGGGGGTCGTCCTCGGGCTTGTTGGTCCCGTACTGGAGGGCGCCGCCAGGCGTCAGGATCCCGTGGAACTTCGCCAGGTACTCCGCCGCCTTCAGCTTCTCCTTCTCGTCCGGGGCCTTTTCCATCCTGCGGGCCTCGCTGCAGCCCTCTCCGGTGCCTTCCACCACCACGATCTCCGACAGGGTCTCCCCCCGCACCACGGCGGTGAAGTATTCCAGGACCTCCCGGGCGTCCGCCACCTTCTCCGAGCGGAGCTTCTCCTGCTGCTCCTCGATGTAGGCTTTTACCTGTGCATTTCTGAGCAATCTCCCGCCATTCGTGGCGGCAGTTACATCGCTCCTGATGTGCGGATACGCCGCCCTGTAGGCTCTCGTCGCGTTGCAGTCGATGAGATATTCATCACAGAACCGCTTCTGCTTGTCGGTCATGGTCTTCACCCCCTTCGGGTGCAATTTGGGTACGACAAAGCCCCGCCGGAAGGCAGGGCCCTGTCGCTGAATGAGAGAGAAAGGAAACGATCGCCCCCGTACCCCGGTCCTGCCCGGGGTCGGAGGGAATATGCCCAACCGGAATCGCGCCGGGGCCGCCTGAGGCGGAGCCGCTTTTACGGGCCGCGGCTTGCAAAGAAGGAGGCGATTCATATGGAACTCAACCGCCGGACATCCGCCTTTCGGCGTTTGCCACGGTATCACGATACCACGGTTTTTTGGCTCTGTTAGCCCAACTTTTTCAGATAGCCCATGTTTCTGGCGACTTCCAAGACAAACCGACTGTTCCTCCGTTTTGCCGTATTTCGGCTCATATGGAGCATGGCACCGACCGTTTCAAAATTGCGGACGCCCTTCCAGTGGTACAGCCGCACCACCTCCAGGACCTCGCCGGAGACCCGCTCCATGGCGTTTTCCACGGCGGCCAGGTCGTCCTCCTCCCTGGGGGAAAGCTGACGCAAAGCGCTGTTCTCGGTTTTTCTGCTTCCGGAGGAGCCGCCGGGCGTGCCGGAATAGTTGGCCGTGGTGCTGACGCTCTGAGCCGCGTCCTTGGCCGCCCGAAGCGCCGGGTAGTTCCGGATCACCCGCAGGACGTTGCCGTACCACCAGTATCTCGGTCTGCTCATGGGCTGCCTCCTCTCTGCTCTCTCATCGGGTGGCCCGGTACCAGGCCACGTATTCGTTCAGGGTCATGGCGCGCACCTCCTTCTTCACTCCCCCTCCAGCATCTTCGCCAGCTTCTCCACCGGGCACTGTTCGCACTGCTCCTCCGGGAGCTCGTCTTGTTGGTATGCAAACCTACATACCCGGTCGCAGATCTCGCCCAGGAGTCTCTCGCCGTGGTGTTCCAGCGGACCCAGCTTCTGGATCAGCTCGTCCTTCTTCACCGGGGACCAGTAGCCGGTCCTGATCCCGTTGACTCGTTCAGCCGTCAGTCTGCTTTTGTATACGGCTTTCATGGCTGCTCCTTTCCGTGAGAGCAAAAGTCATCTGGACGGACAAGCCGCTGCGGCGAACAAAAGCCGTTGCACCAGATCTCCTGCTCATCAATCTTGATCGAATACCTGCACTGCTCGCAAAACACCACAGGCCGAACATTTGCGGGTGGAAAGTTTTCGATAATATCCACTGCATCGTTCCATGTTGGTGCACGTTGAAAATCAGAATGATTTGACGGAGCAACAACCTCGGCGAATTTATCCATCACCGCCTGCTTCTCGATGTATTCAGCCATCTTCTAATCTCCTTTTCTTTGCATAAGCTTCTTTCCCAAGCTTGTGCAAGTTTCGCCTCTTTGCCGCCTCGCTTAGTCTCCGCTTTCGGCACGAAGGACAAAAATATGAATACGGTCCACCCTCAAATACTTTTCCGCAATCTTCACACAGTTCCTTCGCCATCTCCTGCCCTCCTGTTCATGTCGTAATACGCGCCATAGTTAGTACAGATGTTATCGTCTGAACGGAAAGCGGGGCAACCTTCTCCCATGCAGGGCATAAATGTTTCGTTGTAGTAAAACTCCCCTGCCACAGTCAGACTTGCCGTTCTCTCTCCGTGTACTCTGAACGGACACGGTTTCAATTCAGCCATCTCAATCTCCCTCCGATTCTACGATGGTGGGCTTTGAGTCAAGGTATGCAAGCAGGATTGCCACGACCAAGTCAGCCCCCGATGCTTTGACACCACTTTCGGCATCTCCGTCTTTGAGTTCTGCTATTATCGCATCAACATCCACAAGTCTCCCATGCTTCTCAGGCAGTTCCACCAGTGGACACCATTCGGGGCGGCTATGGCCCGGACCGGCATAACGCATAGCGCAAAAACTGCAACCGCACAGAGCGCAGTTTGTCGGCATCTCCATGCCCATCACAATTACGCTCATGTCTTTTCCTCCTTCCGTTTCAATCCCGCCCCATACACCGCCTCATAAAAGGCGTCGGCGTTCTCCAGGGTCCGCTCTGTCCCGTATCGGTTGGCGGCGGCCTCAATGGCCTTCCACATGGCGGCGGTGTGTTCATAAGCGCGCCTTTGCAGCTCCTCCTGTTCCAGCGCACGGGTGAGCTGCCGGAGTATTTTTCGCTTCTCCGACGCCGCCCGCTCCTTCGGGATCCTCCTGGCGGAGTAGGAAGCGTACAGATACCGCATGGCCTGATAGGCGTACTGCTCCATCAGTGTCAAGCCGTCCGGCATGGGATCACCCCGGGCAGCTGCCCGCTCAAATGGATACTGCTCCATCTTTCATGTACTCCTCGATCAGTCGGACCGCCTCCCGCCATCCGTAGCACACGGCGGCGAGATACTGCTGTTCGCTGAGCTTCCGGATCCACCACTCCTGCGCCTTCCCGACCCGTCCCCGTTCTGCTTTCATCTCGATGAAAAGCCCGTGATACGGTCCCCGGGAAACCGGCAGGCACAGATCCGGCACGCCCTTTTTTACGCCCTGCACCCGGTCCGCCGCCACTCTCGCGGCGCCCTCCGCCGTCTCGTTCTTCACATGGAACAGCAGAGCCAGCTCCGGCCATTCAGACCGGATCTGCGGCTGCTGGGACCACCTGATCACAGCCGCCTGATGCTGCGCTTCCGTCATGCTTCTCCACCTCCAGGATGATCTCCGCCCGCTTGGCGCCGGCCGGCCTGTGCTTCTTCTGCCGGACGGTGTACCCGTTCCGGAACAGGATGACAGCAACGGCCTCCCTGTCGTCTTTGTTGGCGATAAACAGTTTCATGCGCTTCGCCCTCCGTTGAAAAGCCGGTTCATGATCTGACTGGCCTGGCCCTTGTTCAGGCCGGCAGGATCGAAGCCCCGGCACCGTTTCCGGATCACGTTCAGCTGCTTCTCCGACGGGGGCTGGTTCTCCCACCGGCGGATCACGTTCCGGTCCCAGATGTACCGATAGGCCTCCAGGTTCTCCGTCAGCGCCGCGTACGCCCGGTCCAGCGCCTCCTGCATGGGGATCCGGTTCCCGTCCTTCATGGTGACCATGCCCAGGGCATCCGGGCACGGGACGACCATCTTCTTTCGGTCCGGCAGGCTCAGCACCAGAGATCCGTCCGGCATCTTGAACCAGTTGACGTCATGGGTCTCATAGCTCTGTTCCTTCGCCCACAGATCCACGATCTCCACGTTCCGGATCCAGCTCTCCGGCACGTCGGACGCCGCCGCCAGACGGACCGGCAGGTCGAACAGATCCCCCTGCAGCTCGCTCTTCTTCCGCTGGGGCACGGCGGACTCGTCCAGCCCCAGAAGCGTCGGTGCCGTGCACAGAGAGGCCCGCCCTGTGACGCCCACGCAGTCGATGAGGGTCAGCTTCTCCTTGCCGGGATAGAGCCGCAGTCCTCTGCCCACCATCTGGGTATACAGCGCCTCGGACTGGGTGGGCCGGGCCACGATCACCGTCTCCACCCGGGGGATGTCCGTGCCCTCCGTGAAGACCATCACGTTGACGATGCAGGGGATCCTCCCCTCGGTGAATGCCCGGATGACCGCCGCTCTGTCCTGAGTCTTCCCGGTGACCACCACCGCGCCGTCGATCCTGGCGGCGATCTCCTCCGCCTGCCGCACGGACACGGCGAAGATCAGCGTCGCGCCCCGGGCCAGTTCCCGGTATGCCTGGGCGATGGCGTCGGCCGTCCCCTCCATCGCGTCCTCCAGCTCCCCCGGGGCGTAATCCCCCAGGCGGGTGTGGACCGCGGACAGGTCATAGCCGATGTCCACCCGCAGGCAGCGGATGTCCGTCAGGTAGCCGTTCTGAATGGCCCAACGGAGATCCCGCTGGAAGATGATCCGGGAGAACACACCGTCCAGGCGGATCTTGTCGCCCCGGTTGGGCGTGGCGGTGAACCCGATGTGCAGCCGCGGCCTGAAATGGCGGTAGATCTTCCTGTAGGTGGCCGCGGCGGCGTGATGGCACTCGTCGGTGATCATCAGGTCGAACTCCTCCGGGTCGAACCGGTCCAGCCGCCGGACAAGAGACTGCACCGACGCGCTCACCACTTCCTCACCGTGGCTCTTCTCCGTGCCGCGCTCCACGCCGAAGGAGCAGTCGTAGTATTTTCTTGGCTGCTCCACCAGCTCCTCCCGGTGGGACAGGAGAAGCACACGTCCCTTTCTGGGGATATTGGCGAAGGTCACCGTCTTGCCCAGACCTGTGGCCATCTGCGCCAGATAGCTCCCCGGCGGCAGGCCGTTTATGACGTCGATGCACTCTCGCTGATATGGTCTCAGTTCCATTCCTTCGTCCCTTCTTCCAGGAAGCTCTCCGCCATCCGCAGGATCAGGCGCGCCTCTTCCGCCGTGAAGGCGCAGTCGCTGCAGCACAGGATCAGCTTCATGATCTTGTTGGTCACGTCCGTGATCCGCGCCAGCCGGAAGGGCGGGATCCGGTAGCCTGACGCCTCCAAAAGGGTCTTTGAATCGATTTTCATCTCGTCCTCCTGTCTCGTCTCTGTGGGACATGTGGGACGCTGTGGGACACGCTGTCCCACACGCAAGCCCTTGCGCGTCAACGGTTTGCACGCCATGTGGGACATGTGGGACAGTTTGCACGCTTTTCCCTACGCGCGAGGACACCCCCCAAAACAGGGGTTATACAGGTGGGGGTCTTTCCCAATGGGGGGTGTGTGTACGCGGAAAATGTCCCACAGTCCCACAACCCCGGACAAGCCCTTGTGCGTCAACGGTTTTTTTGTGGGACAACCGTCCCACAAGCGTCCTTTTTTGTCCCGCATTTGTCCCACAAATCTCCCACATGTCATGGGATCAGCTCCTCTTCCGGGTCGGTCTCCTCCGTGTCGCCGGGAAGGATCAGGCAGATGCACTCCCGCAGGATCCCGTTGATCCGCTTCCCCCGGGTCCGGTTCCTGCCCCGGCAGTCGATCTTTCCGCATTCCTTCAGCCAGCTCAGCAGGGCGGCCGGAGAAAAACCGGCGTCCGACACGCACCGCTCGAACACGGAGCGGATGATATAGGCCCGGTCGTACTCGATCACGCCGTAGATGTCCGTGAGATTCCGGTCCGAAGCATCGGAATAGAACCGCAGGGAATTCTGCGCCACCCAGTCGCACAGGAACTGGTAGCCCCGCTCTCCGGCGGAGACCGCCGCCCGGGACGCCAGGAAGGACGCGATCTCCTCCTCGGTCAGGCCCAGGCCGTCCTGAAAGAACATCTCCGTGGCCATGCGGTCCGCGGTCAGGATGGCCGCCGCTGCCATGGCCTGCTTCTCGGTGGTGTCCCGGCGGGAGAGATCTTTGTACAGCTTCTGATACGCGCTCCGGATGACGGAGGCGCTGTTCTCGCTGCTGTAGATCGCCTCCACGAAGCGCCTGCCCGCAAAGCCGTAGTTGGTCTTCACCGTGTTCGCCACCCGCATGCCGTCCGTGATGACGGCCTCCGAGGCCCTGCATTCGATGTCGATGACCCGGTTCACCGCGCCGGCGCCGGCACTCAGGGAGGTCAGCGGGGATTCTCCGGTGGTCAGGATGCAGTTGCGCCAGGTGGGCGTCCGGTCCACGCCGCCTGCCCGGTTGCCTCTGGTGCGGCCAACGCCCTGGGCCAGCCGGTAGACGTCAAAGTTTGTCTGTCCCCTGGCGTTCCTGGCCAGCTGAAGCTCGTCCAGACACAGGGGCAGATGGTTCAGGAAGGCCGCTGTCTTCTCATGCCCCACGACGGTGGCGTCAAAGGTCTTGACGTAGGCCCCGACTGTGGGGTCGCCCCAGACGGAGGCGGCCAGCATCAGCGCCACGGTCTTGCCTGTGCCGGAGTCCACGCCCCACAGATGGACGAAGAAGGGCAGCGCCCCGATGATCTCCAGCAGGGGCGAGGCGAAGGACGCCGCCAGAATGATCCTGGCCGTGGTGGACATTCGTCGGCATTCCCCGGCGATGCTGCGCCACGTCTCCTCGGATCCTGCCTGCCGCACGGCCCGGAACAGTTCCCGGAAATTGGCGTCGCCGTCGAAGATCAGACCGTCCACATAGGGGGAGAAGCCCTCCCCTGGGATATAGCCCAGCCGGCCGATGCTCCGGCTCTCCTTCAGCCTGTCGTAGTTCCGGTCCTCCACGTCGGAGATGTACCGCACCAGGTTGGGCGCGGTCTCGCTGTTGACCGAGATCCCCTGATCCGCCAGGGCCAGGATCTTCTGCCGGGACGCCAGGACGCTCTTCTCCGCGATGAGCTGCCGCCAGGCCTTCCCCCGGCGGTAGGCGATCCGCAGTTTCTCCACGCCTGTATCGATGTTCACCAGACGCTCCACCGGCATGATCGGGTGGCTGCAGGCCACCAGGTCGCCGTCGGCCACGCCCAGATCGGTCGCCTCCCAGGGGCCTGTTTCCAGCTCCATGGCCTGGCCGGTAAATGAGGTCACATTCCCGAAGCCGAAGTCGACGCTGACGCCGTTCTGGGCGCGGACGTATTCGTTGTAGGTCTTCTTCAGCGAGCGGAAGCCGATCTTGTTGGCATAGTCCGCCATGGCTTCCACCGTCTGCAGATGGGTGAAGGGATCCTCCCGCAGGGCGTACAGCTCCTCATAGGGTGCGGTGCCCATCAGGAAATCCTCTTTGCTATAGCTCCATCGGGCTTCCCCGATGGGGATCACTTGATTACTTTGCTCTTGACTCACGTTTCCTTGCCCACCTCCTGTCGGCCAGCGCATCGATCCGGTATTCCAGCTCCGGGAGCCGCTTCACGGCCTGCTCATACAAAGGATGGATGTAGTCCGGAGACTCCGGCCGGAACGCCTGCCTGACCTCCCACCAGTAACGATGCTCCCGGATCAGCGCCAGCTCCGTCGCCTCCGCCTCCTCCTCGGCGCGCTGGACTTCCCGCCGCCGGCGGGCGGCCTCCTCCAGTTTCCGTTTTTCCAGGTAAGAGGGGCGGCTGCCGTCCAGAGAGAGGCCCAGGCCGAAATCCCGGTTGAGCTTCACGCAGGCCTGCCGGAAGTCCAGGTCGAAGAGCTCCATAACGAAATCGATCACGGAGCCCCCCTTCCCGCATCCGAAGCAGTGCCAGCCGCCCCCGTCGGGGTAGAGCTTCAGGCTGGCCTCCCGGTCCCCCGTGTGGAAGGGGCACCGCAGGAAGCCGGACCGGTTCGGCTCGAAGCCGTAGGATCCGGCCACCTGCAGCATCGTCAGCCTGGCCCTGATCTCTTCCGCGACCCGGCTGCGCATCAGAAGGGCAGCTCGCCGTCGTCGTCAGCCAGATCCATGAATGCGCCGGCGGAAGAGGCGGCCTCCGCCTCAGTCTTCTTCAGACGCTTCAGATCGGGGACCTTGAAGTCGCCTGCCCGGATGGCCTGCCCGCTGCGGCACTGGTCCACATACAGGCGCCGTTTGATCTCGCCGGTGCTGGGCGAGCGGTATTCCTCCTCCGCCAGCACGATACCAAGGTATTTCCCCACCAGACTCGCAGGGTCGTTGTTGAAGACGAAGCCGGGGTTGCTGGTCTCCACCGCCGTCTTGAAGGCCTTGAAGAAGGGCAGGGCCTTTTCCTTGTAGGACCGGATGAACACGCCGCCCCAGAAGTTGTGGAACTGCTCCCACATCCTCTTGTGGTAGTTCTTCAGATCTCCTTCGGCGAAGTCGTACTCGATCCGGAGGTATTCCTTCTTCTCCTCGTCCTCCACCCGGACGATTTTGATGATATAGCCGCCGGGCTCGGGGCCGGGCAGGCTGGTGGCCTCGCTGACATTGTCCCAGTTGACGTTTCTCATTCCTTGTTTCCTCCCAGTTCGTAGTATTCGCGGATCGTCTGATCCACCAGTTTCAAATCGTTGTCGATCTCCGCAGGAAACATCTCCATGGGAGACTTCGCCGTGCTGTATCCCTCGCTCTGGGTGAGGAACACGTGCTTGTCCTTGGACGCCTGACACAGCAGGACGATGGAAAACAGGCCCTCCACCGTCAGCTTCTCGTTGAGCATCTTCCCGATGGTCTTGGCCCGGATCCTGCCGTCCTCCGTTGTCTCCACATGGTGGAGGAAGTAGACGATCACGTCCTCCGGCGTCCGCTGGATCACAAAGTCGATCAGGTTCCGGAAGCTGACCGCCAGATCGGTGAACTTTTGATAGCCGGTCTCCTTGGCCCGGTTGAAGAAATCGAAGGCCATGAGATACTGGCTGTCATCGATGACGTAGGCCTTCCTCGTAGGTGCGCTCAGGCCCTTGATGATCGTCCCGTAGGTAGCCTTGTTCACCACCGGCAGCTTCTTCCGGAAGGGCAGGGGCTTGCTGGCCACATTGAAGATCCCGATCTCATCCGGCTCGAAATTCCGCATGGAGGCGGACTTCCCGCTGCCGGACTCGCCAAGGATCAGAACGGGGATCCCCATCACCGCACCTCCAGTCTCGTCTCCTGCACCAGCTCGCAGCCGGGGACCGGGACGCCGGTTTTCAGCAGGATTTTCAAGTCGTTTTTCTTCAGCTCCGGCTCTGCGTAGCGGATAGCGTCGGGAGCGTAGGTCTCCGCCCACCGCATCGTGGCCTCCAGGTCGGAGACGGACACCGTCTCCGGGTTTTTCCTGAACTTGAGAGCGCACCGGGCTGTCTCGAAGTTCTGCCCGTTCAGCGACCGTTTCAGGTTCTCAAGGAGCCAGGTCTCCCGGTTCTCCAGCACCTTCTGGCGCCGTTGGAGCGTCCGGACCTCATTCTTGAAGGCCGCGATCTGCGCCCGCAGGTCCTTTATGAAAAGAGCGGTGTTCTCCAACTTGGCCTCCCGCTCCATGTTCAGCTGCTCCCAGGCATCCGGGTCGCCGACCCACTCCCCCGTTTCCGGGTCGGTGCTGTCCATCAGGTCCAGCAGGGCCTGGTCGATCTTATACAGTGTCATGTCTCAGCGCCTCCATCGCGTAGTCCAGTGCCCGGATCCGCAGTTCGTAGTAGTCCCGCACATCGGCCCAGATGTCCGATTCACGGGCCTTCTGGTGATACTCTCCCCACAGTGTATACGCGATCTTCCTGGCTTCCTTCAGGGTGTCGATGATCGTTGTCCGGTCCATCAGCATGCCTCCCAATAGTCACCGGCCCATTCCTGGGCCTCCTCGGCCATATGCTCCATCACGATCTCGTCCACGGTATACCCATAGGCGTCCAGCAGGATGTCGATGAGCACAGCGACGTGCTCTCGCAGGAAATGCTCCATCTCCTGACGTGTCATTCCAAAGGGCCACATAAAAATCCTCCTTGCGTTTTCCAAGAGGATGCGCTATATTACATTCGTGAGATGGCGCACCTCTGTGTGCCTCAGCCGTCCGCAGCGTTGCAGCGCTGTGGGCGGCTTTTCTTCTTCTCTGGTGTCCTCGTCGGCCTCACCTCCCGTCAGGTTCCGCAGGACCAGCCGCTTGTCCTCGCACCGGGGGCAGAAGTAGGGCTGGTCCTCCGGCGGGTCGATCCGGGAGGCTTCCCAGACCCTCCCGCACCAGACACACACCCGGCGCATGGTCACTTTGTCTTGTCAGTCTCCACCAGCACGCCGGCCATCCTGGCCATCAGCAGAGGGTCCATCTTTTCCTTGATCTTCTGCACGGCGGTCTTGGGCCGGTAGCCCCGCCGAGGCAGAGCGATGGTGCCTCTCTGAGGCAGAGGGATGATGTTCTTTTTCACGTCGTTTCCTTCCTTTCTGGTTTCTTTGGCCTGCCCAGCTTCTGCTTTGTCGGCAGGCCGTGCGTCTTTCGCCACTCGCAGATCGTGCCGGCTCTTACGCCGGACCTTCTGGCGATGGCTCCGTCGCTGTATCCTGCGTGATACATCTCCAGCCTTCGCTGGTGCTCCGCCGGATTCAGGCGGAACTGCGTTTCCTTCCGGACGTTCCCAAACACGAATTCCTTCCGTGCCGGGTTTGGCGGCTCCACCTGCCTGCCATAGGCGATGGTGACCGGCTTTCTGCGGTTCATTTTCCGCTCGTCCTTCAGGGCACACCCGCCGCCGGGGTCTGTCTTCACCCCCAGGCTGTTCCGGGTCTTTCCCGTTTTCCCGTAGTAGTCGCAGTACTGGTACATGGTGGTGTCGCTGACGCCGCTTCGATAGGCGCAGCCTTTGCATCCGTCGGTCATGGCAGCGCCCTCACGTCCTGAACTTCGAGTTCTCCAGCGCTCTTGCCACATCCATGGCCAGCCACCGTTTCCTCCCGTTGACCTCAATGGCCTGGAGCCCTTCGCTCGCCAGCCACTGTCTTGCCTGCCCCCGGTCCCTGAGACCGAGGACCTTCAAGAGCATCTCCATGTTCAGGCTCATCCCGAACCGGTCGATGATCTTGTCCTCCAGAGCCTTCGTCCCCGGAGTTCTAGCCGTAGATCCCGTGCCAATGTTCACCCGCGGCATGTTGGTTCCTCCTTCTTGTTCTTGTGCCCTCCTCCTCTGCTGTGATAGAATGGCGGAAAGGGAGGCGATTGAATGCGTAATGAACGGAAACGATTTGAGCGAAATGAAAAGCGTTTGCTTAAATACATCCTAAAAACTGGTGAACTGCCGGATATGACCGACTATGACAAAGAATGCCTGTATCATTGCATTGCAGAGAAACACTATATCAATGGAATCGTTGCGATACGAATGATCTCCGGCCGCATCGTTTTTGAGGTCGCCCATGATCGCCTAACGCTTACAAAAGAAGCGCTTGATTTTTGCTGGAAACCTATCCCCTGGGAGTTCCCTCTTAATATCCTCCTCACGGTCGCAACTGTCATTTCTGTCATCGTTGCGATACTGAAGTAAGTCGGGAATGTCCGGGCTGTCCCAGGACAGCTTTTTCATTCCAATCTCCAGCGTGATGCTGGGAAACGGATGATTGTCTTTTATGTCAATATTTAGGACATGAACGATTTGTATCCCGTCCACAAAGACATCAACGCCGCCCGTTTCATTTTTTCTCAGATCTATCTCGGAGAACTCTGAACCTATTATTTTCGGAAAACCCTCTCCGAAAAAGAGAATGGACTCTTTCGTTTCATTCACCTCCCTTTGCTTATTGTTGCGTGTTTGGTAACTTATAAAGTTACTGTTTGGCTAAAAAAATATCTGCCGGATTTTCAATCTGGAGAAGCTCAACCATTTTTTCTACCTCGTCTGTTCCGAAAACTCCCTTCTTCATCTTTGTATAGAAGGTTTTTTCGGTGATTCCAAGGTAGGCCGCCACCTTTCTCTGAGAAAGGCCGCGTTCAGCGATTACTCCTCGCAGTTTCTCGACCGCCAGCATCAAATCACCTCCTTGTAACTTATGAAGTTACGTTCATGATAGCATCGCCTCCGTAACTTGTCAAGTCATTTTTTATTGACTTTCGGTATTTTTTGTTATACAATTAAGATACCAACTCAAAGGAGGTGTTGGATATGAGTGTGGGTAGCAGAATCAAGCAGGCACGTGAAAAGATAAAAATAACCCAGGAAGAACTTGGAGAACGTTGCGGCACAACAAAACAGAGTATTTTCAAGTATGAAAACGGAGTCGTAACGAATATCCCGTTTGACAGGTTAGAGCGCATTGCAGAAGTATTAGAAGTCTCCCCCGCCTACCTCATGGGCTGGGACGAAAATGTCCCTGCCGCTCCCCAGCCTCCTGAGCCGGGCTCTCCTCAGATCGACAACCCGGACATCCGCATGATCGCCCGGGCCGGAAAGAAGATGACGCCGGAACAGGCGGCAGACCTGCGAAAGTTCGCGGAATACATGTACCCGGAGGCATTCAAGGATGACGAATGAACAGCAGTACGATCTTTATACCAAAGCGTTCACCCTCATTCTAAACCATCCAAAGGTTTTCCGTTCCTTTCCCCTGAACATTCCCCTCCTGTGCGAAGCGCTGGGGATCGAACTTTGCCCGCTGTCCAGGATCATGAAGGAAACAGGGCTGTCCAGGGGGGCGCTGTTTCGTATCTGGGGTAATTCCGATGGCGTGATTCTTTCCTTCGGCGGCAGGCCGAAGATCGCTTATAACGATGAGCAGCCTGCCCAGCGGCAGCGCTTCACCGTCTGCGAGGAGGTATCCCACTATATTCTCGGGCACACGGAGGATTCCCGGTTCAATCTGTTCAGTCAGGATTACGATCCTTTCACATACCAGCAGTACGAGGAAGCGGGACGGTCCTGTGCCGGACTTCTTCTCTGCCAGCCGCAGTATTTCTACAAAAACCCCGAGCAGCTGGATCCGTTTAAAATCTCGATGCTGTTTGACGTCAGTTTGGACTGTGCCCGTACAAGGCGGGACACTCTGATCCGCTTCCATGACGACATCATCTCTCATCCCCTCTTCGCCCGTCTCCCCCAGCCGCATCTTTCTCTGGCCGGCACGAAGATCCCGAGGAAAGTCATCATAAAGCAGCACAGTATCATTTGAGGCTCAGTTTGAGGAGGTCTTACCATGAAGAAATGTCTATTATCCATCCTTCTAGTTAGTCTTTCTTTTGCCCTGGCATCTTGCGGAAGCAGCAGCGGATCGGCGGCTACGGAAGCACCAGAGACCGTCAGTACAACGTCATCCGAAGCTGAATTAGAATCCGGCAATAAAACGGTCAGGAATATTGTTTATTGTGTTCCGATCGAATGGAAAGAAACCACCAACGATGAAGGTACTGTTTATTATTATCCGACAGGAAACAGCATGGATGCACAGTTGATGGTCATGACGCCAGATGTGGATCCTGGCACAACGATTACGGATGAAGCGTTCTTTCATTCTTGCGTTGACGGAATGGTAAACTCGTCTGAGAAATCTACGGAATCCACCCGGAGCATGGAGACAAATGCAAACGGCCTCCCATATGGTTATGTGGAATTTTCTGCATACATCAACAATGCTCCTTTTAATGTCTACACCGCCCTATTTGATTGCACTGATGGAATCGTTGGCTTTGTTTTCACGCAGTCCCCGGATCTGACCCCTGGTTATCTGGATGATTACCGTACGGTGATTGATTCGATTAAACCTGAAGAGATGCCTGTTGCTGAGGAATCTCCCGTGGAAGAACCGGCACAGGAAGAGCCGCAGTCATCCGAGCCCTCGGCTCTTTCCGTAGAAGAATGCGAAAGCATTCTGCGCTCTATCCTCACATCGTCATTCGGTGAAGATAATTATTCTCTGTCCCGTGATGAAAACGTCATCACAATCAATATGTGGGGCAACGGCGTTTCCGCAGATGCTACGCTTGCCATGTATGGTAATCAAGACTGCATCAATTCATGGAACAATATGATGGATCAGATGGTGTCCGTTGAAAAAAGCCTGCTGCAGACTCTTGCGGATGCTGGTCACAACGAATTGATGCTGATCCTTAATGTTGTCAACGATGCAAACAAGGACAATATCCTCGCCTGTGTATCTGCCGGTACAGTCATCTACGATGCTGTCAACAACATAAACCTATTAGGCATAGGAGAATAAAAACCCGCCCTCCGAAGAGGGCGAGGAAACAATCTGAGCATCGGCGTTTTGGATCCACCAAAGGCGGTAGGATAACTGTTTTGTCCGGATTGGACACGAAAAAGCCCCCGGCGGAGGGCCGGGGGGAGAGTAAGGATGAAAAATGGAAAAACGCCCGTGCTTTCACACAGGCGTCTTCCAATCCTCCAAAAATACAATTCAACAAAAAATAAATCAAGTAAAAGAAAAGTGCGTAGCAACTGCTACAAAGTTTATTATACACAAGAGTTTCAAAAAATCAACCCCTTGGGAGGATAAAATAATGGAAATGGTAAAAGATCTCTTCTCTTTCGCTTCCTTGGGTTCAAATGAGACATGGTATAGCCATTTGGATCAACTCGCCGCTCTTGCAATCCCTGAGAATTGGAGTTATAAAAACCCTAACCCCGAGAAGAAGAACAGAAAGACACCGATCCTAGAAAATTATATAATTCACACATTCCGACGGTTGGCCTGTGAGTATTACGACGCCGAGGAAGAAGACAGAAACACAATCATCTGTTTCTCTGAGGAAAAGGTCTGCTTTAATACGGGGTTATATACTAAACAGTACCAATATATTTATGCGCTCTTCAAAAAGAACAGGGTACCCAATAAGCAACCTTGGTTTCTTGTCGGTTTTTCGGATGACAGCGACCCATTTTTTAGAGGGATTGACAAGCTGCCTAGGCGGGCAAGGTATTTCAACGACATCAAGGATTTGGTTTTTGATACGACGGCAGAATTAAGAGTCAACAGCGCACATATTCTCAGCAATTCCGAGAACGTCAAGCGACTTCCAAAAGAACTTGCCGGAAGTAAATACTTAACGACTCTTTTCACCGGTGCTGTTGAATTGGCGAAAAAGAAGGTGGAGGCAAACTATAAAGCAGCAGTGCCCCAGTTTTACGATGACCAGGTATGCTTCTTACTCCCCATTTGCCTCTTGGATCCTGGAACAGCAGACGTTTCCCTCGCTGTCCGGTGGCATGACGGGTATTATACAGGGCATACCTGCCTGACGCTTGATATGGCGTATAACAACGCCAGACTAATCGCATGTCCAAACAGCGAGTGGCTGAAGCCATGACTAAAAAAGATATCATGCTTTTTGATATAACCTGTTTATGGACGCCGTCTAATATCTTCGCAAATCCCATATGGAGGATGGTATAGAGGCTGACGAGGTCCTGGCAGATCGAATTACCTGCAATAGCACACAATAAAAGCGCCGCCCCCGGTGCTGGCACACCGAGGACGGCTATAGGGCAATTCCATTGGCACGGGATTGCCCTTCCATTCTAAACGAAATGGGAGGAAAATACAAGTGAAAAAGTACAACTACATACGGAGAACGATCACCTGGGAGGGCAAACGCTACGAGGTCTCCGGCAAGACCCAGCGCGAAGCAGCCGACAAGCTGGCGGAGCTGAAGGCATCCCTTAAGCGGGGGGAGAAGACCGTCGGGGAGAACAGCACCGTGGACCGCTGGTTCCGGGAATGGTATGAGCTGTACAAAGCCCCGTCAGGGATCACGGCAAAGAGTCTGGGGATGTACAAGGAGAAGTACAACGGATACATCAAGCCCAGGATCGGCAGCATGAAGCTGAAGGACGTCCGCGAGGTTCACCTCCAGCGCATCCTCAACAACGAGGCCGGCCGATCTTATTCCCACGTCTCCAAGATCCGGTTGGTCATGAAGGAGATGTTCAGCCGCGCCAGGAAAAACCACCTCATCCTCTGGGATCCTGCTGAGGACCTGACCCTTCCCGATACCACCGAAGGCAGTCACCGCTCCATTACCGACGAGGAGCGCGCTGCCATCCTGGCTGTCGCGGAGACCCACCGGGCCGGCCTCTGGGTTCTGACCATCCTATACTCCGGCATCCGCCCTGGCGAGACCGCAGCGCTCCAATGGAAAGATGTTGACTTCAAGAGGAACGAGCTTCACATCTACAAGGCCGCAGAGAGCGGTACAGGAGCTGTCAAGGACCCCAAGACAGACGCCGGGATCAGAGACATCCCGATCCACCAGGATCTCCTGTGGCGCCTCAGGAAGGCCCGGGGAGCCCCTCTGGACCCGGTCTTCACGACGACACGGGGGACACCTCTGGACGCGAAAGCCCTCCGTCGGATGTGGACAGGCTTCAAGCGAGAGTTGGACATCCATATGGGCGCCAAGCTGGAGCGAAACAAGATCGTCGAGAGCGTCGTGGCGGAAGATCTGACTCCCTACTGCCTCCGCCATACATTCTGCACAGACCTTCAGCGGGCAGGCGTCCCCATCAACGTTGCCAAGGAGCTTATGGGTCACAGCGATATTTCCATGACGGCAAACATATACACACACCGGGACCAGGCCGTCCTCCACAAGAACATGAAAAAGCTGTCCAAGCAGAACGCGACGCCTAAAAAGGCGAAAAAAGAAGAGAAAGTCGGCTGAAAATTTCCCACACCTTTTCCCACGTCTGAACCCCCAAAAACCCATCAAAACCTGCTCTGTGAAGAGCACCGCGCAAAGTGACACAAACAAAAAAACGTCCGGAAACCCTTTGAAAATAAAGGATTTTCGGACGTTTTTCCGTTGGCACGCCAGAAGGGACTCGAACCCCCAACCCTCAGAACCGGAATCTGATGCGCTATCCATTACGCTACTGGCGCATATCGCAACTTGCCAAAGTATAATAGCAGATTGTGGACGGATTGTCAAGCCGGAACGCTGATTTTTCCGTCCCGAGGCCCGAAAACCGCCCCGCCCCCTCGACTTCCCCCTGTCTCCTGTGCTATAATCGATAAAAACCTCCCCTTGCGGGGCCCCGTTGGTTCCGCCCCAGGACAGGATGTGTTGTTATGAACCCTTCCAAATCTCCCCTGACCTTAGGCATATTGGCCCACGTGGACGCCGGAAAAACCACCCTCTCCGAGGCCATGCTCTACACCGCCGGGGCTCTCCCCGCCATGGGCCGGGTGGATCACCGGGACGCCTTCCTGGACACCCACCAGCTGGAGCGGGCCCGGGGCATCACCATCTTCTCCAAGCAGGCCCGGTTCCACACCGGCCGCTTCTCCGTCACCCTCCTGGACACCCCCGGCCACGTGGACTTCTCCGCCGAGATGGAGCGCACCCTGGGAGTGCTGGACTGCGCCGTGCTGGTGATCTCCGCCACCGACGGGGTCCAGGCCCACACCGAGACCCTGTGGCGGCTGCTGCGGCGCCATGAGATCCCCACCTTCCTTTTCATCACCAAGACCGACCTGCCCCACCCCGGCAGGGACGTCATCCTGGCGGACCTGCGGCGGCGGCTGGACGAGGGCTGCGTGGCCTTCTCCCCCCGGGACCCGGACTGGGCCGAGACCGTGGCCCTCCGGGACGAGGCCCTGCTGGACCGGTACCTGGAATCCGGGACGGTCTCTGACCGGGAGGTCTCCGGCCTCATCCGCCTGGGGAAGCTCTTCCCCTGCTTCTTCGGCTCCGGCCTCCAGGCCCAGGGGGTGCAGGAGCTGCTGGAGGGCCTGGACCGCTTCGCCGAGGCCCCGGTGTACCCCGCCGGGGACTTTGCCGCCCGGGTGTGGCGGATCGCCCGGGACCCCCAGGGCAGCCGGCTGACCTACCTGAAGCTCACCGGCGGGACCCTCTCCGTCCGGACCCCGGTGGCCTATCTGCCCCAGGAGGGGGAGGAGCCGGTGGAGGAGAAGATCACCGCCATCCGCCTCTACTCCGGGGCCAAGTTCCAGACCGCCGAGGCGGTGTCCGCCGGGATGGTCTGCGCCGTCACCGGCCTCACCCAAACCTTTCCCGGCCAGGGCCTGGGGGCCGAGCCCCCCGCGCCCCCTCCCCTGCTGGAGCCGGTGCTGACCTACCGCCTGGTGCTGCCCGACGACTGCGACCCCCGGACCTTCCTGCCCAGGGTGAAGCAGCTGGAGGAGGAGGACCCCCAACTCCACATCCTCTGGGACCCCCGGCTCCAGGAGATCCACGCCCGGCTCATGGGTCAGGTGCAGATCGAGGTCCTCCAAAGCCTCATCCGGGACCGGTTCGACGTGGAGGTGACCGTGGACGCCGGCCGCATCCTCTACCGGGAGACCATCGCCGCTCCCGTGGAGGGGGTGGGCCACTTCGAGCCCTTGCGGCACTACGCCGAGGTCCATCTGCTCCTGGAACCCCTCCCCCAGGGCACGGGGCTGGTCTTTGCCTCCCGGTGCCCCGAGGACCTGCTGGATCGGAACTGGCAGCGGCTCATCCTCACCCACCTGGCGGAGAAGACCCACCTGGGGGTGCTCACCGGCTCCCCCATCACCGACCTGAAGATCACCCTCATGTCCGGCCGGGCCCACGTGAAGCACACCGAGGGGGGCGACTTCCGCCAGGCCACCTACCGGGCGGTGCGCCAGGGCCTCATGCAGGCGGAGAGCGTCCTGCTGGAGCCCTGGTACGACTTCCGGCTGGAGGTCCCTGCCGAGCAGCTGGGCCGGGCCATCAGCGATTTGCAGACCATGTCCGCCGCCTTCGATCCCCCGGAGAACGACGGGGAATGGGCCCGGCTGACGGGCTCCGCCCCGGTGTCGGCCATGAAGGACTACCCCCTGACCCTGGCCGCCTACACCCGGGGCCGGGGCCGGTTCTTCTGCGCCTTCGGGGGATACAAGCCCTGCCACGACCAGAACAAGGTGGTGGAGGAGCTCGGCTACCAGCCGGAGCGGGACACGGAGAACACCCCGGACTCCGTCTTCTGCTCCCACGGGGCGGGGGTCAACATCCGGTGGGACCAGGTGCCGGAGTACATGCACCTGGAGAGCTGCCTGCGGCCGGACAAGACCGTGGAGGACCCCCCGGCGGTGCCCAGGGTCTACACACGGAACCTGGACCTGGACGAAAAGGAGCTGGAGGCCATCTTCACCCGGACCTTCGGTCCCATCCGGGACCGGGGGCGGGAGGCCTTCCTCTCCCAAAAGACCCCGGCGGCCCCCCAGCGGACCATTGCCCCCCCCAAGCAGCAGTACCTCATCGTGGACGGGTACAACATGATCTTCGCCTGGGACGTGACCCGAGACCTGGCCCGGGACAGCATCGACGCCGCCCGCCAGCGGCTCATGGACATCCTCAGCAACTACCGGGCCTACAAGGGCTGCCAGCTGGTGCTGGTCTTCGACGCCTACCGGGTGAAGGGAGGCCGGGGGGCCCAGAGCGACTACCACGGGATGCACGTGGTCTACACCAAGGAGAACGAGACCGGGGACACCTTCATCGAAAAGCTGGTGGAGGAGGTGGGCCAGAGCTACGCGGTCCGGGTGGCCACCTCGGACGCCCTCATCCAGCTCTCCGCCCTGCGGAAGGGGGTCCTGCGGGTGTCCGCCGCCGAGCTGTGGCGGGAGGTGGAGGCCGTGGGCCGTCAGATCGACCAGGCCGTGGCGGACTACAACCGGGCCAATCCGGGCATCAACCGCCCCCATCTGGGGCAGAATAAAGAATAACGCCGCCTCCGCGGACTGTGCGGAGGGCCCGGCGCAATTCTGACCAAAGGAGAGAGGACCCATGTCCATTGCCGTCATCACTGGGGCCTCCAGCGGCCTGGGCCGGGCATTTGCCCGCAGGCTCAGCCGGGAGGAGCCTCTGGAGGAGCTCTGGGCCATCGCCCGCCGGGCAGACCGCCTGGAGGAGCTGAAGGCCCTGTGTGCCTGTCCCGTCCGGCCCATCCCCCTGGACCTGACGAAGCAGGGATCCCTGGACGCCCTCCGGACCCTGCTGGAGGGGGAGAAGCCGGTGATCTCCACCCTCATCTGCGCCGCCGGCTTCGGGAAGACGGGCAATTCCGACACCATCGCCCCGGAAGACAACGCCGACATGATCGACCTGAACTGCAAGGCGGCCATGGCGGTGACCCTGCTGTGCAGGCCCTACCTCCCCCGGGGCAGCCGGGTGCTGGAGATCAGCTCGGTGTCGGCCTTCTGCCCGGTGCCGGGGGTAAACGTCTACGCCGCCACCAAGGCCTTCCTGGCCAGCTTCGCCCGGGGGCTGGGGCAGGAGTGGAAACGGGCGGGGATCTCCGTCACGGCGGTGTGTCCCTACTGGATCCGGGACACGGAGTTCATCCCCAAGGCCCAGGAGGGCAACCCGGGGTCCTGGCACCGCTTCCCCCTGGCCCTCACCACGGACCGGGTGGTGGACCGGGCCCTGAAGGACAGCGCCCGGGGCCGGAGCCTGAGCACGCCGGGGGCGGTGGCCTCCGCCGCCCGGGTGGGGACCAAGCTGCTGCCCGCCGGCCTTCTGGCGGCCTTTCTGGACCGGATGCGGGGGACGTGAGGGGGTCTGCGGGGACGGACGCCGGTGTTGACGGGACACGCCTTCCCTCCTCCCGGCCGAAGGCCGTTCAGGCTGGCTCTTTTCCAAAAATCCCTTCCCTCCATCCCATCTGATTCGCGCGCAGCGCGCTGACTCAAAGAGTCAGACTAAAGGGGATGGTAAGAAGAGTTGATTTATAATCATCCTGGTTCGTCCGCAGAATACGCGGGGGTCCTCCACCGAAATCTGCTGAGGTACCCCCGCGGAAACCACGGAGGTGCTCCGCAGATTCCGGGGAGGCGGGTCCGCGGATCCTGCTGAGGTTCCCCATGAAAAAAAGGTCCCTCTACCCTACCCGGGAACACCCATGAAAGTTGCACGCAAACGTACAACTTTTTCAGCACCCCCTGAAAAGTTGCGGAGGTTTTTTTCTCCCGGTCCCAAAGGACGGACCGGAACGGCCCCGGAAGCAACAAAAAACGCCGCCCCGGGCGGGACGGCAAACCCTGACAGGATACGCCTGCCTGTGATACCATGGCCCCAGGACGCCGTTGTGTGAAGGCGGTCGGCCCATCTCCGAAAGGAGGTGGTGCGGATCTGGGACAAAGGATCCTCAAATTCCTGGTATGCCTGGTCGTTTCGGCCTGCATACTTACCATAAAAGCTTGTTGACCGTCCGGCCGCAATCCGAACGGTCAACATAATCTGTTGATACGCTTCTGAGGACCGACCGTCGAACACGACGGCATCCTTGTATCTTCATCATACCTTCCCCGCCTCCGCTTGTCAAGGAAAATCGCTCCCCCGCCGAACAGCGGGGAATTTTTTTGCGCTTCACCCCTTGACAAAGCTGTGCTTACTGTCTATACTGTATATATCGTATATGAACAGAATGGATGGTACGCCATGAATATCCTCATCAGCAACGCCAGCGACAAGCCCATCTACGACCAGATCTCCACCCAGATCCGGGCGCAGATCCTCTCCGGCGACCTGGAGCCGGGGCAGGCCCTGCCCTCCATCCGGGCCCTGGCCAGGGATCTGCGGGTGAGCGTCATCACCACCAAGCGGGCCTACGACGAGCTGGAGCAGGAGGGCTACGTGAACACCGTCCCCGGCAAGGGGAGCTTCGTGGCCCACCGGAGCCCCCAGCTGGTCCGGGAGGCCTGGCTCACCCGTATCGAGGACCATCTGGCCCAGGCCGTGGACCTGGCCGCCGGGTGCGGCATGGAGCGCAAGGACCTGGAGGACCTGCTGGACGTCCTCTGGGAGAGCAAAATGCAAGGAGGCTGAACCGATGAACGCCATTGAGTGCCGGGACCTGACCAAGGTCTACGACGGCTTTACCTTAGACCGCGTCACCTTCTCTCTCCCCTCCGGGTGCATCCTGGGGCTGGTGGGGGAAAACGGCGCGGGGAAATCCACCACCCTGGCCCTGCTGATGGACGCCATCGGCCGGGACGGGGGCACCGTGGAGGTGCTGGGCACGGACAACCGCAGCCCCGCCTTTCTCCGGACCCGCCAGGAGGTGGGGGTGGTGCTGGACGAGGCCTGCTTCCCGGAGATGCTGACGGCCCGGGAGATGGGGCGGGTCTTCGCCCGGCTGTATGACCGGTGGGACCCGGCCTGCTTCGACGGGTATCTCGCCCGCCTCGGCCTGGACCCGGAGAAGAAGTGCAAGGACCTGTCCCGGGGCACCCGGATGAAGCTGGCCCTGGCGGCGGCCCTGTCCCACGACGCCAAACTCCTGCTGCTGGACGAGGCCACCAGCGGCCTGGACCCCATGGTCCGGGACGAGCTGCTGGAGGTGCTGCGGGACTTCACCCGGGACGAGACCCGGTCCGTGGTCCTCTCCTCCCACATCGTCAGCGACCTGGAGAAGGTCTGCGACTACATCGCCTTTCTCCACAAGGGCAGGCTGGTCCTCTTCTCCGAAAAGGACCGGCTGCTGGAGGAATACGCCCTGGTGAAGCTCACCGCCGGTCAGCTGGAGGAGCTGGACCCGGCGGCGGTGGCCGGGCGTCGGGTGGGGCCCTACGGGGCGGAGGCCCTGGTGCGGCGGGAGAAACTCCCGGCGGGCTTCGTCCCGGAGCGGACCACCCTGGAGGACGTCATTCTGTTTCTGGCAAAGGAGGGAGACCGATGAAAGGCCTGTTGTATAAGGATTTTCTCGTCCTGCGGAAGTCCCTGTGGTCCATGCTGCTGCTGGTGGCGATTTTCTGCCTGATCCCCAGCGACAGCAGGTTCAACCTGAGCCTGTTTTTCGTGGTCTACACCGGGCTGCTGCCCGTCAGCCTGCTGTCCTTCGATGAGCGGTCCCACTGGGATCGGCTGGCCCGGATGCTGCCGGTGACCCGGCGGGACATCGTCCGGAGCAAATATGTGATGGGCTTTTTCCTGACCCTGGGGGCCGGGGTGCTGATGACCCTGGGGCGGACGGTCTTCGGCGGGCTGTCCCTGCCCGAAGCGGCCTCTCTGGCCCTGGGAGCGGCGGCCCTGGGACTGGTGTTCCAGGCGGTGCTCTACCCCTTCCTGTTCCGGCTGGGGGTGGAGAAGGGCCGCCTGGCCATGGGTATCCTGGTGGCGGTGATGGTATTCCTGAGCCTCCAGGTCAACATTCTCCCGGGGAACCGGCCCTCGGTGGGGGGCGACATTCCCCTGACGGGCAACGAGCCCCTGTTTTTCGCCGGGGCGGTGGTGCTGGTGGTGGTTTCGGTCCGGGTGTCGGAGGCCATGTACGCAAAGCGGGCCAGCTGAGAAAGACCCTCGCCAAAGCCTCGTTCACAAAGCAGGGACTGCCGCAAGTCATGCAGCAGTCCCTGTTCTGTTTTGTGGATCAAAACAGCCCAATATCCGCGTCCTCCCAGTCGCCGTAGCCCCAGGTATCCCAGGAATCCCAGCCGTCCCGGCTCTGGCCCCACTGGTGGTAGTCCTCCCAGCCCTGGATCTCCTCGGAGTCCCGCTCCTGGGGACGCTGGCCCCACTCCGGGGGCGTCTCCGGGGTGGCCCCGGTGTCGGCGTCGGTATCCGTGTCATCTTCCGCCGCTCCGGGGCGCTGGCCGAAGGCCTGGCCTCCCTGGTTCCCGCCGAAGGTCCGGCCCCCCTGCATGCCGCCCATGCCCGGGCCGCCCATCATCTGGTTGGTCAGCTCCGTGACCTCCTGGCCGTTGACCACCACCGTGCCGCCGGTGAGGGAGCCGGTGCCGTCGTAGTCGAAGGGGGAATTGGCGGTGATGTCCACGGTGCCGCCGGAGATGATCACGTCGCCGTTGGCGTCGATGGCGTCGGTGTCCCCCTGGCCCATGGCGATGGTCAGGTCCCCGCCGGCGATCTCCACCTTCACGTCCACGGCGGTGGACTTGGCCGCAGCGTTGATGCCGTCGTCGGTGGCCTGGATGGAGACCGTCCCGCCGGTGATCAGGACGTAAGTCCCCTCGATGCCCTCGGCGGCGGCGAGGTCGAAGGTCCCCCCGGCGATCTGGACGGTGGTGGTCCCCTGGATGGCGTCGCTGCCGGCGTCGATGGTAAAGGTTCCGCCCTGGATATAGATGGCCCCGGCGGTGTCGTCCTCGTCGTTTTCGGCGTGGAGGCCGTCCTTGTCGGCGGTGATGGTCACCGTCCCCGCCGCCACGGCGATGGACTCGTTGGCCTCCAGGCCGTCGGACACGCAGTCGATGGTGAGGGTGCCGCCGGTGACCTTCAGGTCGTCCTTGGAGGTGATGCCGTTGTCTGTGGAGGAGACGGTCAGGGACCCGGTGCCGTTGAGGACCAGATCGTCCCTGGAGAAGATCACGGCGTCGGTGTTGGTCTCCCCGTCGGCGGTGAAGGCCCCGGTGACCGACAGGCTGTTCTCCCCCAGGGTGGTGACGAAGATCTTGTCGGCGTTCTTCCCGTAGATGCAGGGGGCGTCCTCATTGGTGATGGTCAGGCCGTCCAGCACCAGCTGGACCTTGTCCTCGTCCCCGGCGTCCACGATGATCGTGGCGTCAGAAGCGGTACCGGAGAGCACGTAAGTTCCCGCCTGGGTGATGGTGATGTCCTGTCCGTCCTTCACCGTGTAAGCGGTGGCCTGGGAGAGATCCGGGGTCTGGTCCAGGTCCCGGTCGGTGAACCACTGGCTGTCGGCGGCGGTGTAGGCCACGGCGTCGGCGGTGGCGGCGGTCTGGTCGCCGCTCTCTCCGTCGGTCTCGCCGCTGCCGAAGCCATTGGCGAAGGCCTGGTCGATGGTCTGCTGGGCGGTGCTGGCGTCGGCGTCGGACGTGAGCTCCGCCGTGGCGGTGCCGCAGGCGGTCAGAGAGCCGGCCAGCAGAGCGGCCAGCAGCAGCGCGGAGCATTTTTTGAATTTCATGATAAAATCCCTCCTATATCCCGTTCCATGCTTGGGTCCGTGGGGTCCTTTCATGGTGGGGAGTATAGGGGGGATTTCTTAAATGAACCTTTAAGGTTTCAAGGTTTTGAAAAATATTTTACAGATACTTCTTCATAGCGGCGAAGAGCTTCTCGGTCATGATGGGCTTTTCCGTAAAGTCGTTCATCCCGGCCTGGAGGGCGGCCAGCCGGTCCTTCTCGTAGACGTTGGCGGTCATGGCGATGATGGGGATGCCCGCCCTGGCCGGGTCGGCCAGCTGCCGGATGCGCCGGGTGGCCTCCATGCCGTCCATGTTGGGCATCTTGATGTCCATAAGGATCAGGTCGTAGTGCCCGGCGGGAGCGGCGGTGAGCTTGTCCACGCAGATCTGCCCGTCCTCGGCAAACTCCACCTCCACCCCGGTCTGGGTGAGGATCTCAAAGGCGATCTCCCGGTTGAGCTCAATGTCCTCCGCCAGCAGCACCCGCCTGCCGGAGAAGTCGTAGCTCTCCCCGGCGCCGGTCCGGTCCGAGGGGGGGCTGAGGAAGGCCTCCCAGGCGGCCTGGCCGCCGAAGGGCAGGGCCCCGCCGTTGTCCCGGTAGGCCACGTCCATCAGGTGGTCGATGACCTTCAGCAGATGCTCCCCGGAGACCTGGATGTTCTCCAGGTACCGCAGAAGCCGGGGGGTGTCCTCATGGTACTTCACCGCCAGGTCCGCGTAGCCCAGGATGATGTGCAGCGGGGTGCGCACGTCGTGGGACATGGCGATGATCTGCCGCAGCCGGGAGGGGTTCTCCTCCGGGGCGCACTGCTGGAGCAGGTCCTCGACGGTCACCCCCAGCACGTCCGCCAGCTTGGGGAACAGGCTGATGTCCGGGAAGGACAGGTCCCGCTCCCACTTGGACACCGCCTTGTCGGTGACGCACAGCTTCTCGGCCAGCATGGCCTGGGTCAGATCGTTCTCCTTCCGCAGGGCGCGGATGAGCCCGCCCAGACTGTTCTGTCCCATTTCCCTCACCTCCGCAGCGGTGGTATGGTCCCATCATACCACAGTTTGTTCCGAAAGTACAGCCAGCGGTTGGTTTCTCCTCCGCCCTTCCCGTGTTGTTCCGTTACCCGGTGATCCGGGCCAGCAGAGCGTCGATCTCCGCCTGGGTCATCCCCGCCCCCAGGAGAAAGTCCGCCGCGCCGGCGGCCAGGTCGATCTGGTCCAGGTCCCCGTCCTCCCGGCCCGCCACCAGACGGACCATGGGATCGAGGACGTTCTCCACGATGGTGTGGTACCGGTCCGGGTCGGACTGGAGGGTGATGTGGTAGTAGTTGTCGTAGGTGATCATGTAGTCCTCCACGATCTCCTCATAGCCGGCCCCCGCCAGGGCCTCCAGGAGCATGCAGACGAAGCCCGTCCGGTCCTTGCCCTCGGTGCAGTGGATGAGGTAGGGCCCCGGGGACTGGGCCATGGTATTGAGGCCGTCGGCCAGCTTGCTCTGGAAGGCCGGGGAGAGGAAGTTGGTGTTGAGGGCCAGGGGGGCCACCTTCCCCGCCTCATAGAGCGACAGGAAGTACGGGGAGTCGAAGTCCTCCCCCGCCAGGTAGCCCTGGATCTTCTCCGGGGTGTCGGCCAGGTTCAGGATGAAGTCCACCCCCGCATCGGCCATGAGCCGGTCCACGTAGGGGGCCCGGTTGTGCTGGTTGTCGCAGGGGGAGGCGGAGCGGTAGATGCGGTCCGGGGCGATGTTCCCCGCCTGGATGCTCCGGAAGTTGGCGAAGGCCTCGTCGCTGTCGAACCGGGCCCGGTCGTCCTCGTAGTGGATGTCCCGGGCCTGCTGGATATCCAGGTATTTCCCCGCCTCCGACAGCGTGACCGTGGCGGTGTCCTCCTCGGTGAGCCCGGCCACCTCCCACAGGTCGTCCCCGTTGTTGATGGCAGCCTTGATGTACGGATAGCCCGGGTAGGCCACCAGCAGGGGCTGGCTGTTTTGGGTGTAATAGCCGTTGTAGTAGGGCAGGTCCTCCAGGGTGTAGCCGTTGGAGAAGGTCACGTCCACGCTGTCCCCGTATTGGAAGCCCAGGGCGTTGAATTCGTCGATGGTCCGGGTGATGTACACCCCGCCGAACTCCTCCTCAGAGAGGATGGGGCAGTCGGTCAGGGCGGGGGCGTCGGCGGCGTTCTCCGGCCCGGAGCCGCAGGCGGCCAGCGTCAGCACCGCACCCCCCAGGCAGAGCGCCAGGGCCAGGACATGGATCGGGTTAGATTTCATGGGGCATCTTCCTTTCTTTTCCCTGCGGTCACAGCCGCGCGTTTTTATAAACTTCGATCTCCAGCGCCAGCAGCTCCATGATCTTCAGCTCGTCCACAGCATCACGGAGGGCGTTGTGCCGCTCGAAATAAAACCGGTTCCCGGACAGAAGCCGCATCATCGGCTGGACACCATAGTTCCGCTTCAGCCGTCCGGTCCGGCAGCATTCGGCCTCCGCCCCGATCCTTGGATTGTACTGTCGGTAGGCTGCCAGGCGCATGATATCATGCCATGGATAGTCCCCTAACTCCGGCAGGTGGGACTTGTCGAAGACGGCGTTGTAGGCAAACAGGGCCGTGACGGAATGGGCTGACAGCCAATCCCGCAGATCCGATATGGTCTCCTCCCTGCTGCCCACCCGTGTCGGGAACTCCTCCCGCAGCCACAGACGGGAAGAGAACAGCCCCCCGATGCGGTAAGCCGGGTCCAGGATATAGTATCTGGTATCCAGGAGACGAAAGTCTGCGCCATCGGCCACGACCGCCCCCAGAGACATGACCTCGTTACTCCAGTTGGTCTCCGTGTCGATCACCGCAATATGGCCCATGGTGTACTCCCCCGCCTTCTCTTTACTGTTTCGCCTCTCCGGCGCTCTCCGGTACCAAAAAGGCCAGCATCCGGTCCTTGTAGTCCGGGGCCAGGTCGTAGGCCGCGTGGCCGTAGCCGTCGTACAGGTAGACTTCAAAATCCGGCCGGGACCCCAGCAGGTCCGCCAGGGTCCGGGTGCCCTCGGCCCCCAGCACCCGGTCGTCCTCCGCTCCCAGGGCCAGCACCGGACAGGCGATCCGGTCCAGCTGGTCCCGGACGTCAAAGCCCTCCATGGCCCGGGCCAGGATCACGAAGCGGGACAGGTCCTCCTCCGTGACGGTCTGGGCCGCCTGGACCAGCAGGTCCCGGGACTGCTGAAACACCTCCTCGGGGTACACGGCCTGGCCGAAGGCCAGGTACAGGCCCTCCGCGTCCCCCGCCTCCGCCAGGCCGATCCAGGTGTCCAGGGTCCCGGCCAGGGTGTCGGTGACCCAGGGGGCGGTGGAGCCCAGCACCAGCCGGTCGGTCAGCTCCGGGTCCCGGATGGCGATCTCCAGGGCCATCATTCCCCCCTGGGAGGCCCCGAAGAGGCTCACCTTCTCCAGGCCCAGGGCCCGGATGGCCGCCGCCGTGTCCCCGGCCATCTCCTGGGTGGTATAGGTCTCGGGCAGGTCCTTCCGGCGGTCAAAGAGGTAGATGGTAAACTCGTCGGTGAGGGGGGCGTAGGCCTCCGCCACCGCCTCGGCGGAGCCCATGACGCTCTGGACGCTGAGCCCCGGCAGGATCACCAGGGTCCGCTCTCCCCGGCCGAACCGGAAGTAGTCCATGGCAAAGCCGTCGGTCTCCACCGTCTCGATCTGGATGGCCCCCTCCTCCTGTTGGGGCTCCGGGGCCTGGCTTTTTCCGCAGCCCCCCAGCAGAAGCAGCCCGGTCAGGGTCAGGGCGGTCAGCAACAGCGCAGAGATTCGTTTCATGGGTGCGTCCTCCTTTGGTTCTGTTGGGGTTGATCCCCCTGGGGCGGGTGTGGGTCATCGAGCCGGGGCCCGGTCTGTCCCGGACCCGGTCCGCCGGGTCAGCCAGAGGCTGTAAACGGCCTCCGCCAGCAGCACCGCCACAAAGACGGCCAGCTGGACCGTATTGGCCGAGGAGGCGGGCTCCGGGTAGATCCGGTTGGTGAAGTCGATGAGGAAATGGACCGCCGCCACCTGGACCAGGCTGTGGTTTTTCAGGTAGATCGCCCCCAGCACCAGGCCGATCACAAAGGAATAGCCCAGCTGCAGCGCCACGGCGGCCAGGTTCTGCCCCGCCAGGTTGGTCAGATGGACCGCGGCGAACAGGGCGGCGGAAATAAAGAGGCAGGCAAAGCTGCCCAGGCCCTTTTTCTCCAGATTGTACAGGAAGATCCCCCGGAACAGGACCTCCTCGAACAGGGCCGGGGCCAGGGCGGTGATGAGGGCCTGGATATACAATGCGCTCCCCCCCAGCCGCGCGCCGGAGCTGAGGTTGTACCCCAGGTTCCACACCGCAAACAGCAGGGCGGGCAGGACGAAGGCCAGCCCCCTCAGAGGCCCCTCGCCCCGGAAGGCCCGCCGGAAGATCAGCAGCAGCACCGCCCCCGCCAGGATCCGCCCCACGGAGCTGCTCAGGTCGGCGGAGAGATTCAGCAGGCTCCCCGCCGCCGTAAAGGCCGCCGCCGCCAGAAAGGCCAGGACCATCAGGATGAGTTCACACAGGACCGGTCGACGTTCTCCCAAAGCAAACATGATGATTTCCTCCAAACAGGGCCTTTTTCTCTTCTCATGTACCGGGTTTGTCGGCAAAACTGTTCTGCAAGTACCGAAAAGATCAAGTGGATCGCTGTTTCCGTTGCCCCTTTGCGGTCAGACTAAGAAACGAATTGATTCCTGACTGTTTCTTATTCCTGCGCCTTCCCAAAGTCTGCCTTGTTTTCCACCGATCTGGTGCAACCCCGATCCTCCGGAAGACCCTGTGGACAGGCTGGAGCTGCAACGTCCTTTTCAGGAAAAATATGCCGCAAGCCGCGCCAGGAGCCCCTTTGCCTGCTGAACGACCTCCGCGTCCTCATTGTATTTTACCAAAGAACGCAGCATGGTCTCTAACTCTCCCAGGTAGACAGGCCCCTGTTCCGTTTCGTCCTCTTCCGCTTCCGGGAGGCTCCCTCCGCCGCGCCACGGAGCCATACCGGGGACCGCTCTTTCTGCAAGAGAAGGAACGTGATCGCTCATGCAGGCCAGCATTCTGCGGATCTGGATGTCGTCTTCCGAGTCCAAAACCTCTTCGATCCAATCGGTCCCCCATTCCAGGCACTTTTTTTCCAAAAGGCCGTACGGCTCCGAATAATGCCCAAAGGGACCGTTCACCGCTTCCAGGCTTGTGACGTTTGCGATATCGTCTTTATAAAAGACAATGGGAGTCAGGCGCAAAGCCTCCTGGGCACGACCGTATTCATGCAAAGCATATTCTTCGTCATCATACGATACGATGCCCTCGTATACCTCTCCTGAGGTCGTGAGGATCCGTACACATTTGTTATCAAAGCTTGCAAGATTCATGTCGTTCTCCCATTGCGATACTGCTAGGTCCCCTGATCGATCGCGAATGATCGCTGCATTGTCCGTGTTTATAATAAACGGATCAAGCCAGTTTCTGTCAACTCCTCCAGGACCGAGGTGGGAATCTCCTTGGCCCGTCCCCTATTACTACAAGTATCACTGGATTGCAGTATCAAACGATCGGCCCGATCCGTTTTCGGACGCCTGTGATCTATGTGCAAAATATATCATCTTTTGGAGGTCTTTTCAACGAACAGATCTATTATTAGCGTAAAAAGATACCAATACATCATGCTTTTGTTCCTTTCTCCTTAATGGGGTTGGAAACAACAAACATCGTGCAGGTTGATCCACACCCACGGCGCTGCGTACAGGGAGTAAGACCGGCCCAACGCGTTTTTAGTCCAACAAAAAGTTCTTGTTGCAAAACAAGAGGGAACTGGATATACTGAGACTGCGGCGCAGATCTGATCCGTTGCGTGCGGCAGCTGCTTCACTTGCGTAAGTGTAAAGGTGTTGGCGCTCCTTTCCCTGCCGTTTTTATTTTCTATCGGTGTATTCAGCAATGTCCGTGTTGGAATGGACTGGCCGGAGGAATCATTTCCTGGCGTTTGGCCAAAGGGATATTCGCTCCATCAACAGGGGGAATTCTTGTGAAAGAAAAGAAGTTCGAATTGAATGAAAGCACCCTTGCTGTCATTGAAGAAATCGGGGGGCATATTCCCGGCGGGTTTTTCATATACAGAGCGACTGCGTCGACTGAATTGGTTTACGCCAATAAAGCGTTATTTGAAATGTTTGGATGCCGCAGTCTGGACGAATTCAAAAAACTGACCGGATATACGTTCAGGGGCATGGTACATCCAGATGACTATGATGAAATCAACACATCCATTATTCATCAGATTAGAACAAGAGAAGACAACACGGATTACGCAGAGTATCGTATTATCCGAAAGGACGGTTCGATTCGCTGGGTCGATGACCACGGTCACTACGCGGAGACCAATGCATACGGCGGGGTCTATGTTGTGTTCATTTCGGATATTACCGATAAGATATTGCAGCAGAAAACAGACACGGCAACCCGTGACGCTGTGATCACTACGCTTACGAATGCCTATAACACGGTTTGGCTTATTAATGATGTCGTCACCGAGCATTCCTCTCTCTATCATTCGGACATGAACACCGAGCACGAGGAAGCCATTCGAAACGCTTTGAGTCACGCTCGATACACCGATACAAAAACGCAGTATGTTGCCACAATGGTTGCGGAAGAAGATCGGGAACGTATGCAGGAACAGATCGGCCTTCCCTATATCCTGAAACAGTTTGAAACCAAAGACCAGTTTTCGGTCAATTTCATTCGTGCCCTTGATAGCGGACCTCGACACTACCGGATCGATTTCGGCAAGGTCTATATGCCCGGAGGACGGATCGGGGTCATGATGGGCTTCAAAGATGTGGATGAAGAGGTTCGCCAAGGCCTCGCCTATCAGCAGGCGCTGCTTGAAGCAAAAAAGGCTGAGGAGGAGAACCGCAGACTCATGGAGGAGGTTCAATCTGCAGCAAAGCTGGCTGAACTGATGGGGGCTGTGTCTTCTCTGCTTACCAATATGCCCGCAATGAGCTTTTCAAAGGAAGTCTCAACCGGAAAATATCTCGCCTGCAATCAGGCGTTTGCTGAATATGCCGGGAAAACCCGGCCTGAGGAGGTTGTCGGCCTGACAGATCACGAAATATTTGACAAGGAGACCGCCGACCATTTCGTAGAGGATGACCAAAAGGCAGTGACGATGGATGGTCCATACATCTTCTTTGAGGATGTGCCGGACGCCACAGCTTCTGTGATCCGGAATCTGCAGACGACAAAAACTACCTTCAGAGACACTTCCGGGCGGCAATGTCTGCTTGGCATGTGCGTCGATGTTACGGATTTAGCGAGAATAAAAACCTCTGAGGCGCGGGCTTTCGCAAAACAGCAGGAGTTGGAAGAAAAACTTGCTCTCCAGGAGCGGCTCCTGGAGGAAGAACGAGCTCGGGAGCGGCAGAACCAGATCATTACAGCTCTGAGCTCGGATTACTGGAGCGTGTATCTTGTTCAGTTGGATAAAAACGAGGGGATCTGCTATCAGGAGTCGGGCGAAGAAAAAGATTTCAAAGTAGGGCAGCGATTCCCGTATGTTGAAAGCATGCGCGCCTATGCAGATGAATTCGTCACGGATGAGTATCGCGATGAGTTCCTCCGATTCACCGACCCGGCTTCAGTTCGGGAAGCACTTCTTACCCAACGGGTCATCTCCTACCGCTATCTGATCAAAAAAGAAGAGAAGCCGATTTATGTCATGGTTCGGCTTGCCGGCGTTCGTCACCCGGAAGACAGAGATGACAATATGGTCCATTCGGTTGGCCTTAGTTTTTCCAACGTGGATGCGGAGACCAGAAAGGCCCTGGAACAAAACCGTGTTCTAAAGGATGCTCTGGCAACTGCAGAGGATGCAAACAAAGCGAAAACTGCGTTCCTCTCTAATATGAGTCATGAGATCCGCACCCCGATGAACGCTATTATTGGCCTGAACAACATCGCCATGAACGAACCGACCGCCAGCAAAAAGGTCAAAGAGCACCTTGAACGAATCGGCTCTTCCGCCAATCACCTTCTTGGCATCATCAATGATATTCTTGATATGAGCAGAATCGAATCCGGGCGTATGACGATTAAAAGCGAGGAGTTTTCCTTTGCCAAAACTCTGGAGCAGGTCAATACCATCGTAAGCGGTCAGTGCCGGGAAAAGGGTTTGAAGTATGAATGCCGCGTAATAGGGAACATCAAAAACTACTACATAGGCGATGATATGAAGCTGCGGCAGGTGATGATCAATATCCTCGGCAATGCAATCAAATTCACTCCGGAGGGCGGATCGATCCTGTTTACCGTGGAGACGATGGCACAATTCGATAAGAAGTCAACGCTCCGTCTCACATTTAAGGATACAGGAATCGGAATGAGTCAGGAGTATCTGCCGAAACTGTTTGACGCGTTCTCCCAGGAAGATTCTTCTTCCACCAGTAAGTACGGAAGCACAGGACTTGGCATGCCCATCACCAAGAGTATTGTGGAGTTGATGAACGGAAACATTGCAGTGGAAAGCGAACAGGGAAAGGGTACAACTTTCACGGTAACTGTGACCTTGGCTGACTCTGAACGAAAATCTTCTGCTGAAGGAGACGGGATGCTCCGCCCGGACGAGATGTGCGTTCTGGTCATAGATGACGATCCGGTTGCCTGTGAACATGCGCAGATCATCCTGGGTCAGGTTGGAATCAGATGCGAAAAAGCACTGTCCGGCCTTGAGGGCATTGAAATGGTAAAACTCCGTCACGCCCGCAGAGAGCCGTACAACCTCATCCTTGTGGACTGGAAAATGCCGGATATCGATGGCGTGGAGACCACACGGCAGATCCGCAGAGTGGCAGGAAACGAAACGCCTATCATCATACTCACTTCCTACAGTTGGGAGGATATTGCGGAGGAAGCGAAAGAAGCAGGTGTGGATACTTTTGTGGCCAAACCGCTGTTTGCCGGAACGGTAATTGACGAGTTCCGGGAAGCCTTTAGAAAAAAGAATTCCCGGCTCGAGCGTGAAACAGCCGATCTCAAGGGATGCCGTATTCTTTTGGCTGAGGATATGCCTGTCAACGCTGAGATCATGATGATGGTGCTCTCAATGCGTGAGATTGACGTTGAACACGCCGCAAACGGAAGGATTGCCGTAGAGATGTTCACGAATCATGATGCGAATTATTATGACGCCATCCTGATGGATATGCGCATGCCGGAGATGGACGGTCTTGCGGCAACGCAGGCCATCCGCGCGCTGGACAGAAAGGACGCAAAAACGATCCCGATCATCGCGCTTACGGCAAACGCCTTTGACGAGGACGTGCAGAGGAGTATGCAGGCGGGATTGAATGCCCACCTGTCAAAGCCTGTGGAGCCTGACACCCTGTTCAAAACGCTGGAGGGGCTGATCAGACCCTAGAAACGCACGGATCAGGTGTTGAACGGCCAAAGTCATCGCGGTCCGCGCCGTGCGTTTGATCTGAACAGGCAGAGCACAGGCGCGGCGAGAGAAGACCGGGGATTGTTGAACGCCGGTGTTTCCTGGGCAAAGGGATAGAAAGAGCAGAGGGAGCGTCATGAAAAATCCCATTAAAAACCATACGACCACAATCGCGATCATAGGGATCGTGGTCCTGGCCATTATCCTGGTCTTCGGGACGATCTGGATGGGACAGGGCGCGAATAAGGATACGGAAGAAGCCGTGCGCTCCGTCAGTCTACTGTATCTGGATGAGTTGGCAGGTCGGCGGAAGCAGGTCCTCGAGGATAATTTGCAGGATAAAGTGCAGACGATCCGCATTGCCGTTGACCTTATGACCGAGGAGGACTTACGCGATAAGGCCCATTTGGAAGCGTATCAGGCCCGCATGAAGCGGCTCTATTCCCTGGATAAGTTCGCTTTCGTCGATGCGGACGGGCTGATCTATACCTCTTCCGGCACGGAGACGAATATTGAACAATACAGTTTCGATTACAGGACGCTTTCCGAGTCGGAGATTTCCATACTCAATCTCGACAATGGAGAACATCGTGTGATTATTGCTGTTCCGACAGATATCTCCTTTCAGGGGAAAACTCTGTCTGTCTGCTTCATGAGCATGGACATGGACAAAATGCTCTCCGGCGTCTCCATGACGACCAATACCGACGGAGCTACCTTCTGCAATCTGTATACCAAGGATGGCACAGCTCTGACAAACACAATTCTCGGGGGACTTGCCAAGGAAGACAACCTGCTGCAAGCCATGGAGATCGCGGTATTTGAGCCCCCCTATTCCTATGACCGCTTTGTGGAGCAATTTCAGTCCGGGGAGCGAAGCGTGGTATCCTTTGCCTATAACGGCATACGGGAGACCCTCGCCTTTGTCCCTGTCAGCGGAACAGACATGCAGCTGACCTACTTGATCCGGGAAAGTGAGATCAGCAAGAGGATCGGTGCCATTACAGAAGGCACCGTACGGAAGAGTATCCTCCAGTCTTTGCTGACCGCAGCTGTCTTGCTTCTCATGTTCGGCTTTATCATCGCCCAGACCAAGAAAAGCAACCGGATTCTGTTGGAAAGAGAAACCGCGGAGGCAGAAAGCCGGGGGAAGCAGGAGGAACTTGAGCATAGGCTGGTGCTGCAGGACAGGCTGCTGAAGGAAACGAAGCAGCGGGAGCAGCAGGATGAGATGATCACCGCCCTGTCTTCAGACTATTGGAGCGTCTACTATCTGGAGCTGGATAAGGACGAGGGCGTCTGCTACCGTTCCCATTCCGATCTTGACGGCACAGGCTTTCAGGTGGGGGAGCGTTTTCGCTATCTGGAGAGCGTAACGGCCTATGCCGGTCAGTATATCACAGATCGGTACCGGGAGGAGTTTCTGCGTTTCATCCAGCCAGACGCCATTCGGGCAGGGCTGAAGGCCCACCCGGTGATCTCCTATACCTACATGGTGAAGCGTCATGACACAGAAAGCTATGAGACGGTTCGTTTCGCAGGCGTCCATCAGCCGGGAGAACAGGAAGGACAGGAGATCAACACGGTCGGCGCGTGCTTTGTGAACGTGGATGCCGAGGTGCGCGAAACCATGGCGCAGCGGCAGGCCTTGAGCGACGCGCTTGCAGTCGCTGAGGACGCCAGCAGGGCCAAGACCGCCTTCCTCTCCAATATGAGCCATGAGATCCGCACCCCCATGAACGCCATCATCGGGCTGGACAGCATCGCCCTGAACGACCCGGACATTTCAGAAAAGACGCGTGACTATCTGGAAAAAATCGGGGCATCTGCGGAGCATCTGCTCCACCTGATCAACGACATCCTGGACATGTCCCGCATTGAATCCGGCCGTATGACACTGAAAAACGAGGAGTTCTCCTTCTCAAAGCTGCTGGAGGCCATCAACACCATGTTCAGCAGCCAGTGCCAGGATAAGGGCCTGGAGTATCACTGCCACATCAACAGTGCGGTGGACGATTATTACATCGGCGACAACATGAAGCTGCGTCAGGTGCTCATCAATATCCTCGGCAACGCGGTCAAGTTTACCCCGGAGGGCGGAACGGTCGAACTGGCGGTAGAGCGCAAGGCGAAGTATGACGGGAAATCCACCCTCCGCTTTACCATAGCGGATACCGGCATCGGCATGAGCCAGGAGTTTCTGCCGCGGATCTTTGACACCTTCGCTCAGGAGGATTCCTCTTCGACCAATCAATATGGCAGTTCCGGTCTCGGTCTCGCCATCACGAAGAACATTGTGGAGATGATGAACGGGGACATTCAGGTCGAAAGCGAGAAGGGAAAAGGATCGACGTTTCTCGTCACGATCACCCTGGATGATTCGGCGCGGACAGATGTCGGGGAAAGCATCGACGAAATCCATCCCGATGAAATGACCGTTCTGGTCGTGGATGACGATCCCGTCGCCTGCGAACATGCCAGACTGGTGTTGGAGAAGGCGGGAATCGCCGCGGAGATCGCGTCCTCCGGGAAGGAAGCCATAGAGATGACGCAGCTGCGTCACGCCCGTATGGACCCGTACAACCTGATCCTTGTAGACTGGAAGATGCCGGAGATGGACGGCGTGGAGACCACCCGACAGATCCGTTCCATTGTCGGGAACGAATCCGCCATTATCATTTTGACCGCCTATCGCTGGGATGACGTTCTGGAGGAGGCGCTGCAGGCCGGGGTGGACAGCTTCTTGCCCAAGCCGCTTTTTGCCGCCGCTGTTTTGGAGGAGTTCAAGTCCTCGCTGAAGAAGAAAAGCTCTGTTTTCCAGCAAACGAAGCGCAGGGCGGAATTGGAGGGCCGCAGGATCCTGCTGGCTGAGGATGTCCAGATCAATGCGGAAATCATCATGATGGTGCTGCAGATGCGTCAGATCGAGGCTGATCACGCCGAAAACGGGAAAATCGCCGTCGAAATGTATTCCTCCCATCCTGCCGGTTATTACGACGCGATCCTGATGGATATGCGGATGCCGGAGATGGATGGTTTGGAGGCGACAAGAACGATTCGTGCGATGGACCGTGAGGACGCCAGAGAGATCCCCATCATTGCCCTGACTGCCAATGCCTTTGATGAGGACGTTCAGCGCAGTCTGCAAGCCGGGCTGAACGCCCACTTGAGCAAGCCGGTCCAGCCGGAAGCACTGTTTGAAACCCTGGAGAGCCTGATTCGGCCCTGACAGAAAGCAATTGAGAAACGAGGCTCACCATGCAGAACAATATATTTGAGTACAATGAACAGATAGCTTCCGTGATCCATGAAATCGGTGATCATATGCCGGGGGGATTCTTCATCTACAGGGCGGCGGCTCCCGAGGAATTGATCTACGCAAACAAGCCTGTATTCGATATCTACGGCTGTGACGGCCTGGAGGACTTTAAGCAGCTGACAGGGTATACCTTCAAGGGCATGGTACACCCGGAGGACTACCGCCATATTTCGGCTTCCATTGCGGAGCAGATCAAAACCAGAGACGACAATATGGACTATGCGGAGTATCGTATTATCCGCAGGGACGGCGCTGTTCGCTGGGTGGATGACTACGGTCACTATCTGGAGACGGACGCTTTCGGCGGAATCTACACGGTATTTATTTCTGATATTACCGAAAAGCGTAAACGGATCGCGTCGGATCTGGCCGGTCACAAGGCTGCCTTTGAAGAACTCCATGATTCCTTCAAGCGGGCGGACGCCGAACGAATCGCCTTCAGCCGCGTGGCGCAGGCACTGGCAGGGGACTATTTCAGCATTTACATCGTTGATCCGGATACCGACCATTTCGTAGAATACAGCGCCACGGAAGAGTATGACCGCATGGGCGTGGAAAAAGAAGGAGACGACTTCTTCCATATAAGCCGGAGAAACATGGATCGGCTGATCTATCCCGAGGACAAGGATCGTTTCATGGCGGTGTTTACCAAAGAACGTATCATGTCCATTCTGGAACGGGACGGAAGCTTCACGACAAAATACCGCCTGGTCGTGGATGGCGTTCCCACGTATGTCAGCATGAAAGCCACGCTCATGGAGGATGATGCGGGTCGGCATCTGATCATCGGAACAAACAACATCAATGCGCAGATGCAGCGGGAGGAAGACTACCGTCTGAAGATGGAGGATGCCCGTACCCACGCTAAGAACGACTTCCTGGCCAATATGTCCCATGATATCCGTACGCCCATGAACGCCATCGTGGGTTATACGAGTATTGCCAAGAGCCGTTGGGATGAGCCGGAGGTCGTGAAGGATGCGCTGGATAAAATCGCCTCCTCCAGCCATTTCCTGCTCTCTCTGATCAACGATATCCTTGACATCTCCAAGATCGAAAGCGGAAATATGCAATTGAACACGGCGCCCTGTGACCTGAGCGAGCTTTTCTGCCGCATCGAGGATATTACGGCTCTCCAGGCGAAAAACAAGTCCCTTGCCATCACCTATAACCATGACAAGGTATATCATTACATGGTCATGGCGGATGAGTTGCGGATCGAGCAGATCCTGATCAATATTATCAGCAATGCCATCAAATATACTCCTGAGGGAAGGAGTATCGATATCATCGCAGAGGAACTTGGTCCGACCGGGAGGGGAACGTATCCCTATCGCTTCATCGTCCGGGATACCGGCATCGGGATCAGTGAAGAGTATCTGCCGCATATTTTCAAGAGCTTTACCCGGGAGGAAAAGACCACGGTAAACCGTGTGCAGGGAACCGGGCTGGGCCTGGCTATCACCGCCAGAGTGGTCGAGATGATGGGCGGTACGATCTCCGCAAAGAGCAAACTGGGCGAGGGCTCGGAATTCACTGTGGAACTGGAACTGGAATCTGCACAGACAGACGACCTTCCGGCGGAAACGGAAGAAGCGCAGGAGGTCAGCCTTGCCGGAAAGCGCGTTTTGCTGGTGGAGGACAATGCCATCAATGCCGAGATCGCCATCATGATTATGGAACAGCATGAGTTGACCGTGGATCACGCAGAAAACGGTCAGATCGGAGTGGATATGGTGCAGGCTGCGGAAGCCGGGTTTTACAGCGCTGTTCTGATGGATATCCAGATGCCTGTAATGAACGGATATGAAGCGACCCGGGCGATCCGGGCCTTGCCCGGGGACCAAAACAAAACGCTTCCTATTATCGCCATGAGCGCCAATGCATATGACGAGGATGTCAGGGCCTGTATGGAGGCCGGGATGAATGAGCATCTGGCAAAGCCCTTTGATCCGAATAAACTGATTGAGATCCTGTGCCGGTATACACAGAATCGACTTTAAATCCGGAATCACAATCGATATCGAAGCATAAAGAGGCTCCCCGCCGCCGACACATTTGCCGGCAGTGAGGAGCCTCTGTTATTTACAGTTCTTAGCATCGTTACGTCAGCAGCGTCACCAGCAGGTCCCAGGCGGAGTGGAGAAGGATGGGGACCACCAGGGTTTTCGACTTCCAGAAGCTCCAGCTGAACACCCCGCTGAGCACCAGGATGGACAGGAAGGCCCCGCCGGTGAAGTTGGGGACAAAGGCCCCCGTCCGCAGCCAGATGGGAAAGTGGATGAGAAGAAACAGCACGCTGGTCACGGCCACCGGCTTCCAGGGGAAGTCGGGCCCCTCCAGGTCTTCCGGGGTCCACAGGGCGTTGAGCAGCCAGCCCCGGAACACCCCCTCCTCGGTGAGCCCCACAAAGAGCACCATCAGCACGTCCCCCCAGCCGAAGTCGGGGGCCAGGGCCAGGCCGTGATTCCGGGCCACATTGCTTACCGCCAGGCACAGGGCGAACAGGGCCAGGATCTCCAGGCAGAGCCTCCAGGACCCGGGGGCCCGGAACAGGTCCCGCCGGGGAAGGGCCAGGCAGCGCTCATACCGCCTGAGCAGCAGCAGGGCGGGCAGCAGCCAGACCAGGCACTTGAGCCCCACATCCCGGACCAGGGCGAAGGCCACCGGAGAGAGCCCCTCCAGATGGGGCACCAGCACCAGCTCTGCCGCCGCCCAAGCGGCGTAAAACAGGACGAAATACAGGGCCAGGACCCGGAGGGGCACCCGCTCTCTCCCGCCGCTCATTTCAGCCCGTACTCCTCCGCCAGAGCCCGGAACTTGGGCAGAGCCCGGCGGATCTGCTCCGTGGGGACGCAGTAAGACACCCGGACGTGGCCGGGGCAGCCGAAGCTGTCACCGGGGACCAGGACCAGGTCGTATTTCTTCGCCCGCTCACAGAAGGCCCGGGCGTCGGGCTCCGGGGTCCGGGGAAAGAGGTAGAAGGCCCCGTCGGCCTGGGCGCAGGTGTAGCCCATCTCCCGGAGGGAGTCCAGCAGCAGGTCCCGGTTGGCCCGGTAGACGGCGATGTCCGAGGTCAGTCCCCCGCACCGGGCCACCACCAGCTGGAACAGACTGGGGGCGCAGACGTAGCCCAGGGCCCGGCCCGCCCCGCTGACGGCGGCGTAGACCAGGTCGAAGTCCTCCACGGACCGGGGGACCAGCACATAGCCGATGCGCTGCCCCGGCAGGGACAGGGATTTACTATAGGAATAACACACCAGGGTGTTGGCATAATAAGCGGGGACCCAGGGGAGGGGCGCATCGGTGTAGGCGATCTCCCGGTAGGGCTCGTCGGAGAACAGGTAGATGGGGCGGCCGAACGCCTCGGACTTCTCCCGGAGCAGGTCCCCCAGGGCCCGGATGGTCTCCTCCGAGTAGACCACCCCGGTGGGGTTGTTGGGGGTATTGATGATCACCGCCTTCACCGCCGGGGTGAGAGCGGCCCGAAGGGCCTCCAGATCCGGCTGGAAGTCCTCCGGGTTGGCGGGGACGGCCTCCAGGGTGCCGCCGGCGGTCTCGGCAAAGACCTTGTACTCCGGGAAGTAGGGGGCGAAGGTGAGGAACCGGTCCCCGGGACAGCCCACGGCGGACAGGGCGCAGCTGAGGGCTCCCGCCGCCCCGGCGGTGAGGTAGAAGCAGTCCTTGTCATAGTCCGTGGCGAACCGGGCGTTCAGGTCGTCGGCCAGAGCCTGGCGGGCGGCGGCGGCTCCCTGGGCGGGGGTGTAGCCATGGAGCCGGATGGGGTCGATCTCGTCGGCCAGAGCCTTCATCAGCTGCCGGACCTGGTCCGGGGCGGGGACGCTGGGATTGCCGATGGAGAAGTCGTCCACGTGCTCCGGCCCCACCTGGGCGGCCCGGGCCTGGGCGAAGGCGAAGGCCTCCCGGATCTCAGACCGGGCAGTGCCCAGGGCCACCATGCGGGGGGATAGTTGTGTCATAGCGGGTTCCTCCTTGGGGTTTGGTTGGTTAGATCCAGTATAGCACACCCGGGGGATCGGGGCAAGCTGGGGAAGGAAGCCAAGAAAAATTAGCACTCAAATAAAAAGAGTGCTAACGTTTACAATTTAGTCATAAAATCCGCTAAATTTGTTCATAATATCGCAGTAGTATATGGGCTGTAAAGAGGAGATGACCCAGACAGACCGGCAAAATGGTCAGCACTCAAATCCTCTGAGTGAAAAATCAGTATAACCCGTGGCCCTGACGGCGACGCCAGGCGACCACCCGAATATATCATTTGTAAAGGAGATCTGAATTATGTTTGGTATGATTCCGTTTGATCGCAGAGACGACAACCTGTTTGACATCTTCGACAACTTCCAGAAGAAGTTCTTCGACAACACCAACGCCAACCTGCCCGCCTTCCGGACCGATATCCGGGACATGGGCGACAAGTTCCTCCTGGAGGCGGAGCTGCCCGGCTTCAACAAGGAGGACATCGACCTGGCTTTGAAGGACGGCATCCTCACCATCAAGGCCGAGCACAAGGAGAGCCACGACGAGAAGGACGAGAAGGGCGAGTACCTCCGCCGGGAGCGCCGGTACGGCTCCTTCGCCCGCTCCTTTGACGTCAGCGGCATCGACGAGACCAACATCACCGCCGCCTACAACAACGGCATCCTGGAGCTCACCCTGCCCAAGCAGGCCCCCGTGGAGCCCGAGACCCGGCAGATCGCCATCAACTAAAACGCTTTCTTCATCGGGGAAGCGATTCCCCGGTATCCTCCTCTCTCTATAGTTCGTAACCCCAAGGCAAAGGACGTCGGCTCAGTCGGCGTCCTTTGCCGCAGAAGGGGGAAATCCATGAAAAGGAGCTGAATGGTTATGAACGCTGAAAAGCTGACCCAGAAATCCGCCGAGGCCATCCGTCTGGCCCAGACCCTGGCCCAGGAATACGGCAATCCCCAGATCGAGCAGGTCCACCTGCTCGCCGCCCTGCTCTCCGACGAGACCGGGCTCATCCCCCAGCTGCTCACCGGCATGGGGGCCACCCTGCCCTCCTTCAACGCCGGGGTGAAGGACCTGATGGAGCGGCAGCCCCGGGTGACCTCCTCCGCCCACGAGCCGGGGAAGATCTACATCTCCGCCGACACGGAAAAGGCCCTCAACCGGGCCGAGGCCGTGGCCGGGGAGATGAAGGACGAGTTCGTCTCCGTGGAGCACCTCTTCCTGGCCCTGCTGGACACCGCCGGCCGGGAGCTGTCCACCCTGTTCCGGACCTATCGGATCACCCGGGAGGGGGCCCTCCACGCCCTCACCGCCGTGAGGGGGAACCAGCGGGTCACCTCGGACAACCCCGAGGAGACCTACGACGCGTTAAAGAAATACGGCTCCGACCTGGTGGAGCGGGCCCGGAGCAACAAGCTGGACCCGGTGATCGGCCGGGACGATGAGATCCGGAACGTCATCCGCATCCTCTCCCGGAAGACCAAGAACAACCCCGTCCTCATCGGCGAGCCCGGCGTGGGCAAAACCGCCATCGCCGAGGGCCTGGCCCAGCGGATCGTCAAGGGGGACGTGCCCGCCTCCCTGAAGGACAAGACCATCTTCGCCCTGGACATGGGGGCCCTGGTGGCCGGGGCCAAGTACCGAGGAGAGTTCGAGGAGCGGTTAAAGGCCGTTTTGAATGAAGTGAAGAAGTCCGACGGCCGCATCCTCCTGTTCATCGACGAGCTCCACACCATCGTGGGAGCCGGCAAGACCGAGGGGGCCATGGACGCGGGCAACCTCTTAAAGCCTATGCTGGCCCGGGGTGAGCTCCACTGCATCGGGGCCACCACCCTCAATGAGTACCGCCAGTACATCGAGAAGGACGCCGCCCTGGAGCGCCGGTTCCAGCCGGTGATGGTCAACGAGCCCACGGTGGAGGACACCATCGCCATCCTCCGGGGCTTGAAGGAGCGGTATGAGGTCTTCCACGGGGTGAAGATCCAGGACGGGGCCATCATCGCCGCCGCCACCCTCTCCGACCGGTACATCACCGACCGGTTCCTGCCGGACAAGGCCATCGACCTCATCGACGAGGCCTGCGCCCTCATCCGCACGGAGATCGACTCCATGCCCACGGAGCTGGACGTGATCCAGCGGAAGATCATCCAGCACGAGATCGAGGAGGCCGCCCTGAAAAAGGAGACCGACGCCCTGTCCCAGGAGCACCTGGCGGAGATCCAGAAGGAGCTCTCCGACATGCGGGAGGAGTTCAAGGCGAAGCGGGCCCAGTGGGACAACGAGAAGGGGGCCATCGGCAAGGTCCAGCAGCTGCGGGCCGACCTGGAGCAGGCCAACGCAGAATTGGAGAAGGCCCAGCGGGAGTACGACCTGAACAAAGCCGCCGAATTGCAGTACGGCACCATCCCCGCCCTGCGGAAGCAGCTGGAGGCCGAGGAGGCCATCGCCAACGACGGCAAGGCCCGGTCCCTGCTGCGGGACAAGGTCACCGAGGAGGAGATCGCCCGGATCATCCAGCGGTGGACGGGTATCCCCGTGTCCAAGCTCATGGAGGGGGAGCGGGAGAAGCTCCTCCACCTGGAGGACATCCTCCACCAGCGGGTCATCGGCCAGGACGAGGCAGTGCGGCTGGTGTCCGAGGCCATCCTCCGCAGCCGGGCGGGCATCGCCGACCCCGACAAGCCCATCGGTTCCTTCCTGTTCCTGGGCCCCACCGGCGTGGGCAAGACCGAGCTGGCCAAGACCCTGGCGGAGGCCCTGTTCGACAGCGAGAAGAACCTGGTCCGCATCGACATGAGCGAGTATATGGAGAAGTTCTCCGTCTCTCGGCTCATCGGGGCCCCGCCCGGCTATGTGGGCTATGAGGAGGGAGGCCAGCTCACCGAGGCGGTGCGGCGGAAGCCCTACTCCGTGGTCCTCTTCGACGAGGTGGAGAAGGCCCACCCCGACGTGTTCAACATCTTATTGCAGGTCCTGGACGACGGCCGGATCACCGACAGCCAGGGCCGGACGGTGGACTTCAAGAACACCATCCTCATCCTCACCTCCAACCTGGGCTCCCAGTATCTGCTGGAGGGCATCAACGAGAACGGGGAGATCTCCGACGAGGCCAAGGTGAAGGTGGACGCCCTGCTGAAGCAGTCCTTCCGCCCCGAGTTCCTCAACCGCTTGGACGAGATCGTCTGCTACAAGCCCCTGACCAAGACCGACATCACCTCCATCGTGGACCTGCTCATCGGCGGGCTGAACAAGCGCCTGGCGGACAAGCAGCTGAAGGTGGAGCTCACCGACGCCGCCAAGACCTTCGTCATCGACAACGGCTACGACCCCCTGTACGGCGCCCGGCCCCTGCGGCGGTTCCTCCAGCACACCGTGGAGACCCTGGTGGGCCGGAAGATGATCGCCGACGAGGTCCTCCCCGGCACCACCCTCACCGTGGACTGCGTGAACGGCGATCTGGTGGTCCGATAAACAAACCGACCCCGTCCCCGAAAGGGCCCGTCAGGAGACAGGCCAGCGCACCGGGGACACGCAAACCCCCGCCCGGTCTCTGTCCGTACAGAGTCGGGCGGGGGCTTTTGTTCTGTCCGAATGGCGGGCCGTTCAGGACAGGGGCTTTTCGTCCTTCTTTTTCAGCTTCTGTTCCTGGCCGTGCTCGTCCACGAAGTAGACGTTGTCCAGCTGGGCGGTGAGGCTGGCGCGGATGGCGGCCAGATACTCCTGGCGGAGCATGGCCTGCTCCACCTTCTCCTCCTCGGTGAGCCCGATGGTCTTCTTCTTCCGGGCCAGCTCGTTGAGCCGGGCAATGCGTTCTTCCGTCATAGTCGGTCTCCTTTTTAAATATATCGGTCAAATTCCAGCACGATCCGCCCCCGCTTGCTCAGTCCCCCGGCGGCGGTGAGGACGCACTTCCCCAGGCCCCGGCAGGTGAGGACGGCCCCCTCCTCCACGGTGCGGTCGGGCTTCTCCGCAGGCCGGTGGTCTACCATGACCCGCCCTGCCTTGATGAGCTCCGCGGCCCGGCTCCGGGGGATGTTGAACCCGGCGGAGACCACCCCGTCCAGCCGCAGGGAGGCGGCGGTGGCCCGGAGGTGCTTCACCTCTCCCGGGGCGGGGGTCAGGGCGGAGAGGGGCATGGGGGAGAGCTTCACCGGGTATCGCCCGGCCTTCTCCCACTGGGCCAGGAGGATGGGCAGGGTCTCCCGGAGCACCAGCACCTGGGCCCCGCCCTCTACCAGAAGGATGTCCCCGATCTTCTCCCTTGTAAGGCCCAGGCCCATGAGGGAGCCCAGGTAGTCCCGGTGGGTGAGGCCGGCCATGGGGGGCACGGACACCGACAGGGCGGCCACGGGGCAGTCCTCGCCCGCCCGCCAGGTCTCCTCCTCCAGCCAGTCCGGCAGGAAGGCCCACAGCTGTCGTTCTGCCCCGTCGTAGCCCCCGAAGAGCACCCCGCTGCCCGGGGCGGCGGCCATGAGCAGGTCGGCGCTCACCGCCTGCTCCGCCGGGGAGAGGAAGCCGGTGTGGGTGGGGACCCCCCGCTGCTCTGCCCGCCGCTGCTGGTCCAGGACCCGGGCCAGAAGCAGACGCTGGTCCCCGTCCCGGGCAAAGCGGTCCAGCAGATCGGTTTTGTTCACGGCGAGGGCCCTCCTTTTTCCCGGGAATCCCCGGAGTCAATTCCCATTTTTGTTGAATTGGCTGACAGATAACGTTTGCATATCAGTATATCCCGGAATAACATCCATTGTCAACGGGAAAGATCCGTGCTAGAATGAAGGGACTTTCGGGATTGTTTCCCAATCGGAACCTATGAGGAAAGAAGGTGACGGTGTCTCATGCAGCGTGTCCTTTTCGTCTACAATCGCCACGCCGGGAAAAACAAGAACTGGGCGGGGCTCTCCGATCTCATCAACGCCATGACCGAGCGGGACTGCCTGGTCACCGCCTACCCCACCCAGTACCGGGGTGACGCCGGGGACGCGGTGGAGCGGTGGAGCGGAGACTTTGACCGGGTGGTGGTGGCCGGGGGAGACGGCACCCTCAGCGAGGCCATCTCCGGGGCGGTGCGCCTGCCGGAGCCGCCGGTGATCGGCTACATCCCCATCGGCACCACCAACGACTTCTCCAAGAACCTGGACCTGCCCTCGGACAAGCTGACGGAGCTGGCTGCCACGGCGGTGACGGGGAACGTCCAGGTCCACGACCTGGGCCGGTTCAACGACCGGAACTTCCTCTATGTGGCGGCCTTCGGGGCCTTCACTGACATCAGCTACAACACCCCCCAGAAGGCCAAAAACCTGCTGGGGTACAACGCCTACATGCTGGGGGCCATGAAGAGCCTGCCCCTGGCCATGTGGAAGACCCACCACGTGAAGGTGGAGTACGGGGACCAGGTCATCGAGGGGGACTACCTCTACGGCATGGTGAGCAACACCACCTCCGTGGGCCGGTTCAAGAATTTCCCCCCGGGACATCCCGACCTGTCCGACGGCCTGCTGGAGGTCACCCTCATCTCCCCCATGCAGCACATGGAGGACGTGGCGGAGGCGGTGCCCGCCCTGCTGACCCTGGACCCCACCAGCCTGGACTCCATGCTCACCACCTTCTCCGCCCCCCGGGTGAAGATCACCTCCGACAAGGACCTGCCCTGGACCCTGGACGGGGAGGACGGCGGCGTCCACCGGGAGGTGGAGATCGAGGCCGTCCACAACGCCTACCGCATCGTCCACGGGGACGGTCCGGCGGAAAAGGGCGGAAAATAACCCCACCCCCCTTTTGATCGACAAAAAGCCCCGAATCTGCCCGGCAAGGCAGGTTCGGGGCTTTGCTGTGTCTGTTTGGGAACAGCTCAGGTCTTGGACAGGGAAATGGTGCCCGTCCGCTGGATGTCCAGGATACCGTAGCTCTTGATGAGGTCGATGAAATCCTCCACCCCTTCCGGCTCGGCGTGGTACTCCAGCAGCAGGAACTTGGGGGAGACCTTCATGATCTTCGCCCCAGTGATCTGGCACAGCTCGATGAGGGAGGACCGGTTGGAGGCGGTGCAGGCCACCTTCACCAGCATCATCTCCAGGGAGATGCTCTTGGCCTCGTTGAGCCGCCGGACCTTGATGACGTCCACCTTCTTGTTCAGCTGCTTCTCGATCTGGTCGATGGTCCGCTGGTCCCCGGTGGAGACGATGGTCATGCTGGAGACCGTATGGTCGTCGGTCTCCCCCACGGCCAGGCTGTCGATGTTGTAGCCTCTCCGGGCAAAGAGCCCGGCGATGGAGGAGAGCACGCCTTCCTTGTTCTCCACCAGTACGGAAAAGATCCCTTTCATTTGCAGCGCCCTCCTTTTTACTTCACCCGGTCCTCGCTGTCCACGTCGCACACCATCAGGCAGGCGTCGGGGCAGGCCAGGAACTGGTCCAGGGTCTCCTCCAGGTCCGCGTCGTGGGAGCAGGAGAAGAACGGCATCTCATAGGCCTCGGCGATCTTGTCGTACCGGGGCCAGTCGTAGAGCCGGACCCCCTCGTAGTGGGAGTCGTAGGTGTTGTACTGATACTCCCGGACCAGGCCCAGGAAGCCGTTGCGCATCACCAGCACCTTCACAGGCACCTGGTTGACCCGGATGGTGGCCAGCTCGTTCATGGACATCTGGAAGGAGCCGTCGCCGCACACCGCCACCGCCTGGACGGAGGGGTCATACATCTTGGCCCCCATGGCGGCGGGGATGGAGTAGCCCATGGTGCCCATGCCGCCGGTGGTCATGAACCGGCCGGATTTCATCACGTAGTTGTCGGCGCTCCACAGCTGGTTCTGGCCCACGTCGGCCACGTAGACGGCGTTGTCGTCCATCTTCTCCGAGAGCATCTGCACCAGGAGATTGGGGTTGACCAGCTTGTCGCTGAACACCCGGGGGTCCACCGTGCTGTGCTTGACCTCCTCCAGCTCGTCGATCCAGCTCTGGTCGGCGGCGCGGATCTCCTGCTGGGTCAGCTCCTGGAAGATGTCCTTCACGTCCCCCACCAGGGGGATGGTGGGACCCATGTTCTTGCCGATCTCCGCCGTGTCGATGTCGATGTGGATGACCCCCACCCGGCGAGCCAGGTTCTCCGGCTTGGGAATGGCCCGGTCGGCCAGCCGGGCGCCCACGATGATCAGCAGGTCGGACCGGCCCACGGCCTTGTTGGCGTAGGGCTTGCCGTTGTTGCCCAGCATGCCGAAGTACAGGGGGTGCTTCTTGGGCATGACCCCGATGCCCATCATGGTGGACACCACGGGGATGTTGAACTTCTCGCAGAAGGCCCGGATATATTCCTCGCCGTCTCCCAGGATCACGCCGCCGCCGGCGCAGATCAGGGGCTTTTTGGCCTGGTTCAGGGCGGAGACCACCTTCTGGATCTGCTGCATGTTCACCTTGATCTCCGGCTTGTAGCCCCGTATGTTCACGGTCTCGGGGTACTTAAACTCCCGGCTGAGCTTCTTGTTCTGCACATCGATGGGCACGTCGATGAGCACCGGGCCCTTCCGGCCGGTGGAGGCGATGTAGAAGGCCTCCTTGAAGATCCGGGGGATGTCGTCCGGGTCCTTCACCAGATAGCTGTGCTTGACGAAGGACCGGGTGGCTCCCGTCATATCCGCCTCCTGGAACACGTCCCGACCCAGCAGCTGGCTGGAGACCTGGCCAGAGATGGCCACGATGGGGATGCTGTCGGCGTAGCAGGTGGCCAGGGCGGTGATCAGGTTGGTGGCCCCCGGGCCGGAGGTCACACAGCACACCGCCGGCTTCCGGGAGAGCCTGGCGTAGCCGCTGGCGGCGTGGCCGGCGTTCTGCTCCTGGCGGACCAGGACGTGCTCGATCTCAGAGTGATAGAGACCCTCGTAGAAGGGGGCGATGGCAACGCCCGGATAGCCAAAGATCCGGGAGATCCCCTCCGCCTCCAAACATTTCACCATTGCTTCTGCACCAGTCATAGTTCATCTCCCATTTCTTTCGTATCCTCTGCCCTGGGGCAGTGTTTTGATTCAGAATTGATTATAGTGTGATTATAACACGGCCCTCTCCCCGGCGCAATTACGGCATCGGCAAAAATCAGGCCGGGTGTGATTCCGATTTCAGTGATTCCACCCAACCGGCGGGGCCGGGGCAAAAGGGACGCCCCCTCTTGCAACCTGCCCCCGGTTGTGATATGATTCCATCATACTACTAAAAATACTATGGAATGGTATGCCCAAATCGATGGGCAACGAAGGGAACGAGATACGTATGGAAATCAACGGCATTTCTGTCGAGCCTGATCTGCGATACAGCGAAATGGGGCTGAACCCCGGCATCCTCAAGGCCCTGGGGGAGAAGGGCTTCACCCTGGCCACCCCTGTCCAGGCCGGGGCCATCCCCTGCTTCAAGGACTGGAAGGACGTCATCGCCAAGGCCCCCACCGGCTCCGGCAAGACCTTTGCTTTCGGCATCCCCATGATCGAGCACACCGACCCGGAGGGCACCGACGTCACCGGCCTCATCCTGGCCCCCACCCGGGAGCTGGCCCTGCAGATCCAGGACGAGCTGCGGCAGCTGTGCGCCTTCCTGCCGGGGATCCGGGTGGCCTGTCTCTATGGCGGTCAGCCCATCGAGCGGCAGATCAACCAGTTGAAAAAGCGCCCCCAGATCGTGGTGGCCACCCCCGGCCGGCTCATGGACCACATGAAGCGGAAGACCGTCCGGCTGGGGAAGGTGGAGACCGTGGTGCTGGACGAGGCCGACCGGATGCTGGACATGGGCTTTATCAAGGACGTGACCCGCATCCTCAAGCAGATCCCCCACAAGAAGAACATGGGCATGTTCTCCGCCACCATCTCCCGGGAGGTCATGGACATCTCCTGGGTCTACCAGCGGGACCCGGTGGAGATCGTGGTCCGGCCTGTGGAGGAGAACCGGCCCCAGATCAGCCAGTACCGGCTGAAGGTGGACATGGGGGGCAAGGTGGACCTGCTCTGCGCCATCCTGGAGAAGGAGGAGCTGGAGCGGGTGCTGGTCTTCTGCAACACCAAGAACACCACCGACCGGGTGGTGGGCCTGCTGAACATGCGGCAGGTCCCCGCCCAGTGCATCCACGGCGACCTGAGCCAGAAGGTCCGGGAGAAGGTCCTGAACCGGTTCCGCACCGGGGAGCTCCGGGTGCTGGTGGCCACCGACGTGGCGGCCCGGGGCCTGGACATCGACGACGTGGACGCCGTCATCAACTACGACATCCCCGAGGAGGGGGAGTACTACGTCCACCGCATCGGCCGGACGGGACGGGCCAAGCGCACCGGCAAGGCCTTTAACCTCATCTCCTCCGTCACCGACGACATCCGCCTGGACGAAATCGCCAACAACAACCGCTACGATATCCAGCCCATGACCCTGTGAGGATGATATGATCGAATTTCGCAAGCCCCAAATCTCCGACCGGGACTGGATCCTCCCCCTGCTGGCGGAGGAGAGCCTGCCCCTGTGCAATTACAGCTTTCCCGTCCTGTTCTGCTGGCAGGAGGCCTATCACTTCAAGATCGCCCGGGTGAACGACCGGCTGCTGATCCGGCTGAAAAGCACCCTGGGCCACGCCTATCTCTGGCCCGTGGGCAAGGGGGACCCCGCCCCGGCCATCCAGGCCGTCTGGCAGGACGCCCGGGACCACAACGAGCCCCTGCGACTCATCGGCCTGACCCTCTACCACCGGAACTGGCTGGCGGACTGGTGCCCCCCCTGTTTCGCCTTCGCCGCCACCCGGGACGGCTTCGACTACCTCTACAAGATCGACCGCCTGGCCGACCTGCCGGGGAAGAAGCTCCACGCCAAGCGCAACCACATCCACCGGCTGGACGACGCCTGCCCCGGCTGGACGGTCTCTCCCATGACCCGGGAGGACATCCCCGCCTGCCTGGAGATGGATGCGGCCTGGCACAGGGAGGCCCTGGTGCGGGAGACCGGCTCGGAGGTGACCTCCCTGGAGGAGGACCACAGAGCCATGTCCCTGGCCCTGGAGCACTGGGACGAGCTGGGCATGGACGGGGTGGTCCTGCGTTGGGAGGGGGACATCCTGGCCTTCGCCCTGGGCGCACCCCTGACGGACACCATCTTCGACGTCCACTTCGAGCGGGCCCGGGGGGACATTCAGGGGACCTACGCCGCCGTGAACCAGTCCTTCGCCCAATATATCCGGGAGAAGTATCCCCACATCCAGTACCTGGACCGGGAGGACGACATGGGCATGGCGGGGCTGCGGAAGGCCAAGCTGTCCTACTACCCCGACCACCTGGAGGAGAACTACTGCGCCGTGGAGTCCGCCGACCCGGAGCAGCTGCGGCGACAGTGCGGCTGCGCGGACCCAGTCTCCCCCGACGTGGCGGACTTCATCCCCTGACCGCCTTGTGACCCTCCGCCCCGGCGGAGCGCAAGGATAAGAACCAACAGTTCCCACGATCCCCAACCGTCCGGAGGCTGTCAAAAAAGCCTCGCGGAACGAACGTGCGGGCCGCAGGCCCGTGCGCTGAGGGAAGCGCAATCCCCTCGTGTCAAGAAAGGCGTTCGCCTTTTTTGACACGCTGCGGAACCTCCGAAGGAGATTCCACCTCTGAAAGGAGCCTCGATCATGACCACGTTTCGACCTTCCACCCCAGACGAGATCCCCCAGCAGAAGGCACTGTGGAAGAAGTGCTTCGGGGATCCTGACGCGTACATCGACGCCTTTTACGACCGCTTCTGCACCGCCGACCAGGTGGTGGTGGCGGTGGAGGACGGCGTCGTCCGCTCCATGGCCGCCCTGCTGCCCGCCACTCTCCGGACCGCCACCCAGGGGGAGGAGGTGCCGGTGAGCTACCTCTACGCCCTGGCCACCGACCCCGCCGTCCAGGGCAAGGGCCACGCCCGACAGCTGCTGCAATACGCCGACGGCCTGCTGGCAGAGCAGGGCTATAAGGCCATGATCCTGGTGCCCGCCTCGGCCTCCCTCCACAAGTTCTTCTCCGCCCTGGGGATGGACGAGTGCTTTACCCACCGGAAATCGGAGTTTTTGGCCGCCTCCCTCACGGGAAAGACCGAAGGGGGGAGCTTCACCCCGGTGACCCCGGAGGAGTACAACGCCATCCGGGAGGCCTATCTGGCCGGAAGCCTCCACCTGTCCTATCCCGACGACCTGATCCGCCTCCAGGAGCTCAGCAGCCGGATGTCCGGCGGCGGCCTGTACCGGGTAGAGGTGGCAGACGACGCGGAGGTGGGCTGCGCCGCGGTGGAGTACGTCGGGGAGGGCACCCTGCTGATGAAGGAGCTGCTGACCTATCACCAGTACACCCACCGGGCGGTGGAGCTGGCCGCCCAGGTCCTGCCCGCCCGCCGCTATCTCCTGCGGACCCCGGCGGTGTGGGAGGGCTTCCAGGGAAACTACACCCAGCCCTTCGGCATGATCAAATGGTATGACCCCGTCCTCCAGAGCCGGTTCTACGACCGCCTGGACGGGTATCTGGGCCTGGCCTTTGACTGAAGGCCCATCCAAGCCAGAAACCGAAGCAGCCCCGTCCCACCCGCCGCGGCGGAGGAGACGGGGCGCTTTCATGAACCAGGAGTCCGCTATGATACAGGAGATCAGACCCAACCTATACCGCATCCCGGTGCCCCTGCCGGACAACCCCCTGAAAGAGCTCAACGCCTATCTCATCCGGGGCGGGGACCGGAGCCTGCTCATCGACACCGGGTTCCGTCTGCCCCCCTGCCGCCAGGCCATGGAGGCCGGGCTCCGGGAGGCGGGGGCAGACCGGTCCAGGCTGGACATCCTCTGCACCCACATCCACACCGACCACACCGGCCAGTGCCTGGACCTCATCGCCCCGGGGCGGACCATCTACATCGGGGCGGGGGACTACCCCATGACCTTCCGGTCCTATGACGCCTACTTCTGGGGGATCACCGACCGGCGGTTTGCCCGGGAGGGCTTCCCGGCGGCGGAGGCCCGCGTTCTGCTGGACACCAACCCCGCCCGGACCCTGGGGCCCGACCTGGACCGGCTCTCCTGCATGCCTCTGTCCGACGGGGACACCCTGACCGTGGGGGACTACACCCTGGAGGTCATGGAGACCCCCGGCCACACCCCGGGACAGATCTGCCTGTGGCTGGCCTCGGAGGGCATCCTGTTCACCGCCGACCACGTGCTCTTTGACATCACTCCCAACATCGCCATGTGGCCCAACTTGGAAAACGCCCTGGGGCATTATTTAAAAAGCCTGGACAAGATCCGGGACCTTCCCGTCCGGCTGGCCCTGCCCGGCCACCGGCACAGCGCCCCCCTGGTCCCCCGGATTGACGCCCTCCACGCCCACCACCGGTTCCGGGCGTCGGAGACCCTGGAGGCGGTGACCCGCTTCCCCGGCCTGACGGCCTACCAGATCGCCGCCCGGCTCACCTGGGACATCCGGGCCAGGGACTGGGATCATTTCCCCCTGAATCAAAAGTGGTTCGCCGTGGGGGAGACCATCGCCCATCTGGAGTACCTCCTGGACCTGGGCCAGGTGGTCCCAACCACCCGGAGGGACGGGATGATGGGGTATGAAGCGGTAAAAAAATAAGGGCCCCGAAGCAGGGACCCAGTGAGCGGATGGAAATAAAAGCAAACAATACAGCGGAAGCCCCACCGGGACTCCCACACGACAGGAGAAACCCAAGGACCCGCGAAGCGGGACGGCGCGGGTGGGCCGCACAAGCGTTTTGCGAAGCAAAACCTTGGCGCAGCCGAATTCACTTCGGCGGAGCAAAAATAAAAACGGAGGGAGCCCGCTTTGCGGGCGACCCCACAAGAAAAGGACTTCCCAAAGGAAGTCCTTTTCTTGTGGAGCAGGGTACGGGAGTCGAACCCGCCTCACCAGCTTGGGAAGCTGGGGTAATACCGATATACCAACCCTGCATCAGTAGAAAACAGTATAGCACAGCCCGGGGGAAATTGCAAGGAAAAACTTTGTCGCCTTCTGCCCCCGGTCCCCCCTCCCTGACACCCTTTGCGCCGCCGGTCATAGAATGGAATGGCTCCCGAGCCAATCGACATTCGAGGAGGTACCGCTATGAGTGACAGAGTCAGCCCCGGTCCCGTCCAGGAGGGCGCGTGCATCCGGGAGGCTGTGTGCATCCATACCAAGAAGATATACGATTCCTGCCGGGACAAGGACTGCGTGGAGGACCTCCGGGTCTACCTCACCCGTCCCTCCCAGGCCGTCCTGGACCGCTCCGTCAGCGTCCGGAGCGCCAAGGCAGAGCTGCTTCACGTGGAGGTGAGCGTGGAGCCCGCCAGCTATAACCGGGGGTACTACGCCACGGACATCCGGTACTACTACCGGATCACTGCCGACGCCTGGAACGGCGGCAATCGCCCCGCCCCTGTCAGCGGCCTGGCGGTCTTTGACAAGCGGGTCACCCTGTTCGGCAGCGAGGGCAGCGCCATGGTCTTCTCCTCCCGGGACGGGACCTGCGCCGCCCCCGGGAACAATCTGCCCGAGGCGGTGGTGGAGGCGGTGGACCCCATCGTCCTCTCCGCCCGGCTGGTCGACCCCTGCGACCACCACGGCCATCGCCCCGGCGGGCCCGGTCATCATCCCGGCGGCCCCGGCTTCGGCCCGGACTGCGGGCCCGGGTTCGGTCCCGGCTTCGGCCCCGGTCCCCGGCCGGAGGGTCGGCCCGACGGGGACTGCCGCCCCTGCGACCCCGACGACGCCATCAGCGACATCCCCGGCTGCGTCAGCGACCTGTTCGACAACGAGCTGACCTTCGGCGGGGACCGGCGGCTGTACGTCACCCTGGGCCAGTTCTCCCTGGTGCGGCTGGAGCGGGACTCCCAGCTGCTCATCCCCATGTACGACTACTGCCTGCCCACCCGGGAGTGCTCCGCCATGGACGACCAGGACGACACCGACCCCTGCGAGGCCTTCCGGCAGATCCGGTTCCCTGTGGGCGAGTTCTTCCCCCCCAACTCCCTGCCGGGGATGGACGACGACCGCCCCGGCTGCGGCTGCCGGCGGTGTGAGGAATAAGCGGCTGCTTCGACCCTGCTCAGGTTTTCTCTCTTTGATCTCCCCGATCCCCTGTGGATCGGGGGTTTTTCTTGTTAAAAACCCCCGGGAGTAGCACCTCCCGGGGGTTCACGTTTATGTCGGTCCATGCACGTACTCCTCATGTACCGTTTTTAAAATGGCACAACCCCTAAGGGATCGCAAGGTTTTTGAGAGAAAAAGCTGCCCGCCCTCACGCGAAGGGATCCGGGGGATCGTTGTCCTGTCGGAAGGGGTCCGGCGGGGCGGCATTCCCGGGGGCATCTGCCTGGCGGCGGAGGGCTTCGTCGGCCTCCCGGAGACGCTGGGCCTCCCGGGCCTCCTCTTCCGCCTGCTTTCTGGCCTCCTCCTCCCGCTTCCGGGCGGCTTCGGCCTGCTCCTCTTCGGCCAGACGCTTCCGCAGGGCCCGCTCCTCCTCCTTCCGGGCCTCCAGCAGGGCCGGGTCCCCGAAAACCAGGGCGAAGTCGTCGGCGGACATGGTCTCGAACTCCAGCAGATACTGGGCGGTGCGCTCCAGCTCGTCCATGTGGGTCCGCAGCAGCTCCCGGCAGTGGCGGTACTCCCCGTCCAGCAGGGCCTTGATCTCCTGGTCGATGCGCCCGGCCACCTCCTCGGAGTAGGCCCGGGTCTGGGACATGGACCGGCCGATGAAGACCTCCTGGTCGCTGTCGTAGCTGATGGCCCCCAGCTTTTCGCTCATGCCGTATTTGGTCACCATGCTCCGGGCGATGGCGGTGGCGTTCTGCAGGTCGTTGGAGGCCCCGGTGGAGATGTCCCCCAGCACCAGCTCCTCGGCCACCCGGCCTCCCAGCAGGGCGCAGATGCGCTCGGTGAGCTCCCGGCGGGACTGATACATCTTGTCCTCCTCCGGCAGGGAGATGGTCATGCCGCCGGCGGGGCCCCGGGGGATGATGGTGATCTGGTGCACCGGGTCCTGGGTCTCCAGGTGGCGGATGACCACGGCGTGGCCGGCCTCGTGATAGGCGGTGAGCTTCCGGGCGTGCTCGGGCACCACCCGGCTCTTTTTCTCCGGCCCGGCGATGACCTTCAGCATGGCCTCATGGAGCACGTCCATGCGGATAAAGGGCCGCTGGAGCCGGGCGGAGAGCAGGGCGGCCTCGTTGAGCAGGTTTTCCAGGTCGGCCCCGGTGAAGCCCGCGGTGGCCTGGGCCACGGTGTGCAGGTCCACGTCCTCCGCCAGGGGCTTGTTCCGGGCGTGGACCCGGAGGATGGACTCCCGGCCCTTGATATCCGGCAGACCCACGTAGATCTGGCGGTCGAACCGGCCGGGGCGCAGGAGGGCGGGGTCCAGGATGTCCGCCCGGTTGGTGGCGGCCATAACGATGACCCCCTCGTTGACGGCAAAGCCGTCCATCTCCACCAGAAGCTGGTTCAGGGTCTGCTCCCGTTCGTCGTGCCCGCCTCCCAGGCCGGTGCCGCGCTGACGGCCCACGGCGTCGATCTCGTCGATGAAGACGATGGCGGGAGAGGTCTTTTTGGCCTCGTTGAACAGGTCCCGGACCCGGGAGGCGCCTACGCCCACGTAGAGCTCCACAAAGTCCGAGCCGGAGATGGACAGGAACTGACAGCCCGCCTCCCCGGCCACGGCCCGGGCCAGGAGGGTCTTGCCGGTGCCCGGAGGGCCCACCAGCAGCACGCCCTTGGGGATCCGGGCTCCCAGCTGGGTGAACCGGGCGGGCTCCCGGAGGAACTCCACCACCTCCTGGAGCTCGGCCTTCTCCTCGTCGGCTCCCGCCACGTCGTTAAAGGTGACCGGCTTGCCGGTGTCCGCCAGGGTGCGGGTCCGGGCCTTGCCGAACTGGGTGGGAGAGGGACCGCCGTTCTGCTGGGCCCGGCGGAGGTAGAAGAGGTACCACACCACCGCCATCACCGCGAAGATGACGATCCAGGTCAGCAGGGTGCCCATCCAGGCGGGGGAGGGCTTGTCGGGGTAGTCGTAGTCCTTCAGGATGCCGTCGTCCTTCTGCTGCTGAAGGATGTCGTTGAAGTCCTGGTAGAACAGCTCAAAGCTGTAAAGGGGGAAGGTGACCTCCCGCTCTCCGGTCTGGAGGGGGGTCTTCAGCAGGAGGGAGACGGCGTTCTCGTCCACGATGATCTCGTCCACCTGCTGGGCCAGGATCAGGTCCCGCATTTCGGCGTAGGAGTGGGAGGTGTGGGCGGTGGTCTGCCGGAAGATGCCGAAGACGCAGAAGGCCAGGGCCAGCAGACAGATCATCATCACAAGGCCCCGGAGGGGGTTCTGGTTGGGTTTCAAAGTATCCCTTCTTTCCTGAGGGGTGGGGTGGTGACGGGGAGGGTCACTGATAGATCTCCGGCTTGAGCACGCCCACATAGGGCAGCTGGCGGTAGCCCTGGTCATAGTCCAGGCCGCAGCCCACCACATAGGCGTCGGGGATGGAGAAGCCGGTGTAATCGGCCTTGATGGGGGTGGTGCGGCGGTCGGGCTTGTCCAGCATGACGCACAGCTTCAACGAGGCCGGACGGCGTTTCAGCAGCTCCGCCGTCAGCTTTACCAGGGTGTTGCCGGTGTCCAGGATGTCCTCCACGATGATGACGTCCTTGCCCTCGATGTCCTCCTCCAGGTCCTTCTTGATGTTCACCAGGCCGGAGCTGACGGTGCCCGCTCCGTAGGAGGAGACCACCATGAAGTCCATGGTGACGGGCAGGTCGATGTGCCGCACCAGGTCGGCCATGAAGATGTAGGAGCCCCGGAGGATGCCCACCATCAGGGGGGCCTTTCCGGCGTAGTCCCGGGTGATCTCAGCGGCCATGTCCCGGATGCGCTGCTCCAGCTGCTCCTGGGAGATCAGTATTTCCTGGATATCCTGGTCCAATTTCATTTCGGTTCGTCCTTTCATGGTTTGGTTTCCCGGGGCGGGAAAAATTCCGCCGCCAGGGCGGGGGTATCCGGCGGGGCGGTCCGGTCCGCCTGGGGGCCCAGGCCCGCCGCGGCCAGCACGCCGGCTGCATCCGCCAGCACCGGGAGGGCGTCCCGGAGACGGCGGGGGATCTTCTGGTCGATGTACCACTTTTTCAGGGTCTTGCCGGGCCGCCCCGGCAGGGTCAGCCGGTCTCCCGTCTGCCGGGCCCGGAGGGTCAGGGGAAAGACGGGGGGCAGCAGGTGACACAGCCAGGGGCCCTGGGCGCCGCCGCTGACGGTCTCCGTCAGGCGGACCGTCCAGCCGCTCTCCAGCTCATAGGTCCCGGGGCCGGGGACGAGGACGGCCTGGGTCCTGTCCGCCGCCGGGGGCCGGAGGGAGAGGATCAGGGTCCCGTACTCCCGCCATGCGTGCAGCCCGCCGGGGAGGGTCAGTCCGCCGCCGGGGTCTCGGCTCTCCGCCAGGGCCAGCAGCTGGTCCAAGTGGACAGCGGAGATCTGGTAGCGGTCCAGCCCGGCCAGCAGCAGCCGCAGGGCCCGCACCGCCACAGGGTGGGGCAGGCCGGTCAGGGCGTCGGCGGGCAGGGAAATCCGTCCCGGCTCCGTCAGGGCCCGGTCCGCAACGGGCTCGGCCAGGCTGTAAAGGTAATCCCGGTCCGCCCGCAGGTGGACCAGGTTGGCCGCGGTGGTGGCGGCCAGGCCGGGGTTCAGGGACCGGAGCACCGGCAGGACCTCCTGTCGGATCCGGTTCCGGGCGTAAGTGGTCTGGGCGTTGGTGCTGTCCTCCACCCAGGGAACGTTTTTCCGGGCCAGATAGGCGTCGATGTCCGCCCGGGGCAGGGCCAGCAGGGGGCGCACCAGCCTGCCCCGCCGGGGCGGGATGCCAGTGAGCCCGTCCAGCCCGGCGCCTCGGGTGAGGTGGAGCAGAATGGTCTCCAGGTTGTCGTCGGCGTTGTGGGCGGTGGCGATGACCGTCGCGTCCAGGGCGTGGGCGGTGTCCTCCAGAAAGGCGTACCGCAGGGCCCGGGCGGTCTCCTCCACCCCCCGTTTGTTCTCCCGGGCGGCCCGGGCCACGTCTCCCCGGCCGACGGTCAGGGGAACGCCCCGGTCCCGGCACCAGGCGGTGACAAAGGCCCGGTCCCGGTCGGACTCCGCCCCCCGGAGGCCGTGGTCGTAGTGGGCGGCCAGGACGGTGAGGTCCCGGTCCCCGGCGATCTCCAGCAGGGCGGTGAGCAGGGCCATGGAGTCCCGCCCTCCGGACAGGGCAGTGAGGACCCGGGCCCCGGCGGGCAGCAGGTTATACTGATCGGCAAAGGCCAGCATCCCCGCCAGGAAGGGGTCACAGCTCGTCGTCATCGTCATAGTTGCGCTCCGCGGAGGAGAAGGAGGTGAACTCCGGCAGCCACACCAGGGGCACCGTGGTGGTCTCCCCCCGGCGGTTCTTGGCGATGATGCACTCGGCCTGGTTGTGCTTGTCGGAGTCGGGGTTGTAGTAGTCCTCCCGGTAGAGGAACATCACCACGTCGGCGTCCTGCTCAATGGCCCCGGACTCCCGCAGGTCGGAGAGCATGGGCCGCTTGTTGGTGCGGCTCTCGTTGGCCCGGGAGAGCTGGGACAGGCACAGGACGGGGACCCGGAGCTCCTTGGCCATGATCTTCAGGGACCGGGAGATGTCCGCCACCACCTGCTGGCGGTTCTCGTTGGAGTACCGGGTGGGGCCGCCGGAGGCCTGCATCAGCTGGAGGTAGTCGATGACCACCAGGCCCAGGTTCTCCACCCGGCGGCACTTGGCGTTCATGTCCGCCACGGTGAGGGCGGGGTTGTCGTCGATGAGGATCTTGGTCCGCTGGAGAGCGGAGGCGGCCAGGGTGACCTTGTCCCAGTCGTCGGGGGCCATCTGGCCGGTGAGGAGCTTCTTGGCGTCGATGAAGGCCTCCCCGGCGATGAGCCGGTTGGCCAGCTGCTGCCGGTCCATTTCCAGGGAGAAGAAGACCGCCGTCTTGCCGGAGAACTTCCCCGCGTGGAGGAGGACGTTCAGGGCGAAGGATGTCTTGCCCATGCCCGGCCGGGCGGCCAGGAGGATGAGCTCCGAGGGATGGAAGCCGGTGAGGGTCCGGTCCAGGTCCGTGAAGCCGGTGGCCAGACCGGGGACCTCGGAGCCGTTTTCCGCCAGCTCCTGGAGGTGCTGGAACACGTCCACCAGGATGGAGGACAGGGGCTCCAGGTCCTGGGCGCTGCGGCCCTGACGGATGGAAAAGATCCGCTGCTCGGCCAGGTCCAGGACGCTGGAGGCGGACTCCCCCTCCTGCCGGGCCAGCTCCATCAGCTCGCCGGCGGTGTCGTGGACCTGCCGGAGGACGGACTTGTCCTTGACGATGCGGACATACTCCATCACGTTGGCCGAGGTGGGGGTGATGTCCATGAGCTGGAGGAGATAGCTGCGGGAGTTGTCGTCGTAGACCCCGTCGTGCTTCATCTCCTCCAGGATGGTTACCGGGTCGATGGCGGCGGAGAAGTTGAACATCCGGTAGATGGTCTCGTAGATCTCCCGGTTGGTCTGGAGATAGAAATCCTCCCCCACCAGCCGCTCCACCACCCCGGGAATGCACCGGGGGTCGATGAGCATGGCCCCCAGCACCGACTGCTCGGCCTCAATGCTGTGGGGAACTTGGCGAAGAAGTAAGGCTTCGTCCATGGGGGCACCTCCGGAGGAAATCAGGATGGGGATTCGGGAAACAGAGGGGACGGAGGGATCACTTCTCCTCCGTCACCACCACGTTGACCAGGCCGCTGATCTCGTAGCCCAGCTTGGCCTTCACCTGGTAGGTGCCGAAGCTCTTGATGGGCTCGTCCTGTACCAGCTTGGTCTTGGCGATGTTGATCTCGTGCTGGGACAGCAGGGCCTCGGAGATCTCCTTGGTGGTCACCGCGCCGAAGAGACGGCCGCCGGAGCCCGCCTTGGCGGGGATCTTCACCACGATGGCCTTGAGCTTTTCGGCGATGGCCTCGGCCTCGGCCTTTTCCGCGGCCATCTGGGCCTTTTTGGCCTTGTCCTGCATCTTCATCTTGTTGACGTTGTCCGCGCTGGCGGGCACCGCCAGGTTTTTGGGGAAGAGGAAGTTCCGGGCGTAGCCGTCGGAGACGTTGACCATCTGGCCCCGTTTGCCCTGGCCCTTCACGTCCTGCTGTAAGATCACTTTCATGGGGATCCCTCCTAGTTTCTGATTCTGATTCTATGTGTTCTATGGGAAAAAAGTCAGTTGTCTGTCTCGTCGTCCAGGTACCTGTCGATGGCCTGCCGCAGCAGGGGGAGGACGTCGTCGGTGGACTGGCCGGGGAACTGGGCCCCGGCGGTGGAGGCGTTGCCGCCGCCCCCCAGCATCTCGGTGATGACCTGGACGTTCAGAGAGGCGCTGGACCGGGCGGACAGGCAGCTCTGGCCCTCCTCGGGGAAGAGGACGAAGCTGGCCTCGATGCCGGCGATGTTCAGCAGCTCGTCGGCGGCCCGGGCGGCGATGGGGCGGCCCACCCGCCGGTCGGTGACGGCGATGGCGATGGCCTCCCGGTACCGTTGGGCCTCCTGGATGATGCGGAACTTGGCCACGGTGTCCTCCAGGCCGTTCTGGAAGAACTTGTTCACCTGGGTCATGTCCGCCCCGGACTTCCGCAGGTAGGCGGCGATCTCAAAGGTGCGGCTGCCGGTGCGCATGGTGAAGGACTTGGTGTCCAGCACGATGCCCGACAGCATGGCCTCGGCCTCCTCCTTCTTCAGGTCCCCGGCGTCCAGGGTGGCCTGGACCAGCTCGGCCGTCAGCTCGCTGGCGGAGGAGGCGTAGGGGTCGTGGAAGGAGAGGGCGGGGTTCTGGATGTAGGAGGCGGCCCGGCGGTGATGGTCGATGACCGCCACCCGGGCGCCGGCGGAGAGGAGCTCCGGGACCTGGACCTGCTCAGGGCGGTTGGTGTCCACCACCACCACCAGGGTGTCTTTCCCGGCCAGAAGCCTGGCCTCCTCCGGGGAGATGAATACGTTTTTATAGGCCTCCGTGGCGGCCAGGACCTTGGCCTGGGCCTCGGCGGGATAGGGAGAGGGGGCCCGGACCACCCGGACGGGGACCCCCTTCTTCCGGGCGATGGCGCACACCCCGGCCTCGGCCCCCAGCACGTCCAGGTCGGGGAACTTGTGGCCCATGACCAGGACCTGCCCGGTGCTGGCCAGCAGCTCGGAGAAGGCCGAGGCGATGACCCGGCTCTTGACCTTGGTGCGGCGCTCGGTCTCCTTGGACCGACCGCCGATGAAGAAGAAGTCCTCGCTGTTCTTCACCACCACCTGGTCCCCGCCCCGGCTCAGGGCCATGTCCAGAGCCAGGGAGGCGAACTGATAGAGCTGGCGGGGGTCCTCCCCGTCCCGGCCCACGCCGATGGACAGGGTGGCGGCCACCCCGTTGGGGCTCACCAGCTTTCGGACCTCGTCCAGCAGGGAGAACTTCCGGCGGAGGAAGTCCTGGAACCGGCCGGCCTCCAGGAAGAAGAGGTAGCTCTCCCGGCTGTACCGCAGCAGCACGCACCGGGAGGGGGCCATCCACTGGACGATGCACTCGTGGATGCGGCTGCGGAGGATGGCCCGGTCGCCCTCCTCCACCCCTCGGAACAGGTCCTCGTAGTTGTCGATCTGCAAAATGCCCACGATGGGGCGGGTGTCCTGGTAGCGTTCGGCGATGGTGGCGTATTGAGTGATGTCCACCCAGTAGGTGGTGGCCAGGTAGCCGGTCTCCCCCTCGGTGTTCACCAGGTTGCCGAAGACCAGGTACTGCCGCTCCCCGATGGCCACCGGGTCGGGGCAGACGTGGTCCCCGTCGGTGAGCCACTGACTGGAGAAGGCGGGGACCAGGGAGGAGAGCTTGGTCTCAAAGATGTGGTCCCGGTCCCCGGTCATGTGGAGAAAGAGCTCGTTGCTCCAGATGATGTCGTCGGTGTCCGGCTGGAAGATGACGATGGGCAGGGGGGAGGAGATCATGGTCTTCCGGGAGGCGGCGTCCACCCCCAGGGTCATGCTGTCCAGATAGGCGGAGACCTGCTCCCGCCGCCGGTTGGTGCCCGCCCGGAAGACCAGGGAGAGGACCAGCACCACGGCGATCTCCCCCAGGCTCAGCCAGAGGTTGAAGCAGGCGGTGATGACGGCGAAGGCCAGACACAGGGCGAAAAACACCCGAAACCCCTGGCCGGTGATCCGGGTGAGGGTGGAGTGAACGGTTTGGGACCCCATGGCGGTTTCCTCCTTGCGCCCCGGAGGGGGCGGAACTGTTCCATGTAAGGAATCATTGCAGCGGGTTGATCGGCCGTCCGCGGCAGATGAAGCTGCCGGAAAACAGTTGAATCATGAATTGATATTATAGCACACCTGCGGCGGGATGACAACTGGAGAAATCGGGAAAAGGGGGCGTTACTCCTCATTTTGGGACGGGGTGTCCTTGTCCCGGTTGAACAGCTGGATGAACCACCGGGCGGTGCGCCAGTGCTGGTACCACACGCTGGTGAACACCACCCCCAGGAAGAGGATCTGCCCGCAGAGGTAGAGCCACAGCAGCAGCACGATGGTGGACACCAGGGACCCGTAGACCAGGGAGTACCGGGAGGACAGGCCGATGAACCAGGAGAACACCGCCGAGGACACCACCAAAGCCAGGGTGGACACCAGGCCGGAGATGAGGATGGGGAGCCTGGGAGTGCCCCGGGGGGCGGCCATGGTGAGCACCGCCAGGATGAACAGCAGAAAGACGATGAACAGCAGCACATACCGGCTGGACGACCACATCTCCAGGGCGGTGTCCAGCACCGGGAACCGCTCCGCCAGGGCCCGGAGGGTCCGCTGGCCGGTGACCACCACGATGATGGACAGGCCCAGGGTGCCGATGAGGGCGAAGGGGAAGAGGATGGAGTTGATGACCCCCCGGACCATGGACTGCTCCACGTCCTCGTAGGCGTCCAGGATCACCCGGGTGATGGTGCGGAAGGCCGCCGAGGCGGAGAACCAGCAGGCCACCAGCCCGGCGAAGAAGAAGCCGGCGGACTGGTGCATGTTCACATAACTGAGGTAGCCCCGGATGACGTTCAGGGCGGCCTGGGGGAGAATGTTCTCCAGGTTGGCGGTGAGGGCGATGATGTCGATGTCCAGCAGGCCCAGGATGGAGGAGATGCAGATGAGGATAGGGAAGACCGTCAGCAGCACGAAGTAGGACAGACAGGCCGCCGCCTGGGGGCCCCGGCAGTCGAAGTAGAAGAAGACGGCCTCCCGGAAAAAGGACACCACGGGGTTGGACCAGAATCGTTCCCGGAGGGACCGGGGCTTGGGTTGGTTCATGGGAAGGCCTCCTTTCTGCGGGGGCTGAGATGGCGGGAGAAGTGGTCCGCCTCACGACCACGGGGCCGGGATGGGGTCCCATGGTCCTGGTTCGGACCGGCGGTTCTGCCCGGTGGACGAGCCGCATAGAATGGGTGGTGACTGACACAACGCGAGGAGGTGCCGCCCATGAAGGGGCTGCGAAGATTGGCGGCGGGGGCCATGGCGCTGGCGGGGCTGTGGCTGGCTCTGGACCCGGCGGATCCCCTGCCGGCGGCGGCCATGGGAGCGGGGCGGGAGCCCATCCCCCTGTGGCAGCGGGCGGTGCTGGGAGAGTCCCCGGTGCTGGGCCAGTGGCTGGCGGACCGGGAAAAGGAACCGCCGGAAGCTCCCTCTGAGTCCCCGGAGCCGCCTCGGTTGCCGGAGGAGCCTGCCGGCACCGACCCTTCGGTTCAGGAGCGGACCATCTCCGGCGGGGCGGGGTATCTCAGCGGGGCGGGGGTCTCCCTCCTCAACCGGACGGAAAAGACGGTGGACCTGGCAGCAGTGGCGGCGGGGGGAACGGCCTTCCGGCTCCAGCCGGCGGACCGGGGGCCCCAGATCCTCATCATGCACACCCACACCACCGAGTCCTACGCCCGGGACCCGGACGCCCCTTACACCGAGACCGGCGAGGCCCACACCACGGACACGGGATACAACATCGTCCAGGTGGGCCAGGCGGTGACCCAGGTGCTGGAGGAGATGGGCTTTTCCGTCCTCCACGACACCCAGGTCTACGACTGGCCCTCTTACAACGGGGCCTATGAGCGGTCCCGGGCGGGGGTGGAGGCCATTCTGGCGGAGCACCCCACCATTCAGATGGTGCTGGACGTCCACCGGGACGCCATGGTGGACGGAGCGGGGACGGTGTACAAGCCGGTGGTGACCGCCGACGGGAAAAAGACCGCCCAGGTGATGCTCCTGGTGGGCACCGACGCGGGAGGGGCCTCCTTCCCCGACTGGACGGAGCACCTGGCCCTGGCCATGGACATCTCCCGGGAGATGAACGCCCTGTGGCCGGGGCTGGCCCGGCCCATCACCCTGCGGACGGCCCGGTTCAACCAGCAGCTGACCAAGGGGTCCCTGCTGGTGGAGGTGGGCAGCCACGGGAACACCCTGGAAGAGGCCGTGGCGGGGGCCCGCCTCTTCGCCCGGGCTCTGGGCCGGGTGCTGGAGGGGTATGTGGTGAGTTATACTAGTCCCTGATTGAAAGCAGACAGAGATTTGCGCGGATGATTTTCATCAGGCAAGGCGGAGGACGCCGGTGGGCCGTCGCCCACCAAGGACGACAACGCAGCAGGATGGAAATCAGACCGCAAAGATTGTCTGGTTTTAGGCAGGGAGTAGTATTACAGCAGCTGGATCATGGCCCCGTGGTTGCCTCTCCGGTCCCCCAGCTTCCGGTGGGACCAGTAGAGCTCCGGATGACAGCCGGTGCACAGGTCCAGGGTCTCGATGCGGCCGGGGTCCACCCCCAGGCCGGTCATCTCCCAGCGGATCATGGCCTTCAGGTCCACATGGAACTTGCCCTTGCCGTCGGGGACGCAGAAGGGCTCCGCTCCCCTCCCCCACCGGGCGGTCATGGCCTGGGGCACGTCGGCGTGGGTCTCGAAACAGCAGGGGCCGATGCCGGGGCCGATGGCCGCCAGCAGACGGCCGGGGTCGGTGCCGTAGAGCCGGGTCATCTTCTCGATGGCCCTGGGGACGATGCCCAGGCAGGTGCCCCGCCAGCCGGAGTGGACCGCCCCGACGGCCCGGTTCACCGGGTCGTAGAGCAGGACGGGGATGCAGTCGGCGTAGTAGATCACCAGGCACAGGCCGGGCTGGTTGGTCACCAGGCCGTCGGTCTCGTAGGGGATGGGGTCCAGCAGGTCGGGGAGGATGTCGGACCGGGACGCGGCCCGCACGTCGTCGCTGTGGACCTGGTGGGTCATCACCAGGCTGTTCACGTCAGCCCCGATGGCGGCGCAGAACCGGGCGTAGTTCTCCCGGACGTTGTCCTTCCGGTCGTCCCGCTTGATGCCCAGGTTCAGGGTGGCGAAGTCCCCGGCGCTGACGCCCCCCAGCCTGGAGGCAAAGCCGTGGACCACGCCCCCGGCGGCGGCGAAGGCCTCCGAGGCGTGGTAGACCACGCCGTTGGTCTCTTTTTTTATGATCGCCATGTCGATCCCTCCCGAAATCTGGAAAAGGTTCGTTTATCCAAGATTCCCCTGACGATGAGGTCAGGGGAATCGGTGTCGTGTGGGGTTGTGGGGGCGGGGACTGAGGTTTGTGGACAGCGCCACTCAAAGGCTCCCCTTGCCAAGGGGAGCTGTCAGCGAAGCTGACTGAGGGGTGGGAACGTAGAGGAATGGTGTATCGTTGCGTATAAGGAGTAGTGCAGTCTGTTTCCTGTCGTAAAGATACTGCTCCCCGCAACGTAGCCACCCTTCCGACCTCGCTTCGCTCGGCCACCATGGGTTAATGTGGCTTCGCCTGGATTATACCGAAGTGTCCCCCGGACACTTCGACCCTTGCCAAGGGGAGGCAAGAGGCTGTGCGCTGCGTTCCGCGGTACAGGTCCCGAGCCCATTTCAAACGTCTTACTGCGCCATTTTATCCTTCAAGTAACAGCACTTCTTATACTTCTTCCCGCTGCCGCAGGGGCAGGGATCGTTGGGCCCGATCTTGGCGCTCTTCCGGCGGACGGGCTCCTTCTTCAGGGTCTCGTCGCTGCCGCCGGAGGTGCCGGTGACCTTGGCCACCCGCTCCCGCTGGATCTGGTTGGTCTGGACCCGGGCGGTGATGATCCGGCGGATGGTCTCCTCCTGGATGGCCTGGATCATGCCCTCGAACATCTCGAAGCCTTCCTTTTTATAGGCGTCCACCGGGTTGGTCTGGGCGTAGGCTCTGAGCTGGATGCCCTTCTTCAGCTCCTCCATGGCGTCGATGTGGTCCATCCAGTACTCGTCCACCACCCGGAGCATCATGACCCGCTCCAGCTCCCGCATGAGCTCGTCGCCCAGCTCCTCTTCCTTGGCGGTGTAGACCGCCAGGGCCTTGTCCTCGATCTCGCCGATGAGGGCCTTGGGGTCCACGTCCCGGTACTGCTCATCGTCGGGGGCGAAGAACAGGCCCCGGAAGGGCTCGGTGGCCATCTGGAAGGACTCCTCGTCCAGGTGCTTGTGCTCTCCCAGGTGACCCAGGATGGAGCCCTCGATCCACTTGTGGATCATGTTTTTCACGAAGGGGCCCATGTTCTCCCCGTCCAGCACCTGGCGGCGCTGGTCGTAGATCACGTTTCTCTGGACGTTCATCACGTCGTCGTATTCCAGGGTGTTCTTCCGGGCCTGGAAGTTCTTGGACTCCACCTTCTTCTGGGCGTTCTCGATGGCGTTGGAGAGGATCTTGGCGTCGATGGGGGTGTCGTCGTCGATCTTCAGGGTCTCCATCATGTTCTGCATCCGCTCGGCGCCGAAGAGACGCATGATGTCGTCCTCCATGGACAGGTAGAACTTGCTCTCGCCGGGGTCTCCCTGACGGCCGGACCGGCCCCGCAGCTGGTTGTCGATGCGGCGGGACTCGTGGCGCTCGGTGCCCAGGATGAACAGGCCGCCCACGGAGCGGACCTGGTCGGCCTCGGGCTCCAGCTCGGCCTTGTACCTGGCCTCGGCCTCGGAGAACATCCGCCGGGCGTCCAGGATCTCCTGGTTGTCGGTCTCGGCAAAGCCGGTGGCCTCGGCGATGAGCTCGTCGGTCATGCCCGCCTTCCGCAGGTCGTTCTTGGCCAGGAACTCGGCGTTGCCGCCCAGCATGATGTCGGTGCCGCGGCCGGCCATGTTGGTGGCCACGGTGACGGCGCCGAACTTGCCGGCCTGGGCCACGATCTCGGCCTCCTTCTCGTGGTTCTTGGCGTTCAGAACATTGTGCTTGATGCCCTCCTTGGTGAGCATCCTGGAGATGATCTCCGACTTCTCGATGGAGGTGGTGCCGGCCAGGACGGGCTGGCCCTTCTCGTGGCACGCCTTGATCTGCCGGATGATGGCGTGGTACTTGCCCTTGGTGTTCTTGTAGACCTCGTCGGGGTGGTCCTGACGGATCATGGGCTTGTTGGTGGGCACCTCCACGATGTCCAGCTGATAGGTGGCGGAGAACTCCTCCTGCTCGGTGAGGGCGGTGCCCGTCATGCCGGAGAGCTTCTTGTACAGGCGGAAGTAGTTCTGGAAGGTGATGGTGGCCAGGGTCTTGGACTCCCGGGCCACGGTGACCTTCTCCTTGGCCTCGATGGCCTGGTGGAGGCCGTCGTTATACCGCCGGCCGTACATCAGGCGGCCGGTGAACTCGTCCACGATGATGACCTCGCCGTCTTTCACCACGTAGTCGATGTCCCGCTTCATGAGGCCCCGGGCCCGGATGGCCTGGTTGATGTGGTGGGAGAGGGTGGTGTTGGCGGGGTCGGACAGGTTTTCCACGTTGAAGGCGGCCTCGGCCTTGGCCACGCCCCGGGCGGTGAGGGTGACGGCCCGGGCCTTCTCGTTGACCACGTAGTCGGCGTCGATGTCCTCGGCCTCCTCCTCCTTGTCGTCTACGGTGGCCACGGTCATGCCCTTGAGGCCGGCGGCGAAGTTGTCCGCCAGGGTGTAGAGCTGGGTGGACTGCTCGCCCATGCCGGAGATGATCAGGGGGGTCCGGGCCTCGTCGATGAGGATGGAGTCCACCTCGTCCACGATGGCGAAGGCGTGGCCCCGCTGCATGAGCTCGGCCTTGTAGATGGCCATGTTGTCCCGGAGGTAGTCGAAGCCGAACTCGTTGTTGGTGCCGTAGGTGATGTCGGCGTTGTAGGCCTCCTGCTTGCCCTTGGCGTCGATGCCGTGGATGACCAGGCCCACGGTGAGGCCCATCCAGCGGTAGATCTTGCCCATCCAGTCGCTGTCGCGCTTGGCCAGATAGTCGTTGACGGTGACGATGTGGACGCCCTCGCCGGACAGGGCGTTCAGGTAGGCGGGAAGGGTGGCCACCAGGGTCTTGCCTTCACCGGTCTTCATCTCGGCGATGCGGCCCTGGTGGAGGATGATGCCGCCGATGAGCTGGACCCGGTAGGGGCGCAGGCCGATGACCCGGTCGGCGGCCTCCCGGCAGGCGGCGAAGGCCTCGGGCAGCAGGTCGTCCAGGGTCTCGCCGTTGCGGTAGCGCTCCTGGAACTCGGGGGTCTTGGCCTGGAGCTGGGCGTCGGTGAGGGCCTTATACTCCTCCTCCAGGGCCTCGATCTTCCGGACCAGGGGCTCCACCCGCTTGAGCTCCTTGGCCATGTTGGTGCCAAACAGTTTGTTCAATAATCCCATAGTGCATATTCCCTTTCAAAATAAAAGCGGTGCTCCGCTGTATGTTCGTTCCGGTGGATACATGGACCCACATTCATGGCATTATACCACAAATGGGAAGGAGAAGAAAGAAAATTCTGTGAACAAATCCGGGAAATCCACACAAAATCCCGTCTGTTCACCGGGGTTTTCCTGTGCTATACTGAAGAAAACTGCCAGCGAAATGAGGAGAGAACGGCATGACAGCCAGGAAAAATCAGATCGTCCCCCTGCGCATCGAGGACTACGGCAGCGCCGGGGAGGGCGTGGCCCGTCTGGAGGGCCAGGCGGTGTTTGTGAAGGGGGCCATCCCCGGGGAGCTGTGCGCGGTGCAGCTGCTGAAGGTGGGCAAGACCGCCGCCTGGGGACGGGTGACGGAGGTGCTGGAGCCCTCCCCCGCCCGGCAGGTCCCCGACTGCCCCAACTACCCCAAATGCGGCGGCTGTCAGCTGCGGCACATGACCTATGACGAGGAGCTGCGGTTCAAGCGGCAGAAGGTTCAGGACGCCCTGGAGCGCATCGGCGGCTGGGAGGGCACGGTGGAGGTCATCCACGGGGCGAAGAACCCGGACCGGTACCGGAACAAGGTCCAGTTCCCCGTGGCGGCGGGGAGAGAGGGCGACCCGGCCCCCCGGGTGGGCTTCTTCCGGGCCCGGAGCCACGATGTCATCGACGCCCCGGACTGCCTCCTCCAGCCCCTGTCCGCCACCCGGCTGCGGCAGGCCTTCAAGGACTGGATGGCACAGTATCAGATCCCGGCCTATGACGAGAGGGAGCACCGGGGGCTTATCCGGCACTTCTACGTCCGCACCAACCGGGCGGGCGAGAGCCTGTGCGCCGTGGTGGCCAACGGACGGGACCTGCCCCGGCGGAAGGCCCTGGTAGAGGCCCTCCGGCAGGCCGAGCCCGGTCTGGCGGGGGTGGCGCTGTCGGTGAACACGGAAAAGACCAACGTGATCCTGGGCCGTGAGCAGCGGCTGCTGTGGGGCCGGGACTATCTGGAGGACGACCTGTGCGGGCTGACCTTCCGGCTCTCCGTCCCCTCCTTTTACCAGGTGAACCGGGACCAGGCGGAGGTCCTCTACGGCCGGGCCCTGGACTTTGCCGGGCTCACCGGGACCGAGACGGTGCTGGACCTGTACTGCGGCATCGGCACCATCACCCTGGTACTGGCCCGCCGGGCGAAGCAGGTCTACGGGGCGGAGGTGGTGCCGGAGGCCATCCGGGACGCCAGGGCCAACGCCGCCCGGAACGGAGTGGACAACGCGGAATTCTTCTGCGGCGACGCGGGGGACGCGGCCCGGATGCTGGCGGAGCGTGGGGTGCGGCCCGATGTGATCTGCGTGGACCCGCCCCGGAAGGGACTGGCCCGGGAGGTGGTGGAGACCATCACAGCCATGGGTCCGGCCCGGCTGGTGTACGTCTCCTGCGACCCGGCCACGCTGGCCCGGGACGTGAAGCTGCTGACGGAGCGGGGGTATGTCCTGCGCCGGGCGGAGGCGGCGGACCTGTTCCCCAGGACGGGGCACGTCGAGACGGTATGCTGCTTGTACCACCAAAAGAAAGACTTCATTTCAGTACCCTATGAACCGAAAAATGGAGATTATTTGGAATAGGCGAAAAGAAATTAATCCTTCCGGTCGAGGGAAGTTGGCGCAGACAACTATACCTAGGAGAGTAGAAAATGAGAATGGTATTCCCCAACTTATCTTATAAAGATAAAGCCATCGAATATATCAAAGAGTTCTATGAATATGGATCTGAAATCGATGGAAGCGGAAGTCTGGATCGATTTCTGAAGGAATCCACCTATGAGGCTTGGTTGAAAATGATCTTGAGCGATATGGACATCGCGAACATCCCTGAATCCAAGGTCCCTGCCTTAACATATTTCTATGTTCGTGAAGAGGATGAGAGAATAATAGGAATGATCAATATTCGCCTGGCTCTGAATGATTTTCTTCGGACAGAAGGCGGGCATATCGGCTATTCGATCCGGCCGACCGAAAGGCGAAAGCATTATGCAACTGAGATGCTTGCTGCAGCACTTAAAGTCTGTGATGTAATTGGGATAAAAGAAGTGTTGGTTTCATGTGACAAAAACAATCCTGCCTCTGCGGGCGTCATAAAAAACTGCGGAGGTATTCTGAAGTACGAATCTTACAGTGAAACATTTGATGAGATACTGCAAATGTATGTGATAAACCGATAGGATTTGATGAATATGCTCCATCGGGGATAAGGAATCCTTTTATTGAAACGTTGATCCGATTTGGCTTGGCTTTTTAGATTCAATTTTGTGTGATACAGGAAAGCTCCCACACTGTCATCACCGGCGGCGGGGGGCACAAGAAAGGAGACACAAATTCATGAAAATACTTGTGTTGAACGGCAGCCCCAGACCGAAGGGGAATACAGCCGGAATGGTAAAAACATTTCAGCAGGCCGCTGAGGAACACGGACATCAGGTAAATGTGTTCAATGTATGCAAAATGGAGATCAAGGGATGTCTTGCATGTGAGTACTGTCACGAAAAAGGACACGGTCAATGTGTCCAAAAGGATGATATGCAGGAGATCTATGCGGAACTGAGAGACACGGAAATGCTGGTACTTGCGGCGCCGATTTACTACCACGGGATATCCGGGCAGCTGAAATGCGTAATAGACCGGTTCTATTCGGCGCTGTACCCGACCGCGCCTGAGACATTAAAGAAGGTCGCCATGTTCCTTAGCTCCGGGGATGATAACATGTACGATGGAGCGAAGTTCTCATACGATGGCGATTTCCTCGGTTATCTCGGTCTGGAGGGAATGGGCATCTTTACAAATCACGACAGGAATGTGATGAGCAGAATACAAGACATGGCTTCATCCCTATAGAATCGCTATCATTGGGAACGGAATGCAAATAAGACAGAGAGGATCTGCAACAATGCTTGAAATCGGAACAAAAGCACCGGACTTTTCTCTTCCGGATCATAACGGAACCATACACAGCCTTTCGGATTACAGAGGTAAAAAGGTTATCCTGTACTTTTACCCTGCGGATATGAGTCCCGGCTGCACCAATCAGGCTTGCAGCTTCCGGGATATGTACCCGCAAATACAGGAGAAGGGGGCGGTTGTGCTCGGAGTGAATGCCGACAGCGTGGAATCCCACAAGAAGTTCATGGAAGAACACGGATTGCCATTCATGCTGCTGTCTGATCCTGAAAAGACTGTGTTGCAGGCATACGACGTCTGGAAGGAGAGATCGATGTTCGGAAAGCCCGTGATGGGAATCGAGCGTTCCACATATCTGATTGATAAGGAAGGTACGATTATCAAGGCTTTCGGCAAGGTTAAGCCGAAGGACAATGCCAAACAAATGTTGAAAGAATTGTAAATAACAGAGGCTCCCGCACTGCCATCACCGGCGGCGGGGAGCTCGTTATACAATATAGGAGACAAAAGATTCTTCAGCAGATAAGAAATGCAACTTTAAAAATACAATACGGCGAAGTCACATTTCTGATAGATCCATGGCTGCAGGATAAAGCGGATGGGGAATACCATCCGTTTTTCTATTATTTTACCATTTGGGACTCTAAGGCTGGATACCTAAGGCTGTTTTCAGAGGTATGAGAAGTGGTATTTGTCAACAGGTCCTTATCTTGACACAACCGACGTGCCCGCCAGCACACAAAATTCCAAAACAGACAGCAAAACCGCCGTCCCATTCCAACGGGACGGCGGTTTTTGCGGGATTCAAGGCCGATCAGCCTTCCTCTTTCATGATGATGACGTTGAGGAAGGAGGCGTTCTTGGCGATATAAGTGGCCACGGAGCCCAGCTTGCGGATGGGACCCCGGGTGGACCGGGTCATGATGATGGTGTCGATCTCGGCTTCCTTGGCATACTCCACGATCTCCACGCCAGGGGCGCTGCCCAGCAGGACCTGGGTCTTTACGTTATACTCCGGCAGGAGGGCGGCCACTTCCTCCAGCTCCGGACGGGCCTTCTCCGCGTTGTGCTTGATCTCGTCCATGGAGTTGATATACAGCTGGGCGGAGATCACCTTGACGATGATGATCTGCACGTCGTCGGGGGGAAAAATCTGCTTCACCGCCTCCACGGTGCTCAGGCTCCGGGTGCTGCCGTCCACGGGAAGTAATACTTTTTTCATGAGGAGTGCCTCCTTATCTGTATCGGTACTCTGTATTATATCGCCGGAGCAGGGGACCTGTCAAGCCGTTCAACTCTCCGTTCCGCTCTCCCCGCAGCCTCCGTGACAGGCGCCGCAGTCGTGGTCCGGCCCGCCCCGGTGGCGGTGGGCCAGCAGGGCGGCGGTGTCCCCGGTCAGCTTCCCGGCCACGAAATCCGCCGCCGCCTGGTCCGCGTCTCCCGTCACGCCGGCAATGGGGGTGATGTCCAGCCGCTGCAGAGCCTCCACGGCCCCGGGCCCGATGCCTCCGCAGAGCACGGCGCTGATGCCCAGCATCCGCAGAAAGCCCGCCAGGGCGGCGTGTCCCTGTCCCCCGGGGGAGACCACCATAGAAAAGCCTACCTTGCCGTCGGCCACATCGTAGATCTTAAACTCCTTCGTCTTGCCGAAGTGCTGGAACACCTGGCCGTCCTGGTAGGTCACTGCAAGTTTCACGGTCATACCTTCTTTCTGCTCAGAGCCGGGGGATCCCGGTGTCCAGATGGATCTGCAGGTCCTTGAGAAGCTCCGCCGCAGGCCGGCCGTCGTCGGCGTGGGCGATGTTCCAGGCAAAGTCCATGCCCTCCCGCCGGGGCCGGGTCTCCGGGTCAAAGGCGGGAAACATGGGCCGCCTCATTTCAGCAGGCCGGTGAGATACCGGCGCACCAGGTCCAGAGCGGTCTGGGCCGACTGCCGCCGGACCCGCTCCCGGGCCACGTGGCCGGCGTGGAACTCCTTCACATAGCATTTGTCCCCATAGGCCAGGCCCAGGTACACCAGGCCCACCGGAGTGCCCCGGTCGTCGGAGTCCGGCCCGGCGATGCCCGTGGCAGACACGGCGATGTCGCAGCCCAGGGCTTCCCTGGCCCCCCTTGCCATGGCCTCTGCCACCTGGGGGGACACGGCGCCGTACTGGTCCAGCAAATCCTGGGGGACCCCCAGAACCTTTGCCTTCACTCCGTCGGTGTAGCTGACCACACCCCCTCGGAACACCGCCGAGGAGCCGGGCAGATCAGTCATATATTTCGCCACCAGGCCCCCGGTGCAGGATTCGGCGGTCCCCAGGGTCAGGCCCCGGTCCTTCAAAAGGGCCAGGCAGACCTCCTCCAGGGATTCCACGTCCACGCCGATGACCACGTCTCCCAAAATCTCCTTCACCTTGGCCTCCACCGGGCCGATGAGGGCCAGGGCCTCCTCCTCGGTGTCGGCGTGGGCGGTGATCCGCAGCTCGGTGCCTGAGGGCTTGGCGTAGGGGGCGAGAGTGGGGTTGTGGAGGGAGTTCATCAGGTCCCGGAGCTTCTGCTCCGCGGCGCTCTCCCCGATGCCAAAGGTCTTGACAGTCCGGGAGGCGATGACCCCGTCGGAGAGCCCCTTCAGGTAGGGCACCGCCCGGTACTTAAACATCATCTCGCACTCCTTCGGCGGGCCGGGGAGCATGATGACGTGGGTACCGTCGGCCTCAAAGGCCACCCCGGGGGCGGTGCCCCAGTCGTTGTCCAGCACGGTGCAGCCCTCCGGCAGCATGGCCTGCTGGAAGTTGTTGTCGGTGATGGGCCGCTCCATGGCTTCAAACCGGTCCCGGATCCGCTGGGCGGAGGGCTCGTCGTAATACAGTTCCTTTCCGAAGGCCGAGGCCAGGGCCACCTTGGTGAGATCGTCGCAGGTGGGCCCCAGGCCCCCGGTGGTGATGAGAATGTCCGCCCGGTGCCGGGCGATGTCCACCGCCTGGCGGACTCTGTCCGGGTTGTCCCCCACCACGGTGTGGTAAAAGACGTTGATGCCCAATTCCGATAAGCCCTGGGAGATCATTTGGGCGTCGGTGTTGGCGATGTTGCCCAGCAGCAGCTCGGTGCCCACGGCGATGAGCTCGGCGGTGTGGCTCACGGCTCCATCACCACCCTCTCGATGCCGTCCACCGCCTTCTGGATGAGGCCCGCCACGTCCAGCTTGGCCTCGGCCTCCTCCAGCTCCTGGCGGGTGGGGTGGGTCTTGGGGTGCCGGGGAGTGAAGACGGTGCAGCAGTCCTCGTAGGGGAGGATGGAGGTCTCAAAGGTGCCGATCTGCCGGGCGATGCGGATGATCTCCTCCTTGTCCATGCCCACCACCGGCCGGAACACAGGCAGGTCCACCACGGCGTTGGTGACGGCCATGGCGTCCATGGTCTGGCTGGCCACCTGGCCCAGGGACTCCCCGGTGACCAGGCCGTGGGCCCCGATGCGCTCCGCCACTTTTTCGGAGATACGCATCATGAACCGGCGCATAAGCAGAGTGAACAGGGGCTCCGGGCAGGACCGGCGCAGCTCCTCCTGGATCTCCGTAAAGGGCACCACGTGGACCGTGAGCCGCCCGCACCATGGGGTGAGGAGCTGGGCCAGCCGGAGCACCTTGTCCTTGGCCTCGGGGGAGGTGTAGGGGTAGCTGAAGAAGTGGACCATCTCCAGGGCCACCCCCCGCTTGGCCATCATCCAGGAGGCCACGGGGGAGTCGATGCCCCCGGAGAGCAGGGACACCGCCCGGCCCCCCATGCCCACGGGAAGCCCCCCGGCCCCAGGGGCGGGGTTGGCGTGGACGTAGGCGGCGAAGTCCCGGACCTCGCAGTGGACCACCACGTCGGGATCGTGCATGTCGGGCTTCAAATGAGGGAAGGCCTCGTCCAGCTCGCCCCCCACATACTGGCTCAGCTGGATGGAGTTGAGAGGGAAGGCCTTGTCCGACCGCTTGGACTCCACCTTAAAGGTGGCGGCGGCCATCAGGTCGTCCCGGAGATATTCGGCGGCGGTCCGGAAGATGGCCTCCGGGGTCTTTTCGCAGGCCTTGGCCCGGGAGACCCCCACCACGCCGAATAATTTGCACAGGGTCTCATAGGCCCCGTCCATGTCGCAGTCGGAGCTCTGGGGCTCCACGTAAACAATGGACTGTCGGGAGGTCACCTTGAATTTGCCGTGCTTTTGCAGGCGGCGCTTGGCGTTGCCCATGAGGCGTTCCTCGAAGCCCCGGCGGTTGAGGCCCTTGAGGACCACTTCGCCCAGTTTCAGGAGGATGATCTCCGCCGGGGGGGTGGATGGTGTCTGGTTGGTCATGGTTGGTGGTTCCTTTCTCACTTGGTCTGTGATCGGTGGGGGATCAATCTTCCCCCGTTTCGACCTTCTTAATATCATCGCTCTGGTCCACGGTGAGATCAAAGCTGTTGAACATCTCATTGTCAGGCAAGGTCATGGAAAAACCGTCGGTCCGGTCCATCCTGACCTCCAGGGTATCCGCGCTCAGGTCCAGCACATGGCCGCCCGCGGCTTTGTCATCGGAGATAAAGTGGAAATGCCAGCCCACGGCGTTGAGATCGCTCATATACGCCGGGCAGTACAGCCCCACCACGGTCCCCTCGATATCCCGGTAGGAAAAGAAGGTCTGGTCTGTTTCCAGCACGTCCGCCAGGGGCTCATAGGGCTCGGTCTGGGGCAGCTCGCTTCTCACCTCCATGGCGCGGAAGGTCCCCTCCACCCGGACCATGTAAAACCGATTGCTCCCCGCTTCCAGGACCTTTTGGTCCAGGGCCTCCTTCAGGGCGCTGACGGTATCGATGCCGCTCAGCGACAGGCTTTCGTCTCCGTCGAAGAAGGTCACGTTGGCAAAGGGGACGGTCTCCTCGTCGGCCACCACCTCGATGGAGCCGTCATGGGCGGCTCGGTACACCACCCCGTCCAGCATGATCAGCTCGCCGTTGAGGCCGTCGAAGGTGCCGATGCCGGTGTCGCCCAGCTCCTTCAGGCGGCTGACGGGGACGCTGCCGTTGTAGTCCCCGAAGGTCAGCCCCTGCAGCAGGGACACCTGGCTGATCACCTCCCGATCCGCGGCGCCCGGCTGGGATGTTCCGGCTCCGCCGGCGCCGCAGGCGGTCAGCAGGACCAGGCCCGCCAGCAGAAGACTCAGTCCGCCGGCCTGCCACTTGCGCGTTGTATGGTTCATCTCATATCCTCCTTGCTCTTGCCGGTCCGGTCATCCCCGGAACACCGGCAGTTCCCGATACTGAATGGCCTCCGCCAGATGCTCCGGGGCGATCTCCTCCGTCCCGTCCAAATCGGCGATGGTCCGGGCCACCCGCAAAATCCGGTCATAGCTCCGGGCGGTAAGGCCCATGTGCTCATAGGCTCCCTTCATAATGGCCTGCCCCGCCCCGTCCAGGGCGCAGAAGGCCCGCAGCTCCTCCTGGCCCATCCCGGCGTTGCAGGCGGGGCCTTTTTCCCCGAACCGGGCGGTCTGCCGCTGCCGGGCCCGTATCACCTGGTCCCGGATGGCCGCCGAGGACTCCCCCGGGGACCGGTCCGCCAGGTCCTGGAACTCCAGGGGCGGCACCTCGGCAAAGAGGTCGATCCGGTCCAGCAGGGGGCCGGAGAGCTTGCCCAGGTACTTCTGCACCTCCCCCGGGGAGCACCGGCACCGGCCGGAGGGGTGGCCGTACCACCCGCACTTGCAGGGGTTCATGGCGCATACCAGCATGAAGTCGCTGGGGTAGGTCTCCGAGGCGGCGGACCGCACCACGGTGATCCTCCCCTCCTCCATGGGCTGGCGCAGGATCTCCAAAACGTCCTTGTGGAACTCCGGCAGTTCATCCAGGAACAAAACCCCGTGGTGGGCCAGGGAAATCTCTCCCGGCTTGGGGTAGGGGTTCCCGCCCCCGGCCATCCCCGCGGCGGAGGTGGTGTGGTGGGGGGACCGGAAGGGCCGGACGGTGAGGAGGGGGTGGTCCTTGGTGGTCAGCCCCATCACCGAGTGGACCTCGGTGGCCTCCAAAGCCTCCGCCCGGGTCATGGGGGGCAGGATGGAGGGCAGTCTCCTTGCCACCATGCTCTTGCCGGAGCCCGGCGGGCCCACCAGCAGCACGTTGTGTCCCCCGGCGGCGGCGATCTCCAGCACCCGCTTCACCGGCTCCTGCCCCCGGACCTGGTCGAAGTCCGGCAGCTCCGGGGCTTCCGTCTCCCCGGACCAAGGCTTGGCCGGCGGGATGGGGGCCTTGCCGCTGAGGTGACCCGCCAGCTGGGCCACAGTCTCCACCGGGTAGACGGTGAGGCCCCGGGCCAGGGTGGCCTCCGGCGCCGAGGGGGCCGGGACGAACAGAGAGGTGATCCCCGCCCGCTGAGCCGCCAGGGCCATGGGCAGCATCCCCACCACCGGCCGCAGGGTGCCGGACAGGGAGAGCTCCCCCACAAAGGCGCAGTCCGGGTCGGTCCAGTCCAGGGCCCCGGCGGCGGCCAGCACCCCCACCAGGATGGGCAGATCGTAGACCGTGCCGGACTTGCGCAGGTTGGCGGGGGCCAGGTTCACGGTGATCCGCCCCACCGGGAAGGGAAAGCCGCTGTTCCGCGCCGCCGCCCGGACCCGCTCCCGGGCCTCCTTCACGGCGGCGTCGGGCAGGCCCACGATGTCAAAGCTGGGCAGGCCCCCGGTCAGGTCGCACTCGGCGGTGACCTCATAGCCGTTGAGCCCCTGGAGCCCCAGGGAGCGCACCTTTCGCAGCATGGCGGTCCTCTCCTTCCTGAACGCGATCGTTCTGTAGGATATAGTATACTATTCACCAATCAAACCATTTAAAATGGTTTGATTGCCATGGGCTCTTCCCATGGCGGCCATACAAATTGTGTGGCTGGTGAAGCCGTGCCGATAACAATGAATAGTTTTATCGGTAATCAGTATTATTACACAAAACCCCGGGCGGCGCAACCGTTCCCCCTTCACTTTTCCTCCCCCACTGGACTTTCCCCGGGAAATCCGGTATAATGCGGGAAAGAAACAACCGCCCCGGAATAGAGCCCCCGGGGAGAAGATTCCACCATTCAGGAGGTACGCCATGAACCAGCCCGGCTTCATCCACGACAAGCTGGATATCAAATTTCTCATCCTCTACCTGATGGCCCGGGCCGCCGCCCCGGTGGACTTCACCACCCTGGCCGAGCTGTCCTTCTGCGACAACGGCGTGACCTACTTCGACTTTGTGGAAGCCCTCACCGACCTGGTGAACACCGGCCACCTGACCCTGTCCGAAGACCGGTATTCCATCACCGACAAGGGTCGGCGCAACGGCGCGGTGTGCGAGGACAACCTCCCCTTCTCCGTCCGCCAGCGGTGCGACCGGAGCCTTTCCCGGGTCAACGCCGTCCTCCGGCGGGACGCCCAGGTCCGCACGGAGCTCCGGCCCCAGGCCGACGGCAGCGCCACCCTGCGGATGATCCTGGACGACGACAAGGGGAATCTCATGACCCTGGACCTGCTCACCGTCACCGAGGAGCAGGGCACCCGCCTGGCCGAACGGTTCCGGGCCCAGCCGGAGAAGCTCTATCTGGGTATCCTGGAGGTCCTGCTGGGGGAGGAAGAGGATTGATTCGTAAGCGCAAGGAAACAGAAAGCCCGCCTCCGCTTTCCGACGAGGGAAGGCAGAGGCGGGTTCTTTTTTTATTCCGATTCCACCCGGACCGGCCGGTTCCCCTTCTGGGAGAACACCAGCCCGATGAGGATGGCCGCCGTGCCGCCCACGATGACCAGGTCCACCGGCTCCTTCAGGAGCAGGGCCGAGCCGATCACCGACACCACCGGCAGCAGGTAGAGATACACGCTGGCGGTCACCGCCCCCACCAGCTCCGTGGCCCGACCCCAGATAAGATAGCACAGGGCGGAGGAGCCCAGAGAGACGAACAGCAGGCCCCCCCAGAAGACCGGTCCCCCCTGGGTAAAGACCGTCAGCGGCATCGGCTCCCCCAGCGCCAGGGCGGGCGGGATACACAGCAGCACCCCCCAGAAGAATATCTTCCGGGTTAGCTGGGCCTGGGTCAGGCCGGAGCCCTCGTTTTTCAGGATGATGACGCAGTAGGTCCCCCAGGCCAGGGCCGCCAGCAGGGCGAAGACGTCCCCCAGCAGGTGGACCCCCGCCCCGCCGCCACCCCGGAAGGAGATGGCCGCCACCCCGCCGATGCACAGGGCAAAGCCCAGGAAGAACAGCCCCGACAGCTTCACCCGCCGGCCGAAGAGCCACAGGATCAGGGCGGTGAACAGGGGGGAGGAGGCGGAAATCACCCCGGTGTTGGAGGCGGTGGTGTGGAGCAGGGCCACGTTCTGAAAGATGTAGTAGAAGGTCACCCCCGCCAGGCCGCAGGCCACCAGCCGCAGCTCCCGCCGGAGCGACAGCAGCCTCAGAGGCCGGGGAGACAGGCAGAACAGGGCCACCCAGGCGATGGCGAACCGGATGACGATATACCAATAGGGGTCCAGCAGACCCACCAGAACCTTGGAGGCCACAAAGGTCATGCCCCAGATGAGCACGGCCAGAAGGGCCAGCAGATGGCCCCGCAGGGATACGTTCATGGAAAACCTCCGGGAATCACGTGTGGGCTTTGATTGTTCTTCCCCGGCGGACCAGGACGAAGAAGAGGGCGTAGATGAACACCACCGTCAGGGCGATGCTCAGGTAGCTGTTCCGGTAGCACAGGACCATGACCAGGGCAAAGGCCGCCCCCAGGCCCACCAGCTGGCCGAAGAATTTCCGGCTCCCCTTCACCCGCACCGGGGCGTACCGCTCCAGCAGGAAGAGGAAGAGGAAGTAGATCAGGAAGGAGGCCACCAGAAAGGCGTTCTTGGGCGCCGCCCGGACCGCCGGCTCCCGCATGAACTCCAGAGCGGCGGTGATGTTGTTCATGGCCGCGATGAGGAAGATGTGGAGGAGCATATAGCTGTTGCCCGAGGCGGAGGCCTCCCGGTGGATGATGTGGTCGTAGAGATATTCGTAGCTTAGGAAGAGCCCCACCACGATGAGGAAGGCCATGAGGGAGAAGTAAACGGTGTCGAAGCCCATGCCCCCCTCAAAATACCCGGAGATGCCGATGATCATCTCCCCGAAGGTGAAGACCACGAAGAGCATCACCCGCTCGGTGAGGTGGGCGAAATCCACCGCCATCAGGTTCCCCAGGTCCCGGGTGACGGCGCTGGCCACCAGGCCAAAGACCAGGGCCAGGGGGGACAGGGGCACCCCTACCACGGGAAACAGGGGGATGGACACCGCCACCACCGCCGCCTGGATGAGGATCAGGGCGATCTGGCGCCGGATGTGGGCGGTCTCCCAGGGGGCGGCCTTGGCGGCGGAGCGGTATTTCAGGTAATACTGCACCGCCAGGTTCAGCAAAATCAGGCACCAGGCCCCGTTGAAGCGGAAGTAGGCGTCCTCCCAGTGGACCCGGATGCCGTCCCCCATGTAGTAGAGCAGGTACATGTTGATGAAGATGCAGACATGCTCCGCCGGGCCGTTGGAGCCGTAGCGGTTGATGAACAGCATGGAGAAGTACCACACATGGAGGATGATGAGGGTGGTGAGGAGATAGGTGAGGAAGGCCCCCGGCCGGATGAATCCGTCCTGGATGGCGTGGAGGAGGGAGTTGTTCCGGCCGATGAGGTAGACGAAGATCAGGTCGTAGATCAGCTCGATGTACTCAACCTTCTTCTCCTCTTTTCCCGGGAAAAAGTCTGCCATAGGTCGCGGGGCTCCTTTCGTGGAGGGTTGGGGTCACAGGGAAAACCGCCTCAGGCGGGCTCGTCCATCCGGTCGATCTTCCGCTCGGGGAAGACGAAGATGAACAGCAGAGAGCTCACCAGCAGCAGGAAGGGATAGAACAGGTAGGGGATCACCTGGAAGGCGGACACGGTGTGCCCCAGCTCCGCCGCGGCGGACAGGGCCACCAGCATCTGAGCGCCGTAGGGGATGATGCCCTGGAAGACGCAGGAGAAGGTGTCCAGCAGGGAGGCGGTCTTCCGGGGGGAGATGCCGTAGCCCCGGGCCATGTCCTTGGCGATGGGGTTTGCCATGACGATGGCCACGGTGTTGTTGGCGGTGGCGATGTCCATGGCCCCCACCAGCAGGCCCATGCCCAGCTGGCCGCCCTTCTTTCCCTTAAAGACGGCGCGGATGCCGTTGAGGAGGGCGTCAAAGCCGCCGTAGGCCCGGATGAGGGCGCAGATGGCGGAGACCAGGATCGCCACCATGGCGGTCTCGAACATCCCCGCCGCCCCGGAGCCCATGTTGCCCAGCAGCTCCGTGGGGGCGGTGGCTCCCGTGGCCAGCATGATAATGGAGCCGGAGACGATGCCGATGAGAAGAACGGCAAAGACGTTGATCCCCAGGATGCCCCCCACCAGCACCAGCACATAGGGGATGATCTGGATGAGGCTGTACTCGTGGACCAGGGCCTGGCCCGGGTCCTGATGGATGGACAGAGCCAGGATGACGATGAGGGAGACGATGGCCGCCGGCAGGGCGATGGCGAAGTTGGCCTTGAACTTGTCCTGCATCTGGCACCCCTGGCCGTTGCAGGCGGCGATGGTGGTGTCGGAGATGAAGGACAGGTTGTCCCCGAACATGGCCCCGCCCATGACCGTGGCGATGCACAGGGGGACAGAATACCATGAGGCCGCCGCCACCGACAGGGCAATGGGGGTGATGAGGGTGATGGTGCCCACGCTGGTGCCCATGGCCAGGGAGACGAAGCAGCTGATGACAAACAGGACCCCCACGGCGAACTTGGCGGGGAGGACGGACAGCAGGAACCAGGCCACGCTGTCGGCGCTGGACCGGCCCACGGTGCCCACAAAAATGCCCGCCGCCAGGAAGATGAGGATCATGATGATGATGTTCTTGTCCCCCACGCCCTGGCCCATGAGGACCAGCTTTTCATCGAAGGAGACCTTGCGGTTCTGCAGACAGGCCACCAGCAGGGCCACCAGGAAGCAGACCACAATGGGGATGCTGTAGAACCCCATGGGGATCTTCAGCACATACTCGAACAGGATGCCCATGCCCAGATAGAGCACAAGAAACACGCCGATGGGCAGCAGGGCGCGGGGATTGCCTCTTTGACTTTCGTTCATAACAGATTGCCTTCTCTCTCTCGGCCGGGAAAACGGAAGCAGACCCATGACGGGTCCTTCCGCCATGGGTCCTGCCGAATCTCGTCTCCGGCCCTGATTTTGGGGTCTTGCTGCGCTGGGGTCAGTTGACACGCTTGCACACCACGGCGAACCGGCCGTCGGAAACGTGGTAGCTGCAGGTGGACATGGTCAGCAGCTCGTCGCCGGGCCGGGCGGTGACGTCGGTGCTGTAGAGGGCCGCCTCCATCACCTGGTCCACATACTCCTGGAACCGCTCCGGGTCGGAGAGGTCGGCGTAGTCCCAGTACTGGAAGTTGTTCTCCTTCACCACCGCCTGGCCCCGGAAGCAGGCCATGACCTCATACTCCCGCCGCTGGGTGAGGGTGGAGAAGATGACGGTCTTGTGGGTCTCCCAGTAGGCCGGGTCCTCGTATTTCTGGAGGGAGCCGAACATGGTGTCGTTTTTCATGTGGTGGCCGTAGATCAGGGTGTGCTCGTCGCTCCAGGGGGTGGCGATGAACAGGGTGCCGCTGATGGAATAGCTCTTGTCAAAGGCCTTCCGCAGATAGAAGTCCCGGTTATCGGGGGTGTACATCACCGGGTAGTCGATGGGGGTGTCGGGAACGGTGAGCCACCCGGCCATGTCGCTGTTCTGCTCAAAGAGGGGCAGATACTGGGGCAGGGTCTCCCCCTGGGCCTGGGCCGTTTCCACCGGGTCTGTCCCGGTCTCCTGGGCCTCCTGGGCCATCTCCGCCTCGATGGCGTGGACCTGGTCGGCCAGGGCCTGGTTGGCTTTCTTCTCCTTGGTGGAAAAGATCATGTCCCGGCCGAACATGGCCGCCGAGACCACAAAGACCGCCAGCAGCACCAGCATCAGGATCCGCCGTACTGTTTTATTCATGGAACTCTCCCCTTTCTCATGGCTGCGCCAGCAGCTCCACCAGCTCGTCGCCGGTGTAATAATCCGTCACGTAATACCGGTCCAGGCCGTACAGGCTCTGGGGCAGGCCCGCCACCAGGGTGTTAAGCCCCGGCTCCCGGGTGGTCACCGTAGACCAGATCCCCGCCTGGCTGAGGAGCACCGCCGACAGGTCGTCGGAATACCCGTAGGGCCAGGCAAAGACCTCCGCCCCGTGGCCCAGGGGGGCCAGCAGCTCCTCCATTTTCTCGCAGTCGGCCCGGAGGAAGGCGATGTAGTCCTCCTCCCGCTCCCCCTCTTTTCGCAGGGCCCCGGGCCGGATGGGGTCGGGATCCCGGCCCTCCACCTGGTGGACGTCGTAGCCGTGGCTGCGGACGGTGAACACGCCGCTGGCCTCCATTTCCGCCGCCTGGGCCCAGGAGAAGTGGGGGGTCATGGGCTCCCCGGTGTCCTTGTAGGTGTCCTTCCCGGCGGAGACCCCGATGGCGAACACCGTGGCCTTCATGCCGTACTCCCGCAGCAGGGGCAGGGCCAGGGTGCGGTTGGAATCATACCCGTCGTCGAAGGTGATGACCACGGGCTTCTCCGGCAGGGGGGTCCCCCGGAGGACATAGGCCCGCAGGTCGTAAAAGTCCACTGCCGTATACCCTGCCTGGGACAGGGCCCGCAGCTGGTCGGCAAAGGCCGCCACGCTGACGGTGTCCCCCCAGTCCCCCTCCGGGGCCAGGTCGTGGTACATCAGCACCGGCACCGTCCGGGTGTACCCCCTCTCGTCGGGGGGCGGAACCTGCCAGAAGGTCGCCACATGGGCCCGAACGTTTTCCGGGGTGACATAGACCCCCAGGTCCGCCGGGATATACACACTCTCGTCCCCGGCGATCCTGGCCAGGGCCATGCGGCCCACGTCGTTGCGGAAGTGGGTGGCGTCGTAGAAATACCGGGGCTCCCGGCTCACCGAGCTGACGGAGAAGTCCCAGAAGGGGGTGACCTCCGCCAGGGCAGCGTAAAAGTCCTCCACCTGATCCCGCGGGAAGGTGGTGAGATAGTCGTAGTACACCGGGGCAGTGACCACCTCGAACCGGACGCCGGCCTGGGCGCACAGGTCCCGGATGGCCGCCAGGCTCTCCATGCAGGCCGCCGTGTTGGGCAGCTCATGAGGAGTCAGGTCGTAGTTGACAAACTCCGGGTAGGTCTCCAGGTAGGGACCCAGGGCCCCGATGGGCTCCACGTCCCGGAGGGACTTGTCGTAGGCCCCGGTTTCCTCGTTGAACACGTCGTATTCCCTCTGGACGTACCCGTCGGTCCGCAGCTTCTTCAGCTTGTCCCAGCCGTACCGGGGGTCGGCGAAGAGGTAGGTCTTGTAAAACTCCCACCGGCTGTCCCCGCTGACCCACCAGGGCATGGTGTAGCTCATTTTCTGGTACACGTCGTCGTAGGTGATGCCGTTGTCCAGGTAGACGTTGACCACCAGGGTCTTCACTTCGTAGTGTTCGATAAGATACCGGCTCATCTGCTCCACATCCAGCATGTCCGCCCCGTACATAATGAGGTTGTAGAAGGACCCGCCGAAGGTCTTCTCCAGGTCCTCCGTGGGGAAGGAGCTGGTGGAGGAGCAGCCGATGATGTAGGAATCGTATTGGTCGTGGTGCCGGTCCAGGTAGGACATTTTGGCCAGCCTGGGGTTGTTGGTCTCGTCATAGGACCACCAGGTGAAAAACCGGTCCCCAAAGGCCCCGAAGGGGTCGGTGACCAAATTGAACCCGGCCAGCAGAAGGCCCAGCAGGACCACCGTGGCGGCGAACAGGGCCAGCCACTGTCCCGACGTGAGCCTGTGTTTGGATGGCATGGGCCCTCTCCTTTCCCGCGCGGGCGCGCCGTTTTATTCATGCGGCAATGAAATATTGCCACATGAATAACCATTTGATATAAGCCGCTTTGCTCGCTGCTTCGCAGCAACCGCAAAGCATGGCACTGATTCCTCCGGCAATCAGAGAGCAATTCAAATTTGGAGACATTTTATTGCCGGAGTAATAATCTGTTAGAATTGCTGATAGATAAAGCCCGCCGGCACGTAGTCTCCTCCCATGACCCCCAGCAGGAGAATCACCAGCAGGGGGAGGACCATGGCGGCCCACTGGACGGCCCAGTGGCGCTGCTCCAGGCTCTTGCGGACCTGGCCTCCCTTCTCCTGGTAGAGCTCCACCAGAAGGACCACCAGCATGCTGACAAAGACCACGGCGATGTCCCGGGCTCCCAGGCCCAGGGTCAGCAGGGTGCCGCTGGTCAGGTCCCCCCAGCAGGGGTTCCGCCAGAGCTGGGTGATCATCCACACCGCCGTCAGCAGCCGGGGGGCCCGGGTGATGTACCGCCCCAGGAAGACGATCACGCAGGTGCGGGCCATCTGCCACAGCCGCCAGGGCAGGGCCTTGTCGTCGATGTTCAGCTTCTCCTTGGCGGCGTGATACTTCCCCTCCATAAGCAGGGAAAAGGTGATGACGCCGCCGTTCCAGAAGCCGAAGGCGATGTATCGGAAGTTGGCCCCGTGCCAGATGCCGATGATCAGATAGACGATGAAGGTGGCCAGGGAGGTGGCCACGATCTTCCCCAGCTTGCCGCCGATGTGCTTCCGGCTCCACTTGCCCAGCCGCCCGAAGGGCTTGGACAGGGACAGGGGGTAGAACACATAGTCCCGCATCCACTGGCCCAGGGTGATGTGCCACCGCCGCCAGTAGTCCGCCAGGGACTTGGCATAGATGGGCCGGCGGAAGTTCTCCGCCATGTCGATGCCGAAGAGTCGGGCCACCCCCCGGGTCACGTCGATGCCCCCGGAGAAGTCGCAGTAGAGCTGGATGCAGTAGAAAAACACCCCGGCCGCCAGGGTGGCGCCGCCGTAGTTCCAGTACCCGTCAAAGACGGTGTTCACCAGCACCCCGGCCCGCTCGGCGATGACCATTTTTTTAAAGTAGCCCCACAGCATCAGCTGGATGCCGTATTTCAGGTTGTCCGCGTCGAAGTCATTCCCCCGGATCAGCTGGGGGGACAGCTGCCGGAACCGGCTGATAGGCCCCTGGACCATCTGGGGAAAGAAGGAGACGAACAGGGCGAATTTGGCGGGGTTGGCCTCGGGCTGGTCCTTGCCCCGGTAGCAGTCGATGACATAGCCCGCCGACTGGAAGATGTAGAAGGACACCCCCAGGGGCAGGAGAAAGTCATAGGCCGTCAGGCTCACGTGGGGGAGCTTGTTGAGCTGCTCCACGGTAAAGCCCCAGTATTTGAGCACATAGAGCATCCCGAAGTTCAGCAGCAGGGCCGCCAGCACCACCAGCCGCTTCCGGGTCTTGATGGTCTGCCGGAGCTGCCTGTCCCCGCCCTTGGCCTGGGCGTTCATGGCCCCCAGGGCCAGGCCCGCCAGCCAGGTGGACAGGGTGGTCACCAGCAGATACCCCACCGTCCGCCCGCCGCCCACGGCGTAAAAGAGGTAGCTGGCCCCCAGCAGGACCACCCACCGCCCCTTTTTCGGCGCGAGATAGTACAGCACCACCGCCGCCAGGACAAAGAGGACGAACCGCGCGGACGTAAAGGACATCAGGCCCTCCTGCTGTCGATGAGCTCCAGCATGGCGTCCACGGAGTTGAAGTTCTCCGGCATCAGGTCCTCCACGCTGATCTCCACGTCAAAGACCGACATGATCTCCGAGACGATGGACACAATGTCCAGGGAGTTGAGCAGCTCGTCGTCGATGAGGGCGGTCTCCGCTTCAAAGTCCACGCCGGGCACCACGTCGGTCAGGATCTCCAGCAGTTCTTCACGCATGGTCATGGTTCTCTTCCTTTCTTGCCAGCACCGCGGCGGCAAAGCCGTCGGGGGCGTATCCTTGGTTCTCATAAAAGGCCACGGCGGGGGCGTTGTCCCGCCGCACCCACACCAGACTGCGGGCGTTGGCCGTCACTTCCATATACAAGGGCATCAGGGCCCGGGCCGCCCCCCGCCGCCGGAAGGGGGCCGACACCGCCAGATGGCGCAGCTCCGTGCTCCCCCGGCCGGGGCCGATGTGGAGCAGGCCCGCGGGGACCCCCCTCTCCTCGGTGAGCAGAAGGTTCCCCGCCGCCAGGTCGGCCGCCAGCTCCTCCCCCTGGGGGAGACAGCCGGTGAGAGGGTCAAAGCACTCCGTCAGAATGGCCTCCGCCGCCTCCCGGTCCGCCGGTCCCGCCACCCGGGAGAGGAAGGGGGAGGGTTCCCGGAAAAGGGGCGCGTCCTTGGGCCGGGCCATCCGCTGCCGCCAGAACAGCAGCCGGAAGCCCTGGCTCTCCAGCTCCTCCACGGTGTCCCGGAGGGCCTGGTCCCGCTGCCGCAGGGGGATCTCCGTCACCACAGCGCCGGGCAGGTCGGGCACTGCCGCCGGTCCCCGGAGATAGAAGTTCATCCGCCAGAAGCCCGCCCGCCGGTGAAACAGCAGCAGGCCGCCTTCCAGCTCCTCCACGGACAGGTCGCCCTGTTCGATCTCCCGCCGGTAGGTCTCCGGGGAGGTAAAGGCGTTGGTCCGCACCCCGGGCTTCAGCTGGGCGGAGAGCAGGGGGGAGAGTTCCCCATAGCTTGCGACGGTCCTCATGGGATCAGCTCCCTGCGCAGGGCGGGCCGGTCGATCTTTCCGTTAGGGGTGTGGGGCAGGGCCGCCATGGGGTGGTATTCGTTGGGCTGCATGTACTTGGGCAGCTTCTCCAGCAGGGCTTTCGCCACGGTCTGCTCCTCCGCCGGGCCGCTGTAGCAGCACAGGATCCGGTCCTTGGCCCCGTCAAACAGGCAGACCCCTTCGGCCACCCCCTCCACGCCAGAGAGGGCGGTCTCGATCTCCCCCAGCTCGATGCGGTAGCCCATGTGCTTGATCTGGTCGTCCTTCCGGGCCAGGAACAGGAGGTTGCCCTCCCCGTCCAGCCTGGCCAGGTCCCCGGTGCGGTAGAGCCGGTCGGGGTAGTGGGGGTTCAGCGGGTTCTGGACGAAGGCCTTCCCGGTCTTCTCCCAGTCCCCGTAGTAGCCGATGGCAAGGCCGGTGCCCCGGACGCAGATCTCCCCCGGCTCTCCCGGCTCCACGGGCTTGCCCGCCTCATCCAGCAGCAGGACCTCCATGTTCCGGCAGGCCGTTCCGATGGGGATGGGCTCCCCGTCGGCGTAGTCCCGGTGGATGGGAAACCAGGTGCAGTCCACGGTGACCTCGGTGGGGCCGTAGAGGTTGATGAACCGGCAGGCCGGGGCGGCCCGCTTCCAGGCGTTCAGATGGGCGGCCTGGAGGGCCTCGCCGCCTAAAATCACTTTTTGCAGTTCTTTGGGCTGCTCCTTCTCCAGGGCCCCCGAGGCGGCGATGAGCCGGAAGGCCGAAGTAGACCAGATGAGCCCGGTGATCCGGTGCTCGTTGAGGGCCCGCACCAGCAGCAGGGGGAACATGAAGCACTTCTGGGGCAGCACATAGCAGGTCAGGCCGAACCGCAGGGTCTGATACAGATCCTTCACGGACAGGTCGAAATAGAAGGGGGCCTGGTTGCCCAGCACGTCGTCCTCCCGGATGCCGCAGGTCTCCGCCATCCACTCGGTAAAGTCGATCACCGCCCGGTGGGACACCAAAATGCCCTTGGGGGTCCCGGTGGAGCCGGAGGTGAAGATCATATAGGCCGGGTCGGCGTCCAGCACCCGGGCCCGGCGGTCCTCCAGAGCCCCGTCATCGGCGGGGCGGTCCAGCAGGGCCTCCAGCGCCAGGGCGGGGCCGAACTGAGCCAGAGTCTCCGGGTCCTTCTGGGCGGCGGGATAGAGGATGGCCCCGGGCTCCAGTCCCGAGAGCATCTCCCGGAGCCGGGGGGCGGGGGTCTTCCGGTCGATGGGCACATAGTAGCACCCGGCGGCCAGGGCCCCCATCATCCCCGCCACGGACTGGGCGGTCCGGTCCACCAGCACCGCCACGGGGCGGTTCACCGGGGCTCCGGCCTCCGCCAGGGCCGTGCCGATCCCCCGGGCGCACCGCCACAGCCGGGCGAAGGAGAAGGTCTCCTCGTCGTCGTAAAAGGCGGTCTTGTCCGGGCAGCGCTCCGCCGAGGCGATGAGGTATTCCAGCAGGTTTTTCTGGTAAGGCATGGTCACCCCTCCAGACGCAAATTTTCAGATTATTATACCACAGCAATCAAGCCTTGACAACCGGGGATTTGCCTCTCCCATGGGAAGAAAACCGGCCCCTTCCCGCCCCGAGGGCAGCCCCTCCCCTTGTCATTCCCGGCGGCATCCGGTATACTGGACCCGAACCAACGAAAAAGGAGCTGACCGCCATGGGATACCTGCCCCGGAACCTGTTTTTTGACCCCAAGCTGCCCGCCGGCCCCCGCAACGCCATCACCGACGTGGCCGGGGTGGCGGTGGGCCACTGCACCCTGGCCCACGGCCCGGTCCAGACCGGGGTCACCGCCGTCCTGCCTCACCGGGGGAACCTCTTCGCGGAGAAGCTCCCGGCGGGCCACGCCGTGTTCAACGGCTTCGGCAAGACCGCGGGCCTGGTCCAGCTGGCGGAGCTGGGGACCCTGGAGACCCCCATCGTCCTGACCAATACCCTCAGCGTGGGCACGGCCTGCACCGCCCTGGTCCGACGGGCCCTGGCGGAAAACCCGGAGATCGGCAGGGCCGACGGCACGGTGAACCCCCTGGTCTGCGAGTGCAACGACGGAGACCTGAACGACATCCGGGGCCTGCATATCACCGAGGACCACGTCTTCGCCGCCCTGGACGCCGCCGGGCCCCAGGTGGAGGAGGGCAGCGTGGGAGCGGGCCGGGGGATGGTGTGCTACGGCTGCAAGGGGGGCATCGGCACCGCCTCCCGTCTGGCCAGAGCGGGGGACGCCGGCTTCTGCGTGGGGGCTCTGGCGCTGACCAACCACGGTCGGCCGGGGGACCTGCGGCTTCGGGGACAGGCGGTCTTTCCCGGGGAAACGGGTAGGCCCGACCGGGGCTCCTGCATTGTCATCCTGGCCACCGACGCCCCCCTCTCCAGCCGCCAGCTGAACCGGCTGAGCCGCCGGGCCATCGCCGGGCTGTGCCGGATGGGGTCCTTCCTGGGGGGCGGCAGCGGGGAGCTGGCCATCGCCTTTTCCACCGCCAACCCCATCCCCCACCGGGCGGAGACCCCGGTGCGCGCCATCCCCCTGCTCCACGAGTCCTGTCTGGACCCCCTCTTTGAGGCGGCGGCGGAGGCGGTGGAGGACGCCATCTGCAGCGCCCTGTTCCACAGCCAGACCGTCCAGGGGGTCCGGGGGAACACCGTCCTGTCCCTGCGGGAGCGTCTGGGATGGGAGAATCCGTGAGACAAAGCTCTTCTGATCACAAAAAACCGCGTCCCTGTGGCCTTTCTGCGGCAGAGACGCGGTCTGTTTTTGTCTTTTCCCCGGACCTCAGCAGTTGCCCGGATACACATAGCGGAGGACCTCCCCCGCCGTTTCCGCCAGCCTGCGGATCCCCTCCACCGGCGTGGGTCCCCGGTCGGTCATCCGGAACCGGGGGAAGAACCGGGTGATGTGGAGGGGGATCTCCGCCCCGTTGGGCAGCCCCGCCACCCAGCGGGACAGGGCCCGCATCTCCTCCGGGCTGTCGTTCTCCCCCGGGACGATCAGGGTGGTCAGCTCCACGTGGCAGATCTCCGCCGCCCGGGCGATGAAGTCCAGCACCGTCTTCCGGCGGCCGGAGAGGACCTTTTGGTAGTAGTCCTCCGACCACCCCTTCAGGTCGATGTTCATGGCGTCGATGTACGGGGCCAGCCGGTCCAGCACCGAAAGAGAGGCCGTGCCGTTGGTCACCAGCACGCTGACCATCCCTGCCTGACGGACCAGACGGGCGGCGTCCCGGACATACTCCCAGCCGATGAGAGGCTCGTTGTAGGTAAAGGCCACCCCCAGATTCCCCCGGTCCCGGTACCGCAGAGCGGTCTCCGCCAGGTCCTCGGGGCTGAGATAGGGGGCGGTCTCCCCCAGGGCCAGGGCCGCCTCGGACCAGGAGATCTCGTGATTCTGGCAGAAAGGGCAGCGCAGATTGCACCCGTAGCTCCCCACGGACAGGATGAGGCCCCCGGGGTGGAAGTGATACAGGGGCTTTTTCTCGATGGGGTCCAGGGCCAGGGCGGTGATCCGCCCGTAGTTCCCGGCGGTGACCTGTCCGTCCCGGCAGATCCGCCCGCCGCAAAAGCCCGTCTGCCCCTCCTTCAGCGCGCAGCGCCGGAAACAGGTCTCGCAGACCGCCATGGCAGCGCCTCCTCTCCCGGTTTCATGTGTGCCGGACCACCTCGAACCGCTCCAGCTCCACCGGCTCCTCCGGTCCGATGCCCGCCTTCTGCCGGGCGATGGCCACCTGGTCCTCCACGGTGTCCACCCCCTCCAGGTCCGGGAGCAGGAGCCCCTTTCGATGGCCGCGGGTGACGATGACACCGTATCGCTTCACGTCCAGCTGCGCCGGGGATTCGATGGGCTCCGGCGCACCCAGCACGTCCACGCTCAGCTCCAGCCAGGGCAGCTCGTCGGACCGGATGGGGTCGAACCGCGGGTCCCGGGCGGAGGCGCTGACGGCGTTTTGGATGATCTCCTCCGCCAGACAGTCCGCGGTGGGCAGGATGGTGCCGATGCAGCCCCGGAGCCTTCCGAACTTGTGGATGGACACGAAGGCCCCCGCCCGGCGCTCCGTCAGGGCGGCGGGGAGGCCGGAGGGCACGTCCATCCTCTTTCCATGGAGGATGTAGCTCTCCAGAGACTGCCGGGCCAGCCGGACGTATTCATCAGAGGCCTCCCGCAGGTCGGCCAGCCGCCGCTCCAGGGCCGCCAGCCGCAGGTCCAGGAACCGGCGGCTCTCGTCCGGGCCCTGGGGGTAGAAGGTACACACCCCGTACCCCACCCCGGTGACGTCCTGGTGGGACAGGACCCTGGCCTCCACCGCCCGGCCGTCCAGGGCCCCGGCCATCATGACGAGGGACCGGTGCCCGCACTCGGCGGCCTTCTCACAGAAGGTCTCATCAAAGTCGAACAGCTCCCCGAAGGCCGCCCGGCGGCACACGTCCATGAGCCGGGCGTCGTAGTCCGGGCCCTCCGGGGCGAAGCCGTAGGGTCCGTAGCTCTGCAGCTTATGGGACAGATCCCCGCTGGCCACCCAGACCACCCGGCGGCCGGTCTCCTCCGCCGCCTGGGCGATGATCTGCCCCAGAACATAGTGGTCCCCCAGGTCCAGACCGGACAGGCCCACCCGGAGGATCCTGCCCCCGGCATAGACCTGACGGATGAAATACAGCGGCACCATGGTCCCGTGGTCCAGGGCCTTGTCCCGCTGGCCCAGGGTCCCGGCGGGCAGGTCCCGGCGGCGGGCCAGGCGCTCGACGGCCTCCGCCAGCTCCCGGTCATATTCCTCCTCAAACCGGACCTGTGCCGCGCCGAAGTCCCGGAAGGACCCGGCGGCGGACTTTCCCGGGGAGATGTGGAAGTAATCCCGATACATCACCGTGTGGGGGCTGGAGATCACGATGGTCTCCGGCGCCAGGGCGGCGATCTCCTGTGCCGTCTGCCGGTAGGCGGCGGCGGTAGCTTCGATCTGGGCCTCGCTCCCCTTCCCGACTTCGGGAACGATCATGGGGGGATGGGGGACCAGAAAAGCGGCCAGAACAGACATGGCGCTTCCTCCTTCCGCTTGGGTTCCGATGGGCCGGGCGGGGGTCACGCCCCGTTCCCCGGCCCCTTACGCAATCCGGCCCGTTCCAGTCTCTGGAATAAGATCCGGCCGGATTCCTTGGACACGTGGTTGCTCTCCAGATAGGCCCGGACCCTGTGCTCCGCGTCCTCCTCGATCTCCACCACCTGGGCCCCGGTCCGCAGGGCCAGCTTTTTCAGCTCCGAGGCGATGGCGGTGAAGTAAGAGGTGCCGATGACCAGCAGGGTGTCGTAATCCCCCAGCTGGAGGACCCACTCAAAGGCGGTGGGGTACAGAGGGGCGGGGTCGTCGTAGAGCACGATGTCGGGAAAGCCCCCATGGACCGGCAGGACGATGGCGCTGCCCGCCCGCTGATGGAGCTCGTCCACATTCATGGTGATGACGGGGATTTGAAACTCCGCCAGGGCCCGGTGGGCGTCGTTGGGCTGGGCCTTCCGGCAGGCCTCCTCCATGGCCCGGATGGTCTCCCCATACTCCTCCGGGTGCTTCCGGGCAAAGGAGCGGGTCAGCTTCCGCCGGACTCCGGGCTGCTGCTGAAAGGTGGGGATCCCCGAGGCCGCCGAGATCCCCGCCCCGGTCAGTGCGATCATCATGGCGCAGGTCCTCCTTTTCCGCCGGGGAGCCGGTCCCGCGGCGGGTCGATTGGTGTACGTCGCTTTGTATTATCAATTATACCTCCTGCTCCGCAAAAAGCAATCATTTCGGGCAGGATCGTCCCCTCACGGCTCCGTCCCCGGCAGGGCGGCGATGGCCCGCTCCGCCAGCCGGGCAAAGCCGGTCAGCTGGGGGACGGGGGCCTTGTCCCGGTGGAGGACCACCTGGATGGTCTGCCGCATCTCCAGCCCCGGCACCCGGAGCACCGTCAGCCGCCCGGCCTCCACCGCCTGGGCCACCGTATACAGGGGCAGGATAGACAGGTAGGGCCCCGCCTCCAGGAGCCTGCCCGCCATGGCCGGGCTCTGCAGAGTGAGGAAGGGGGCGGGCTCCATCCCCTGCCGGGCCAGGACCTGGGTAAACTGCAGGTCGTAGGGGGCGGCGTGCTCCATGAAGATGAGCTCCTGCCCCGCCAGCTCCTCCACCTTCACCTCCCGGCGGCCGGCCAGGGGGTGGGAGGGGTTCACCGCCGCCACCGCCCGGGTCTCCGCCGCCGCCAGGATCTGCCACTGGCCCCGGGGCAGGGGGTCGTCGATGAGGCAGGCCAGGTCCAGGGTGCCCCGGCTGAGGGCCTCCTTCAAGGTGGCCGTGGCGTCCACCACCAGCTCGATCTGGACCCGGGGGTAGGCCTTGTGGTAGGCTGGCAGCAGGTCGGGGGCCAGGGCGTCGAAGAGGGACTCCACCATCCCCACCCGGATCACCCCGGCCAGGTCCGCCTCCTGCCGGAGGAGAGATTCCATCTCCACCGCCGTGGAGACGATGGACCGGGCGTAGGGCAGCAGGGCCTCCCCGTACTGGGTCAGGGATACGGTCCGGCCGATGCGGTCGAAGAGGGGGGCGCCCACCTCCCGCTCAAGCTGCTTGATCTGGGCGCTGATGTTGGCCTGGGAGTAGCCCTGTTCCTTTCCGGCGGCGGTAAAGCTCTTCAGAGCCGCCACCCGGAGGAAGGTTTTCAGATTGCGCAGTTCCATTTGGATCACCGTCCCCATCATACCCCGGTCCCGGGGGAAAATCAATCAAAAATTTTGATCGAAACCAAAAAATCCATTTGTTTTACAAATCCGAAAACCTGTGGTATGCTGTCTCCAGAAAAAGAAATCCGGCGGAAACCAAGCCGAGAATCGGAGGGACCGATCATGACGGAAATGCTGAGAAAGATGAACGACCAGGAGCTCTTCTGCGTGCTGACGGGAAGCCGGGGCATCATGGCGCAGGCCCGTCTGCGGGAGATCGTCGGCGCCTATCGGGCGGCCCACGGCAAGACCGCCGGCCTCCGGGAGATGGTCCAGACCATGACCGAGGACAGTCAGGTCCTGGCGGGCTGATACTATTCCCAAATTAAAATATTAATTTGGGAATCCGCGTGCTGCACACGCTCATGCCGCGCAAGCGCGTCATGCCGTCTCATGCAGTCCCAAACGCGCCTTCGGCGCTATAAAAAGCTTTTCAGCTTTTTAATTGGGACTAGTATGAGCCGGTTTACGGTCGTGTCTGCGGGGAAGCCCGGGGCGCGGCGCAATAACAAAAAGAAAAAAGCCGTTGGAGGTATTCCAGCGGCTTTTTTGTATTCTCTTCGTAGTTCAGCGGGCCGCGGCCTCTTCGGTCCGTCTCCGCTCCTCCATGCCGTCCAGCCCGCCCTTGACGAAGGCCCGGGTCAGGTCCTGGAGGGAGACGCCGTACCGCTCCGCCATCAGCTCGAAGATATCCACCGGGATGGACAGATGGCTGTCGGCGCAATGGAGGCCCATGTAGCGGCCCAGGCCGAAGGCCTCGATCCGCAGCTCCACTCCGCTCAGGTCGCTCTCCCATCGGCGGGTGATCCTGTCCCGGGCCGCCCGGACCCGACGGTTCTGGATCTTCCCCAGGGCCAGGGCCACCAGATACCCCAGCAGGAGCATCATGGGGACGGTCACCCACACGGGCAGATAGGCCTTGACGCTGTAGATGTTCTGCCAGCCGCCGTTCTCCTCACCCACCAGGATCACCATGACAAAGTAGAGGGCCATGTAGATCCAGTAGGGGATCAGCACCACCAGGGCGTCCCGGCGGGTGAAGGAAACCCCGGACTCCACGCACTGAAAGAGGACCACGGTAAGGACGGGGCTGACCAGATGGAGCCAGAAGTTCATCCCCGAAACCCCGTCGGCCCCCTGGACGGGGAGGATGAAGCACAGGGTGGACACCAGGGTGATGGCCACGCACACCGCCCCGCAGTATTGAAAGCGCACCACCCACGAGGGCAGGACGAACCGCTTTTTTCGGATGCCCTCCACGGCATAGGGGATCATGAAGGCCGCGCCCACGGCGGCCAGGAGGTTGGCGTTGACGGTGAAATAGTGAAACAGGCTCTCCCCGTCGGCGTATTGCCGGATGCCCCAGAAGATGGCCGCCAGGGCGGCGCAGAACACCCCGGTTCCTGCCGCCAGGGCCACCACGCTGCGGGTGTGGTAGAGGGCGATGATATGCTGTCTCTGGCTGACAGGCTCCCGGGAGGTCATGGCGCCGCCTCCTTTCCGGCAGGCGTTCGGTTTCGCAGGGGGAGGAACACCAGGCAGAGGAGCAGCAGCGCCAGGGCCGCCCGAATCACCAGATAGAGCATCCACTGCCAAACCTCTGTCAGGACCAGCCCCAGGGGGTTCTGGTAGGAGGAGAAGAAGTTGACCACGTGCGTGACCCCTATGGGATCCCGGGTCCCCAGATACACCGGGTCGTTGAGCAGGGAGTTCCCGTAAAAGGTGACCACATCCAGGCAGATCACCCCTGCCGCGCAGGAGCCCACGTCCCGGAAGGTCAGGCCGCTCTCCGGGGCAAGGCCCGTGTAGACGCTCAGGGTGACGAGCATGCTGTGATAGAGGAAATACTGCCAGGGGCGGGGGGTGTTGAAAAAGTCCGCCGCGGTGTACCACTCCGCCGCCGAGGTGCACAGGACGATCCCCATGAGCCCGCCCAGAAAGGCGGTGCCGTAGAAAACGGCCAGCAGCCTGCGCCGCCAGACCGGATCCCGGATCAGCCGGAGGGCCAGCAGGACGAAGATCTGGACGGAGCACAGCTCAAAGGGGAAGTGGTCTGTGCGCAGATAGGGGGTGAAGTCCCCGGTGGCCTGATAGGTCTCACCTCAGCCCCGGAGACCACAGGGACCACCACCGGCAGCACCTGGATGACGCTGAAAAACTTCACCGCCTCGGAGATCAGGGCCAGCACCAGGCCTATCGTCAGCACCCGGTCCAGAGCAGGCCGAAGCCGGAGGCAGGCCGCCACGCCGCCCCCGATCAGCAGGGCGCACAGAGCGATCCAGATGAGATGTCCCGCAGAAAACATGGCCCTGCCTCCTTCGCTGTTATTCCTCCTTGGCCGCCCGGGCCTGCTCCGCCTCCAGCCGGACGGCGCAATACCGCGGCTGCCGGGGCGGATGATCGTATAAGTCCCCGGCGATCTCCAGGATCACGTCCTTCAGCTCCAGGTCCTCCAGATAGCAGGCCGGGAGGGCGTCATACCCCAGAGCGGCCCCCAGGATATTCCCGGTGACGGCGCCGGTGGAGTCGCTGTCCCCGTTGTGATTCACCGAGGCGATCATGGCCTGTTCAAAGTCCCGGTCATACTTCACGGCGCAGTAGACGGCAATGGCCAGGGCCTCGTCCCCCACCCAGCCCTCGCCCAGCTGATGGATGGCGGACAGGTCGTCCCGGTCCGGCTTCCGCGCCAGGTCCACGGCCTTCCTCAGAAGGGCCAGGAATCCCTCCAAATGGACCGCCTGGGGGAAGATCCCGGGCAGGGCCTCCATGGTCCCCTCCACAGCGGAGCGAACGTCGGGCTCCCGTCCGGAGGCCAGGGCCTCCACCATAAGGACCAGCGCCGCGGCGGGCAGATACCCCAGCGGGTGGCCGTGGGTCACGGCGGCGGCCCGGGCCCCCAGCAGCGCCGTCTGGGCAGGGCTCCACCCCTGGCTGTCGATAAAGTACAGGCCGATGGGGGCCACCCGCATGACCCCGCCGCAGCCCTTGCTGGGGTTGATGGGCTCCTCCAGGGTGCCCCACCCTCCCTGCTCCAGGGCGGACAGGCAGGTCCCACCGGGGGCCCGCCGGGCAAAGAGCTCCTTCCGGTCGGTGAGCCAGGTGGTCCGGGGATCGTCGGGGGGCAGGGGGTAGTCTTTGGTCTGGGTGGCGTACCAGTCCAGATAGGCTTGCCGGATACAGGTCACGGCGGCGGGACCGGGTTCGTGAAGGATCCCCTTGGCCTGGCCGTACAGCAGCCCGGCGGCGGTGAACAGGGTCATCTGCGTGTCGTCGGAGATCCGGGCCAGCCCCCCGCTGGGGGCGTAGCGGGTGATGCCCGACGGGCCGTAGGCGCGGAAAATCTCCGGTTCCCTGTCAAATTCCACGGCATAGCCCAGGGCGTCTCCGATGGCTCCGCCCACCAGGCAGCCTTGGAAGCGATCGATGTTTCTCATGCTCCTCCTCTCTGCAATGCGAGCAATACAAACGGAAACCGGATCATCCCTCGTCATCGAAAGGTCTGCGCAATTCCTGTTCACATTACTCTTTGTCCTCATCCTTACACGCATTGTTTTTCCCTTCTGAAAAAACGCATAGAAATATTCTTATGCAACTCTGGAGTATCCTTTCCATCAGGGCATTTCGCAGCGATTGGCAACGTACTCGATCGGCCGGTCCTTCGGGTGTTCCTGGTTCCAATGGTCGCAAAGCCCGGAAAGGGACAAGGTCAGGCCGTCACAGAGCTGAACGGAAACCTTCTCCGCTTCATCGACTCGAAGAAGCAGATTCAGGAGAGTAATCATATCGTCACGGATGTATTGTCGGACAAAATGGCGAATGACCACGCCCTCTAACTCGTGGTGAAAGAGATCAGCGGCGGTGTCCTCTCGATTCTGGCCATAGAGGTTTACGTCGGGGAGAAACGAGTCCGGATCGGCGTATCGTGCCTTCGCCTCTTCCAAGGCTACACGGTCTCGCTCGAATGCAGCGGTATAGACGCCGTCGCGGAAACGCTCCAGCATGATTTCGGTCACGGTCATATTGCATGACTCCTCTCCGTGGTATTACTCTCATTTTACCTCATCTGTCAATAGCAAAAAGGATGACTAGGAACCGAGACGGAAGCGGCTGATTTGGGCCCTCCCCTGCCAGACTTTTCACCGGCTTATGCACCACAGACGCTCCGATGTGCTGAGATTCGGGATCAGACAGTTGCCTTCGCGGTGGTGCGTGATTCATTCGTGATGAAGGCTCCTATCGTTTCGATACTCCCATCCCAGCGGTTCCGAAACCAAAAGACGAATATGCGAACAATGCGCGGGAGGGCGTTGCTGCTCTCCCGCGCGAAATTGTCCAGAACCTTTCTTCTATTGCAGAATACTCCGGTAGATAGCAAGGTCCTCGTTTCCGAATACGTTGAAGATGACCTTGATGGCGCCGTTTTTTCTCTTCTTTCCAGTCTTTCACTGTCCGCACCGCGATCTCCGCTGCCTCCCGTTTGGGAAAGCCGAAGATGGTTGAGGCAGTTCTCCAGGGGAGCGGAGCCTAATGATGATTCCGGTCAAATCTCTTATTTTGCCGAAATCTTCAGGCCGAGCCCGTTGACCCAATTCACAACGGATTGACGGGAGGCGCTGCCGCTGAAGCGGTTTCCGGTCAGCCAGGTGGCATCAGGCGCGCTCTTGCTCAGATTTGTCGCGCTGGATCCAATGGGGCTGCTGCCGGAGGTGCAGAAGGGAACGATTGTCTTCCCGGACAGATCATAGCTCTCTACAAAGGTATACATGATTTTGGGTGCTTGTCCCCACCAGATAGGATAGCCCAGGAAGATCACGTCATAGTCGGCCATGTCCGAAACCGTACCGGAGATGGCAGGGCGGGCAGTGGGGTCGTTCTGCTCAAGACTCGTGCGGCTGGCGCTGTTTCCGTAGTTGAGGTCAGCGGAAGTATAGGGTGTTTCCGGCGTGATCCGGTACGGCGTTACCCCCAGCCCATCGCCAATGTGACGGGCGATCTTTTCCGTGCTGCCGGTGCAGGAGAAATAGGCCACCAGCACCTTGCCTTCTCCATCCGTCTTCGTCGTTGCGCCGCTGACGGCGTCCGGATCGACAAACCGTTCCTTCAGCAGCAGATAGCGGTGCGCCATGTCCGCCACCTGTCCGCGGCTTGCCGGCCCACGGGGATCGAAGGAGATGGCGTCAGTCAGGAGCCCATCCACCCGCGCCCAGCGCACGGCATCCACAGCCCAGGAGCTGGCACCGTTTTCCACCCCGTCGGCCTGGGCATACTGGCTGCCCAGAACATAGGAGCCCGCATCCCGCCAGAGCATGACGGCAAGCTGTTCCTGGGTGGTGGGGTCGTTGGTCCCGAACCGGCCGTTGCCGTATCCGTTGACCACCTGGTTCTGAGACGCCCACAGCACTGCGTCGGAATACCAGAGACCGGACTTCGTGTCCGTAAAACCGTCCTCTCCGGTCACAGCGGGGCTGCCAGCCATGCGATAGAGCACGGTGGCCAGCTGGGCGCGGGTAAACACGCCCTCCGGGTCGAACCGCCCGTTCCCTACGCCCTGCATCAGCCCCTTCTCTCCCAGCGCGGCCACGCCCTCGGCGTACCAGGCGTCGTCGCTGACATCGAAGTAATCCGAGGCCAGCGCAGCCGTCAGGAGCGAGCAAAACACGGCAATCGCCAGCAAAACGGAACACAGCTTCTTTCCCAGTTCCATAAACGTCATAGGACAGCCCTCCCTCAGTCGATCCAGCCCCGGAGGGTGTCGGCGGTGACCCGGCCTCTCAGGAGCTTGCCCTTCTTCCAGTTGAGGGCGGGGTACTTCTTCTTCAGGTCCCCGGCGCTCTTTTCCACCCCGCTGCCGCCGGAGGTGGCGAAGGGGATCACCGTCTTACCGGTGAAGTCATAGCTCTCCAGAAAGGTGTTGACGATCCGGGGGGCGGTGTACCACCAGATGGGGTAGCCCACGAAGACCGTGTCGTAGTCCCCCATGTTCTCCACCCGGTCCGCCAGAGCGGGGCGGGCGCTGCCGTCGTTCATCTCCAGGGAGCTGCGGCTTTTCCTGTCCGTCCAGTCCAGGTCGGCGCCGGTGTAAGGCTGGGCGGGCTTGATCTCGTACAGGTCCGCCCCCGCCGCCTTGGCCAGGGCCTGGGCCGCCCGGGCGGTGGTGCCGCCGGCGGAGAAATAGGCCACCAGTGTCTTTGCCATGTGGGTCTGCCTCCTTACTTCATTTCCTTTTCCCAGAAGCGGATGACGTCCAGCTCCAGGCTGTCCGCCAGGGCCTCCAGCTCCGACGTCTCCTGGGCGGTGAGAGTTACGCCCGCCGCCTTGGCCGCGTCTTCCACGTGGCGCTGCTTGGTGACGCCGATGATGGGCAGGGTTCCCTTGGCGATGGCCCAGGCCACGGGGATCTGGGCGACGTCCACGCCGTACTTGTCCGCCACCTTCTTCAAGGCGGCGTTGAGGACCTCCAGCTTGTCCAGCACCGGGTTGTAGGTCTCGGCCCGGGCGGACCCGGCGGGCATGGGGTGCTGGGTGTCGTACTGGCCGGACAGGGCCCCCTGCTCCAGGACCATGTAGGAGAAGAAGACGATATCGTTCTCTTTGCAGTAGTCCAGGATGCCGGAGTCCTCGGAGGAGCGGTTGAGCAGGCTGTAGTGGTTCTGCACCGCCGAGAGCTTCAGGCCATGGGCCTTGAGGATCTTATTGGCCTGCTTGATCTCCGCCAGGTTGTGGTTGGAGACCCCCAGCAGGGGCACGTTGTCCTTGCCCTCAAAATACTTGGCCAGCTCCTCGGTCCACTTGGGGGCGTCCCACACGTTGTGGATCCAGTAAATGTCGAACCGGTCCAGGTCCATCAGCTTGAGCTGCATCTCGATCATGTCCGCCATGGCCGTGGGGGAGGACGGGTCGGCGCACTGGGGGGTGAACTTGTCGGAGACCAGGTAGGAATCCCGGGGCAGACCGCTCAGGAAGCCCGCCAGGACCTTCTCCGAGGTGCCCATGCCGTAGGCGTAGGCGGTGTCCCACAGGTTCAGGCCCCGCTCCATGGCGGCGTCGAAGATGGGACGGAGGGCGTCGGCGGTCATCTCGCCGCCGAAGGTGCCGTCGTTGCCCCAGGCCCAGGCGCCCAGAGCGATTTTGGGAAGATTATGATTCATAGTAAGAGCCTCCTTGCTCATAGTTTACCGTCAGATCTTCTGGTTCCCGGTGGACCAGACGTGCTTTTCCTTAGCGTTGGCGGCCTTGTTCTGGGCCATGACCCCGGCCAGGGGGTGGGGCACGTAGGGCTCCTCCAGCCAGGCGATCTCCTCCGCCGTCAGGGCCAGGTCCACCGCCTTGGCCGCTCCCTCGATGTGGTGGAGCTTGGTGGCCCCCACCACGGGAGAGGTGGTTTTGGTCAGCAGCCAGGCCAGGGAGACCTCCGTCATGGATACCCCCCGCCGGTCCGCCAGCTCCGCCACCCGGCGGATGATGACCTCGTCCTGGGCCCGGGTGGCGTCGTACTTGAACTTGGCGTAGGCGTCCTGCTCCAGCCGGGGAGAGGTCTCCCCGGGCTTTCGGGAGAGCCGCCCGCTGGCCAGGGCGCTGTAGGGGGTCATGGCGATGTTGTCCTGGGCGCACAGCCCGGCCATCTCCCGCTCCTCCTCCCGGAAGATCAGGTTGTAGTGGCCCTGGATGGAGACGAATGGGGCAAAGCCCTCCCGCTCTGCCAGGGCGTTGGCCTTGGCCAGCTGCCAGGCAAAGCAGTTGGAGATGCCGATATACCGGGCCTTCCCCGCCTTCACCATCCGGTCCAGGCCGTCGAGAATGTCGTAGATGGGGGTCTGCCAGTCCCACATGTGATAGATGTACAGGTCCACATAGTCCATGCCCAGGTTTTCCAGGCTCTTGTTGAGCATTTTTTCGATGTGCTCCTGGCCGGTGACCCCGGCCTCGATCTCCTCCTGGGTCCGGGGGAGGAATTTGGTGGCCACCACCACGTCCTCCCGTCGGGCAAAATCCCTCAGGGCCCGGCCCAGATACTGCTCGCTGGTGCCGCTCTGGTAGCCGATGGCGGTGTCGAAGAAGTTCACCCCCAGGTCCAGGCCCCGGCGGATGATCTCCCGGCTGTGTTCCTCGTCGATGGTCCAGCTGTGCTGGCCGTTTTTCGCGTCGCCGAAGCCCATGCAGCCCATGCAGATCCGGGAGACGGTCAGGTCGGAATGACCCAGTTTCGTGTATTGCATCGTGATCTTCCTCCTTCAGCAGGCCTGCCCGTCCAACAGTTTTTTGGCGCAGACAAAAGCCAGCTCGTAGATCGTGTGGTAAACATATCCTACCTCTGCTCGGTCCATGGCCTCCTTTTGCTTGTCCGTGACCACAGCATAGGGGTAAATGCCGTAGATAAAGGGGAGAAAGGCATACAAAAATGCCTCCCGGTCTTCCGGTCCCAACTCCGGCAAAAAGGTCTGCAGCAGACCGTCCACCGCATGAATGGCCTTTCCATAAGCCTGCTTGAACTCCGTCAGCCGCTCCATGCGGCTGTTGGCTTCCATATCGTAGTGGTTCATGCTCATCAGCTTCAAAAGCTGCTGCCGCTTCTCCAGTGTCCGAGCCAATGCGTCGGCGAGCTCAGTTCGGGTCATGGACTTGTTGGTGCCTCGGACGGTCTCAAGATCCGCGATCCAGCGTTCGTATTCCTTTTGGAGCAGAGCCAGAAAAATTTCCTCTTTCGTTTCAAAGTAATTATAAATAGAGGGGCGAGAAAATGAGGTATAGTCTGCGATCTCCTTGATGGTGATCTCTCGGAATCCCATGGTCTGATACAAGGTCTCACAGGCAGAGATGATCTCCTCTCTGCGGGCATTGGTCAGTTCCGGGGAACTCTTGGCCATGATGATCTCTCCTCCCTTTTCTGTGTCGTAACGGAAGCCTGAATCGCGGTCCGACACGCTTGATGAAAGAAGTGTTGACACCGTGTCAGCGATTGAATTATACCTCGTCTCTGACACGGTGTCAACACTTGATAATCAAAAAAGTAGATTTTTTCTCGCCAAATTAGGATTTCCCTTTCCAATTTTTGTTCTTTCAGAGGTTCCGCAACTTCTACAAGATGGAAATCTTCAATCCTGCTGCTGTCGCCCTTATCTATCTTTTCGACGAGCTCCTCCTTCCTCAAAAAGAAAAGCATCCGAACAACCGACTCCCAACAGGAATCAAGAAATCAATCTGGATAACCTGCCCTTAGTGCTCTCTGTTCCCGAATTGGCCACCGTCCTTGGCATAGGGCAAAACAGTGCGTATCACCTGGTGAAAACAGGAAAGATCCGGTGTATACGAATCGGGAAGAACATTCGGATCCCACAATCCGCTCTATTGGATTTTATCAACTCTACAAACTAATTGAACGGGGCGCACAGCCATTTCAACTGTGCGCCCCTCAATAAATTCATAATCCTTATCCTTGCGTTCATGTCATCCAAGTGGTATACTCTGCCCACACGAATAGAGGCCACTGGAACGAAAGGAGGATCAAGAACGGTTGAGATGAGGATCTCAAATTTCCAGGAGGCACTGTATGAAACGACTATATCATTCCATACATTGGGCATCTCAAGATCCAGGATCTGACTACGCACCGATTAGAACAGTTTTATCGCGAACTGCAAACAAAACCCGCTGTAAGGTTACCAGGTCATAAGGCAGAAGACAAAACCATCTCACCCAGCGTCGTAGAAAAGGTACACGCTCTGATTCGCAGCGCATTGAACCAGGCCATCCGCTGGGATTATCTACGGAATGGCAATCCGGCCATGGCAGTGGAACTCCCCCGCTACAGAAAGAACAAGCGTGACGCATGGACAGACCAGGAGGCCAGGGAGGCCCTAGCTCTTTGCACAGATCCTTTATTGAAGCTCTGTATGTTTCTGGCTCTAGGGTGCTCCATGAGAATTGGGGAGATCCTTGGCTTGACCTGGGACTGCGTACATTTGGAAGAGGACCTTCGTATTTCAGACGATGCGTATCTGACGGTTAATAAAGAGCTTCGGCGCTGTGATAAGAAGAGCCTACAGAAGCTGAGGGACAAAGGGCGAGATCGAGATGATGTATTCTATGAGTTTCCAAACTGGAAACAAACGGGCAGCACAACCGTTCTCGTTCTGAAAACACCCAAGACAGAAAGCAGTATTCGCAACATCTATATTCCGTCTGTCGTTGCCGAAGCAATGCTTCAAATGAAAAGAGAACAAGAATCATTAAAGAGGGACCTCGGGCCAGAGTACCAGGATTTTGGAATTGTGATAGCCCAGGAAAATGGAAGACCTTTCGAGGAGCGCATGATAGCAAGAAAATTCGACGATTTTATTCGAGAAAACAATCTGAGGCGAGTCGTGTTCCACAGCCTAAGGCACAGCAGCGCCTCTTTGAAATTGAAGCTCAGTGGTGGCGACATAAAAGCCGTACAGGGTGATACAGGCCATGCGCAGGCAAATATGGTTACCGATGTATATTCCCATATTATGAACGATGATCGAAAACGCCTTGCGCGGAAGGTCAATGATGAGTTTTTGCTTCCACAAAAAGAAAAAGCACCTGATTAACCGGTTCCCAACGAGGGAATAACGCAGTTGATTCAGATGCTGAATGCTTCTCCGGACCTGGTAGGTCCTCTATTGCAGATGACACAAATCATGGACGGAAAAATCAATTGAGCACAATCTTGTTTTCAAATGTTTTCACATCCATTATCTTCCATACAAATTGCTCCAAAAAGTTATAAAAAAGTCCCGAAATCGGTTGATTTCGGGACTTTTTGGAGCTGCTGGGCGGATTTGAACCGCCGACCTCATCCTTACCAAGGATGCGCTCTACCGACTGAGCTACAGCAGCGAATTTGGTGAAATAAATCACCAAAATGGCGACGCGGAAGGGACTTGAACCCTCGACCTCCGGCGTGACAGGCCGGCGTTCTAACCAACTGAACTACCGCGCCATATGGCAGGGGCAGAAGGACTCGAACCCTCGGCACGCGGTTTTGGAGACCGCTGCTCTACCAACTGAGCTATACCCCTATGTGGTGGGCCTTCACGGACTCGAACCGTGGACCGACCGGTTATGAGCCGGTTGCTCTAACCAACTGAGCTAAAGGCCCATACCCGGTTTCCATTCAATTTATATAAATCCGGAAAACCGGATCGTTGATAAGTGGCGCCCCCTGCAGGACTCGAACCTGCGACACCGCGGTTAACAGCCGCGTGCTCTACCGACTGAGCTAAGGAGGCGTATGGTGGAGGGACCAAGGGATCTTAATCCCTCCAAGTGTTGGCGTTACCTATTTTCCCGGTTCGTCTCCAAACAAGTATCTTCGGCGCGGGTGAGCTTAACTTCCGTGTTCGGGATGGGAACGGGTGGACCCTCACCGC
>Ga0079305_1000209_pt1 | contig 139667 bp, 123 predicted proteins | sample LMS_cellobiose_e_FD_79183 | JGI IMG/M metagenome (GOLD analysis project Ga0079305, IMG submission 79183) | Rumen-fistulated moose microbial communities from Alaska, USA - LMS_cellobiose_enrichment | ecosystem: Host-associated > Mammals > Digestive system > Stomach > Rumen fluid ...
AGTTGTAGGAGGCGGACAGGATGACGTAGCGTCCGAGCCGCGTGGTGTTGAGGGTCTCGACGTGCCGCGAGCTGCCGTCGGTGACGGACAGGGCCACGGACTGGCCGAGCAGGTCGTTGACATTGAGCGTGAGGCTCACCGGACCGAGGGACTTGGACACGGTCATGTTGATGATGAACTGCGGGTCGACCGGGGTCGAGTAGCCGTTGTACCAACGGTAGTTGGCGTTCATCGTCACGTTCATGCCCGTCAGGAGCCAGTTCCAGGTCAGGCTGCCGGTAATGGCGTTGCTCCAGGTCTGGGTGTTGCGCTCGGAAGCCTTGGACTGGTCGGCGGCGTCGCCCTTCTGGCGATACCAGCTCTTGCTCATGTTGGTGCTGGCGCCCAGGTTGACCTGCAGCTGGAGGCCGCGGTAGCTGACCTGGAAGCGCTCGTTGACGTTGAGGTTGTCGGTGTAGTTCTCCACGATGTGGGCCTTGTAGAAGGTCGGATCCTTGACCTGCTTCACGAACCAGTCCATGAATTCGTAGAAGCCGCCCTGGGTGTACGCGCTCATGTCCACGCCGATGCCTTCAAAGGCGAAGGACTGCGACCAGCTGGTCCCGAGCGTGTTGCTGATGGTGAAGGGCGACTTGCCGATCGGGTTGTTGTTCGTGAGGTTGATGCGGGCGTTGCCCGTCGTCGGAGCGTTCATCGGGATGGTGTACTGGCCGCCGTTGCGCTCCGTGATGACCACGTTGGAGATCTGGTTCTGCGTGAAGCCGCCGCTGACCTGCAGGTTGTAGGAGGACATCTTCACGCGGTTGTTATTGCGCAGGTTCGCGCTGATGTTGTGCGTGAAGTACGGGGTCAGTTCCGGGTTACCGAAGCTCACGCGGAGCGGGTTGGTGTTGTCCGGCACCGGCATCAGCTGCTGGGTGGACGGCTGGCTGGACTGGCCGCGGTAGTTGAAGCGCAGCGAGGTGTTGTCCGTCAGGTCGAACATCATCATCACCTGCGGGGAGAAGTTCCAGCGGTTGTCCTCGTAGGGCTTCTCGGAAATGTTTCCGGCGCCGTCATAGACGAAGGTGTTGTTCAGCGTGTAGTTCGGCATCGCGAAGAAGCCGGCCTGCAGGTGCATCCTGTCGTCCTGGTAGAGGACGTTGCCGCCGATCTCGTGACGGCGGTTGATGTTCTCCGTCTTGTTGGAATAGTCATAGTCGAACTGCCTGTTGTTCAGCAGGTCGTACGACTTGCGCTCGGAGCTGGACTTGCTCCAGTTGAAGGAGTAGTCGGCCTCGAGGTAGAAGTAGTTGCCGAGGGGCTCGGTGTACGTGATCCGGGAGTTGACGGAATAGCTCCGGGAGTCGTTCAGCTGGTTCTGCCAGACGTCCCGGGTGTTCAGCAGCTGCCCGTTCTGGTAGTAGTCCGTGGAGTTCTTGTTGATGGCGTCCGAGGAGTTGTTGGATACGGTCGCGTTGACGTTCGCGGTCAGGGTACGTCCCGGGATGCCGATGCGCTGGCGGAAAAGGAAACGGGTGCTCGCGCTGACCTGCTTGCCCACCGAGCTGTTGTCCGTGGTGGCGTGGTTGAGCATGTTGTCCTTGATGTTCACGCCGTCGAAGTTGTCGCGGTAGGTGCGGCTCTCGCTCTGCGAAGCCTGGGGGCCGCCGCCGAGTCGGATGTTCGGCTCGAGCAGGATCGAGGTGTTGTCGGAGAACTTGTGCTCCATGCGGAAACCGAAGCTGTGGCTGTTGGTCGTGCTCGTGCTCTGGTTCGTGCTCTCGACCAGCTGGTTGTAGCCGGTCAGCATGCTCAGCGTGGAGGATTCCTGCCCGTTGATGCTGCTGCTGTTGCCGTAGTTGTAGTTGCCGCCGATCTCCATGCGGTTGTCGAAGGCGTCGCCCGCGACGTTCAGGCCGGCCGTGTACTGGGTCGTGAGGCCGCCGCCACCGCCCATGCCGCCACCGCCGAAACCACCGCCGCCACGGCCCATCATCCCGACCATCATGTTGCCGCCGGCAGCGTTGTTGACGTTGTTGCCGTTGAGGATGAGGCTGATCTGGGTCTTGTCCGTGAAGCGGCCGAGGAAGGCGTTGCCCGAGTAGCGCCAGTCGTTCAGCGGGTTGTTCTCCGTCGGCAGGTCGTGTCCGGCACCGGCCGTCACGCTTCCGACGAGGCCCTGCATCCGGGCGCCGTCCTGCAGCGAGAGGTCGATGACCGTCGTCTCGTTGCCGTCGTCGATGCCCGTGAACTCAGCCTGCTCGGACTTCTTGCGGATGACCTTGAGCTTCTTGACGAGCTTGGCGGGGACGTTCTGCGAAGCCATGCTGGGATCGTCCAGGAAGAAGGTCTTGCCCTGGATCGTGATCCGGCTGACGGTCTCGCCGTTGACCGTGATGGTGCCGCTGTCGCTCACCTCGATGCCCGGCATCTTCTTGAGCAGGTCGATGAGCTTGTCATTGTCCGTGCTCAGGAAGGCGTTGGCATTGTACTCGATGGTGTCCTTCTTGACGATGACCTGGGCGCCGAGCGCGGAGACTTCCGCGGCTTCGAGCTGCTCCTTGTCCACCTTCATCTCGATCTTGCCCAGATCGATGAGCTTGGACTCCATCTTCAGCGCGGCCTCATGGGCGATGTAGCCCAGGAGCTCGGCCCGGATGGTGTAGGAGCCGTTGCGCACGGACTCGAGGGTGAAATTGCCCTTGTCGTCGGTCAGGCTGTACTTGGCCGGTCGGTTCTGTCCGTCACGCGTCAGGGACACGGTGGCAAAGGGGATGGGCTCGCCGGTGGATTCGTCCACCAGCACGCCCTTGATGTTGGCGCTGTTCTGTGCATAAGCAGTCAAGCCGAATAGACACAGTACGGCCAGCATCAGGATTCTCGCTTTTTTCATACAATCACTTTTTTATACGCTCCGGATTGGACGCCACAAATCTCTCCCAGCTGCCCGAGTGCTGTACAGCCGCAAGCGGACTCGACAGCTGGTAAAAGTGACACATCGCGAGAGCAAGTGCATCTGTGGCGTCGAGGTATTTGTTTGCAATTTTAATGCCAAGCGTGCGCTGTACGATGAGGCAAACCTGCTCTTTTGAAGCGGCCCCGTTGCCGCAGATGGCCATCTTCGCCTTGCTCGGGGCGTACTCGAAGATCTTGACGCCCCGGTTCAGGCCGGCGACCATCGCCGCGCCCTGCGCCCGGCCCAGCTTGAAGGGCACCTGCGCGTTCCTGGCATAGAAGGGGGACTCGACCGCCATGTCGTCCGGATGGTGGAGGTCGCACAGGGCGCCCACCTTCTCGTGGATGATCTCCAGCTTGTCGTAGGGCGATTCGACCTTGCGCAGGTCCACCACGCCCATGTCCACGAAGTGGGGCTTGCCGGCGGCATCCACACGGACGATCCCGAAACCAAGCAGATTGGTTCCGGGATCGATGCCGAGTATGACTTTCTCTTTATCAGTCAATTTTGTCAAAGCCTGTGTAGGGACGCAGGATCTCGGGGATCACGATGCCGTCCGGGGTCTGGTTGTCCTCGAGCAGGGCGGCCACGACGCGAGGAAGCGCGAGGGAGCTGCCGTTCAGCGTATGCGCCAGCTGCGCCTTGCCTTCCGCGTCGCGGTAGCGGCAGTGCAGGCGGTTGGCCTGGTAGGTCTCGAAGTTCGACACGGAGGAGATCTCCAGCCAGCGGCCCTGGGCCGCGGACCACAGCTCGAAGTCGTACGTGATCGCGGAGGTGAAGGACAGGTCGCCGCCGCAGAGCCGCAGGATGCGGTATTTGAGGCCGAGCTTATTGACGATGGACTCCACGTGGGCGACCATCTCGTCGAGCGCCTTATAGGAATCCTCGGGCTTCTCGATGCGGACGATCTCGACCTTGTCGAACTGGTGCAGGCGGTTCAGGCCGCGGACGTCCTTGCCGTAGGAGCCGGCCTCGCGGCGGAAGCACGGCGTGTAGGCCGTCAGGCGCTGCGGGATCTCGTCGGCGCCCAGGATGACGTCGCGGAAGATGTTGGTCACGGGCACCTCGGCCGTCGGGACCATGTAGAAATCGTCCACCTCGGCATGGTACATCTGACCCTCCTTGTCGGGGAGCTGGCCCGTGCCGAAACCGGAGTCGCGGTTGACCATCACGGGAGGCTCCACCTCCTTGTAGCCGGCCGCGGTGTTCTGGTCCAGGAAGAAATTGATCAGCGCGCGCTGCAGCTTCGCACCCTTGCCCTTGTAGACGGGGAAGCCTGCGCCGGTGATCTTCACGCCCAGGTCGAAGTCGATGATGTCATACTTCTTCGCGAGCTCCCAGTGCGGGAGGGCGCCTTCGGGCAGCTGCACCTCGGGACCGCCCGTCTTGACGATCTCGTTGTCCTCGGAGTCCTTGCCGGGCTTGACGAGGCTGCAGGGGGTGTTCGGCATCAGCACGAGCTGGCGGTCCAGCTCGGCGGCGGCCTCGTCCATGCGGGCGAGCAGCTCGCCGCTGCGGGCCTTCAGGGCGGCGACCTCGGCCTTGGCGGCCTCGGCGGCATCCTTCAGCCCCTGCTTCATCAGGCCGCCGATCTCGGCCGCCTTCTGCTTCTGCTGCGCGAGCAGCGCGTCGCTCTCCGTCTGGAGGCTGCGGCGCAGGGCGTCCAGCTCCAGCACCTTGTCCACGATGGGCTGCGCGTCGAAATTCTTGATCTTCAGTTTCTCGATGACGGCCTTCGGGTCGTCGCGGAGCGTTTTGAGCGTCAACATAGCTTTCTTCTTTCTTTTAAAGTAAAAGGACCCACACCCGTCCCGGGGTATTGGGTCCTTCGATTCAACTCATGTCCCCGAGATTAGTTCTCGAACGGGACGACCGACACGTAGGATTTGTTCTCTCTCTTGCGGGTGAACTTCACCGTGCCGTCGACCAGGGCGTACAGCGTGTGGTCCTTGCCCATGCCGACATTGCGGTCGGGATTGTGGACGGTGCCGCGCTGGCGGACGATGATATTGCCGGCTTTCACGACCTCGCCGCCGAATTTCTTGAGACCCAGGCGCTTGCTCTGCGACTCACGACCGTTCTTGGAACTGGATTGACCTTTCTTGTGTGCCATAACTCTTAAGCGATTTCGTTGATCTTGATCTTGGTAAGTTTCTGACGGTGACCATTGAGCTTCTGGAAGCCCTTGCGGCGGATCTTCTTGAAGACCAGCACTTTGTCAGCCTTTGCGTTGTCATCGAGGACGGTGGCCTTCACCACAGCGCCGTCGACATAGGGAGCGCCCACCTTCACAGCCGCGTCGTCCGCGACGAGAAGGACCTTCTTGAACTCCACATCAGCACCCTTGGCATCGGCGAGCCGCTGCACAAAGATCTCGTTGCCAGCTTCCACTTTAAACTGCTGGCCTGCAATGTCTACGATTGCGTACATACAATAAAACTTATAAAAAGTTTCGGCCGTAAGCGTCTGCCGCAAGGCAGCTCTTTATCAATGGCTTAGCGGTCATCAAATCATTTTGGGCTGCGAATTTACGCAAAAAACTTCTTTCTGCCAAATATTTTGCTAATTTTGCATCGAAACAGTTTTGTTACGCATGGACGGCACCTTTCAATACAACAAGCCCGTGACCGGCAAGCAGTTCCTCGGACGTGCGGCGGAAGTCCGCACGTTCGCCAACCTGCTGTCGCAGGGCGAGAACGTCGTCATCTACGAGCCCCCCAAGACCGGCCGCAAGTCCCTCATCCAGCAGGGATTCTACAATATGAAGGCATCCGGGCAGCGCTTCGTGGCGGTGCAGCTGAGCCTGCTCAGCGTCCGGACCCTGTCCGACCTGACCCTGCAGCTCGCCTCCAGCGTCCTGCGGACGGTCGGCAGCGGCCCCGCCGAGTACGCCCAGGCCGCCCGCGAGCTGCTCGGGGGCACCCACCTCGTCTTCGACAGCGCCCGCTACAACAGCTGCGGCGAGGTCCTCTCCCCCAGCTGGGAGCTGGACCTGGACGACCTGCGCGCCGCTTTCCTGCTGCCCTGGCGCATCGGGAAGCAGACGGGCGTGCCCCGCTACGTCGTCCTCGACGAATTCCAGAACGTCATGCTCACCGAGGACGGGGACGCCGCCTGCAAATTGATGGAAAACGCAGTCAGGGAGCTCCCCCCCGAGCTCATGCGCTGCGCCGCCTTCGTCTTCACCGGCTCGCAGGTCAACGCGATGCACGACATCTTCGGCATCAGGCGCTACTTCTACCGCCGGGCGGAGCGCGTGCGCCTCGCCCCGCTCGAGACCAAGGAGATCATCGACCATGTCATCAAGGGCTTCCTGTCCACCGGCAAGGTCATCGACCGCGACCTGCTGCTGGGCGTGTGCCGCCTGTTCCGGGACAACATCTGGTACATCAACCATTTCAGCGCCATCTGCGACTCCCTCACGCGCGGATACATCATGGAGCAGACGCTCAACGAGGCGCTCGCCAGCCTGATCGCCGTCCACGAGCCGCGCTTCGTCGCGATGATGAACGACCTCACCACCTTCCAGGTGAACCTGCTGCGCGCCGCCCTGGACGGGCACGCCCGCTTCAGCAGCGCGGAGGTCATCAAGCAGTACGGCCTCAACTCCTCCGCCAACGTGCGCCGGCTCAAGGACGCCCTGTGCAAGAAGGAGATCCTCACCTTCGACGAAGACGACAATCCGGTCCTGCTGGACCCACTCTTCGAATACTGGGTCCGGAAGTATTATTTCAACATGTCATTCGAATGAAAAAGAGAATTGCAGTGCTGACCGGCGCCGGCGTGAGCGCCGAGAGCGGCCTGGGGACCTACCGCGACAACGGCGGGCTCTGGGACAACTACGACCCCATGGTGGTCGCCTCTGCAGAGGGCTGGGCCCGCGATCCGGGGCTCGTGCTCGACTTCTACAACATGCAGCGCGAGAAGCTCCGGGAGGTGCAGCCCAATGCCGCGCACAAGCTCATCGCGGAGCTGGAGAAGGACTACGTCGTGGACGTGATCACGCAGAACGTGGACAACCTCCACGAGCGCGCCGGCTCCACCCACGTGGTGCACCTGCACGGCGAAGCCACCAAGATCCGCCCGCAGAACACCTGCAACGACTATGACGGATTCTCCGAGAAATACGTCGTGGACATCGGCTACGGGGCCGTGCACCTGGGCGACAAGGCGCCGAACGGCGCGCAGTACCGCCCGCACATCGTCTTCTTCGGCGAGGCCGTCCCCAAGATCGAGCAGGCTGTGGAGCTGGTCGCCAAAGCCGACATCGTCCTCATCGTGGGCACCTCCCTGCAGGTCTACCCCGCCGCGGGGCTGTACCGCTACGCGCGCCCCGAGGCCCCCATCTACCTGATCGACCCGGCCGACGTGCAGCTCTATGACAAGCGCGTGCACCACATCCAGAAGGTCGCGACGGAAGGAATGAAAGAATTTGTTGGAATGTTGAAATAATTTACTACCTTTGCAACCCCAAACGAAAAAGGAGGTGGTAAAGCAATGATTATCGTTCCCGTCAAAGAAGGCGAAAATATCGAGCGTGCGTTGAAGAAATTCAAGCGGAAGTTCGAAAAGACCGGTGCCGTCCGCGAGATGCGCGCCCGCAAGAATTTCCAGAAGCCGTCGGAGATCCGCCGCATCGCGAAGCAGAAGGCGATCTACGTCCAGCATCTGCGTCTCGAGGAGGAGTAACCTTCGTCCCCTTTTCCACCTTTTACATAAAAAGCCACCCAAGCGATTGGGTGGCTTTTTTTATCTTGGCCGGATTCGCTTACTGCTCATCCGGGGTATTTCCGTAGTCCGGCTGGGGACCGGTCGGACCGCCCTGCGGACCGCCCTGGGGACCCTGCGGGCCGGCACCGGGCTGACCGCCCTGCGCGGCGCGGGACATCTCCTCGGACGCGGCGTGCCAGGCAGCCTCGAGGGCGGCGTTGGCGCTGTCGATCGCATCGATGTTCTTCTCGTCCACAGCCTTCTTGAGGTCGGCGCAGGCGGACTCGATGGCGGAACGCTTGTCGGCCGGGATCTTGTCGCCGTACTCCTTGAGGTTGCGCTCGGTCTGGAAGACCATCGCGTCGGCGTTGTTCAGCTTGTCGGCGCGCTCCTTCTCGGCGCGGTCCGCAGCCTCGTTGGCCTTCGCCTCGTCACGCATGCGCTGGATCTCGGCGTCGGAAAGGCCGCTGGAGGCCTCGATGCGGATGTGCTGCTCCTTGCCGGTGGACTTGTCCTTCGCGGAGACGCTCAGGATGCCGTTGGTGTCGATGTCGAAGGAGACTTCGATCTGCGGGATGCCGCGCGGCGCCGGGGCGATGCCGTCGAGGTGGAAGATGCCGATCTGCTTGTTGTCCTTCGCCATCGGGCGCTCGCCCTGCAGGACGCGGATCTCGACGGAAGGCTGGTTGTCGGCCGCCGTGGAGAAGACCTGCTCCTTGTGGACCGGGATGGTGGTGTTGGACTCGATGAGCTTGGTCATCACGCCGCCGAGGGTCTCGATGCCGAGGCTCAGCGGGGTCACGTCGAGCAGCAGGACGTCCTTGACGTCGCCGGCGAGCACGCCGCCCTGGATGGCGGCGCCGATGGCGACCACCTCGTCCGGGTTGACGCTCTTGTTGGGCTCCTTGCCGAAGAAGTCCTTCACCATCTGCTGGACCTTCGGGATACGGGTGGAGCCGCCGACGAGGAGGACCTCGTCAATCTCGGAGGCGCGCAGGTGCGCATCCTCGAGGGCCTTGCGGCACGGCTCGATGCTGCGGCGGAAGAGGTCGTCGCACAAGGTCTCGAACTTGGCGCGGGTGAGCGTCTTGACGAGGTGCTTCGGCATGCCGTCCACGGCGGTGATGTAAGGCAGGTTGATCTCGGCGCTGGTGGCGTTGGAGAGCTCGATCTTGGCCTTCTCGGCCGCCTCCTTGAGGCGCTGCAGGGCCATCGGGTCCTTCTTGAGGTCGATGCCGCCGTTGTCGGTCGCGAACTCGCGGGCCAGCCACTCGATGATGGCCTGGTCGAAGTCGTCGCCGCCGAGGTGGGTGTCGCCGTTGGTGGACTTCACCTCGAACACGCCGTCGCCGAGCTCCAGGATGGAGATATCGAAGGTGCCGCCGCCGAGGTCGTACACCGCGACCTTCATGTTCTTGTTCTTCTTGTCGAGGCCGTAGGCGAGGGCGGCCGCCGTCGGCTCGTTGATGATGCGCTTGACGTCCAGGCCCGCGATCTTGCCGGCCTCCTTGGTGGCCTGGCGCTGCGAGTCGGAGAAGTAGGCCGGGACGGTGATGACCGCCTCGGTGACCTCCTGGCGGAGGTAATCCTCGGCCGTCTTCTTCATCTTCTGGAGGATGATCGCGGAGATCTCCTGCGGCGAATAGAGGCGGCCGCTGATGTCCACGCGCGGGGTATTGTTCTCGCCGCGGGCGACCTTGTACGGCACGCGGGAGACCTCCTTGCCCACCTGGTCATAGGTCTCGCCCATGAAACGCTTGATGGAGAAGATGGTGTTGTGGGGGTTGGTGATGGCCTGGCGCTTGGCGGGGTTGCCCACCTTGCGCTCGCCATTGTCAGTAAACGCCACGACGGACGGCGTGGTGCGCGCGCCTTCGTCGTTGATGATGACGGTCGGCTGGTTGCCTTCCATCACGGCCACGCAGGAGTTCGTGGTGCCGAGGTCGATTCCGATGATTTTTCCCATAATATCTGACTTTTAAGATTTCACTTCTGTCACCTGCCGCTTCCGGCAGGCCGGGAAAGGTATCATCAAAAGTTTTGCCAGTGCGATTTCGCTGACAATTTGTCAATCCAGGGTGATCCCCAGCCTCCCGGCCAGCCAGGATTGGATCCGGGCGGCAATGTCGGGCGGAATCTTGTCCAGCGAGTTGACACAGAAGTACTTGGCATTCTCCCGGCTCCGGCACTTCTCAAAAGCCCGGAGGAGCCGGGCCCGGCACCGTCGCGGCTGCAGGTAGAGCACGTCGGCCTTGTCGTAGCGCACGACGGCCCCTTCCTCCAGGGCCATCAGGGTGGCCACCAGGGAATTGTTGTCCACGCGCAGCGGCGAGCGGAAGCGGAAACCGATATTCCGCAGGAAGATCTCCGGGTGCTCCCGGTAGAACCGCTCCTGGACCGGCCTGTGGTAGAGCCTGGGGGTGTGCATGATCCGCACGAAGCGCCGCGTGCCGATGGCGTCGGCCGCCCGCAGCATCGCGTCCCGGAAGTGCAGCCGGCCGGCCTTCCACCATTTCTCGAGCCGGGCCGTGAAGGTCCGGTGCCAGTATCCGAACACGACCGGCCGGTCCCCGCAGAAGAAATCCTCCATGGTCAGCGGCGCCGTGACGGCGAAATCGTCGTTCAGGTACAGGAACCATTCGCTCAGGCCCTCGATCCGCCACATCACGGTCTCGATGGCCGCCGAGCTGAACACGGGGAGCACCTGCTCGTAGCCCCGGAAGACCTCCCTGTGGTCCACGACCCGGATCGGGATGCGGTTCTCCGGGAAATTCTTCGCGACGGCGTCCCAGACGGGCGGGTCCTGCCCGTCCGTGATGATGTAGATGCAGTGGAGGAAGGGGACGTTCCGAAGCAGGGAGCACACGCAGTAGGCGATCTCGTTGCGGGAGGCATAGCGGGTCGGGCCCGCGATGTCGTCCCGGGCGGCCTGCCGGGACGAAGCGTATTCCATCCTTTTCCGCCGGTGGGCCGGATCGTCCCCGTCCACCCAGCATATGACCGCGTCTATCTGCTTCTCAGCCATTCTTCAGAGTTTATACAAATTAAGCACAGTTTTGCCGAAAAAGCAAGATTTCCTATCTTTGTCATAATGAACGTGGTCAATGTATTCTGGACAGCAGGCCTGGACTCGTCCTTCCGGGTGGTCGAGCTGGCTTCTTCCCCCGGGCACATCATCCAGCCCTGGTACATCACCGACCCCGGCCGCCGTTCGACCCCCATCGAGGAGCGCCGCATCCGGGAGATGACCGCCCTCATCCGCAACAACCCCGCCACGCAGTCGGAGCTGCTCGACGCCAGGGTCGTCTCCCTGGGGGACATCGCGATCGACCCCGATATCCGCGCCAGTTTCGACCGAATCAACGCCCGGCAGCACGTCGGGAAACAGTACCTGTGGCTGGCATCCTTCCTGCGCGCGCAGGACCTTTTTGCAGAAGTCTCTTCCGAGGCCCCGCACCAGCGGATCGGCGCCGCCATCCAGGGGGAATGCAAGCTCATCCCCCTCGGGGTGGACACGGACCGGACGCTGGCGGCCGACCCCGCGGCGAGTTCGGAAGACGGCCTCCGGCTGTTCGGGCGGATGCACTTCCCGTATCACCAGTGGGAGCTCACCAAGGCCGACGAAATGCGCCTGATGCAGGAGTGGGGCTACGCGGACGTCTTCGAGCGCACCTGGTTCTGCCACCGGCCCATCCTGGGCATGCCCTGCGGCCACTGCGATCCCTGCAAATCCGCCCGGGAAGAGGGCTTCGGCTGGCGGATCCCCGCCCTGTCCCGCATCCTGTACCCCTTCGTCCGGCCCATCCAGAAACGGATCAAGAAGAAATGAAAACTTTCCGCGAACGGCTGTTCACACTGGTCAGGCACACCAGGTTCCTCTTTTCCGACAGGGCCTATGTCCGGCTGGCCTACTACTGCAAGCTGGGGGTGTTCCCCCGCCTGGACCCGCCCGTCACGTTCAACGAGAAGATCCAGTGGCTCAAGCTCTACGACCGCAAGGAGATCTACCACCGCATGGCGGACAAGTCCACCGCCAAGGAATATGTCGACGGCATCATCGGGCCCGGCCACACGCTCAGGACCCTCGGCGTCTGGGACCGGCCCGCCGACATCGACTGGGACGCCCTGCCCCGGCAGTTCATCCTCAAGCTGACGGCCGGGGGCGGCGGACGCTCGGTCTGCATCTGCCGCGACAAGGACAGCTTCGACCGGGAAGCGGCCGTGCGGCGCCTGCAGGAAGACTACGGCCGGGACCTCTACCGGCGCTTCGGCGAATGGGCCTACAAGGGCATCCCGCAACGGGTGATCGCCGAAGAGCTGCTCGTGCCGGACGGGCCGTACATCACCCCGTCCGACTACAAGTTCTGGTGCTTCAACGGCAAGGCCCGCATCGTGATGGTGGGAACCGGGAGATACGACGGCGGCGAGCCGTCCTTCCATTTCCTGGACACGGACTGGAACCCGCTCCCCTTCTGGAAGAAGTATCCCCCGACGGGGGAAACGCCCACCAGGCCGCCCCAGCTGGCCGAGATGGTGGAGATTGCCGAGAAGCTCGCCCGGGGGATGTCCTTCCTGCGGGTGGACCTCTACAATGAAAGAGGGAAAGTCTGGTTCGGGGAGCTCACCTTCTACCCCAGCAGCGGGACCGCCCCTTTCCATCCCGGGGAATGGGATGGAATCACAGGCGAGATGCTCCGGCTCGGATAGCTACCGGATGATGCGGAAGTAGTCCGCCTTGCGGGGCTTGACCGTCGGCGGGAAGGAGGCGGGATAGCCGAGGGCGAGGGCGCCGATGCCGATCAGGCCTTCCGGCAGCCCGAGCTCGGCCATCAGGGCCTTCCCTTCCGGGGTGGCGAACATTTCCCGCTCGCGGTTGATCCAGCAGGAGCCGAGGCCGACGGCGTGCGCCGCCAGCATCATGTTGCCCAGCACCAGCGAGCCGTCCGGGACGGAATTGGCCCAGACGGCCGGATCGCTGCCGAACACCAGCACGATGGTCGGTGCGCCGTAGAAGGGATGGGGACTGCCGAGGACCGCCCCGTTCATCGCGTCGATGCGCGCGACCAGGTCCGGCCGCTGCACCGCCACGATCCAGGGGTCCTGCCGGCCCATGCCGGTCGGGGCCCACGTGCCGGCCTCGAGCACGGCCTGCAGTTCTTCGTCCTTGATCTGCTCCGGCTTGTAGCGCCGGATGCTCCTGCGCTCGCGGAGCGCCTTGAGTACTTCGTTGTCCATGGGAGCAAAGATAAGGAATGACGGGAAAAAGCACAACAGCCGGCGCCGGAATCGGCAAATAACGGCGCCGACCATGGTTTTGAAACCGGTGTCGGCGCCGGAAAACGTCAAAATCGGTTCCGAAATCCATCGGCCGGATGCCGTTCTGCCCGCGCGGTGATTTGCAAAAACGGGGATTCGCCGCTCGGGGCCGGCGAATGACGGGGATGGGAAGATCCTTCGGCAAGCTCAGGATGACAGATCCCAAGGGGCCGGGAAAGGGCCGGCGCCACGGATCTTTGCAGGTGAGCCTCTTTATTGTTATCTTTGCGCCATGGAATACAGGCAGTTGAGCAGGCAGGAGTACGACGACCTGGCGGGGCGGATCCTCTATGAGGACAACCACCTGCTGGTCGTGTGCAAACGCGCAGGCGAGATCACGCAGGGCGACAAGACGGGCGACGAGCCGCTGACGGAGGCCTACAAGGCCTTCATCGCGCAGCGGGACGGCAAGCCCGGCAAGGTCTTCCTGGGCCTGCCCCACCGCCTGGACCGGCCCGTCAGCGGGGTCTGCCTGCTGGCCAAGACGTCCAAGTCGCTGGAGCGGCTCGCGGCGGCCTTCCGCGACGGCGGGGTGCACAAGACCTACTGGGCCCTGTGCTGCGCGAAACCCGAACCGCCCCGGGGCCGGCTCGAAGGCTGGATGACCCGCAACGAGCAGCAGAACAAATCCTACGTCGTCGCCCCGGGGGACGCCCCCAAACCCGCCCGTCACCCGGACGCCAAGCTGGCGAAACTGGAATACCGCTACCTGCGGAGCACGGACCGCTATCACCTCGTGGAAGTGGACCTGCTCACCGGCCGCCACCACCAGATCCGCTGCCAGCTCGCCCACCTGGGCTGCCCCATCAAGGGCGACCTCAAATACGGCGCGCCGCGCTCCAATCCCGACGGCGGCATCTGCCTGCACGCCAGGCAGATCCGTTTCGTCCATCCCGTCCGCAAGGAGGAGATGACGCTCACCGCTCCCCTGCCGGAGAGCTGGAAAGGGGTGTAGAATCCCGCGGTACAAAATTATCAAATATGTAATCCTTCTACGTCCGCGATTTGATCCGCTCCGTGCGCACGCGCTCCTGGAACTGCGTGGGCGTCTCCCCCAGGTTGAGCTTGAAGGCCATGTTGAAACTGGCCGTGGTGTGGAAGCCCGACATCAGGGCGACGCTGATCAGCTTCAGGTTCGGGTCCTGCCGGAGCATCTCCACGCAGTACTGGATCCGGTAGTAATTGACGAATTGCCGGAAATTGCGTCCGGACAGGATGTTGATGGTCTTGGACAGGTAGGCGCGGTTGGTGAAGAGCGCCCCGGCCAGGTCGTCCAGGCCGAAGCCGGCGTCCAGGAAGGGATGCTTCTTCTCCATCAGGGCCACGGCCCGCTCGTACAAGCGGGTCATCCGCGCCACGTCCTCCGTCTTGCGCACGGCCTGGACGGGCTCTGGGCGCAGGCTGCCCTTGATCATGGACTTGATCTCCGCCTCCTTCGAGGCCCGGATGAAAAGCGTCCGCCCCGTCCCCGCCCGGACCGCCAGGACAGCATACAGGGCGGCGGCCGCCGCGACCAGGACCCAGCGGGTCCACGGCGGCGCCGCCTCCGACGGCAGGCAGGCCGCCAGCAGGTACAGGGCCATGGCATAACTGTAGCGGGCATGGTTCATCACGTTGTACCAGATCGAGAACTGCTTGAACAGCGGCCACAGCTCCGAATAACGCTCCACGATCCGGCACACGAGGTAGAGCGCGAGCAGCAGGAGCGTGGACGCCAGCCAGATGCGCTCCGGCACGCCGGCGAGCGGGCCGCCCAGGCAGGTCGCGCTCAGCAACAGCAGGAAGTACAATGACGGCGACCGGCGCTCCTCTCCCAGCGGGAGCAGGAGCAGGACGGCGGAAGCGGCCAGCAGGGCGGCCGAGAAGCCGCCGGGACCCGGGACGGCCCGAGTGCGGAGCAAAGAACAGACAGGGGGCAAAAGCAGGCAAAAACCCGAAGCAACGCAAATGCAGCGGTGCAGGGACAGGGAAGGTTTCTTTCTCATACACAAGCTGTTTTGCGCAAAAATAAAAAAAGCCCCCATCTGACAGGGGGTCAAACAGGGGGTAATTATAAAAATTGTTGTTTCGCTATACGGATTTATTTTTTGCCACCCATCTTAAACGTTTCAAAACCTTTGCCGTAGACGCCCGTCACGGAGCTGACGGAGATGAAAGCGTTCGGATCGATCGCATTGATGTATTTCAGGAAAACGTTTAGGTCCGCCTTTCGCGTGATCACCATGATCACCTCGGTGTCCTGCTTGGTGTACCAGCCTTTGCCGTTGAGCACGGTCACGCCCCGGTGCAGGTCGTTGGTGATGGCGTCGGCGATCTGCGCATGCTTGGGCGAGAGGACGAAGATCTGCACAGACTGGCGGGAACCCGACAAGTACAGGTCCAGCACCGTGCTGACGATCGTGATCAGGATGAAGCCGTAGACCACCGTGGTGATCTTGTCCGGCCAGGGCATCAGGGTCCCGTCCGCCATGAAGGAAGGGACGAAGAGCGAGGAGAGGATGATCACGGCGTCCATGATCAGGATCAGGCGGCCCGGAGAGACGTTGCGGTACTTGTTGATGATCAGCGCGATGATATCCGTGCCACCGGTGCTGCCGCCCTGCGACATGGACATGCCGATGCCCACGCCGACCATGATGCCGCCGGAGATGGTGCACATCAGCTTGCCGTTGTCCAGCGCCAGCAGCCGGATGATCTCCTGGGGGAAGATCTCCTGCCCCAGGTTGAGGGTCACGGAGGTGAGCAGGATGGCATACACCGACTTGAAGCCGAAACTGCGCCCGAGGGTGAATAGGGCCGCCACGAGCAGCCCGGCGTTGACGACGAAATAGGTGTAGCCGATCTTGACCGCACCACCCGTCGCATATTGGATGATGGAGGCGAGACCGGTCACGCCGCCGCCGACCATATTGTTGGGGATCAGGAAAATGATCCAGCCCGTGACGTACAGCAGCACGCCCAGGGTGATCAGGGAGTACTCCTTGAGTCCTGTCCAGAAATTTTTCTTAAGCAGTGTCATTCTTTTTCTTCTTCTTGATTGTGACCCCCGTCTTGATCTCTTCGAAGCCCTCCCCGTAGACGTTGTGGGTCGGGGAGATCGACATGAAGGCGCGCGGATCGATCTCCTTGATGACGCGGGAGAGATCCGACAGCTGGCGCTGGTTGATCAGGATCAGCAGGACGTTCTTGTCGGACTTGGTGTACCAGCCCTGGGCCTTCAGGACGGTCACGCCGCGGTCCATGTTGTGGATGATGTGGTCCGCGATGCGGTCGTACTTCTCGGAGAAGACCATCAGCTGGTAGGACGAGCGCTTGCCGCCCACGACGATGTCGATCACCAGCGAGAAGATCACCACCTCCACGAGGCCGTAGCACATGTCGGAGAAATTCTTTTCCGGCAGCAGGAGCAGCAGGGCGCAGATCACCACATCCGAGAGCAGGAACACCGTGCTCAGCGAAACGGGCCAGTACTTGTTGACCATCAGCGCGATGATGTCCGTGCCGCCCGTGCTGCCGCCGTAGCGGAGCACCAGGCCCAGGCCGACCGACTCGAACACGCCGGCCACGACCGGGATCAGCAGCCGCTCCTCCATGAAGAAGAAGGAGCCCGGGATGGCGTGCATGGCCGGCAGGCCGGAAATGACCTGCATGAAGAGGCTGGACACCAGGATGCACCAGATGGTCTTGAATCCGAAGCCGATGCCCATCGCGATCACGGCCACGATGATGAGGATGGCGTTGATGCCGAAATAGGTGTACTGCGCCGGGACGAGGCCGCCGGTGGCATACTGGATGACGGTGGAAAGGCCCATCATGCCGCCGGCGGACATGCCGTTCGGGATCATGAAGCACTCCCACGCCATCGCGAAGATGAAGCTGGCGATGGTCAGGGTGATGTATTCCCAGACGGTCTGGAGGATCTTGTGGCGGATCATTTCACGACGATGTTGATGATCCTGCCGGGCACCACGACCACCTTGGCGATCTGGCCGTCACCCACCCAGCGCGCGGTCTGCTCCAGGGCGCGCACGGAGGCCTCCACCTCGGCGGGGGCGGCGCTCTTCGGCAGGTCCACGGTGAAACGCATCCTGCCGTTGAACTGCACCGGGTAGGTCACGTTGTCCTCGACGGTGTAGGCGGCGACATATTCGGGGAAGCGGGCGTCCATGACGCTCTCTTCGTGGCCCATCAGGTGCCAAAGTTCCTCGCTGATGTGCGGGGCGAACGGGGACAGCAGCACGCACAGCGGCTCGAGGATCTCCCGCTTGCGGCAGTCCAGCGCGGCCAGCTCGCCCACGGCGATCATGAAGGCGCTGACGGTCGTGTTGAAGGAGAAGTTCTCGATGTCCTCCCGCTCCTTGGCGATGAGCCTGTGCAGGACCTTGAGCTCCGCGGGCGTGGCCTTGCCGTCCGTGACCGCGAAACCGTCGCGGGTGGTGTACAGGCGCCAGAATTTCTTGAGGAAGCGCGCCACGCCGTCGATGCCCTTGGTGTCCCAGGGCTTGCTCTGCTCGAGCGGGCCGAGGAACATCTCGTAAAGGCGCAGCGTGTCGGCGCCGTAGGTGTCGCAGATGTCGTCGGGATTGACGACGTTGTACATGGACTTGCTCATCTTCTCGACGGCCCAGCCGCAGATGTACTCCCCGTCCTCGAGGATGAATTCCGCATCCGCGAAATCGGGACGCCAGGCGCGGAAGCCCTCCAGGTCGAGGCGGTCGTTGCGGACGAGGTTGATGTCCACGTGGATCTCCGTGGTCTCATATTGGTCCTTGAGGCCCAGGGACACGAACTTGTTGGTCCCGACGATGCGGTACACGAAGTTGGAGCGGCCCTGGATCATGCCCTGGTTGATGAGCTTGCGGAACGGCTCGTCCTCGCAGACGTAGCCCCTGTCGTAGAGGAACTTGTTCCAGAAGCGGGAGTAGATGAGGTGCCCCGTGGCATGCTCGGTGCCGCCGATGTACAGGTCCACGTTGCGCCAGTATCCGTCGGCCTCGCGGCTGACCAGCGCCCCGTCGTTGTGCGGGTCCATGTAGCGGAGGTAGTATGCGCTGGAGCCGGCGAAGCCCGGCATCGTGCTCTTCTCCAGGGGGTACCCGTCATAGGTCCAGTCCTTGGCACGGGACAGCGGGGGCTGCCCGTCGGGCGAAGGCTTGAAGGAGTCGATCTCCGGCAGGCGGAGCGGCAGCGCGGACAGCGGGAGCGGCGTGGGGATGCCGTCCTTGTAGCACACCGGGAAAGGCTCGCCCCAATAGCGCTGGCGCGAGAAAATGGCGTCGCGCAGGCGGTAGTTGGTCTTGCGGCGGCCCAGCCCGTGCGCCTCGACGTAATCCTTGGCGGCCTCGATGGCTTCCTTGACGCCCAGGCCGTTGAGGAAACCGGAGTTGCACATGACGCCCTCCTTGGCATCCACGCTCTGCTCGCTCACGTCCGCCCCTTCGATCACGGGGACGATCGGCAGGCCGAACTTCTTCGCGAACACGTAGTCGCGGCTGTCGTGCGCCGGCACGGCCATGATGGCGCCGGTGCCGTAGCCCGCCAGGACGTACTCCGAGATCCAGATGGGGATCTTCTCCCCGGTCACGGGGTTGATGCCATAGGAGCCGGCGAACACGCCCGTGGCCGTCCTGGTCTCGGCGATGCGCTCGCGCTCCGTCTTCTTCTTGACATATTGGAGGTACTCCGCCACTTCGGCCTTGCGGTCGGCGGCGGTCAGCTTCTCCACCAGCTCGCTCTCGGGCGCCAGGACCATGAAGGTCACGCCGTAGATCGTGTCGGCGCGGGTGGTGAAGATGGTGATCGGCATTTCGCGCCCGTCGCAGACGGTGTTGAAGACCATCTCAGTGCCTTCGGAGCGGCCGATCCAGTTGCGCTGCATCTCCTTCAGGGAGTCGGTCCAGTCGAGCTTCTCCAGCGAATCGAGCAGGCGGCCGGCGTAGGCCGACACGCGCAGCTGCCACTGCGTCATCTTCTTCTGCTCCACCGGGAAGCCGCCGCGCACGCTCAGGCCGTCCTTGACCTCGTCGTTGGCAAGCACGGTCCCGAGGCCCTCGCACCAGTTGACGGAGGTCTCGCCCTGGTAGGCGATGCGGTAGCCCATCAGGATGTCGGATTTCTCCTTGTCGGAAGCGGCCGCCCAGCGCTCCGGCGTCACGCCGTCATAGCCCGTGGTCCCGAAACGCTCCTCCAGCTCGGCGATGGGGCGCGCCTGGTCCTTGTCCGGGTCGTACCAGCTGTCGAACATCTGCAGGAAGGCCCACTGCGTCCACTTGTAGTAGGCGGGGTCGCAGGTGCGCACCTCGCGGTCCCAGTCGTAGCAGAAGCCGATGCGGTCCAGCTGCTCGCGGTAGCGGGCGATGTTCTTGTCCGTGGTCACCTCCGGGTGCTGCCCGGTCTGGATGGCGTACTGCTCGGCCGGCAGGCCGAAGGCGTCGTAGCCCATCGGGTGCAGGACGTTGAAGCCCTGCAGGCGCTTGTAGCGCGAGAAGATGTCGCTCGCGATGTAGCCCAGGGGATGCCCCACATGGAGTCCCGCACCGGACGGGTACGGGAACATGTCCAACACGTAGAATTTCGGCTTCGCGGGGTTCTCGACCACCTTGAAAGTCTTGTTTGCGGCCCACCAGGCCTGCCATTTCCGCTCAATCGACTTGAAATCGTAATCCATTGCTCTTCTGTTCTATCTTTTCTTTTTCTTTTCCAGTCGGAATTCGACATAGACCGACAGCGCGGTCTTCACTTTCCTGCCCCGCAGCACGCCCGGCTTCCAGTCGGGCGACGCGGACACCACGCGCACCGCCTCCGCGTCCAGCCGGGGATCCACGCCCCTGGCCACCTTGACATCCGTCACCTTGCCCTTCTCGTCGATGACGAAGTCCACGAGCACACGTCCCTGCACCCCTTCGTCCACGGCGCTCTGCGGATAGCGCAGGTACACGTACACCCAGCGCTCCAGGAAGGAGGCGGGGTCTTTGGAGCGGAAGAAGCTCGGCCGGACGTCGCAGTCGTAGAAGGACACCAGCTCCGCATCGTCCGCGCGGGCGGCCGCGGAATCCTCGCGGAAATCCGGCCTGGGGCCGTTCGCCAGGGTCATGGAGAAGTTGTAGAGGTATTCGAGTTCGCGCTCCATCTCGTCGTATTCCAGGATGGAGGGCGTGTCGCGTTCGGTATTGTATTCCGGGTACATCCCGGTGGTGAACAGCACGGAAGGGATCTCGCGGTCGTAGAAGACGCGGTGGTCGGAGGCGACCGGCTCGAGGGAGACGAGCTGCGGCCGCACCGGCTGGAGGCTGGCGTTCACCTGCTCCAGCAGCCGGTTCAGGTCCGGATTGGAGGAGGTGTAGGCGTAGAATCCGTTCGAGCCCGTGCCGAGCATGTCCAGGTCGATCATGGCGTCGATGGCGGCCGACTCGCCGAAGGAACGGTGGAGGAAGTACCAGGCTCCGGCGCCGGACTCCAGCGAAGCGCCGAATGCGGCGATGATCACCGAGCGCTTGAGCAGGACGCTGCCGGCGGAGAGCATCCGCGACAGCTCGAGCAGCATCGACAGGCCGGAGGCGTTGCCGTTGGCCCCGTAGTAGATCCGCTCCCGGGACTCCCCGTCCACGCTGTAGCGGACGGAGCCGAGGTTGTCCAGCCGCGCGCCGATGACGATATAGTGCTCCCGGAGGTCCCTGTCATAGCCCGGGATGCAGGCGATGACGTTGCGGGAGGTGAGCGTGTCGCCGCTCTCCTGCTTCATGCCGAACACGTCGCCGTCCGCGCCGCTGAGGACATCCAGGCCGTAGGCGTCCAGCACCTCCGTCACGTAGGCGGCCGCCTCCCGCTCCCCTTCCGAGCCGGCCCTGCGGCCCTCCAGGGCGGCGGAGGCGAGGAAACCGACCTGCTCGCGCATCGCCGTGACCGTCTCGCTGTCGTTCAGCGAGCGGTAGGACGGGCGGAACTGGGCCGCCGCCGGAAGGGCGGCCGCCAGGATCAGCAGGCAGGTCAGCAGGCGTTTCATCTTCACGTTATTCGTTGTTGAGGATCCAGGCGTCGGAGGGGCAGAAATCCTCCTCGCGCAGCTTGCGCAGCGACGCGTACACTTCGGTCAGGTTGTCGGAGGGGCAGCAGCCCACGGCGGTGAAGCCGTTACGGAAAGGGATCAGCGTGGCCGGGTAGCCGGCCTCCTCCGCCCGGGCGGCCTGCCGCGTGGCGTTGTCCGCGCTGCCGAAAGAGCCGATCATCACGTAGTAGCGGTACGGGATGTCGTACTTCCTGCCGCCGGACAGCTGCCGCGTGGAGATCAGCGTCTCCTTGGCGTTCCGCAGGGAATCCAGGGTGGCGAGGGAGTCGGAGATCTGCTTCTGGACCAGCTTCAGCGAGTCCAGGCGCCGCTGGTGCTGCTGCGCTTCCCGCTCGATGCGTTCCTGCTTGGCGCGGATCTGCTTCGACGTGGGACGGCCCGCCAGCTGGCGGAAGAAGTCGCATCCTCCCGCCACGCAGACCGTGGCGGCGAGCGCCGTTATGACCAATATTCTCTTCATATTCATAGAATCTTGCAAATTTACGTGCAAACCAAGACAATTCCAAATCGCAAAAAGTCTTATCTTTGCACCGAATTTATGAAAGCGACCCGAACCTTATTCTTCCTGATCCTGCTGCTGGCCGCCTCCCCGAGGCTCGCCGCGCAGCGTCCCCGTTATCCCTTTTTCTCCGATCAGTATCAAATCCCGTTCCCGAAAAGCCTCCTCAGCGCACCGGACACCGTCAGCGTGATGATCATCGGGGACGTGATGATGCATACCAAGCAGCTCGTCCGCGACCACAGGCAGTTCCTGAAGCGGGTCGCCCCGGCGCTGCGCGACGTGGATTTCGCGGTCGCCAACCTCGAGTTTCCCCTCGGCGGGGAGCCCTACACCGGCTATCCCGTCTTCTCCACGCCGGACTATTATGCCTGGTACCTCGCCGACGACTGCGGCATCGACGTCTTCCTGACGGGCAACAACCACGTCCTCGACAAGGGCAGCGCCGGCCTCAAGCGCACGCTCGACGTCTACGGGCGCATCCGCGACTCGCTCGGCGTCCGGCAGACCGGCGCCGCGCGCAACCAGCAGGAGCTCGACGAGACCTATCCCCTGGTCCTGTCGCGCCGCGGGCTGCGCATCGCCCTCGTGAACTTCACCTACGGCACCAATTCCGGCGCCGACACCGAGTGGCCCAAGGTCAACCGGATGCACAAGGACGAGATCGGCGCCGCCATCCGCAAAGGCAAGGAGGAGGCCGACTTCGTCATCGCCCTGCCCCACTGGGGCACGGAATACCAGCTCAACCCCGACGCCTCGGAGGTCTCCTGGGCCAAGTGGCTCGCCTCCCAGGGCGTGGACGCCGTCGTGGGCTCGCACCCGCACGTCATCCAGGACACCACGCACATCCAGGGCGTGCCCGTCATCTATTCGCTGGGCAACGCCATCTCCAACATGAGCATCATCAACTCCCGCCTGGGCCTGTTCACCACCCTGCGCTTCGTGCACGACCCCGTCACGGGAGAAAAGAGAATGCTGGAGCCGGAGCTCCAGTTCATCTGGTGCACCCTGCCGGAGCGCCTCCTGCCCGACAGTTATGCCACCGTATTCGTAAAAGAGTGGGCCAACCGCCGAAACGATTGGCTCACTCCCGATGATTTCGATAATATGATCTCGACTTGGCAGCGCGTCAAGCGCAGCTGCGGCATCGAAGACTAGTTGGCGACCATCGCAGCGTACTTCTCGTACTTCTGCTGGAACTCGTCGCCCTCGGAACGGAAGCGGAAGCAGGCGTTCTTGAGGTACTCGGCGACGCTGGCGACGACCTCCGGGTCGGTGGTCAGGTCGAGCGACTTCTCGAACGGCTCGATGCAGCTCTTGAGGGTGGTCTCGAACTCGCCGAGGAGCGCCATGTACTTGGCGTCGTCCGTCTCGAGGGAGGCCTTCTCCTGAAGCTCGACGGCCTTGTTGTAGAGCGCCATGCCCTTGCCGATGTAGCCCCACTCATACTTGGGATTGACCTGGGAGGCCTTGTCGTAGGCGGCCATCGCCTCGTCGAACTGGTCGAGCTTGAGGCGGGCGTTGCCCTCGACATAGTACAGGGACGCGTTGTCCGGCTCGTTCTTCTTGGCCTCGGCGAAGAGGTCGAACAGGCGGTTCGTGTCCTCGTCGTTGTTGAGGTAGTAGTTGATCAGGCCGATCAGGATGCCCTGGCTCTGGGGATTCTTGGCGAAGCCTTCCTCCAGGTAAGCCTTGGAGCCGGCCTTGTCGCCCAGCTTCTCGGCGATGTCCGCCAGCTTGGCATAGGACTCACCGTCCTCGCCGTAGTAGCCGTTGGCGATGCCCTGCTCGAAGAACTTCTTCGCGCGGGCCCAGTCCTGGGCCTGCCAGGCGGTGAAGGCGGCATTGTAGATCGCGTCGTCGTCGACCTTGTTCAGCGGAGCGGTGGCGAAGGCCTTGGCGGCTTTCTCGAAGTCGATCGAAGCCTCGGCCGGCTTGCCGAGCGTGTAGACGTTGTACGCCTCCTCCATGAACTTGGAAGCGACGGACTCCAGGCCGGCGGTGATGTCCTTGGTCTTCGAGCCCTTCGGATCCAGCTCGGCGGCCTTGGTGAAGGCTTCGAGGGCCTTGTCAAGGGCGTTCTCCGTCAGCGGGGCGGTCACCTCGATCACGGCCAGCTGGCCGGCCTCGTTGAAGTAGAGGTTCTTGTTGGCATAGACGCGCTTGGTCAGGTTCTGGCCGTTGGCCACGACCTGGCTCTCGGACATCATGCGCTCGCTGGCGGCGACCAGGTTCAGGTCCTGCAGGGTCATGCCGGCCCAGACGTTGCCCTGCGGAGCGGTGTAGGCGTCCAGCAGGGTCTGGCCGTATTTCAGCCAGGTGGCGAGCTTGGTGTTCTGCTTGGGATTCTCGGCGGCAGCCTGTGCCTTCTCGAGGGCGGCCTTGGCGGCACCCACGCTCTTGGCGTTGTTCTGCGCCTGTGCGCTCACTGCAAACATGGAAGCAGCGATTGCGATGATTGCAAAAAACTTTTTCATGGGGTTATCCTTTTAACAGTTAAAATTTCAATGTCTTGCTTATGCGGTCACTTCCGCCTCGGTTTCCTCCTCGGGAGCATCGTCTTCCGCCTTGGCAACCGGCGACACGGCGGCGATGGCATCTCCTTCCCGGATGTTGATCAGTCTCACACCCTGGGTGGCCCTTCCGGCGACCCGGATGTCGGACACTGCCATGCGGATGGTCAGGCCGGACTTGGTAATGATCATCAGGTCATTTTCCTCCGTCACGGACTTAATAGCAACAAGCGGGCCAGTTTTGTCCGTGATGTTGATGGTCTTCACGCCCTTGGCCCCGCGGGACGTCAGTCTGTACTCCTCCGGGTCGGACCGCTTGCCATAGCCGTTCTCGCTGACTACCAGCACGGTATGGGCTTTCGCATCCTCCGCGTTCGGGTCCGCCGAGATGGCGCCGACGACCTCGTCGTCCTCGTCGATATTGATGCCGCGGACACCCGAGCCGCTGCGCCCGATGGCGCGGACCTCGGCCTCGTCGAAGCGGCAGCAGCGGCCCTTGCGGGCGGCGATCATGATCTCGTGGCTGCCGTCGGTGAGCAGGGCGTCGAGCAGTTCGTCGCCCTCGCGGATGCCGATGGCGATAATGCCCTTGTTGCGGCTGCGCCTGTTGGAATATTCCGTCAGGTTCGTCTTCTTGACGACGCCCTTCTTGGTGACGAGGATGACGAAATGGTTGTCCGTGTATTCGGGATCCTCGATCGAGCGCGCGTTGAGGTAGGTCCGGATCCGGTCGGAAGGATCGATGGACAGGAGGTTCTGCACGGCGCGTCCCTTGGACGTGCGGGAGCCCTCCGGCAGTTCGTATACCTTGAGGCGGTAGCACATGCCCTGGTCGGTGAAGAAGAGCATCGTGGAATGCATGTTGGCCACGTAGATGTGCTCGATGAAGTCCTCGTCGCGCGTGGCGCTGGCCTTCTTGCCCACACCGCCGCGGGCCTGCGTACGGAACTCGGTGAGCGCCGTGCGCTTGATGTAGCCGAGGTGGGAGATCGTGATGACGACATCCTCGTCGGCGTAGAAATCTTCGGGGTTGAACTCGTCGTCGGAGAGGGTGATCTCCGTGCGGCGGGGATCGCCGTAACGTTCCTTGAGCTCGCGGGTCTCGTCCTTGACGATGCCCAGCTGGAGCTCGACGCTGGCGAGCACGTCCTGGCAGTGGGCGATGAACTTCTCGAGGTCGTCGTATTCCGCCTGCAGGCGGTCCTTCTCCAGTCCGGTGAGCTGGCGCAGGCGCATCTCCACGATGGCCGCGGCCTGGATCTCGTCGAAGTCGAAGGTGGCCATCAGCGTGGCCTTGGCGTCGTCGACGCTGCGGGAAGCGCGGATGATGGCGATGATCTCGTCGATCACGTCGATCGCACGCAGCAGGCCTTCGAGGATGTGGGCGCGCTTGAGGGCCTTTTCGAGGTCATAGCGCGTGCGGCGCACCACCACCTCGTGGCGGAAGTCCACGAAGGTCGCGAGCATGTCCTTGAGGGACATCGTGCGCGGGCGGCCGCCCACCAGGGCGACATTGTTGATGGAGAAGCTGCTCTGCAGCGCCGTGTATTTGAAGAGGGTGTTGAGCACCACGTTGGCGTTCGCCTCCTTCTTGACGACGAATTCGATGCGGATGCCCTCGCGGTTGGTCAGCTCGCGGATGTCCGCGATGCCCTCGATCTTCTTGTCATGCACCATCTCGCTGATGCGGGACAGCATGTCGGCCTTGTTGACCATGTACGGAACCTCGGTCACGACGATGGTCTCGCGGCCGTTGTCCCCCTCCTCGATCTCGGTCTTGGCGCGGATCACCACGCGGCCGCGGCCGGTGGTGTACGCGTCCACGATGCCCTGGCGGCCCATGATGATGCCGCCGGTCGGGAAGTCCGGGCCCTGGATGTACTGCATCAGCTCTTCGACCGTGATGTCGGGGTTGTCGATATAGGCGCAGATCGCATCGCACACCTCGCCGAGGTTGTGCGGCGCCATGTTCGTGGCCATGCCGACGGCGATGCCGGCGGAGCCGTTGAGCAGCAGGAGCGGCAGCTTGGTCGGAAGCACGGTCGGCTCCTGGAGGGAGTCGTCGAAGTTGAGCGTCATGTCCACCGTGTCCTTGTCAAGGTCCGCGAGGACATCCTCCGTCATCTTCTCGAGCTTGGCCTCCGTGTATCGCATGGCGGCCACGGGGTCGCCGTCCATCGAGCCGAAATTGCCCTGGCCGAAGACCAGCGGATAGCGCTGGTTCCACGGCTGGGCCAGGCGCGCCATCGCGTCATAGACGCTGGAGTCGCCGTGGGGGTGGAATTTGCCGAGCACCTCGCCCACGATACGGGCGGACTTCTTGGTCTGGCCGCCGTAGTTCAGCCCCAGGCCGTCCATCCCGAAGAGCACGCGGCGCTGGACCGGCTTCAGTCCGTCCCGCGCGTCCGGCAGGGCGCGCGATACGATCACGGACATCGAATAGTCGATGTACGCCGTGCGCATCTCATGGTCGATTTCGACCGGTTCTATGATTCCCGTCACTTCTTCCTGGATTTCTTCAGGATTCTTTTCCTCAATTGCCATAAAAAACACTATAGTTCCAAACATGCAAATTTAGCAAAAAAATCCGATAAAATTCTTATTTTTGCCCATATAATTTCAGTATGGAAATCAAGTTCTCCCAAGAGCTTCTCACCATCCTCAATTATGCCCGGGATGAGGCCATGCGCACCGGCCATTATGGCATCGGGGCGGACCACCTCGTGCTCGGACTGCTGCGGCACCGCGACAACGACGCCTGCCGCGCCCTGGCCGCCTGCGGCGTCGATCCGGACGCCCTCAAGGAGGCCCTCGACGCCTGCGTCTTCTCGGACCGCGCCGTCCCCTGGCAGGACCAGGCCCTCGTGCGCCCTACGCGCGGCGCCGCCGCCTTGCTGAGCGCCGCCGCCTACGAGGCGCTCAAGCACGGGCAGACGCGCATCCTCTCCTCCCACTTCCTGCTGGCCCTGATCCGCGCCGACCGCCCCGCCTCGGCGGAGCTGCTCCGCGCGCAAGGGCTTGACTATGACCGCCTTTACGCGCTGATGCGCGAACACCGTTTCGTCCTGCCCCGCCAGGAGACTCCGCTCCCCCGGATGGAGGACCTCCTCGGTCCGCTCGGGGAGCAGCTCACCCGCCTGTACGGCGACGCGCAGGCACCAACCCAATTGTACAGCTGATGAAAAAACACCTCTTCCTCCTGCTGGCCCTGTTCGCCTGCTGCACCGCACTGGCGCAGGAGCGCCCCGTCGATACCGACGCGCAGGCCGCCCCCGATCCCGACCGCACCATCCTGTTCGCGCAGCGCGACACCTGCGAGCTGCTGCTGGACTTCTACGCCGCCGCGCCGGACGCCGGCCCCGCCGCCGGCAGGCCCCGCAAGCCGCTCATCATCCACGTCTTCGGCGGTGCCTTCATCATGGGGCAGCGCGACAACCCCGGCGACCGCATCTGGTACCGCCAGCTCGCCGACGCGGGCTACAACGTCGCGGCCATCGACTACCGGCTCGGCATGAAGGGCGTCCAGGCCAAGTCGGGCACGGCCTTCCTGAGGGCGCTTCGCAGCGCCATCCAGGTCGCCGTGGACGACCTGTACAGCGCGACCGCCTACCTGGTGAACAACGCCGCTTCGCTGGGCATCGACACCGACAGGATCATCGTCAGCGGCTCCTCCGCCGGCGCCATGACCGCCATGCAGGCGGAATGGGAGATCTGCAACGGCATGCCGGAAGCGCAGGTACTGCCGGAGGGCTTCAACTACGCCGGCATCATGTCTTTCGCCGGCGCGGTCTTCTCCATGAAGGGCGCCATCCGCTTCCCGCAGGCGCCCTGCCCGGTGCTGCTCTTCCACGGCACGGCCGACCGCGTCGTCCCGTACAAGAAGATTTCCGTGTTCGGCATGGAGTTCGCCGGCGGTGACGCCCTTGCGAAGAAGCTCGCCAGGATCGACGCGAACTACCAGATCTACCGCTTCGACGGCATCGGTCACGAAGTCGCCGCGTCGATGCGGCGCAACGTCCCCGAGGAACTCCGCTTCCTGGAGGAAAACGTGATCAAGGGCCTCCACCGCACGGTGGACGCCCTCGTCAGCGATCCGGGCCTGCCGGACTACGGCTGGTCAAAGATGACCGCCCGGGATCTCTATTAGAAAATCAGGCCCCAGAGCCACTTCACCAGCTCCACGAGCAGGGCGGCGATCAGCACCACCGCCAGCAGGACGAAGCGGAGCACGCGCCAAATGGCATATCCCACCCAGGTCGTCACGATGGACACGCCCAGGTAGTTCAGGCCCAGCATCACGGCCAGGATCCCGACGGCGACCAGCAGGTACAGCCCCATGCCGGCCAGGATGAATCCGAACACGGACACGTGGCGGTCCCGGCCATGGTTGATCCCGTTCAGGCCGATTTTTGCGATCAGCAGCAGAAGCAGGAAGATGACGCACTGGATGGCCGGCACCCAGTTGTACGGCCCCCACAGCGGATCGTTGGTGAAGTGGGCGTAGCGCAGGACGGGGTTCAGGCTGTCGTAGAAGTTGTACAGGAAAGGTGTCACGAACAGCGCGATCAGCCAGAACATCAGGTCGGTGCCCAGCTTGTACATCGTGTTGAGATGCTTCTCCACCAGCTCCCTCAGCCTCGAGACCCTGGCGCGGTTGTCATACACGTCCAGGCTTTCCGCCTGGTCGACGAACTTGCGGGCCTTGAGCGTGCCCGTGCCGCCGAGATGCTTGTCCGCCTCCTCCAGGACTTCGTCGCTGAATTCGGAGATCGGCGAGACGCCGGCGTAGAAGTGGTCGTCCGAGATGACGCCGTCGTAGTGCTTCCCGCCGTAGGTGTATTCCACCCACCAGGCGTCTATGCGGAAGATGGTCGCCTGCTGGAACAGGATGCGGGTGCTTCTCGAGCTTTCGCCCTCGTGCTTCGCGATGAATTTGTTCAGCTCCGCAGCCATCCCGCTCTCGCCGCTGAAGAAACCGGGCTCCAGCCGCGCCGCCGTCCGGTCGAGCACGGTGTGTCCCCGGTAGGTATTCTGCTCGTAGATCTCCGCGACGTCGCGGACGCGGGGATCGAAGAAGTAGGATTTGTCGCGGGTGTTGTAGAGCTTCTGGTTCACATAGAAGGCGTGGACGAGCCGGCCGTGGCCCATGCAGGTGTCGCAGGTGACCTTCTTATTGCCGTTGCACTGCGAGCACGTCACCCGACCGTTGTCGCAGGCGGTACAGGTCCTTTTGCCGGTGCCGTCGCAGGCATTGCAATCGTTCTTGCCGCGCCCGTTACAGGAGGAACAGGAGACCGTCGTGTAAATGGTCCTGTATCCATACGTGGGCGATGACTTCTTGGTCCCGTCCCAGTTGGTATCGCTCAGGATGTATCTTTCCTCGCGGGACTTCTGGATCGTGCCGCTGCCGTGGCAGGCGGTGCATTGGTTGCTGCCGCGGCCGCCGCAGACATTGCACGGAGTGGAGCCGCTGCCGCCACATTTGGGGCACGCGACGGTGCCCTTTCCCCCGCAGGTGGGGCAGGTCACGGTCCCCGTGCCGGAGCATTTGATGCAGTCCCTCACGACCTGCGATCCCTCCACTTCGTCGGCGCACTGCGCCTCGACGAAGCGGTCCGTGGTGCGGAGTTCGAAGGACCACGGATCCACTTCAGCCATGTTGAAGACCGACCGGGCGGGAAGGGCCGTATTCTTATAGGGATAAGATCCGCTGCCGACGTACCTGTAGTCGTACTGCGTCCGCAGCGACACGATGTAGATGGGGCAGAGCTCGTAGGTGTCCAGCTTGATGTCGTCGCCGTAATTGGCGAACGGGTGCCCCTTGGAAGAGGCCGCGTAGGCGTTGATGTACTTTCTCACCCGCGCCTCGGCCGCCCGGTCGATGGCAAGGACCTGCCTTCTGATGAAATTTTCGTCCATGGGGCTAGTCGTTTTTGGGTGAGACGAAGAACGCCCGGATCACCCGGACTACGAAAATGACGACGAAGAGCCCCAGCACGAGCATGAAGTAGAGGGTCAGGGGCGGGCTGTAGGTGTCTGTCGGCAGGTTCTGCCGCGTAATGATCATCCGGTCCAGGACGCTGATCCGGACGGTGGAGAGCGCGGCGGAGTCCGCCTTGTCGGCGGCGGCCTGCGCCTCGTCCTCCTTCATCTTTTCGTTCTTGCGGAGCTTGGCGGCGTATTTCTTGCGCGCCGCCGCGTCATAGGATTCAGCGAATCCGGCCTTAAAGTCGGACAGGTACTGGCCGATGGCGATCCGCTCGAAGGGGGACATAACCTCCTTGAGCGCCCCCGAGCTGAACAGGGAATCGATGGGGACCTCCGGATGGCGGGTCCGCAGGGCCTCCTGCTGCTCCGGGTCCGTGATCTTCTCCCGCTTGGGTTTGTCGGACTTCATGCAGGAGGAGCAGACGCACAGCGCCGCCAGCAGGATCGGGAGGACATGGCAAAAGCGTTTCAACATGCGTAATAAATGATATGACACGCAAATATATATAAACGCGTCGGTTCTTCCAACGCCGGCGCGGACTTTCTTCCGGCCCCCGGGCTCTGTCTTTGACTCCGCTGCCCGCTCCGAGAGAAATCCACCGAATCGGCTTCCCGGGCCCTTCCAGTTGTACTTCTCCCGAGCGGAAGTGCCCTGGAAGCCCGTTTGATCAAAGAGAAATCCAGCCAGAAGGCCGTTGGCGGCACTTTGGCTGGATTTCTCTTTTTATGGTCCGTAGGGCCAACGCCTGTTTAGACTTTCCTGAAGGCCAGGCAGGCATTATGCCCGCCGAAGCCGAAGGAGTCGGACAGGCCCAGGTTGACGTCGGCCTTGACAGCGACGTTGGGCGTGTAGTCCAGGTCGCACTCCGGGTCCGGGGTGTCGAGGTGGGCCGTCGGGGGGATGATGCCCTCCTGCAGGGCCAGGACCGTGGCGATGGCCTCGACGGCGCCCGTAGCGCCGAACATGTGGCCGTGCATGGACTTGGTGCTGCTGATGTGGCACTTGTAGGCGAAGTCGCCCATGGCCACTTTGTAGGCCAGCGTCTCGGCCACGTCGTTGAGGTGCGTGCCCGTGCCGTGGGCGTTGATGTAGACGTTGTCCTTGTCCGGATCGAAGCCGGACTGCTCCAGGGCGAGCTTGATGCACGCGGCCTGCGTGGTTCCGTCCGGGCGCGGGGCCGTGGCGTGGTAGGCGTCGCAGGTGCTGCCGTAGCCCGTGACTTCGGCGTAGATGTGCGCGCCGCGCGCCTTGGCATGCTCCATCTCCTCGAGGATCACGACGGCGGAACCGTCGGCCATGACGAAGCCGCCGCGGTTGGCGTTGAAGGGCAGGGAGGCGTACTGCGGATCCTCGGCGCGGGTGAGCGCCTTGGCGTTGGCGAAGCCGGCGATGCCGAGCGGGATGGTGCAATGGTCGGAGCCGCCCGCGATGATCGCGTCAGCGTAGCCGTGGCGGATGGCGCGGAAGGCTTCGCCGAGGCAGTGCGTGGAGGTGGCGCAGGCCGTCACGATGTCGATGCAGGAGGCCTGGGCGCCGTATTTGATGGCGATCTGGCCGCCGGCCATGTCGCTGATCATCGTGGGGACGAAGTTCGGGGAGACCCACTGTCCGGTGGAGTCCTCGAGGAACTTCATCAGCTCGCGCTGGATGGTCGTGAAGCCGCCGATGCCGGAGCCTACGTACGTGCCGAGCCGGGCCGGATCGATGTTCTCGCCGGACACCAGGCCGGAATCCCGCATCGCCTGGAAGGCGGACGCCATGGCGAAAATGGTGAACGGATCCTGCTTGCGGATGAACGGCATGTCCATGCCGTACTCCTCGGGATTGAAGTCCCGGATCATGCCGCCGATCTTGACGGCGAGCCCCTCCGTGGGGAACTCGGTAATGTAATCGATGCCGCACACGCCGTTGATCAGGTTGTCCCAGAATGTCTTGACATCGTTGCCGATGCAGGAGAGAACGCCGAGGCCGGTCACAACTACTCTTCTGTCCATAAGTTTCTAATTTTCTCGGCGCAAAGGTAGCAAATAATTCTTATATTTGTATTTCTAACGATCAGACGTAATGCCAGCCCTTGGAGACCAGCTTCCCCGTTACCTGCTCGACAGACAGCAGATCTGGACGACCGTGGTGTACACGGCCCTGTTCTCCCTCGTGTTCATCCTGGTCAGCATCCCGTTCTCGGTCAACGCCTGGTTCGCCCTCGGCGCCAGCCGGGCCTTCTTCTACACCGTCGCCTTCATCGTGGTCGCGGCCCTGCTCGTGATCGCGAGCCGCGCGCTGATGTACCGCTGCCGCACGCTGAAGAGCTTCACCCTGCTGGGCTACGTGTGCTGGATCATCCTCGAGGTCGTGGCCGTGGCCCTGCTGTACACCCTCTTCACCTACGAGGGCATCAAGACCGGGATCATCGCCCCCGGCGGGCGCGATCCCGGGATGGTCTTCCTCAGCGCGCTGGTCTATGCGGCCGTGTGCCTGTGCGTGCCCTTCGCCCTGTGCTCCCTGCAGGCCGCCATCCGCGACAAGGACAACACCATCCGGCTGATGAACTACGGCAACGTGGTCAGCGACAAGCCGGCCGTCCCCTACACGGACAACCGGATCACCCTGTTCGACAACAACGGCGTGCTCAAGTTCTCCATCAGCTCGGACAACCTCTACTTCATCGAATCGGACGACAACTACATCAAGGCGTGGTACATGGACAGCGCCGGGGAGATGAAGCAGTACATGCTGCGCTGCCGCCTCAAGACGGTGGAGGACAGCTTCGCGGACAGCGAGCTGGTCCGCTGCCACCGCAAGTACATCGTCAACATCCGCAAGATCTCCATCCTCAAATCCGAGAAGGAGGGCTACAAGATCGATTTCGACATCGACTCGATCGACCCCATCCCCATTTCCAAGACTTACGAGCAGGCCGTGCTGGCCCGCTTCAATTCGCGATAGATTATGTGGCAAAGAATCCAAACCCTGTATCTGTTCCTGGCGACGGGACTCGTCGTCTCCCTGTTTTTCTGCACGAAGGCCGGGGACGTCCCCTACACGGACTACTGGCCGTACCTGGTGCTGCTGATCGTCACCGGCTTCCTCCAGGTGATGGCGCTGACCACCTATAAGCACCGCGTCTTCCAGATGCGCACCGCCGTCCTGTCAGCCATCATCCTGGTCGGCCTGCAGGGCTGGCTGGTGTACGACTTCATCTCCACCCACAACGATCCGGTCTTCCACATCAGCGCGGTCTTCCCCATCGTCGCCGTGATCCTGGATTTCCTCGCTGCCCGGAGCATCCTGGCGGACGAACTGCTGGTGCGCAGCGCCGACCGCCTGCGCTCCGCCAAGCGCAAGAAATAACACGTCAAAATCACATAATTATGAGAATCCCCGAATCTGAACTCATCATCAACGGCGACGGCTCCGCGTTCCACATCCACATCCGCCCGGAGCAGCTCGCCGACAGCGTGATCCTCGTGGGCGATCCCGGCCGTGTCGCCATGGTCAAGTCCTACTTCGCCTCCGTCGAGGCGGAAGGCGCCTCGCGCGAATTCTGCTGGGCGACCGGCACCTACAACGGCAAGCGCATCACCGTCCTGTCCACCGGCATCGGCACGGACAACATCGACATCGTGATGACCGAGCTCGACGCCCTCGCGAACATCGACTTCGAGACCCGCGAGGTGAAGCCCGAACACCGCGCGCTCGATATCCTCCGGATCGGCACCTGCGGCGCCATCCAGCCGGAGATCCCGCTCGGCGCCTTCATCTTCTCGCACATCTCCGTCGGCTGCGACGGCCTGCTCAACTGGTACGACAACCGCGACAGCATCGCCTTGCTTGACTTCGAAGAGGCCTTCAAGGAGCATGTCCACTGGGACAGGCACCTGCCCGACCCGTATTTCGTGCGCGCCAGCCAGCGGATCATCGACCGCTTCGCCGACTGCTCCGTCAAGGGCATGACCATCTCCGCCTCCGGCTTCTACGGCCCGCAGGGTCGCGTCGTGCGCCAGGGCCTGGCGATGCCGAACATGCTCGAGGACTTCGAGAGCTTCGAATTCAAGGGCTACAAGATCACCAACTTCGAGATGGAAGGCTCGGCCCTCGCCGGCATGGCCGCCAAGCTCGGCCACAACGCCGGCACGGTCTGCTGCGCCATCGCGCACCGCTACCTCAAGGACGCCAACACCGACTACAAGCCCCGCGTCGCGGAGCTCGTGCAGCTGGCGCTGGACAGGATGACGGCGTAGTACGGAGATCTTCCTCAGAGAAATCCAGCCAGACGGCCCTGTAAAGCCGCCTGGCTGGATTTCTCTTTGGTAAAACTGCCTCCCGGGGTGGTTTGGTCCGGGAGAAGTGCAGCTGCAATGGCGCCGGAGGACGATTCCGTGGATTTCTCCCGGCGACGGGAGTTCGGCAAAGACCTAGAACTTATCGAAGAAATAAAGGCAGCGGTTGATCTGTTTCCTAGAGATTTTGTGATCGTAATATAACTCGCGGGCAATGCGATCTTTCTGGGATTCGGACAATTGGTACACGGATGACTTATGGTAGCGGGGCACATACTGTCCGTCGATCAAGGCACACACATCCAGATCGGAGCAGGCACCTGTCCGGGCGTTTCTTCCGCTCTCATTGGCCAGCATTCTGGACACCTCTTCCGCGCCGTACAACGGCTCCATCCTGCCCAGGCTGATCCGTTCCCCCGCACCCGCATCTTCATCTTGGATTTTCAACCAATCTTCACGACTCAGTCTGTTCATGTCGAAAAGGAAGTTCCTCGGAGTGACGAAATAGGCCTCCGCCTGACGGATCTGTTCTACGGAACTGCGCGTGAACAATCCGGAGGAATCCATCACATAATTGTCCGGAAACTCCGCCCTGCGCGGCAGATAGGATTGGATCAGCGCCCGGTCGGTAATCAAGCCAGTCGGCTCCGGCCAGCAGAATTCTTTCGCAAATAGTTCGTGTACGCTGCTGTGGACCGTTCCGAAAGGGGTCGTCGCCTGCCCATGGTGCAGGGGATTTCTCAGTATATACGAAAACGCGATTTCGATATGCCGGAAACCCTCCAGTCGGAGTTGAAAGAATCCCGGATCCCCAACGGGGCCGATTCGTGAATATTCGCGATTGAAATAACGGGTGTAGGCACACCGAACAGAACGCACCCAGGGACCGGGTGTTTCACAAAACACACCGGAATGCTGGTGGGTTGACATCGTGGCATCGACCAGGATGTCGGTGTCAGTGCTGTATGCTGCAAGCGCCATGCAATTGAAGAGAATTCCCATGTCCCTTTCTTTTCGGAAGGGAGCCTCGTTGTGTGAGGTAAAACAGACGTGATAGAAGTTTTTCATGCGATGAGTCTTTTGGGCGCAAGATAGAAAAAAGTCTGGAATAAGGAATCTAAACGTTTATTTGACAATCGGTTGATAATCAAGCGATTTCAAAAGACAACCTCGCGCATCCTACTTTGCAGCACCTTGGCAGCCAGACATATGCAACAAGAACCGTTTGGAAAACAGTTTTTTTAGTTCGCAAAAGAGAAATCCAGCCAATTGGCTCTGCAAAGCCGTCTGGCTGGATTTCTCTTTGGTAAAACTGCCTCCCGGGGTGGTTTGGTCCGGGAGAAGTACAGTTGCAATGGCGCCGAAGACCGATTCCGTGGATTTCTCCCGGCGGCGGGACGCAATCAGTCCCCGGCCTCTTTGAGGCGCTCGGCGTTCTCTGCGATCTGCAGCTGGTCGATGCACTCCTGGATGTCTCCGTCCATGAAGACGGGGAGGTTGTACATGCTCCAGTTGATGCGGTGGTCCGTGACGCGGCCCTGGGGATAGTTGTAGGTGCGGATCTTGGCGGAACGGTCGCCCGTGGAGACCATGGTCTTGCGCTTGGCGGCGATGCCGTCCAGGTATTTCTGGTGCTCCAGGTTGTACAGGCGGGTCCGGAGCTCCTCGAAGGCGCGGTCCTTGTTCTTCAGCTGGGAGCGCTCCTCCTGGCACTGGACCACCAGGCCGGTGGGGATGTGGGTGAGGCGCACGGCGGAATAGGTCGTGTTGACGCCCTGGCCGCCCGGGCCGGAGGCGCAGAACAGGTCCAGCCGGATGTCGTCCCAGCTCAGGTCCACGTCGAATTCGCCCGCCTCGGGGAACACGGCCACCGATGCGGCCGAAGTCTGGATGCGGCCCTGGGTCTCGGTCTGGGGCACGCGCTGGACGCGGTGCACGCCGGATTCGTATTTCATCACGCCATAGACGCCGTCGTTGCCGGAAAGCTTGAAGACGATCTGCTTGAAGCCGCCGGAAGTGCCGGGCGCCTGGTCGGTGACCTCGAGCTTCCAGCCGCGGCGCTCCGCGAAATGCTGGTACATGCGGAAGAGGTCGCCGGCGAAGATCGCCGCCTCGTCGCCGCCGGTGCCGCCGCGGATCTCGACCATGGCGTTCTTGCCGTCGTCCGGGTCGGCCGGGATGAGCAGGAGCTTGATCTGCTGCTCCATCTCGGGGATTTTCGGCTCCAGCTCCGCGATCTCCATGCGGGCCATTTCGCGCAGCTCCTCGTCCTTCTCGTTGACGAGGATATCCTTGGCAGCGGCGAGGTCCTCCACCATCTTCTCGTACGCCTTGCCGGTCTTGATGATCGGCTCCAGCTCCTTGTAGTCCTTGTTGAGCTGGACGTATTTCTTCATGTCCGCCATCGCCTCGGGGCTGGAAAGCTGCTCCTGGAGCGATGCGAACTTCCCTTCGAGGGAAAGGACCTTGTCGAGTAAGCTATTGTTGTCTGCCATGGATTCAGATCTTCTTTAGGTAGCAGCGGCGGCGCATGAACGGCTCGTGCTCGTAGCTGTTCCAGATGTTGACCGCGCTGTTGGATTCTATCTGGGGATTGGAGATGGCCCAGCGGTTGCCGATCTTGAGGGCCTTGTCCGCCATCGCCTCGTAGTACACCGAGGAGACGCCCTTGTTCTGCCACTCGGGCGCAGCGCCGTTGACCATCAGGTCCGTGGTCTCGTAGTTGTGCAGGGCGCGGAAGAGGTGCCACCACCCGAAGGGGAAGAGGCGGCCCTTCGCCTTCTGCAGGGCCTCGGAGATGGTCGGGAAAGAGATGCCGAAGGCCACGATCTCATCGTGCTCGTCGAGCAGGATGCAGCTCGCCTTGTCGGAGATGTAGGGCATCACGGAAGCGGCCTCCTCATCGATCTCCTTCTCCGTCAGGGGGATGTAGTTCATCACCGTCTCGGAGAAGCTTTCGTTGTAGACCTTGAAGAATTTGCGGACCAGCTCCTTGTCCCGCTTGAGCTTGTTGAGGCTGCCGAAATGGAGGTTGTAGCGCTCCTGCACCAGCTTGGACACGCGGCGGGCCTTGTCGGGCACGCCGTGGTTCGCGACCATCTTGTACTGCAGCCAGTCGCACTCCTTCCCGAATCCCAGCTCCTCCATGAAATCGTTGTAGTAGGGGAAGTTGTACAGGCAGTTGAAGGGCGGGATGTTCTCGTAGCCCTCCACGAGCATGCCCTGCTTGCCGAAGGTGTTGTAGTAGAGCGGGCCGTGGATCTCGTCCATCCCCTGCTCCCGGGCCCAGGCCTCGGCGGTGCCGACCAGCAGGCGGGCCACCTCGATGTCCCGGATGCAGTCGAACCAGCCGAAACGCGCCCGCTTCTTGCCGTAGCGTTCGTTGTAGCGCGGGTTGACCATGCCGCAGATGCGGCCGACCACCCGGTCGCCGTCCAGCACCATCCACAGCTTGTGGGTGCAGTACTCCAGCGGCGCGGCCTTGGTCAGCGACTTGACCTGGTCGCTGTGCAGGGCGGGGACATACTGGGGACAATCCTTGTACAGCTCATCCGGAAACTGGATGAACTGCATCAGGTCCTTGTGTCCCTGGACTTCTTTTATCTTGTATTCAGGCATCTTGATACAAATCGGTACAGACAACAAAGATAGGAAATTCCCGCTCAAATCAAAAATCGAACTCCACCGTGTCGAACACGTCCAGCAGCGTCGTCAGGGTCTCTTCGTCCTGCGCCTCGGCCTGCATCATGGCGCGGCCCTTGCCGTAGCCCTTGACGGCGAAAGCGCCCTCGACGTAGCGGTCGTCCGCCAGGCGGGTGCCCATGTAGCGGATGTACAGGCCGTAGTCGGAGGCCATGTTGTACCAGGGGGAGAAACGGCCGTCCAGGCCGAAGTCTTCATCTTCCTCCAGCTCGTCCATCATGGGATCGAGCGCATCCTGGAGCGCCTCCTCCCAGGCGTCGCTGCCGGTGTCGAGTTCGCGGTCCGCGATCTCGAAGCGGATCCGGGCGAAAGCTTCCCCCGCTTCCTCCCAGGTCGGCTTCAGGCGGAAGACTTTCTCCGTCGCCGACTCGTGGACGACCTCGCAGCCGTACTCCGTAAAGTCGTACAGCAGGGTGATCCGGCTGTCGAGGTCCACGGCGTCCCAGACGTAGTCGCCGTAGAAATCGTCATCTCCGTAGAACTCCGTCTCGTCGGCGGGCTCCGCAGGCTCACCCTTCGTGCCGGACTGGTTCCGGGTGAAATTGCAGCCGCAAAGCAAGGCGGCCGCCGCAACCATGAGCAATATCCTTTTCTTCATTTTCTTTCTTATTCTGTTTTCAATCCCCGCCGTCCGGCGCTTAAATGCTGAAATTGTGATAATGCGGGCCGAAGCGCTCGAAGGCCTGGCGGTCGAGCATCTCCCGGTCGTCCGGGTGGGCGATGCTGATCATCAGCTTGGCGCGCTCCTGCAGGCTCTTGCCGTACAGGTCCACGGCGCCGTATTCGGTCACGATCCAGTGCGCGTCCGCGCGGGGCGTGACCACGCCGGCGCCCGGATTGAGCTGGGCGACGATCTTGTTGTGGCCCTTGAGGGTCCGGGAAGCGAAGGCCGTGATGCTCTTGCCGCCCTCGGACATGGTGGCGCCCTTGACGAACTCGACCTGGCCGCCGGTGCCGCTGAAGATGCGCGTACCGATGGAGTCGGCGCTGATCTGCCCCGTGAAGTCCACTTCCGTGGCGGAATTGATGGCCTTCATGTGCGGATTCTGGCGGATCACCCAGGGGTCGTTGACGTACTTGATGTCGCGCATCAGCACGTCCGGGTTGTGGTCGATGAAGGAGTAGACCTCCTGCGAGCCGAGCAGGAAGGAGGCCACCACCTTGCCGGTGTCGATCCGCTTGTTGGTGCCGTCGATCACCCCCGCCTTGATCAGGCGGAGCAGGCCGTCGGCGAACATCTCCGTGTGCAGGCCGAGGTGCTTGTGGCCGCCGAGCTGCGCAGCGAGGGCGTTCGGCAGGGCGCCGATGCCCATCTGGATGCAGTCGCCGTCCTCCACGAGGGCCGCGCAGTTCTTGCCGATGAGCACCTCCGTGTGCGTGGGCTCGGCGAAGGCGGCCGTCACGAGCGGCTCGTCGTCCTGCACGAGGTAGTCGAACTGGTCCAGCGAGACCAGGTCGCCGTACGCGAAGGGGACGTTGGGGTTCACCACGCCGATCACGACCTTCGCGCTCTCGATGGCCGCCACGGAGCAGTCCACCGAGGTGCCGAGGCTCACGCGCCCCTGCTCGTCCGGCAGGGAGACGTTGACCAGGGCGGCGCCGAGGGGAATGAAGCCTTCGCGGTAGAGTTTCTGGCTCTCGCCCAGGTGCACCGGGAGGTAGTCGGCATACCCGGCGTTGACGTTCGCGCGGACGTTGGGCCCCACGAAGAAGCCCTGCTCGAAGAAGAGCCCCTCGTAGCGCGGCTCGCTGTAGGGGGCGGGCCCTTCCGTATGGAAATGGTGGAAGTGCAGGTCGCACACATCCCCGGCGTCCGCCCGGCGGCACAGGGCGCGGATCAGGCAGTGCGGCACGCTGGCGACGCTGCTCAGGTGGACATGGCAATGGGAGGGAATGTGGCTGACCGCCTCGTCGGCGGAAACGTATCGGATCGGCTTCATCTCGACAATAATTGTTATTTTTGTGGACGCAAATTTAGGAATTATTTCGATGCATACCAAAGAAGAAAAAACGGCCGCCTTCGGCCGCCTGCTCGACACCATGGACGAACTCCGGGAGAAGTGCCCGTGGAACGCCGCCCAGACCATGGAGACCATCCGTCCGATGACCGAAGAAGAGGTCTACGAGCTGAGCGACACCATCCTGAAGGGCGACCGCACCGGCACGGCGAAGGAGATCGGCGACTTGCTCTACCACCTCGTTTTCTATGCCCGCATCGCCCAGGAGGAAGGCTCGTTCGACATCGCCGACAGCCTGGACAAGGTGGTGGACAAGATGGTCTTCCGGCATCCGCACGTGTTCGGCCCCCAGGCCGGCACCCCCACCACGGCCAAGGAGATCGCCGACACCTGGGAGCTCGTCAAGGCGAAGGAGAAAGACGGCAACAAGACCGTCCTGTCCGGCATCCCGGACGCGATGCCCGCCGTGCTCAAGGCCCTGTCGATGCAGGAGAAGGCCCGCGGCTGCGGCTTCGACTGGGAGCGGCCCGAGGATGTCTGGGACAAGGTCCGCGAGGAGCTGGAAGAGGCCCGCGAGGCCTGCGGGGAGCGGGATCCGCGCCATATGGAAGAGGAGTTCGGCGACCTGCTTTTCGCCGTCATCAATGCGGCGCGCCTGTATGAGGTCGATCCGGAAGCGGCCCTGGGCAAGAGCTGCTCCAAGTTCCGCCGCCGTTTCGGTTATCTCGAGGAGCAGACCCTGAGGAAGGGCCGCAAGCTCACGGACATGACCCTTGCGGAGATGGACGCCATCTGGGACGAGGGAAAAGCCAGAGGATTGTAACCGGCGGGTGCTCCCTAGCGGGCGGCCAGAAATTATTTTTCGTGCAGTTGCTCGAAAAACCAATTTCTGCTCCGCCCTCCACAACGCCAACGCACGCACCCGCCGGACTGCTGCCCGGCAAAGCTAGATTAATCCGGATTTTTTACCGAAGTCGATGATCAGGTCGACGCAGCCGTCGAGGCCGACCAGGGAGGAGTCGAGGCAGAGGTCGTAGTTGGAGGCGACGCCCCAGTCGCCGAGCGTGAAGAAGTTGTAGTAGGCCCGGCGGGCCTTCTCCTTTTTCTGGATGTATTTCTCCGCCTCCCCGTCGCTCATGCCCGTGCGCTCGACGATGCGCCTGACGCGGTCCTCCAGCGGGGCGCAGATGAACACGTCCAGGCACTGCATATCCCGCAGCACATAGTCCGAAGCGCGCCCGAGGAAGATGGCGCTCCCATGCTCCGCGATGTCGCGGATGGCCTGGCTCTGGTACTTGAACAGTTCCGTCTCGTCGATGCCCGACGGGGCGTAGGAGCTGGCGCGGTTCAGGCTGAAGAGGCCGCCGAAGCGGAACAGCCGCCGGCGCTCGTCGCTCTTCTTGAAGAAAGCCGGGCTGAAGCCGCTCTCTTCCGCCGCCTTCTGCAGCAGCTCGTTGTCGTAGACGGGGATGCCGAGGCGTTCGCCCAGGAGTTCGGCGACGCCTTTGCCGCCGGCTCCGAACTGGCGTCCGATGTTGATGAGGACCTTCTTCTCCATATGGGGCTATGATTCGATGGTACTGCCGAGGATTTCCGCGGTCTCGCCGTCCTTGAGCCGGTCGAACTTGCGGAAGAGCCGGACGATCAGGATGACCGAGATGATGACGTTCAACGTGTCGGAAATGGGGAAACTGATCCAGACGCCCGTCTCCTGCAGCCACAGCGGCAGGGTGTAGATCAGCGGGAGCAGGAACAGCAGCTGGCGCGACAGCGACAGGAAGATGGACTTGCGGACCATCCCCAGGCACTGGAAGAAATTGCCCGTGACCATGCCGATGCCCACCAGGGCGAAGCCGGCGTTCATGACGCGCAGCCCGTGCGCGGCCATGTCGATCAGGACGGGATCGTTGGTGAACAGGCTCACCGCCTGTCGCGGGATGAGCTCGGACATCAGGAAACACAGCGTCGTGACGAGCACCTCCCACTTGGCGGTCAGGATGAAGACCTCCTTGACGCGGTGGTACTGCCGGGCGCCGTAATTGTAGCCGGCGATCGGCTGGAGGCCCTGGTTGAAGCCCATGCAGATCATCACGAAGAGCATCGTCAGGCGGTTCACGATGCCGTAGGAGCCGATGGCGAGGTCGCCGCCGTACTTGCCCAGCTGCTGGTTGATGAACAGGGCCACCATCGAGGCCGCCACGTTCATCAGGAAGGGGCCCAGGCCGATGGCCAGCGACTGCTTCGCCACGTGCCTGTCCAGCTGGAACAGCGGACGGGTGAAATGCAGCAGGCGGGACTTGTCCGAGAAGAAGCGGAAGGTGTAGAGCATGGCCATCATCTGGCAGAGGATGGTCGCCAGCGCGGCGCCCTGGATGCCCATCTTCAGCACGAAGATGAAAATCGGGTCGAGGATGGCGTTGGAGATGACCGTGAACAGGGTCAGGTTCATCGCCACCCGGGGGTGTCCGGAAGAGCGGATCAGGCCGTTGAAGCCGAAATACAGATGCGTGAACGCGTTGCCCAGCAGGATGATGAGCATGTAGCTGTGCGCGTACGGCAGGGTATTGTCGCTGGCCCCGAAGAAACGCAGGATCGGATCCAGGAACGTAAGCGTCACCGCCGAGAAGATGATGCTGATAATGACGTTGAGCGTCAGCACGTTGGACAGCACCTTCTGCGCCGCGCCGTAGTTCTTCTGCCCCAGCAGCACGGAGATGAGCGTCATGGCGCCCACGCCGACCAGCGTGCCCATGGCCGCGGACAGGTTCATCAGGGGGAAAGTGACGGCGAGGCCGCTGATGGCGGCCGAGCCGACGCCCGGGATGTGGCCGATGTAGATGCTGTCGACCATGTTGTACAGCGAAGCCGCCGTCTGGGCGATGATGCCCGGGACGGCGTACTGCCGCAGGAGGGGACCGATCTTCTTGGTCCCGAGCTCAAGGGGAGCCGCACCCGACGCTGCCATACGCGTCAGGGTTTATCGACGATCTCCAGGTCGAAATGCAGCGGCGAATAGGCGGGGATGGAACCGCCCGAGCCCCGGTAGGTGTAACCCAGGCCGGAGTAGAACACCGCCGTGCCTTTCTCGTGCGGATGCATCTGGGACAGTGCGAAGAGGAATCCGTCGATCGTGCTGCTCGCAGAACCGAACTTGATCTCCTTGTAGCTGCCCGAGGCGCCGTGCCACTTGATCGCGGTCGGGCCGTAGCTCCGGCCGGTGGAGTAGATGTCGTAGAACGCCGCCGTGTCGCGGACGTTGGTGTCGATGACCTTGCCGTTCAGCAGGCGCAGCACGTAGTTCAGGTAGATGGTCGTGTCCGCGGCGAACGCGTCGCCCTTCGACGGTTCGCGCGTCCGGAAGTAGTAGAAGCCGTATTTGAGCGAATCGCGGACCGACTTGCCGGGGAACTTGGCGGCGACGTAGCGGCCCACCGAGTCCGTCTCCCACTTCTTGATGTCCGGGATGACGTCGACGAGCTTGAACTCGTAGATGGCCGAGGTGCCGGAGACGTTGTCCTGGTATTCCTTGGCGGTCTTGAAGTATTTCGCCGTGCTCAGCAGCCAGCCCGGGATGAGCAGGGTGCGGGTCCCGCCCACGCGCATGTCGGTGAACGCCTCGTCGAATCCCGGCGCCAGGGCGCCCTTTCCGCGCTGCCAGATGACCGGGCCGTAATAATACGTGGGGTCGTAGGTCCCCAGCTGCTTGGCCATCTGCTCGGAATTGGCGTTCTGGACGGAGCCCCCCAGGGTGAGGATCCGATAGTCCACGCGGACGAAGGGATTGCTGTCGGACGTGCCGGCGACGGCCCCGCTGCCCGGGATATCCTCGAGGATATAGGAGCCGAGCTCGGTCTGCCGGGCTCCGGGATGATTGACCTGGACCCAGGCGTCCAGATAACGCTTGTTCGCATCGTTGAGCCCCGTCCGGGCAATCCTGGCGCAGCTGCTGCAGAGGAGCGCAGCCAGCGCAACGTATAGTATGGTCTTCTTCATTCTCATTTACTGTTTCCGCATAAATCGTGCCGCTGCGGCCTCGACATACGCCCCGGCCGCCCCGGGTCCGGCGATGTCTTCCGGGAAGAACAATTTGCCGCCCGCGGCGCATTCATGGCCGCCGCCGTGGAAGGCTTCCGCGGCGAGGCGGTTCGCCGACACGCCCGGCTTGGAGCGGATGGAGACCCGGAAATGCCCCTCCGCTTCGCGCAGGAAGATGCTCATGCGCACCCGGCCGATGCCGAGCGGCAGGTTGACGAAGCCCTCGGTCTCCCCCTCCTGCAGGTCGAAACGCTCCTGGAACGCCCGGTCGAGCACGGCGTATGCCACTCCTTCCGGCAGGATCACCAGGCGCTCCGACAGGAAGGCGCCCTGCGCCCGGAAACGGTTCTCGCGGTAGCTGTAGTACAGCCTGGCCAGGATGGCGTCCCGGTCCACGCCGGCGGCCAGCAGCTCGGAGGCCATCTGCAGGGTGGTCGGGAACACGGAGTTCGCGAAGTTGTTGGTGTCCGTGGTCATCCCGGCCATCAGCGGCGTGAGCACCTCCATCGGCAGCCGGCCGGCGCTGCCGACGCCCGGCAGGGCCAGCAGCACCCGGTAGAGCAGCTCGCTGGCGGAGGAGATCTCCGTCTCGCTGAACACCAGGTCGAAGCTCGCGCGGTCAGGATTCAGGTGATGGTCGATCAGCACCTTGGGCGCGCCGCACGCCTGCAGCGGGCCGGCCAGCGCTTCCGCCCGGGAGAAGCCGTTCATGTCCAGGCAGACCAGCAGGTCGCACGATGCGATCCAGGCCTGCGCAGGCTGCGGATCCGTCGCGACCAGCGTGCAGCCGGGATCCGCCAGGAACGCCAGCGAGTCGGGGGCGGGATCCGGCAGCAGGAGGCGGACCTCCGCCCCGCGGCACAGCCGCAGGTACGCCGCCAGTGCGGTGCCGCTGCCGAGCGCATCCCCGTCGGGATGCGTGTGCACGACGATGCAGACGCGTTTCGCAGCCGCGAAAAACGCCTCCAGGCGCTGGATGTCGGAGGGTGACGGTACGCTCATCTCTTCCAAAAAAACTTCGGCAAATTTAATAAGAATATTGCATTTGATAAATCATTTTCATAACTTTGTGGGACTTTGGATAGGAATATCAAATAAAACTAACCGATACAATGAACAAAGTAGTCAAGATCATCTGCGAAGTCCTCCTGCTCGCCGTCATCGCCGGTCTGGTGTACCTGCTTTACAGCAACATCATGCAGCCGGTCAACTTCAACAAGGAGAAAGCCAGCCGCCAGGCAGTCGCCGTGCAGCGCCTCAAGGACATCCGCACCCTGCAGGTGGCGTACAAGTCCGTCACGGGCAAGTTCAATTCCTCCATCGATTCCCTCAAGCAGTTCTATGAGAACGGCCAGATGGAGATTGTGATGCAGGTCGGCTCCATGGACGACTCCGTCGCCGTGCTGAACACCGAGGCGATCAAGAAGGCGAACCGCAAGCTCAAGCCCGAGCAGCTGACCGCCAAGCTCCAGGAGGCTTATGCCGCCGGACAGAAGGTCGTGTTCTCCACCGCCACCAAGATCCCGGTGCGCGACACCCTGTTCAAGAACCGCCCGGACTTCTGCATCGACTCCCTCAAGTACATCCCGTTCTCCGGCAAGGAGCCCGTCCAGCTGGAAGCCACGACCAAGATGGTCTCCGGCGTGCCCGTGCCCCTCTTCGAGGCCCGCGTTCCCTGGAAGTCCCTCCTCAAGGGCATGAACAACCAGCTCCGCATCAACCTCGACGCCGAGAGCCGTGACCTCAACCGCTACGAAGGTCTGCAGGTCGGTTCCATCACCGCCCCGAACAACAACGCAGGCAACTGGGAGTAGTGTTCACCCTCGTCCCCTCCCAGTTCTTCAACCCTGCGGCAGCGCGTGAAGCGCTCGCTGAAGTGGGTGAGTTGAAGGAGGGTACGGAGGTCGGCTACCTCGACATACCCCATTACGACGCTGTCCTCGTCTATTCGAAAGACGGGGACAGCGTCGTTGATGACACGCCCCCCATCTACACGCTGCTGTCGCGCCTGCCCGACTGCCCGGAGTACAACAAGATCCTCTGCGGCATCCTGGACGAGCGGCTCTACCTGGCCGTGGCCCAGGGCAAGAGCCTGCTGCTCGCCAACAGCTTCCCCGCCCGGGATTTCACCACGGCGGAGTATTTCATCTTCCTGTCGCTGAATTCCCTCCAGCTCAATCCGGAGATCTCCACCATCTGCTGGCTCTCCCAGCTGGACGCGGACGACGAGATGGCCCTGTACCGCTATTTCAAGGCCGTCGAGTACCTATGAGGATCATCGGCGGCCGCCTGAAAGGCAAGACCATCCTGCCCCCGATGGGGTATGGCGCCCGGCCCACCACGGATTTCGCGCGGGAGGGCCTTTTCAATGTCCTGAACAACGAATACGAATTCGAGGACCTGCAGGTGCTCGACCTTTTCGGCGGCACCGGCGCCATCTCCTATGAATTCGCGTCGCGCGGGGCCGCCCGCGTGTATTGTGTGGAGATGAACCGCGACCACGCCGCCTTCATCCGGCGCGAGGCCGCCCGGCTCGGCCTGGACAACGTCACGTCCGTCCATGCCAACGTCTTCGATTTCCTGCCCATCTGCCGGGAGAAGTTCGACATCATCTTCGCCGATCCGCCCTATGCCCTGGAGGGGCTGGGCACCATCCCGGACAAGGTCCTGTCACGGGACCTGCTCCACCCCGGCTGCTATTTCATCCTGGAGCACGGCGACGAGTACAGCTTCGCGGACCATCCGTTTTTCAAGAAGGAAAAGATCTACGGCCGCGTTCATTTTAGTTTTTTCGAAAAATAAATTACGCACCTTTTTTGCAACATTCCGGATTGTTCTACGTTATATAGACAGAGATTATCCAGAATGACAAGGCAAGAGGCAACGGAATTCTACCAGGAGCACCACCGGCGGCTGTACAACATCAGCCTCCGCATCCTCCGGGATCCGGACGAGGCGGAAGAGGTGATGCAGGACACCATCCTGAAATACCTTTCCGCGAAGGGGACATTCTCCTCCCCCGCCCAGGTCTCCGCATGGCTCGCCCGCACCTGCATCCGCGCCTCCATCGACCGGCTGCGCCGGCGTCATCGGAAAGACGCCTTCCTGGAGGACTACGCCAGGGAGCAGGAGCGCCTCGAGCCGGCATTCGCCGGGCCTGCTCCGTCGTTCGCCGGTTCTTCTTCGTCATTCGCCGGCTTGACCGGCGAATCTCCCGGCCTCCCCGGCATCGAGCAGGTCCGCTCTGCGATGGACGCCCTGCCCGAGCCCTACCGGCTGGTCCTGGACCTGGTGCTCATCGAAGGCCTGGATTATCGCGAGATCGCCAGGCTTACCGGCCGCAAGGAAACCACCCTCCGGTCCCTGTATGCCCGGGGCCGGCAGAAACTGATCGACTTATTGAAACAGATATGAAAGATCTGGAAACATACATCCGCAAACACGCGGCGCAGTTCGACACGGCGGAGCCCGCCGCCGGCCACGAGGCGCGATTCCTCGCCCGGCTGGACGTCACGCCGGGGGCTTGCCGTCCTGAGCGCAGCGAAGGATCTTCCATCCGCCGCCCCCGGTATCTCATCCCCCTGTTCGCCCTGGCGGCCCTCGCCGCCGCCCTGCTCGTCTTCCGCCCGGGGCCCTCGCGCCATTTCCTCGGCGTGCCCGACAAGCCCGAGCGGGTGTACCGCTCCTACCTGGCCCAGGTGGAGAAAGCCTACCTCACCTTCCCCTGGGACGAGGGCTGCGACTGGGAGGGCACCCTGGACGAGCTGACCGAAGAAAGTGTCAGCCTGTTCGAGCAGCTCCCGGAGGAGCTCTCCCCGCGCCGGCGGGCCCGCATCCTCAAGGCCTACTACGGCGACATCCTCGACGAAGTCAAACAATTAAAAAACAGATAACGATGAAAAAGCTGATCACCCTTCTCGCCACGGCCGTCCTGGCCGTCCTGCCCGTACTTTCCACCCACGCCGCCCAGCCGGAGAGCCTGGGCGAAGCCCGGCAGACCCAGGAGTACAAAGTCCGCAATTTCGACGGACTGTCGGTTTCCTGGATTTACAAAGTCGAACTCACCCGCGCCAGCCGCTACTCCGTGAGCGTCGACGCCCCGGATTTCATCATCCCCTACCTGCGGGTCGAGGTCCGGGACGGCGTCCTGTGCCTGGATGTCCGCGAACTGCCGCGCGACATCAAGCGCAAGATCGAGAACGGGCGCAACGAGGTCCGCGCCGCCGTGTCGATGCCCGAGCTGCTCTCGCTCCAGATGTCCGGTGCGGCCAGCCTGTCCACCCGGGACGAGTTCCAGCACAAGAACAACAGTTTCGACCTGCGGCTCAGCGGGGCTTCTTCGGCGCGCGGACTTTCCGTCCGCGCGACCGAGGCTGACATCGATTGCAGCGGTGCGTCCAAATTTGACCTGAAGGGAGACTTCGACCGGGTGGATCTTATCCTGTCCGGCGCGGCCAACGGCAGCCTGGACGCCTCCCCGAAGGGAGCGGACCTGAAGTTGTCCGGCAGCGCCAAACTCAACTGGAAAGGCAAGGCCGGCAAGGTCGACGTCATCGCCTCCGGCGCCGCCAACCTTCAGTTCGAGGGCGCCGCCACGAATCTGAGCGTCAACGGCTCCGGCGCCGCCAAGATCAACGCCGCCCTGGCCCCGGCACGCACGGCCGGCGTCGTGCTCTCCGGCGCCGCCAAATGCGACGTCGACGTGCTGGACGCCCTCGACGCCAACCTCTCCGGCGCCGCCTCCTGCCGCTACCACGCCACCGACGCCGTGCGCGTCACCACGCACGCCGTCTCCCGCGGCGCCTCGCTGACCAGATATTGATATTAAGGGGGCTCCGCCCCCTGTGACCCCTGGCGGCCATAACCCCCTTTCCGTATTTGCCCTTCGGCCAAATACCCGGGGTCGGCCGGTCGGCTGATGCCGACTTCGCTTCGCTCGAAAGCCATCGTACCTCTTGCCGGAAGCGGCACCATTGCCAGTGCGCCGGCCGGCGCGGGACTATAGCTACACCGACAATCATCGTTCGTCATTCGACGGCTCCGCCCGGCCATCTCCGACAGGTCTCCAGCAAATCGCCATTCTACGCGTTCTGTGTGGCGACCTGTCGGGGTTTTGGGCCGTTTTCAACCATTTGGAGGGGGAGGTCGCCACACAGAATGCACCAGTGGCCGTTTTTGTGGACACCTGTCTTTCCCGGCTTTCCGGGCTGCATCTCCTAGTAGCGGATGGAGAAGCCGATGTTCACCGTGGTGTACTCATTGCTCCAGATGGAAGGCGATACGGGACGGACGGACACGAAGGTTCCGAGGTTGCGGTACCATACGTCGGCCTTGAAGGCATAACGAAATCCGAGGAAGCTTCTCGCAATGTCCGTGTGACCGGGGTATTCGTGGCCATATTGCAGGGTCAGATCTTCTCTCACCGGAAGGGACTCACTGAAATAATTGTTCCGGTACTCGGAATAGCCAATCCCCGGCAGGAACCGGATGCCGAACGACCAGTTCCCCGTCTCCCGGACATAACCGATTTCCAAGGAAAGCATGCGCTCCGAATAGGTCCCCCACTTGGCGGTGAGTTCAGCGGCGGCTCCGGACCATACCGGAATGTTATCCTTGTTGAACAAGGCGCCCTGAGACGTGAAATGGCTCTCGGAACCCAGGTTCAATCCACAGAAGAACAGATTGCCGTTCCGCCACGGACGAAGACGCAGTTCCAACAAGGACAGGTCAGCGCAGATGCCGCCCGAATGCGGCCCGATGGATGGATTGGCCAAGACCTCTATCTTGTCGCCAGATGCAGTAATCCCTCCATAGGAACCGGCCGTTATCGGAACATGCAGAGCATAGCTGAATCCCAAATTCACTTCCCCGAAGGCTACAAGGGACCAGGTTGGCCTGGCATTTTTCGCCGTGACGCCGAACAGCGGGGCCTCAAAGTTCAGTTTCATCCCGGTCACGTTCGAGGCGTTGTCCGGGCTCTGCGCCGCCGCGGAGAGGATGCCCATGGCCGCGGCAAACAGGGTTAATGCTTTTCTCATTATATGCTAACTTATTGTTTTTCAAACATGGAGCGAAGGTCCTCCAGGGTGGCTGGCCCTTCCAGATACAGAAGGGTTACCGTCCACCCGTCCTCGATGGGACGGGCCTGATAGCAGATATAGCGGTTCGTTCTCCGCGAGGGTTTGGGCTGAATCAAGGCATAGGTAAGGATATTTCCCGCACGCTCCGCCTCGACAGACGCGGCCTCTGCCGCATCCGCTTCCACCAGCTGGGACACCTTCCCGGCCAACTCAGCATTGGCCTGGAAACTCACGCCGCGGTAGTGATCCAGCTGGTAGGGGACGAGATTCCCGCCGCGTACTTCGGTGACAACCATCTGTTTCCCCGGGACTACATTCCCTTCAAATACCGGGTTGACATGCAGTCCCCGTTGGGCGAAAACCGCCCCGGCGAAAAGAAACAGTGCTGTCAGGCTGGACAATAGCTTTTTCATCGCTGGAACATTTCTTTCAAGGAATTCTCTACGCTCTCCATGATCAGTTCCTTGTCTGTCGTCGGATTGCCATAGGTATACCGGATGCACAGATCCCCCTTCTCTCTGGGGAAGGATAGCCTGACGGCCAGCACGGCGACAGCACAGGCCGCCACGGCGGCAAGGGACCAGATGCGGATGGATCTGGCGCGGCGCGCCCTGCGTGTCCGGCCCAGGGACAGGTAACCCAGCACGCCCCGAAGCTGCTCGAATTCCGGATCGTCCGTCCGCACGGCATACCGGGCCAGGTCCCGCTCCTCCGCCGGCGTAGTCTCCGCCTCCCAATACCGTTGCATAAGGGCTGTATATTTCTCTTTATCTGTCATCTTGCAGTGCATTTCTAAGTGCTTTCCTGGCCCGGGAGAGCTGCATCCTCACGGCGGCGGGCTCCATGCCCAGTTCTTTGGCGATTTCCTCCAGGGTCCTCCCGCCGTATTCCTTTTCTTCCAGGATATACCGTTGCGTTTGCGACAATTCTGATTCTATTTTTCGACGCATTTCAGCGTAGGCGTTTTCCTTGTCCACAGCGTCAGGCGGGTCATCCGCAATGTCCGTTTCTAACAGGACCATCCGCTTGCGGCGGCGCTCGTTGAGGCTTGCGTTCCGGACCGTTCTGGCAAGCAGCGCTTCCGCCTCCTGCTCCGAGCGCAGCGGGTACTGCATCCGCCAGAGCCGCACAAAGCTGTCCTGTAGGACATCCTCGGCACCATCCGCATCGGACAGCACACGCATGGAAATCCCCTTCAGCTTTTGCCGAAGTCTCGTAAACGCCTCTACCAAATAGTCTTTAGCCATTGCTGCTGCAGCTCGGCATTTTTCGTGCCATCTACCTTAATAACACGCGCCGGCCGGAATTGTAACAACCTTTTTACAGACTGGTTGTGAAATAGACGGGGATTTGCTATCTTGCAGCCAAGAAGAACTTGAACGGCTATGAAACAACTGTACCATTTCTGCATTACCTGCCACGGCGAAGTCCTGTTCCGGGACGACGAAGACATCCGGCAAGTCACCAACATCCTGGCGCTCGAAGCATTCAACTGTGAGGTTGAGCTTTGGGTCGACGCCGTGATGTCCACGCACCTCCACGGGATCGGTTACGCTGATGAGTACCATATCATCCGCTTCTGCCGCATGCTCAAGATGCGCATCACCAAGTACCACCGGGCCCGGCACCTCGCGGACGGCCCCCTGTTCGATCCGGGCTATTTCCTTCTGCGTCTGGATGGCAACAACCATATTCTGGCGGCGCTCAGCTACGTGCTCCGGAACGGGCTCCACCATGGACAGAGTGCAACGCCTTTCGCCTATCCCCATTGTTCGGCCAACCACCTGTTCCGCAAGGACCTTGGGAAAGACCCGTGTGTCCCGGCGATTACCTCACGTGCCGACATCGCCCGCCATCTTCCCCGGCGCTCCGCCTTCCCTGATCATTTTGCCATGAACCGGGAGGGGATGTGCTCCGCGAGTGCTTCGAGAATCTTCCGATGGTGGAGCATTATTACCGCACACCCCGATGTTTCGACTATTACATGAGCCGCCTGTCCGGCGAAGAATGGCAGCGCGAGCAGCAGGAGGATCCGACGTCAGACAGACCTGTCACCCTGGACCTCCTGGAGCCGGCCAGCCAACATGATTCCCTGGCCAGAATGCTCGCCAGCGAGAAAGGGCATAACTATTCTCCTTCCCGTCTCTCCGACCAGGAGCTATGTCGAATCATCGACGGGGAATACGTCCCCGGCTATCACAGGCTATCCGTTTACCAATTATCCCAAGACCAACGCGTCCGGATAGGAGAAGATCTGGTCCGCCGCCTTCATCTGGCCCCATCCCAAGCCCGCCGTTGCCTGGCGCTTTGACAGGTCTCCACAAAATCAGCCTCTGGTGCAATCTGAGTGGAGACCTCCCCCGTCAAATGGCCGAAAACGGCCCAAAAGGCCGACAGGTCTCCACACAGAACGCATAGAATGGCGATTTGCTGGAGACCTGTCAGAGATGGGTGCTGCAATAGTCCTGCGCCGGCCGGCGCGGTGGGTGTGCGTGGGCCTGCGCACGTTGGCCTGTGCTGTCGGGGGCCGTGGGGAGGGCGTGCGGGGCGGCCGGCGCACTGGGAATGGTGCCGGAAAAGCGGCAGGGAGCGGACAGACAAGCATTTCGTAGCTTGGATGGCCGCAGCCCTGCCGCTTCCGGCAAAAGCAGATGTGTGTTGGTTCCAGCGAAGCGAACGGAACCTTCCGGAGGCGAGCTGCCGCTGTCGCGGAGTCCTGGCTACTGCGGCTTTATGTGACGGACAAGGCGGGCGCAGAGGCCCGGGAAGAAGCGCTTGATGGGGACCATCAGGAGCTCCTTGCCGCCGACCAGCACCTCGCGCCGGCCGCGGGCGATGGCGCGGACGATGATCCGGGCGGCGCGCTCGGGGGTGATGCCCCCGGCCTGGCCGGGATCCATCTGCCCGTGCGGCTTGCCGCCCTTGTCCAGGGCGTGCATCGAAATGGCGGTCTGCACCCGGCCAGGGCAGACGATCGTCACCCGCAGGCCGCGGTGCCAGTACTCCGCCTGCAGGGTCTCGAAGAAGCCGTACAGGGCGAATTTGGCGGACGCATATGCGCTCCGGAGCGGGAAACCGAACTTGCCGGAAATGGACGAAGTCACGGCGATGTGCCCGCCGCCCTGCGCCAGCATGTGCGGCAGGATGTTGCGGGCGATGCCCTCCGGCGCGAAGAAATCGATCTCCATGATCTTGCGGACCATCTCCTCGGACGTGTCCTCCACCAGGGTGCGCTGGCTGATGCCGGCGTTACAATAGACGAGGTCGAGCCCGCCGAACGCGGCCCAGGCGGCCTCGCAGAGCGCCGGCAGCCCGGACGGGTCGCTGAAATCATAGGGCAGCGGCACGACACCGGGGGCGCCGGCGGTGCGGCACTGCTCCGCAGCCGCATCCAGTTCCGCTCCGGGGAGCGCCGTCAGCACCAGCTGCGCGCCCTGCGAAGCATAACGCAGGGCGCACGCCAGGCCGATGCCGGAGGAGGCTCCGGTGATCCAGACCTTCCGTATCATATCAATCTTTGACTTTCTCGCGGGACACGTATCCCATCATGCGGAACAGGAACTTCGGAAGCGGCTTGCGGGGATCGCGCTTCTTCATGTCGATGAACCAGCCCAGCTTCTTCACCACCGGAATCCTGTGCGTCTCCACGAACTCCAGGAGCGTCCCGTCGGGGTCCTCGGCGTAGGTGAAACGCCCGGAGGCGTCGCCCATGTCGAACTGCTCCCCGTTGGGACAGCTGTCCACGGTGAAGGGATGCCCCTTCGCGGCGCAGAACGCCTTGAAGGCATCCATGCCCACGACGTCGAAGCAAACCTGGATGAAGCCCGGGTCGCCCCAGAAACGGCCTTCATAGACCTTGCGGGGCGCGCCCTCCAGGGCCTGCACCAGCTCGAGGGTGGATGCGCCGAACAACCCGGCGAAGGCGCCCTCCCGCGGCTCGTGGCCCAGGATCACCCGGCGGCAGCGGCGCCCGCCGCCGGCGAGGAAACCGTCCGGCGCATAGGGCGCGGTCGTGTCGCTCAGCACCCGGGTGTAGCCCAGGACCTCGCCGTAGAACCGCATCGAGGCCTGCATGTCGCTGACACCGATCACGGCACCGATGAGGCCGCCGACCAGGCGCTTCTCCTCCAGGTAGACGTCCTTGCGCTCCACGATCTGGAACCAGTTGCCGTACAGGTCCTTGACCCAGAAGCAAGGGGTCCCGTCCGGAAGCGTGCCCAGCGGGCCGCAGTCCTTCCACTTCGCGCCGAGTGCGCGGTGGAAAGCCGCCACGTCACGGCATTTCACCTTCGCGGCCAGCACGCCCAGGTCGCCCACGGCCACCTCGAAGGGGCAGGGCAACGGCTTGCGCTCCGAGAACTGCCAGATCTCATATCCGGATCCGCCCTGCAGGTTCACGGCGATGCAGGCATGGCGCCGCTGCGGCACGCCGCCGGTGTACGGCAGCATGCGCTCGGCCACGGTATCGTCCTCCAGGATGCGGATATCCGCCCCGAAGTGCTCGATAAACCAGTTCCAGGACTTGCGGAAATCTTCAGTCCCGACTCCCACCTGCTGGATGCCGGTAATCATAAATCCGTCCATGTCAGCCAGGGCGTCGATTATTTCGCGTCCATCGCCTGGCAGGCCGTGATGGCGATCATCTTGTAGACGTCGTCCACGGAGCAGCCGCGGCTGAGGTCGTTGACCGGCCGGGCGATACCCTGCAGGATGGGCCCGATGGCGTCGGCTTCGCCGAGCCGCTGGACGAGCTTGTAGGCGATGTTGCCGACCTCGAGGTTCGGGAAGACCAGGACATTGGCGTTGCCGGCGATCTCGGAGCCGGGGGCCTTCTTCTTGCCCACGGAAGGCACCAGGGCCGCGTCGGCCTGGAGCTCGCCGTCGATCTTCAGCGTGGGATCCAGCTCCTTCGCGAGGGCCGTGGCCTCGACCACCTTGTCCACGACCTCATGCTTCGCGGAACCCTTGGTGGAGAAGGACAGCATCGCCACGCGCGGATCGGCGAATCCGGCCACGCTGCGGGCGGTCTGCGCCGTGCAGACGGCGATCTGGGCCAGCTGCTGCGCGTCGGGGGCCGGGGTCACGGCCACGTCGCCGACCACCAGCACGCCGCCTTCGCCGTACTGCGGGGTCTTGGACACCATCAGCATCGCACCGCTCACGCAGGTGATGCCGGGGGCGCACTTGATGATCTGCAGGGCCGGGCGGAGCGTCTCGCCGGTGGTGGAGAGAGCGCCGCTAATCTGGCCGTCGGCATCGCCGCTCTTGATGATCAGGCAGCCGAAATAGAGCGGGTCGAGCACCGTCTTCTGCGCCAGTTCGAGGGTCATGCCCTTCTTCTGGCGAAGCTCGAACAGGAGCTGCGCGTACGCAGCCGTCTTCTCGCTGGTCTCGGGGTCGATGATCGTGGCCCGGTCGATGTGCTTCAGGCCGAGGGAGGCGGCGTAGGCAAGCACTTTCTCCCGGTTGCCGATCAGGATGATGTCGGCGAGGCCGTCGGCAAGGGCGCGGTCGGCCGCGGTGATGGTGCGCTCCTCGAAGGATTCCGGGAGCACGATGCGCTGCCGGTTGGACTTGGCGCGCGCGATGATCTGGTCGATAAGGGACATATCGGATGAGAATTAATTGTCGAGTTCGGCGACGATGTGCATCGTGTCGCGGGCGATGACCAGCTCTTCGTTGGTCGGGATGAGGGCCACCTTGACGGTGGAGTCCGGGGTCGAGAGGATGGTCTCGGAGCCGCGGGCGGTCTCGTTGACGTCCACGTCGATCTTGACGCCCATGTAGGCGAGGTTCTCGCAGACACGGCGACGCAGGCGCGGGTTGTTCTCGCCGATGCCGGCCGTGAAGACGATGAGGTCCACGCCGTTCATCTCGGCGATGTAGGCGCCGACGTTCTTGATGGTGTCGTAGGTGAGCTTCTTGAGCGCGATCTTGGAGCGCACGTCCCCCTCGCGGGCGGCCGCATCCAGGTCGCGCATGTCGGAGCTCCGGCCGGACATGCCGAGGAAGCCGCTCTTCTTGTTCATGATGGCGGTCATCTCGTCCGGCGTCAGGTTCTCCTTCTTCATGATGTATGGGATGATGTTGGCGTCGATGTTGCCGCAGCGGGTCCCCATGATCATGCCCTCGAGCGGGGTGAAGCCCATCGAGGTGTCCACCACCTTGCCGTCCTTGATGGCGGTCACGGAACTGCCGTTGCCCAGGTGGCAGGTGATGATCCTGGAATTGCCCAGGTCCAGGCCGGCGAGCTTCGCGCCGCGCTGGGACACGTATTGGTGCGAGGTGCCGTGGGCGCCGTAGCGGCGCACGCGGTACTTCTGGTAGTATTCGTACGGAAGGGCGTACATGTAGGCGTACGGCTCCATCGTCTGGTGGAAGGCGGTGTCGAAGGTGACCACCTGCGGGACCTCGGGAAGCACGTGGGACATGGCCTCGATGCCGAGGAGGTGGGCCGGGTTGTGCAGCGGGGCGAAGTCGCAGCAGATGCGGATCTTCTCGAGCACGTCCTCATCCACGAGGGTGCTCCCGGAGAAGAAGTCCGCACCCTGCACGATGCGGTGGCCGACCGCCTCGATGTCGTCGAAGCTGGAGAGCACGCCGTGCTCCGGATCCACGAGGGCGTCCAGGACGAGCTTCATGCCGACCGTGTGGTCGGGAATGGGAAGGGCTTTGGTGAAGGGCTCCTTGCCGGTGGGTTTGTGGGTGAGGCAGCCGTCAGGGAGGCCGATCTTCTCGACCAGGCCCTTGGCCATCAGGTCATAGACTTCGTCGTTCTTCATGTCCAGAAGCTGGTACTTGATGGAAGAACTGCCGCAGTTGATTACGAGGATGATCATATCTGTAAAGTTTCGTTGTTCAAAAACTCGCGAATTTACGAAAAATTGCGTATTTTGGCAATAAATTCGATTGAAATGGTCGTGGAGAAGGACATCGTGGCGATTTCAATCCCTTTTTCAGCAGGAGTGGTCATGGCGGCCTTCTGGCCGCCGGGGAGCGATGCGCTTTGGGCGGTCGCCGCGGGCAGCTGTCTCGCGGCGGCATGGCTGCTGTACAGCCTCTCCAGACGCGGCGACCGCACCGGGGCGGCGCTCCTGCTGTTCCTGCTGCTCGGCGTGCTCTGCGGCAGCGCCGGCGGGCTGCTCCCGGCGGCACCCCGCGGCGCCTGGTCGCCCGCGGAACGGGCTCTCGGCGCCCTGCTGCGCCGCATCGGCGGAATGGGATTCGCGCACCCGTCCACGGGCGCGCTGCTGGAAGCCCTGCTCGCCGGGCAGCGGGACGGGCTGGACCCCGCGACCGTGGAAGCGTTCCGCGCCGCAGGCGCCTCCCACCTCCTGGCCCTGTCCGGGCTGCACCTGGGCATCCTCTACGGCATCCTCCAGCGCGGGCTCGCCGTGCTGGGGCGCAGCCGGCCCGCCCTGGTGGCACGCAGCGCGGCGGCTGTCGGCGCATCCTTCTTCTACCTCGTCATGACCGGCGCCTCCCCCTCGCTCGTGCGCGCCTTCCTGTTCATATTGCTGAATGAGCTCGCCCGGCATCTGCCCGGGCGCCGGGTGCGTCCGCAGAACGTATTTTGCGCGGCCCTGACCCTCCAGCTGGCCCTCACCCCCGCGGTCGTGCGGAGCCCCGGCTTCCAGCTGTCCTACCTGGCGATGCTCGGCATCATCACGCTCTTCCCCCGGATCGAAGCCTGGTACCCCGCCGGGGTGCGTTTCGACCCCCTCCGGCGCATCTGGAGCGGCATCGCGCTCGCCCTCTCCTGCCAGGCCTTCACCGCACCGCTCGCGTGGCTCCGCTTCCACACGTTCCCGAAGTATTTCCTGCTGACCAACCTCGCTGCGCTGCCCCTCACCGAGGGCTTCCTGCTCAGCGCCCTCGCCGCCCTGTGCGGGATCTGGCCGGCGGGCACAAAAAAACTGGCCGATCTGCTCGGCCAGTCACTGCTTTCGCTGCTGGATGCGATCGCCGCTACTCCTTGACGCAGCGCACCGTGGCGGCGAACTCGTCCTTGAGCATCGTGCCGCGGTAGAGGATGTCCTTATCCTGATAAATGTAGCGGACCACGGCCTCTTCCCCCGCCTCGTCGGCGCTCCAGAACACAGCGTACTGCGACACGCCGGTGAAACTGGTCTTGCCCTCGCCCACAACGGCATAGCCGGTCGGCATGACGGAGAGCTGCAGTTCGTCCGTGATGTTCACCTCACGCCAGTACGGCCACAGCTTGGTCCCGTTGAAATACAGGTTGCCCATCATCCTGCCGGCCAGGCCGGGAATGTCCGTGCCCGCCTCGGCGCCGTCCTGCAGCGCCGCCCAGTCGGCGTCGGTGGGCAGCCGCCAGCCCTCGGGACAGGCCTGCGCCGCCTCCGTCCAGGTGTAGTAGCGGCCGAATACGTCTTCCATCGCCTTGAGCTCGATGTAAGGGCGTCCCGCGCCCCTCCAGGCGAGGTTCTCCCGCATCCATGTCCTGCCTCCGGCCTCGATCTGGTAATACTCCCGGCCGTCCCGTTCATCCTTGAACGTCGACCCGGCGGCCGTGTCGAATCCGGTGATGGTGCCGTTGCCGTCCAGCCCGGGGCGGACGACGATGAGGTCCAGGCTCGTGTAGGAATTGTAGTAGTTGGCTTTCGCAGGGGTGAAGGCGAAGAGCCAGAGCGTCACCGTGCCCATCTCGTTCTCCGGAACGGTGATCGTGTAGTGGTGGTTCCTGATCCGGCCGTCCGCCGTGACCAGCGTGTCGCGGACCTTGGTGTTCTCGTTATAGAAAAAATATCCGACCGTGCCCCCGTCCGGCCGGCTCACGGTCATCAGGGTGTCGATCATGAAGGTCTTGGTATAACCCGGCGACACGAAAGGATCCGCCTGCAGGCGGAGATACCCGTTCATGTACTCCAGCTGAGGCTCCTGTTTCTTGCAGCCCTGCTGGGCCAGGCAGACGGCGGCCAGCAGGACAGGAAGCAAGTATCTTGAAAACTTCATACTTTTCTCGGTTACAATTTGCAAAGATGCGCAAAAATGCGCGAAAAACCGCTAACTTTGTACAAATACTTTGCCGAAATGAAGTTTTCCCAGCTATACCTTCCGCTTCTGGCCGCCGTCTGCCTGCTGGCCGGGTGCCGGCGCGACGCATACGCCGTCTTCACCGGCTACGCCCAGGGCGGCACCTACACCGTCAAGGCCGACCTCACGGGCGTGGCGGTGCCTCAGGAAGAGATCGGCGCGCACATCGACGCCATCCTCGATTCCATCGATTTCAGCCTGTCCGGCTACAACAAGAGCTCCCTGCTGACCCGCTTCAACGCGGGCGAGGAGATCGTCCCCGACCGCTTCTTCCGCGAGATCCGGGCCCTGTCGGACAAGTACCGCGCGGAGACCGGCGGGGCCTTCGACGTGGCCTCCGCCCCGCTCTTCGACATCTGGGGCTTCGGCTTCACCTCCGACAGTCTGCCCGATCCGGCCCGCGTCCAGGCGGCACTGCTCGCCTGCAAGGAGGAAAAAGTTTTGAATTTCAACGCGATAGCGCAGGGATACACCTGTGACGTCGTGGCGGATTACCTGCACTCCCTCGGGGTGCACGCCATGCTCGTGGACATCGGGGAGATCTACTGCGAGGGGCTGAACCCCTCCGGCCGCGGCTGGACCATCGGGGTGGACAACCCCGTGGACGGCAACGACACGCCCGGGCAGGACCTAAAGGGTGTCTGGCAGTCGGACGGCGGCGCCTGCGGCATCGTGACCTCCGGCAATTACCGCAAGTTCTACCTCAAGGACGGGAAGAAATACGCCCACACGATCGATCCCCGGACCGGGTATCCGGTGGAGCACGGCCTGCTCAGCGCCACCATTGTGGCGCCCACGGCCGCCGAGGCGGACGCGCTCGCGACCGCCTGCATGGTCCTCGGCCCGGAAGCCGCGAAGGAGCTGATCCGGTCGCGACCGGAGCTGGAAGGCTACCTGATCATGGACACGGGGACCTGGACCTCCGACGGATTCTCCCTGCTGCGCCCCTAGGGATTTCCCGCGGAAATCACTATATTTGTACTTTATTTGACAGTTTATGGAAGATAACGGAATAGCCCTGGATTACAACACCTCGCGAGAGCGCCTCGCGATGCCCGAATATGGACGCAACGTCCTCAAGATGGTCGAACAGCTCAAGGCCATCCCCGACAAGGCCAAGCGCACCGAGCAGGCGCGCGCCGTCGTGAAGGTGATGGAGCTGCTCAACCCGCAGGTGCGCACCCTGGACAACTTCGAGCACAAGCTCTGGGACCACCTCTACATGATCGCCGGCTTCGACCTTGACGTCGACTCCCCGTATCCCTGCCCGGTGGCCGAGGAGTTCAATACGGACCCTGTCCCCATCCCGATGAAGGGCTCGAAGATCAAGGCCTTCCACTACGGCCGCAACATCGAGGGCGTCATCAACCTGCTCTGCGAGCAGCCCGACGGGGAGGTCAAGACCGAGCTCATCCGGTCCCTGGCCATCTACATGCGCACGCAATACCTGATCTGGAACAAGGACAGCGTGGCCGACGAGACCATCTTCGCCGACATCGAGAAGCTCTCCGACTACCGCCTCAAGGTCCCCGAGGGGATCAGCCTCAGCAAGATCGCGGGCGATGCGAACTTCGCCCGTCCCGGCATGGGGGTCAACGTCGGGCAGCCCGGCGGGCAGCGCAACCGCAAGCAGAAGAACTACAAGAGACCGTACAAGAAGAAATGAGATTCTGGAAATCCTGGGACGAAGAGGAGCGGGCGGCCGCCGTGCGCATCGCCGGACTGTGCGTCGCGGCGCTGACCCTGTTCATCTTCATCGCGACCTTCTCCTACCTCTTCCACTGGCAGGAGGACATGAGCCTCCTGGGCGATCCCGACGCCATGCAGACGGACCAGGCGGTGGGCAACGCCGCCGGCAAGCTCGGCTTCCGGACCGGGCACCTGCTGGTCTGCGAGCTCTTCGGCCTGGGGAGCTTCGCGCTGCTGATCATCCTCACGGCCGTCGCGGTGCGCCTGCTGGCCCACCGCTGGCCGTATTCCCTGCTGAAGACCACCCTCGTGGCGCTCTTCGGCGCCTTCATCGCCTCGCTCGTGCTGGCCTATGCCGGCGGGCTTGCCGGCCTGCAGCACCTGTTCGGTGGCGGTCTGGGCGGGCACTGCGGCACGGCCGTCGTGGCCTGGGCGCAGAACCTCTTCGGGCCCATCGTGACGGGCCTGTTCCTGCTCATCCTGGTCGCCGCGTTCCTGTTCTTCTCTTCCAAGCGCTTCAACCGCTGGTTCGCGTCCATCGGCGTGAAGAAGGAGAAGCCGGTCAAGGCGCCGAAACCCGTCAGGCCGGATCCGGCCGAAACCGAGACCGGCACGCCCGGCACCGACGGCGTCATTCCGGGCCCCAACGGAGTCATTCCGGGCCCCAACGGAGTCATTCCGGGCGGAGACCCGGAATCTCCCGACATCCCTGACGGCATCCCCGACGGGCTGCTGGCCGGCGAGGGAGATTCGCCGGCTTCACCGGTGAAAGACGGGAAAGGACCGGCGAATGACGGGAAGCGGCTGGCGGGTGACGGTTCTGTCATCCTGAGCGAAGCCGAAGGATCTCCTTCCGAAGGCAACTTCGAAATCGTCGCCGACGAGGGGCTCGAGACCGAGAACGTCGAAGACCTCGCCCCGATCGACAACCGCCTGGACCCGCCGGACGGCCTGCCGAAATACAAATTCCCTTCGCTCGACCTGCTGGAGAGCTATGCCAGCGGCCGCCGCGAAGTGTCCACCGAGGAGCTCACCCGCAACAACAACAAGATCCGCGCGGCGCTGGCCAACTACAAGATCCAGGTCACCGACGTCAAGGCCATCGTGGGCCCGACCGTGACCCTGTACAAGGTCTACCCCGCCCCGGGCGTGAAGATCGCGGACATCAAGAAGCTCCAGGAGGACATCGCCCTGTCCCTCAACGCCAAGGGCGTACGCGTCGTGACCCTGTCCGACTCCGTCGGCATCGAGGTCGCCAACGACTTCTCCTCCATCGTCCCGCTCAAGGCCCTGCTCAACGACGAGGCGTTCCGGAACAGCAAGGCCGACCTGCCCGTCGCCATCGGCTACACCATCACCCAGAAGGTGCGCGTGTTCGACCTGGCGGACGCCCCGCACCTGCTCGTCGCGGGTGCGACCAAGCAGGGCAAGTCCGTGGGCCTCAACGTCATCGTGTCCTCGCTGCTGTACAGCAAGCACCCGTCGGAGCTGAAGTTCGTCTTCATCGACCCGAAGATGGTCGAATTCTCCGCCTACACTTCGCTCCTGAAGCACTACCTCGCCGTGCTGCCTGACGCCGCGGACGAGGAGGACGAGCGGGCCAACGCCATCGTCAAGAAGCCCAAGGACGCCGAGAAGATCCTCCGCTCGCTGTGCACGGAGATGGACGACCGCTACGAGCTGCTGAGCAAGGCCGGCGTCAACAAGATCACCCTCTACAACGAGAAATTCAAGGAGCGCAAGCTCCGTCCGGACAAGGGGCACCGCTTCCTGCCGTACATCGTCGTGGTCGTCGACGAATACGCCGACCTGACGATGACCACCGGCGCCGCCCCGGAAGCCCGCGCGGCCAGCCGGAGCATCACCAATTCCATCATCCGCCTGGCCCAGAAGGGCCGTGCCGCCGGCCTGCACGTGATCCTCGCGACGCAGCGCCCGTCGGTGGATGTCATCTCCGGCATCATCAAGAGCAACTTCCCGATGCGCATCGCCTTCCGCGTGGCCTCCCGCGTGGACTCGATGACCATCCTCGACGCCCCCGGCGCCGAGAAACTCATCGGCCGCGGCGACATGCTATTCTCCGCCGGCATCGACTCCGAGCGCATTCAGTGCGGCTTCATCAGCGGCGACGAGATCGACACGGTCACGGACTTCATCGGCGAGCAGACCGGCTACGGCCGCTGCTACAACACGCCTTACTACCTCCCGTCGCCCGAAGAGCCGGGCGCCGAGGGCGGCGAAGGCGGCGGAATGGTGGACATGTCCAAGGTGGACGAGCGCTTCGAGGAGGCCGCCCGGATGGTGGTCACCACCCAGCGCGGCTCGACCTCCGACCTCCAGCGCAAGCTGGGCATGGGCTACGCCAAGGCGGGCCGCGTGATGGACCAGCTCGAGGCCGCCGGCATCGTGGGCCCGCAGGAGGGCAGCAAGCCCCGCCAGGTCCTCGTGCCGGACCTCAACACCCTGCAGCCCATCCTGGACGCCTTTCTGCATCGGTAACCTCAGCATCAAGCACTTAACCCACATGCGCCAAAATTCTTGCGAATTTGGCGCATTACTTTATCTGTTCCGCGCCCATGTGCGCGAAAGGATGTGGCTATCTTCGTCTCAGACTATAACTGATTGACGCATGAAACCCTTCCTGCACTTGCTCCGCACCCTCGCCGCCCTGCTCGGCACGGCTCTGCTATTCTCCTGCCAGAAGCCCAACATTGACGATCCGAACAACCAGAAAAACAAGAAAATCCCCGTGGAGAGCGTCAAACTGGACGTGACTGCCAAGGAACTGATTCCAGGCGAGACGCTCCAGCTCACGGCCACCCTCCTGCCGGAGAACGCCACCGACAAAAATGAGGCCATCCTCGTCTGGAGCACCTCCGACCCGGCAGTCGCGACAGTCAGCGATACCGGACTGGTGACTGCCATCGGCGATGGAACCGCCACCATAAGCGTGTCAATCACGACAGACAAGAAAGCCACCTGTGAAGTGACGGTCAAATCGCCCGACCGGATCGAAGGCGTCATCAAAGACGCGGACTTCGGCCAGGCGGGCGAATCCAGCGCCGAGGACAAGGAGTCCGGACTGGACCTCTCGTATCGATTCGCCCCCCGGGCAGCGCTTGCATCGGACGAAGTCACGCGCGCCATTTCGGACGTTTCTATAGAAGGCAACGTATATAGTTTCACCCTTCCGGCGACCATAGACCCGTTCTACGGCAACTCTTCCTGCCTCCGGAACGACGACATCGTCGTATTCCGGAACTGCGAAGCCTTCCCGGACGGCGCCGCCATCAAGATCGAGACCTCGGACGCCAACCAGAAGAACAACGGCACGGCAGAATCATTCAAATATTACGGCCACCTCGTGCCGATTGAAGAAGTGTTCGAGAGCCTGCACCTGGAGACTTCCCAGCTGGCACTCGGCGAGGTCCAGAGGATCCTGGACGAAGAGGGCAACGAGGTCGAATTCACCAATACCAAAGGAGGGGGAGGCTTCGAAATCACGATTCCCGAGCTGTTCGGGGACAACTTCTCCGCCTCGCTGAACCTGGGCGAGAACCTGTCCCTCACGCCCAAGATGAAGATCGGTTTCAATATGGACATCGCCGCGGACGTGGTCGATTTCAAGCTTACTTACGCCCGCTGCCGCGTGGAAGCATCGGCCGACCTCGCGTGCGACATCACCTTCAAGGCTTCCGTAGAGAAGAAATTTAATACGAAACAGCTGAAAGTCTTCCTGGGGGCCATTCCCATCGGCCCCATCGTCATCTCCCCGGTCATCACGATGGACTTTGAGGTCAAGCTCTCGGGCCAGGTGGACCTCACCCTCTCTGTCGCCTACCAGAAGAGCGTCTATGCCCACGCCTTCTACAACGGCGCCAACCTGCAGTGCCGCGTAGGAGAGACGGCACCTTCCGATCCCAAGGACCCCTTCACCGTTTCCGGCAACCTGTCCGGAGGCGTCGAGTTCGGCCCCAATCTGGGTATGGGCGTTTCCTTGTATGGCGGCGCCCTGGCGCTGGGCGTGGACTTCGACCCGCATATGGTATTCACCGTCTTCAGCTCCTATCCCATCAGCCTGGAGGGCCTGAAGAACATTGGCAACGGCACTTTCTGGCTGGCCAATGCTGGATATGAACCGTCGCTCGCCTTCTCGTTCGGCGGATTCATCCAGGCCGCATACGCCTGGTCGATGGATTTCAAGGTTCCGGAGGAACTGGGCCTTTCCTACTCTTTCGGCAAGACCTATATCATCCCGCAAGTAGACGGCGATACCGAATGCCGCCCTGAATATACGGCCGCGACCTTCACCACCCACCTCAAGAACAAAGCTATGTGCGACGGAGATATGTATATGAAGGTCAAAGAGGAGGACGACCCTTCCGACAACTGGAAGGTCATCCCTCTCACCGCCGACGGGAAGCCCAACAACGAAGAAGCGGTGGAGGCAAACGCCATTTTCAGCCCGATGAAGCCGTTCCAGAGATATAAAGCCACCGGCCCGTTTATAAAGTTTACCCTTTTCGGGAAGGAAATAGAGGCAGAAATGGTTCGCAATTACAGCCACACTTTCTATTCCGTCGACGAGAAGACGGACAAGGCGGTCCGGGCCTTACTGGCAGACATCTACGCCTGTGGGGACGGGAACTGGAAGGACTGCAACTGGATGGATCCCGAAGTCCCCTTCTATAAATTGGACAATATCGTGTTCACTTATGATTCGGACCAGCAAGCAGCCACCTACGCCGATATCGAGGATTACGCCCGGAAGAAGCTGACCATTACGGTCCCCGACACCTGGAAAATGGGGGACAAATTAACCATCGGCAACTGCACCTCCTCCCTGGACGACCTGGAATGGGACTTGTGCATTTATGGCGGACCGGTCTTTGACAGCATTGAAATCGAAGATCCGAATTTCAGGCAACCTTATGGCGAATACAATACGGCCCGTTATGACAATCTCTGGCCAGCCAAGAGCCGTATTGTAATCCACTCAAAGCGCTTCGGCGGATCTTTCAGGCCCATAGCCGCATCTTCCAAGCCGCAGCTCTATGTAGACTTGTCCGGGACTGGCATCGACGCGTTCGCGACAAAGATGCATCCCCTCTCTCTCATCGAAGGTGACGACGCCCCTTCCCTGTCTGGAACTGTAATTCTTGACAATTGCAAGCACTTGACTCACATAAGGATCGATGGTCCTGATATGCCCAAGGAGTTCTCCTTCAAGGACTGCCCGAAACTCCACGCTATAGATTTCTACGATATCCCGACCCTTCTTGACATTTCTAAATACGCCGGCGCCAGTGATGATGTGAACTTCAATTATTGCGGCGGAGCCATTCATCTGGGAAAAGACTGGACTGTGAAGCGTCAGGTCATCCTTAATTCCGGGGCATATACCAATCTTAATCTTGACGGGGTGCAGGGCGAAGCCATTGTCGATGTGGCAGCAGGATCCTCCACAGCCAGTACTACCGTGGCCAACGTATTCCTCTCTTCCTGTCCGGGTGTGACCGAGTTCAGTGCCATTGGTAGTGCAGAGATTGAGACGATAGAGATTACCGACTGCACAAAGATAGAGAGGATTACGATGGGTCGCAATGGTTGTGATACCTGGGCAGGACCGTTAAGGAGCATTTCTGTTTCCGGCTGCCCCAGCCTTAAAAGCGTACAAATACATTCCTCGCAGTTGAACGGCACCCTTCCGTCATTTATCCGGGATCTGGAAGGAAAAGGCTACGCATCTTACCCCTATCTATATGATTACTACATTGACCAGGACACCGGGAAACTCGTCTCCAAGGCTCATTCCAACGGCTACACTATGCCCGGAGAGCCCGGCAGGGCCTACCGTCACTGCCTGGGCGGATATCTCGATGATTAGTTTCGCGTAGAAACAGCGTTTTGTATTAACTTGAATCTCATAACTGATCCATCATGAATAAAATTAAACGAACCACTCTTCTCCCCTTCCTGATTCTCCTTACGCTTTCCTTTGAAGCAGTCGGGAACCCCTACATCGGACAGATCAAGCTCATCGGCGGCAGCAGCGGCGAAATCACCTCCCTGAAAGCCACCGCCCAGCGGCAGGGATGGACGGTCATTGAAAGCAACCTCAACGCCGGCACGCGCGGGGATGTCATCTACCTGTGCTATAAGACAACGACCGGCAGCGACTATATCACCGACTTCTACCTCAGCTCCAGTCACAATCCTGTCGGCGGGTCCACCACCGTGAACGGGCGCACCTATACCCTTTGCCCCAAAGAGGGCGGCATCCACTTCGAACACATTGACGGCGACCTCAACAGCAATGCCGGAGGGGATGACATCCACCTCTACTACACCAAGGACAGCTTCGGCGACGGACGGGCCGTCACCAGGATCTGGTTCAACGCCTCCGCCAGCGGTGCCGTCGGCAAGAATGGCACCAATGAAGCCTACGACCTCAACAAGGGGGCCGGCGGCGATGACATTTTCATGCATTTCTCCACCAAATAGGGATTCGCTCCGGAATTTTGCTTACCTTCACGGTTATGAACCGGTCATTCACCGCCATCGCTGCCCTGACCCTCATCGCCTGCACCCCCGCACCCCTTCCTCAGGCGGCGGGGCCGGACGGGTCGGCCTGGGCCCGGATGACGGTGGAGCGGCTGCCGGAGCTGAATGCACCCCGGGGCGGGCACCAGACGCTGCTCCTGGGAGAAGAGCTCACCGTCATCGGCGGGCACACCGACGGATTCAAGCTCCTCGAGACGGCGGAATACCTGCGGGGCGGCGCCTGGCACGAAGTCCCGATGTATTATCCGCACGACGGCGGCTTCATCGCTCCGCTCCCGGACGGGACGGTGATGGTCGGCGGCGGCAGCGCGGAGCCTTTCGGCATCGGGCAGACCTTCGGCGTGGAAATCTACGACCCGGCCACCCACAGCAGCTACGGGACGGGCATCCTGGACCACAAGCGGGCCTATGCGTCGGCCCTGTCGCTTCCGGACGGACGTGTTATCGTGTCCGGCAACTGGTATGCCGACGATGGCATTGCCTGCTACGACCCGGAGGCCGGCTTCTCCTCCGTGAAAGCGGTGAGTGCCGGCCGGCAACGCCCCTTCATCCTGCCCGTCGGGCCGGACGAGGTCATTGTATTCTCGGACCGGAGCAATTATGACGCCGAGCCCCCAACGGGTAATTCCGTGGACCGGCTCTACGGCGATTCCTATACCGAACCGCTTCTGGAGGAATGGCTCCCCATCACCGATTTCCTTTTCTCCGACACGGACGGCAAAATCGGAGAATACACCTATTTGCTGGCCGCCAGACGCGAGGATGACGGCACGCCGGGCATCCTGAAGGTTTCCGGCGGCATCTTCTCCGTGCTGGAACTGGAAAGCCCGATCCCCCGGCAGGGTATCGACGGCGGGGATATCAACTGGTGGAGCATCCTGCAGGCGGACCGCGCCCGGCGGCAGGCCTGGCTGAGGGGCAACAGCGGCGACGGGAGGATCTATTTCGCCCGGGTAGATTATGACGCGACCTTCGAAGGCGGGAAAGCATCCGTGGCCCTCTTCTACGCGGAGCATCCCGACGGAGGGCCCTTCCCTATCCAAGGGACCCTGCTGCTCTCCGGCGGCCGCCTGGCGATGGCCGGAGGGAAGGCGTTGGACCCCAAGTATCCCGGACTTCCCGCCGAAGACAATTTCAACGCCTCCCGCGAGGCCTTCATCCTCCATTCGGAGCCGCGACCGCGGACCGGGATCCCCGGCTGGGCCTGGCTCGCCGTCGCGCTCCTGCTGGGCGGCATGGGTTACGCGACCGGCGCGGCCGCGCGCCGCAGGCGGCAGCCGCTTCCCGCCGACGAGGCGGGCCTGGAGCCGGTCAGGAATTCTTCCCTGGCGGAACAGATCTCCCGCCTGATCGAAGAGGAGCAGCTCTACAAGCGCAAGGACCTGCGCATCGCCGACGTAGCCTCGGCGCTCGCGACCAACAAAACCTACGTCAGCACGATGATCAACAACATCTCAGGCCAGAGCTTCTCCGACCTGATCAACGGCCACCGCATCCGACACGCCCAGGCGCTGATGCGCGAGCATCCGGAAATGCCGCTCGCAGACGTAGCCGACGAGTCGGGTTTCTCGTCCCTGACCACCTTCCGGCGCAATTTCAAGGCCGCGACGGGAGTCAACCCGAGCGAGTGGAAAGAGAATCTTGCGGGATAGCGGAAGTTTTTGCATCTTTGCGTTATGAACAGACCGTTTGCCATTCTCCTGCTGGCTGCCCTGCTCGCAGCCCCCGCCACGGCTTGCGCCCAGGTCGCGGAATACGTCTCCGAGGACATCCATTTCCCGGCGCCGAGGGTGCCGGAGTTCATCGAGTTCGCCGGGCAGACCTACCGCTTCGACCGGCCCGACCTGTACGAGCGGATGGACCGCGAGCTCATCGCCTTCACCTACGGCCACACCAATTCCGTGCTGATGCTCAAGCGCGCGGAGCGCATGTTCTCCCAGGTCGTGCCCATCCTCAAGAAGAACGGCGTGCCGGAGGACCTGAAGTACCTGATGGCCATCGAGTGCAACCTCGACCCCAAGTCCGTCAGCTCGGCGGGCGCGGCGGGCCCGTGGCAGTTCATGAAGGCCACGGGCCGCTCCTACGGCCTGGAGGTGGCGGACGAGGTGGACGAGCGCTACCATATCACGAAGTCCACGGAAGCCGCCTGCAAGTACCTCAAGGAGGCCTTCGCCAAATACGGGGACTGGATGACGGTGGCGGCCAGCTACAACGCCGGCCAGGGCGGCATCTCCCAGCGCATCACGGCCCAGCGGCAGAAGAAGGCGATGGACCTGTTCCTGCCTGCTGAGACCTCCCGCTACATGTTCCGCATCCTGACGGCCAAGTATTTCTTCGAGAACCCGGAGGCCTTCGGCTTCCAGGTCGACGAGAGCTATCCCTACCTCCCCCCGAAGGAGACCGTCAAGGTCAGCGAGGCCGTCCCGAACCTGACGGACTTCGCCGAGGAGCACGGGACCACCTATTTCTTCCTCAAGGAAGCCAACCTCTGGCTGCGGAGCGACAAGCTCACCAACAAGTCCGGCAAGACCTACGAGATCATCATCCCCAGGTCGGAGTATTGAGATGACCCCGTTCCTGGAGCAGGCAGCGCGGCATTATCATGCCGAAGGGGGCGTCGAAGACCTGTGCTTCGTCTTCCCCAACCGGCGCGCGCTGGTCTTCTTCCGCAAATACCTGGGTGAATGCATCGCCCGGGAGGGCCGGGTGACGCGCGTGCCGGAGTTGGTCACGATGGACGACTTCTTCGCGAAGCTCGGCGGGATGGGCAAGACCGACTCCGTGCACCTGCTGCTGGAGCTCTATGACTGCTACAAGCCGCTCTACGAGCAGAGCGGCACCCAGGCGGATGAGCTCGACCAGTTCATCTTCTGGGGCGACGTGCTGCTGACCGATTTCGGCGACGCGGACAAGTTCCTGGCGGATCCGGAGCAGCTCTTCTCCAACATCGCGGACCTGCGCGCCCTGCAGGACAATTTCAGCTACCTCACCCCGGAGCAGGAGGAGGCGCTCCGGGCGTTCCTCTCCCATTTCCGCACCGGCGGGCAGTACAAGGAGGCCTTCCGGCGCATCTGGGACATCCTCCTGCCGCTGTACCGGACTTTCGGCGCGCGGCTGCGCGAAAAGGGCATGGCCTATGACGGCCAAGCCTACCGGGCCGTGGCGGAGCGCCTGCAGGACACCCCGGCTGCGGACCTGATGCGGGAGCATTACCCCGATGTCCGGAGGTTCGTCTTCGTCGGGCAGAACGCCCTCAACGAGTGCGAGTGGCGCCTGATGCGGCGCCTGCGCGACGCGGGCCTGGCCGAGTTCTGCTGGGACTACGGCCCGGGCTGGATCAGCGACCCGCACAACAAATCCGCACAGTTCCTGACCCGGAACACGGCCGAATTCCCCCAGGCCTTCGAGCCCGATCCGGAGGGCCTCGGCGAGCCGCAGATCCACGTGCTGAGCGTCCCGTCCGGCGTGGGACAGGCCAAGCAGCTCCCCGCCATCCTGGACAAAGTGGGCGCCCGCGGCATCGAGACGGCCGTCGTGCTGCCCGACCAGAGCCTGCTGGTCCCGGTGCTGAACTCCCTCCCGGAGCAGATCCGGGACATCAACGTGACGATGGGCTACCCCATGTCGGGCAGCGCCCTGAGCGCCCTGATGGACGACGTGTCGGCCCTTCAGATGCACCTGCGCGAGAAGGACGGGAAGTGGTACTTCTACCACCGGCAGGTCTGGAGCATCTTCTCCAACAGCATCTTCAAGACGCTCGCGGGCGAGGAAGGGCTGGCGAAAGCCGCCGCCGTCCGGGAGCAGAAACGCTATTATATCCCCCGGGACGAACTGTCCGGGCTGCCGCTCTTCGACCGCATCTTCCAGCCGGTTGTCCGGGCCCCCGGCGAGCGCGATGCGGCCGCAATCCGCGCCGTGCAGCAGTACCAGCTCGAGCTCCTGTCCGAACTCGGCCGCGGCCTGAAGGACAAGCCGCAGATGGCCCTGGAGCTGGATTTCGCCCGCGAATACTACCTGGCGGTGGGACGGCTGCGCGACTGCGAGCTGCCCATCCTTCCGGCCAGCTATTTCCGCCTGCTGGACAAGGTGCTCGCCGCCGCGGCGGTGCCCTTCAAGGGCGAACCCCTGCAGGGCCTGCAGGTGATGGGCCCGCTGGAGACGCGTGCCCTGGACTTCGACAACGTCATCCTGCTGAGCTGCAACGAGGGGACCTTCCCCGACCGGAGCACGAAGCCCTCCTTCGTCCCGGCCGAGCTCCGCAAGGCCTTCGGCCTGCCGACCTGGGAGTACCGGGACGCCGTCTGGGCCTATTATTTCTACCGGATGATCCGGCGCGCCAGCCACGTCTGGCTGCTCTTCGACTCCCGCACCGAAGGGCTCCGGGGCGGCGAGGAGAGCCGCTACATCAAGCAGCTGGAGCTGCATTTCAAGGCCCCCCTGACCCGTTACGTGCTGCGCGCGGACATCAGCCGCGGGGAGGACGAGGGGCCGGTCGCCAAGACGGAGGAGCACGTGCGGAAGATCCGCGAAAAATACCTCTCCGCCTCCGCCCTGCAGAACTACCTCGCCTGCCCGGCGAAATTCTATTACCACAGCGTCTGCGGCCTGAAGGAACAGGACGAGGTGTCGGAATCACTCGAGGCGAACGACATCGGCAATGTCTTCCACGCGGCGATGCAGCAGCTGTACGACGTGCCGGGCGGGACCGTCACGCAGGCGTACCTGCGGTCCCTGCTGCAGGGCACGCGCATCAAGGACACGGTCCGGCCGCAGGTCCTGGAGGCGCTCCACAGCTTCGAGGTGAGCGGTCGGAACATCATCTTCGAGGACCTCGTGTGCCGCTGCGTGCGCAAGGCGGTCGAGCGCGACATCGCCCTGCTGGAAGGGACCGGGAGCGGAAGCTTCCGCATCCTCGGCCTGGAGCTCAAGCGCTTCTGGGAGCTGGACGGATTCCGCTTCATCGGCTTCATCGACCGGCTGGACAGCTGCCGGCCCGGCGAGGTCCGCGTGGTGGACTACAAGACGGGCAAGGTCACGGACGAGGATTTCCTGATCACGGACGCCAACGCCGCCGAGGTGGTGGACAAGCTCTTCGGCGCGGACAACGCCAAGCGTCCCAAGATCGCCCTGCAGCTGTACCTGTACGACCGCATGGTCGAGGACCATCCGGAATGCCGGGGCGCGCGGATTGTCAATTCCGTCTACCAGACCTCCCGTCTATTCGTGCGCGACGTGGAGAGCGTCGCGGTAGGCAGGACCTTCCGGACCCTGATGGAGGAGCGGCTCCGCGGCCTGCTCGCCGAGATCGCCGACACGTCCGTGCCCTTCCGCCGGACGGAGGACGCGAAGACCTGCGAATGGTGTGACTTCAAAAACATCTGCGGCCGATGAAGATCCTGAAAGCCAGCGCCGGTTCGGGCAAGACCCAGCGTCTCTCCGACACCTACATCAACCTGCTACTGGACAGCCGGGAGCCCCACCCGTACCGCCACATCCTGGCGGTCACCTTCACCAACAAGGCCACGGCCGAGATGAAGGCCCGCATCCTGTCGAAGCTTGCCGAACGCGCGGAGACGGACCCGCGGGCGGAACGCCTGCTGCTGGACCTGCTCCATGACTACGGCGCCTTCAGCGTGAGCACAATCGACCGCTTCTTCCAGCAGGCCCTCAAGGCCTTCTCCCGCGAGATCGGCCAGTTCGCCGACTACCAGATCGAGCTGGACAAGGAGTCGCTGATCGCCGAGACGATGGACCGCATCCTGGATTCGCTGACGGAGGACAGCGGGGAGCTCCTGGACTGGATCCAGGCGGCGCTCGCCGACGCCCTCGAGCTGGGCCGCCGTTTCCGGGTGGACGAGGGCCTGATGGAGACGGGCAAGCTCCTGAAGAACGACGAATTCCGGGAGCTCTCGGAGCGCCTGGGGGTCTCCGGCGCGGAGGCCTTCGGCAAGGACCGCCTGAAGCGGATCCGCGAGGAGTGCCGCGCCCGGATCCGGGAATTCCGCGCAAGCGCCGCCGCCCTGGGCGTCGAGGCGGCCCCCGGCGAACTGGTCAGGAAGCCCGGCAAGCGCGCCCTCGCCGCTTCGGAGGAGCTCGCCGCCCTCTTCGACGAGCCGTACCGGGACTACTGCACGGCCTTCCTGCTGGACGGCCTGCTCTACCAGCTGGGCCTCGCGGGCGAATTCCACAGGGAGTTCAACGCCCTCTCCGCAGAGAAGAACGTCCTCTGCCTGGACGAGTCCAACACCCTGCTGCGCAAGATCATCGGCGGCTCGGACGCCCCCTTCGTCTATGAGAAGCTGGGGGTGCGCTACGAGCATTTCCTGCTGGACGAGTTCCAGGACACCTCCCACATCCAGTGGGACAATTTCCTGCCCCTGCTGCAGGAGAGCGAATCCAAGGGCGGGCGCAACCTGATCGTCGGCGACATCAAGCAGAGCATCTACCGCTGGCGGGATTCCGACTGGCGGCTGCTCGGCGGCGAGGTGCAGCGCGCCTTCCCCGGCGCCGACGTGGAGACGATGCAGGACAACTGGCGCAGCACCCGCGCGGTCGTCGCCTTCAACAACCGTTTCTTCCCCTGGGCGGCCGGCCAGCTGGGCCTGCAGGACATCTACGCCGACGTGGAGCAGAAGCCGCGGCTGAAGGACGTGCAGGAGGGGCAGGTGCGCGTCAGTTTCCGCGACGACCAGCTGGAGGCCATCCGGGAGTCCATCCTGGACGTGCGTGAGCGGGGCGCCGGATGGGGCGAGATCGCCGTGCTCGTGCGCGGCAAGAAGGAGGGCGCCGCCATCGCCGCTCACCTCATCGAAGGCGGCATCCCGGTGATCTCCGACGACTCGCTCCTGCTGAAATCCTCCCCGGTGGTCCGGCGCCTGGTCTCGCTGCTGAGCTGCTTCGAGAACCCCGACGACGGGATCGGCCGTTTCCTCGCGGACGCGATGGACCTCAGTTTCCCCTCGGAGTACCACTCCCTGGTGGACTTCTGCGAGGAGCTTTTGCGCGCGATGCGCGAATGGGACCCGGCCTCCTTCGAGGGGCAGGTCCTCTATATCCAGGCCTTCATGGACGACCTGCAGGACTGGGTGCACGCCAACGGCAACAAGCTCCGCTACTACCTGAAGCACTGGGAGGAGAAGGACATCTATATCGGCTCGCCCGAGAACGCCGCCTCCGTACGCATCCTGACCGTGCACAAGGGCAAGGGGCTGCAGTTCCCGCACGTCATCTTCCCTTATGCTGACAAGGTGGAGCTGTATCGGCACGAAGTGCACTGGAGCGAGCTGCAGACGGCCCGCACCCCGTTCAGCGCGGAGCTGCAGGGCATCTACCCCGTGGACCTCGGCTCCCTGGCGGAGGCCAGCCTCTTCGAGGAGGCCGTCCTGCGCGAACGCCGCTGCCAGTTGGTCGACAACATCAACCTCTTCTACGTGGCGCTCACGCGCGCCGGACGGAGCCTGCACGTCATCGCCAAGCTACCGTCGAAGAAATGCCGGGAGGCCGTCGCGAAGGGACGGACCGAGTACGGCAATTTCTCGGAGCTGCTGTACTGCTTCCTCGGCGGACAGGAGGAGTCCAGTGCCGGGACGCCGTATGATTTCACGCAGATGGAGCGCAGGGACCAGGAGCGCAAGGAATTGGAGTTCAAAGGGGGATACCCTTCCTTTGCGCTCGGGGACCGGCTGAAGCCCTCGCAGGAAGCCGACGATTTCTTCGGCGACGAGGGGCTCGCCGGCATCGACGCGTCCCCGCGCCTGCGCGGCATCGTCCTGCACGACATCCTTTCGGAAGTGAAGCGGCCGCAGGAGCTGGCGGGAGCGGTGGAGCGTGCCGTGCGCGACGGGCGCCTCGACGCCGCCGGCGGACGAAAGGCGCTCGCGCTGCTGCAGGAGCGCCTCGCCGCGCATCCCGACTGGTTCCCGCCGGCGGAGGACGGCGCGGCGAAAGTGCTCAACGAGCAGAGCCTGTTCGACGCCGACGGCCGGGAATACCGCCCGGACCGCGTCGTCCTGCGGGGACGGCAGGCCGTCATCGTGGACTACAAGTTCGGGCAGGAGAAAGAGAGCTATTGCTACCAGCTGAAACGCTATGCGCGGCTCTGGCATGAACTTGGCTATGATGTAGCCGGAGCATACGTCTGGTATGTGGAAGATGACAAAACGGTAAAAGCGAAATGAAAAAGTGGTTCCTCATCCTGCTCGCCCTGCTGCCGCTGACGGCGGCGGCCCAGCGGTACACCCTCGAGGCGGTCGCCGCACACCTGGGCACCGACCGCATCAGCCTGCAGTACGCCTGCACGATCGCGCAGCCCGCCCCCGTGCAGCTTTCGGGCGACCTGCTCATCCAGGGCGACTGCTACCGTGCCATCGGCAACGGGATGGAGATCTACTGCGACGGGACGACCCGCTGGACGGTCGACCCCGAATCGAAGGAAGTCTACATCGAGACGGCCGGGGGCATCGAGGAACTCGTCCCCTGGCAGGACAACCTGGAGGACCTGTCCCTGACGGACGTCCGCTACCTGCCCCTCTCCGACGACCTTTCCCCCTTCTGCTTCGACACCGCGACGCTCGACGCCTCCTGGGTCGTCACGGATCTGCGCTAGCCCGTCCGGTCCACATCGTTCCTCCACTCGCTCGGCGTCTTGCCGGTCTTCGCCTTGAAGCAACGCCGGAAGGTCGTCATCGAGGAGAAGCCGCAATGGTCGGCCACATCCATAAGCGGCATATCCGGATGTGACTTCATCAGCTCCAGGGCATCGCGGATGCGGTAGCCGTTGATGAGGTCGGAGAACTTCACCCCGGAGATGTTGTTGATCATCGCACTGACATAGGTCTTGTTCGTGGCCAGCTCCGTGGCCACGTCGCTGAGGCGCAAGTCTTTCCGCTTGTAGAGCTGCTCCTCTTCGATCAGGCGCATGATTTGCTCCGACAACTGCGAGGGGCGCCCGCTCTCCTGGATTTCCGGTCCCGGCTCCGGCACCGCCTGTTTCCGTCGCAGGAATGCCGCAAGCGCCGCACCGCCCAGCAGCAGCGCACCTGCGAGCAAGGCCCACCAGGGATTGCCCTTCTGCCGCTGCGGCGGCTCCGAATGGAAGATGAATCCGTCGCGGGACGTGATGTAATTGTACGCCAGGACCCGGTCGTCCACCGGGGGATCCGGCTGCTTTCCGCCGACCAGCGCGACCCGTCCGCCCGGGAGCAGGACCGGCACATCGACGGGAAAAGGCACCCCGTCGGGATGCTCCGCATAGAACAGGGCCATGGACGCCGGGCCGCCCTCAAACGTCGCATCGTAGCCGATCCGTGCGAAATAGATGCGTCCGCCGGCTTCACCACCATTGATCCAGGCCTGCCTCCGGGTGCGGTCGACCTGCAGCCTGCCCCACCAGTGGATCTCATGGCCGTCAACGCCCAGGCGGGGCAGCGGGCGCTCCAGCGCCAGGACGGACATGTCGCCACCGGACACCTTCAACACGCCCGGCTCCCCGTCGCTCCTGCGCGTTGCGGCAAGCAGGTAGGTATACGCTCCGATCTTGCCGTCCGTGTCGGCATACCGCTGCTCATGCACAGGATACCATTCTTCCAGGACCGGATCCCGGAAAGTCTCCCCACAGAGGCGGTCCACCAGGGCTTCCGCCGGATTGCCGTAAGGATCCCTTCCCCCCAGGATGACAGCCTCATCCGGGCCCGCAGCCAGGATCAGGGGGCACGTCCGTGCCTGGCTTACCGCCTTGAAGAAGGAAAAGCCCTGCACCGGATCCCATATCTCGATGTCATCGTCGGCATACCAGTTGCCCGAGACGACCACCCGTCCGTCCGGCAGGGGCAGAGCCGAAGCGTAGGCGCGCTTCCGGCTCATGATGCCGATCGGACGGCTGCTGTGGGAAATCGGGTCGTACACCTCTACGCCCAGGGTCTGCCCGACGCCGAACGCCTCCGCGCTGCCGCCGCCCACCATCACCGTCCCGTCCGGAAGCGGCGCGATGAAACCACCGTCGTGCGGATAATACATCGGGACTTCGTGCCAGGCACCGTCCCGCAGGTATTCCACCGTCTCGATCAGCTTGAACCCGTCGGTATGTCCGCCGATCACCGTCAGTTCATCTCCGAGCAGAAGGGTATGATGGGCAGTTCTGGGTGCATTCAGCTCCGGCAGGCGCTCGACCGTCATCTTCTGGAACACGGTACCGTCCGGCCCGGTTGCTTCCTGCGGCCCCGGCAGGGAGCCGGGGGTGCAGGCGGCGTTTACGGACAAGGCCAGCAGGCAGAACGGGCGCAGGCGGGACTTCATGTCCACGAAGATAGTCAATTTATTTCTTGATGTGATAGCCCTGTTGCGGCTCTCCGGGATAATAGAAACCATAGCCGAAGTCGTGGTAGTAATAGTAGATGTAACCGTAGTCGGTTGGTGTTTTCCGGTAAAAGTGCCAGGTCCCGTCCGTTTTATTAATAGTATCCCCCCTGTCCCAGGAGAAGCTATCGTACTCATAACGTTCATCATAAAGGAGTTCACCGCCACGGGCCCGGATCTCGTCAAATACGGCCGGCACCTCGGCCACGAGTTTCTTGTGTCCTATGATTCTCAGATGTTTTATTTTCGGTGTCCCCGAAATACTGAACGACTGTATCTCCCCGTCGCCCAAACCGGCACAGGCCTCCAGTTTCTCCAGATTCGGGCAGTTTGAAACCGAAAGACTTGTCACCCCCGCCCCAATCGTCAAACTATGCAGGTCCTGGACACCGGCTGCCGTCACGGTGCCGATATGATGGACTGTCGCCCACTTCCATCCATTCCCGATGGCTACGGATCCCGTTCCGGGGCAGTCCAGATAAAGCTCGCTCTCCTTCTGGGATGAGCTATGGCCTGAAACCGTCTCCGGCGTGAAACGGATTGTGCCTCCTCCGCAGAGCTTCAATCTGCTCAAGTCGGGGCAGTTCTTGGCTGAAAAATCAAGCGTTTTACCTTCAGGATACCTGAGTACGACGGAGGCAAGGTCCGGACAGTTATCTGCCAACACTTTGGAAGGGAAGTCCTCTACGCCGACCAAATTGTCTGTTTCATCACAATCATAAGAGATGACATCTATGCCGGTGCCGCTGACGTCAAGCAGCTCCGTGGCGTATACTCTTCCCGCACTCTTGGGGCTGTGGCAAATGTATGTTTTGGGCTTGAGAAAAGCGGCCGCACCTGTCGGAGACAGGCCTACGAAGGATTCATCCTCGATTACAATTTTGTCGAAATATAGGATGCCAACCCCATCGACAGCCGACGGGGTTACATCATAGTCTTTAAAGTCCAGACTCCAGGACAGGTCATCAACTCCTGCCGAATGGTTCTTCACCGTCAGACTGTTGCCCAATCTCCAACCTTCCTTCAAGAAGATATCCATTCTTGCCGCCTGCGGGTGAGCACCGTCATCGAGGGGGGTGATCAGCACGCCATTCAATTTGGTAATCGGCGTATCATCATCCCAGTTGCACCCTTCCCACTCGCCAACACCGCAAGAGCGGATGTCCGACAGGATACCACGGATGGCTTTTATGTGCTCACTGTCCAGGACCAGCAGCTGGTTTCCCAAATAGACAAGCGGAATAAAAATATCTCCATACCGCCAGGCAATAATGGGGGCATATATTCTCCCGGGTATAAGGCCGGTGGCCGTAGCCTCGATGGGCTGCGGCGTCTCCGGATCCGCCCAAAGGGCCTTCGCCTTCTGATCGTCCAAATCAAAGGGGAATGCCACCGTTTCCGCCAAGCCATTATTCATCTCCATGCAAAGCACCAGCTCCCCGGTGTCACCGCCCCGGCTCCCCTTGAACATGGACGGGCCTGTCACCTCGGTCTTCAACGTGAAACTGTCTCCCCCGTTCTGCGTTAGTTCAAACGCTTCGGCAATGGGCGGGAACATCTTGTAGGTGTCTCCCGGGATTGTGATGTCCGGGGTCGACTCATCCTCCGTCATGCCGAAGGCCCGGAGATGCAAGGCGGCGTTCACCAGCCAGGAGACGGTGTATTCCGCGTTGGCCAGGGATTCGGGAATCCAGCCACCCGGTCCCGCCATCAGTGTGGAAAAATCGATACTGGTGCTGATCGCCTCACGCCGCTTCAAATTGAGGGTGATGCCGGCCTGGAGGATGTCGGAATAGAATCCGATGGAAGGTCCGACACCGAGGCCATAATAGAAGCCCGCTTCGACCTTGGGTGACGCGCTATAGCTGGTTTCTCCGGGTACAGGATCTTCGGCGGAGGTCTCTCCGCTGAGTCCGTTGATCTCGTCGTAGTGGAGCGAGGCGGAGGTCCGGAGGACCGTGCCCGCCGAAGCGGAAAGGCCGATCTTGCCGTCCACGCCCACCATGGCATAGATGTCCACGGCAGGGGTGATGACCACGGGGCCGACCGGGATGGCTGCGACATAGACGGACAGAAGCTTGAAATACTTTTCAGCGCTGGCCTCCGCCATCAGCTCCAGGTCCGCTTTCATCTCCGCCTGCGTGTCCACCTTGACGTTGAGCGTGGAGATCTTGTAATCCCCTACGATCATCTGCATCTTGAGCGTGATATCCAGAGTCATTTTAGGGGTCAGGGAGAAACCCAGCGGCAGATCCCACCCCCCTTCCGGGAGTACGATGTGGAAAGTCTTCTTGGTGGCCGCCTTGGTCTTGGTATACGGCACATCGTTGCCTTCGGCATCCTTGATCTCCGTCACATATTCGGCAAGGTCTATTTCATCCGCGTCCAGGTTCAGCTCCTTGAAAACGCTTGCAAAATCGACGTCGTTGTAATAGAACACATAGCCGTCCGTCCCTTCTTCCATCGTCCAGATTTTGCAGAGCAAACCTTGCGGGAGCACATCCGTGGGGGTGTTGACGATGAAATTGCATGGCACGGTCGGAAGCAGGTCCTTCGGGGCGCTTTTACTGACGGTAAAGGTTTTCAGCCCCATGTCGATGGCGGTAATATAAGACGCGAGAGCCTTGGGCGCAATCATCGTACCCTCTGCAAGCGTATAAGACAGCGTCATGTTCTCCCCTCCGGAAGGAAGCCCCTCTGCGGCTTCCTGCTTGACCGGGACGTCTATCTTTTTGCTCCCGGCGGAGATGGTGACCGTCCCGCTGCGCTCCTGCCCAGAGGAATTCTCCTGGACGGCAACCGTCACGGTCGTCCCGCTGACCGTGACGGTGATCCACTCCGCCGCTCCTTCCGAGACGGTGACGGACCAGTCGGTCTGGTTGGTTGTCACCGTGGCCTTCTGGCTGCCGCCAAAGGCAGAGAATATCAGCTGTTCGACGGAGGCGGCCAGTTCGACCTCCGGATTCACCGGGGTGGGATCCGGGCCGGGTTTGACAGGTTGCGGCTTCTCGCAGGAAAAGAAAAGCCCGAGGCCCAGCAGCGCCACTGCCAGGACGAAGAGGATGCGCAGGGATGTTTTCATGGTTACAATGTACGCAATAAGCTTCTTCATCCCGGTCCCAGAACAAATAAACCGATGCGCCAAGTTGATAAAAGATTTGATATACCCCTCTGAAGCGGCGCCATTACGGTTTTGGCCCTCACGGACGTGCGCTGTCTGGCGCTCTCGGACGACCTTTCCCCCTTCACGTTCGACACCGCGCCGCTCGGCCCCGACCGGGTCGTCACCGACCTCCGCCAGCTGCTGGAGCGGGACATTAGGGCAGCGGGAAACGCCACGTTCGCTTCCGGGCCGCCGCTGGCCCCTCACCGTTTCCCACTGGCAGCAATTGGGGCAGTGGGAAACGCCTTTATGCCACGGAAGCCCCAGATAACCGTTCTTTGTTTCCCATTCACTCTCTCACTCCAACCGGGATCAGCGGACATACTTCCGGATCTCCGACTCCGGCAGATAGACCAGCGTCGCAAGTTGCCTGAACGATATCCGGAACTCTTGCCGCATCGAGCGCGCCAGCGCAAGCCGCCTTGTGGTATCGAGTTTCCTGGGATCCTTCTGGCCAAACAGCTTGACAGACGAATCCGCGCAAATCCTCCGGGCCTCCATATCTTCCAGCATGACGCCTCGGCTATCAGACATCCGTGCCATGATATCCGCATCCTTGCTTTTCCCTGCGCAGCAGAAGGCCCGGAAACAGTTGTGCGTCTGAAAAATCCTCTCATAATGCCGGACATCCACATAGTTGGACGGCAACAGGAAACCGTTGCAGACCAGCCAGTCTCCCGGCACGGCCCTTTTGGAGCGCAGCAGTCTTTTCCGTTCCCTTGCTGTCAGAGACGCTACCCTGCAAGGCTCCGCGAGCCTGCCGTCACGGGAAATCATCCAGATTGGGACATGGTTATCCGGACGGAAATACATGGACCCCGTCCCCCACAGATAATCATAGTGCATCACCCGCTTGCCATCTTTGGTCGGCTGGACGATCGTGTAGGCGGCGACGTTTCGCAGATAGTCCTCCTCCGTGACCGGATAGAGCTCGAGAAAGAACTTCAATCCCCCGGCGGATCCCCGGTTAGACACGACGTAGTGCAGGGTCGTCGTCTCATACAGGTATTTGAACTTCAGGCATTCTGTCTCCGTCCCGTACAAGAGGGCGTGGGGATGGGTGTCCTCGATTGAGAAGGACAGGACGACGACGTCCGTGGCGGCGGCACAGACACCGAAACGGTTGAATGCGGCATAGAAATCAGTCTCGTCCAGGATGAAGTCCCGGGCATCATCGCCGTTGGCGAACAGATGGTAGTAGTTCTTCTCTTCCATAGCATAAGTTTATGTCGTACCAAAGTTAGGAAAAGTTCCCGGACCCGGCAAATGATTAACTGGGAAACATCATTATAGCATTAACCCCCATGGCAGGCTCCTCAATGTTTCCCACGAGCAGTAATTGAGGCAGCGGGAAACGCCAAGACCACACTCAAGCCATTGCCGGACACCCAATGTTTCCCGCTGGCAGAAATCGGGGCAGTGGGAAACACCTAGACCACACACAAGCCATTGCCGGACACCCAATGTTTCCCGCTGGCAGCAATCGGGGCCGTGGGAAACGCAAAGCCCGACTCGGGGCCGCCACTGGCCCAACTTCGTTCCCCACTGGCAGGAATTGGGGTAGCGGGAAACGCCAAGACCACACTCAAGCCATCGCCGGGCACCCAATGTTTCCCGCTGGCAGCAATCGGGGCAGTGGGAAACACCTGGACCGTCTCTGGGCCGCCACTGGCCCAACATCGTTTCCCCCTGGCCCGGGGCCAGGAAGCGGCTCTCCGTTCCCCACTGGCCCGGGGCTCGGAAACGCCAATCCCGCTTCCCTCTCCCGACACTCCCGGCACGAAACTGTGCCGGCAAGTCCAAATAATTACTATCTTTGTACGATATGTCCAAAGGGGAGAATGATTTTTCGCGCCTGGAGCTGCGCCTGCCCGCCTGCAGGAGCAACTACCGCTACTTCCGCGGCCTGCTCAGGCCCTCCACGAAGCTGCTCGTGCTCGTGAAGGCCAACGCCTACGGCCACGGAGCCGTGGAGTTCGCCTCGATGATGCAGCAGGAAGGCGCCGACTATCTGGCCGTGGCCCTGCCCGTCGAGGGGATGGAGCTGCGCCGCAGCGGTATCTCCCTGCCCATCCTGGTCCTCACCGCTGGGACGGACTTCTTCCCCGAGATCATCGAGAACCGCCTGGAGCCGGGCATCCCCAACCTCTACACGCTGGAGGCCCTCTGCGAGGAGCTCCGCCGCCGCGGCATCAGGCAATACCCCGTCCACATCAAGCTGGACACCGGCATGCACCGCCTGGGCTTCATGACCGGCGAGCTGCCCGCCCTGCAAGAATTCCTCAAGGCGCACGACGAGGTGCGCGTGGTCTCCCTCTATTCCCACCTCGCCGCGGCGGAAGATCCCGCCGAGGACGCCTTCACCCGGGGACAGCTCGACATGTTCACGCGCAACGCGCAGACCGTCACCGGCGCCCTCGGCTACAAGCCCATGTGGCACGTCCTCAACTCCGCCGGCATCGAGCGCTTTCCGCAGTACCAGTACGACATGGTGCGCCTGGGCATCGGCATCTACGGCATCAGCGCCCTGCCGGGCGTGCGCCTGCATCCCGTGGCCTCGCTGAAGGTCAAGGTCCTGCAGGTCAAGGAGCTCGGCCCCGAAGACGGCACCATCGGCTACGGCCGCCACGGGCACGTCGCCCCCGAGGGGACGACCATCGCCACCATCCCGGTGGGCTACGCCGACGGCCTGGACCGCCACTTCGGCTGCGGCGCCGTCTCGTTCAGCATCAACGGCCACCGCGCCCCCACCATCGGCAACATCTGCATGGACATGTGCATGATCGACGTCACGGGCATCCCCTGCAGCGTCGGCGACACCGTGACCATCTTCGGGGACGACCCGACCGTTGAAGAGCTCGCCGGCATCCTCGGGACCATCCCTTACGAAATCCTGACCTCGGTGCCCCGCCGCATCGAGCGCATCATCCTACGCAAATAATTGACACACAATATGAGAAAGACGATCATCCTGCTCGCACTGGCCCTTCTCAGCCTTGCAGCCACCGCCCAGCCCAAAGGCAGCATCACCCCGGACATGCTCTCCGAGATCCGCAAAGGCTATGAAGGCTCTGCCGCCGACAAGGCCATCCGCAACGCCCTCAACACCACCTCGATCACCGTCCTGTCGGCCAACGCCGAGAACGCCGCGATGATCGACACGGAGTTCTCCGACCAGGTGAAGACCTGGGGCATCACGGACCAGCAGTCCTCCGGCCGCTGCTGGCTGTTCACCGGCCTCAACGTGCTGCGCGCCGCGGCCGCGGACAAGCACGGCCTGGGCGACTTCCGCTTCTCGCAGAACTACAACTTCTTCTACGACCAGCTCGAGAAGGCGAACCTCTTCCTGCAGGCCGTCATCGACACCCGCGACAAGAGCTTCGACGACCGCGAGGTGGACTGGCTCTTCAGCAATCCCATCAGCGACGGCGGCACCTTCACCGGCGTGGCGAACCTCGTGATGAAATACGGCGTCGTGCCCGCCAACGTGATGCCCGAGAGCCTCTCGGCCAACAACACCTCCGCCATGGCCACCCAGCTGAAGACCTTGCTGCGCCGCGACGGCCTCAAGCTCCGCGAGACGCCCGCCGGCGTGAAAGCCAAGGACCTGCCGGCTTACCTGGAGCAGCAAAAGACCGCGATGCTCAAGGATGTCTACCATGTCCTCGCCCTCTGCCTCGGCGTCCCGCCGACGGAGTTCGAGTGGAAAGGCAAGACCTACACCCCGCAGGCCTTCTACAAGGAGCTGCTGGGATATGACCTCGAGAACAACTACGTCATGCTGATGAACGACCCCTGCCGCGAGTACGGCAAGGTCTATGAGATCCAGTACGACCGCCATCTCTATGACGGCCAGAACTGGCTCTACGTCAACCTCCCCATCGAGCGCATCAAGGAGATGGCCATCGCCTCCATCAAGGCCAACAAGGCCATGTACTTCTCCTGCGACGTGGGCAAGTTCCTCGACCGGAGCAAGGGCGTGGCGGACCTGCGCAACTTCGACTACGAGTCGCTGCTGGGCGTGGACCTGTCGATGGACAAGCGCGAGCGCGTGATGACGCACGCCAGCGGCTCCTCCCACGCGATGACCCTCATCGCCGTGGACCTCAAGGACGGCAAGCCGCAGAAATGGATGGTGGAGAACAGCTGGGGCGCCTCCAGCGGCTACAAGGGCAACATCATCATGACCGACGAATGGTTCAACGAGTACATGTTCCGCCTCGTGGTGGAGAAGCAGTTCGTCCCCGCCGACGTGATGCGCATGCTCGACCAGAAGCCCGTCATGCTCCCCGCCTGGGATCCGATGTTCCTCGGAGAGGAATAAGCCGCCTGATGGCCGTTCCGGAGAAATACGCCCCGATGATCGCGCTCTACCGCGAGTGGAACGAGCGCATCAACGTCGTGTCCCGCAAGGACATCGACGCGCTCTACGAGCACCACATCCTCCATTCGCTGGCCATCGCCGAATATATAAACCGCTTTTATCCGGGCGCCTTCGACGGCGCCTCGATCCTGGACCTCGGGACGGGCGGCGGCTTCCCGGGGATCCCCCTCGCAATGGAATTCCCGCAGGCGCGGTTCACGCTCTGCGACTCGATCGGCAAGAAGGTCAGGGTGGCGCAGGCGGTCGCCGACGGGCTCGGCCTGCAGAACGTCAGCTGCGTGAACGCCCGGGCCGAGACGCTCCCGGGCCCCTTCGACTGGGTGGTCTCGCGGGCGGTCACTTCGCTAGACAATTTCTACCCCTGGGTGAAGGGGAAATTCCGCCGCAGCATCCTCTATCTGAAGGGCGGGGACGTCAATGTGGAGATCTCCGAACTGATGCGGAAATGCCGCGTCCCGGGGGGCAACATCCGCGTCTGGCCGGTCAATGAATGGCTGGAAGATGAATATTTTGCAGAAAAATTTGTAATTGAAATCGGAAAAGATTACCTTTGCCCTCCCAAAATCTGAAAACTAAAAAATAGAAGATATGAAAAGGACGTTTCAACCCTCCAACCGCAAGCGTGCCAACAAGCACGGCTTCCGCGAGCGCATGAGCACGCCGAACGGCCGCCGGGTCCTCGCTGCCCGCCGCGCCCACGGCCGCAAGAAGCTCACCGTTTCTTCCGAGGACCGCTGGTAATCGGTTCCCTTAGAGACAAAAGCGCCGACCCCGAAGGGCCGGCGCTTTTGATTTCCCGTCATCCCGGGCGGATAGACCCGGGATCTATTGTCCTATATAGGAGCGGAGCGCTTCGACGTAGGCGGCAAAGGCAGTGCGGCCGGCATCGGTGACGCGGCAGGTCGTGCGGGGTTTCTTGCCCTGGAAGCCCTTCTCGACCGTGATGTAGCCGGCGGCGGCGAGCTTGTCCAGCTGGACGCTCAGGTTGCCCGCCGTGGCGCCGGTCTGCTGCCGGAGGTAGACGAAATCCGCTTCGTCAGTGCCTACCAGCACGGACATGACCGCCAGGCGGAGCTCCGAATGGAGCAGCGGATCGAGTTTGTCAAACATAAGGCTACTTGCGGACCTGGATGGCGACACCGGTCAGGGCAAGGACCAGGGCGGCGCCGGTGAAAAGGAGGATCTGCTCTGCACCCGGGGCCAGCGCCACCGCAGCGCACGCACCGCCGATGCCGACGATGGCGCCCGCGATGATGATGGGCCAGTTCTTCAGGGCGATGCCCGAGACCGTCTCGGCAAAGCCGAAGAGCAGGATGATGACCAGCGTGATGTTCATCGGGAAGGCGATGACAGCCAGGGCGGCCGTCACGGGGGCGAAGATGCCGAAGGCAGCCCACACCTTTCCGATCAGGGAAGAGACGTAGTTCTGCGGGATCCGGTCACCCTTCCCCACGATCCGGGACACAAGCAGGCCGACCGGCCACATCGCAAACCAGAGAAGGTTCCACACCGGGCTGCCGGACAGGTGCCAGCAGGCCCAGACGGCCAGGGAGAAGACGAGGAGCAGGCAGCCCCACATGATCAGGTATTTGCCGCTGCCGGCGATGATCGCCTTGCGGTTGGCTTCGAGGGTTTCGTTGATGAGCTCCAGGCTACGCTGGGGAGTCATTTTGCTTTCTGTTTCCATAATACTTTAAAGATCAATACATTATTAAATTCTTGACCCCTCCCTGCTGCGCATACAGATCAGAATCACGACGCAAATATAAACAAGTTTACAATATAAACCAAATAAAAATGTAAAATTTTCCGGCACCCTGTCATCAATGTCCCCAAAAACCGGACATTGACAGCAAAAACGGCCGAAAACGCTTTCAATGTCCGTCATTCAGGGACATTGAAAGCACCTATGCGGCAAAAACTATTCAGAAGGATGGACGTGGACGTCCAGCTGCGGGAACGGGAACTTGATCCCCGCCTGCGGGAGCTCGGTGTAGATGCGCTCGTTGAGGTCGAACTGCGCCGGCCAGTAGTCGCTCCCCTTCACCCACGCGCGTATGATAAAGTTGACGGAGCTCTCGGAGAGTTTCTGCACGGCCACGAAGGGATCCGCCGCGCCGGGCGTCTGCGCATCCAGGATGCGAGGGTCTTCGCGGACGATGGCCAGCAGCGCCTCGCGGCAGCGGGCGGCGTCGGTGCCGTATTCCACGCTCACGGGGAGGTCGATGCGCCGCAGCGGGAAGCTGCTGTAGTTGACGATGTTGCCGTTGGACAGGGCCCCGTTGGGCAGGACCACCTTGCGGTTGTCGATGGTGGTCAGGTGCGTGCCCACGATGGTGACCTCCGTCACGATGCCCGCATAGCCCTGCGCCTCGATGTAGTCGCCGGCCTTGAAGGGCTTGAAGATCATCAGCATCAGGCCTCCGGCGAAATTCTGCACCGTGCCGCTGAGCGCCATGCCCAGGGCCATGCCGCCCGCGGCGAGCAGGGCGGCGAGCGAGGTGGTGTTGATCCCCAGGGTGCTCACGAGCACGATGATCAGCAGGACGGTGAGTGCGATCGAGACGAAACTGCAGATGAACGAGGCCATCGCCCGGTCCGTCTTCTTGCGCAGGAAGTAGCGCTCCATCCCGCGCTTGATCCGCTTGATCAGCCAGGCCCCGATGATGTACAGGACCAGGACCAGCAGGACCTTGAGGCCGAACTGGAGCACCTCCCGGCCGAGCTGCTGGAGGGCCGTCCCGGGATCGGCGGCGAGCATCTCCTTGAAATGACTCAGTGTAGCCTTCGTGGAATCAGCCCGCTCGGCGATCTCCTCGGCGGATATGGGATTGGATTGAAGGATCAGGTGCATCATAGAATACAAATATACGAAATTTCTTAACTTTGTGCTTACACATGGAACGACTCCTTCGACTCTATCGCGACTGGTCCGGCTCGGAGCCGGCCTCGTCGTCGCTTTTGCCCCTTTCGGGCAGCGCACGCAAGTATTACCGCATGTCCGGCGACGGGGGCACCGTCATCGGCTGCATCGGTACCAATCCGGCGGAGAACCGGGCCTTCCTCGCCCTCGACGCACAGTTCTGCGACCACGGCCTGCACGCGCCGGCGGTGTACGGCGTCTCGCCCGACGGGATGGCCTACCTGCAGGAAGACCTGGGCGACGGGCAGCTCTTCGAGCTCCTGAAGCCCGCCCTGGCGGACGGCTCCTTCAGCCGGGAGCAGCTGGACTGGCTGCACGACACGATGGCGCTGCTGCCCGCCGTGCAGTTCAAGGTGGGCGAAGGCTTCGACTGGAGCGTCTGTTTCCCGGACCGGGAATTCAACGCCCGGATGGTGGACTTCGACCTCAATTATTTCAAATACGACTTCCTTAAGCTCACGGGGCTGGAGTTCGACGAGATCCGCCTGCAGGACGATTTCGACCGCCTGCGCACGGACGCCGTGGACTTCGAGGGGGAGACCTTCATGTACCGGGATTTCCAGGCCCGCAACGTCCTGATCAAGGACGGCGAGCCCTGCTTCGTGGACTTCCAGGGCGGACGCCGCGGCCCGGTGCAGTACGACCTGGCCTCCTTCCTCTGGAACGCCGGGACGCATTTCAGCGCCGCGCTGCGGCGGGAGCTGGAAGGGGTGTACCTGCGCGCGCTGGACGCCTTCCGTCCCGTGGACGAGAAGGACTTCTACCGCCGCTACCGCCTGCTCACGCTGCTGCGCCTGCTCCAGGAGACGGGAGCCTACGGCTTCCGGGGCCTGGTGGAGCGCAAGCAGCTCTTCCTCGACTGCATCCCCACGGTGCTCGGCTGCTTCCGCGAGCTGACCGCCGAGCCTTTCCCGCGCTACCCCTACCTGACGGAGCTGCTGCAGCGGCTGGCCGCGGAATGGGACGGGCGCACGATCCTGCCCGGGATGGAGGTGGCCCTATGAAAGCGCTGATCTTCGCCGCCGGGCTCGGCACGCGCCTGCGCCCCATCACGGACACGATGCCCAAGGCGCTCGTGCCGGTGGCGGGCGTGCCGATGCTGCAGCGGGTGCTGTGCCGGCTGCGCGACGCCGAGATCGATTCGTTCGTGGTCAACGTCCACCATTTCGCGGAGCAGATCGTGGCCTTCCTGGCGGAGCATGATTTCGGCGTGCCGGTGGCCATTTCCCGCGAGGAGCGGGAGCCGCTGGAGACGGGGGGCGGCATCAGGCACGCCGCACCGCTGCTGGCCTCGTCCGAGGGGCGCTTCCTCGTGCATAACGCAGACATTCTCAGCGACTTGGACATCAACTGGTTCTTGCGCCAGGACGCGCCGGAGAACCTGGCGACGCTCCTGCTCGTGGACGCCCCGGCCGACCGCTACCTGCTTTTCGACGAGCAGATGCGGCTCGCCGGCTGGACCAACGTCCGCACGGGCGAGGTCAAGAGCCCGTACCTGCCGGACTTCGATCCCGCGAGGTACCGCCGCTACTCCTTCTGCGGCATCCACGTCGTCTCCGAGGCCGTCTTCGAAAAGATGGCCGCCTGGCCGGACAAATTCTCCATCATCGACTTCTACCTGGCGGAATGCGCCGCCGGGACCATCCGCGGCGTCGTGGCCCCGGACCTGCACCTGATCGACATCGGCAGCCCGGAGAAACTGGCGGAGGCGCAGCAGTGCCCGTTTTTATAACGCGATTTTTCTGTATCTTTGCAGATTGTGAACTATCTTGCGCGCATAGCTTTTCCGCTCGCCGTGACGGTCTTCGCCGCCGCGGGGGTGGTCGGTCCCGGCGCGCGGGGCCCGGTCCAGGACTACCGCATGGGGATCCTTCGGCAGGCTCAGGATGACAGCCCGCTGGACCTGACAGGCACGTCCCCCACACAGGACACCGTGGTCTATCCCGTGGCGGGATACAAGCTGCGGCGCACCCTGTCGCTGGAAGAGATCACCGTGCGCGACACCAGCTCCGAAACCCTGGTCGCCGACACCCTCGCCCTCGCGCCCGTCGAGGACACGCTGCCGCCCCGCCTCGACCCGCGCGACTCGCTCCGGGCCCTGCTCGACTCCACGATGTGGGACAAGATCGACTCGATCGTCGTCGCCGACTCCATCGCCCGCGCCAAGGCGGAGTTCGAGGCCTGGTACGCCGGCCTGTCGAAGCAGGAGCGCAAGAAATACGACCTGGACCAGAAGGTGAAGCAGAAGCTCGCCCAGACCGATTCGCTCAACAAGATCAAGGAGGCGCGGCAGAACGTCCGCGACAGCATCCTCGAGACGACCCCCCGCATCCTCGACACCTACGCCCTGCCGGATTCGCTCCAGTACAAGCGCGTCGTCACCTGGACCGAGGACCCGGACTTCGGCAAGATCGTCTCCGCGCGCGTCCCGGACACGACCTTCAACTACCGTTTCCACGACCATCCCTTCCTGCGCAACGACGTCAACGCCACCTGGCTGGGCGTCGCCGGCTCCCCGGTCCAGAGCTACAACTGGTTCCGCCGCCGCAGCGACGAAGGCGTGGAGTTCTACGACGCCCAGGAGTCCTGGAGCTACTCGCACCGGACACTCCCGCACTGGAACACCAAGGTCCCCTACACGGAGCTCGGCTACTTCGGCACCCTGTTCGCCGGCGACGAGAAGGAGTCCGACAACCTCCACATCTTCACCTCCCAGAACATCACCCCGGCGCTGAACATCAGCCTGCTGTACGACCGCTACGGCGGAGGCGGCATCCTCCCGGAGGAGGAGACCGTCAACAAGACCACCGTGGTCCAGGCCAACTACCTGGGCAAGCGCTACACCATGCACGCGGGCTACATCTACAACATGGTCTCGCGCCATGAGAACGGCGGCATCGCGGACATCACCTGGGTCCAGGACACCACGGTGGACGGCCGCGACATCAAGGTGCTCATGAACAACGCCCGGTCCAAGATCAAGAAGAACACCGTCTTCGTGGACCAGCAGCTGCGCATCCCGTTCAACTTCATCAACCGGATCCGCGCCCGGCGCGACAGCACCTACACCTTCGACGCCGAAGACGAGAACATCACCACCGCCTTCATCGGCCACAGCAGCGAGTTCTCCACCTACACCCGCAAGTACACGGACGCCATCAGCGACGAAGCCGGCGCCGCCTTCTACAACGACGTCTTCCGCTACGGCCGCGCCAGCGCCGACTCGATGCGCGTGATGCGCCTGGACAACAAGCTCTACATCCGGCTCCAGCCCTGGTCCAGCGAGGGGGTCGTCTCCAAGCTCGACATCGGCCTCGGGGACTATCTCAAGCAATATTTCGACAGCACGAGCGTCCGCCCGACCAACCACGTCGAGAACTCGATGTACGTGTACGCCGGCGCGGAGGGCCAGCTGCGCGGCAACGCTTTCTGGAACGCCAAGGCGCACTACGTCCTGCTGGGCCACGACTTCGGCGACTTCGACGTTGAGGCGAACGCCGAATTCCGCTTCTACCCGTTCCGGCGGGCGCGCAAGAGCCCCGTCAGCCTGACGGCGCACTTCGACACGGAGCTCCGCGAGCCGACCTTCTACCAGCAGCACGTCAACGCCAACCACTTCAGCTGGGACAACACGTTCGGCAAGATCTCCACGACCCGCATCCAGGGCCGCCTGGAGATCCCGCACTGGAAACTGTCCGCCGACGTGGGCTATGCCCTGCTGGCGAACAACCTCTATTATGACACGCAGGGCATCATCCGGCAGAACGGCACCCCGATGAGCGTGCTGTCCGCCTCGCTGCGCAAGGAGTTCGTCCTGGGCCCGGTCCACCTCGACCACCGGGCGCTGCTGCAGTTCTCCTCCAACACCGAGGCGCTCCCGCTGCCCACGGCCGCGTTCAACTTCCGCTACTACCTGCAGTTCGTCGTCCAGCGCGACGAGCAGCGCCGCAACGTCATGGTCATGCAGATTGGCGCCGACGCCTATGCGAACACGCCTTGGAACTCCCCGGCGTGGAATCCCAACCTGGGCGTCTTCCACAACCAGACAGACCGGCTTTACTCCAACGGCCCGTACCTGGACGTCTTCGTCAACGTGCAGTGGAAGCGCGCCTGCGTCTTCATCAAGTACCAGAACGCCGCCGGCGGCTGGCCGCTCCTGCACCGGGACTATTTCAGCGCCGACCGCTACATCATCACCAAGAGCGGCATGGAAGGCCTGAAGTTCGGCATTTACTGGCCCTTCTACACCCAGCCTGGCGGCCGGGCGCGCTAGTCCCCCGCCATGCGAAAAGCCAGCCTCACCGCCCTGATCGTCACCCTCGTCCTGATCGCCGGGACAGGCCTGGCGTCGCTGCTCGCCCGGCGGCCCGCCCCCGGGCCGGAGCGCGTCAAGCCCGCCGTCATCCGCGCGACCCTGGAGATCTCCCCCGTCACGGACACGTCCAAGGCCCTGCTGACCGGCTACCATTACCACCTGCTCAAGCGTTTCGCGGCCGACAACGGCCAGCAGGCGCTCATCCGCCTCGCCCCCCGCGGCGAGAACTGCCTTGACTCGCTGCGCGCCGGCGCCATCGACATCCTCGTGGTCCCCTATGCCGACAGCCTCGCCGTGGACAGCGTGCTCGTGTCCCTGCCCGTGGACAGCCTCAGCCGCTGGCTCATGCGCGGGGATGACCCGGAGGGGATGCGCGAGCTCAACGACTGGATCTCGGCCTGGCACGCTTCGGAAGAATATGTCCCCGTCCGGGAGAGCTACATGCACCGCCTGAACGCCTTCCGCAGCGGCCCCCGGGCGCAGATCAGCCCCTACGACAGCCTGATCCGCCTGCACGCCGACTCGCTTGGCTGGGACTGGCACCTGCTGGCCGCCGTGATCTACCAGGAGTCCCGTTTCCACATCGAGGTCCGCTCCAAGCGGGGCGCCGCCGGGCTGATGCAGATGATGCCGCGCACCGCCGCGAAATACGGGGTGACCGACCCGCTGGACCCGGAGATGAACATCGCCGCGGGCGCGCAGCTGCTGGGCAACCTCATCAAGCGCTATTACAATGTGGGGGACAACATGACCGAGCGCTACAAATACGCCCTGGCGGCCTACAACGCCGGCATCGGGCGCATCGACGACTGCATCAGCCTCGCCCGCTACCTGGGGGTGGACCCTTCGTACTGGGACAACATCGTCACGCGCGTGCTGCCCCTGATGAGCGACGAGGGCATCTCGCTGGAGGGCATCGTCAAGCTCGGCCCCTTCAAGGGGTCGGAGACTTCGTATTACGTCGGAAACACGATCAGCGTGTACCAGCAGCTTTGCCGGATCTGCCCCTGAGCCGCTCCACCAGTGGGTCGGTCAGGCGCATGAGGGCGCCGGGCAGCAGGGCCAGCAGGAGCGTCCCCAGCCCGATCACGATGCCCGGCACGCGGGCCAGCAGGACGTCGCCCGCATTGGACACGTGGCCGGCGCCGAAAGGATTGTCGAAGAAGATCCAGGCCAGGGCGGCGGACAGGACCACCATCAGCGTGTCCATCACGATCTTGACGGGGCCGAAGGGCTTGCGCAGCACTTTCGCGAAAGCGTTCACCGTCATCTCCGCGGAGAGCATCCAGGCGTCCGCGGCCACCTCCACACTCACGCCGAAAGCCGTGACCAGCGCGGCCAGGAGCGTCAGGCCGAGCCGGGCGGCGAAGGTCGCCGGATGCAGCCATGACAGCGCCCACATGCAGCCGTCGATCATGTAGCCGAACACGGCCGATGCCACGATCTGCATCAAGTACTTGGCCTTGAAGTCCTTGCGGAGCAGGGCGATCTGGATGAACAGGTAGGAGGTGTTCACCAGCAGGGTGAAGGTCCCGACCGAGATCGCCGGGATGCGGAGGTTCAGCACATACGCCGGGCAGGACAGCGGCGCCGTCCCCAGGTTGGAGATGATCGACAGCGCCACGCCGAGCGCCACGAACACCAGGCCCACGGTCGCCACGCCGTATCTGCGGCAGATATCCTTCGTCCTCGCATTCATACCGGATGCAAATATCGTTATTTTTTTAAAATGAGTATATTTGTGGTTCTGTTTGAAATCATGCAAATATCAATATCGTTTATGAAAAAGTATTTTCTCGCTATGATTCCTGTGATGATGCTGGCAGCCTGCCAGCCCCAGGAGACGAAAACCCCGGCCCTGGATCCCACCGACATGGACCTCAACGTCAAGGCCGGCGACGACTTCTTCCTCTATGCCAACGGCGGCTGGATGAAGAAGAACCCCCTCAAGGCCGAGTACGCCCGTTTCGGCTCCTTCGACGTCCTTCGTGAGAAGAATGTCGAGGACCTCAACGCCCTGTTCGCCGAGATGACGACGATGAACCCGGAGCCCGGCAGCATCGACCAGAAGATTGTCGACCTGTACAAGCTGGGCCTCGACTCCACCCGCCTCAACGCGGAGGGAGCCGCCCCGGTCAAGCGCTATCTCGACGAGCTGTATGCCGTCGCGGACAAGAAAGCGCTCGCCGCGCACCTCGGCAAGCTCAACCTCGTGGGTGAGGGCGGCTTCTTCGGGGGCGGCGTGGACGCCGACCTGATGGACAGCAAGACCCAGGTCTTCTACCTGGGCCAGGGCGGCCTGGGCATGGGCGACCGCGACTACTACGTGGACCCGGCCAACGCCGAGCTGCGCAAGGGCTATGAGGAGATGCTCCTCAGGCTCTTCAACCTCGCCGGCATGGACAATCCCGAGCAGCGCGCCGCCAACGCCGCCGCCATCGAGGACAAGCTCGCCGCCTTCTCCTGGACCAGCGTCCAGAACCGCGACTACACCAAGCTCTACAACCCGATGAGCACCGCCCAGATCGACAAGGCCTACCCCGGCTTCGACTTCAAGGCTTTCCGCGAAGCGATGGGCATCCCCGAGATGGACAAGGTCATCGTGGAGCAGCCTTCCTTCTTCCAGGGCTTCAGCAAGCTCTTCAAGGACAGCAAGCTGGACGTGCTGAAGGACTACATCGCCGGCCAGCTCCTCGTGAGCGCCGCGGGCTCCCTGTCCGATGGCTTCTATGCCGCCAGCTTCGACTTCTTCAGCACCCAGATGAGCGGCGTGACCGAGCAGAAGCCGCGCTGGAAGCGCGCCATGAGCGTGCCCAACAGCATCCTCGGCGAGGCCGTCGGCCAGATGTACGTCGCCAAGTTCTTCCCGGAGACCTCCAAGCAGAAGATGCTCGAACTGGTGAAGAACCTGCAGATCTCCCTGGGCCAGCATATCCGGGAGCTGGACTGGATGTCCGACGCCACCAAGGCCAAGGCCATCGAGAAGCTCGACGCATTCACCATCAAGATCGGCTATCCCGACAAGTGGAAGGACTACAGCACCCTCACCGTGGACCCGAAGCTGAGCTACTACGACAACCTCCGCGCCGCCAACGCCTGGTATGTCGCGGACAACCTCTCCAAGCTCGGCAAGCCTACGGATCCGACCGAGTGGGGCATGACCCCGCAGACGGTCAACGCCTACTACAACCCCACCACCAACGAGATCTGCTTCCCGGCCGGCATCCTCCAGCCGCCGTTCTTCAACCCTGACGCGGACGACGCCGTCAACTACGGCGCCATCGGCGTGGTGATCGGCCACGAGATGACCCACGGCTTCGACGACCAGGGCAGCCTGTTCGACAAGGACGGCAACATGAACAACTGGTGGACCGCCGAGGACCGCGCCGCCTTCGAGGAGAAGACCCATGTCCTGGTGGACCAGTTCAACGAAGTGGACATCCTGCCGGGCCTGAAGGCCAACGGTGAACTGACCCTCGGCGAGAACATCGCCGACCACGGCGGCGTGAGCGTGGCCTGGACGGCCCTTCACAACGCCCTCGGCGGCGTGGAGCCCGCGCCCATCGACGGCTTCAGCGCCGCCCAGCGCTTCTTCCTCGGCTACGCCCGCGTCTGGGCGCAGAACATCACCGACGAGGAGAAGGCCCGCCTGACCAAGCTCGACGTCCACTCGCTGGGCAACAACCGCGTGAACGTCACCCTGCGCAACTTCGACCAGTTCTTCGAGGCCTTCGGCATCCGGGAGGGCGAGTCGATGTGGCGTCCGGAGAGCGAGCGCGTCCACATCTGGTAAGCTTCCGATGAGGGCGGAAGGCTTCATTGCAGCACGCCTGCGTGTCAAGGAGAAGATGGCTGTCGTCGCGATAGCCATCTCTTTCCTTGTCATGATCGTGGCCGTCGCCATCTCCGCGGGCTTCCGCCGGGAGATCCGGGGCGGCGTGGCCGCGGTCACGGGCGACGTCCTGCTGACGAACGCCGCCGCCGACCTGACCGGGGGCTCCGACCCCGTCGACGCTTCCCCCTCCTACCTGCCAGAACTGCTGGCCGCGCCCGGCGTGGAGCGCATCGAGCCGGTCGTCTACTGCGCCGGCATCCTCCAGCTCGGGGACGACATCCACGGCGTGCTCTTCAAGGGCACGGCGGCCGACACCGCCTCGCTGGGCGTGCGCATCCCCTCCTCCCTGGCGGAGCGTTTCGGCATCGCCCCCGGCGACGACCTGACCGCCTGGTTCATCGGCGACAAGGTCAAGATCCGCAAGTGGCACGTCCTCTCCGTCTACGAGAGCGCCATGTCCACGGAAGGGGGCGACCTGCTGCATGTCCCCATCGGCGACCTGCGGCGCCTCCTGGAATGGGGGCCGGACCGGGCCTCCCTGCTGGAGGTGGGCCTGGACGGCCGTTACCGGACCCGCCGGGGGCTCGCAATGGCCACGCAGAACCTGGGCTGGCGCTCCACCCTCAGCGCAAAGGACGGCGAGGAGCCGCTGCGCGCCGTCGCCGCCACGGAGCGTTTCGCCCAGCTGTTCGACTGGCTGGACCTGATCGACTATAATGTCTATGCCATCCTGCTGCTGATGACCGTCGTGGCGGGATTTAACATGATCTCGGGCCTGCTGATCCTGCTCTTCCGGCACGTCAGCACCATCGGGACCCTGAAGACCCTCGGCATGGGCAACCGCGCCGTCGCCGGGGTCTTCCTGCGCGTGGGAGCCCGCACGGCCGCCATCGGCATGGCCGCCGGCAATCTCCTCGCCCTGCTGTTCTGCCTGATCCAGGGCGTCACGCACCTGATCCGGCTCAACCCGGAGAATTACTTCGTATCGTACGTGCCCGTGCACGTCAACCTTCCCGCGATCCTGCTGGCCGACGCCGCAGCCTTCGCAGGCATCCTGCTGCTTTTACTCATCCCCACGCTCTTCATCTCCCGCGTCGATCCCGCCGAGACGGTGAAGACGGAATAAAATGACAAAAATGAAAAGATTGTTCCTCATTCTGGCAGCCTGCACCCTGGTAGCGACCGGCTGCAAAGGCGGCACCAAGGGCGCCGCATCCGGCGAGGCCGCCGGGAAAGCCGAAAACACGGAAACGGCTGCCGCCACGAAGGCGGCTCCCGCCGAAGAGGGTTTCACCTTCGACGAAATGTTCAAGATCTTCTCCTGCTTCGGCGACAACATCATGAGCGACGCCTTCGCCTCGCAGCGCGTCAAGGACAGCATCAAGGATGAGCTCCGCTCGACGCACGACACCGCCGAGGAGTTCCTCGGCCCCATCAACTGGCTCGTTTACGACATGCCCGACGGGGACTGCTACTACGGCTTCCATATGGCGTGCTACCGCTACAAGGCGGACGGCCACGTGCTCGTGGTCCTGCTCGAGAGCGGCGGCTGCGACGTCTCGTCGGTCAAGTACATCCGTTACTATGAATACGATCCGGCGCAAGGCAATGCCCACGAGGTGCCGAGCCCCTTCAGCCCGGCCCCGCAGCGGGACGATTTCGAAGACATGGTCCGGCTCGCCGGTGCGGACGTCCAGTCGCTCCGGGACGCCATGAAGGCCGGCTCGTACAATTATTCCTTCCGCCCGGAGGGCGTGACCGTCAGCCTCAACGACCCGATGGACTTCGACGAGCAGGTCTACCACGGCGACCTGTGCGTGGACTATCTCTGGAACGGCTCCGAATTCGTGCGCAACGAGGACTACCGCTACGCCTGCATCCAGGCGGACGGCTTCGCCAACATCAAGCTCGGCGAGCCCGCCCCGGACTTCTATTTCGACTACGACCCCATCGGCTACGGCGTCAACTATTCGCAGGGCGGCGACCTGTGGCTGATTACGCTCGGGGAGATCGACGTGCTGCAGGTCCAGATGGAATACGGGAAGGTCTACTCCGTCGAGACCCGGTCGCCGAAGTACTGCGTATCCACCAATGTCTATGACCCGGGCCGCGGCAAGATGCAGCCCTACGTGGGCGGCCGCATCAACGACTGCTTCGTCCTCGACGAGACGACGCCGGTCACGATGCTGATGGACGGCACCGTCCAGATCGTGGTCGAGGCCTGGAGCGGCAAGGTCGCCTTCCGCACTTCCCAGGACGCCCTCGTGACCCCGGTACAGCCGTCGATGAACGGCCCCCAGACGCTCGACAACCCCAAGTTCAAGCCCGACGCCAGGATCGAGTCGATCCTGGTCTGGCGGGACTAGGCGCTATACTTTCGCTTCGCGGAAGACCTCCTGGATGGAGGGGTAGGTGTTCTTGAGATAGGGAGGCAGGCTGGAGCGGGCGACCCAGGCGGCGCGGGTGATGTCTTCCTCGCGCTGCGGGGTCAGGTTCACCGGGTCGGTGTAGAGCATGTCGTACCACCAGGTGTGCTTGAGGTGCCAGATGCCGTCCCGCAGGTAGCAGTGGTCCGTGACGCAGATCAGGTCCCGGAGCTCCAGCTGGTCCACGCCGGTCTCTTCCTGCACTTCACGCAGGGCCGTCAGCGTGATGTCCTCCCCCGCTTCGCGGTGGCCTTTGGGCAGGTCCCAGAGGCCGCCGCGCTGGATCAGGAGGTAGTCGCCGCGGCGGTTGGAGACCAGGCCGCCGGCGGCGTCCACTTCGCGGAATTCGGCGCAGACGCGGCGGTACATCCAGGCGGTGTTGTCCGTGGGGATGTAGATGCGCGACAGGGACTCGGAGGCTTCGAACATGGCCACGAGGGTGTGGATGTTGATGCTCTCCCCGAAGTGGAACTCGACGGCATTGGGGTCCGAGAGGGCCTGTTCGTCGGGACTGCAGATGATGATGCAGCGCTTTTCGAAGTATATCTTATGCATCGGATTTTTGCTATCTTTGCGGACACAAATGTAATCATTTTCCCCGACTATGACAGCACATTATACCAGCAAGCACGGCCAGGTGGCCAAGCGTCCCGAGGAGTTGTACATGGCTTTCACGGACCTGCGCAATTTCGCGCAGATGGTCCCGGCCGGCAAGGTCCAGGCGGAGTTCGAGGCGGACTATGACCATCTGACGGTCACGGTCCAGGGTTTCCGCATCGGGGTCCGCGTGGACGACCGCCAGCCGTACCGGCTCATCCGGCTGGGCAGCAGCGAGTCGCCGGTGGAGTTCGTGGGCGTGCTGCATTTCGAGCCGTCCCTGCTCCCGGGGCGGACCGATTTCTGGATCGACCTGGACGCGAATCTCAATTTCATGATGAAGACGATGCTCGGCGGCAAGCTGCAGCAGGCGATCGACAAGATCGTGGACGGGCTCGTGGATGCGTCCGAGGGCCGCATGCCGCAGATGCCGGACGATTTGCGCGGGTGATGGAGGAGCAGGCGTCGGTCGCGGTTCGGCTGAATCCGTTCAAGGGGCTTGCGGGGCCGGAGGGCACGCCGGTCCCTTGGTCGCCTTATGGCCGCATCCTTTCCGAACGTCCCGTTTTCACCCTCGATCCCCTTTTCCACGCCGGATGCTACTATGTCCAGGACTCCTCCGCCATGTTCGTCGGGCACCTTTTCCGGCAACTGCTTTCTGCCGCCTCGCCTGTGCTACGGGTTTTGGATTTATGCGCTGCTCCAGGGGGGAAGACAACGGATTTGGCGGCGTCGCTGCGGGAAGCGTGCGGGGACGGGTTCGTGCTGGTGGCGAACGAGGTGATGAAGGCGCGCGTGGGGGTGCTGGACGACAATGTGGCGCGCTGGGGCGACCCCAACGTGGTCGTGACGAGCGTGGACCCGGCGGCGTTCGCCCGCCTGGCGGGCTGGTTCGACGTGATCGTCGCCGACGTGCCGTGCAGCGGCGAGGGGATGTTCCGCAAGGACCCCCGGGCCCGCGAGGAGTGGAGCCCGGCCGTGGTGGAGCTCTGCGCGGCGCGGCAGCGGCGCATCCTCGCGGACGTGTGGCCGGCGCTGCGCGAGGGCGGCTTCCTGATCTACAGCACCTGCACGTACGAGGCCGCCGAGAATGACGACAACCTCGCCTGGGCGGCGTCCGAACTGGGCGGGGAGATCCTGCCGCCCGCGGCGGAATTCGAAGGATACGGCGTGCGCCGCACCGCGCACGGGCACCTGCTCGAGGCCGGCGTCGTGCCGGGCGAGGGGCAGTGGGCCGGCGCGCTGCGCAAGACCGCCCCGCAAGCCGTCGCGAAAAAGGCGGACCTCGCGGCGCTGCACCCCGTCCGCAGCGGGCTGCGCCGGGGGGAGCAGGCCGGGAAGGACTTCGTCCCGGACGCGGACTACGCTTTGAGCATAAAATTTGATAGCAATGCCTATCCGGCCGTGGACGTGGACCGGCAGACGGCCCTGCGCTACCTCCACCGGGACGCGCTCGTGCTGCCGCAGGCCGCCCCCGGCTACAATGTGATCACCTTCCTCGGCCACCCGCTGGGATTCGTCAAGAACATCGGTTCGCGATGCAACAACCTCCTTCCCAAGGGCCGCCGGATATTGATGAACGTATGAAAAGATGGATTCTTGCGATAGCGGCGATCGCCCTTTGCGCCGTGGCGTCGGCCCAGACCACGCCGGATGAATACCTCGCCCGCCTGGAGCGCCTGGTCCGCTCGGTGGGCCCCGCCGGCGTCGGCGTGGAGACCCTGCTCGACCGCTGGGAACAGGACTTCCCGGACGATATGGCCGTGCACGTGGCCCGTTTCAACTACCACTTCCAGAAGTCGCAGCGCACGGAGATGGTCCCCAAGGGCACGCAGCGCCGCTACCTGGGCAACGCGCCCTCGCTCACCCTCAAGGACGCCGACGGGCAGGACGTCAATTATTTCCCGGAGGATTTCTATGACGAAGAGGAGTTCGCCGAGGCGATGAAGGTCCTCGACCGGCAGATCGGCCTCCATCCGGACGAGCTCCGCTTCCACCTCCTGAAGGTGTCGGCGCTGGCCGCCTACGAGAAGGAGAGCCCGGACATGGCGGCCGCCGAACTCAAGTCGGTCATCGAACGGCAGGCCTCCTCCAAGCCGGCCTGGACGCTCGACGGGGAGCCCGCGGACGCGGCGCTCTTCCAGCAGGCGGTCGGCGAGTACTGCTACGATTTCTACCAGATCGCCACGCCCTCCGGCTACGAGTTCTTCCGCGAGATCTCCGAGCGGATGAACAAGCTCTTCCCGAAGAACCCCGTCTTCCTGGACAACCTCGGATCCTACGAGCTGGTGGTCAAGGGGAACGACAAGCAGGCCGCCAAATACTACAAGAAGGCGCTCAAGCTCGACCCGGACGACTACGCCGCCAAGACCAACCTCCAGATCATCGAGCGGAAAAAAGCACAGGCCAAGCGGAAAGGGTGAAACTTTTTGCGATGTTTTGCCGTATAGGAAAAGCATTGTCTTTCGCAAGGTATGAAACTCTCTCAATTCGATTTCGAACTCCCGCAGGAGAAGATTGCCACGGAACTGATGCCCGAAGTGAACGGGCACGTGCAGTGGCGTGACGAGTGCAAGCTGATGGTCCTCCACAAGGACACAGGCGAGATCGAGCACCGTCAGTTCAAGGACATCATCGAGTATTTCGGCAAAGGCGACCGGTTCGTGCTCAACGACACCAAGGTCTTCCCGGCCAAGCTTTACGGCAAGAAGGAAAAGACCGGCGCCGACATCATGGTCTTCCTGCTGCGCGAGCTCAACCGGGAGCAGCGCCTGTGGGACGTCATCGTGGACCCCGCCCGTAAGATCCGCATCGGCAACAAGCTCTACTTCGGCGAAGACGAGAGCATGGTGGCGGAGGTCATCGACAACACCACCTCCCGCGGCCGCACCCTGCGCTTCCTGTATGACGGACCGTACGACGAGTTCAAGGCGGCCCTGTTCGCCCTCGGGCAGACGCCCGTGCCGGAATGGGTCAAGCAGACCCCGACCGAGCGCGACGCCGAGGAGTTCCAGACCATCTTCGCCGCGCACGAAGGCGCCGTGTCCGCCCCGGCGGCCGGGCTGCACTTCAGTCGCGAGCTGCTCAACCGCATGATCCTCAAGGATATAGAAAAGACGTTCATTACCGTCCACATGGGCATCGGGCACTTCCGCACCGTCGATGTGGAGGACCTCTCGAAGCACCGGATGGACGGCGAGCGCATCATCATCAGCCCGCAGGCGGCCGAGGAGATCAACGGCACCAAGCGCTCCGGGCACAAGATCTGCGCCGTCGGCGTGACCGTGATCCGGGCCCTGGAGACCTACGTGACCACGGACCACGAGGTCCGCGCCAACGACACCTGGACCAACAAGTTCATCTTCCCGCCCTACGATTTCTCCGTCCCCGACGCCATCGTGTCCAACTTCCACCTCCCGGAATCCACGATGCTGATGTCCGTGGCGGCCTTCGGCGGGTATGAGAAGGTGATGAACGCCTACCAGAGCGCCCTGGACAACGACTACCGTTTCGGCCCCTACGGCGACGCGATGCTGATCGTCTAGTTTTTCCCGGCTGGAACGGCAACCGCCCCCGGAAAGCTTTTCCCCAGCGGGGATTTTTTCAGCTTTCCGGGGGCGGTTCCGTCCCAAGCCCGCGTTGTAATATGAAAAATGTTATACGGTCCGGCTGGATTTTTCAGCCGGATTGTATTATATTTGTCCCGGAACAAGAACTATGAAAAATGGACAAGACCCACGACTCCCTCGCCAGCGCCATCGCGCTCAACGCCATCTTCGGCAACGACCCCAAATTCTCCCACCGCCTGATCTCCACGCTCGGCTCCGCCGAGGCCGTGTTCGCCCTTTCCGAACGCGAACGGCTGGAACTGTTCGGGCCCTACAACCGCGCCGCGGCGCAGATCGGGCCGGCGGCGCTCGACGCCGCGCGGGCCGAGCATGAGCGGCTTTCCGCCCGCGGTGTCCAGTTTCTCGACATCTTCGATCCGTCCTACCCCGAAGCCCTGCGGGAATGCCCCGACGCCCCGCTGCTCCTGTATGTGCGCAGCGCCACCCCGGCGGCGGAGCTGTTCGGGCGGCAGCCCGCCGTGGCCATCGTCGGCACGCGGGACCAGAGCTACTACGGCCGCGAATGCTGCCAGCGCATCGTGCGGGCCCTGTCCGAAGCGCCCGCCCGGCCCCTCGTCGTCAGCGGCCTCGCGCTCGGGGTGGACATCACCGCCCACGCCGCCGCGCTGGACAGCGGCCTGCCGACCGTCGGCGTGAGCCCGGTCGGGATCGACGACGTCTACCCCCGGCGGCACGCCCCTTTCGTGGAACGGATGTGCGCCACGCCCGGCTGCGCCCTCGTGACGGACTACCCGCCCGGCACGGTCCCGGCCGCCTTCAATTTCCTGCGGCGCAACCGCATCATCGCAGGCCTGGCCGGGGCCACCGTCCTCGTAGAGTCCCGCATCAAGGGCGGCGGGATGATCACGGCCCGGCTCGCCGCCGGCTACGGGCGGGACGTCTTCGCCGTGCCGGGGCGCATCGACGACATCCGCTCGCAGGGCTGCAACCAGCTGCTCAAGGAGCAGATCGCAGCCCCCGTGGCCTCGCCCGAGGCCCTGCCCGTCGCGCTCGGGCTGGGGCGCCTGCGGCGCACCCGTACGGCCGACCTCGGCGAGGCGGTGCGCCGCCGATTCGCCCCGGCCCTGCCGGCGGCGGACGTGGAGCGGCTCGCGGACCTCGCCCTCCGCATCCGCGCCTGCCGGGGGATCAGCTACGACGAACTGTGCAGCGAGACCGGCCTGGACTATGCCGCCGTGGCCGGCGGCGCCGGCATGCTGGAGGAGGAGGGTTTCATCAGCGTGGATCTGCTCCAAAGGTGCACCATTAATGTAAAAAATGCTTAAATTTGTGAGATTGTGATGGAGTTTATCGACACGCATACGCACACCTACGACGAGGCTTTCGCCGGATGCGAGGACGAGATCGTCGCCCGCGCCCTTGCCGCGGGGGTGGCCGTGCAGCTCCAGGCCGACGTGGATTCCCGCGAACGCGGGCGCATGTTCGCCCTCGTGGAGCGGCACCCCGGCGTACTGCGCCCCATGCTCGGGCTCTATCCCGGCTCCGTCCGGGAGGGCTGGCGGGCGGAGATCGACGAGCTGGAGCGCTGGCGCGGACGCGGCATCGTGGCCGTCGGCGAGATCGGGCTCGACTACCACTACGGCGCGGAGTACAAGGAGGAGCAGAAAGAGGCCTTCCGCGTGCAGCTGGAGCTCGCCGCCGCGTGGGACCTGCCGGTCAACATCCATCTCCGGGAGGCCACGGAGGACTTCTTCGCCATCCTCTCGGACTGCCGCCACCTGCATCTCCGCGGCAACCTGCACGCCTTCAGCGGCAGCGCGGAGACCTTCGCGCGCCTGCGTCCCCTGGGCGACTGGTACGTCGGCATCGGCGGGGTGCTCACCTTCAAGAAGGCCGGCATCGCCGAGGCCGTCAGGTCCATCCCCCTGGAGCGCATCCTGCTGGAGACCGACGCGCCCTACCTGACCCCGGTCCCGCACCGGGGCGAGCGCAACGAGAGCGCCTACATCCCCCTGATCGCCGAATTCCTCGCCCGGCAGAAAGGCGTCAGCGTCGAGGAAGTCGCGGCCGTCACCACCCAAAACGCCAAAAGACTGTTCGCCCTATGAAATTCAGTTTCTTCACGGAAAAAAGCAGCAAGAACGCCGTCCTGCTGATCTACACGGGAGGCACGATCGGCATGAAGGAGGACCCCGCCGACGGGACCCTCAAGCCCTTCGACTTCACCGGCATCCTGGAGGAGGTCCCGGAGCTGCGCAAGTTCGCCCTCAAGATCGACACCTACGCGTTCAACCCGCTCATTGACTCCTCCGACGTGGAGCCCTCCCTGTGGCAGGCGCTCGCCCGGCTGATCCGGGAGCGCTACGACAGCTACGACGGCTTCGTCATCCTGCACGGCACGGACACCATGGCCTACAGCGCCTCCGCGCTGAGTTTCATGCTCGAGAACCTGGGCAAGCCGGTCATCTTCACCGGCAGCCAGCTCCCCATCGGCAGCCTCCGCACGGACGGCAAGGAGAACCTCATCTCCGCCGTGGAGATTGCCACGGCGAAAGATTCGCACGGGCACCCGATGGTCCCGGAGGTGTGCATCTGCTTCAACTCCCAGCTGCTGCGCGGCAACCGCAGCGTCAAGGTCAACGCCACCGGCTTCGACGCCTTCAAGTCGCCGAACTATCCCCCGCTCGCGACCGCCGGCATCAGCATCAAGTACAACAACAGCTTCATCCACTACGGCTACGACCGCCGCAGGGAGTTCGCGATCCACACGATGCTGGACACCCGCGTGTCCGTGCTCAAGCTGCACCCGGGCATCACGGAACAGGCCGTGCGGGACATCCTGCTGGGCGGCGGCTCCCGCGCCGTCATCCTCGAGACCTACGGCTCCGGCAACGCCCCCTGCCGCCCCTGGTTCCTCGCCATCTTGCGCGACGCCTGCAAGAGCAAGATCCTGCTCAACGTGACGCAGTGCCTGAGCGGCGACGTGGACATGGACATCTACGCCACCGGCCGCGCGCTCAAGGACGCGGGCGTCATCTGCGGCCACGACATCACGACGGAGGCGGCCCTCGGGAAACTCTTCTACCTGATGGGGCGGCACGAAGACAACGCCCAGGTCAAAACCCTCCTGGAAAAGAATCTGAAGGGAGAAATCTCAAAATAAATATTGATAAATGGATTTTTTTTGCTAAATTGCGCTGCTTTTAGAATATTTTGAACGCATAGATATATCACAACTAATACATTATTAAATTCGTTATGAAAAAAGTTTTCATGTTTTTGGCAGGTTTGGGCTCCATGGCCTTCACTGCAACCAGCGCATTCGCCCAGGAAGAGATGAGCGCAGCCGATCTTCTCGGTGGTAGCGAGCAGCCTCTCAACCAGGCCCTCAAGCAGAAATTCATCGAAGGTGGTCCGGCGTTCATGTCCCTGATCATCATCTGCTTGATCATCGGTCTCGCCCTCGCAATCGAGCGTATCCTCTATCTCTCCTTCTCAAAGATCAACACCAAGAAGCTGGTCGAGAAGGTCGAGGCTGCCCTCGAAGAAGGCGGTATCGAGAAGGCGAAGGATGTCTGCCGCAACACCCGCGGTCCGGTCGCCAGCATCTTCTACCAGGGTCTGCTCCGCTACGACCAGGGTCTGGATGTGGTCGAGAAGACGATCGTTTCCTATGGCAGCGTGCAGCAGAGTCAGCTGGAGAGCGGCCTGAGCTGGATCTCCCTGTTCATCGCCATCGCCCCGTCCCTCGGATTCCTCGGTACGGTTATCGGTATGATCAACGCCTTCGATGCCATCCAGGCTGCCGGTGATATCTCCCCGAACGTCGTTGCAGGTGGTATGAAGGTCGCCCTTATCACTACGGTCGGCGGTCTTATCGTCGCCATGATCCTCCAGGTGTTCTACAACTACATCCTTGCGAAGATCGAGTCCATCACCATTGACATGGAAGACTCCTCCATCAGCCTGATCGATGCCCTGACCAAATACGGCCAGAAGAAATAATTCAACCCCGTTATAAACGACTGAATCATAATGAAACTCAACAAATTATTCAAGTGGGGTCTGGTGGTGCTGATTCTCATCAGCGTCGCGATCCTGGTGTGGGGTTTCGTCGCAGGCTTTGAGACTTCCTTCCACGAAGCCCTGCCGCCGACGAACACGCTCCTCACCTGGGCTGCGATCATGATCGGCATCGCCCTCTTCTGCTGGATAGTCATCGGGCTTATCGTCAGCATCATCAACGATCCGAAGTCCATCATCAAGATGGGCATCGTGCTCGTTGCCATCGCTGCGGTCGTCCTGGTGGCCTTCCTGCTCGCCAAAGGCAACCCGATCCCCAACTCGACGGTTTCCGCTACCCCCGGCGAACTCAAACTTACTGATACCATCCTGACTCTCACGGCAATCGCCGGTGTCGGCGCTATCCTCGCCATCATCGTCGGAGAGATCCGTCTGGCCATCACAAACAAGAAATAATCATGGCAAAGAAAACACCAGCAATCAATTCGAGTTCTACGGCCGATATCGCTTTCCTGTTGTTGTGCTACTTCCTCATGACCACGACAATGGGTTCGCACTTCGGACTTTCCCGTCGTCTTCCCCCGATGCCTGATCCCAATCAGAAGGCCCAGGACCAGAAGGTCAACCGCCGCAACATCATCGTGGTGAAGATCAACTCTTCCGATAGGATTCTTGCCGGTGCCGACGCCATTGATGTCTCTCAGCTCAAAGACAAGATTAAAGAGTTCTTAAGCAACCCCTCCAACGACCCGAACCTCCCCGAGAAGGAAGTTCAGCAGATCGAAGGATACAGCAAGGGCACCTACCCTGTCTCGAAGGGTGTCATCTCCCTGCAGAACGACCGTGGTACGAGCTACCAGGCGTACATCGCCGTCCAGAACGAGCTCGTCAAAGCCGTCAACGAACTTCGTGACGACTTCTCGATGCGCGAGTTCGGCAGGAAATACGCCGCCCTCAACGAAGATCAGCAGAAGATTGTCCGTGACTGCATCCCGCAGAACATCTCCGAGGCAGAGCCTAAGGACGTCGGCAAAAGAAGATAAAACAGGAGGATACTACTATGTCTAGATTCAAGAAAGGCGATAAAAAAGAAATGCCGGGACTGAACCAGGGTTCTCTCTCCGATATCGTTTTCATGCTCCTGTTCTTCTTCATGGTCACCACGCAGATGCGTGAGACCGAGAACAAGGTCAAGGTCACCACGCCTGAGGCTTCCGAAGTCGTCAAGCTGGAGCGCAAGGACCTCAACTCCTACATCAACATCGGTTCCCCGACCCTGCAGTATCAGGCCCAGTACGGTACCGATGCCCGTATCCAGTTGAACGACTCCTTCCGCACCACGGACGACATCCGCGACTTCATCGCCGCGGAGCGTGACGCCCTCAGCGAGGCCGACCGCCAGCTTATGACCGTGTCTATCCGGGCTGACCAGGATGTCAGAATGGGTATCGTCACTGATGTGAAGCAGGAGCTGCGCCGCTGCTCCGCGCTGAAGATCATGTACTCAGCAAGAAAACCTGCGAAATAAACTGAAGCAGTATTGTTTACGAGCAGCCCCCTTGCAAGAGAGGGCTGCTTTTTAAAATCAAAAAGAATCCAATGAAGGAAATCATCCGTACCAAGGTGAAGGACCTGCTCGCCATGAAGGCCGGGCAGGAAGTGCTGGCCAAAGGTTGGGTCAGGACGAAGAGAGGGAACAAAGAGATCGCATTCATCGCGCTGAACGACGGGTCGACCATCAAGAACATCCAGATTGTCGTGGACAAGAATGCCGACACGGAGCCGGTCCTCGCACAGATCGGCACCGGCGCCTGCATCGCCGTCTGCGGCGAGCTGGTCGAGTCGGTCGGCAGCGGCCAGGCGGTCGAGATCAAGGCCAGGGAGATCACGGTGTACGGCACCTGCGACCCGATGCGCTATCCGCTGCAGAAGAAGGACACCTCCTTCGAGTACCTGCGCACCGTCGCGCACATGCGTCCCCGTACCAACACCTTCGGCGCCATCTACCGCCTGCGCAGCCAGATGGCCTTCGCCATCCACGAGTATTTCCACGACAAGGGATTCGTCTATCTCCACACCCCGCTCATTACAGAGTCTGATGCGGAAGGCGCCGGACAGATGTTCCAGGTCACCACGCTCGACCTCGAGAACGTCCCGCGCGACAAGAAGGGCCGGATCGACTATTCCAAGGACTTCTTCGGCAAGCACACCAGCCTCACCGTGAGCGGCCAGCTCGAAGGCGAGCTCGGCGCCACCGCCGTCGGCGAGATCTACACCTTCGGGCCGACCTTCCGCGCCGAGAATTCCAACACCCCGCGCCACCTCGCGGAGTTCTGGATGATCGAGCCGGAGATGGCGTTCTACGACATCAAGGACAACATGGACCTCGCCGAGGACTTCATCAAGCACCTCGTCTCCTACGCCCTTGAGCACTGCATGGACGACATCCAGTTCCTCAACGACCGCTACGACCCCGAGCTGATCGAGCGCCTGCGCAGCGTCATCGGCACGGAGTTCGTGCGCCTCGAGTACACCGAAGGCATCCGCATCCTCGAGGAGGCCGTCAAGAACGGCACGCAGTTCGAGTACCCGGTCAGCTGGGGCGTCGACCTGCAGAGCGAGCACGAGCGCTACCTCGTGGAGAAGCATTTCGGCCGTCCCGTCATCCTCACCGGCTACCCGAAGGACATCAAGGCCTTCTACATGAAGCAGGACGAGAACGGCAAGACGGTCCGGGCCATGGACGTGCTCTTCCCGAAGATCGGCGAGATCATAGGCGGATCCGAGCGCGAGGCCGACCTCGCCAAGCTCGAGGCCCGCATCGACGAGCTCGGCATGAGCCGCAAGAACCTCGAGTGGTACATCGACACCCGCCGCTTCGGCAGCTGCCCGCACAGCGGCTTCGGCCTCGGCTTCGAGCGCCTGCTGCTCTTCATCACCGGCATGCAGAACATCCGGGACGTCATCCCCTTCCCGCGTACGCCGAAAAATGCCGAGTTCTAAAAACCTGATAATATGCTAGTTATTGGAATCGCCGGCGGATCCGGATCCGGCAAGACAACGGTCGTCAAGGCCATCACCGAGAAGCTCAACGGCAAGAGCGTCGTGGTCATCCCCCAGGACGCCTACTACAAGGACTGCAGCGACCTCTCCGACGAGGAGAAGCGCGCCAACAACTTCGACCACCCGGACGCCATCGACTGGGACCTGCTCTGCAAGCAGCTCAGCGAGCTGAAGAAGGGCAAGACCATCCACCAGCCGGTCTACTCCTACATCTCCTGCTCCCGTTCGAAGACGGAGACGGTGACCGTGGAGCCGGCCGAGGTCATCATCATCGAGGGCATTCTGATCTTCACCTGCAAGCCCCTGCGCGAGCAGATGGACATCAAGATCTTCGTGGACGCGGACGACGACGACCGCCTGATGCGCGTCATGGCGCGTGACATCAGCGAGCGCGGCAAGGACGTGCACTGGGTGATCGAACGCTATTCGCGCACCGTCAAGCCGATGTACCTGCAGTTCATCGAGCCGAGCAAGCGCTACGCCGACATCATCATCCCGCAGGGCGGACACAACAAGGTGGCCATCGACGTCATCACCGCCACGGTCGAGAAAGCGCTGCGCGAAAAAGAATAACCCCCGTGCGCCGGCTCTCCCAGGAAGACAAGGCAGGCATCTACACCACCGTGATCGTTCACCTCGCGGTGGTGATTGTCTTGTTGCTGGCCGGGCTGGACTATTCCATCCGCAAGGAGAACAGCTTCGTGCTGGATTTCTCCAAACTCGAGGAGAAGGAGCGCCTCGAGCAGGAGATCGAACGCCTCCGCGAGGAGGCGGAATTCAAGGAGAGCATCGCCCAGCGGCTGCAGCAGCAGATCGACGCCGCGCCCGCGATCCGCAATGTCGCCGTGGACCGCGCCGCCCTCAAGGACGACCGCGGCACCGACGCCGAGCAGCTCTACCGGGACGCCGAGCGCCTGGCCCAGGAGCTCGCCAAAGGCTATGAGGTCAAGCAGGAGGACTTCGCCGACCCCAATCCCCAGACCCAGCAGACCCAGGCTGAGACAAAACAAGAGGAGGCCCCGGTCTATTCCGGGCCCTCCATCATTTCTTATTGGCTCGAAGGCCGCAAGGCCAGCAAACTCCCCATCCCCGCCTACCGTTGCATGGGCGCCGGTCAGGTCACGGTCCTGATCGTCGTGGATCCCGCCGGGACCGTCACCGCCGCCAAGGTGGACGAGGCGGTCTCATCCAAGGACGCGTGCCTCCGCTCCTTCGCCATCCGCGCCGCCCGCCTGTCGAAATTCTCCGCCAAGGCCGACGCCCCCGCCAAGCAGGGCGGCAACATCGTCTACGAATTCATCGCGCAGTAATCTCAGTCGTAGCAGACGAAAGAAAAAAGGGAGAGCCGGGGCTCTCCCCGAGCCGCGGGGACGGAAGAAGACTACCCGTTATTGGGTACTAATCCGGACAGACACCACGTCCGCTTCCCAAGCGCGTCGCAGGTACGACCGGACTATCACTGGCTTGCCGTTCTGAATCCGGGTATAAGAATTCACACGGAAAAGTCCGGGCATGCTCACTTCGACTCGAAGCTTCGTGCCAGCAGGGAATGTGCGTTTCCGTTGCATCTGGATTAATGTTAGGACTTGTGCGAAACGCATTCCGGCGGTTTAGAACTACGCCCTTTGGCTCTTCTTTCTAAAAGAAAACGGCGCCTCACTTGGGATGAGACGCCGTTTAAGTTTAGTCCTAACATTTGTCATATCCACATGACAATGCAAAGGTAGGAGTGTTTCTTAAAAATGCAAGGCCAAATTGTATAACACCTTTCGCGAATCTTACATCCTTTCGAGCGAAGTCGAGAAGTCTCAAGTGCGGGATAAAATATTACTTGAAACCCGTGGTAAGATATTATTTTCGGTATCCTTTTGAGAAGTATACGTAATTTATTAATAATCAGAAGATCAGATTATACTCTCGAGATGTGGACTGGTAAGGTGTTCCCGCGTCAAAAAGCATCCATTTTCGAGGAATTCATGGTATCTTTGTTAGGTGAAGAATCTGTATCTTCTGCTTGTTCTGCTGGTTATCGGCTGCACTCCTTCGCTGGACCGCCGCCTGGACCGGATTGACGGAATGCTGGACGACCATCCGGCAGAAGCGCTCGTGTCGCTGGACTCCATTGATCGCAACTCCTTGAAAACCCCGCGCCTCAAGGCCCGCTACGCATTGTTGCGCTCGGTCGCGCTGGATAAGAATTACATTGACCTTCAGTCCGACAGCGTCATCGCCCCGGCAATACAGTGGTACAACCGCCACGGCAGCGCATACGAACAGGCCCGGACGCTCTATTATCGGGGAAGAATCGCATTCAACGCCAAGGATTACCCCGCCGCATCAGTCCTATTTCAGAAAGCGGAATCGTTATTTCCACAGTTTGACAATGACTATCTGAAAAGGCTGATCCTGATAGCCTGGGCCCAGGCAAACAACAATACTTATTTCTTTGATGAGAACCTGGAGCTGCTCACGCGAGCGAAAGAATTCCTCCCCAATCGAGATTCTACCGAGCAACGCTATCTGCTGGAAAACGCCATTGCACTATATTATAACAACACCTTTCAACCGGATAAAGCCGATTCTCTCTATACTGCCATTGAAGAAAACATAGATACTGCGAGTTACGTCTATCCAATCGTGTTGAAGAATCATGCAGGACTATTGATTGATCAGAGACCTCAAGACCCAGCCCGCTCTATTTCAATGTTTCAATCGGCATTGTCGAAAGGCGCCAAGCTTAACCCGAAAGATGCGCTTTCCTATGCTGTTGCCTTAACCTACAACGGTCATAGCAAAGAAGCTTTAGCCATAGTCGACCAGGTTGATGCGATGGGCGGTTATGCAGCCCAGGTCGCCAACACACGCTATCGGATTAGCCTTCATGAAGGGCGCCTGGCAGAGGCATTGGAATACCAGGACAACGCCCTTCATCTACAAGACTCAGTCATTCAGATGACACTGAAACAACCTGTGATCAAGGCTCAGCGGGATTATTTCGAAGACCTTTCGAGCCGGGCGTCAGAACAGTCCCGGTATCAGCGCATCCTGATCTGGCTTCTGGCCGTGCTCTTTGTTATGGCTCTTCTAGCAGGGGCCGCCCTGAACTCCCGGCGCAAAGCCAAGCACGAAGCGGAACTCTCCCGCCTAAGCGACATTCTTCTGCAGACGGAGACGCTTCTCAAACAGACAGAAGACGAGCGGGCGGACTATAAGGCCAAATACATCGCCAAGTTTAAAGGGCAGTTCGTCACGTTGCGACAGATGACGGAAAACTATCTTGGGGCACAAGGCCGTTCAGACCAGAAAGATTACGTGTTCCGGAAGGTAGCTGAGATGGCGAGACTCGTAAGTGACGACAAAGAAGGCCATTACCAGCTTGAGCAGCAGCTAAATAAAGAACTCGGCAACATCATGGCCCGTTTCCGGAAAGACATTCCCGGCAAGGACGAATCCACCTATCGCTTTGTCTGTTATCTTATCGCCGGTTTTGACCCGCCTGCCATCTCCCTGTTGATAGGTTACTCCATCGGATTCATCTATAAGAAAAAGTCCTTGCTGGTGGCAGAGGTCTCTCAAATCGACTCTCCGAACAAACAGGATTATCTTGACTTTTTATCATAATCCGCTGTCCATTAACAACTTAAGCCAAACGGGCTGAAAATCAATCACTTACCGCATCTGGTAAGAAATTGATGATTTGCACATTTTCTCAAACCGTCATAACATGCTGACTGTTTGATTATTAGACAAGTCGATCCGGCCCTGACCGGTAAGATTTAATCTATTCCGGGAATGGCATTATCCTGGGATTATATATTATATTTGCAAAAACCACAATGACACATTTGCTGTTGTTCCGACCAACGAAACACATTATGCGAGGATTCCGTTTTCTTTTAATATTCGCGGGCCTGGTGATTGCCCTTTCCGGATGCAGGAAGGAGAGCAATGTGACCCTTCTCGGACCGGATGCGGTGACGGTCGATGAAAAGTCCGGATCGGTGGTACTCAGCATTCAGGCAATTCAGGACTGGACTGCCAGCGCATCGGACAAATGGATTAAAATCAACCCTAGTTCCGGCACCGCCTCCGATGGACCGATAGAGGTGACCGTCTCCTATGGGTTCAACCCACTGACAGAGGACCGAATCGGCACGGTGGATATCATCGCCGGCAAAAGCCATCAGAGCGTCACGCTGAAGCAGAAGGGGCGGGTGGTTCCTCGGGGAGGGGTCAACATGGGTGTCAGCGTCATTTGGGCAGCTTGCAATCTGGGGGCAGACCGGCCTGAGAGACGGGGATACTTCTATGCCTGGGGTGAGCCGCAGTCCAAGTTGAAGACCGATCAGTACCCGTGGTACGGCTATTACAATTATAAATGGATAGTGCCAGATTCTATTTATGCCCAACCAAAGTACTCGAAGTACGTCTTCACGAGCACGTATGGCGATTTCGGCGAGCCTGACAACCTGTATACTCTTGAGCCTGAGGACGACGCCGCCCATGTCGCACTGGGTGGGGCGTGGCGGATGCCGACGGAAGCGGAATGGCTCGAACTCAATCGCAGTTGCGACTGGACTTTGACCGATACGGGATTCAAAGTCGTCAGCAAAATTACCCACGCTGAGTTATTTCTTCCCTTTTCCGGCTATCAAGCATTGGATCTTGTTGTCGATGTGCAAGGCTGGTACTGGTCTTCCAATGTTACAGGTGCCGATGTCCGTTTTGCCAGGATGTTTCATATCGGAGAGACTTTCCATGAGATGCGGGGCGAATACCGGGAAAAAAGACTCACCATCCGACCGGTTTCCGATTAGTATTAATAACCGAGAACAGCCACATGAGACGTTTTATCTCGTTCCTTGCGTTTGGATGGCTGATCCTGCTCTGCGCATGCCATCCGCTGGATAATCCTTCCGGGAAGGAGGAGGAGCAGGAACCGGAACGCCTGGCCATCAAGGAATTCAAGACCAGCGTTGACACCCTGTTCATAAAAGTGGGAGAAGTCAAAACTGTCAAGGGAATCATAACCCCGGAGGAACTCTCCTCTGAAGTGCATGTCCATTGGAAGAGTTACAATGAGTCTGTCATCACGGTAGATGAAGGGGGTAACGTGACTGCCCTGGAATATGGTGCTGCGCTGCTCGAGGCAGAAATTCACAATGAACTTTATGGATATTTTTATCGTTCTATTCCTGTCTATGTAACGTTCAGCGACGAGCCGGTCCCGAATCCTGAAGAGATGTATCAGAAATGGCTGGGAAGCTGGGAACTGTCCGGTCCCGTCTATCAACCAGTTCACGCTTCCGTTCCCGGCTACTCGCCCCAACTCCAATACAGGGCAAATTATCTGGTTTCTATTACGGAGTTGGTGCCTATGGAGACGTACAGACTGGTTGGTTGGGAGAAGTTTCTGGGCCCGTCGACTGGTCCGGGCCCCTATCCCGGCATTCCCCTTGTCTTGACTGCTCGTTTTGACAGGAAGACCGGGAACCTGGTGTTCTTCAGGAACTGTGCGCACAATCTCAAAGATTTTTACATGAGTCCCTACTGGGCAGGTGCGACATATACTTACGATGGTTTATATCAGCGCTCTTATTTAAATGGGCTCGATGCCAATTACCCTTGTGCGGATGATGTAGAGATTGCATATGCCATACCAAAGGGCGAAAAAGAAGCGATTGTAAAAGGCGTTTACAATCAATTGGGCAAAACCTGTTTTTATCATATTGGGATGGGCTTTGCTACTGATGAGGGGGACCTCTTGGACAAGCCCCAGTATTTCCCGCTTCAGCTATTTCGGCAGAAGGACACTCCCGTGCAGGAAATAACGTTTTCGGAGTCCTCCCTGGACCTTATTGTAGGGGATGAGAAGAATCTTTCCGCGATGTGGAGTCCCTACTATGCCGCGGGCTTCAAGGGCAGGTGGACTTCATCCAACCCGGACGTTGTGTCCGTTTCATATTCGGATACCGACCCCCTGATAGAATGCCAGTTGACAACCCATTCGGCCGGCCGGGCGGAAGTGACAGTTTCCCTGGGCGAAGCCAGCGCAACGTGTGAAGTAGTTGTCAGGAAACCCTATATTGTGTTTTTCAGGTATGAAGTTCGTGATATACTATGTGCTCTCTGGGATACGGACGGTGACGGAGAATTAAGTTTTGAAGAGGCTGCCGCTGTTACTTCTTTCGGCCTTCCCTTCCATACTGAAGGCGATGAGAGCTACTGGGGCATCTATGTGTGGTATTTTAATGAACTTCAATATTTCACGTCATTGAAAGAATTAAGTGCCCATTGTTTTCAAATGACTTATCTCCACGAGGTGACGATACCTGCTAATATCGAAAAGATCGGAACGTTTGCCTTTGCTGATAATCCCCTGCAGGATGTGACGTTTCTGGGACCGCCACCTCAGATTGAAAAGGACGCTTTCGAAGCATTATATGATTCTTTCAACATGTGGGTGCCCGATGAATACTATGATGCGTATATGGATGAAGCCAATAAAAAGGATTCCACCTGGGAAAAGTACGCATCAAATATACACCGCGTCTCCGAACGCAAATCCATTCCGACATATGGTGGTGTGGACTACGTTCCGGGGCAGGAAAAAAGAAATCCCGGGTCAAGCCCGGGATGATGAAGAATTATCGGACGAAGTCCTTCGCGCAGAGGTACGGGAGGCCCTTCGCGGCGATGAGCTCGCGGGCCTTCTGGGTCTCGTCCGTGCGGATGATCATGATGCCCTTGCCGTCCAGCAGGAAGGCGTACATGTAGGTGATCCCGATGCCGGCGTCGCTGAACGCCTTGACGGCATCGGCCGCGCCGCCGGGACGGTCGGTCATCTCAATGGCGAAGACTTCCGAGATGGCGACCGCGACGCCGGCCTCCTTGAGGGCGGCGCAGGCGCGGTCGGGCTCGCTGCAGATGATGCGGAAGATGCCGTATTCGGCGGTGTCCGCGATGGTGCAGGCGATCATCTGGATGGAATACTGCTTCAGCAGCTCAAGCACCTTGATGAGCGTGCCGGACTGGTTCTCGATGAAAATGGAGAGTTGCTTGATTCTCATATCGTCAGTATTTTGCGTGTTTTCTAAAAGAGCTTGCGCAGATCCCGCACGCGGACGGCTTTCTTCTCGTCGCTGACGGGCAGGGTCCCCTTGGGGACGAGGCGGACCTTCGGCTTGACCAGGATCTCGTCCCGGAGCTGGCGCGTGATCTCGCGCTCAAGCCGCTGGAGGGTGGCATAATCGTCGGTGAAGATGTTGTTGACCTCCACGTCTACATTCATCACGTCGCCCTCCCCTTCCTTTGTCTCGAGGGTGATGAGGTAGTCGGTGCCGATCTCCTTGAACTGCAGGAGGATCTTCTCGATCTGGATGGGGAAGATGTTGACCCCCTTGAGGATGATCATGTCGTCGCTGCGGCCCTGCAGGCGGTCCAGGCGCAGGTGGTGGCGGCCGCAGGGGCAGTCGCCGGGCAGGATCCGCGTCAGGTCGCGGGTGCGGTAGCGCAGCAGGGGCATCGCCTCGCGGCGCAGCGTCGTGAGCACCAGCTCGCCCAACTGCCCGTCGGGCACCGGATCCAGCGTGACCGGGTCCACGATCTCCACGATGTAGTAGTCCTCCCAGATGTGGAGGCCGTTCTGCTCCGGGCACTCGAAGGCCACGCCCGGGCCCATCATCTCGGAGATGCCGTAGGAATTGTAGGCCTTGACGCCCAGGTTCTCCTCGATGCGGCGGCGCTGCTCCTCGCTGTGCGGCTCCGCGCCGATGCACAGCACGCGCAGCTTCGTGTCGCGGCGCGGATCCACGCCCTGCTCCTTCATCACCTCGAAGATGCGGGAGGCGTAGCTGGGGATGGCGTGCAGGACGGTCGTCCCGAAGTCCCGGATGAACTTGATCTGCCGCAGCGTGTTGCCGGCGGCGGCTGGGACCGTCAGCATGCCGACGCGCTCCGCGCCGTACTGGAAGCCCAGGCCGGCGGTGAACATGCCGTATCCGGCGGAATTCTGGAAGACGTCGTCCGGGCGCGACCCCACCATCCAGAGGCACCTCGCCACGGCCTCCGCCCAGGCGTCCAGGTCGCCCTGCGTGTGCAGGACCACCGTCGGGTTGCCGGTCGTGCCGGACGAAGAATGCAGCCGCACGCAGTCGCGCATGGGGACGCACGCAAGGCCGAAGGGATAGTGCTCCCGCAGGTCTTCCTTCGTCGTGAAGGGCAGTTTGCGGACATCGTCCGCCGACTTGATGTCGTCGGGGTTGATGCCCAGGGCGGCGAATCTTTCACGGTAAAAGTCGTTCTGCATGCAGCGGCGGACCGTCTGCTGCAGGCGCTCGCCCTGGAGGGCGCGCAGTCCCTCTTTGGAGAGGGTTTCCATCTCCGGATTGAAGTAGGGAGAGGATGTGTCGGGAAGTATCATTACGTTAATAAAGTTTCCGTTTGTCGATGACGTGGACGCTCTTGCCCTGGCTGCGCTCGATGGTGCCGGGCGCCTTGATCTGCACCTTGGCGTTGATGCTGAGCACGCTGCGGAGCTTGTCGGCGAAGCGCTTCTCCAGCTCGTCGATGGCGGCGGGCGTGTCGAGCGTGGCGTTGAAGAAGTCCGGACGGAGCTCCACCTGGACCATCAGCGTGTCGAGGTTGTTGATGCGGTCCACGATGAGCATGTAGACCGGGGCGAACTCCTTCATCGTGAGCACGACGCTCTCCACCTGCGAAGGGAAGACGTTGATGCCGCGGATGATGAGCATGTCGTCGGTGCGGCCCGCGATGGCGGACATGCGCACGTTGGTGCGCCCGCATGGGCACTCGCCCGGCAGCAGGGAGCACAGGTCGCGCGTGCGGTAGCGCAGCACCGGCATGCCCTCCTTGGTCAGGGTCGTGAACACCAGTTCGCCCGTCTGCCCGGCGGGCAGCGGCTCCAGCGTGACCGGATCGATGATTTCGGGGAAGAAGTGGTCCTCGTTGATGTGCGAGCCGTTCTGCTCGTCGCACTCGTAGCTGACGCTCGGGCCCATGATCTCGCTCAGGCCATAGAGGTTGAAGCCCCTCAGGCCCAGGCGCTCCTGGATCTCCTGGCGCATGTTTTCCGTCCAGGGCTCGGCGCCGAAAGCGCCCACCCGGAGCTTGATCTGGTCCTTCGTGATCCCGAGCTTGTCCATCGTCTCGGCGAGGTACAGGGCATACGAGGGCGTGCAGGCGATGCCCGTGATGCCCAGGTCGCGGATCAGGCGGGCGTGCTTCTCCGTGTTGCCGGTCGAGGCGGGCACGACGGCCGCGCCCACGGTCTCGACGCCGTTGTGCGCGCCCAGGCCGCCCGTGAACAGGCCATAGCCGTAGGAGACGGAGAAGGTGTCGTTGCGGCCAACGCCGTAGGCGGTGAGGCTGCGCGCCATGCACTCGCTCCAGATGCTGATATCCTTGCGGGTGTAGCCCACGATGGTGGGGTTGCCCGTGGTGCCGGAGGAGGCGTGGATGCGGATGATTTCGCTCTGCGGGGCGGCCTGCAGGCCGAAGGGATAGTTGTCCCGCAGGTCCTTCTTGGTCGTGAAGGGCAGTTTCACGATGTCGTCGATCGTGCGGATGTCGTCCGGCGAGAGGTCCATCTCCTGCAGCTTGTTGCGGTAGAAGGGCACGTTGTGATAGACATACTCCACGATCTTGTGCAGTCGCTTGCCCTGCAGCTCACGCATCTGCTCGCGGCTCATGCACTCTTTGGTCGGGTTCCAGATCATATATACACTACTTACTAACTTGCTTGCTATGCGAGAGGCCCATCGAGAAGGCCTTCAGGTTGGCTTCCACGACCGCGTCCCCCTTGCGGGAGAAGACGCGGGCGATGGCCTGCCGGAGGCTCTCCTCCGGAAGGAGGCCGATGTACGGGGCCGCCATCCCGAGCAGGACCATGTTGGCAGCCTTGGGCTGGCCGCTCTCGCGGGCGACCGCTTCGATGTCCAGCCGCACCACGTGCGGCAGGGCGTCCAGCTCGGCGAGCAGGCCCGCCTCGTCCGGATAATTGGGGATATTGACCAGCGGCTTGCCGGAGGTCACGATGGCCCCGTCCGGGGCCAGGTAAGGCAGGTAGCGCAGCGCCTCCATCGGCTCCATCGAGATGATGAGGTCGGCGCCGCCCAGCGGGATCAGGTCGCTCCAGATCGGATCCGTGGAGAGGCGCAGGTCGCTCTGCACGTCCCCGCCCCGCTGGCTCATGCCGTGGACTTCCGCCTGTTTGAGCTGCAGGCCCGCGGCCGTGGCGGCTTCGCCCAGGACCGTAGCGATCGAGAGGATGCCCTGTCCTCCCACACCGCAGAGTTTGATGTCTATCTTGCTCATGGCTACTGCTGCTTTTTCTGACGGAGTTTGCGACCGAGCGTCTGCATGCACTCGCGCTGCGGAATGATGACGGACACGCCCTCGTAGGCGATCTCTTCCCGCAGGATGCGGGTGATCTCTTCCATGTTGGCAGGCAGGGGCACGACCACGTGGAGGTGCTCCCGCTCCACCCCGAGGGCGAGGCAGATGGCTTCGTATTTGTGCGTGCCGGCGGAGTCCTGCCCGCCGGTCATCGCCGTGGTGAGGTTGTCGCTGATAATGACCGTGATCGCGGAACGGTCATTGACCGCGTCCAGCAGGCCGGTCATGCCGGAGTGCGTGAAGGTGGAGTCGCCGATCACGGCGATGGCGGGACGCAGGCCGGCGTCGGCCGCTCCCTTGGCCATCGTGATGGAGGCGCCCATGTCCACGGTGCTGTCGATGGCGCGGAACGGGGGCAGCGCCCCCAGGGTGTAGCAGCCGATGTCGCCGAAGACGCGCGCGCCGGGGAACTCCGCGACCACGCGGTTCAGCGCGGCGTACACGTCGCGGTGGCCGCAGCCCTGGCAGAGCTGGGGCGGGCGCGCGGCGAGGTGCAGCGCAGGGGCGTGCGGCGCGGCGCCGGCCACGCCGAGCGAGGCCGCGACGCAGTCGGGGGTCAGCTCGCCGGTGCGGGGCAATTCGCCGCTGAGGCGGCCCTGGACGGGATAATCCGGCCCCAGCAAGGCGCGTACCTGCTCCTCCACGAAGGGCTGGCCGTCCTCGACCACGAGGATGCGGCTGCATTGCGCAGCCAGCTCCCGGACCTGCTTCGCCGGCAGCGGGTACTGCGAAATCTTGAGCACGGCCACGCCGGCAGGCAGCACCTCCCGGACATAATTGTAGCCGATGCCCGCGGCGATGACGCCGAGAGATGCCCGGTCGCAGCCGGGCATGACGACATCATCCCCGACCTGATCGGGGATCTCCATCCTGTTGTACCCCGACGCCTCCGAGCCGGAGAGGATCTCCTCCTGCTTGCCGATCAGCGCGGCGTACTGCCGCTTCGCGTTGCCCGGCAGCAGCACCCAGCGGGTGCGCTCGTCGTCGGGGCTGAAGGCGTTCTGCGGCAGCGGACCGCCGATCTGCACCGCGGCGCGGGAATGCGCCAGGCGCGTGACCACGCGCATCAGCACCGGCAGGCGCAGCGATTCCGACAGCGCGAAGGCGTCCGCCACCATGTCGAAGGCCTCCTGCTGGCAGGAAGGCTCGAAGATGGGGACCATCGCGAATTTCCCGTAGAAACGGGAATCCTGTTCATTCTGCGAGGAGTGCATCGACGGGTCGTCCGCCGCCAGCACCACCAGGCCGCCCTTCACGCCCGTGATGGCGGCATTGACGAAAGCGTCGGCACAGACGTTCATCCCCACGTGCTTCATGCACACCAGGGCCCGCTTGCCGGCATAGGACATGCCCAGCGCCGCCTCCATCGCCGTCTTCTCATTGGTGCACCAGCGGCTCCGCACCCCGCGCTCCTGCGCCAGGGGGCTCTGCTGGATGAACTCCGTGATCTCCGTGGAAGGGGTGCCGGGATATGCATAAACGCCGGAAAGCCCCGCATACAAGGCCCCCAGCGCAACGGCTTCATCGCCCAGCAACAATCTTTTCTCAGACATACTACTAACTATAACGTACCCAAAAATAGCCTTTTATTCCGAAGAATGCAAATTAATCACCTGCCCCGGCTCCGTCGGAATGTCGTACAGGTGTGCGGCGGGGGCGACGTAGCCGCGCAGCGGCGCCCGCTCGCTGACCATGGGGCGGAGGACTTCCTGGGTGGCGAAGAGCGGGTTGGGGTTGGGGGTAGATGCTTCGGCTTCGCTCAGCATGACAGCATGGGCGCCCGGCAGGGCAGCCGGGGTGCCCGGCAGGACAGCAGGAGCTGCTTCCAGGGCGTCGTAGGAGCGGATGCGGAGGTTGCCGCCGATGGTGGAGCGGATCCGCGCTTCCACGAGGTGGCCGTCCTTCCACGCCAGGTGCTCCACGACGAAGCCTCCGCGGGCGCGCAGGCCGTCCACGCAGCCCTCGGGCAGCGCAGACGGCAGGGCCGGCAGCAGGTGCACGGCGCCGTCGTGGCTCTGCAGGAACATTTCCGCGATGCCTGCCGTGCAGCCGAAGTTGCCGTCGATCTGGAAAGGCGGATGGGCGTCGAACAGGTTGGGATACGTGCCGCCACGCTGCCAGCGCTGGCTCGGATCCACCAGGGTCAGCTGGTCCGTGATCAGCTTGAAGGCATGGTCGCCGTCGAGCATGCGCGCCCACAGGCAGACCTTCCAGCCCATCGACCAGCCCGTGGACGGGTCCCCGCGCTGGATCAGCGTGTTGCGCACGCCCTCGGTCAGCAGCGGCGTGCGGTAAGGCGAGATCTGGTAGCCCGGATAGAAGCCCCACAGGTGGGAGACGTGGCGGTGGTTGTCGGTCGGGCTGTCCCAATCCTCGAACCACTCCTGCAGTTGGCCGTACTGCCCGATCTGCATCGGCGGGAGCCGGCGGCGCATCGTGCGCAGGGTGTCGGCGAAAGCAGCGTCACGGCCCAGGATGGCGGCCGCGCGCTCCGTATTGGAGAAGAGGTCGGTCACCAGCTGGTTGTCCATCGTGATGCCGGCGAACATATTGGTCTTCAGATGGGCCGGCCGGTTCTCGGGCGAGTCGGAGGGCGTCACCACGAGGTAGCCCGTGTTCGGATCCTCCACGAGGAAGTCCACGAAGAATTCGGCGGCCCCCTTCATCAACGGATAGGCTTCGGCCAGGAAGGCCTCGTCACCGCTGAAGAGGTAGCGGTCCCAGAGATGCTGGCACAGCCAGGCGGCGCCGCTCGGCCAGAGCCCGCAGTAGGCGTAGTCCAGGGCGCCCGTGATGCGCCACAGGTCGGAGTTGTGGTGCACCACCCAGCCACGGCAGCCGTACATGTTGCGGGCGGTGTTGGCGCCCGTCACGGCCAGCTCGCGTATCATCCGCAGCAGCGGTTCGTGCAGCTCCGGGAGGTTGGTCAGCTCTGCGGGCCAGTAGTTCATCTCGGTGTTGATGTTGGTCGTGTAGTTGGCGCACCACGGGGCCATGAGACTGGCGTTCCAGATGCCCTGCAGGTTGGCCGCCTGCGTGCCGGGCTGCGAGCAGCTGATCAGCAGGTAGCGGCCGAACTGGAAGTAGAGCGACACCAGCTGCGCGTCATGATTCCCGGCAAAACTCCGGATGCGCTCGTTGACCGGCGCATCGGGCACGCCCGAAGGGGCGAACTCCAGCTTCACGCGGCCAAATTGATTCCGGTAGGCAGCGGTGTGCGCGGCCAGCGCCTGGGCATATTTCTTCGTGCTGTTCTTCATGCTGGCGGCGTTGCGCGCATAGGGGTCGGCATTCACCGTCCTGTAGTCCACGAAATTGGTCGCCAGTGCGATGTGCAGCAGGAGTTCGGTTGCGCCTTCGACGCGCAGCGTCTGGTCCGTTGCGCTCAGCCTGCCGCCTTTCGTCGTGGCCTTGAGGTCGTTGACGTAGCGGATGGCGCCCGGGATACCGCCCTTCTCGGCACCCTGTCCTTCCAGGCGGAGCCGGTCCCTGGCGGGCACGCTCACCTGCGTGTCCTTCATCGGCGTGGAGAACGACAGCTCGCAGTTGAGCGCCTTGGGCCGGGAGACCGTCAGGCGCACGATGATGAGGTTGTCGGAGAAAGAAGCGAACGCTTCCTCCACGTATTCCACCCCGTCCACCTTGTAGCTGGTCCGGACGACGGCGCGCTCAAGGTCGAGCTCGCGGCGGTAGTCCGTCACCTCGCCCGCCCGCCCGGGGAAAACGATTTTCACGGAGCCGGCCGTCTGGTACGACATCTCCTCGCCCACGGGCGAAAGGAAATTCGCCTCGGCCAGATCCTGGGCCTCCTCGTACGCGCCGGCGAAGATCAGGTCCCGGACCTTCTGCAGGTTCTTCAGGCCGTTGGGATTCCAGTTCTCGTACGGGCCACCCGTGGAAATCGTCTCTTCGTTGAGCTGGATCTCCTCCACGTCGGTCCCGCCGAAAACCATCGCGCCGATGCGGCCGTTGCCGATCGGCAGCGCCTCCTCCCAGTGGGCGGCGGGCTTGTCGAACCAGAAGGTGTTGGTCTGGGCAGGCAGGACCGCCATCGCGGACAGCATGCCCAGCAGCAGGGTGAACATTCTTCTCATGGTATGTCTTTAAACAGGATAACTGACGGTGAAACAGGCGCCTCCCAGGGTGAAGGAGCGGGAATAGGAGATGGTGGCGCCGCAGCGCTCCAGGATGCTCCGGCTGATGGCAAGTCCCAGGCCGGAGCCGCCGTTCTTGGTGGTGAAGTTCGGGGTGAAGAGCCGCTCGATGTTCTCCTCGGACACGCCGGGGCCGTTGTCCTCCACGACGATGTCCCAGAAACCGTCCCGGACGGACTTGCGCAGCGACACGACGATGCGCCCGTCCGGCGCGTCCCCGATGGCCTGCACGGCGTTGCCGAGCAGGTTCACGAACACGCGGGTGAGCTGCGGCTTGGGCCCCCGGACCACCACGTCCGACAGCCCGAGGTAGTCGAACCGGATGTTCTCCCGGTTGTCGAACATGGAGATCTCCTCCTGCAGGAGCTTGTCCAGCACGATCTCCGTGGGCTCCTCGGTGTAGAGCTTGGCGAAGGTGGAGAATTCGTTGGCGGTGTCCGTCAGGATATCGATGTGGTCGAGGATGACCTTGCTCGCCTCCTCGAAGCGGTCCTGCCAGGCCGGGTCGCCCTTGTCCTTGAGGCGGATCACCCGCTGGAGCTGGAGCTTCATCGGGGTGAGCGGGTTCTTGATCTCGTGCGCCACCTGGCGGGCCATGCCGCTCCAGGCCTTGTCGCGCTCGGCCTGCGCCAGCTTGCGCGAACTCTCGGACAGCTCCGTCACCATGCGGTTGTAGGCCTGCACGATGGACGAGACTTCGTCGTCGCGGTCATAGTCGATGTACTCCAGCGACCCCAGGTCCGCCTGCTCCATCTTGCCGCTCATCTCGCTGAGCGGCTTGAACATGCGGTCCACGATGCGGGACACCATGAAGAGCGCCATCAGCAGGAAGAGCAGGAACAGGGTCAGGATCGTCGTGGAGTGCATGACCGCGTCCTCCTCGAAATCGTAGGTCTCCTCGTTGTACGGGGAGCAGAGGATGGCCACCAGCGAGTCGTCCGCGGCGAACAGCGGCGCGTACATGCTGTAGAACTTCTGCATGCCGAGGCGCTCCTGCTGGATGTACTGGCGGCGGTTGCGGTACATGACGTTGTAATAGGCGGTGCCGTTCATCCGCTCCTCGGCCATCAGCTGGTCGGACACGAGCGGGGTCGTGCTGAAGATCATGCGCCCGTCGGGCGAATAGAGCGTGATGTCGGAGCCGGTCTCCCCGCTTACCTGCTCGACGAGCATGCGCAGCGCCTGCCAGTCCACGTAATTTGCGGAAGGAAGCCCCTCCATGCCGGCGTCCATGATCGCGATGATGGAATTGATCTTGTCCGACATCACCGACTGGCGGTTGCTGTCGTTGCGGGAGTACACGAAGAGCACGCTCACCAGCGCCATGGCCAGCAGCGTGAGCAGCAGCGAGACCAGCAGGACCGCGGCGATCCGGGTCCTGAAATAGGAGCGCTGGAAGACACGTTCCTTGGGCCGCCGCAGCACGATGACCGAGAAGGTCAGGAAGGCTAGCAGCGCCACCAGCACACCGGCCACAACGTACGACAGCGCGCTGATGCTCGTCCGGGAGATCACCACGGACTCGGTCTCGCCCACCGCATTCAGGAAATGGGTGTAGCCGCCCAGCTTGAAATGGCCCCGGCGCGCCCCGTACATCTGCACGTACAGATCGTCGTCCAGGCGCGTGGGATACGGGTAGCGGCCCTTGTAGGCCTGGAGGGTGCGCTCGGAGTAGCGGGCGTAGGAGTATCCCGAAGGGAGGACCACCTGACCCGGCGGCGTGATGCCGAAGATGCCGGCATAGCCCCGGCCGCCCCGCACCTCGCGCAGCTCCACCCGGATCAGGATCCGGGAAATGGTCCCCTCTTCGGAGAGGAAGTAGAAGACGCCGACGTAGTACGGCCGGCCGGTGTCGCGCTTGACATACAGGAAACGCGAATCGTCCGCGATCGGCACGCCGTCCCGAAGGGCGGCATTGTATTCCATCGCGGCCTGCCGCGTGTTGTTGAATTCGTTGAAGACCCGGGCGGTCACGAGGTAATCCCGCTCCCTGCCCGTGAAATAATAGTCCGCGATGCGGCTCTGGATCGCCTGGTCCGCCCCCTGGAAGTGCGACAGCGCCGACAGGATCATGTCATCGGCGATCTGCGGCTCCATCCGGCGCAGGCGCAGCTCCATCGCGATGTCGCGGTCGAACGCCAGGCGGTTCGCCAGCAGCTCGGTGCGGTCCTGCTCCTTGCGGAAGCCCAGCACCGCCGCCGTCGTGACCAGGTACAGGCCCAGCAGCAGGGAAAGGATCACGCGACCGGTCAGGGAGAAGGGGTCGAAGCGCCGGCCCGTGAGCATTTCGATGGCGGGAGCGGCCAGCTGCAGCAGCAGCGGGACGCTGACCATCATCGTGATGAACGACACGTACACCAGAACGCTGAACGGGCTCAGCTGCGAGAGTTTGTACAGCTCCAGCGAGAAGCCCGAGTTGACGATGATGCTCCGCAGGGCGGCCTGCGAATAGAGGACGATCCCCAGCACGGCGAGCAGCGAGCACACAGCCAACGCGATCCTGCGCCCCCGCGTGTCCAGGCGCTCCGCCAGGTCCTTCCGGACCATGTACAGGCAGACCGACAGGACCAGGATGCCCAGGTTGATCAGGATCACCGCGCCCAGCGAGTACAGCAGGTCACCGCCGGCGAAGAGCACCGGAGAGAAGATCAGGATCCGGTTGCGGGAGAATTTCCCCCAGAAATACAGGCCGGAGAGCAGGACGATCACGCCCGGGGCGACCATGGACAGGCGGCGCACGGAGCGCTCCGCGTCAAGATACAGCAGGAAGGCGGCCAGGATGACGGCCAGGGCGAGCCAGACCAGCGGCGAGGAATCCCGGCTCGCGGAGAGGGATTCGCTCAGGACCTTGAACTGCGGCCGGCCCTGCACGGTCACGGTCGTCCCCCCGTTCTCGGAGACGGGCCGGATGGCATAGCGCAGGGGCAGGCGGAGCCGGGGATTGACCAGCGTCCGGCCGTCCATCGACAGCTCGTCCATCACCTCCAGGCCCGCGATCACCCGCACGGCGGCGTCCCCGGCCGTCTTGGCCAGGTACCAGCGCGTGCCCAGGTTGTAGAAGCCCGTGGAGTCGTCCAGCTGCAGGAGCGGGGATTCCGCACCCACCCGCGGGTCCACCAGGAAGGGGACATAGACCCGCTGGCCGATGTTGTCGTTGGCGATCGGAAACTCGTTGCACCAGGACTGGAGGGTGTCTGCGCAGTAGCGGTAGACCACGAAGTCCCGCGGGAGCCCCTCCAGCTGCATCCACTGCGCCGGATCCTGGGCGAGGGCCTGGGTAATGTAACCGTCCAGTTCCGCCATGCGGCGCTCCAGCACCCGCTCCAGACGGCGTGCGGCGCCGGACGTGTCGCCCGGCCGCTGCGTGACCTGCAGCGAGGAGATGAACAGCGCCACGCCCGCCACGAGCAGCACCATGGCGATCCATTCCCGGATATGCTTTCCAGCCTTCATTCGTGATGGTAGGGCTCTCCCCGCAGGATGGTGAAGGCCCGGTACAACTGTTCTGCAAAAATCGTTCTCACCAACTGGTGCGAATAAGTCATCTTCGAGAGGGACAGCTGCGCATCCGCGCGGGCATACACCGCCTCCGAAAAGCCATAGGCACCGCCGATGGTGAAGACCAGGTCGCGGCCGGAGTGCGACAGGCGCCCTTCCAGCCAGCGGGCGAACTCCAGGGAGCGGTATTCCCGGCCCCGTTCGTCCAGCAGCACCAGCTCGTCGGAGGGCTTGATCAGCTTGAGGACCCCCTCCCCCTCCCGCTGGCGGACCTGGTCCTGCGACAGGGATGCAACCCCCTTCAGCTCAGGGATTTCCTTCAAGGAGAAGGGGACGTAATGCTCCAGCCGGGAGACATACATCTCCAGGCCCTCCCGGACCCACGGAATGTCCGTCCGTCCGACTGTGACCAGCGTGATACGCATCTCTGTACAAATATAGTAATGTGGCTCGGAATTTGCAAAAGTAATCCCACGTGCGACACTTACTCAAAATCGCCCTCGTGCTGATCACGCTCCTGTCCTGCGGACGCCTCCTGGCCCAGCCCGCAGGCTATGACGTGTTCGTGCCGATCTGCAAATACATGGCGCAGGGCAACGCCGACAACCTCTCCGCCTGGTTCGACGACAACCTCGAGATCGCCGTGGTCTCCCAGGGGAGCAACGCCAGCAGGGCCCAGGCCAAGCAGATCGTCAAGACCTTCTTCGAGAACTACACCCCCCGCTCCTTCGAGGTCAACCACACCGCCGGGCGGGACAACATGAAGTACGCCCTGGGCACGCTCAAGGCCGGCGGGGAGAATTTCTCCGTCACCATCTTCGTCAGTTCCAAGGGCAAGAGCTACAAGATCCAGCAGCTCAAGATCGAGCGGCTGTAGCCGCGACCATCTCCACTTCCTCCTCCGTCAAATCGGGATATAGCGGAAGGCAGAGTACGCCTTCGGCGAAGCGCCGCGCCACGGGCACGTCCGCCCGGGCGGCGTACGGCGTGCCGGCGTAGCAGTCCAGATCCGGGATCAGCGGCCAGAAATACTTGCGGGGATGGACGCCAGCCGCCTCCAGCCGGGCGCAGGCGGCATCCCGCGCGGCCATGCTTTCATACACCACAGGGAAATAGGCCCCGTTGGATTCGACGCCCTCCCGCGGGGCGGGCAGCCGCAGGCCTGGCCGGGCCGCGAGCAGCGCGCGGTAGTGCGCGGCATGCTCCCGGCGGCGGGCGATATCCGCTTCCACGCGCCGCAGGTTGCACAGGCCCATCGCCGCCTGGAACTCGCTCATCTTGGCGTTGCCGCCCACGGCGGCGCAGGTCTCTTCGTCCCGGATCCCGAAATTCTTGCCGTCCTCCAGCGCCTGCAGCAGGGTCGCGTCCGCCGTGCAGACGGCGCCGCCCTCGACGGTAGAGAAGACTTTGGTCGCGTGGAAACTGAGCACGGAGGCGTCGCCGAAACGCACCGCGGGGACGCCGCGGTAGCGGACCCCGAAGGCATGGGCGGCGTCGTAGAGCAGCCTTAGGCCATTCCGGGCGGCGAATTCCCCGATGCGGTCCACGTCGCAGACATTGCCGTACACGTGGACGGGCAGGATGGCGGCCGTACGCTCCGTCAGCAGGGCCTCCAGACGGTCGGGATCCAGGGTCCCGTCCTCCTCCCGGACGTCGCAGAAGACGGGCGTCAGGCCGCTGCGCACGATGGCGTGCGTCGTGGAGACGAAGCTCAGGGGCGTGGTGATCACTTCCGCGCCGGCGGGCAGGCGGAAGGCGGCCAGCGCCGCCTCGAGGGCCAGGTGCCCGTTGGTGAACAGGACGGCGTGCGGGACCTCCAGACGGCGCTCGAGCGCAGCCCGGAAGGCTTCATGCTCCTCCCCCATGTTGGTCAGGATACGGCTGTCCCAGAATTTGCGGATCTCGCTGCAGTACTCCTCGAAGGGCGGCAGGGAGGTGCGGGTGACGTTGATCTTCTCTTTCATGGCAGGGAATAGCGCCGCAGGCGGCGCAGGATGATACGGTGATAGCGTCCCTGCGTATAGGCGTCCAGCGCCTCCAGCATCCGCTGCCGCTGCAGGCGGAACGCGTCGTCGCGGTAGCGTTTCTGCGTGGACCAGGATCCGGGGACGCCCTGCCGGCGCACGGACATGCAGTCGTGCAGGTAGTACATGCCGCCGCGCAGCGAACACTGGATCTGCAGGGAATAGTCGTTGGCGAGGATCTCCCGCATCGGGGTCCGCTGCAGGTAAGCCTCGCGCCGGCACAGGAGCGAGCCCGTGGCGACGAAGGCGCCTCCGCCCAGGATCACCCGCTCCGCGGGGATCAGGCGGTCGCGCCAGGCCGGGGACACGTACCCACGCGGCCGGCCATCCCTGACCCGCAAGGCCCGGTGCGCGCAGAGATCCACCTCCGGATGCGCCTCCAGGGCCGCCACCTGCTTCTCCAGCTTGTGCGGGTCGGTCCAGCAGTCGTCCCCCTCGCAGAGCGCCACGTAGCGGCCCCGGACCAGCGGATGCAGGAAGGTCTTCGCGATGTTGACCCCCTTCGAATACTGGTTCTCCGTCTGGTACACGCCCCGGATCAGGTCCGGGTGGCGGCTTTCGTACTCCCGCGCGATTTCCGCCGTGCCGTCGGTCGATGCGTCGTCGTGCACCAGGACTTCGATGCGCCACGGCGCCCGCTGCGCGACGAAGCCCTCGAGCGCGTCGCGGATATAGTCCGCGTGATTGTAGGTCACGCAGATGACGGTGACCATGACCTCATCCATCGATCCAGGCGAAATCGTCCAGCATCGCGTGCAGCGCGTCCGGAGAGTTGAACATGATGGCATCCAGGATGGAGAGCCGCCCGACGAACCTGTCGCCGAACTGCCGGTACGGCTTCAGCAGCGGCTGGATGAAGCGCAGGCGGATGCCGTGCCGGGCGAATTCCTGAAAGTCATAGAGCTTCTGCCCGCCGGGCAGGTTGATGTAGGTGTCGGCGCCGAGGCGCCGGCAGAAGTCGTAGATGCGCTCCTCGCGCCTGAGCAGGCAGTTGCCGGGCAGGCCGGAGCTGCGGCTGATGGGCGTGGTGATGCCCAGATAGGCGCAAACCTCCCGGATAGAGAGCTCCAGGAACAGGGACAGGTTGCGCTCGGGGCAGGCCAGGATCCGCTCCGCAAGGGCATAGCCCTCCTGGAAGAAAGGCGCCCTGTGGTAGGCCATTTCCAGGGTGCGCAGCTTGTCCTTCAGCCAGGCGGGTTTCATCGCCACCTGCTTGTCCATGATGAGCCGGGAGGGCGTGTGTCCGGCCATTTCCACCCGGAAAAAGAGCGGTTGTCCGTTGACAAGGATCCGGTTGCGGTTCACCCAGCCCGCCTTGATGTAGGCATAGTCGTCCGCGACCAGGAAATGGTCGGCGGCGTGGATCAGCTGCCAGTATCCCAGGTACGGGAGGAAATAGGGCTGGTTGCCGGAGAGGGTCATAGGACGTCGCAGAAAGCCAGGAGTTCGGGGTCGTCGGTGTGCAGCGGGCAGGCCTTGCGGTCGTCGCCCACGTTGGTCACGGGCAGGCTCGAGGCCCGGAACAGGCCCGAATCGTAGTAGCGGTCGTCCACGCAGAGCATCATCCCGCAGAGGTAGTCCTCGAAATGCTTCCCCTCCCACTCGGTCGGGAAGGTCCGCTGGTCCAGGAAGGGCTGGATGATCATCCCGTCCACGCCGCGGCGCCACATCCGGCGCCAGCGGAGCCGGTGCTCCAGCACGCCGGCGTGCACCCCTTCGCTCTTGCCCAGGCGGCAGGGCTTGAGGATATAGCCGTCCTTGTGCGTCCGGGCGTCCGCGAGGATCTCCGCCGCGGCGGGGTCCGCGCAGTCGTAGGTCGGGATGGCATGGGCGCGCAGGAAAGCCGTGTCGTCCGCATCCAGGAAGCGGCCGGTGAAGGCGTCGTCGAACCAGAGCCGCTGGAAGCGCTTGTCGTGGATCAGGAAGATGTTGCGGAAGTCGCTGACCATCCCCGCGTCCATCATGGCCCGCAGGGTATCCATCCCATAGCCCAGCAGGTCCCGCTGGTTCAGCGCGCTGACCACCAGCGTGTCCGGGCGGGCCCATTCGGCGCGGCGCGCCTCCACTTCCGGCGACTCGATGACGACGAATTCCAGGCCCTCCGTCTCATAAAAGCGCTTGTAAAGCCGGATCTCGCTGGTCCGGTCGGCGCTCTTGAGCACGCACAGCCGCTTCTTGCCGGCCGCAAGGCCCCGCATGGCGTCCATCAGTTCCCCGTAGCGGGAACTCCGCTCCCTGCCCGGGAAACGGGCCATGAAGCGGTCGGCGGCGTATTCGGCGAACACGGAGATGAAGATGCCGTGCGCGAAGAAGCGGGAGGTGATCTCGCAGAGCTTCAGCTCCCCGTCCCGGGTCACGATGTAGTCGGGCCGCCAGGTACCGGCCCGGAAAGGATAGCGGCCCTGAAGTTCCAGGATCTCCAGCTCCTTTTCGCCCAGCGGCAGCACCGAGGGCACGAAATCCCGGTAGTGCAGCGCGAAATATTCCGCGCAGCGGTACAGGATGCCGTGCAGGCGGCGCAGTTCGTCACGCCGCTGCGAAGTGATGCCCACGGGACGGTCGTGGTACCATCGGAGGTAATAGCCTGCGAGGTCGTCAAACATCGCGGAAGAGGCCGGACTGGTAGCCCAGGCACTGGAACCCGTTGCGGTTGATCAGGGGGATCTCCTGCTCCGTGATGCCCAGCTGGCCGCGCACCCAGTAGCAGATGCTCACGCTCATGCCGAGCGTGTCGGTGTAGCGCCGCATCTTCTCGATCGCTGCGCGGCTCAGCGCCCGGTCGGGCGCCGTGCGGCCGCGCTGCTTGCGGTGGTCGGCGTTTGCCGGCGGCAGGTAGGCCTCGTACAGCTCGCGCTCCAGCGCCTTGTCGAAATGGCCCAGCAGGGGCCCCAACATCGAAAGGTTCTCCATGCAGGCGGTCAGGAACTCCGGCTTGTAATTGATGATGCCCACCCCGTGCAGGGCGTCGAAGAACGTCCGGATGTGTTCGTCCGTCAGCCAGGGCAGGATGATGGGCTGGATCAGGGCGGAGTTGGCGGGAATCCCGCGCTCCTGGCACATCCGCACCGCACGCAGCCGCTCGGACAGCGGTGCGGCGAAGGGCTCCAGCAGGTCGCGGAAGGCGTCCGGCATGATGGACACGCTGGTGTTGAACTGCATCTTGTCGCGCAGCTGCGCGAACAGGTCCAGCACCGACTCGCCGCCGTCCTCCACCAGCAGGTGGTCGCCGCCCGCCTTGGAGGCGATGAACAGCCGCGCCCGGGAGGCCGGACAACGGCGGAAATGGTCAATGAATTCCCGGAGGATCCGGTGCGCGATGCCCGTCAGCAGGGTCGGCTCCTGGAAGGCTTCCGTCTTGGGCGAGAAATAGTAGTAATGGGGAACGTTTTCGCTCCCTGGGCCGTTCTGCTCCTCCAGCAGCCTGCGGACGTACAGGTGATAATTCTCCAGGGCGACGAGCGGCTGCTCGTGGACCCCGTCCGTGACCAGGCAGTACTGGCAGCCCACGCCGCAGCCCTTCACGGGATTGATCTCCCAGGTCAGCGTGGGGCAATGGCCCGTGTAATTGTGGATCTCCGGCTCCACCGCCGCCGGATCGACCTGTTCCACGGTATAGCGCGGGCGGGGCAGCAGGAGGCGCTCCCGCATGCGGCGCGCGAAGATCTCCGACCCGCGGGCCAGCCCGGCGAGGGTCTCGTCCGCGGGGACGGTCCCTACGCCGAGCTCCCGGAGGTAAGCGGCATCGACAGTGCGGGCCGCCAGCTCCGGGAGCGCGTAGAGATCGGTCTCTCTGGAATAGATCGGGGTGTACTCGATGGCCTTATGCGCGGCCGCCATAGGAACGATCGGAAGTGTTGACGGTGATCTTCTCGCCGGTCTCGATGAAGAGCGGGACCATGACCTTGGCGCCGGTCTCGAGGGTGACCTCCTTGAGGGCGGAGGTGGAGGCGGTGTTGCCCTTGACCGCGGGCTCGGAGTACGTGACCTCGAGGGTGACGTAGGTCGGGAGCTCACAGGTGAGGCAGCGCTCCTCGCCCACCACGAACATCATCTCGACATGCTGGCCTTCCTTCATCAGGTCGGCGTTCTCGATGACGTCCTTCGGGAGAAGGATCTGCTCGTAGGTCTCCTCGTGCATGAAGTTGAAGCCATCCTCTTCGGCATAGAGGAACTGGTAGGGACGGCGCTCGACCTCGATCGTCTCGATCTTCATGCCGGCCGTGAACGTGTTCTCCAGGATGTTGCCGTTCTCCAGGTTGCGGAGCTTGGTCTTCACGAAAGCAGGGCCCTTGCCCGGCTTGACGTGCTGGAACCAGACAATCTGGCACGGTTTGCCGTTGTACTTGAGGAAAAGTCCGTTCTTGAAATCAGCTGTTGTTGCCATAAACTCGTTATCTCTTATTGGTTTGTATCTCGTTACATCTCGGCAAATTTAACGATTTGCATGTATTAATGCAAATTTTTGATCGCGCCGGCCACTTCCTCCAGCAGCCAGAGCGGCGTGGAGGTCGCTCCGCACACGCCCACCCGGTCGTCCGGACGGAACCATTCGCGGCGGAGCTCCGCGGCGGAGCCGACATGCCAGGTGCGGATGTTGGCGTTGCGGCAGCACGCGCACAGGACCTTCCCGTTGGAGCTCTCCTTGCCGGACACGAACACGACGGCGTCGTGGAGCCGCGCGAAATCGGACAGATCCTGGCGGCGGGAGGCCACCTGGCGGCAGATGGTGTCATGCACCTCCGGCCCGGCGCCGTCCATGGCTTCCGCGAGCAGGTCACGCACCTTCGCATAGCCGTCCGGGCTCATGGTGGTCTGCGAGAAGAGTTCGATGTCGCGGTCCGTGTGCAGGCTGCCGTCGGCGATCTTCGCCTGCAGCTGCTCCAGGGTCTCGACAACGACCACGCCGCCGTCCACCTGCCCCACCAGGCCCAGCACCTCGGGATGGCCGATCTTGCCGAAGATCACGATCTGCCCGCCCTTTTCCCGGAGGCGTTCGTGCGCCTGCCGGATCTTCTGCTGGAGGCCCAGCACCACGGGACAGGTGCAGTCGACCAGCTCGAAACCGAGCTCCCGGGCCTTCGCGTAGACCTGCGGCGGCTCCCCGTGGGCCCGGATCAGCAGCGTCTCCCCCGCCACCGGCCCCTGCATCTGGGCAAGGTCGTCGGTGTCGATGGTCACGAGGCCCAGGTCCTGCAGGCGGGCCAGTTCCCCTTCGTTGTGGACGATGGCGCCGAGCGAGAACAGGTGTCCGCCCCCCGCGAGGATGCGCTCCGCCGTGCCGATGGCCCGGATCACGCCCCCGCAGAAACCGGAGTTCCTGTCGATCTCGACCTGCATTACAGCTCCTCCGGCGCGTTCAGCAGGTTGAATTTCCCGCGGATGAGGCCCTCTGCCCAGGCGATCTCTTCCGTCAGGCCCATGTCGGAGTTGTTCAGTTCGAATGCGTCGTCCGCGCGGCGCAGGGGGGATGTCTCGCGGTGGGAGTCGATGTAGTCGCGCTCCTGGAGGTTCTTCATCACCTCTTCGAAGACCGGGTTCTCCCCCTTGGAGACCAGCTCGTCGTAGCGGCGCTGGGCACGCACCTCCGGCCGGGCGGTCATGAAGATCTTGATCTCCGCGTCCGGGAACACGGTGGTGCCGATGTCGCGGCCGTCCATCACCACGCGTCCCGCTTCGGAGAAGGCGTGCAGCCGGGCGTCCACCCAGGTCCGCACGTACGGGACGGCGGCGATCGGGCTCACCTGCGAGGAGACCTCCATCGTGCGGATCTCCTTCTCGATGTTGCGGTCGCCCATATACAGCACGGTGCCCGCCTCGAAGTGCAGGTCCAGGTCCGCCAGGGCCTGCTCCAGCGCGGGCTTGATGGTATTGTCCGCCTTGATCAGCTTCTTCTCCTGCGCGAAGAGCGTGACGCCGCGGTACAGGGCGCCGGAGTCAAGGTACAGAAAGTCGAAATGTTTGGCGATCAGCTTGGCAAGCGTGCTCTTGCCGGTGGAGGAATAGCCGTCGATGGCTATGGTGATGTCAGGAATGCGCATGGTTATTCGGTTTCTGTTTTAGCTTTCATTCTTTCATATTCGGCCCGGGCGCGCTCCACGGAGACGGAGCGCTTGAGGACGAAGCCGGCGCCGAGGTATTTGGTGCGGACGTCCTCGTCCGCGGCCAGCTCCTGCGGGGTGCCCTGCTGCAGGATGGTCCCTTCGTAGAGCAGGTATGCCCGGTCCGTGATCGCCAGCGTCTCGCCCACGTTGTGGTCCGTGATGATGACGCCGATGTTGCGGTACTTGAGCTTGGCGATGATGTACTGGATGTCCTCCACCGCGATCGGATCCACCCCGGCGAAAGGCTCGTCGAGCAGGATGAACTTCGGGTCGATCGCGAGGGCGCGGGCGATCTCGCAGCGGCGCCGCTCGCCGCCGGAGAGCTGGATGCCCAGCGACTTGCGCACCTTGGAGAGGTTGAATTCGTCGATCAGCGACTCCAGGCGCCGCTGGCGCTCCTCGCGGGAAATGCCCCGCATCTCCATCACGGAGAGGATGTTGTCTTCGACGGACATCTTGCGGAACACGGAGGCGTCCTGCGGCAGGTAGCTGATGCCCTTCTGGGCCCGCTGGTACATCGGCAGGCCGGTGATCTCCTCGTCGTCGAGGAAGACGCGGCCATCGTTGGGGACGATCTGTCCCGTGATCATGTAGAAGCTGGTGGTCTTGCCGGCGCCGTTCGGGCCGAGGAAGCCGACAATCTCTCCCTGTTCGACTTCCATCGACACGCCCTTGACGACCGTGCGCACGCCGTATTTCTTGACCAGGTTTTCGCAGTGCAGTCTCATACCTTCCCGCTATTTGATATCCAGTCCGAGGTCCACGACCAGGTTGCGGACCTCTTCGTTCTTGCTCATCAGGTCTTCGGCCTTCTCCGTGGGCATGTAGATGCGCGGGGCCTGTTCTTCTTCCTGCGGCACAACCGGCTCCAGCCGGATGCGGCCGCATTCGAGGAGCTTGGCGTAGCGCGCTTCCATGTCGCGCAGCATCCGCTCTTCGATCCACTTCTTCTGGGATTCGTTGGTCACCGTGAAGGAGACCACTTTCCGGCCGTCTTCTTCGCGGAAGGCCAGGGTGGCGTTCGCCAGGGCGTTCGCCAGGCGCGGCTGGGCGCCGTACTGGCTCGCCAGGCCCTTCCATTTCTCCGCGAGCAGCCCGTCCTCCGGAAGCGCCTGCTCCTTGGGCGCCGGCGAACTCGCCGGCATCACCTCGGGCTCGTCCTCATTCAGCAGCGCGCTCAGCGACAGCGCCGTCGCCTTCTTCGGTCTCCTTTCAGCCGATTTCTTCTCTGCTCCGGCTGCAGTGGAGCTGCTGCCCCCGGAAACTTCGCTTCGCTCATCCCCCCCACTGCTTCGCAGCGGGTCCCCCCCGTTCACGAGGCCACGGGCGGCCACGGTTTCCCTTGGCAGCACTCCACTGTCAGCCTTCGTGGACAAGGGCTCTGCCGCGGATTCCTGCTGCTTCGAGCGAAGCGAGGGCGCCGTCAGGCGCCGCGACGGAGTGTCAGCAAGACTTCCAAAGGAAGTCGCAGCAACGGAGTCGCCGCCCGGAACGGCAGTGGAGGGCGATGCCCCCTTCATAGGGGGCTCCGCGAAGCGGTGGGGGTTTGAAGGAACTGCACTCGAGGGCGCCGCAGATGCGTTTGGCATTCCCAAGAATGCCAAACGCATCAAAGCGAACTCGATGTGCAGGCGGGGGTTGGTGGCGCGGGTGTAGCCGGCTTCGCAGGAAGTGGTGATGCCGAGGGCGTCGTAGATCCATTTCACGGCGCAGCGCTCGCCCTGCTCCTTGTAGCGAACCCGCAGGGAATCCGGCAGGTCCAGCAGCGCCTCCAGGCCGCCCGTGCGGCTGACCAGCAGGTCGCGCAGGTGCGAACTCAGGGCGGCGACGAAATGCTGCGCATTGAATCCCTTCGCGAGGATCTCGTCGAAAATGAGCAGCGCGGTCGCGTAGTCACCGGCCAGGAACGCGTCCACCAGGCGGAAACTGTAGTCGTAGTCCAGCACGCCCAGGTTGCGGATCACATCCTCGTATTCGACCTCCGTCCCGCAGAAAGCGACCGCCTGATCGAAAAGCGTGAGGGCGTCGCGCATGGCGCCGTCGGCCTTGTGGGCGATCACGTGCAGGGACTCGTCGTCGATCGTGACCCCCTCCTTGGTGGCGATGTCGCGCAGGTTGCGCACCATGTCAGGCACGCCGATCCGGTTGAAGTCATAGGTCTGGCAGCGGCTCAGGATGGTCGGCAGTACCTTGTGCTTCTCCGTGGTCGCCAGGATGAAGATGGCGTGTGCGGGCGGCTCCTCCAGCGTCTTGAGGAAGGCGTTGAAAGCCGACGTCGTCAGCATGTGGACCTCGTCGATGATGAACACCGAATAGCGCCCCACCTGCGGCGGGATCTGCACCTGGTCCATCAGCGTCTTGATGTCGTCCACGCCGTTGTTGGACGCCGCATCCAGCTCGTGGATGCAATAGGAGCGCCCCTCGGCGAAAGAGCGGCAGGAGTCGCACTCGCCGCAAGGCTCCAGCTCGGGACCCGGGTTAGCGCAGTTGATGGTCTTGGCGAAGATGCGCGCGGCGCTCGTCTTGCCCACGCCGCGGGGACCGCAGAACAGGTAGGCGTGCGCCAGCTGACCGCGCCGGATCGAGTTCTTGAGGGTCCGCGCGATGTTGTCCTGTCCGATCAGGGACTCGAACGTGTCCGGACGGTACTTTCTGGCTGAAACGACGTAATCTGACATAGACTACAAAATTAATGAATTTAGCGAACAATCACAATCGCACAAGCTCCACCGAGTAGCCAAGCGCGCTGGCAATCCGGAAAAAGGAGGATGCTGTCGGCACAATTTGGCCGCGCTCTACCCTGGAGATGTAACTTTTTGTAGCGCCAATCCGCTCCGCCACCTGCGCCTGCGTCAGGCCGGCCTTCTTGCGTGCTTCAAAAAGTATCTCGGCGTTGTACTCTTCCCATGCCCGCACGAGGGCTTTGTTCCAGCCCTCCGAACCCACCGGCCCGAATTCCCTCTCGAGTTCGGCGGAGACATCATGTAGATTCTTATTTGCTTTCTTCATACGTTCTTTTACATAGCGTCACAAAAATAAGAAAAGTTTCAATCTTTTACAACTTTCCGGCTCAAAATACCGACCGGAGTTGCTTCAAAGAAATGAAACTCTTCTGTTCCCACCAACTGGTTGGGACGAATAACCGGAAGAACAATACGGATCATCCACAGAGTTCCGTGTCAGATGCTTGGCACTGCGTACAGACAGCCGGCGCCGGAATCGGCAAATAGCGGCGCCGACCATGGTTTTGAAACCGGTGTCGGTGCCGGAAAACGTCATAATCGGTTCCGAAATCCATCGGCAGACCTGGGATGACGGGGCTTTTATCCCATTTTGCGGCCGTTTGATGGGGAAACGGCCTTTTTGAGGCTTTTTTGCAAATTGGCTGGCGGGACGATCTGCCGTGGAGAGGCGCAGAAGGCCGATCG
>Ga0079305_1000214_pt1 | contig 138801 bp, 100 predicted proteins | sample LMS_cellobiose_e_FD_79183 | JGI IMG/M metagenome (GOLD analysis project Ga0079305, IMG submission 79183) | Rumen-fistulated moose microbial communities from Alaska, USA - LMS_cellobiose_enrichment | ecosystem: Host-associated > Mammals > Digestive system > Stomach > Rumen fluid ...
ACAGATAAATCGGAATTTATGGAAATCAATAATAGACCCAACCCCAATGAGGCTTTTCCGAATCCGAAGATTCCAAGCCTCTGCTTCATCAAGAACGTGGTGAAGAACCCGCGTATCATCATCGGCGACTATACCTACTACGATGATGTGGATGGTGCTGACCAGTTCGAGAAGCATGTCACTCATTTCTACGACTTCATAGGTGACCAGCTGATTATTGGCAAATTCTGCGCTATTGCCAAGGGTGTGGAGTTTGTCATGAATGGAGCCAATCATAGGATGGACGGTGTGACAACCTATCCGTTTTATGTCATTGGTGGCGACTGGGGCAGTGCCATTGCTCCAGTGAAAGACGAATTGCCGCTGAAGGGTGATACCGTTGTGGGCAATGACGTCTGGATTGGCCAGAATGTTACCATTATGCCAGGCGTTCATATCGGTGATGGTGCCATTATCGGTGCCAATTCTGTGGTTGCCTCAGATATTCCCCCTTATGCTGTTGCGGTAGGGAATCCCTGCCGAGTGGTCAAGATGCGTTTTGATGACGAAATCATCGCTTATCTGCTGCAACTGAAATGGTGGGATTGGGATATAGAGAAGATTGAGGCAAATTTCAAAGCCTTGACAAGTGGTGATTTGTCATTAATCAAAGAGATTAAAGATTAGTTTTACATATGGTAATACTGATAACAGGTGCTTCACATACAGGCAAAACGCTTCTTGCACAGCGTATGCTTGAGAAATATAAGTATCCATATCTGTCTATAGATCACTTGAAAATGAGTATGATCCGAAGCGGTAAGACTAATCTTACCCCAGAAGACGATGATGCCCTTACGGATGAGCTTTGGCCAATTGTGCGTGAAATGATAAAGACTGCAATAGAGAATCGTCAGAATCTCATAGTAGAAGGTGGCTATATCCCTTTCAATTGGAGGAAAAGCTTCGATGAACTTTATTTGGGTTCTATCCGCTTTATTTGTCTCGCCTTCTCAGATGAATTCATTGACACTCACTTCGATGAAATAAGAGAACATCGTTCTGATATCGAGGCTCGGCAAGATGACGGCAATTGCACCATAGTGAGTCTGAAGGATGACAATAGGAGGTACATCGATGGTTTTAAGACTGCAGGAGAAAAGGTCTTTTTAATAAAAACTGACTATGAACAAATGATACAGTCTATTTTAGACTTATAAATTCCAATTTAGCGAATAGTTATCAGATAGCAGCTGCCCTTAGCGCCTTCGGCGCAATTCATAATTGATAATTGACAATTGATAATTACCAATTGCGCCGAAGGCGCTAAGGGCCGTTTTAACTTTTTGTCGGGCGGTACGACAATCAGTTATCCCAGGCGCTGCCCGTGCTGCGGCGTCGGGGAGCCTGGCTGGGTCCCCAGCCGCCCGGAGGAGTTTGTCCCCCTCCGGCAACGGTCGTGCTGACGGTTGATTCGCAGATGAGTTGGTGGGCTGCTATGGTGATGACTACGACGCAGGGCGTCTGATAGGCTTTCTTGTTCATATTTAGTTAAGAGTTAAGAATTAAGAGCTTCTTTTTAATGAAAAATGAAAAATGAAATGTTGGGATTTAGGAGCTCAGGAGTTCAGGAGTTCAGTAGTTCAGTAGCTCGGGGATTTAGGAGTTTAGGAGTTCAGAAGTTCAGGAGTTCAGACAATGGTGTTGCTGACGACAACCTGCATATAAAGGTATCGTCTGTAACTCCTGTAACTCCTGAAACTCCTGAACTCCAAAAAGCAAACAACTTCATTTTTCATTCTTCATTTTTCATTTTATTATCACCTTTTTGCCGTTGCTGATGAAGATTCCCTTCGCAGCCGTTGTCATAGGACGTCCGCTGAGGTCATAGACGTTCTCGCTGCCGTCGGCATCGATGGTACGGATGGTCTGTACGCCGGTCAGATCGTCCACCAACTCCGTGGTCAGCGCTCTAGCATTTGCCCCACCCTTCTGCAATAGGAAGCAGCGGAAGGCCGGGATGCTGGCCGCCTCGACATGGGCAGGAGCGGGATACCACTTATTGTCACTCTGCATCAGATAGGCGCCCAAATCGTACGCCTCAGCATTGGTGAGGTTATCGAAGGTACCGCGCATGGTGAAGCCCGGCGCATCCTTCTCTTTGCCGAAGGTGTTTCCTCCAGAGGCTGGAATCTGTTGCTGGATATCCGTGCCGAGGGTTACATTCGCCGAGGCCGTTTTGATGAGATAAGGCTGCATGGCCTCCAGCTTACCCGTCACAGCCGTGAACACCAGCTGATCTCCATCGCGTTCGGACAGCTGATAGGCCGTGGCCCCTGCGGGCACGTTCAGTTCGTAGGGCAGGCAGATGGTGTAGAGACTGCCCGCCGTGGCGAAGCTGCGCGTGTTCTCGACTGTCGCGGCCGTGAAGGCGTAGGGCACGCAATAGTCCTTGCCGTCAACGAGGCGGAACGTCTGAGCCGAGAGGCTGGTGCCGCTGTTCACCACGACGTTCGTCTCCTGCGTCTCGCCATACTCCTTCGGCAGATAGACGAGTGTCTGCTGCGTGTCGATGCCGAGGTCGGCAAGGCCACGCGTCTTGACGTCGGCCGTCATGTCGGCATCGAGCATCAGCATATCCACGTAGCGCAGGCCCGGTGACTGCGAGAAGACATCCTTGTCGATGGTCGTCAGCGTGACAGGCAGCGCCACCCGTTCCAGCTGCGTCAGCTTCTGCATGTCCGAGGCACGCAGCTCGTCGATGGCGGCGAAGCCCAGAGGCGTGAGGTCCTTGACGCCCGTGTGGTTGTCAAACCATCCGTTCACGCTATATACCTCGGTGAGGTCGTCGTAGGTGGCAGCAGCATGGGCACCGAAGGCACAGAATGTCTCATCATCGTCGAAGTCACCCTTCGACACGTTGTTCGTCCTCTGCCACGAGCTGCCCGTGTAGGCATCGTCTTCCAGGTACTGCTGATAGAGGCTTGGACGCACATAGAAGGCATCGAACGTGGGGTTGTAGTTGTTGCAGAGGGCATTCCAGATAGACAAGTCGGTAGTGATGTTCACTTTCTGGTTAGCGAGGATGTACATGCGTGTGAGCATGGCGTCGTCGTCGAGGGCGTTCCAGTTGAAGGATGTCATGTCGTCGCCGAGCACGAGCGTCTCCAGTCCCTCGCACTCCTGCAGGGCGCGTTCGTTCACCGTGGTGCAGGTGCGCGGCAGGATGAGCGTCCGCAGGTTGTAGGCTCGCAGGAAGGCGTGGTGCGGCAGCTCGTTCGCATCGACATCGTAGAGCTGGAAGTTCTCGGCCATGTAGAAGCTGGTGCTTGCCTTGTAGTAGCCCGCCACACCGATGCTGCTCTCCACGAGGTTGGCATCGTAGAGGTCGATGTACTCCAGTCGGCCGGCGTAATTGCGCGACGATGTCCACGGGCAGTAGCCGGCCAGATGGCGCATCACGTCGAGGTCGCCGCCCGAGATGGGGCCTATGACCTTCAGCTTGTAAATCCTGCTGTAGTCGCCCTTGAGACCATTGACCCAGGTGGCGCCGACGGACGTTTTCGTGGTGGCTGTCAGGCCGAGGGCCGCAGCCAGCGTGTTCGGTTCCGTGAGCGTCACGGTGACCATCTCCTCGTAAGCATGGTTAGCGCCAGCGGGGTTGATGTGGTCGGCATACTGTGCCCACCGTTCGCGGTAGAGCTTGCAGTACTCCTTCGGCACCAGAATCTGAAAGTCCGACGGCAGCGTGCAGAAGGCATCGTCAGCAAGCGTGGGGGTGATGTACTGGAATGACGTTTCGGTGTTCTCGGAATTCTCATCGGCAGCCTTCACCTCGACGCTGCTGACGTGGATGGTCTTCAGGCTGGTGCAGCCGTCGAAGGCATGACGGCCGATGGCCTCGACCGACGAGGGCAGCGTGATGGTTTCCAGACTGCTCATGTCGGTGAAGGTGTTCGCCAGCTGTTTTACGTTCTGGAACAGATAGAACTCATCCAGGTCCTTGATCGTGGTGTTGCCGCCGAAGATGCCCTCAGCGCTCTCCAGCTCCAGGTATTCCGAGGGGAAGAAGTGACCCTTGTCGGCCAATGCCCACATCAACTCGTCGGACGAGAACGGGCTGGTGACGTTTTGCGCCCGATTTGTCAGGTTCGTATCGCCCAGATAGTCGCCCAGCTGCGTCGGCAGCGTATAGACCTGCATGATGGGAGCCTCCCACGGGTCGTCGCTCTCGCTCGAAGCGTGCGCATCGGTCAGGAACACCACCTCCTCAATGCCTGTGAGGTCTTGCAGCAGGTCGCGGGTGTATGTTGTGGTGTTACGTCCTACAGCGATGCGCTTCAGGCCGAAGGCCTCCTGGAAGGCGTTCTCGCCAATCTCGGTGACGGTCCTGGGCAGAACGACGCTCTCCAGCGCGTTGCAGTTGTGGAACATGTATTCGCCCACCCAGTTGTCCTTCTCCAAATATTCATCCACGCCGTAGCCGTTGTAGCTGTTCACGTTGTCTTGCTTCAGGGTGGCATCCCAGAGGTTGAGGTAGCGCAGCTGTCCGTCGGTAAAGTCGCTGTCGTAGGCATCGGCACCCATCATGTGGCGCAGCACGGCCACGTCCTCGCCGTTCAGGGGGCCGACGACGGTCAGCGAGTCGTACTTGGCATAGGAGCCTTGGATGTAGCGCACCTTGCCGTTCTCCTTGATCAGCGTCAGGCCGAGGGCCGAGGCCAACTGTCCCGGTGCATCCACGCGCACCTTTTTATTTATCTGATACATCGACATGGGCTGGATGTAGGCGGCATAATCGCTCCAACGGTCCACGTAGTCGTTCAGCTTGTCGGTGGGCACCCAGATGCGCAGGCCTTCGTGCTTATGGAAGGCATCGCGGCCAAGCGTGGCGGGCACGTCGCCCCTCACGACGATGTTGTCTAATGCCGTGCAGCCGTCGAAGGCATTCGCGCCGATGCTGGTGACGCCCTCGGGCAGCTCCATCTCCGTGAGCGTGGTGCAGCCACGGAAGGCTTTGGGGCCGATGGACGTGATGGTGGAGGGCAGGACGATGCCCCCCAGCTTCGAGCAGCCTTCGAACCACGAAGCCCCTACGTAGTCAAGGCCTACGCTCTCGAACCAGCGGAAGTCGGCGAAGGAGTAGATGTTGTCCTTCTGGGCGGTGAACTTGCCGTCGAGCCACGAGAAGCCTGCGCCGCCGATGCGGGCGAAGTCGCAGTAGTCGTCCCAGTAGGCGGGGTCGGTGCCGGTGTTGGCGGGGTCGTAGTAGGCCATGTCCTTCAGCGCCTTCTTGACGCCCGGGTCGGAGAGGCGGACGACGCACGGCATGAAGCGGTCCTTGTATGCGGCCCATGCGTCGTCGGCCTCGAACCATGCCACCTGCTGCGGCATCATCTTCAGCCGTGCAGGCGAGTCCTTGAACACATCCTTGCCGATGCTGACCATCTGCGGCGTCATCGGCTCGATGTGGTTGTCGCCGTCGGTCACCATGTAGAGCAGGTCGAGGTCGGCCAGGTTGGTGCAGCCCTGGAAGGCGCGGTCGCCGATGTGCATCTGCAGGCCGGTGTAGCAGTCGCCGAAGGCACCGAAGCCATAGAGGTCGGTGAACGACACGGAGCGCACGTTCCGGTTGTCCTTGAACGCCTCGGCCTTCACCTCGTCCAGCTGGTAGTTGTTGTAGGTGCCGATGTCGTTGCAGAGCTTCACGGCTCCCTGATGGCCGGTGATGAAGTCGTCGTCGGGACCCACGACAAGGGTGTGCTCGATGAGGTGGCCGCTCTCCTTGTGCTCCTTCTTGATGGAGTTCTGTTCGTAGGCGTAGGCATACTTGGCGCCGTACTCGCTGTACTTCTCGGCGGGCAGGGCGCTCTCGTAGGTGAAGAAGCGTTCCAACGGCTTCCACGACTCGCTGGCGAGGAAGTCGTCCTTGCGCAGCGGGTCGATGACGATGTGGAACGGCACCAGCCCTGCCCCCTTGCCGATGGCTGTCAGCGAATCGACCTCGGCCTTGCATTTCCGTCCGGCAAAGATGCTGTCGCCGGCCAGGATGAAGTTCTCGGGTCCGAGGGCACGTGTGCCGTTGCCGTCGGTCTCGAGCAAGGTGCTGAACTCCGTCAGCGCCGTGCAGCCCTTGAAGGCCTCGTCGGGGATGGTGAAAAGGAACGCCATGCCCGTATTGCTCGACTGGCCCGAGATGTCGTGGAACTTCACAGTCTTCAGGCTGGTCTTGTTCTGGAACGTAGCGGGCAGGAAGGTCATGGTGCGGTTCGACGTGTTCGAGTTGTTGTCGTTGTCGAAGCCGGCATAGATGACGGCATCCTCCACATTGTCGGCCACATTCTTGATATAGGTGTGATAGACCAGGTTCTTCTGCGGCGTGGTGATGACGTAGCCGCCGCCCACGAGGCCCACCTGGTGGATGTTCGAGAGGATGTTCTCGCGCATGCCCTTGTTCATGGCGTCGGCGTTGTACGAGCCGCTGCCGCCCCAGCACTTCGAGGCGATGAGGCCGGCGGTGGAGGTGGCTGCGCTGGCCGGATTGACGGTATAGCGCAGGGCTTTCCACCCCGCATGGCCCATATCGAGCGCAGCTGCTGCCAGACGTTTGATGGCCAAGGTGCGCCATGCCTTTTCGGCTATCTGTTTCTCCGCTTCCAACACAGCCAGCCGCGCCGTGGCGTCGGCCGCCGCTTTTCTGGCAGCCTGGAATACGGCCTGATGAACCAGCGACAGCTGTCCGATGGAAAGCTGTCCGAGCTTTTCGGCCGAAGCAATCAACGTTCCGTCGGCAGAACAGACGCCCAAATTGACCAACTCGCTAAAGGCGGCTTGCCCAATTCTTTTCATCGATACCTTGGCGCCGTTTTCTGCGGCGAATCTGGCAAGGGTGGGGATGCCATTCCTGCCCATCGATGCGGCTATGGTTGCCGCGTTCGTCTCGGCGGCCTGCACCAATCCCTGTTGTGTCTCGACGGTTTCGCAGGCTGCGAGAAAAGCATTCCTGGCCTCTCTGCTGGCCACGGTCGTGGATTCTACGACGCCCTGGGCGCTTGCAAAGGAGCCAATGGTATAGGCAACCATAGCCACCTCGATGGCGATGCGCGGTGCCGTCCACCACGACACGTCCTGGCTGACCACCTGCGAGGCCTGCATGATGCCGCCTGGCGAGGTCATGTAGTCGTAGGTCAGGCCGCCTTCGCTGAACTCGCCCCTCGGGCTGGGCGAATAGTCGACCGGCTCCAGGAAGGCCAGGTAGGGCTGCCAGTTGGGGTCGTCCTTGAAGTCGGGATAGAGTTCGGTGGAGACGAGGATTTTGAAGTCGCTGTGTCGCAGGTTCTGCTGTGCCTCCCAGTCGGCCTCGGTCATGCCTTGCACTTCGTCGTCGTTGGTCACGTCGGCATAGCCGAAGATGTTGTCGCCCGGGATGACGTCCTTCGGGCCGAGGGCCATCCAGCAGTCCCTGCCGTCCTGCACGTAGTAGAACAGGCGCAGCTCCTTGAGGTTCGTGCAACCCTTGAAGGCGCCGTTGGGGATGACCATCTTCAGGTCGCTGTACGAATTCTCGCTACGGCCGTTGGTCTGCCAGAACTCGATGGCCTTTACGTGCGTGTTGCCGGCGATGGCTTCGCGACCCAGCACGATGGTCTTGTAGTTGTAGTACGAGCCAGGGTCGTTGTAGATGCGCATCGTGCCGTTCTCGCTGTCGATGTCGTCGTCATCGACACCCACGACGGAGGTGTAATAGACGTTACAGTCTTCCTTGGTGCCCAGCAGCGAGGCGGCGTTGAATTGCTGATACATGCCGTTCCACAGCCTCAGTCGTGTCATCATGTCGGCCTTACCCGCCTCGTCGTTCTTGATGCCATCGTTGTCCTCGGTCGCGACGTCGCGATACCAGCGGTACTTCACGCCTTTCACGGTGAAGTCGGCACCCGTGGACTCGTAGGCAATGAAGCGGTTCTGGTGTTTCTTCCAGATGGCAGAGGAGAGGTAGTCCTGATAGTGGTCGGCACGCACGCTGATTCGAAGGTTGGGACAGCCGGTGAAGGCATCGTCGGCCACGCGGAACACCTGTGCGGAAGTCGTCGTTGTCGTGGGGGTCAGCCCCGTCCAGTGGTTGTCGCCCTCGGTCGTGTATTGCATCAGCATCAGCTCCTTGAAATTCGGGCAGTTTTCGAAGGCTCCCTGATCAATCAGGAAATCGAAGGGTGTACGGGCGTTTCCGATGTTGTCGTCGTTGTCCTCGAAGAAGAGTTTTTCCAGATTCGTACAGCTCTGGAAGGCATGGGGGGCGATGAGTCCCAGATGGGTGTGGTTATAGAGTAACGACCTGTAGAGGTCGTTGCGGATGAGGACGCCCTTCATCCCATCTCTGGTCTGCGGGTCGCTGGCGTTGTCGCTGAAACCTACGACGGCGGTGATTTCCGAGGGGTCGCCCTCTGTGTACATAATGAGGTTGGCGTCGCTGTCGTCGTTCTCGAACGTCCAGCCCTTGGCTATGCGGTCCTCGTCGCTGATGTAGAAGTGGTAGTCGCGGCGCGAGAGGTAGCGGTAGGTGACGCCATAGAACGTGCGCTGCGTCTCGGCCTCGGGGATGGCACTGGTCCATACGCCCAGGCTGGGTTTGTGTTTGAGGTCCTTGAGCTGGTGCAGGCCGTTGCGCGTCCAGGGGTCGCTGATGAAGCAGCCGTTCATGCCGTCCTGCCAGTGGTTGAACGGGATGCTGGCATCGAGGGTGGTGCGTATCCAACAGCCGTTTTTGTAGTAGCCGCGTCCGTTGAAGGTCACGTCCGGCTCGCCAATGAACTCGTAGCTGCCGCCTTCGGGAGCATAGAGCTCATCGACGACGAAGGTGCCCTGAGGGTCTGACAATGCCAGTGTCAGGTTTTCTGCCTCATAATTGAAGGTGGTGTAACAGTCCTCCATCGTGAGCTTGCTGTAGTCGGCCATCCGGACGAAGTTCTGACCGCTGCGGACGAGATTGTACCAGACCAGGTCGGCGGGGTCGAAGAGGCTCTCGCGGATGGTGACGGGTACGTTCGACCAACCCACGAAGCCACCGCAGTTGGTGGCACCTCCAGAAGAATGCAGATTACCCATGAACGAGCATCGCTCGATGACGAGCCCCTCGCCGCCCGAAGCCGCGCCAATGAGTCCGCCGTTGGAGGCATCGCCGCTGATGGTGGAGTAGATGGTCATGGACGAGTGGCAGTCGTAGAGGCGGGTCCGGCCGCTGCCGCCACCCACTTGCCCGATGATGCCGCCCGTATATTGGGCGCTGGTGCAGACCTTGCCTGCGGTGTGCAGATGGCGGAACGTGGCCTCGCTGACACGGTAGAAGGGTGCCTTGGCCACGTCCGAAGGATTGTATTCGCTGCCCACGTTGAGGGTGAGCGTATGGCCGTCGCCGTCGAAGGTGCCGCTGAAGGAGTGCTCATCGGTGCCCACGCTGATGCCGCCGCAGTCGATGTCGTGCGTCAGGCGGAACACCTTGCCGGCGTAGGTGTTCTCACCCGTAGCCAGGTCGAGGTACAGCTTGGTCCAGTCGGCCGTGCTGCCGATGAGGTAGGGCGACTCTTCGGTGCCGTCGCCCGTGAAGTCACCACTGCTCTTGATGGTGGCATCAATGGTGATGACGTTGGGCGTGGCCGCCGGTGTCAATGTATACCAACCGCCGTCGGGACCGGTAATCGTGGCATCGTTGGCGGTGAGTTGGATCAGGGTGAATCCGTCATCCACGGTGGCAGAGAAGTGAGGGGTCTCGCTACGCCCCACCATGAACAGGTTGTCGAACAACAGGCCTACGCCGTATGACGCGAGATGGCTTACGGGGTATCGGACAGGTTCCGCCGGACCCGAAGTGGCGTATGTCAGCCTGAGGGCAGGATTGGCGTTGCGCACCACCATCATAGAATTGCCCACATTGTAGCCGCCGTAGGTGTTGGTGGCTGAGCCGCAACGGGCTGTCTGCGTATCGTCCAGCACCAAGTCCATCTTGCAGCCCGTGGCTCCAATGACATGCTGGTTGTATGCCGCACAGTCCTCAAGCGTGATGCCGCTGCCGCCCGTGGCGCACCAGCCCACGAGGTAGCCGGCGTTGGCAAGCGAGCTGCCCGTGATCGTGCCGTCGAACAGACAGCCGCGCAGCGTGGTGGTCGAGCTGGAGGCATGGCCCACGAAGCCGCCGGCATGGGTGCTGCTGCACGTGATGGTGGCCGACACACGGCAGTTCTCAATCAGGTTCACATTCCCGTTACCCAAAATGCCAGCCACGAGTCCCGCCGTGTGGATGCCGCCGGTGATGTCGCCTGCCACATGCAGGTTCTTGATGGTGCCGCCGTTGAGCTTGTAGAAGGGTGCCGTATTGTCGCCGCCACTCAGATGGGCGGTGATGGTGTGGCCGCCGCCGTCGAACACGCCGGTGAAGCAAAGGTCGCCGGTGCCCTCAAGCACATAGCCCGCACGGGTGTTGATGTCGATATCGTCGGTAAGAAGGAAATGATAGCCCTTCGTGCCTTTGTCGGCGAATGTATAGGTGAAATACAGCCAGTCGCCTGCATTTTCTATAAGGTAGGGATTGTTTTTATCGCCGTTGCCTTTCAGGTCGCTGTTGAGCGCCATATAGACATCCTCTGCCGGCATGGTGAGTGTTTGATTACCTCCATTAATGGTAACATTGCCTTCGGGTGCGCTAAAGCAATAGTCCATGAAGACAAGCCCGCCGGGAAGGTCGTAGGACTCAAAGGTTATCGTCTCGCCGCTGCCCAGGTAGAATGTCTCGCCCAGTTTCAGCCCCCGGGGCAGAGCCTGGATGGCTGTGGTGGTATAGGTGGCATTGGCTGTACATTGTGGTGGGTAGCTGTCCGAGAGGTAGATAAGCTTGTAACCGTGCTTCACCTCGCCCCAGTTATGGGCCAGCGAGTAGCAGTTGGTTGTCGGCACGGTCGAGGCGCTTTGATTCACAGCGTAGTTGAAGCCGGCGTGCGTGATGCCGCTGTAGGTGCCGTTCTCGATACAGTTCTTCACCGTGACCCCAGCCGACGTCTCCGGGCTCCAGCCCACGATGGCTCCGCCATAGCAGAAGTCTTGGCTTGTCTGGGTCTTGAGTTCACCGTCGAACAGGCAGCCCTCGACGGTCAGGTTGCTGCCGTTGCCTACGAAGCCGCCCACCACCATCAGGCCGTTCTCGGGGAACGTGGTGATCTGGGCCGACACGCGGCAGTCGGTAATCACGTTGCCCGTGCCGCTGACCGAGCCTGCCAAGCCTGCGGTGTGCAGTCCGCCCTCGATGGTGCCGTCAATCTTCACGTGGCTGATGGTGGCGTTTTCGATGTAGCCGAATGGCGCCGCACGGCCGCTGGTCGTGGTGATATCGGCGGTGATGGTGTAGCCGCCACCGTCGAAAGAGCCCTTGAATTGATGGGAGCTTGTACCTACCATCGCCGTGGCGTTGATGTCGCCCATCAGACGGAAGGCCGTGCCGTCGGCAACCTTACCCTCGCTGACCTCCGAGGCCAGCGTCGCCCAGTCGGCGGAGTTGCGGATCTGATAGGGATCGGCGGCTGTGCCCGAGCCGTCCCATTTCGCTGTCTCCTGTGCAAAACCCTGCACGAAGCCAAGCAGCATCACAATCACGGGGAGGAAGAATTTGAATTTCTTATTCATATTTGTCGGTTTTTTCATTATGCATCAGTCGTTAATTGCATGTTTTTCAAATATTCTGGATAAAAAAATCACTCTCAGGGGCTGCTTCAACAGCCAAAAATCTATGTTTCTTCTCGTCGTCATAGGGGAGTTATTCCGCGTTTTAGCTGCAAAGATACGGCCTTTCGTCGGAAAACGCAAAGAAATGTCAGATTCTTTTTGTCGGCTTGAAGTGGCTCGCTGGTGGGGAGTCTTTTGCTATCATTACCCCAACCCTTACCTTTTCTCTTCTCCACCATCTCCTCCATATCCATTTCGGTCATGTCGTTTAGATTCAGCTGCTGTAAGCGCGTCACCCCTTGGTAGGACAAGACATTGGGTCGTGTCCTATCCTTGGCAAAGCGGATAGTGACGGGTTGAAAAGTGGCGTTTCAACGGTAAAAGTGGCGTTTGCTGCGCGGTTTCCTTTTCAACCCGTCACTACTTTTTTAAACTTCTTCGCTGAAGCGGATGTTGTACAGCCGCACCTTATTGTTGCGCAGCTGGACGGCCCCGAGGCTGCGCAGGACTTCGCCGAAACGGCCTTCCGAGAAGCGGCTCAGCAAATCAGGATTGACGCCCACCAGGTGGTTATAGACATCCGCTGCCGTCAGCAGTCCCTCGTCACCTGCCTTCGCGTCGGGCAGCACCTCGAAACGGGCGTTGAACAAATCCCTGAGCGCCAGCGGAGCACAGAAGGGACGGTTGTGCGCCTCCAGCTGCGCGTTCTCCTCGTCCGTCAGCCACACCATGTCGGGATTGGAGCGGTACGCCGCCAGCGCCTCGGCATAGAGCTGCCCGTAGTCGGGCTCCCCGTTCCCGATGGGACGCGACACCACGACGGGCAGGTAGCGCCGGCTGCCCGTCTCGTCCATCAGCACATACCGCCGGTTGCTCGTGCCCCAGAAGCTCGCCAGACGCTCCTTCACCTCGTAGCGTCCCTGATAGAGCTGCTTCAGATCAACGGACGACATCTGGATGAAGTTTTTCAGCGTCGTCAGCCGCTTGCCCACGAAGCGGTCGAACTCGTCCAGACAGATAATCGCCCGCGTGGCCATGCGGCGCAGGCATTGGTCTTCCTCGGCGGGGTTGAACGAGTCGGTGAAGTAAGGACGCAGCTCCTCGGGCAGCAGGCGCTTCACAAACTGCGACTTGCCCCAGCCATGCCTCTGGCTGATGAGGATGGGACAGAGGCTGTTTCCGTAGCCGTTCCGACGGCAGCCGGCCATCTGCACAGCCATCGCCACGAAAGCCCTGACGAGCAAGCGGCGTTCATAGTCGTCCTCCGTCACGCGCCCCATCAGCGGCTCCACGCGGGGCGTGCCGTCCCATTCGGGCAACGACTCCATCCAGCTGCGCACGGGGTGGAACGGCTCGACGGAGCGGTTGTTGATGACGGCATCGAGGGCCGCCAGCGTCATGACGCCGATGCCCTGCTCCGCCAGCTCCACCAGCAGCTGGTTGCGGTCCTGGCGCGTGACGGGCCTCCAGTCGTCCTCGGGCACCTCGCGCCCCTCGCGCTCCACCCTGCGGCGGCGGCACATCTCGGGCAGCCCCGTCAGCACGTTCAGCCGCACCTTGTAGCGGCTGTAGATGTACCACTCCGCCTGCACCAGCGGCGAGACGCCCGGGGCGTTGTCCTTACCATTATTGTTCTTCACACTGAGGCTGTTCTGCGTCGCCTCCTGACGCTTCGGAGCACCAAGCCACCGGCCCAGCTTTCCGAGAAAACAATTACATAAAATCATATCGAAAATCGAATTTCGCTGCAAAGATAATACATCGAAGAGCCGGAAAATTGACAGAAGTTTTTGACCCGAATGTTTGCACAAAACAAAAGGAATCGTTACCTTTGCGCAGTCAAAATCGATTCGTCCAAAGCCGTAGGGAAAGCCGTCCCAAGCGGTTGGGTAACGTGTCCCAACGGGTTAGGAAAGGTTTCCCAACGGCTTTGGACAATAAGAAAAGACGAGACAGGCAACACGGAATCCCATTCTCAACCCATAAAAACAGTAAAACCACATGAAAGCCTCATCACAAAGCAAGAAAAAGGGCAAAATCCTCTACCAGACCGTCCTGCGTGCTCCGCTCAACAACGAGGACCTTCCCGCGGGGCGCAAGCCCGTCCGCATCATGCCCTACAACCAGGCTACCGTCACCACAGACGAGTTGGCAAAGACCATAGCCGGACGCTGTACCGTGAAGGAGCCCGACATCAAGGGCGTGCTCACGGCCCTGTCGCAAGTGCTCGGCGAGACGTTGCTCAGCGGGGACAGGCTCAAGGTAGATGGCATCGGCACGTTCAACCTGTCGCTCGCCCTGAAAAAGACGTACGACGACGGGCGCAAACGCCACCCGAAGGCGCTCGACGAGCGGATAGCCTCGACGGACATCCGCATAGGGCGCATCACCTTCACCCCCGACAGCAAGCTGCGCAAGAGGCTGAACGAGGCCACCTTTGTCAGCAGCGGCGTGCGGGCCGTCAGGCCGCTGGAGCGGGAGGAAGTCGATGAGTTCCTGACAGAGCACTTCGGCAGGCAAGACTGGCTGATACGCCGCGAGTTCGAGACCCACTTCGACATCTCGCGCAACCAAGCCCTCGCCTGGCTGCAAGCGCTCGTAGCCGAAGGAGCCCTCCGCCCGCGCGGTGCCCGCAGCACCCGCTTCTACACCCCCGTCCCGGGCCTCTTCGGCAGGTGAACACTCAAAAAGATTGAAAATTGAAGATTGAAGAATGAAGGTTTTTTTAATGAAGAATGAAAAATGAAGAATGAAAAATAAAATGTCCTGTATGAAAAGTTCCCTTTCCTCTGCCGGTTCCTCCGCTGGCAAAGCTATTTATTCTTCATTTTTCATTCTTCATTTTTCATTAAAAAACGAATCCCTCCCCCCGCGTTTTGTGACGGGTTGAAAACCAAACCGCGCAGCAAACGCCACTTTCCTATAGGAAACGCCCCCGCGCAACCCGTCACAAACTATGGGCGGGCAAATGGGGGGTATTCTTGCGGGCAAACGTGTTTTTTTTCCTCATTCTTTCATTTTTTCAAGAATTTGTTTACCTTTGCGCCTGCAAAGCAGTCTGTCCCCCGTGGGGAAGGTTGCCTTGCAGACATCGTGGGTAAACAGAAAGAACTCGTGTTCTTTTTCGAATGACGTTTGAAGTATAAACAGCTCCTACCAAAGCACTTTTGTACTAAAAACTGATACAAACAATTCGGAAGAGTCACGCCGTTAGGGCGTACTCTTAGCTTGTGTTTGTATCAGAGGCTATCTGTGGTAGGAGCGGCCTATACTTCGGATGCAGGCGAAAGAAGCTACGCCTTCTTTCTATGCCTCCGACAGACAGAGAGAACGAACAGATTGCGAATAGATTTAAAGCTCCTACCAGGCAATGAAGAATCTAAACCAAGCAGAAAAAGCCGACCTCGTCGGCAAGCTAAAATCGCTCTCTGGGCTGACCGACGACGAACGGGCCAGCCTTATTGAGCTGCTGAACCAACACAAGAAGTACGGGTTGGTTTGGGAGGACAAGCCCGAACTGGCCGAGCAGGAACTGAAGACCAAGCTGCCCATCCTGCGCGAGGTGAAGGAACGGGCCATAGTGAACGATGCCGGAGCCCCCAACCACATTCTCATTGAGGGCGACAACCTCCACGCCCTGACGGCGCTCAGCTACACCAATGCCGGGAAAATAGACGTCATCTACATCGACCCGCCGTACAACACAGGCAACAAAGACTTTGTCTATAACGACTCATACGTGGATAGCGAAGACAGCTACCGCCACTCTAAATGGCTGTCGTTTATGGAGAAACGACTCCGCATTACCAAACAGATACTATCCGACCGAGGCGTTATCATAATCTCCATTAACACAATAGAATTTGCTCAACTAAAACTACTATGTGATGAGATTTTTGGGGAAAGGAATTTTATTGGCCATATTACTTGGGAATCTACAACCCAGCCAACAAATGCTGGTTCTGCCAAATATGGTTTGCAACAAAAGGTCGAATCTATTTTGTTATACGCCAAAATAAAAGACAATGTAAAAGGATTCAACTTGATGCCTGTTGACAAGAACCTGTCTTATCCTCACAAGGGTAGGTTTGGTGCTTGTAGATTGGAAATAATAGAGAAATCCGACGCAGGAACATACAATAGGAAATCCATGAAATTCCCGATAATGGGACATTATCCCAGAGAAGGAAAGAGATGGCAAATTGGAATAGAAACCGCAGCTGAATTAGTTGCGCGTGGTAGAATCGAAATTGATAACGGAATAGTAAAGAAAGCAGTATATCCGGAAGATGAAATGGATAAAATCTCGTTTATTCCTTTTTGGTCTCATCTTGAGGCATCCATTGTAGGAACGGCACAGAATGGAAAGGATGAACTTAACACGATAATGAATAAGGCAATGGGATTTGATACAGTAAAACCAATTACTCTAATCCGTAAATTGATTTTCCATTGTGCTGACAAATCTTCAATTGTTCTCGACTTCTTCGCCGGTTCCGGCACTACCCTCCACGCCACCATGCAACTAAATGCCGAGGACGGAGGGCATCGGCAATGTATCCTCGTGACGAACAACGAGAACGGCATCTGCGAGAATGTGACCTACGAACGGAACAAGCGGGTTATCGACGGCTACACTACCCCAAGAGGCGAAAAGGTGGCAGGCTTGAGGGCGAACAACCTGAGATATTATAAGGTGAAAGCCGTCCCCAGAGACTCCACCGTCAAGAGCCGGATGAGGTTAGCGGCCGGGAGCACGGACCTGCTCTGCATCATGGAGAATCTGTATCAGGAAAAGGAGACCTTCGGGCTGATGACGCTTGACAAGCGTTGCCGCTACTTCGAGGAGAAGGGACGGGGAATGCTGGTGGTGCTCGACACGGACTTGATACCCCAAATAGTGGAGCAGCTGAAACAGCTGACGCCCGCACAGCCCGTCCATCTCTACGTCTATGCGCCAAGCGACTATGCCTTCGACGAGGAGTTTGAAGAGGTTGCCGACAAGGTGGAGCTGTATCCCCTGCCTCAGCCCATACTGAATGCCTACAAGCAATGGCTGCCCAAGCAGGACGAGGTGATGATAGACATCCCCAACGACTACCAGATGACAGAAGAGCAATTGAACGAGACGGGCGAGGATTTCAGAACGAATGAAGAGTAAACACATAACAAGCGACAACGACGTATGTTTGAACTGAAGATATACCAAGAGGATGCGGTGAGAGACTTGTACAACCGCGTGGTGAAGATGCTAGGCTACGAAAAGTCGCGCCAGCGGCTGGTGCTGAAGGCCCCGACGGGTGCAGGTAAGACCGTGATAGCCTCTGCTCTGCTGGAGCAGCTGACGCAGGACCTGCCCGAGCGCTACGACGTGGCCACCCAGCAGGCGGCCTTCATCTGGATTGCCCCCAACCACCTGCACGAGCAGAGCTACTTTAAGATGAAGAACTTCTTCTCGCTGAAACGCAGCCTCAACACCATGCGCTGGGACGAGATTGACCACTCGCTGGGCTATCTGAAGCACGGCGACATCCTCTTCCTCAACTGGGAGAGCATCAACAAGGACAACGCCATCATCATGCGCGACAGCGAACAGCGGCAGAACCTGACAGAGCTGGCACGCCGTACGCAGGTGGAACAGCGCACCCCCATCGTGGTCGTCATCGACGAGGAGCACATGTTTGCCGGCAGGAATGCGAAGAAGTCGGAGAAGGTGCTGGCTGCACTCAACCCCAAGATAGAGCTGAGGATATCGGCCACGCCCATCACCCTGGCCTCGACGGTGGAGATTGATCGCGAGGAGGTGGTGAGGGCACAGATGATAAAGAAGAACGTGGTGCTGAATCCGGCCGTTGTGGAGGACGAAACCTGCGGACTGACGCTCAACCAGCAGCTGCTGAAGCTGGCCCTCGCCCAGCGCGAGGCGCTGAAACACAAATACGAGATTATCGGCAAGCACATCAATCCGCTGCTGCTGGTCCAACTGCCCAACGACGACAATCAGACGATGAACGAAGAGGAGAACCAGATTGTGGCTGAGGTGACACGCTATCTGGAAGCCTATCCGAACATAACGGTCGAAAACGGGCGACTTGCCGTCTGGCTCTCTAACCGGAAGGAAAACCTGACTGACATTGAAAAGGCGGACAACATGACGGACGTGCTGCTGTTCAAACAGGCCATCGCCCTGGGCTGGGACTGCCCGCGCGCCGCCGTGCTGCTCATCTTCCGCGAGCTGCAAAGCAAGACCTTCACCGTGCAGACGGTGGGACGCATCCTGCGTATGCCAGAACAAATACACTATAGCGACGAGGCGCTTAACAAGGGCTATGTCTATACCAACCTGAGCCAAGACATGATAGAGGTGGTGAGGGACGACATGAGCTATCTGAGCAAATATGTGGCAAGCCGGAAAGAGGGGCTGGAAAACGTAACGCTCGAAGCCGAGCTGGCTGTAGATAAATCTCCGCGAAACAGATTAGGGTCGGACTTCAAGAAAATACTGACTGATGCCTTTAAAGAAGAATGGGGACTGAACGAACCCTATTTCGACTTTGACTTCGATAGTGACGAGGACTTCGGTTGCAGTACTCCTCAGGCTTTGCACGAAGATCCGGATGATGAAGGAATCCTTAACAACAGGGCACAGGCAGGCCGGTTCATTAACTTTGACGTCCAGCGAATCTTTGCCATCATTCCTAAAGATGTCACCATCAACGCCGGAGGTGCAGGCATCTACGAGGTGAGGAGCAAGGCACAAATGGCACGGACGCAAAGCGAGGTGGAACGGATGTTCTATCTGTTCTGCCGCAGCCACGTGGGCGGCTTTGCCAGAAAGGACAGTACGCCCGTGCTACAGAATGCACTAATGAGACTGATGGAGGACTACTTCTACATCAATGAGTTTGATGCAAAGAAGATTATCATGTATAGCGACAACCGAAGCGAGTTCATCCGCATCATCGACAGGGCCATCGGACGCTATCAGCTGAAAAAAGATCTGGAACGGAGGAACGCCTCTTTGGTAAAGGAATCGTTTGCATGGCAGATTCCAGACATCCGTATCTATAATGAAGAAACCCATACAAGAGTGATTGCAGGGTATCACGCTATGCAACCCTTCTATGAGTTGAACCGCGTGTCGAGCCCCGAGCAGAACTTCCGAAAGTTCCTTGAAGCCCACAACGACACGATTGAGTGGTGGTATAAGAACGGCGATTCGGGGCGCGAGAACTTCTCCATCGTCTATCAGGACAACAAGGAGAAGAACGCCTCGTTCTACGTGGACTTCATCATCAAGCTGCGGAACGGAACCGTCTGCCTGTTTGACACGAAGTCCTCGGGCAGCGACCCGTTGGCCCCGAAGAAACACAATGCGCTGATAGACTACATCGCCCGCGAGAAGGAGAAAACAGGTTGCAACATGATAGGCGGCATCCTGATAGGAGACCAGTACAACGAAGTGTGGCGATACTGCCCCGTGTATATAGAAGACACGATGAGTACGAAAGGCTGGAATACGTTTAACCCTGAGGAACTTTGTAAACAATGAGAAAAGGAATTGACAGCACATTTCTGCACTACGGCGTGCGAAAAGAGGACATGGCTTTGATAGAGCGAGAATGCCAGGATGTGGATATCGACCCCGAATGGCTGAAGGAGTATATTCTGAAGCCCTACAACGAGGCACGTAACGAAGAGTCCGTCGATGAAAAGAAACTTCGCAAAATACTAAATAAAGCGTTGAAGGAGGTACAGCCATGAAAATAACACATATCTACGCTGAGAACTACAAAACTTACCGCCGACTGGACCTTGATCTTTCGGCCGATGAGGACAGGCCCATCATCTTGATTGGAGGCGGCAACGGATGCGGTAAGACCACGCTGTTCGATGCCATCTACCACGCACTCTACGGGTTGGAGATAAAAACCATGCATCAGTTTGAAGAGTTGTTCAACGCTGGCGTAAAGCTGGAGCAGGGAATGGATAGAAAGAACATCGTGCTCGAGATATCTTTCAGCGGACTGGTGTTAGGACAAGAAATCCCTTACAAGCTACGCCGCACATACCAGCTGATAGACGGCAAGGTGCGCTGGAACGTGGAGCTGAACATGAACGGCAACCGCTACAGCTACGGCATTGCCACACCGACAGCCCAAAAGACACAGAACGAGGAGGTGGTGAACAAAATCATTGCCGCCAACCTGCCCTCGGAACTGAGCAACTACTTCCTCTTCGACGCCATGAAGACCAGCGAGCTGGTGAAGGAGGAGCAGATAAACCGCCTCATCATGAAAAACATCAACTCGGTGATGGGGTTCTCGAAATACAACCTGCTGCACGATGCCGCCCAATCGCTGTTGGGAGAAAAGAAAGCAGCCAAACTGGAGAACGAAAAACAGCGGCAGGAGTATGAAAAGCTGGGTCATGAGAAACAAAGAAAAGAAGCTCAGCTGAAAGAATTGCGCGAAGATTACGGGAGGGCGTTGGACTACAGCAACGATCACCGTGAACACTACGAGCAACTGAAGCAGGGACGCAATGCTGACGAGATGACACGTGACCGTATTCGCAAACAAGAAGAGTCGATAAAGCAAACGGAGAAAAGAGCCGCCGAATACCGCGACAATATGGACAAGGTAACAAAAGACCTGGAACTGAATGTGCTTTTCCCGGCGTTGGCAGACCGCATTCGCTCCGAGGTGGAGGTGATTGTCAATGAACGTCGCCGACTGGCCGCAGAACGCAAAGAAGAAATCAGCGTGGAACAACTGACTCTCTTAACCCGCGACATAGTAGAGTATTTGACCGAACGCCACACGGAATTAAAGGGCGTAGATGTGGACGACGTTGTACGCCACATGCAGATAGGCCGCAAACACGGTGACGCTCTTGCTGACAAACACCCTTACCTTAATGATGCCAATGTGGAAGTGTTGGAAAAGTTGGTGCACGACGCGTACGTTAATGCTTTTATCAACCTTGACAACGACCGCGAAACGCTGGACATGGATATGGCTGAACTGCCACGTAAACGTGAGCAACTGGAGAGTTTTAAGCGCGATCTGAGTGGATGGGATTACAACCTCATAGCCACTTACGAAGAGAATGAGAAACATTTGAAGGAAATGAAGGCCAATATCGAACAGACCGAGCGTGAAATCAAGCAGCTGGCCACTGATATTGCCACTTTTGACTACGACATTCCACAAATTCCAGACCCCCAATACGATATGTTGTGCAAATTGCCAGAGTTCTTCCGCGGTCTATCCAAGAAACTTCTCGCATCCAAACGCAAGAATATAGAGCAAATGATGAAAGAGCAACTGAACATGAACCTTGTGGTATATGCAGGAGTGATAGGACGCGTAGATCTATCGGGCGACGGAAACGAAGAGGTAAGTTTCAAGATTTACCACAAAGACGGCAATGAAATTTACCTCAGCCAATTGAACGCTGGTGCCAAACAGACGGTGATGCAGGTGCTACTGAAGGTGTTGTACGAACTGGGTGACTATAACCCACCAGTAATGATAGATACCGTCATGGGCGTGCTTGACAAGGAGAGTCGCGAAGTGATATTGGAGCATTATTTCCCCGATTTAGCACACCAGACCATTTTGCTTAGTACTGATACCGAAATCACGACAGAGCGCGATTTCAAAAAAGTAGCTCCCTTTGTGGCAAAGACCTACACCCTTCATCGTGACAAAGAGGCGCAGTGCACTACAATTTCCAATGACTATTTTGGCATCACTCTTAACGATTGAAGACTATGACAGTAGATAGCATCATTATCAACAATTCCATTACCTCGATAGAGGGTATGAACGACATCCTGTCGGATTTAAAGAGCTTATTGGAGCAGAGGGTAAACCTAAAGACCTATCCGAGTGGCGAGCGCACTATAGTGCTGTCTCAAAGTGTCGTAGTAAGAATGTGTTTGTTAGCAGGATTGGCCGACAAAACACCTCGGACGGAAAAAGAGGTGAAGGAATGTCAGCTACCTTTGTCAAGAACACCTTATCCTACTACTTTCTTCACGAAGTCGAGGATAGGAGAATTAATAGAAGCATTGCTTAGAATGCGTTATCATGATGTGGATGCCGAATGGAACAAAGCGCCGTTAGTGAGTCGTGTAATAGGCATTGAAATACTGAGAGGAAAAGACCTGTTAATGAAAGAAGGGGGCATTGACGATTGGCTACGTTTCTCACCACTGAAAGGCGGTGCAGGGGTTGGCGACATTCCCATTTTGAACCTCTGCGTCGGCAGTTATGGCGACGATATGCCCGCTACGCTTGACATCAACAGCCGTGCCATCGCTAACACGCAGATATTGATAGCTGGCACCACGGGTAGCGGAAAAAGCAATCTTTTGGCTGTGCTGCTGCAACAGATGCGTTCCGCTTCAAGTGACACGCATTATCCCGTAAACTTCCTTCTTTTTGACTACAAAGGTGAGTTCTCCGATCCTGCAAACGCCGCGTGGCTTTCGTTTTTTGACACCGATAGTACTGCTATCCTCAACCCGATGGAAAACCCGCTACCGTTTACTCCGTTTAAGGACTTCACGGGTAAGCCCATCAACGAATTGAACCTCTACTCTACCACGATGGCAACAGCGCTGCTGGCCATTGCCTCAGGCGCAAGAATCAGCGCCAACATGGACAATCGGCTTAGCGAAGCCATCGTTAACGCCTATAAAGAAAACCAGATGAAACCCGTCACCTTCAAAATGATATTCGAGCACTATAACCGTCTGCTTCCTGAAAAAAAACAGGGCGAGATGGATAGTGTGAAATCCGTGCTCAACCAACTGGTGAACAACAATATCTTCGCCGATGAAGATAAAATAGACTTGGTGCATACTTGCAACATCATCAACCTGGGGCGTTTTGAGAAAAACGGTATCATTGCGAAAGCAATTGTCTATTTTGTTATTTCGAAGTTGAACAATATCTATGAACAGCTTCCCAAGCAGGCCATGAACGACGATCGGGTGGAGATACGTCATTTCACTATCATCGACGAGGCCCACTATATGCTCGGATTCGAAAATAAACCTTTGCAGAACCTCATCGCTGTGGGACGCAACAAGGGGATGAGCATCATCCTGGCCACACAGAACATGGAGGACTTCAAAAGCAAGTGTATCGACTTCTACGCCAATGCCCAATACCCGCTGATTATGAAACAGCAACAGCAGAATGACGCTGTACTAAAAGACCTTTTCGGCGTGAGCGGAGGCGGGCTGCAAGAACTGAAACAGGCTATTACCAATCTGCAAAAAGGCGAGTTAATCACCCGCGACACCTCGCTTGCCGAACTGGGACTGGGGAACAGTTGGAAAAAGATTAAGGTAACACATCTAATTTAATAGAATACTAATAGAAAATATGGAGAAACTGCAAAAAGCCTATGAAGCCGTAGAGATGCTTCAAGCTCTTGGGTTGCCCGTGAGCAGCGAACAAAAAAAGCTATTTACGATCTGGAGGTTGAATACTTGAACACAGAAGTAATTCCTCTTATCAAACAGGAGATGGAACCTTTTGTAGCAAACATGTAACACGGCTTCAGATTAGAAGTCATTTATCAACCGCAAATCGGTTTGGCAATAAATCAAAAAGAGAAAGAAACTATAGCGGCAAGTCACCTGAATGCAGCCAGGAATGAGAACTATCGTAAGAAACAATACATTATTCGTATCACCTTTCCTGGTGGCTACGTCTCGTGCGAGAAAATGGTATGGAAGACTTTGCTGGAGGTCGAACGTTTTGCTGGTGCTGAAAGAGTGCGGGGATTGGGTAATGTCTATTGCACAAAAAACACACTTTTTTATGCAGTACGGCAAATTTTTTGCACAAAAACCTGAAGTTTCGGAAGCACGATTCCCGCGACCTTCGCAGGCGGCGGGAATCTCAGGTGCATCACACACACTTAAAAAGGATAGTATGATTTCGCTGTATAGCAGATGCACTACTTTTCTATCTTCATCATTCCTGGCGGAGCGTCACGGCGGGGTTGATGCGGGTGGCGCGGAGAATCTGTACGATGATGGAGAGCACGGCGAAGAGAAGCGCCATGCCGCAGGCGGCAGCGAAAATCCACCACGAGAGCGCGATGCGGTAGGCGAAACCGTCGAGCCAGCCACGCATGATGTACCACGCCACGGGCACCGCCACGACGAACGACACCAGCAGCGGGGCACAGAAGCGGCGCAGCATCAGCACGGCCACCTCGCCCTCGGTGCTGCCCATGACGCGGCGCACGCCTATCTCCTTCCGCCGCTGGCGGATGAAGAAGAGCGACAGCCCCGTGAAGCCCAGCACGGCAATGATGACCGCCACCAACGTGAACAGCGACACGATGCGAAGCGTGTTCTGCTGCTCGTCGAAGGTCTCAGCCACAAAGGCCTCGAGGCTCTGCACCTTCCAGTCCAGCTGGGCCGTCGAGCCATCGACCTCTTCGACGACATTCCGCAGCCGCTCCATGACGCCGGACGAGCCGTCCGTCTTGACGATGAAGTAGGGCTTGTAGAACCCTTTGTTGAGCATCGGAGTACCGGCTTCGTCGGTCTCTACCAGGCTGATGAGATAGGGGCGCACATCAGCGAGGATGTTGACGGAATGGAAGTCGGCCACCACGCCCGCTATGGGGTTGCTCTCGTCGCCCCACACGATTTCGCGGTCGGCATCCGTCAGGCCGAGGCGGCGCATGGCCTCCTGGTTCACGTAGTAGGCGCCTTCGACATTCCCATAGTCGGCCAGCACCTTGAGGCCGTAGATGTCCATTGCCGCACGGTCCATCTTCGTCAGGTAGAACATCTGCGGCTCGCCGTCGGCGAGCCTCCGCGAGGTCATGCTGCTGGGCTGCCCCACGAGGCCGGAACCGCTGAACGTGCCGATGCGCTCCACAAAGGGCAGAGCCTCCAGCTCGCCACGGAGGACGTCGGGGTTGTCCGGTGCTACAAAATAGACGTCCTTGGTGTTGAAGCCCAACGGGGCGTTCACGAGATGGCCCAGCTGCAGGCGTATGGTGAGCATAGCCGCCAGCATCACCACCGTGACGACATTCTGCACGACGATGAACACGCGGCTCAGCACCATCTTCGAACGGTAGCGGAAGGTGCCCTTCACCACGTCGATGGGCCTGTACTTCGCCAGCTGCGCTGCGGGTATGATGCCGGAGAGCACGCCCGTCACGAGGATGAAAAGGGCGCACACCGCCACGGTGCCGGGGGTGACGTCGTTCTGCAAGGCTATCTTGCCGCGGAACAGCGCAGCCATGTCGTCCTGCATCAGGAAGGCCAGCCCCAGCCCGAGCAGGAACGACACCAGCACCATCAGCGTCGATTCGCCCATCAGCTTCAGGGCGATGTCGGAGCCCGTGTTGCCCAGCAGACGCCGCGTGGCCATCTCGTGCGAGCGCAGGCCCGTGTTGGCGACGGTGAGGTTCACATAGTTGATGATGGCAAAGAGCAGGATGGCAAGGATGGCCGAGAGCAGGATGCCGAGCCGTCCGCGGTCGCCGCGCAGCATGCCGCGCCCATCGTTCTGAGGGGCGAACATCAGCTTCGTCAGCGGCGTCAGGGTTGCCTCGGCTTCCTCCTCACCGAACCATCGCAACGCTGGCACGTTCTGGCGCATCCATTCGGTGATGGACGGCAGCTGCGGCGTCAGGTCGGCGCCCTCGCGCAGCAGCAGGAACGACTTGGTGGCGCCGTGCCCGCTCATGACATAGACGTTGTTGCTGACGGTGTAGCCCATCACCTGCGGGTGGCGGTCCATGCTGGCAATGATTTTGACGTCATTGGGCAGCACGGTCTTGTCGAAGTCACGTGCCACAGCCGAAACGGTATAGACCAGCGTCGTGTCGTGGGGGTTCTCGTCGCCGATGTGGATAGCGTGGTTGCCGACGATGCGCAGCGCCTCGCCCATGGGGTTGCAGCCGGGGAAGAGCGTGCGGGCCAGCGACTCGGTGATGACGCATTTATCCGGCGCATCAAGTGCCGTAGCACGGTCGCCCTGCACAAGGCGGAAGTCGAAGAGGTCGAAAAATGTCGCGTCGGCCAGCAGGATGGGGTCGCCGTCGTCGTAAGTCACAGAGCCTTTCTCACTGCGGATGGAGCCGCTGTTCGTCATCACGCAGCAGGTCTTTTCAATCTCAGGATAAAGTTCTGCCAGCTGGCGGGTAGCGTCGGGCCACGAGAAGAAGGTGCCGCCGTGACCAAGCAGTACGATGCGGTCGCGCTTCTTGTGCCAGCCGTCGATGCTGAATTGCCGCCACGTGTAGTCGCCAATCAGGATGACGAACATTAGCGACACCGCCAGGCCCACGACATTGATGAAGGTATAAAGCGGGTTCCGCTTCAGAAATCGGAAAAAGGAGTTCATTTTCTTATGTTTAATGTTTAATGTTTAACGAACACGTCCTTCGGATTCTTGTTTAATGTTTAGCGTTTAATGTTTAACGAACACGTCCTTCGATTTCACCAGCGCCAGCCTCGTTAAACGTTAGGCCTTAAACGTTAAACCTTAAACCATCTCCGTTAAACCAGTTTATTCATTCTGTCTTTATCATTTCCACAGGGTTGCTGGTGGCGGCGTGGAGGCTGCGCAGAGTGACAATGGCCACGGTGACAACGAGCACGGCCACCAGTGCGACTGCAAACACCCACAGGCGGACGGGCGTGTGGTAGGCAAAGGTGCTGAAATAGCGGCTCATCAGCAGCCAGCTGACGGGTGCTGCCAGGGCGAAGCTCGCCAGCACGATGCGCACGAACTTCCCGTTCAGCAGCGCGAGGATGTCCTTCACCTCCGAGCCCAACACGCGGCGGATGGCTATCTCCTTGCTGCGGCGCTGCGTCTCGAAGAGCACCAGCCCGAATACGCCCATTAGCGACAGCACAATGGCAATGAGGGTGAACAGCGTGACCAGCCGCGCCAGCTCGCGCTCTTTCTGATACTGACGGCCCAGTTCCTCGTCGAAGAAACGGAGGCTCACCGTCTCCATGTCGGTCGCGGGGCTGACGTCGTGCGCCGTGTCGAGGACGAACTTCATCACCTCGGCAGGGTTGGCGCCCGCACGGGTGCGGATGAAGATATGAGACAGATTCTGCCAACGGGTCTTCTCGCCGAAGACGTAGAAGACGAACGGCTCGCTCCGATACTGGAGGGGCTTGTAGTGGAAATCGCGACAGATGCCTACCACGCGGGCGTCGCCACGATGGCCGGTGATGACGTCGTCCAACTCGATGTCATACTCCTTCCGCCCCTGCTCGTTGAAGATGAAGACACCATTCCCCTGGTCGTCCGACGACAGGAAGTCCCTGCCCTCCACCACGGGGATGCCCATGAACGAGAGGAAGTTGGGCGAGACGGGATAGGTCTGCATGTTAATCTGGCGCCCCTTGTAAGCGCGTCCCCAGCCCATGCGAATCTCACCCACGATGGGCCCTGCGGCCCAGGCAATATCCTTGATGTCGGGGTTGCTGCGCAGCCTGTCCTCGAAGGCGTGGTTCGATTGTCCGTACCATCCGAGGTCGTCGCTCATGAAGCCCGTGAGCAGGTGTTCCTTGTCGAAGCCCATGTCGTAGTTCATCATATAGGCATGCTGCATACGGATGAACGTGGCACAGATGATGAGGCCGATGGAGATGACGAACTGCACGCCCATGAGTATGCTCCTGAGCCGTCGTCCTGCCGCCGAGCCGCCGAACGAGCCCTTCACCGCCATCGCCACCTGGAACTTCGTGATGTAGAACGACGGATAGAGACTGCCCGCTACGGCAGCCGCCACAGTCACGGCGACGGTCGTCAGCACCACGGGAACATTCTGCCCGAAGGCTACGGGCGCCGACAGCATTCCAGTTAACGACGACTTCGTGATGGCCAGCACCACGAGCGCCGCCACGCCCAGCGCCACCACCACCGTGCCGACGGCCTCGAAGACGAAGTTCGCCACCAGAAAGCCGCGCGACGCGCCATAGACCTTGTAGGTGTTCACCGCCCGCATCCGCACCGGCACCAGCGCAAAGAAGAAATTGACGAAGTTGATGAAGGCTATGAGCAGAATGAGGATGGCCACAGCCAGCAGCGTGACGTCCGTCGTGCGGTTGCCCAACTTCACCCCCGCCCACTCCAAGTCAGAGGCGTAGTAATGGTCACGCAGGGGAACAAGATGGATGCGGAACCTGTCCAGCTGACCGTTGATGTCCTCGTCCTCCGTGCCGTCGTCCATCAGCATCTCGCGCATCACCGTGCGCATGCTCTCCTCGAAGACAGCACGGTCGTCGGCCGAGCGGAGGCGCACCCAATAGTTGTAGTTCCATTGGCTGGTGTTTTCCAGCGACTCGTCGCGGATGTCGTAGAGCGCTTCCAGCGTGCCGAGGTCGGAGTTCCGGGGGAAGTCGCGCCAGATGGCGACAATCTCAAAGGCATCGCTGACGCCGTCGGAGTTCTGCGAGATGCGGTCGCCAAGATGGAGGTTCATCTTCGCGGCGAACGCTGCCGAGACGGCCACGGTGCCGGGACGTGCAAGCTCGTCCAGCGAGCCCTGCACGGGCTCGAAGCCGAACACCTGCACGCCGCCCGAAGTAAATTCACAGACGTTCATGGGGAATTTGCGGACGTCGTCGCCCTCCTTGATGTAGCAGAACTCCGTGGGGCCGCCGAACTTGGCCATACCGCCCGCCTCTACGGTGGGGCTGCACGCGATGAGCCGTTCGCCGAAGGGACGGCTAAAGAAAGTGTTGTACTTCCCATTGTTGTACGGACTGGGGTAGCTGAGCTGATAGATGCGGTCGGCCCCGGGGATGCGGTGGTTATAGCCGAAGCCGTAGCTCACCTGCGTGACGATGACGTAGAACGCCGCGAACGCCACCGCCATACCGACGATGTTCAGCAGGCTCGACGCCTTGTACCGCCGCAGCGTGTGCAGGAAATTCTGGAAAATGTATTTGAACATGGGGACTGCGTTTTTTTCTCAGAGGTTCGCGCCGATGTCGCTGACGATGCGGCCGTCGAGGAGGTCGATGGTACGCTGGGCACAGGCGGCGTCGCGCTGGCTGTGGGTGACCATGACGATGGTGGTGCCCTCGGCATTGAGCTCCTGCAGGAGCTTCATCACCTCGCGGCCGTTCTTGGTGTCGAGGTTGCCGGTGGGCTCGTCGGCAAGGATGAGCTTGGGGTTGCTGACGCAGGCACGGGCAATGGCCACACGCTGCTGCTGACCGCCTGAGAGCTGGTTGGGGAAGTGCTTGGCGCGGTGGGTGATGGCCATGCGGTGCATGATGTCGGCCACGCGCTGCTTGCGCTCTGCGGCGGGCATGTTGACAAACTTGAGCGGCAACTCGATGTTCTCATAGACGTTGAGCTCGTCGATGAGGTTGAAGCTCTGGAACACGAAGCCGATGTTGCCCTTGCGGAAGCGGGTGCGCTCGCGCTCACGGAGCGTGGCCACCTCGGTGCCGAGCAGCTCGTAGGTGCCGCTGCTGGGGTTGTCCAGCAGGCCGAGGATGTTGAGTAGCGTCGATTTGCCGCAGCCCGAGGGACCCATGATGGCGACGAACTCGCCGTCCTTGATTTCAAACGTCACGCCGTCGAGCGCCGTGGTTTCGATTTCTTCCGTGCGGAAGACCTTGGTAAGGTTGTTTACTTTAAGCATTGCTGTTTGTTTTTAAATGGGTTATACTGTTTTTTTTTATTTTCTGAATGACTATTCCATTTTCAGCGTTTTGGCGGGGTTGACGGAAGCGATGTGGCGGACATTGCCGTCGGAGACAAGGGCAACGATGCAGAGAATCGTCACCACCACGACAGCAAACACCCACACGGGCAGCCCGGCCTTGAGCGTGAACTGCTGCTCCCATTTGCCCGCCACGATGGCGGCAACGAGGCAGCCCGTAGCTACCGACGGCAGGGCGATGAGCATAATGTCGCGCAGGAACATCCGGCGGATGATGCTAAGCTGATAGCCGCAGACGCGGCGTATGGCGATTTCCTTGGCACGGCGCTTCGTCTCGTCGATGGTGTAGCCCGTCAGCCCCAGCAGGGCGATGAGCAGCGTGACGATGCCACCGATGAGGATGGCGCTGAGCAGGCCCCGTGTCTCGGCGTATGTGTCGAGCACCTGGAGACGGAAGGGCACCAGCGGTGCCGACTGTCCCTCCAGCACACGGCCGATGACGTCCTGCGTCTGCTGCAGCGCGTCAGAGTCGAGGCGATGATACTTCACGAAGATGTAGAGGTACATGCCCATGTACTGCGCAGGGTTGCTGTAGAAGATGCCCATCGGGCGGGCACGATGCTCGGCACCCTCCTTGTCGAACGTCCCCGTGTGGATATCGTCGAAGACACCCACAATGGTCGAGACATTCTTCTCGTGGTCGGTGACGCGCACCTGCTGACCGACGACATTGTCCCACCCTACCATCGTGCGCAAGGCGTCGGCAAATGAGCGCGAGACGATAATCTCCTGGTCGATGCCGAGTTCAGGGTTGAAGTTACGGCCCTCGGCAAGGGCGATGCCCATGACGTTCCAGTAGTGTTCATCTACATAATAGAAGTCGCGGATGTTGAAGAGTGCCTTCGGGTCGTCGGGCAGGGAGACGTTGTCGCCGCTGCAGCCGTCGAAGGGATTCTGGTAAGCAAACGCGGCGTCATCCACGCAGGGCAGGGCACGCACGGCCTCTATGAGCTCGCGCTTCTGGTCGTTTGTGGCCTCCGGCATCATGATGGAGGCGACATTGTCGTACTTGAAGCCGAGGTCGGCGCGCGTCATCAGGCGGTACTGTAGCGCCACGATGGTGATGACCACGGCGAGGAAGGCCGCAGCGGCGAACTCGACGGCCAGCAATCCGCGCTTCCATGTGCGGCGGCTGCGGGCATAGCCCCGGAAAGCCACGGCCACGGGGATGCGGCCCATGAGGATGCCGGGCACGAGGCCGTTCACCACCACCAGCAGCACCACGATGGCTATGCACCAGCGCAGGGGTTCGCCCGCGAAGAGTGCTGCGACGCTGACGCCCGCCAGCCGCTCCACTGTCGCCCGCGCGGCATAGACCAGCACGGCGGCCAGCACGAGCGCCAGCACCATATGGACAACCGCCTCGGCAAACATCATGCGCAGCGTGTCGCCCGTGCCGCTGCCGAGGCATCGGCGCAGTGCCATCTCGCGGCTGCGCGTCACCATTGTAGAAACGACGATGAGCAGGTAGTTCAACACCGATGTCAGCAGCAGGGCGAAGGCCACGAAGGCGAGCACCAGCGTCAGGTTGCGGGCACTGGCGTCCTCGCTTCGGTAGCTCATGAAAGGCTTTGCCACGAAGCTCACCTCAAGTCCTGCCTCACGGAGCCGTTCCACGGGCAGGTAGGCGTTCACATAGCCGTCCATGTGGTCATTTATGTCGCTGATGTCCGCGCCGCGATGGAGTTTGACAAGGCTCTTGTACGAGTCGTTGCCCACCATGTTCATCGTGCCGTCCCATCCGGTGAAGCGCTCGACGGCCGCAAGCGAGACGACGGCCTCGGGACGCCAGTTGGCGTTGTAGGGATAGTCGGCATAGACGCCCGCGACGGTGAACACGGCACCGCCCGCCTGCCCTGCGATGGTCTGCTGCGTGCCGATGACGGCCTGGGCGATGACGCGGTCGTCGCGGCTCGTGCCGCGATAGAGCTTGCGGGCCAGGCTCATGGAGACCACCATGTTCTCCGGCACGGCAAGCGACTCGGTGATGTCGCCCGCCACGACGGGACGGTCGAGGATGTGGAAGAAGGCGGTGTCGGCCAGGAAGACGAGGTCGGCATGGGCACGCTCCCTGGTTTCGGCCAGCACGAAGTCGCCGTCGCCCCAGAAGCGGAAGCGGGTGAACGCCTCTATCTGCGGGAAGTGCTGCGCCATGGTGGGTGCGATGCCGCCGCTGGTCTGAGGGAAGATGTCGGGTTTGTCGTTCCTCGAATAGACCTCGGAAAGGTAGTAGATGCGGTCGGCATCGGTGTAGAAGTTGTCGAACGTCTGGCGGAACGAGACCACGCCGGCCAGCACGAGGCCCACGGAGAGCCCGATGCCCAGCGTCAGCACCTTCAGGCCGTTCCTGCGGCCCTTTGCCGGCAGCGTGCGCACGGCAGAGGCGAGATAAGAGAGGAAATGCATTGCTTATTCGGTTTTTAAGGTTTCAACAGGATTTTTCATTGCAGTGTGCAGGGTCTGGCCGATGACGGAGGTGGCGCTGGCGACGAACGTGAAGAGCGCAGCCACGGGCACGACCCACCACGGCGTGGCGATGCGGTTGTAGAAGCCCTCCAGATAGAAGGTCATGGCCCACACGGCCAGCGGAGCGGCGACGACGACCGCCACGGCCGCCATCACGACAAAGCCCCGCGCCAGCTGCCACGCCGCCGCGCCCACCTCGGCGCCGAACACCTTGCGCAGCGCTATCTGCCGCGCCTGCTGACCGGTGTAGTAGATGGACATGGCCAGCAGGCCAAGGGCTGAGATGACGAGGGCAATACCCGTGAAGAGGAGCACGAGCGACATGGCGCGGCGGCTGCCCGTCAGGCTGTCGCGGAGGTAGTCATCGACGTAGGTGACCTCCATCTCCTTCGGCAAGCCCGTCAGTTCCTCGTTCACCTCGCGGCAGACGCGGCGCACGGCCTCGATGGCCTCGCGACGGTCGCCCTTCACCTGCACCAGGTGGTTATAGACCCAGAGACGGGTGTCGAGCACCTTCACGGCGCTGTGGCTGTCGGCCATGGGCGACTCCATGGGCGTGCCGCTGCGGTAGTCGCGGATGACGCCGCAGACGGTGCGCTCCGGCTGTCCGTCCTGCGTGCCGAACCAGGGATGGTCGGGCGTGATGCCGTAGCGGTCGCGCGTCTCCTCCGTCACCCAGAACAGGCCCTGCAGCGGCTCGCAATATTGTTCCACCACTTCGAAACCGAGCATACGGAAGGCGATGCTGTCAAGATGCGACGGCCTGACCCACGATTGCTTCTCACCCTCCACGTGTACGCCGTCGAAACCGGTCCGCATGGGAACCTGCGCCGCCAGCCCCACGGCCTCCACCTGCGGCAGGGCCAGCAGCCGCTCACGCAGGACGGCCTGCTTGTCGTAGGTATAGCCGATGGACGCGGCCGACACGGAGAGGATGCCGTCCGTGCGGTAGCCCGTGGGCAGCGTGGCCAGGTGGCGCATCTGCAGGGCCATCGTCAGGGCGACGGCGACGAGCACCGTGCTGATGACGTTCTGCAGGACGATGAACACACGGCTGAACACCAGCTTCGAACGGAAACGGAACTCGCCCTTCACCACGTGGATAGGCTGGAACCGCAAGACGAATCCCGCAGGCAGCAGGCCCGAGACGAGCGCCACCACCGCCAGCAGCGCCACGGCGGCGGCGGTCATCAGGCCGTCAGGCTTCAGGACGATGCCGGGCGACGACAGCAGCTGCCCGAACAGCGGCTTCGCCATCACCGCCAACACGATGCCAAGGGCAAAGCAGAACGCGGTGAAGACGAACGACTCGCCCAGATAGCGCAGCACGATGCCACTCTCCTGCTGCCCCAGCAGACGGCGCGTGGCCATCTCCCTGGCCCGCTTGCCCGTCTGCGCCACGGTGAGGTTGATGTAGTTGAACACCGCAGACACGAGCAGCACCAGCGCCACAACGAGCAGCACACGGACGGTGCGTCTGTCGCCCTTACGGACAACGCTGTCACCCCCGTCCTCAAACGGCGAGAAGTAGATTTCGTCCAGCCTCGTCAGCGACGAGCCCCAGAGGAAAGAGCCGTCCGAGCCGTCGGCCTTGTACCAGTCCTTCCAGTAGTCCATGTAGGTGGCGAGGAGCTTGCTGTTCAGGCTCTCGGTGTCGGTGCCGTCGGCCAGCGTGACGAAGGTCTGCACCATGCCGAAGTTGTCCATCTCCCGGAGGAGCGCCTTGTCCATGCCGAGAAAGATGTCGAAGGGCTGAAAGACGTCCGCTGGACCGAAGTCGTCGATAACGCCTGCCACTACGAGACGGCCGTCCACGGCACTCTCGATGGTCTTGCCAACGGGGTCGTCCGTGCCGAACACCTTGCGGGCGAACGAGCGGGAAAGGATTACCTCGTCGGGACTGGCCAGCACGCGGCGGCGGTCACAGCCTTCGAGGGCGTAGTCGAAATACTGGAAGAAATTGGTGTCGATGGTGGCAGCCCGCGTCTCGTAGAAGTCGCCACCGACGGTGATGTCATAGCCGATGCCGTTGTAACGGGCGATGCGCGTCCAGCCGGTAATCTCGGGGATGCTGCCGTAGAACGCCTCGGCCGTGCCGAGCGTCATGCCGAGGAAGGAGCCTGTGCCGACGGCGTAGAGTTGTTTTGACAGAGGCTGACTGCGGCCGACGCTAAACTCGGTTCGGGCATACGACGCCAGCAGCACAACGAACCCCAACGCTACGGAGAGTCCGAACATCTCGATGAGCGTATAAAGCCAATTACGGCGGAGGAAGGTAAGATAGGATTTCAAAGAATTAGGAATTAGGAATTAGAAATTGGGTTAGGGGTTTGGGGTTAGAGGTTAGGGGTTAGTGTTCAGAGGACGTGTTCGTTAAACATTAAACATTAAACGTTAAACATTAATTATTAATTATGAATTATGAACTATTTAATTATCAGCACTTCGTTGTCGCCGAAGCTGTCGTAGCCGGAGAGGATGATGCGTTCGCCGGGGGTGAGGCCTTCTATCACCTCGTAGCTCTGGGGGTTCTGGCGGCCGATGCGTATGTCGCGACGGACGGCACGGCTGCCGTCGGGGGTGAGGACGTAGATCCACTTGCCGCCCGTCTGCTGGAAAAAGCTGCCCTTTGGGATGATGACGGCCTCGGCGCTGGCCCCGAGCTGGACGTTGAGGTAGTAGGTCTGGCCAGTGCGGATGTTGTCGGGCTGCGAGCCGCTGAAGCGGAAGTCGGCCTTGAACTTGCCCTCGCGCACCTCGGGATAGACCTTGACGAGGAGGGCGGAGAAGCGGTCGCCCTGACGCTCGAAGGTGGCCTCCAGACCGGGGGTAACGCGGTCGATGTAGTGCTCGTCTATCTGGGCTTCAATCTTGTAGTTCTTCAGGTCGTTGATTTGTCCCACCTTCGTACCGGCGGCAATGCTCTGGCCGAGGACGGCGCTGAGCAGGCCCAGTTCGCCGCTGATGGGCGCCTTGATGTTGAGGTTCTCCTTGCGGCGGCGAATCATCAGCATGTTGGTGCGCATGTTGTCGAGGCTCTCGCGCATACGGGCCACCTCGACGCTGCGGTAGAGGCTGTCCTGCGCCTCGCGCTCGGTGACGAGCTCCAGACGGTCGCGGGCCAGCAGATAGTCTTCCTCGGCCTTCAGATAGTCCTCGCGGGCGATGAGCTGCTCGTCGTAGAGCTGACGCTTCGACTCGTAGGCGCGACGCGTGCGGCGGACGTCAATCTGCAACTGAAGGCGTTCCTGACGGACGTTGAGCTTCTGCTGCTCCATGGAGATGAGGGTGTTGCGCAGGATGTTTTCCTTCTCGGCCAGCTCGGCCTCGGAGTTGAGAATCTGCAGGTCGAGCCCTTCGTTGCTGAGTTCGAGGATGACGTCTCCTGCCTTCACCATCGAGCCCTCCTCGGCCACGATGCGGCGGACGATGCCGCCCTCGGTGGGGCTGATTTGCACGGACGTCATGGGCTGCACGGTGCCGCCCAGACGGATGTAGTCGTTGAACACGCCGCTCTTGACGTCGCCGACGATAATGCTGTCGCTCTTGATGCGGAGGGTGCTGTGGCTGGGGCGGGCCACGGCCCACACCACCAGCACGGCCAGCAGGCCAAGTCCCCACCACGGGAGGGCTCTGCGCGTGAAGGCCGCCCTCAAGCCTTTCTTCTTTTCGATTACTCTATCCATTATTTATCTATTTAGACGTTTTTCGTTACCTGAAAAGTTGCAGTTTTGTGGAAAAGAGGGTTTCAGCGGCCACGCCGCCCCATCGTAACCAAGGCAAAAACCGATGCGTCCACGGCAGACGCTGAAACCCGCACTCTTTTCATTGTTCCAGATAGGGAGTGCCGCTGTAGAAGCGGACAACGCTTTGTTTGAGCTGATACTTGAACTGGGCGCCGAGACGTTCGGCCTGGGCGCTCAGGTAGGCCTGCGAAGCGGTCTGATAGTCGAGGGGCGAGATGAGCCCCTGCTCGTACTGGCGGCGTGAGAGGGCGTAGGCCTCCTCCTCCACCTCGGCACGGTGCACGGCCTGACGGTAGGCAGACGCGGCGCCGTCGCGGTCGCTGACGGCACGGCATACTTCGTTCTCGATGTCGCGCATGGTCTGGTCGTACTGCGCTTCGGCCCGCTCGACGGCATTGCGGCGTAGGCGGAGGGTTGTGCGGCGCGAGAAGCGGTCGAAGATGGGGATGCTCATGGAGAGCTGGATGTACTCGCCGCTGTTGTTCCGGAACTGCTCGCGAAAGGGTGTGGGCATGTAGCCGGCCATACCGGGATAGGTGAAATAGTTGGTGGACCATCCGCCGTAGAGTCCCACCGAAGGAGCGTATGCCCAACGGGCGGTGTGCAGGGCCGCGCGGGCATTCTCCAGCGTACCTCGCGCTATTGCCGCTGCGGGAAGGGATGAAAGCAATTGATAATTGACTTTGTCTTCCTCCTTCGCGCCTCGGCCATTGACTTCATCTTCCTCCTTCGCGCCTCGGCCATTGACTTCGTCTTCCTCCTTCGCGCCTCGGCCATTCAAGCAAGCTTGATGGCTCTCATCTTGGCGTCGGTTCAAGCAAGCTTGATGGCTCTCGGCTTGGCGTCGGTTGATAATTGACAATTGATAATTATCAATTGAGCCGAAGGCGCCTAACCCCTCACCACTAACCGATTTTTCATTCCTGATTTCCAATTCTTTCCCTGTGGGCCAATACATCACGTCCTTCAGCGTCAGCATGGCATCGACATGCTGATTGGTGGCGCTCGTCAAGTCGAATTGTTTCTTAGCCAGCTCAGCCTCCATCTGCACCACGTCGGCATGGCTTTTCTGCCCCAGCTCCTCCTCACGCACGGCCTTGCGCAGCATAGCCTCGGCGGTCTCAACCTGACGGGTGAGGACTTGGGCGAGGGAGGTATAGTAGAGCACGTTGTAATAGGCCTCCATCGTAGCCAGGCAGATGGCGTCGCGCGTCTGCTCGTCGCGGCTGATGCCCATCTTCATAGTGGTAGTGGCGATGCGCAGATTGTCCAGCGCCTGAAAACCGTCGAACAGCGTCAGGCTGGCGCTCACCGAGTAGCCGTTGTGAAACGAGGTGACGGTGTTATAAGTGTTGGTCTCAGGGTCGATGTTACGTCCATAGTTGTTATAGGCATAGGTGCTGGCGCTGACGCTGGGGGTGAAGGCCTGCATGATGGCCTGACGGCGCTGTGCTCGCTCGTCGTTGCGGTCGGCAGCAGACGTGCGCATCTTCGTGCTGTGCCGGACGGCATATGCCATGCAATCGTGGAGCGACATGGGTGCCCCGGGAACAGCATCTGCCGTGACCGTTTGAGAGGCCGCCGGGGCTATTCCTGCCGGGCCGAATGTCCCGAAGAGCACCACAAGAAATACCTTTTTAAAATAGGAGTAGTTGATGTTTATCATCTGTGACATTTTTTTGACTATTCTGCCGGACTATATAGCAAAAGCCGTGCCACAAACGCAAACCATTGGTTATCTATTATGTAAGAAAAAGAGGCATAGCGTAAAGTGTAAAGATACTTTACAGTCGGTGTAAAGAATCTTTACAATCCCCATCGGTGCATGGTGCTTGGATAATGAACTATTTGAAGGTGAGGAGGAACTCGGTGGCAGCGGGGTCGCTACGGACGAGGTCGAGAGTTCCGTTGTGGGCGTGCATAATCTGGCGGGAGAGGCTCAAACCGATGCCCGAACCGCCATTCTTGGTGGTGAAGAAGGGGATGAAGATTTGTTCCTGGCTGGCGGTGCTGATGGGCTCGCCGTTGTTCGACACACGGATGAGCGTCTGGTCGCTCCTGTCGTTTTCGGCATGGAGGGTGATGAGTGTGGCCCCGGCCTGCAAGGCGTTGGTGATGAGGTTGACGAGCACGCGCGTCAACTGGGCACGGTCGGCATAGATGAGTATGTCGTCGGCCACCGAACAGCGGCAGGTGGCTCCGGTTTCGGCAAGGCGGGCAGCAGTCAGCCCGACGACCTCGTCGAGCAGCTCGGCCACGAGAAGGGTCTTGCGCTTCGGCTGCACCATGCCCGCCAGCTCGCGGTAGGTCTCGGTGAACTGCATAAGGTCGCGGCACGACGAGGAGATGGTACGCAGCCCCGCCTCCACATCCACCTCGCGTTCGGCTTCGGGCTGTTCGAGCTGACGGCTCAGTGCCTCGCTCAGCGACGAAATGGGGCTGACGGTGTTCATGATTTCGTGGGTCAGCACGCGGATGAGCTTTATCCACGAGTCCTGCTCGGCATGGCGATGATAGATGTCCACGACATTACGAATGCGGTTGAGCGTGCGGTTGAAGCGGGTTTTCCCGACGAACTTGAAGTTCAGCTCTCCGTCCTCGAGCGAGTCGAGCATATAGGCCACCTTGCGACGATCGCGCTCGTGCACAACCAGCCCCGTCACCACAGCCACCACGGCGGCGAATCCCAGGGCGAGAAGGATGATTTGCCAGAGAGACACTTATATGTCGTATTTTTTCAGTTTACTGTATAGGGTGGGACGGCTGATGCCCAGTTCCCTGGCCACCATGGTGAGGTTACCGTTCAGGCGGGCGAGGGCGTCGCGGATGAGTTGTTCCTCCGTCTCCCTGATGGTCAGCGGGTCTGCCGGTGCGGGGCGGCCCACCAGCCCGCTTATGGAGTGTACCGGACGGCAGTCCTCGGGTTGCAGCGTGCTGCCTTCTGAAAGGATGACAGCCTTTTCGATGGTGTTCTGCAACTCGCGGATGTTGCCGCTCCACGAATGGCTGCGCAGGACGGCGGCAGCCCCGGCGGAGATGGCGGTGACGGCACGATGATACTTCTGCGCATATTCCCCCAGAAAGCGCTCGGCGAGAGGCAGGATGTCGTCGGGCCGTTCACGAAGCGCCGGCAGATGGAGGTGGACGGTGTTGATGCGGAAGAAGAGGTCTTCGCGGAAACGCCCTTCGCGCACCATCTGCTCTACATGGCCGTTGGTGGCGCAGATGAGCCGGATATCGACGGGAACGGGGGCTTCGGCTCCCACGCGTGTCACCATGCGGCTCTGCAGCACGCGCAACAGTTTGGCCTGCAGCGTGAGGGGTATGTTGGCAATCTCGTCAAGGAACAGCGTGCCTCCTGCTGCTTGCTCGAACTTGCCAGCGTGGTCGCTGCGGGCATCGGTGAAGGCGCCTTTGACGTGGCCGAACAGCTCGCCTTCGAACAGGGATTCGGGGATGGCTCCGGCATCGACGCTCACCATCGGCCCGTCCCGCCGCAGGCTCCGGGCGTGGATTTCGCGTGCCAGCACATCCTTGCCGGTGCCGTTCTCGCCGGTGATGAGGATGGTGGCATCCGTCGGCGCCACTTTCGCCACGGTGCGGCGTATCTCTGCCATAGCCGCGCTGCTGCCCCAGAACATCGGTGTCCCTTCCCTGCCCTCTTGGGGGAGGGTTGGGGTGTTTCTGCTACTCGGGGCTGCCGACGCTCCGGGTGAGGGAGGGGAGGGGGCGTCGCATGCGTCGCGCAGGGTTTGGATGAGCTTGTCGTTCTGCCACGGTTTGACGATGAAGTCGAACGCGCCGCGCTTCATGCCCTCGACGGCAAGGCCGATGTCGGCGTAGGCCGTGAAGAGGACTATCTGCACGTCGGGCCAGGCTTTCTTCAGCTCGCCTGTCCAGTAGAGCCCTTCGCCGCCGGTGTTGGTGTCGGTATGGAAGTTCATGTCGAGGAGCACGACGTCGGGGCGGAACTTCTGCACGGCTGTCAGCAGCCCGGCGGGCGACGGCAGCAGCTCCACCTCGGCAAAGTAGGCGGGCAGCAGGAGCCCGAGCGCGCTGCGGATGCCCGCGTTGTCATCGACAACCAATATCTTTCCCTTCTTCATGCCCTGATTCTTCAATTATCAATCTTCTACACCAGACGGAGCCAGTCTTCGCGGCTGCCGGGCAGGAGGTCGATGACGGGAATCTCTATCATGGTGTAGGCTCCGGGCTGCTGGCGCATGGCGGCACGGGCGGCGCAGACGAGCACCTGACCGGTGAGGGCGGGGTTGTTGATGCTCATGTCGAAGCGGAAGCGCTGGTTCTGGGTGGTGCCGCTGACGCCCTTGCGGGTGAGGCTGACGCCGTGGCCCATGTCGCGCAGGGCATCGACGCTGGGCACGGCCATGACGTGCGTCTCGTCAGACGCGAAATAGGGGTCGGTCTTGACGGCAGCAGTGACGGCGTCGAGGCTGGCGCCGTCCTCAAGCTCCACATAGACCATGCGGCGATGTACGCCCTCGCCCTTGGGGATGGTCATGGAGAGGGCATCGCGAACGCCCTCCTTCGAACGGACGCAGACGCTATGGCCCATGCTCATGCCGGGACCGAAGTTGGTGTAGGTGAGTCCCTTGGGTGCGATGGCCTCGAGCAGGGCGCGGACGATGCTGTCGCTGCCCGGGTCCCAGCCGGCGCTGATGATGCTGACGCGCCCGGCCTTGCGGGCAGCATCGCCCAGCCTCTGGCGAAGAGCGGGGATGAGGGTGTGGATGTCGAAACTGTCGACGGTGTGGATGCCCAGCGCGAGGCACTCAAGGGCGTACTCCTCGACCTTGCGGGTGGGGGTGGCGAGGATGGCGACATCGACGTCCGCCAGCTCAGAAATGTTCGCGACGACGGGGATGCCCGCCAGCTCGGCGGGGCGACCGGACGCGCCCTGACGGCGCACCACGCCTGCCACTTCGAAATCGGGTGATACCTCAAGCGCCTGAAGCGCATGCTTGCCAATGTTGCCGTAACCTACGACGGCGGCACGAGTCTTTTTCATACTACTAATTACCTATTATTAATTTGGCTGCAAAAATACAAAGGAAGGCGGGAAAATTGGAGGTTTTTCAGATTTTTTTTAATTTTGTCGCAAAATTTCCGGTTTTCCCGTGCAGTATTATCGGCTTTCGCACGTTTTAAGAGTGTAAGAAGATAAGACTGACCAGACCCTCGCACTGGATGAGTGAACAGACGTTAGTGGAAGAATGCAGGAAGGGCAACAATGCCGCGCGCGCGGAGTTGTACAGGGCCTATTCGCCTCGGCTGATGGCGGTATGCCGGCGCTATGCCTCGGGCGGGGAGCAGGCGGAGGACTGGCTGCACGATGCCTTCCTGAAAATCTTCGGCCAGCTGGACCGCTTCCGCTGGCAGGGCGAGGGCAGCCTGATAGTGTGGATGGAGCGCGTGGCGAGGAGCGTGGCCATCGACAGCCTGAGGCAGCGTAGGACAATCGACTTCGTCCGGCCCGACGAGGCTGGGAACGAGCTGGCGGACGTGCCCGAACCCACAGAGGACGACATAGGCCGCATCGACGAGGAGAGCCTCATCCGCCTCATAGGCGAACTGCCCGAGGGCTACCGCGTGGTGTTCAACCTCTACTGCATCGACGGCTGTTCGCACAACGAGATTGCCCGGCTGCTGGGCATCAAGGCAAAGTCTTCGGCCTCGCAGCTACACCGCGCCAAAGCGCTGCTGGCTGCAAAGGTCAGACAATGGACTTCAATAATGGACAATGGATAATGGAAGATATGAAACAGAAAAGTGAATGGACCGACGCGCTGCGCAACCGCATGAAGGGAGCGCAGATGGAACCTCCCGCCGGGGGGTGGGCACGGCTGGAGAAGGAGCTGGGCGCCACCGGCATGCGCCGCGAGAGAGCGGTGCCCTGGAAGCGGGTGGCCACATGGACTGCCGCTGTGGCTGCCGTGCTGGCGGTGGTGTTCTTCGCCGTGCCTGACAAAGGAGTTCAGGAGTTCAGGAGTTCAGACGATAGTAACAGTAAAGGAGTTGCTTTTAGACTTTCAGACTTCTTTTTTAGACTTCAGACTGACAGACTTCAGACTTCAGATGAATGTTCCGCGGACGAGTCAGTTGCAGGACTATTATCTGTCAGTCTGAAGTCTGTCAGTCTGAAGTCTAAAAAAGATAGTCTGAAGTCTGAAGTCTGTCAGTCTAAAAAAGATAGTCTGGGAGTATGTAAGTCTGATAGTCTATCAGCTACCCCCCCGGGCAATCCAGCTACCCCTGCCTCTTCTCCCTTCCGCCCCGACCACTGGCTGGCTGACGCTGCGCAGTCCTCGCCGGGCAGCGGCAGGGGCAAGAGCCGCGGACGCATCACCCTCGGCATCCCGGGTGGCGGCACCGGCGGCGGCACCACCTCCGTCATGCCGGGGGCGCTGGCCCTCATGAACGGCAATTACTACTACTCCAGCCGCCCCATGGCAGCACCACCGGCGAAGGGTCCTTCATTCGCCAGTAACCCCTACGCAACCATAGGCAACTACGTCTTCAACCACCGTCCCGAGCTGAGCGTGGGCCTCAGCATATCCTACGAGCCCATCGAACGCCTCGTGCTGGAGACGGGCCTCGTGTGGACTACCCTCTCGTCGCAGGTCATCACCCCTGCCAACACACGCGAACAGCGCGTTCAGTACCTCGGCCTGCCGCTCTACGCAGGGTGGCGATTCGCCGGACGAGGCGCGCTATCCCTCACACTCAGCGCCGGCACCACCGTCGAACGATGCCTCGGCGCCCGCCTCGGCACATGGCGACAGGACGAACGTCCCTGGCAGTTTGCCGTCGGCGGACAGATGACCGTCGGCTACGGCCTCGGTCATCATGTCAGCCTTGCCTTCCAGCCGGGCCTCAGCTACCACCTCACCGAGACGCGCCTCACCACCTCGCGCACCGGCCATCCCTGGGCACCCTCGTTCCGCCTCACCCTGCAATATACGCTCTGACGATTGTCAGGAGTTTAGAGTTTAGTGTTTAGTGTTTTAATAGTTAAGAATTAAGAGTTAAGAGTTAAGAAAAAAAGTTTTAAAGATGAAAATCAACATGCAAAGCTATTGTCTGAACTCCTAAACCGATGGAGCAGCGAGAGCAGAGTCAAACTGGTTTGAACTCTGCCGAGTCGCGACAGAGGAAGAGCGAAGCTCAACTCCTGAACTCCTGAACTACTAAGAATTAAGAAATCGTGTTTAATGATAAAGATTGAAGCAATATGAAAAAGAAAGACATCTCCTTCCTGCTTATCCTCGCCTCCATCCTTGCCGCATGTTCGAGCTATGACGAAAGCCCTTTGTTCGATTACGAAAAACATTCTTCGTTAGAAGGCAGCACTCTCGACTACCGTAAGTACATCCAACCCTTCGTCGGCGAGTGGCTGCAATATGCCACCAGCACCGTGACCCAAACCGTTGTCAAAGATGCCGATGGCAACATCCTCGACAACATCCAAGGCGGGGACACCTACGAAAACCGGATTCTCTGGACATTCCGTGACGACGGATGGGGTACGCTCAAGCAAATAGAAGACAGCAGTTGGCAGCCGCCCATGTTCGCAAACATATATAACCGCCCCTTCATTACATTCAAGGATGAATTCCAATGGGGCGTCACAAGCGATAGCGTCATGTACGTCCGCCTATTCTTTTCCGACTCCTATTACGAGGCTTTCAAAAAAGAATATGAAGACCGGAAGATGACCATCACCTGGATGAAAGACGAGAACGCGGAACACAACATAGCCAGCACGGACTTTCCCTACGGCTACGACAGAATGAGCCTCACATACAGCTTCTCGGAGATAGTCCAATATGCAACAATCTGTATGAGCTATCCGGCCTGGTCTCCAAGTTTTTCTGAATGGACTGACTACGATGGCCTGACGGGAGAAAGAGACAGCCAAGTGACCTACTATCTCCAGCGGAACTGACCTATTTTGGGGAAGTTCAGGAGATTCTGTTTTTTGGGGGAGTTCAGGAGTTGAGCTTCGCTCTTCCTCTGTCGCGACTCGGCAGAGTTCAAACCAGTTTGACTCTGCTCTCGCTGCTCCATCGGTTCAGGAGTTCTGACAATACCTCTGCATGCAGGTTTTCATTATCTGCACTATTGTCTGAACTCCTGAACTCCTGTACTCCTGCTATTGTCTGTACTCCTGTACTCCTGAACTCCTGTACTCCTGAACTCCTGCTATTGTCTGAACTCCTAAACTCCTGAACTCCTAAATCCAGACATGCCTATTTTAAAAAGAATTACAAAAAAACACTCGAAAGGGTGTTTTTTTTATTATTTCTTGTTACCTTTGTCCGCATAAACAATCAACCATTCACATCCAACCTTATGAAAAGCAGAATCCTCTCCCTCACGTTCCTTGCGGCATTGTTCGTGCTTGCTGCTACAAGCCTCTCCGCCCAGGAGTTCAAGGCCGACCAGAACTACATCATCCGCAACGCCAAGACCGGCCTTGTGCTGGACAATCTGGCCAGTCTCGACCCCGACGCCAACATCGTCCTCGCCACAGCGAACAAGAAGAGCGAGTCGCAGGTGTGGCGTTTCGTCGACTGCGGCCGCGGCGCCGTCAACATCGCCTCACCCCTCAACGATTTGAGTGTTGACAACGGCAACCACGGCTCACGCGAGGGTAACATCATCCAGTGGGGTACCGACACCGGCAACCGCAACCAGCAATGGCAGGTGCGCAAGCTTGAGAACGGGCGCTACACCTTCATCTGCCTGGCCGGCGGCCTCGCTCTCAGCGCCGCCCCCGACGCGGCAGCCGGCAAGGCCGTCATGCAACGCATAGCCGCCGCTGGCGACGAGAGCCAGCAATGGGTGGTGGAGGCCAGCAACCTCAAACTGAAACCGCGCCCCGTCTCGAAGCACGAGTGGGAGAACGAGAAGATTTTCGCCATAAACAAGCTCGACGGCCACAGCACCTTCATCCCCTTCGCCAGCCGCGACGAGATGCAGGGCGACCCCGCCTACCGCCAGCCGTGGCAGCGCACAAGGTCGTCGCGCTACTTGCTGCTCAACGGCAACTGGAAATTCAACTGGGTGAAGAGCCCCGACGAACGCCCCGCGGGCTTCTACAAGCCTTCGTTCGACGACAGCCGCTGGGACGAAATCCCCGTCCCCTCCAACTGGGAGATGCTGGGCTACGGCACCCCCATCTACACCAACGTCACCTACCCCTTCCGCAACAACCCGCCCTTCATCCAGGGACAGCGGGGCTACACCAACATGGTGGAGCCTAACCCCGTGGGCTCGTACCGCCACACCTTCACCCTGCCCGCCGACTGGAAGGACAAGACCGTGCTGCTCCACTTCGACGGCGCCTACAGCGCCATCTACGTCTGGGTGAACGGTCAGAAGGTGGGCTACAGCCAGGGCTCGAACAACGACGCCGAGTTCGACGTCACCCCCTACGTCAAGGCGGGACGCGAGAACCTGCTGGCCGTGGAGTGCTACCGCTGGTGCGACGGCAGCTACATCGAGGACCAGGACTTCTTCCGCTTCAGCGGCATCCACCGCGACGTCTATCTGAAGGCCGTTCCGAAACTCCACATCCGCGACCTCTACCTCACGGCCGACTTTGGCGATGACCTCACAGCCGCCACGCTCGACGTCCGTGCCTCTATCCTCAACGGCACAGGCAAAGCCTCTGCCGCCTCGCTGCGCACCATCCTCAGCGACGCCGAGGGACGCGAAGTGGGACGCGCCACGGACGACATCAGCACCATCGCCAAGGGCAGCGAGAGCGACATCCGTTCCTCCATCGCCGTCCGCCGTCCCCAGCTCTGGAGCGCCGAGACGCCCTACCTCTACACCGTCGATTTCGAGCTGCTCGACGCCAAGGGCGAAGTGATTGAAGCCACCACACAGCAGTACGGTTTCCGCAAGATTGAGATTCGCGACGCCCGCGTCTTCATCAACAACCAGCGCATCCTCTTCAAGGGTGCCGATCGCCACGACACCCACCCCCAGTTCGGCAAGGCCATCCCCGTGGAGAGCATGATTGAGGACATCCTCCTCTTCAAGCGCTATAACCTCAACACCGTCCGCACCAGCCACTACCCCAACGACCCGAAGATGTACGCCCTCTACGACTATTACGGCATCTACGTCATGGACGAGGCCGACCAGGAGTGCCACGCCAACCACAGCCTCACCCGCAACCCCTCGTGGGAGGCGGCCTACGTCGATCGCGGCGTGCGCATGGTCGAGCGCGACAAGAACCATCCCTCCGTCATCTTCTGGAGTATGGGTAACGAGTCCGGTGGCGGAGCCAACATCACAGCCATGTACAATGCCATGAAGGCCATCGACGGACGCATTATCCACTACGAAGGCATGAACCAGCAGGCCGACATCGACAGCCGCATGTACCCCTCCGTGCCCGACATGATTCGGCAGGACAAGATGCCTTCCAACAAGCCCTTCTTCCTCTGCGAATATGCCCACGCCATGGGCAACGCCATCGGCAACCTTGCCGAATACTGGGACTACATCGAGAACGAGTCCGTCCGCATGATTGGCGGCTGCATCTGGGACTGGGTGGATCAGGGCATCAACAAACCCGGCGAGCCCGAGAACCACTTCTACTTCGGCGGCAGCTTCGGCGACAGCCCCAACGACAACGACTTCTGCTGCAACGGCATCGTCACCCCCGACCGCAAGGTCACGGCCAAGCTGCTGCAGGTGAAGCAGATTTATCAGTACATCGGTTTCAGCCTCGAGGGCGACGGCGTGGTCATCAAGAACAAATACGCCTTCCTCAACCTCAACCAGTTCGCCCTCCACTTCACCATCCTGAAGGATGGAGTCAGCGTCCGTGAAGGCGACATCGCCCTGCCCTCGTGCGCTCCGGCGGGCAGCTGTGCCCTGCCCCTCCCCATCAAAGAAGCCATGGCCAGCGACATCTTCTCCGACTTCCATGTCAACCTCTCCGTCAGCCTCCGCCGCAGTTGCGTCTGGGCCGATGCCGGCCACGTTGTCGCCTCCGCCCAGCTGCCTGTGAGGGAGCTTGCCCCCGTCCCCGCTGCCCCTGACGTCGAAACCTCTCCCGCCAAGCTCACCGCCCACATCGAGGACGGCCGTACGCTGGTATTCTCCACCGGCCGCGACGAGATCACCTTCGACACTCGCCGAGGCCTGCTCACGGGCCTGCGCTATGACGGCGGCGACAACCTCATCCACCGCGGTCAGGGCCCTGCCCTCTACACCTTCCGCACCATCAGCAACGACCGTCAGGGCTGGAGCGACACGGAGAGCACGGTCACGAAGTTCGACTGGAGCATCAGCGAAAATACCCCCATCGGCTATGTCACCGTCATCCGTAGTTCGCAGACGCCTCGTACCGTCGTGGGCGACACCACCTCATACGTCATCTACACCGACGGCAGCATCGACGTCCGCGCCACCTTCACCACCGCCGACGACTTCCGCCTGCCGCGCCTCGGCCTGCAGACGATGCTCAGCCCCGCGCTGGAGAACATCAGTTGGTACGGCCGCGGCCCCATCGAGAACTGGCCCGACCGTAAGGATGCCGCCTACGTGGGCCGCTACACCTCCACCGTCACCGACATGGAGGAGTTCTACGTCCGCGCCCAATCGATGGGCGAGCGCTGCGACACCCGCTGGCTCACCCTTACCGACAACAACGGCAAGGGCCTACGCGTCGAAAGCTACGGAAAGACCTTCGACTTCTGCGCTCTCCACGTTACTGACCGCGACCTGAACGACGTCAAGTACGGCCACCGCATCCCCGAAATCCGCCGCGCCGAAGTTGTCCTCACCCTCGACGCCTGGGTGCGCGGCATCGGCAACGCCTCCTGCGGCCCGGGCCCGCTGCCCGCCTACGACTACAAGCCCGGCACCCACACCCTCAACGTCCGCCTCAGCCCGATAAGGTGAGGAAAATGAAGAATGAAAAATGAAAAATGAAAAATAGTATGTCCCGTATGCAGCACACTAATAACAAAGCTATTTATTTTTCATTCTTCATTTTTCATTTTGCCTTTATGCTGTCTCTTTCCGCCTGCTCGACGCTGCGGGGCGTCAGCCCCGATTCCCTGCGTGCCGCAGCCACGGCCGACAGCATCATCGGCTTTGCCCGTCAGTCCTTAGGCAAGCCCTACCGCTACGCCGCTCGTGGACCTGCGTCGTTCGACTGTTCGGGCTTCACCTCTTATGTCTATGGCAAGTTCGGCTACTCGCTCAGCCACTCCTCCGGCGGCCAGTGGCGTCAGGGACGTCCCGTGAAGAAAGGCATCAAGCATCTGCAGCGGGGCGACATCGTGGTGTTCAGCGGACGGCGCATCTCGCAGACCCCCGGCCACGTCGGCATCTACATCGGCCCCGACCCGGGCGGCAAGTCGTTCTCCTTCATCCACGCCGCCCTCACGGGTGTCATCATCTCCCATCTCAGCGAACCTTACTACCAGGCCCGCTACCTCGGTGCCCGCCGCATCCTGCCCGACTTCGCACCCGGCGCCGCCTCCGTCACCCCCCTCCTCCCTCCCGCCGAGCCCCGGCTGCCCATCCCCTATCCCCTCCTTCCGCCCGATTCCATAGAGCACTTTTGCTTCAGCGCCCCATAAAAACGCATTTGCCACGCCCGTTGCAACGCTTTTGCAACGGGTTTTGGCTTGCACAGGGGACAAAAAGGCGCTATCTTTGCGTCGAATTTGAAAAAAGAATCACATGAAGCGTGTCGTTTTTCTCCTCTTCGCCCTGTTGATGACAACGTCTGTCGCGACAGCTTCCGATGTCCGCCGTCAGCTGGACGAGATACGTTCCTACATCAACGCCGACCCCGCCCGCGCCCTGAGTGAGCTGGAGAACCTGGACATCGAAAATAGTCAATCGTCAAATCGTAAATCCCTTGCCCTTTATGCCGTGCTCTATACGCAGGCTGCGGACAAATGCCTCATCCCCCACACCTCCGACTCGCTCATCCTGACAGCCGTCGAGTATTACGCCCGTCCGGGAAGGAACAAGGAGCTGCGCGCGCTCTCACAGTTCTATCTCGGAAGCGTCTGCCGCGACCTGGGCGACGACTTCCGTGCCGTCGAGGCCTATCTGCCCGCGGCCGACGGCTTCCGTGGGCTTAGGGACTGGGTGATGTTGCGCCGCACGTCGCAGAACATCGCCGACCACCTCTTCAACCAGCATCTCTTCGACGAGTCGCAGACGTGGTATCGTCAGGCCTACGACTGTGCTGTCCGCGTGGGCGACAGCCTGCGCATGATCATGCCGCTCGAAGGCATCGCCAAATGCCAGATGGTCAAAGGGCAATGGGACGCATCCTACGACAACTACGTGACGTTGCTCTCCCTGAGCCGCGCCATCGACAACCCCATCGGCACAGCCCTTGCCGCCGAGCAGCTCTCCATCATCACGCGCCGTCGGGGCAACGCCGCCGATGCCCTCGCCTACGCCTCGCTGGCCGAGTCGTTACGCACGGGCGACGACAAGCGCTTTCCTTATTATTTAAAAGGGCAGGCATACAAAGCCCTCGGCCAGCCCGACTCTGCCCTCTACTATCTTCGCCTTTGCCAGAGTGTGACGAACAATCTCTACCTCGAAGCCTCGACCGCCAGCGCCCTCGCCTCGCTCGACTCGCTGAGCGGACAGTTCGAGAGTGCTTTCGGTCATGCCCAATATTACGCCAGCCTCAAGGAGACCATCGCCCACTCCGTCGATCAGCTGCGCATGGCGGGTGTGCTGCGCAGCTACGAAGCGGAAGTCCATCGTCGTCAGGCTGCCCGCCGCCGTGTGCTGGTCGCCTTGCTCGTCGCCCTCGTGGGCGGCATGCTCATCGCCCTGACGGCCCTGCGCCGCAGCCGCCGCGCCAAGGACCAGAACAGCACCCTCTATTTCGAGGAGCAGCTGAGCGCCTGCATCAACCAGTTCATGCAGAGTCCGTGGAACGACGAGCTCAGCACCATCCACCTGAGCCGCACACGCGGCTTCGACGCCTTCTCCTCCGAGCACACCGCCGCCCTGCAGGTGGAGCTGTTCCGCATCTTCCGTCCCATCGTGGACGAGCTGCGCCAGCAGAGTCCCACGCTCAGCGACTCTGAGCTCACCTGCCTGCTCCTCTGCCGCCTCGGCTTTTCCACCTACACCCAAACGATTTGTACCGGCTACACCGACACCACCATCCGCTCCCACAAGCATCGCCTCCGCGCCAAACTCGCCGAGCCCTACCTGGGTATCTTCAAGATTTGAAGATAATGGATAATTGATAATGGATAATTGATAATTAAATACCTCACAGAAATGAAAAAGCCCCTTTTCACTCTCGCCATGCTTGCAGCTTTGATGTTCTGCGGCTGCGAAGGCGCAATTGACCCAAGTAACACCCCCGAAGAACCCCTCATCCGTACTGGAGGCATCATTGACCGAGTTATGGTTTCCCCAGCCGTAAAATCTCCTAACAGCACTCCCGTCTATTGTGATATTGAGATTAAGGACCTCAAACTCACCCTCACGTTTGATAAGGCCTATAGTTTCTCGCTTTCATTAATGGGTTCAGGTGCATTGTGCACAATTGAAGATGATGAAAACGTTATTATATCTGAGAATTATTATACGAATACAGATCGTTGTACAATTGACATCTCCACATTACCCGATGCACATTATGGTATTTATATCAATAACATGCCGATTCATTATGGTTTCTCAAAATGGAAAGATATAAACGGCAAGATAATAATATTCAAACTTGTAGAAGATTGGGAACCGTCTTATCAGGCCTTAACGAACAAAGAACGTATTCCAATATCCAGTCAGTACTTTGATGAATTAACAAATGACACCTACTTCCAAGAGTATAAGCTGTACGATTGTCAGGATTCTATAGGACAAGTCTATTTCTGGTTCCTAGAATATTTCCGACCCACGACTGATATGGCAATAGGATACACCGATAAAGGACAATCTACTCTTTTTAAAATAAGGAACGGATACTGCATCGTATACAACAAGAAACTGAGTGAATTAGATGCGTGGAAGTACGATGCTGTTGAATATCGAATATGGCAGGAACCTACCAAGTTCCAATGGAGTTATGATGAAGAAGATGGAACCCTTTTCGTGCCTTTTTTGTCTTTTAACAATAATAATCCCAAGAGCACATTAATGAACCTGACAAAAGACTATATGATTGTCAGGTATGACGATCGACATTACTATTGGCATTGGGGAGCCACTTATTCTTTGCGAGTTCTGCGCTCCATCCGAGACGAAGAAGACATATTGTCTGAGTATTACAGAACCGACATGGATGACGAAGATGTAATGACAGCAGAAGAAAAAGTTGCCTACTTAGAAGTATTTAATAAGTTAAAGAATCACTAAAAGACCATTCTATCCTTATGAAAAAGCCCCTTTTCACTCTCACCTTGCTTGCAGCTTTGATGTTCTGCGGCTGCGAAGGAACACTCGAAACCAAAACGCCAACCGAAGAGCCCTTCATCCGAGGCACGGGCATAGTAGATAGGATTACCCTGACTACTTTAGATACACTTGAACTGAATTCGGAATGTACCGTTGTCTTCAAAGAACAATCACTTGTTGTCACATTCGACAAAAAGCTCTCATTCATCGCCAATCTCTGGCATAACGAAGGAGAAGAATTAGTCTTCACGCAGCCATACTACGATGTAAGCAGTTTCTCCATCAGTCTCTCAGAATTTGCTGACGGTACCTACACACTTTATATCCAAAAAACCTTCCTCGCTCAGTTCATTATAAAGGACGGATGCGGATACATTATAGGTTATACGGTTAACGAAGAAGAGCAAACAAATAACAACGACAGCTTGTCTTCCGTTGTCCATTTAATGAATGAAATACCGAATGACGAACTCTCTGCCTTTTTCGACGCCACACTACCCGATGAAAATGAGGTTTTGCAGTATTTCTTCGTCCCACCAACAAATCTTGCTGCTTACATGTATTCTCCTATCGATACCTGTTACTTGGTGAATAGTCATGAAGAATTACAGGCTTTGTATTGGGGAGAAAGAGAACTGCCGGAGATTGACTTCAGTAAATATACGTTGGTTCTTGGCAGAAAGATGGTACCTTGTCATTATGCGCTGGAAGGCCATACACTTTGTATAACGGATGAATCCATAGTTGTCACTTTGAAATTCAGAGAACTTGAAGGGGCATTTGTGCAAATGATGGATCACCGGTATTTTTGGGGACTGTATGAAAAGCTACCCAAAAAGAACACGATAATAAAGATGATAACGAACTAGGCTATTTAGTTCATAATTCATAATGAAATTTACTATTTGACGATCCTATTTTATTTACTATTTGACTATTTACGATTTGGCTGCGCAAGGACTCTAACCTCTAACCCCTAACCTCTATTTAGATGCGCATGGACGCCAGACGTGTTCGTTAAACGTTAAACATTAAACGTTAAACCCATTTCAATCTTCAATCTTCAATTGCGCCAAGGGCGCCTAACCCAATATGAAAAAGCCCCTTTTCACTCTCGCCTTGCTTGCAGCTTTGATGTTCTGCGGCTGCGACGAGAACAACCCCATCAATACCATCATTGATGAAATCACCCATCCTATGGACAAGCAGGAAACGCCCGAAGAGCCTATTATCCGAGGAACGGGCATCGTTGACCGCATCTTCAACCGCCAGAATCCTGTCCCGCTCCACTTGGCGCCCAGCCAAAACCAGATGGCTTACGCCCAAATGGGGGCCGAATTCGCCCAAAAACTCTTTGGCGAGCTCTGTTTGGCAGCTGAGCCGGGCGAGAACGTCTGCATCTCGCCTCTCAGCCTCGAGATAGCCCTCGGCATGCTGGCCAACGGTGTGGAAAAAGAGGCGTGCCGGGAGATGCTCGACATCATCGCCGGAAAGGACGTCACCCCCGACAGCCTCAACGTCTGGTACTTCAAGCTGCGCTCGGCCCTCGAGGCGACCAACTGCGTCCGCCTCGCCAACGCCTTGTGGACGCAGGTCGGCTACCCCATCAACCCCGACTTCATCGCCGTCAACCAGACCTACTACGACGCCGAAGTGGGCAACCTCGATATCACGAAGACCCAACAGGCCGCCGACTCCATCTGCCAATGGGCCTACGACCACACCTACGGCAACATTCGCGACCTGAACCTCCCCATCACCCAGCAAACCATAGCCGTTCTTGCCAATGCCACGTGGTTTGGAGCCAATTGGGCATATCCCTTTGAAGAAGGAGCTACAACAAAGGAGACCTTCACCCTGACTGACGGCACGACGCAGACGGTCGATATGATGAACAGGACAGAAAGCTTCATGTGGGGAGGCAGCAGGGCGTACTCGCTTGTCGAACTGCCGTTTGGCGTCTATGAAAAGGAAGAGAGCGGAGCGGAATGGTGTGTCGATACCCCATACAGCATGCTTGTCGCCCTTCCCGACTCGCAATGGTCCGTCAACGACATCATCCCCCTCATCGACTGGGATTTTGCGAAGGAACGCTGTGAGGTGAACGTACACCTTCCCAAGTTCGACTTCAAGACGACGAACGAGCTCAAAGAGCCGATGAAGTCATTGGGCATTGAGAAGGTCTTTGCCCCCTATGGCGCTCTCACCATCGGCGGTCCGGACCTTTTCATTAAGTTCATCAACCAGGACGTCTCTGTTCGGATTGACGAGGCAGGAGCCGAGATGGCCGCAGTCACGACCATTGACGTCGAGAGGGAAAGTTTAGGAGGCAATGCGATAGACTTCAACGTCAATCGTCCCTTCGTCTTTGCCGTCCGCGACAACGTCAGCCACAACATCCTCTTCATCGGCAAAGTGGAAAACATCGAGAATAATTGACAATAGATAATGAATAAAAAAGAAGAATATGAAAAAATCCATTTTCACCCTCACCCTCCTCACCACGCTCCTTTTCTGCGGATGTGAGGGTGCGCTTGAACCGAACGAAGAGCCCTTTATCCGAGGCAAAGGCATCGAAGACCGCATCTATCTGGTATCCGAAGGAAACCCCGAAAAAAATGTCACCTGCAGCATCTCGTTCAACGAGAACCTGCTCATCCTGACTTTTGACAAGGAAGCTTCTTTCACAGCAAGCCTTTGGAACAATGGTAAGTACACGATGACATTCTGCAAGAGCTTCACCAACGCCACAACCTGTTCCATCAACCTCGCTGAACTTGAAGACGGGTCTTACACACTCTATATCGACAATTCCTTTATTTGTCAGTTCTATCTGGAAAACGGCTCGTGGAAGGAGAGTAAAGGTATAGAATATGCAGAAGAAGCCACATGGTTTGACAGCGACGGGATGTTTGTAGAAGTCAAATACATTTTTCTCACCCCTGAACTTGATTTTTCACCCGCATTATATCCGTATTCTGCTGAAGAATTGGAGGATTGGCCGTTCGGAAAAGTCGGACACCTCATGACATCGATGGCCTACAGAGGAGGAATAGGCATAGAAGACAGCACGTTAATCATCGAGCATGATTCCATCCCTCGCACAAGGTGGCATTTCTCCCTTGGGACTGAGTTCATCCTCCGCACTACTTCTCACGGCAGTTTCCTTCCAGACGACACGCAAGGTGGTGACAACGATGAAGAAGGAGACAAGCCTAGGCTTGGCGGCCAAACGTTCGACTATGACGGCAAGCCTATTGACGACCTTTGGACAAGTTACACCAGGGGATTTATGCTGCCTACAACTTTCAAGGATTTTTCGAAGCAAACAGACGAAAGAGGAAATATAACCTACATCACCGAAATGACGGATACCATCCGGCCGGCTACAATGCCCTACCTCATTGAGATTATCGACGGCACGAACGAGATGGCCTCTGTCCAAGATATTTACTCCTCAGGTTTTGCTACTCAGTATAGTCTCAGCGTCTGCGAACCAACTACAGCCTCCGGCATAATGGCATCAGATGAAATCCTGCCTGCAAAGGACGTTCCGCAATCCGACGGTACAACCATCCAGGTGGCTGCTGCGAAGTTGCGCACATGGGGAAGAGCTGGTGATTCACCCGTATCGATTACGTTTACCGCCGTTTTTGACAATGGCACGATAGAATCGTTCTCCACCGATGTCACAGACCAAGTTGCTCGCCAGCCGCAAGGAGGTGTCATCACCATCTACGTCCCCATACGTCAGTATTAAAGCTACTGGCAACTTAAAATTGGAAAAAGAGATAAAAAATACTTTTACATTGCTTAGTTGAAAAAAGTTAACTTCAAACGATGCATCAGAATCCCCGTTGCCTGTGAAGGTAGCGGGGATTTTCCAAAGAGTAACGTTATTGGGTTAGAGGTTAGAGTTGATTGCTGCGCCAGCCTTGACCCTAACCTCTAACCCCTCACCACTAACCATTTTAGCTTGGGTTAATTGGCTTAACGAAAACGTTTTATTCCTTTTCCTCTATCAGCTTTTCGATAGCGTTTATAATCTCGCGGGCTAATTCCACGCTTTCGGCTACATCCTGCTCCGTCACTTTGTAGAAGCAGTTATAATCACTTTTCTCGCGTAATGTCTGGAGGTTGTTATAGAATCTTCCATAGTCTGCAGGAAGGAGCCCTGTCTTTATATAGTGCTGGCTGAAAAGAGCATGTGATCCCTTGTGACGGCTAACTTGCAGTCCATCATGTATAAAAAGAGCACCAACAGCATGAAAAACAGAATAATATACACGATTAGCAGCTCCGCTCCAACGTCCTGCCTTACGAAGGATATCTATCTCTTCAAACGTTTCATGTGCCTTTTCCAGTTCAAGACGAACGAGTGTATGACGGTCTTCGTTGCTCAAACTCATATTAATACTATTTTATCTTGTTCGACATTTTTATAGAAAGGCGTAAATTGGTATTCGCGCCACTCCTGCTTGGTGTAAACCTGCGGATTGATTTCTTCGTTTATGTCCCACCCCAGTTCACGGAAGGGATAGCTTACGCCATAGTCGCTGAACGTCAGTTGAGGTTTGTCAAGCAGAATGAGCAAGTCCCAATCGCTGTCTTTATGGTCATCCCCGCGCGCTCGGGAACCATAAAGCAGCAGACTGCTGTTTGGCGGCAACGTCTTTTGCCCCACCAGCCTGATATGGTCAATTACCTGAGTTCTGTTCATATGCAGTTCGCAAGAGTCGTCGCAAAGATACAATCTTTCAGATAAACAACCAAAACTTTATCAAAAAAATGTTGGGGGTTCGTTTTTTAGGGTGTCCGAACACTATAGGGAAAAAAGAAGGGGGAGATTAAGAGTTTTTACGCGAGCGCAAGCGACGAAGTCAAGAATTAAGAAATTTTTACTAGTTCTTTTTCTCTTGCTATCACGAAAGGCCCTTCTACTATCACTAAAGGCCTTTCTGGCAAAGTAGAATCAAGGTCTATTCTGCCGGCACAAGCAACGTTTGACATCGGGCGAATAACCCCTAACGCTACGGTGGCAGCCCTTAACGCTACGATGACAACGCACTACGTTACGGCGACAACCCTTAACGCTACGGCGACATCGCATTACGTTGCCACGACAACGTAAAGGTAGAAACTTCTTCGTTTCCTAACGCCCGTCAAAATAATGTTAACCCATTCAGGAAAAAAGGTTTTTTCGAAAAAATGGCCAGCACCTACCTAAAGCCTTGCAATAAATTGCTTTGCAACGCGTTACATCAGGTAGGTGTTTGCTAAACACCTACCTAACACCTACCTGACACCTACCTGACTTTATCTTGACTTTAGCCTCATCAGGTGCCTTTTTCAAGTTTCTTTAACCTATGATTACCCCTCTGCGTGACACAATCTGGCTTCGTCTTATCATGTCGTGCATAGGCAAAATATAGAGACTTTGGCTTTCGCGTCTTCCCCTTTACTCTCATAGTTCCAAGAAAATTACCTCGTAGGGCTACTCGCAAGTCACTTTTATGCATTTCCCATACTTGAATTACCTTGTTTGCTCTTTGGGGGTAAGTGCTTAGGTAGGTGTTAGGTAGGTGTTTAGGTAGGTGTTTGGTAGGTGTTTGGTAGGTGTTTGGTAGGTGTTTGGTAGGTGTTTGACAAACACCTACCTAGGATAACGCTCAATACTACAGACGATTATAAGGCTTTAGGTAGGTGTTTGCACTTTTTTGCGAAATTCCTTTAAAATAAGGAGCGAAAACTACGGGCCAGCGGCACGGAAGAAGAAAAAAACAGCGGGAAGGCATGGCGGTTTGGGCGAATAGAAGTAATTTTGCGCCCAAAAATCAAGAAAGGCAGAGACGCGCTATGGATGAAACAGGAAAAAGCCGCCTTGCGGGCCATCTGGCCTGCGCTGGGGCGTACGTCATCTTCGGACTGAACATTGTGATGTGCAAGGATATTGCCAGGTGCTCCGACACCATCACGCCCACCATGCTCTTCACGCTTCGGGCGGCAGGGGCAACGGCGCTGTTCTGGCTGGTGTCGGCCTTCATGCCGCGCGAGCGGGTGGCGCGCCGCGACTGGGGGCGCATCGTGGCGGCATCGTTGCTCGGACTGTTCGCTCCGCAGATGACCTTCCTCGTCGCCATCACCATGACGACGAGCATCGACGTCTCCATCCTCTCGTCGTTCAGCCCCATCATGACGATGTTCATCGCCGCCGTATTCCTCCACGAGCCCATCACGCCGAAGAAGGCAGGCGGCGTGGCCATGAGCTTCGCGGGCGTGCTGCTGCTCATCTCGGGCACGTTCCATGACGCTGGTGCCGTCGAGCAGACGAAGCCCTTAGGCGTGGTGCTCATCCTGATGAACTGTCTGAGCTTCGCCCTCTACCTGGGGGCATTCCGTCCGCTCATCGCCCGCTACAGCGTGGTGACGTTCATGAAGTGGAGCTTTCTGGTGTCGTTGCTGGTGTCGCTGCCCTTCTCGGCAAGGGACTTTGCCTCGGCTCGATGGAGCGACGTCCCCGCCAGCGTGGGCTGGGAGTTGGCCTACGTCATCTTCTTCGCCACGTTTGTGGCGTACTTCCTCATCCCCTACGGGCAGAAGCGCATCCGCCCCACGCTGGTCAGCATGTACTCGTACGTCCAGCCCATACTGGCAGCCGTAGTGAGCATCTGCATAGGCCAGGACACCCCGACGTGGCAAAAAGCCGCCGCCGCGCTACTGGTGTTCAGCGGCGTGGCGGTGGTAAACCGCAGTCGGGCGGCAGGAATGAAACGATAACGTTAACTTTTGTTTAACGTTTAACGTTTAATGTTTAACGACCATGCGGCAGGAAGTGAATCAGAGGACGTGTTCGTTAAACGTTAAACATTAAACGCTAAACGATAATCAGAGGACGTGTTCGTTAAACATTAAACGTTAAACGTTAAACCATTTTCCATTATTTCACGCTCATGCTCTTGATTTCCCACGTGGGGGCGGTTGAGGAAGTAGAGGTATAGCGGAAGGCGATGGTAATCTTGCTGCCGGCATAGCCCGAAAGGGCTATGTCGCCGGAATCGACGAACGTCCAGTCCTTGCCCGTGGGCCATGTGGGAACGGACAGCGCCACCCAGCTGGCCTTCGACACGTCATCCCCGAAATTGGTGCTGACGAGGACGGAGAGGAAGTCGGTGCAGGCGGCACCATTCAGGTAGTTGGCGGTATGGCTGAAGGTGAGCGTAGCCGCCGAGGCGGACGTCAGGTCGATGACGGGACTGACGAGCCAGCTTTCGGACGCGACGTTTGCATTATCCTTATAGGCGCTTGCCTTCCAGCCGTAGCGGGTATCGACTGCCCAGACGTAGCCCAGCGTGCCCAGCTCTACATCGTATGCCCTGAAGCCGTTCTCGCCCTTCGTGAAGTCGGCGCTGAAGAGGGCATCGCCAGGGGTGGGGTATGTGCCCGGATCGGGATTGCCGCCATCGAAGGCATACTTGCTGACGTTCTTCAGGCCCGGCTGGCCAAAGTACTTCTCCAGGCTGCCATAGAGGCTGACCTGCTTGCCGAGGATGTCGGGGTTCTTCTGCAGGCTGAGCGCGTCGCGGACGGTTGTGGGCAATTGTACGGGGATGCAGAGGCTGGCGTCGGCGCAGTCGGCGGCATCGGCCAGGAGGAGGTTGGTGTTGCTGGCATCGGCTGTGCCGAAGACGGCATCGTTGTATGTCTGACTGCCATCCTTGACGGTACCGACGATGAAGCCCTTCACCCAAGCCGGGGTGCCGGGATTGCCTGCGCAACGGACGTAGGCCACGTTGTAAGGCGCGCTTTCCGAGCCGTCACCCTCTCCGCCAGGAGTCGGGCCAGGGCCGGGCGTATCGTTGCCCTTCTCGACGATTTCGACTAAATAGGCATTAAGGACTTCAATCTTACCCTGATAGTCGCCACGCTGGCCATGAATCTTAATCTTGTCGCCATTGGCAAGGCCGGTCTTGCTGACGAGATCCTGGAATGCCTTGCCGGCACCGCCCTTCTCGGCCAGCAGGCCATAGACATAGACCTTGCCCGTCTCGTCGGTAAGGTCGAAGTTGCCATACTGGTCGCCGCTCTTGATGCCGGAAGCCGTGCCGACCAGCTCATACCAGACGGAAGTGCTGACAGGAGCGGCATTAAACTCGGCAATGGTGGCGGGAGTGGCGTCGGTGGGTGTGGGGCCGGGTATGGGGTCGGGCGTCATGCCTTCCTTCACGGTGAGGTTCTTCAGCTCCCACGTGGTGGAGTTGGTGGCGTCGCACTGGAAGTAGAAGGCGATATAGACCTTCTCCTCGTTCTGCAGTTCGGCAGGCAGTTGGACGGGGTTGGCGGGATAGAAAGTCCAGTCGTTGGTGGACGATTCCACGGGCTGGAAATTGAGGTCAATCCACGTGGCGGTGTTGACGTCGCCGGCATAGTCCTTGCTGGCGAGCACCTTGTGCCAGCCCTTGAGGTCGGTGGAGGACTTGACGTAGCGGAGCACGTGGTCGAAGGTGATGAAGACGCCGTCGGCGTCCGTGCCCGTGACGGTGGTGTTGATGGCGGGGCTGACGAGCCACGTCTTCGTGGCGGTGGTGGTTTTGCTGTTGTTGTCGTAGCCGCTGGCCTTGGCATACGACGAGCCGAGGCTCCAGTCGATGCCCTCGATGGTCTTTACTTCGAAGTTGTTCAGGCTGGCACTGGTGAAGGGGAGGCCGCTGGCGGTCGTTCCGCCTCCGCCGTTAGGGTCAGGCGTAGGATAAGGAAGTTCTGGCACATCGGCGCAGGACGCCACGCCGACAAGGGCGAGCGCTGCAAAGAGGAATCGGAAGGTCTTTTTCATTTGGGTTGATTTTTTCGGTTATATCTTATTTAATATCTTCGCGAACGCGGACGAGCAGCTGCTTGGTGGAGCCGTAGAGGGTGAGGAGGCCGGTGACGTTGACACGGCCCGTGGGGATGGTGTCCTGGGCAAAGTTAGCGTAGCTGCTCATGCGGCAGTCAACCTTCTGCGAGCCCACATTGATATAGCGGTCTTCGGTGGAGCCGTCGTCCGGGGCAAAGGGCTGTCCGCCGTCGGCGAAGGTGACGTTCCTGAACACCACATAGCGGGGATAGTCCGTCGCCTTCAGGCTCTTCAACTTGGCCTCCGTCATCTCCTCGGGTTGCATGGCCGAGGGCTCGGGCGTACCGACAAGGCGGATGTGCTGCTCGAACATCTTCTGGCTGATGCGGCCCAGCTGCAGGCCGTACTTGTCGGTGGTGTAGGCCTTGCCGACCTCGGGCATGTTGGAATAGGCGCCGAAGTCGAGTCCTTTCAGGCTGACGATAACCTGCTGCCCCATGGGCAGGTAACTGTAGAGGCCTGTGCTGTTGACGCCGATGACGACGGCGCCCGTCTCATCGGCAATGGCAATGGTCTTATAGACGTTGCCGCTCTCGTCGTTGCTGACAATGCGTCCACGGATGTAGAGGTCGTCATCGACGGTGGTGTACTGGTAGTTGTAGAGCGACGAGGACTGGAACAGCTGGGGGTATTTCACCGTCTTCAGGTCCTGAATGGTGGTGATGGGAGCATCAACGGGAATGGCGTTGTTGCCGTAGGGATAGCTGCCGTCCGTGAAGGTCAGGTCGTCGAACTGGTTCATGCTGCACGCTGACAGGAGTAGCGTTGCGGCAAGGAGAAGCGGAATTGAAAACGTATGTCTTTTCATAGGAAGGTGCATTTCAATAATGGACAATGGACAATGGACAATGGATAATCTTCAATTTTCAATTTTCAAAACTTGAAGCCGACGTTAAGGAAGGCGTTGAGGGCGTTGGCATAGTAGAGCTTGGGGTTCTTGGAGAAGACGTAGGTGCGGGCTTCTCCGGCTACGCCGTCTTCGTAGTAGAGGTCATCGCGGCTCTGCTCGTAACCACCGGTGCACATGTTGGTGTTGTTGAGCAGGTTGTTGACGGTGAGGTTGATGCTGATGCTGCGTCCTTTGGTGAGGCGGATGTTGTGGCCGATGTTGGCATCGACCATGAAGCCGCCCTTGCACTGCTGCTGGCGGACGGTGTAGGCCTTGTTAATGGTGCCGTCGGCATTGTAGAGGATGCCGCCGTTCTCGAGCAGCGTGGCCTCATCGACGCCGTAGGAGGGGTTGCCGTTCTCGTCGATGCTGCCGTCGGAGACATAGCACTTCTGGTTGGCCTGATAGATGTTGGTCAGGCGGTTGTAGGGCGAGAAGCCGATGAAGACGCGGTCGTAATAGTTGACGTTGGCGCCGAGGTACCAGCCGTTGATGTTGTAATCGACGCCGAGGCTGAGGGCGGTGAGGGGGGTGCTGCCCACGCGGCAACCCTCGGCGATGACGCGCAGCTGCTCCTCCTGCCCCGTGACGGGGTTCTTGGGATTGGCGATGTAGGCGCTGGCGTCCTCGTAGGTGAGGACGGCCGTGGGGTTGTTGGTGTAGAGTGCTTCGCCCACGCCCCCGATGAAGGTGAAGTAGAGCGAGCCCGTGACGTTGAGCACCGCAGCAGCCTCGACGCCATAGTGTGTTTTCTCGATGCCGTTCATGGTGAGGTAGGTGAAGTGGCTCTGCGAGTCGTTGTAGAACGCCGTCTGCTCCACGGCATTGTCGAAACGGATGTAGTAACCTGCCACTCGGCCTTGGAACGGCCCGGCGGTGAGGCTGTAGGAGGCCTCGGCGCTGAGGATGCCCTCGAGCTTGAGGTCGTGGACAAAGTCGCTGCGTGTGCGGTTGGCGATGAAGGCGTTGTAGGCCAGCGGGGCATCCTTCTGGTAGCCGGCATTGAGGCTGATGATGTTACGGGCATTGGGACGCCACGAGAACGAAGCCTTTCCGCCGCCGCCCAGGAACTTGGCTACGCCGCTGGAGCCATAGCTGCGGTCGGCAGCACGGCCGTTCTGCATGAAACCGTAGCGCTCCAGCATGGTGCCGGTGACCTGACCGGAAAGGACGAGGGCTACCGGCCCGTTGTTGAAGGAGTACTGTCCCCATGCACGAGCCTTGTTGACATATATATCATAGTTGTACCCGAAGATGTCGCCCTCGGCAATCTGCCGATTGGGGTTGCGGAGGTCGTTCTGGACAATGTCGTTGCCACGGCCATAGTCGCGGGCGGCAAATTTATCGACGTCGATGTAGGTGTTGGCGCCGAGCAGGTCACTCATGGTCTTGTAGTGCATACCCTTCGTTGTGGAGAGGTTGGCGCCGGCCACAAGGCGGTTGAAGCGGTTGATGGTGTGGTTGTAGGTGGTGCTGAGGTTGATGGCCATCTGGTCGTTGTGGCGTTCCTCCACGTAGTAGAGAGCCTCGCCGCCCACGGCGTTGGCCTGCTGGTTGGCAAAATAGAGCTGGTCCCAGTTGATTTGCCGTCCGGAGGCAGAGCCGGTGAAGGTGTCGTAGAGGTCATGCCACGCAGTGTAGTCGTCGGCGGTGACGACGTGGGTGGCATCCCAGACATTGTAGGCCGAGCTGGGCAGTTTCTTGTAATAGTCGGGACGCGGGTCGGCGGCGTTGCCGTTCCAGCCGAGGGCAGTGGTGCCGTAGTTGCTGTACTTAAACGAGGCGCTGGTGGAGAGGCGGCTGTCGTCGCTGATGTTGAAGTCCCATGTGGCAACGGCTGTCGGCTCGAAGGAGGTGACGACGCGGGCGTTGCGTTTCACGCCGTTCTGGAAGCCCCAGTAGGGGTTGTAGTAGTGCGAGCCGGCTAGCGCGAAGGCCTCCTCGGTGGCTGCGCTCTGCTGGGCGCGCTCCGTCGGGGCACCCCACGTGGAGAGGGAGAGGCTGTGGCGGTCGCCCCATTTCTTCTGCGCAGCAAGGAAGTAGCCGAAGGCGTTGTAGAACGTACCCTCGATTACACCCTCGTTGGCCCAGCGGTAGGAGGCGCTCATGGTGAAGGCCCAGCCGCTCGGCATCAGACCCGTGCTGTGGGTGAACATCGCCCGGGCGATGTAGTTGCGGTTGGTGGCACTTACGGTGGCCTTCGAGCCCGTGGCGTACTGCGAGGCACGCATGTTGATGTTACTGGCTCCGCCCACGGGGGTGAAGGCAAAGCGGTTGGCCTCGAAGGTGCTGACGCCCTCCTGGTTGCGGGTAGCCTCGTTGAGACCGCCTATCATGCCGTAGGAGAAACGGCCCGTCTCGGCATCGTTCATCAGCACACCGTTGACAAGCACGTCGTTATACTTCGAGTCGAGGGCACGCACTTTGAAGCGCATGGGACTGAAGAGGTAGCCCACCTCGCGCAGAAAAATGTCGTTGGAGGAGGAGGTCAAGGCCGAAACGCTCTGGATGGCATCGTCATCCTCGCCCAGCTGCGACTCGGTGAAGGTGAAGGCCGACTCGTCGTTCTCGGCTGCGGCCTGTCCGCTCGTTGACGGGTTGGTTTGTTGGCCTGTCGGGCCGTTTGTGACTACTACCTGCGCACTGGCCACCGACACAGCTCCTGCCAGCAGGCAAGCCAAAAGAAATCTGTTTTTCATTTTGTACTTCGAATTGTTTTTCGGGCGAAGATACGAATAATTCTCGCTTTTACGCACATTTTGCCCATTTTTTCAAAGAAAATGGGGATAAATTCATTTTTTGGACTTATATTTGCCCCACGAAACAAAATAGAAAGGCCTCTATGAAAAACAGAAAACTCCTTCTCACCCTCCTGATTCCTGCGCTCCTCTGCGCCTGCGGAACGACCAACAAAACGACAACGGCCAACAGCGCTGCTGCCGAAAAGCGCTACAACCTCTACGGCATCGGCTTCTACAACCTCGAGAACCTCTTCGACACCGTCCACACGCTGGCTCCCGACGGCACGGACAAGAACGACTACGAATATACGCCCGAAGGCACCATGAAATGGAGCACCATGAAGTATGAGGCCAAGCTGAAAAACATGGCCCAGGTGCTGAGCCAGATGGCCACCGACCGCATTCCGGTCGGAGCCACGCTCATCGGCGTCAGCGAGATTGAGAACCGCGGCGTGCTGGAGGACCTGCTGAAACAGCCTGCCCTGCGCGACCGTGGATGGGAGATTGCCCATGTCGAGAGCCCCGACAAGCGCGGCGTCGATTGCGCCTTCTTCTACAACCCCAAACAGTTCAAGCTGGAGAGTGTCGCTTATCCTCTTTATTATAATGCGGACGGCAGCCTCTACTATACGCGCGGTTTCCTCACCATCGGCGGCACACTGGCCGGCGAGAAAGTCCACGCCATCGTTTGCCACTGGCCAAGCCGCTTCTCCGATTCGCCTGCCCGCGAACGTGCGGGTGAACTGGTGCGGGCCATCAAAGACTCCATCATCGCCCAATACCCCGGCTCATCCATCATCATCATGGGCGACCTCAACGACGACCCTGACGACAAGAGCCTTACCGTTGGCCTTGGCGCCAAAAAGAACAAGGAACAATGCAAGTCCGACGCCGACCTCTACAACCCCTGGTGGAAGACGCTGCGCGACGATGGTGTCGGCACCCTCAAATACAACGGCAAGTGGAATCTCTTCGACCAGATTATCGTCTCGGGCCGTCTCGTCGATGGCGACCGCAGCCATCTGCAATACTTCAAGAACGAGATTTTCGTCCGCGACTACCTCATCCAGCAGGAAGGCAAGTACAAGGGCAATCCCCTCCGCACCCACGCCTCAGGCACATGGCTCAACGGCTATAGCGACCACCTCCCCACCACCATCTATCTGGTGAAAGAGGCGCAATAGCGGGCTGTGACGTTGCTTTCACTCTATCAAATAGAGGGGTTTGCCTGCAGCATCGGTACGACTGCTTGTGCCAAGAACCTCGCGCATACCGGCCAGTCCTTGATAGGACAGGAGACGTCCACAGGCCGTCAGGCGGCGGAAGAGGTTCTCGGGATGCACAGCCAGGTTGACGTCGTCGCGGATGCAACCCTTCGGCAGTTGTACGACAAGCACTTTCTCTAAGTTGCTCTCCCCTACGGAATCGGCAAGAACGACATTGCCGTTGGTGCCGACGTCGTGCACAGAAACAGAATCCACAAACGACACCTTGCCCCTTCCCGTACAAACACCCACGATGTAGCCGCTAACCCATTTCATTTCGGAATAGGCCTCCGTTCCCTGCCCTGCAATGGCCTCGGCGACAGACAACGGGTCGGAAAAACTCTCGCCGTGGACAGACGTGCTGTCCCCGGGCTGCGGTTTCTCCTCTTCATCGGGATTGTCGGCCGCAATAATCCGCACGTCGCGGATACCCGACACGCCGAAGTAGGTATCAATAGTACCTAAAACCCGACGTACCTCATGGAGAAACGCCGGATTCTCCGTCAGGCTAAGCGAGTATTGGTTTAGGTCTGTCTTCAGCTCCACCGGCATGCAGTTCCACCAATCCGTCGTGATGGTATCGGCCAGCAGGACGTTAGACCCGACGCTGAACGGCGGCTCGAACTGGCAACCGTTCCTCATGCTGCCTTTCACCGTGCCGACGACATAGCCCTTCACCCAAACGGCCGTATCCGTCTTGCCGATGGCTTGTGCTTCAACCACCGTGTATTCGTCGCGTGCCGTGCCGGTGTGGATGATTTCTATGGTATCGACATGGATGGCGAGTGTGTCCTGCGGAGTCTTGCCTCCGCCGGATTCTCCTCCCCCACCTTCGCCATCGGGAACAAGGGGAGACAGGCATGCAGAGAACAACAACACAAAGGCCGAGCAGGCAACAACGGAAAAGTGGCGGACTTTCATAGGAGTTTTGCTGAATTTGTTTTGCAAAATAACAGTTTCCGACGCAAAAAAACAAGCGTTTTTCACATTCTTTACACTTCACCCGCAAAAAAGTCCCCCGAAACAAACGATTTCTCCCATTTATTCCGTACCTTCGCACACGGAAAAAAGCATGTATCACTAATAAATCAAACAAAACATGGTTAGTTACAAAGAATTAGGCCTTGTGAACACCCGCGAGATGTTTGCCAAGGCAGTCAAGGGCGGCTACGCCATCCCCGCTTTCAACTTCAACAACATGGAACAGCTTCAGGCCATCATCATGGCAGCGGCTGAGACCAAATCTCCCGTCATCCTCCAGGTGTCGAAGGGCGCCCGCAACTACGCCAACCAGACGCTGCTGCGCTACATGGCTGAAGGTGCTGTGGCCTATGCCAAGGAACTCGGCTGGGAAAAGCCAGAAATCGTGCTCCATCTCGACCACGGCGACAGCTTCGAACTTTGCAAGAGCTGCGTCGATATGGGTTTCTCGAGCGTGATGATCGACGCTTCGTCGCTGCCCTACGAGGAGAACATCGCCCTCACCAAGAAGGTTGTCGATTATGCTCACCAGTTCGACGTCACCGTCGAGGCTGAGCTGGGCGTGCTGGCCGGCGTGGAGGATGAGGTCTGCGCTGAGGAGAGCCACTACACGAAGCCCGAGGAGGTCATCGACTTCGCTACCCGTTCGGGCTGCGACAGCCTCGCCATCTCCATCGGCACCAGCCACGGCGCCTACAAGTTCACGCCCGAGCAGTGCACCGTTGACCCCGCCACCGGCCGTCTCGTGCCTCCTCCCCTCGCCTTCGATGTGCTCCACGAGGTGGAGAAGAAGCTCCCTGGCTTCCCCATCGTGCTCCACGGTTCGTCCAGCGTTCCCCAGGACGAGGTGGACACCATCAACAAGTTCGGCGGTGCCCTCAAGGCTGCTGTCGGCATCCCCGAGGAACAGCTCCGCGAAGCTGCCAAGAGCGCTGTCTGCAAGATCAACATCGACTCCGACAGCCGTCTGGCCATGACCGCTGCCATCCGCAAGGTGTTTGCTGAGAAGCCCGCTGAGTTCGACCCCCGCAAGTACCTCGGCCCCGCCCGCGACAACATGAAGAAGCTCTACATCCACAAGATTGTGAATGTGCTCGGCTCCGACGGCAAGGCTTGCTAAGGAACAGCGTAGAAGCTAACAGAAGAAGGGGATATGGCAGCGAGCCATATCCCCTTCTTTCAGATACTGTAAGCGTAGTTTGTTCCAAGTGGTGTCGGGGGTATCGGTCTTTAGATGCAACGTGTTGTTCATCAATCTGATACCAACCGGCACCTCCTCTGCAAGGTTTCGGTGCTTTATTACATGGAAGAAAGGATGGCCACAATAGCTTTCTTTTCATGCAAAAGCCTATATAGTCGTCTATTGTTTGCTCAACGCGTTGAGCAACGTTACCCAACGCGTTGGGCAACGATGTACAACGCGTTTTCCAACCTGATAAGCCATCCGTTACTCTTGCTGCACACTCTTTCTCTGCTGATTGAATTGCCATTCGTATTTTTCATATAGTCCTTTCTTTCTGCTGAAAAAAGCCACCGAATCCCCATACGTAATGGCATCGGTGGATATCAACCTAAAAAGCAAATCATTGCGTCTATCCACCGCCCCCCCGACACATGTTGGAAAAAAGCGTTTTTTTCATTTCTGTTCACTAAGAATCCGATTTTTACAACCTTGAAACCTGTGTTTGGTTAGAAAAAAACATTCAACACAAAATAACCCTACCGTTGTTTATTGAGATATTGAGATATGAGTTTTTGAAGAAATATGGCTTTTTTTATTTGAAATCTGAAAAATAAGCCTTACATTTGCAACGAATTCCTCGGAGTTCAAACATATTTGCTCAGTCTCTGACACGAACTGGAACCTCGAAAGAAGAGAAAAAGAGCATAATCTATACTTATGAGTTTGCGCCTCATGGCGCAGGCTTATCCATAAAGTATAGAAGGTTGTTCCAGACCTGTGTCAGAGTATGGTGGGTCTGCGCTTTTTTCAATCCATCTAAACCGCAGGCCACTTCAAAAGAAAAGGATTAAGAATGACCCTAAATAAAAGAAATGAAATGAAAAAAGGATTACTCTCTGTCGCATTGGCTTTTGCTACAACTGTTTCGTTTGCCCAAAGTCTATCTGTTTCCGATTTTCATCTGTTGGACACAGACCTAACCGCCATTACAAACGGCACAATGGAAATAGACCAAAATGGAGAAGTAGCAGCTTGCATCAAAATAGTAACGACAAAAATGGGCTTTACATTCGACATCGGAATGTTAGGAATCGTACGAACCAAACAGGCTGTGGGTGAGATATGGGTTTATGTACCTAAACGCACGCAGAAAATCTCCATTTTCCATCAAGAATACGGCATACTACGTAATTACTATCTTCCCGTCCCTATTGAAAGCGGACGGACTTACGAGTTAATCCTAAAAATCAACAAGGAGTATGAAGAAACGGAAAAAGAACCTAACATCAAATCAGAAGAGACAGAATCAAAAACAAAAAAGAATACGATAACAGGAGAAGAGGAATTGGTGACACCAATTGAAAAAGACTTTGAAAAAAATAATGAAAACGGCATTATTCCTGACGAAAATCCGTTATCATCCCATAAAGAGCTTTCAGAGGAAGATACAGAACTACAAGAGGAAACATCCACCGAAACAGATGAGGAGTTAACGTACGAGGCAAAACTTGAATTGGCCGAGCAAGGAGATTCCGCCGCACAGTACAACGTGGGTATTGCCCTATACTACGGTGTTGGAACAAAACAAAACCTTGAAGAAGCCGTCGTCTGGTTCACGAAGGCTGCACAATCGGGTTACCTCAAGGCGCACTACGATCTTGCCGTCTGCTACGATCGCGGAAACGGCGTTGAACGTAATCAGGTAGAAGCAATTGAATTTTATAAAAAAGCACTTGCTATGGGTGACAATCGGGCTCTAAACAAATTAGCTAAATACTACGAGAAAGAAAAAGAAGTCACTCTTTATTTCGACCAAATGGTGAGTAATCTCAAAGAAGAGGCCCTTTCTGGTGATAAACAGGCCCAGTATCGTCTTGGTTTTTGCTACGAAAACGGAGTGGGAGTTGAACAGAATTACAAGGAAGCGTACAACTTGTACAACCAAGCTACGCTAAAAGTGCCTGAGGCGGCAGCCCGAGCAGCTTTTCTATTGTACCAGGGAGCAGGAACGGAACGGAATTTAGAGAAGGTCTATCGAACAGCATTTTATCTAAAAACACTAAACAACCCAGAAGGAATGTACTTATTGGGGTTGCTCTACTACAAAGGAGACAATTACTATATAAATAAAAGCTATAAAACAGCATTCAAATGGTTTGAAAAAGCTGCACAACTGGGGAACACAGACGCGATGTGTGCGTTAGGCGACTGTTACCTTCAGGGAACAGGAACCAAGAAGGATTTAGAGAAGTACTTCGAATGGTATGGGAAGGCAATGCTGTCAGAAGATGAGAATGATGCCATTTTTTCTCTGGGTATAAAAGCAAACAACAGTAGTGAGAAAATCGAAGAAATCCGACATTCTTTTGTTTCCGCTTTACAAGGCAATGAAGAAGAACAGTTATACTTAGGACATCTTTTTTACGAAGAAGAACACGCCTTTAGAAACGAGAACTTTGCCTTATACTGGTTTCAAAAAGCCGCAGAGCAAGAAAACGTAGATGCTGAAGCCTGGTTAGGCCATATCTATATACACACTAACGAAAAAAAAGCTTTTCGTTGGTATCAAAGTGCAGCCGACAAGGGTAGCCTTGAAGCATTATACCAATTGGGATACTTGTATCAGCATGGAATAGGGACAAAGAAAAGTTTATCAAAAGGTTTCAGCCTTTATAAGGAGGCGTGTGAACAAGGACATATCGAATCAATGTTCCAAATCGGAGAGTGTTATAGGAACGGATGGAGTGTTAAGAAAGACCTCACACAAGCTCTCGAATGGTATCAGAAAGCCGCTGATGCGGGACACGCTAAAGCATGTTTTGAAATAGGTAAGCTTGAAGAAGAAGCCGAGCACTATTCCGAAGCTGTAAAATGGTATATGAGAGCTTCAGAAAAGGAATACGCAGATGCAAAAGCTCTTTTGGGGGATATGTACATGAAAGGAATTGGAGGATTAGAGCAGAATAGCGAAACAGCCTTCAGACTTTACATGAAAGCCGCAGAATTAGGTTCTGAATTAGCTGATTGGAGAATAGCAAAATGTTACCTATCCGGAAACGGGGTGGAAAAAGACTTGGAAAAAGGATACGAATGGCTAAAGAAAGAAACAAAGAGAGATAACCGCGACGCGTATCTATTGATGGGCTATTGCTATGCTAAAGGATGGGGTGTTACACAAGATAAAGAGGAAGCCAATCACTGGTATTCTAAAGCAAAAAAGGGAGGAAGGGGAGATTACGTTCTTGATATAGAACAAATCCTAAAACCTTAACACTTTACATTCTTGCATGAAAAAGTAACAGAACACTCATAAGACTTTAAATCAAATTGCACGATAGGCAAACGTGTGGTTCTGAAACTCTTCCTCCACGAGGCCGAAGCGGATGAAGGTAGCCAGCAGACGGACAGCGCGGTAGCGGGGGACATGGGCACGCCGGCAGAACTGGTTGAGGGTTAGGGGGGAAGAGTGAGAGGTTAGGGGCGAGGGGTTAGAGGATTGACGGAGGAGGTGGAGAAGGGTGAACTCGTCGTCGGTGAGCGGCAGCAGGGCTCCGCCTGGAGCCGACTCGCTGCGCCAAAGCGCAATGCGGACGGGCGAGGCAACAATGTTCTCATCAGCTATGCGGATGAAAGCACGACAGCTGCCGTCTTCCAGCCGGGCGCACACCGGACGCTGCATGGCAGGGTCAACTTCGGCAATGACGACGGTGCGTGTCTCGTGAGCTGACGAGGGTATGCCTACCCGATATGCTGTCATGCGGCAATGGACCGGCGGGTCGCACCACACTTCGCCTGCAGCTTCCACCATATACATCTCCTCGTCGCTACGGACGCCCGCAATGGCGCCGTTGTCCTTAACGCCTATCAGCAGCCGTCCGCCATCGGTGTTGGCAAAGGCCGAGAGGGTGCGGGCTATCTTGCAGGCGCTCGTAATCTCGAATTTGAAGTCCTGCTGCTGATGCTCGCCCTGGGCGATAAGGTGCTGGAGATTCATTTAGAACAGGAACCTCACCACATCGTTGGCATTAGCATAGACCATCAGTATCATCAGCAGGATGAAACCTACCCATTCGGCTTTTTCCAGCACCTTGTCGGATACCTTCTTGCCCGTAACGACTTCCCAAAGCAGGAAGAGCACGTGCCCGCCGTCGAGACCGGGTATGGGAATGATGTTCATGAAGGCGAGGATAATACTGAGAAGGGCGGTCATCATCCAGAAGGCATGCCAGTTCCACGTGGCAGGGAAGATGCTGCCGATGGTTCCAAAACCTCCGAGGCTCTTGGCGCCCTCGCGAGTGAAGACATACTTGAAGTCGCTGACATAGCCGCGCAGGGTATTCCAGCCATAGCGGATGCCAGCTGGGATGGAAGCCCAGAAGCCATAGTGGTCGGTTTGCCACTCATAGGGCAGCTCGGACGACTGAATGACGCCCACCTGGAAATGGGTGTTAGCCGAGACGACTACGGTGTCCAGAACGCCATCGCGCAGATAGGCTACGCGTATGTCGTGGTTGACAATCTCGCCGTCTTTCTCACGTTGGACAAGGGTCTGCAGAGCTCCCACGAAGCGGTTCCATGTGTCGGTCTGGGTGTCGCCCACGCTGACGATGCGGTCACCCTTGCGCAGTCCGGCACGGGCAGCACCCATGTCGGGCATAACGCTGTCAATCAGCATCGGCACATAGAACGAAACGAACGACATGCCGTCGCGGTTCATGTTGAGCAGCGTCAGGTCGGCGGGGATGGGGATGCGGACTTCCTCTCCGTCGCGCAGCACCGTCACCTCGTCGGCATCAGCAAGAGCACGCAGCATGTCGGCATCGAAGCGGGTGAGGTCGGTCTTGTCGGTACGCAGCAGCACATCGTGGTCCTTAAAACCTATCTCCTGAGCATAGGCGTTGAACTCCATGCCGTAGCGGCTGCCGCGCAAGGGGCGGAATTCATCGCCCCACGTGAACAGCACCATGGCATAGACAAAGAAGGCAAGGATGAGGTTGTTGATGACGCCGCCCGTCATGATGAGCAGACGCTGCCAGGACTTTTTGGTACGGAACTCGTAGGGCTGTGGCGTGCTGGCCATGTCGCTGGCACTCTGTGTCTCATCCACCATGCCGGCAATGCGGCAATAGCCGCCGAAGGGCACCCAGCCGATGCCGAACTCGGTGTTGTCGGGGTCGCGACGCCAGTCGCCCTCGGGCAGAGCAGCACGCTCGTCGTCGGTCATCAAACGGTAGAGGGCGTTCCCCTTGTCGTCCTTGCGGACATTGCCCGCCTCATCGGTCAGTTCCACAATGGGGTCTTCGACATTGGGAGCGAAAAAGCGGACGCGCAACTTGCCATCGACGCGTTTGATGCGAACCAGCGAAAACTTGGGGTTGAAGAACATGTAGAACTTATCGACGCGTGTCTTGAAGAGTTTCGACCACAGGAAATGGCCAAACTCATGAAAGACCACCAGCATGGATAAGGAGAGGATGAGTTGAGTCGTTTTTATCAGTGCTACCATACTTATTATTTACTATTTGACGATTTACGATTTGTGATTGGAAATTTCAGTTTTCTTTATCTGACTATATGAGTGCCTTTGCCGTTTCGCGGGCTGTGCGGTCCGTCTCAACATAATCTTCATAAGAAGGATGTTCGATGAAGGGTACGCGGCCCATGACATCCGCATTGACGTCGCTCATCTGCAGGAAACCGATGCGGTCGTGCAGGAAGGCATCGACGCAGACTTCGTTGGCGGCATTGAGGATGCACGGCATGTTGCCCCCTCGGCGGATGGCGTCGAAGGCCAGCGCCAAATTGGGGAATCGCACCGAATCGGGCGCCTCGAACGTGAGGCTGCCCAACTGAGCGAAATCCACACGGGGGAAGTCGGACGTGAGACGGCGAGGATAGGAGAAGGCGTACTGGATGGGCAGACGCATGTCGGGACAGCCCAGCTGGGCTTTGATGGAGCCATCGGCATATTGCACCATTGAGTGGACGACACTCTGTGGATGGACGATTACCTGAATATCCTCGGGCTTGATGCCGAAGAGCCACCTGGCCTCCATCACCTCGAAGCCTTTGTTCATCATCGACGCCGAGTCGATGGTTACCTTCGCCCCCATGTCCCAGTTGGGATGCCGCAGCGCCTGCGCCGATGTGGCGTGGACAAGCTGTTCTTCGGGCCATGTGCGGAAGGGACCGCCCGAAGCGGTGAGGATAATCTTCTCCACCGCGTCGGCAGGTTCTCCCACCAGACATTGGAAGATGGCGGAGTGCTCGCTATCGACAGGCAGTATGGGAACGCGATACTCGTTCGCCAAGGCCGTAATCAGTTCCCCGGCCACCACCAGCGTCTCCTTATTGGCGAGCGCGATGGCCTTGCCCGCCCGGATGGCCGCCATCGTAGGCCGCAGACCGGCATAGCCGACCAACGATGCCAGCACCACATCCACCGGCGACATGCTGACCACCTCGCACAGCGCATCGGCGCCTGTGAACACCTTGACGGGGAGGTCGGCGAGCGCCTCCTTTACCTTATTATAATGTATCTCGTTGGCAATGACCACGACCTCGGGCTGGAACGTCCTTGCCTGCTGGATGAGCAGGTCTGCATTGTTGTTGGCCGTCAGGGCATAGGCTTCGTACTCGTCTGTATGAGCAGCTATCACCTGCAAGGCCTGCGTGCCGATGGAGCCGGTGGAGCCGAGGATGGCGATTTGTTTTCTTTTCTTCTTGTTGTCCATGATGTCAGAATGCTATGTAGAGGGCAGGGTCGAGGGCCACGCCCTTGTGCCAAAGTTCGATGTGTACGGCATTTTCAGGCTGTCCGTCCACCACGTTTGCTGCTGCGGCAACAGCCTCGCCGGCACGCACCCTGTCGCCCGTCTTGCAGACGAGGGTGCCGCAATGCGAATAGACGGAGACGAGGTCGCCGTTGTGCTGGAGAATCACCACGTAGCCGTCGTTTGCCGTGTAGCCGCTCTGCAGCACGGTGCCGTCGAGGACGGCCGAGATGCTGGCGCGCGTGGTGGGCACCACGTCGATGCCATAGCGCTGGTGCTGAGGGTCGAAGGTCTGTTGAACCACCCCCCGCACAGGCACCACCAGATTGAGGCCTGCCACGCCTGCTGCCCGCGAGGCCAGCGACGTAAGGTTGTACTTCTCGTTCGCCTCGTACTGGCGGGCAAACTCTTTCTCGCGCTCGGTCTGCTCCATGAGGTCGGCGGCACGCAGCGCGGTCAGCGTGTCGATGCTGACAACCGTATCAACCTTCACACGTCCGCTGAGGATGTCCTGCAGGTTGGTGACATAGAGGTTCTGCCGCGCCACAGCTTCCTCAAGCGAATCGACACGGAGGGCAAAGGTAATGACCTGCTCGCGCGTCTGCGGAGTGAGGTAGCCGGGCTGCAACGTGCGCAGCGGTGTGAAGCACAGCAGCAACACCACGATGATGGCGATGCCCAGCCCACAGAGGATGTTCAGCCACACGTATCGGTGTTTGTTTTTTTGTTCTTTCTCTTTCATTCTTCTGTTCTCATTCGTCAATCCACCAAACCGTCGGGCAGATTGAACAGCACATGCCGGTTGGCGTAGTCAATGTCTTCAATGAACACATCCTGAGCGGGCACAAAGAGCTCTGAGCCATCGGGACGCTGCACCACAAACAGCACATTCAGGGTGCTGTCGTCCACGTACGATATACTGCCCAGCGGCCCTTTGACAGAGTCTTCTGCGGAGAAGCCGACAAAGTCGGCCCACGTGAAGCCGTCCTGCTCTGCGTCGCAGTCCCGCTTCAGCACATACGTTTCTTTGTTGGTGAACACGCGTGCCTGCTCCACCGTATCTATCTTCTCGAACTTTATCAGGACGACGTTGTCGGTTTTGTAACGATACTCTTCGATGAAGAACGGAACGAAGATGCCGTCCATTGCACAAACCAGGCATTCACCGGCCGAGTTCTCAAACACTTCGCCGGCGAGGAGCAGCGACATCTCGCCCTTCACGCCGTGTGGACGGGTGAACTTGCCAACTGGAATAAGTTCGTCACGCTGAATCATCCTGAGTATTTACGATTTGACAATTTACAATTTACTATTTATTTACGATTGAATTATTTATTATTGATATTCGTTTAACGTTTAACGAACACATCCTCAGAACTATTTTTCTTAACTCTTAACTCTTAATTCTTAACTAAATAAACCTCTAACCTCTTTTCTCACGAATGGAAATTCTCGCTCGGCACGCGCAGGATGTGCGCCCCGAGGGCATTCAGGCGGTTGTCGATATCCTGATAGCCGCGGTCTATCTGGTCAATGTCGCCGATGGTGCTGGTGCCGTCGGCACTCATGGCTGCAATCAGCAGGGCGATGCCGGCACGGATGTCGGGGCTCGTCATCTTGCGGGCGCGGAGGCGGAAGGCATGGTCGTGACCGTTGACGACGGCGCGGTGCGGGTCGCAGAGAATAATCTGTGCGCCCATGTCGATGAGCTTATCGACAAAGAACAGGCGGCTCTCGAACATCTTCTGGTGTATGAGCACACTGCCCTTGGCCTGGATGGCGGTGACGAGCAGCACGCTCAGCAGGTCGGGGGTCAGTCCGGGCCAGGGGGCATCGGCAATGGTCATGATGCTTCCGTCGATGAACGACTCTATCTGGTAGTGCTCCTGACGGGGTATGTAGATGTCGTCACCCTTCTGCTCTATGGTGATGCCCAGCCGGCGGAAGCTGGCGGGGATGATGCCGAGGTCGGGGTAGGAGACGTTCCTGATGGTGAGTTCGCTCTGCGTCATAGCCGCCATGCCGATGAAGCTGCCCACCTCAATCATGTCGGGCAGGGCGGTGTGTTCGCAGCCGTGCAGGGCGCTGACGCCGTGTATGGTCAGGCGGTTGCTGGCGACGCCCTCTATCTGTGCGCCCATGCGGCAGAGCATACGGCAGAGCTGCTGGATGTAGGGTTCGCAGGCGGCGTTGTAGATGACGGTGTCGCCCTCGGCCATCACGGCGGCCATGATGATGTTGGCGGTGCCCGTCACCGATGCTTCGTCAAGCAGCATGTAGGTCCCGTGCAGCCGCTGGGCATGCAGCTCATACACACCGCGCTCTTCGTCGTAGGCAAACTCGGCACCCAGGTTCGTGAGTCCCTGGAAGTGTGTGTCGAGGCGTCGGCGCCCTATCTTGTCTCCGCCCGGCTTGCTGATGTACGCCTTGCCGAACCGCGACAACAGCGGACCGACAAGCATCACCGAGCCGCGCAGCTTGGCGCACAGGCGGAGGAACTCGTCGCTGCCCAGATACTGCTCATCCAGATGGTCGGCCTGGAAGCGGAAGCTGCCCGCACCCAGACGGTCGATGCGCACCCCCATCAGCGTCATCATCTTCATCAGGTTGTTGACGTCGAGGATGTCGGGGATGTTATGGACGGTGACGGCCTCGTCGGTCAGGAGCGTGGCGCAGAGTATCTGCAGCACCTCGTTCTTGGCTCCCTGCGGGGTGATGCTCCCGCTGAGCGAGCATCCGCCTTCGATGATAAACGATGCCATGAGTTGTCTGTTGTTTAATTGTTCCCGTTATTCTTGTTTTTCTTTTTCTTCTTTTTCTTCTTGCCGATGTTCTGGCCTTGCGCAGTCTGCAAGTTGGCGGGCATCTTATAGGCTGAGAGCCTCACCTTTTGCTCATCGACGTGTAGGCGCCCTTTGGCAAAAGCGGCAAAGTCTTCCAGCACCTTGCTGTCCTCCTGCCCCTCCTGGTTCCAGAGCAGGTATTCCTTCTTCATCTGTATGACGATGAGGCGCACCAGCTCGTCGCGCATCGGGCTCTCGGGCATCTGGCAGGCCTCTTCTATCATGTCGGGGATGTACTGCCCGTAGTGGCGCTGGGTGACCCGGCCCGTGCTGTAGGGCACGTTGTCGGGACGGCTGCGGAAGTTCTCGGGACGGATGACCTCGTAGGGATAGTCGATGTCGAGCTTGAAGTCGGCCATGATGGCCAGATGGTCCCACAGCTTCTGCTCATAGTCGGGCATGTCCTGCTGCTCGGGGAACTTGCTCTTCATGATGGTGATGATGGACTCGGCGCAGCGCTGGCGCTCGGCACGGTCTTCGATGGCGACGGCAAAGTCAACCATGCGCTGGATGCTGCGCCCATATTCGGGCATCGTGAGGAGGGGGAGTTGGGTGTTATAGTTCATCTCTTCTGCTTGTTATATATTTCATTCCTATTTCCTAATTCCTAATTCTTACATCTTACATCGTACATCTTATTAATTCCTAATTTTATGAAGCAAATCCCTGGGCTTCGACGCCACAAACTCCTTCAGATAGAAGGGCTCGAAGTAGGCGACGTCCTCGAAGCGCCCGGCATAGAACGCTTTCTCGGCCAGCGGGAACATCCAGCGGGCCAGGGGCTTGATGCCTTCCACGAAATGGGCATGAGGATGGGCGATGACCTCCCTGCATTTGGCAGAGCCGTTGCCGAAGAACCACACAGGGCCTCGTCCGAGATACTCGGCATAGCTTCCTTCGGCCACCACGTCGGCCCCCACCTCGCGCAGCGGGCTGAGGGCACGGTCATAGACGGCGGCATAGACCTCCATGCGCCGGGCGTCAATCATCGGGCAGAGCAGGGCTTCGTCGGGCAGGTCGTCCCGCAGCAGCACGGGCACACTCATCACCTCCAGCGTAGGCAGGGCGATGAGGGGCAGGTCGCGTCCGAAGCAGATGCCCTTCGCCATCGACGCGCCGATGCGCAGACCCGTGTATGACCCCGGGCCGCAGCTCAGCGCCACGGCATCGAGGTGCTTGGCTGCGCTGTCGGCCATCGACAGCACCTCATCCACCAAGCCGCTGAACGACACCTCGTGCGACGGAGAGCCCGGCGCTTCTTCTTTCGCAAACAGCAGGGCGCCGTCCTCGCTGAGTGCCACGGAACAGATGTCCGTTGACGTTTCCAAATGCAGGATACAAGCCATTTTTTTGCCTATATTGGGATTTTCGACTGCAAAAGTAAGCAAAATATACGAGAAATGATTACTTTTGCGCAGATTTAATAATTGGTAACACTATGATTCAGTCTATGACCGGCTACGGCAAGGCCGTCCGCATGTTTGGTAACAAGAAGATTTGCGCCGAAATAAAGTCGCTCAACAGCAAGCAGCTCGACCTCTCGACGCGCATCGCCCCGCTCTATAAAGAGAAGGAGATGGAGCTGCGCGCCCTGATAGCTTCGATGCTCGAGCGCGGCAAGGTGGAGTTCAACCTGTGGATTGAAGAAGACGCCTCGGCTGCCGCCACACCCATCAACGGCGAGCTGCTGAAAGCCTACTACGAACAGCTCCGCCAGATGGAGGAGAGCTACGGCCTGCCCCTCTCGCCCATCACCCTCACCCCCATGCTCTTGCGCCTGCCCGACGTGCTGACGCGCACGGACAGAGCCGAGCTCACCGACGAGGAGTGGGACGCCGCCCTCGCCGCCTCACGCGAGGCCATCGACCGCCTGATGGAGTTCCGCTGCCAGGAGGGCGCCGCGCTGGAGAAGAAGTTCCGCGAGAAAGTCGATAACATCGAAGCCCTCCTGCACGCCATCGAACCCTACGAGAAAGAGCGCATCGAGAACATCCGCAACCGCATCCTCGACAACCTGGAGAAAACCCTCCACGCCGACTACGACCGCAACCGTTTCGAGCAGGAGCTCATCTACTACATCGAGAAACTCGACATCAACGAGGAGAAGCAACGCCTCACCAACCACCTCAACTACTTCCGCCAGACCCTCGCCGACGGACACGGCCAGGGCAAGAAGCTCGGATTCATCGCACAGGAGATGGGACGCGAAATCAACACCACAGGCAGCAAGTCCAACCACGCCGAAATGCAGAACATCGTCGTGCGCATGAAGGACGAGCTCGAACAAATCAAGGAACAAGTGCTGAACGTAATGTGATTACTTAGTTAAAACTTAAAAAAAAAGTTCTGAAAAAGCCTACCCCCAGCCCCGCCCTAAAGGGAAGGGTGCCCGTTCCGCTGGTCTCACCTCCTTTAGGAGGGGTAAGGGGGAGGCTCCTAAATAGTAAATAGTAAATCGTAAAACCGTAAATTCCAAAGATGTTCGGAAAGATTCTCATTTTCTCCGCCCCCTCGGGCTCGGGCAAGACCACCATCGTCAACTTCCTGCGCCAGCAGGACCTCAACCTCTACTTCTCCGTCTCCGCCACCAGCCGCCCCCCGCGCGGCACCGAGCAGGACGGCATCGACTACTTCTTCGTCACCCCCGACGAGTTCCGCGCGAAGATAGCCCGCGGCGAGTTCCTCGAGTACGAGGAGGTCTATCCCGACCGCTTCTACGGCACCCTCACCGCCCAGGTGGAGCACCAGCTCGCCCTCGGCCAGAACGTCATCTTCGACGTCGATGTCAAGGGCGGCATCAACATCAAGCGCCACTACGCCGACCGCGCCCTCAGCGTCTTCATCCAGCCCCCCAGCATCGACGAGCTGCGCCGACGCCTCGAACGCCGCGCCACCGACGCCACCGACGTCATCGACGAGCGCGTGCGCAAAGCAGCCTACGAACTCACCTTCGCCCCACAGTTCGACTTCATCCTCGTCAACGACGACCTCGCCGAAGCCGAAGCCCAAATCCTCGAGAAAGTAAAGGACTTCCTTTCTGCTATTTCCTAATTCTTACATCGTACATTGTACATCGTACATCTTACATCTTACATCGTACATCTTATTAATTCTTAATGAGAATCGGCATTTTCGGAGGCACCTTCAACCCCATCCACCTGGGCCACACCGCCCTGGCCAGCTACATCTGCAACCTCGGCCTGGTGGATGAGGTGTGGCTGATGGTGAGCCCCCAGAACCCCCTCAAGCAAGACCACCAGCTGCTCGACGAAGCCATCCGCCTGCGCCTCGCCACCCTTGCCGTGCAGGACTTCCCCCGCCTCCGCGCCTCCGACTTCGAGTTCCGCCTCCCCCGCCCCTCCTACACCTACGTCACCCTCGGCGAACTCTCGCGCACCTACCCCGACGACACCTTCCACCTCATCATCGGCGCCGACAACTGGCAGAAATTCAACCAATGGCGCAACGCCGACGACATCCTCGCCCACTACCCCATCATCGTCTATCCAAGGACTCAGGCGAACGAAGAAGGGTTAGAGGTCAGAGGTGAGCGGTTAAATTGTCCATCGTCCATCGTCCATCGCCCATCCGTTGTCGGGGATTTGCAATCCCCGACAGCTGAATCGCGGATTTGCAATCCGCAAAACCAACCGCAGCCCAATTATCAATTACCCGTTGTCGGGGATTTGCAATCCCCGACAGATGAATCGCTGATTTGCAATCCGCAAAACCAACCGCAGCCCAATTATCCATTACCCGTTGTCGGGGATTTGCAATCCCCGACAGATGAATCGCGGATTTGTAATCCGCAAAACCAACCGCAGCCCAATTATCAATTACCAATTGTCAATTGTCAATTCCTAAACTCCGCCCCCCCCTACCCCATCAGCTCCACCGCCATCCGTGCCGCCATCGCCGCAGGCGACGACGTCAGCCCCTGGCTCGACCCCGCCGTCTATGACGAAATCCGCCGCCTCCACCTCTACCAGCCCAATCCCTCTATTCAAGTGTAGTCCCTTAACAATCCGTTTAATGCGGTTCATTCGCCGACAACTTGTTTAGCGGACAGCAATCGTTTTTTGTGGCTAAAGGTCCCCTTTGGGCTGTCTTTATGCCTGTTCTTGTTTCGGTTTTGCAAAAAAACGCCGAAACGCTTGTTTCTTACACTCGTTCGTTGTATCTTTGCGTCGCGAATCTACCAAACCTTCCACCCAGTATAGGCAATGATTAACCATTGCTACAGAGTATTGATGAAGAGAGCAACAAACATACAGCAAAATGTTAAAAAAGGCCGCTGCTTTTTTCAGCCACAACAAACTCAAATTCTAAAATATCAACTTTATGAGAACAAGTACCATAATCAACAAATCATTTCTGATACGGGCGGCACTCATGCTGCTCATGTTGATGCTCACCTTGACCGCGCAAACGGCGCGGGCGCAGGTGGCGCAGACTGGAACAGTGACAATTACACCGACGACGGGGGCAGTACTCCTGGGCGACGGTGCAGTGCTGACTGGCACTGGCGGTGTGAACACGAATGTGTCGATTGATGCAGGGGCGACAGTGACGTTGAGCGGCGTGGACATCACCGACGTCGACCAAAGAAACGACGATGCATACGCGTGGGCAGGCCTCACTTGTCTGGGCGATGCCGTCATCGTGCTGGCCGACGGCACTACCAACAAGGTGAAGGGCGGCTGGTATACATATCCAGGCATTCTCATACCACAGAATCATACCCTCACCATCAAGGGCAGCGGCTCGCTCGAAGCCTACAGCGGCACTCGCTTTAATGACATCGAGCATTATGCTATGGCTTGCGGCATCGGCGGCAGATATCAATATCCCTGCGGCAACATTGTCATCGAGAGCGGTAATATCTTGGCCGTGGGCAAAGGCGATGCAGATGGCGGCCCTGGTATCGGATGCTACAATGAAACCAATGGCGCTTCTGGCAACATCACCATTACGGGTGGTACTGTCACCGCCATCGGTGGCAAAAAAGCTGCAGGAATAGGCAGCGGAGATATAAGCAGATGTGGCGACATCACCATCACGGGCGGCACTGTCACTGCCATCGGCGGCTCTTATGCTGCAGGCATTGGCGGAGGACGTGGCCTTACTTCTGCCAAAGACGGATGCGGAACCATCACCATCGGCAACGGTGTGACAAGCGTTACCGCCACCGCTGGCTACGGTTGTGATAATGCCATCGGCGCAGGCTATTTAAGGAATGACGTCACCGTGAATTACGGAAACTTCCTGAAGATGGAGACCGAGAACAGCACGGTCACCATCGAATCTGGCGTCAGATACTTAGATGCCACAGGCACTGTGCATCAACTCAACATTGGCGAGTTCACAGAGCTGACCCCCGGCTGCACGCTGAACCCGGAAAATGCCACCACCGCTACGGAACAGTGGCTCGTGGTGGGGGGCAACACCGAGTTTACCAGCGGTCTTGACCTCTACGGCACCACGCACCTCATCCTGCTCGACGATGCCACGCTCACCGTCAGCTCGGGTGGTAACAAGGCCTTCTACACCCAGGGTGTGGTCAACATATACGGCTCGGTGAAAGGCAACGGACGGCTCGATATAACCAATGGTGGCAGTTTCTACGCTGCAGGGCTGCTCAATATTTACGGCGGCGACATCCGTATCAATGGTAGTTTTAAGGGCCCTGGAACAAAGAACCTCAGTTGGACGTGCGAGGCCAACCGCTTCACTGCTGCGAACTACAGTGGCAGTGCCCCGCGCATCGTCGAGGGCAAGGCCTTCACCGATGCAGACGAGAATTTCTACAAAGGCACACTCGATGCCACCCAGACAGCTACCCTCGGCGGCATAACGCTCATACCAATTACATATCGCCCACTCAGACTTAGCGACAACGACAACAATACACCGGCCATTACTACCGCCGCCGGTTTCAGCGCCGAGGGTGACGAGTATGCCGTTACACTCCTGGGGCGCACGCTCTACTGCGATGGTGGCTGGAACACCCTCTGCCTGCCCTTCGATTTGAACGACTTCAGCGGCACGCCCCTCGAAGGCTTCACGGTGAAAGAACTCGACACGGAGACGGCCTACGACGGACATGTGACCGGACTGGACGGTACGACGCTCTATCTCAACTTCCGCGATGCCACCAAAATTGAAGCTGGTAAGCCCTACATCGTGAAAAAACTGGCAATGGACGACCTGAGCAACCCGACATACACGGCGACGGCAGGCACTTCGGGCGCACCCTCGTATTTTGGCTTTGACAAACTGTTGGACGGTAACTTAGGCAGTCAAAGCATATGGTATGTGCCTATTAAATCATCACCCGCCTATTGCGAGTTCCATGCCGATATGCCTGTCTATGTTACCGACTACACGCTGACCACAACCTCTGAAAATGTCACAAATGATCCGACCGCGTGGACACTCTCAGGAAGTGCCGACGGCAGCACGCAGTGGACGGTCATCGACAGCCGTAACTCCAATGAGAACGCCAGTGACGCACTGCCCAGCGAACGCAGTACAGGAAAAGACTACACAGCGCAACATCCTGGCACCTACAAGTACTTCCGCCTTGACGTGACAACAAGCTCTGGCGGTCTTTTCATGTCTCTGGCTGAACTGACGATGCATGGCAAGGCACTCCTCAATGACGTGGAGCCGACTTTCAATGGCGTCACCGTCAGCAATGCCACGCCCATATCGGTCAGTAGCACCGACGGCTCCGTCAGCTTTGTAGGAACCTATAAGAGCACCACATTCGACAGCGAGGACAAGAGCATCTTGCTCATGGGCGCAGAGAACACACTCTACTATCCGACCACGGGCGCACGCATCGGCGCACAGCGTGCCTACTTCAAGATTGGCGACGGTGCACAGCTGGCCCGCGACATCACGGCGTTCCACATCGGCTTCGGCGAGAACGACGAGGCTACAGGTGTAACTACTCCCCTCGCCCCTTGGAGAGGGGAAGGGGGTGCGGCTTGGTACACCATCGATGGCCGCAAACTCGACGGCAAGCCGACGCAGCGCGGCATCTATATCAATAATGGAAATAAAATAGTAATAAAGTAAAGAGGACACAGCAATGAAGAAAACATATTCGAAGCCCACTTTACAAGTGATTACGCTACAGCAACAACGCATCATCTGCACCAGCGATGTAAGAAGTGTCAATGGCAATGCCGGCATCGACTATGTTGGTGGCGGCAGCGGTTCCGCCCGTGCGCCAAGACACAGGGGCACCGACTGGAATAATTTCGAGTGGTAATAATGAAGACGTGCCTCCCCATCTGTTTGCAACCACAAGCGATGGGGAGTCCGTTCGGGCAGATTTGCAATCCGGCCGCGGTGAATAGGGGGATTTGCAATCCCCCGTCATTAGCTCTGCCCTTTAGCTGGGGATTACAAATCCCCTTCTCATCACAGCCGGATTGCAAATCCGGCTGAACGGAGTTTAAAAGGTGAAGTCTGATGATGGCTGAGGGAAGGTGTATGATGTAAGATGTATGATGTAAGAAGTATGATGTAAGAAGGGCAATGTCTGAGAGGAAGTGATTTTTATTTTTCTCTTTCTTGCGAGTTTCCCCGTTCAGTCGGATTTGCAATCCGACTGCGATGAATAGGGGGATTTGCAATCCCCCCGCCATCGAGTTTGTCAATCACCCGTTCAGGCGGATTTGCAATCCGACTGCGATGAATAGGGGGATTTGCAATCCCCCGCCATCAGATTAGCCCTCAGTAGAGTGATTTGACTTCGTTTCAGCATAGGTTCCGCATTGTTCCGGTTCAACAAATAAAGGGGGGCGTCTGCGTGCGGACGCCCCCTTTCCCCGTGCGGAAAGGGGGCACGCTTTTCTCAGCGCAGTCCTTCGTTGGTAAACACGGGCCGTGTTTATTTAAACGCCGCCCCTGTTTATTTAAACACGGCCCGTGTTTACCAACAACGTTTGATTTCCGGAAAAAGTCCGGGGCAAACATGCGTCTCTTCCAAAAAAACATGAAAAAATGCTACATTCCTACATCAACCGACCCTGCACGCTGATTAAAAGATGCTTACGCGATGTAGAAGGCAAAAAGTTCTACATTTATCTACATCAATCTACATCAGAGTACCATCTGAACTGGCTATATGGGACAAGTAATCATTCATTTATTTTACGGAAAAACCCGAATGAATGATTATTAAAACAAAAAGCCAAACAACGAAAAACGTTTAATCAGCAGTACTGTAGCTATTAAGGAAGAAAAACGACACAGGTAAGTGGCATATCCGTTCAATCCGCATCATCCGTGTTCAAAAAAAAAACGGGCAATTCGCGTTCAAGAAAGAATCGTTGTCAGAAAAGGTCGCGGAAATATTCACGATAATTTTTAAGTACATTCACGGTCATTATACGTAGCGTCGCAGACAGTTTTTAGCGCAATCGGACGGAGCGAGAACAAAAAGTCAATGTCCGTGAATGTCCGTGAATGTTCATGAGATGTCATTCCGGTCTATCGACTCTTTTCCGTCAGGCCGGGGCCTGGGTGAGGGGATGGATGAAGACGAAGCGGGCGCCACCGGCGGTATAGGTGGTGTCGAGGCGGACTTCGCCGCCGAGGATGCCGGCAATCATGCGGCAGATGGCGAGGCCCAGACCGGTGCCCTGCTTGAAGGAGTCGAGCTTGGTGAAGCGCTCGAAGATGGCTTCGGCTTTGTCGGCAGGGACACCGGTGCCCGTGTCGGTGACGGAGAAGGTGACGTTGCCGGGATGTTCGGAGAGCGAGACGTGCAGGTGTATCTCGCCATGCGAGGTGTGCTTGCAGGCGTTGGTGAGGAAGTTGGTGAGCACCTGCTGCACACGCTGGCGGTCGGTGTGGAGGACGAACGTGTCGGGCACCTCGGTGGTGAAGTACATGTGGACGCCCAGCGGCACGCGCAACTCGACGTTCTTAAGGCAGAAGTCGCAAATCTCGTTGCAAGCGCAGTCGGCATAGTTCATCTTATACTTGCCGCTCTCGAGGTCGGAGATGTTGAGGATGTCGTTGACAAGGGTCATGAGCATGTCGGCATTGCCGCTGATGAGGCGGTTGTACTCGTTCTTCTCCTCGTCGCTGAAAGTCGCGGCGAGGTCGGGTTCGGAGAGCAGTTGGGCGAAGCCGACAATGGCATTGAGGGGCGTGCGGATTTCGTGACTCATGTTCTGCACGAAAATGGTCTTCATCTGCTCGGAATGTTCGGCGCGCTGCTGGGCCTGCTCGGCGCGCTGCTGAGCCTGCTCGGCATTTGTCTTGGCCTCTTCGAGAAGGCGGTTCTGCGACTGAAGCCGACGGTTGCTGCGAATGCGCAGGGCAAGGAAGATGGCCAGCGCAACAATGGCGAAGAATGCCGTGATGGAGATGATGGCGGTGATGTACTGCTGATGACGGCGTTTCTCCTCCAGCTCCAGCATGGATTTCTCGAATTTCAGCCGCTCGTTGTCGAGCTTCGCTGCCTTCGACTGGAGGTCCTCGTCGAGCATCTTATTGAAATAACTGACGCGCAGCTCGTACATCGAATCCAGCTCGGCTGTGGCCGCAGCATGGTCGCCGGAACGCATGTAGAGTTCCTTGAGCGTCAGGTGGTGGAGAAGTGGGTTCATGCGGCTCTTATACCCCTTCACAATGCGTTCGGCCTCGGCATAGCGGCCATCGACGATGGTGTTGAGGATGGGAATGTACTCGACGTTGTTGCTGTTGTTGCGTCCTTCCTTCTCGCGGAAGGCATAGTACTCGGCAAGGTTCTTCTTGAACTCCGCATTACGTTCCAGGAAAAAGAGCGCCATGCCCTTCCGTTCCAGGAGTAAGAGTTTGACTGAGGGGTCGATGGGATTTATGGCAAGTCCTTTTTCGGCGTATGCGAGGGCACGGTTGTAGTCGCGGTCCTTGATGCTGGCTAAGGCTGCCTGCGAAAGCACGCCGCCGGGCGTCTGTTGGGATTGCGCCTCATAGAGCTCCAGCGCCTGGTCGTAGTACTTCAGGGCCACCCTGAAGCCACGGCGCTGGTAGTAGAGGTTGCCCAAGGCTGAGTAGCACAGGGCAAGGCCATAGTAGTCCTGCGCAGCAATGACCTCGTCGCGCATAACGCCGAGAAGTTCCTCGGCCTCATGCATTTTGTTCTGGTTGATGAAGTAGGTCGTCTGCATCTCGTAGGCATAGTGATAGTATTGCATGTAACCGGTTTCCTTGGCCGTCTCGCGCACTTTGTCGCAATATTCGGCGAAAGTTTCCGTCGGACCCTGATGGTAATAGTACCGCATGGGTATGGTGAGCGCAATACATTCGGCCTTCTTGTCGCCAATGCGCTTGGCCTCCGACAACATGGAGTCGCCGATGGCCAGACATGCTTCGGAGGCACGCAGACGATGGGCACGCTCGTACATGGCATAGAGTCCTTCATCTATATTGAACCTGTTCTCAGCCCGTACCGGCTGGTTGCGCAGAAGACAAAGCAGCATGGGGAGGAGGAGCTGGAAGGGGTGTAACCGGGAAGCAACTCGGCTTCCGAAGGCACAGCACGGGAGTTTGTTCATAGCGCAGTCGTTCATCATAATTAGGAAAAGTTGTGCAAAGATACGTTTTTTTCCGTTAAAAGCACATCTTTCGTCACATTTTTTCAGAAAAAAACGGAATCAGACAAAGCAAAAAGAGCAGGCAAGGATTGCAAAAAAGGAAAACAAACAATTGCAAAATCGCAAAAAAGCCCCATAAAAAAGCGGAGAAACGCATAAAAAAAACAAAAAACGGGTTGATTTTTGCGTATTTTTTTTGATTTTGAAATTTTTTCTATAATTTTGCAGCCGAAATAACAAACGAATATGGCCGACAATAACAAACAACTGAAACTACCGTTGTGGAGCATGCAACCAGCCGAGCGCCGGACTCTCGACGAGTTGCTCGCCGACAATGTGGTCTATTCGTGGGCCGCCCGACGGAACCGCCTGTTCTTCCAGAAAAGATGTGCCGGAGAAGAGACGGAAAAGCTGTCTGTCACCACCCTGAAGGACTTTCGCGAAAGGAACGTACACGACGGGAGCCGCGCGGTGTTTGACATGGTTGTCCACAACGAGAGCATGGGCAAGCACCGCGTCCGCCTTCAGATGCGCCTCGACAGCAGCGACTGGCACTGGTGGGAAGCAATCTACACAGTCGCGGGCACAGAAGGCGACAACAGGCGCATCGACGGCGTGCTGATGAGGATAGACCACATCGTCAGTGTGGAAAAGCGCATCGCCGAAGCTGTGAACAAAGCCAACGAGGTGAATCTGAGGGAGAACTTCATTGCCAACATCAGCCACGACATCCGCACCCCGCTCAATGCCATCTCGGGTTTCGCCCAACTGCTGACGGACGACACCTGCGACGACGACGAAAGGGCCATGTATGGCGACATCATCCGCACAAACATCAGCCAAATGCTGTCGCTCATCGACGGCGCCGTAGAGAAGTCGCTTGAGGAAACAGACGGCATGACCTTCAAGATGCGCGACGAGCGGGTGCAGGAGATTGTCGAGACCACATATCACACAAATAACATCCTGGCTCCCTCGCACCTTAAATTCTGCATGGAATGTGACGAAAGCCATGCCGACATGGTGTTTCACGTCGATCGTGTCCGCACGCGCCAGGTGCTAAACAATTTCATCAGCAATGCCTTCAAATTCACGCCCGAAGGCTCTGTAACGCTGGGCTGGCGCTACGAGGAAGAGAAAGGGTGCGTCCGCATCTACGTGCGCGACACAGGCATCGGCGTCAGCAAAGAAGGCCGCGAGACACTCCTCGACAGGTTTGCCAAAGTAAACGACAGCGACGGCGGCACTGGGCTGGGCCTCGACATCTGCCAGAAAATAGTGAGGATGCAAGGAGGTGAGATAGGCTTCGACAGCGTCGAAGGCAAAGGAAGCACCTTCTGGTTTACACAACCCGTACAAAAGAAGGAGGAACACACATGATGAGCAACACAACGAGCAACATAAGCGAAAGACATAGCGCTGATTTCCTGAACGACCTGAAGGATATCGTTCGCGAAGGGAAGCAGCGCGAAGCCGAGCTGATGGGCGCCCTGACGATGGAAGAAGAGGCACGGAAGAAAGAGGCGTTCATCATGAACATCTCGTATGCCATGCGTTCGCCCCTGAACATGATTATGGGCTTCACACAGGTGCTGAGCGAGATGGGCGACAGCCTCGATGCCGACGAGAAGGCGGAAATGGGCGAACACATCCGCAAGGGCACCGAGACGCTGACCGAGCTGCTGAACGAGGTGCTGCAGTTTACCCGCTCGGAGAGCGGCCGCGTGAAAATGACGTCTGAAGAGATATGGCTTCAGCAATTCATACGCGACGTCGTGGCAGAGCATCAGCATCTGGCAAAAGACGATGTACAGCTTGTTGCCGATGAGGTTGACGCGGACGTATGCATCACGTCCGACGCCGCAAGGCTGAGGGAGATTCTCCACCTTTACATCGAAAACGCCGTCCAGCACACGACGAAGGGACGCATCAGCATCGGATGGAACCGCAGCCCCGAATCAGGCGACGTGCTCGTCCACGTGACCGACACGGGCTGTGGCATCAAGGAAGAGAACCAGCCGCGCGTTTTCTCCCTCTTCTGGAAAGAGAATGAGTTCTCGCCCGGCGCAGGCATCGGACTGACATTGGTTAAGAAGTACGCCGAACTGATGGGCGCCAGACTGCACTTCCACAGTCGCTACGGCGAAGGGAGTGACTTCGGAATCGTACTGCCGGCAAAGCTTGTCATATACTATTGAGCTTCCACATCCTTTTTAAATAGGTTACTTATATGCGAGTCAAAAAGAAACTACTTCTAATAGCCATGCTTATATCGGGGGGCGCTTGCCTCTCCCTACAGGGACAGATTGTCAACCGCCTGAACGTCGATAAGGATATCTTCCTGCGTTATGCGTACGGAAGGATGCAGCAATACAATCCGTCGAACATCATCCTGGCTGACTCCATCTACGCCGTCGGCGTAGCCAAGGACAACAGCAAGCTGCGTGCCCTCGCCCTTGCTCTGGAACTCCCTGCACGCTATGCGCAGAACGACACCGTGCGCATGGACACCATCGTGAAGGAAATCAAGGCCATCACCTTGGGACGCAAGGACATGAGCGACTTCTATTTCTCCACCATGTACGACTTCTGCAACATGCAGCTGAACGTTGGCCGCGTATCGGACGCCATGCTGGAGGCGCGGGCCATGTCGGCCAAGGCGTCGGAAGAGAAGAATGCCCTGGGACACATGTATGCCTACCGCATCATCGGCCTCATACAGATGTACCGCAGCAACTCGCCGCTCGCTGTCGAGAACTTCAAGAAAGCGGGCGAGTATTGCCTGAAAGCCGACATGGAGCAGGAACTGCCGAATATCTACATCCTCGTTGCCCAGGAAATGATTAAGATGAAACACTACGACGATGCCGTTGACTATTGCAAGAAGGCAGAGGCGTATCAGGACTTCTTCCCTTCGCTGCGCGTGAAGGCTACCATGACCAAAGCCTATCTCTACAACTCACAAGGCAACGACGAGGCTTTCTGGGACTGTTACGACCGCCTGGTCAACGACCCCGTATATGTCGTTCAGATTGACGACGAGACGCGCAACGTCATGGACATCTGCTGGCTACGCTCGAAAGGGCTGTTTGAAGAGGCGCTACAGAAGGCCGACAAACTGGGCACAGCACGTAGCCGATACGAACAGAAATACGGCCTCTATGCCGAGCTGGGGGACTTCACCAATGCCTACGGACAGCTGCACAACCTGATGCACACCAAGGACTCCATCTACATTGCCGTGCAGAACGAGGATATGGCCATTCTCGACGCGGAGCTCAACAACGCTCGGCTCCGGCTGGAGGCCGAGCAGCTGAAGGCACAGAACGAGCTGACCATCTTCCTCGGTATCGTGGTCTTCTTCATCATCGTCTTCGTCTCGGTGCTCTATTCGCAATGGCAGCTACGCCAGAACATCGAAGATCTTAAGAACCGCAACCGCGAGATGCTCCATTCGCGCGAAATCTATCGCCGCACCTTGGAGGCTCAGTTTCTTGAAAACGAGATACGCACCAAACTCCTGCAAAACAACGAACTTAACTCCCTCCTGATATGAAATCCATCAAGTCTTTCTTTCGTCACTATTCCAACGAACTGCTTGCCTTTGCACTTATTCTCATCGGAGGCTTCCTCTCCGTGCTTGGCCTGTTGCAACGCGTGCCTCTGCTGATAGGCCTCGCAGGAGTACTCACGCTGGCCATCGCCTTATTCTTCTACTGCCTGCGCTACTCGACAGAACGTGTCTATAAAGACTACTACAAAGAGAGCTATGACATTGAGCACAGCACCATTGAGGAAGAAATCAAGAAGTCCATGACATACCATCGGTACCAGGAAGCCGTGCTAAACCGCTACGAGTCGGCCTGCCGCGACTTGGGCATCACCAAAGAGCAGAGCGACTGGTTGATTATGCTGCTGATGGACGAGAAGAACCAGGTTGACAAGAACTTGGAGGAAAACGGATTCCACATCTGACAGCCGCACATAATGGCCGTAGCAACGGCCGCAATGGATATAGAGCGGGGCTTCGCCGAAGCGAAGCCCCGCTCTATGTACGTCAGGGGATGGGATGAAGTTGCCCTACTTTATACCCGACTGGATGAGCTTGAACTGAGTGGCAACGACGTTCAGGAGTTTCTCCATGCTGATAGGCTTGGTGAGGAAGTCGTTGGCGCCGAGGTCGAAGCCCTTAACGATGTCCTCATTGGAGTTCAGCGCCGAAAGAATGATGATGCGGATGTCGGCCGTTTCGGGGTCGGCTCTGAGGCGGCGCAACACTTCATAGCCGTCTATCTCCGGCATCATAAGGTCAAGCAGAATGAGGGCCGGCCGCTCCTGCGCCACGGCCGGCCGTTGGTGGCAGTACGAATCCTGAAGTTGAACTTCGACAGCATCTTCTGGACAAGAAGAAGATTAAGGGGGATGTCATCAACGGCCAAAACGTTGTACTTCGACAGCTCCATGTCCTGAATGAATTTAGGTATCATGCGGGTAAGAATTTAGGGGTGTTTATTATTTGTTTTTCTTTTCTTTGTCATCGAATGTGGCCAGCCACACCTTGGGGGTGACGCCCGTGATTTTCTTGAAGGTATTGTTGAAGGCCGACGGGCTGGAGAATCCGCACGCCATGGCCACCTCGCTCTGCCGTACCCCTCGGTTATGGAGGATGTACTGCTCGGCATAGTCTATACGGAGCATGTTCAGATATTCGGGGAAAGCCAGGTTGTACGTCGAGTTAATCATACGCGACAGGTACGTCTTGTTGGTGTTCAGCCGTTCGGCAATAAGCGTGAGCGTGATGCCCGGCATCAGGAAGAGCTGGTCGTTTATCATCACCTCTTCAAAGCGCCTCTGCAGGCTGTCCTCGTCTGTCACAATCTGATGCACAATGTCAGAGAGCGTGATTTCGTCCAGCACGGACTCTGCAACATCCCGGGAGGCGAAGGCAGCGGGCGCTACCGTCCCAGCCGTAGTGTCCGCCGAAGGGGATTCAGCCGTATCGCCAGATGGAGGCGCCGATGCCACACCCTGTTCCGGCGCCATGGCAGGTGCCGACGCACGAGAAAGACGAGGCTCGGACGGGGGGACGGCTGATGCCGCATGAGAAGGCGGAGGGGTGTAGGTCACACCAGTGTGGAGGGGGTAGCGGAAACGGACGGACGGATGCTCGTCGAAGTGGATGGTATTGTAGCGGAATGCCTGTTGAGCATCTTGGAGTGAAATCGTCTCCTTGGCTTCGAACATGCCGCTGTAGAAGGTCAGAAGGACGGCGAGGGAGAGAAGCAAGTCAAGCAACACGCCCAAGAGGACATCAGGCATCAGGAGGGCGACGAGGTAGCGTACGAAAAAGGTCGTGAAAAGCAGCAGCAGATTGACAGACAGCATCCACGATGTGCTCAGACCACCCTTTCCCCTGAAGAAGGAAACCAGGTTCCTCTGCGGCCTCTTCGTTCCCACAAAACTGCGGATGGTTGAGAAGAGTAGCACGGCATACTCGACGGCCACGATGACGAGGAACACGATGGTGATGCAGTCGATAAGCATACGTGCGTGCGGGGCAACGAGAGGAGCTGTCCTATTGCCCAGATAGAAATCGCGTATCAGGCCGACGCTGTCCTCGTGCCCTATGAATGCCACAAACATCAGTTCGGCAACAAAAAGGGCAAAAGGCATCAACAGGATGAGCAGTCCGACCGGGTTATGTGGACTGACCTTGCGGAATACACGAAGAAAGAGAATGCCCACAGGAATGATGGAGGTTGCCGTCAGCTGGAAGAGCAACTGCGCGACAAGCCGCTGACCGTCGGGCGTGACGTTTGCAAACAGGCAGGCACCCGAGGTGAAGGCAACACAGCAGAGCAGCTGCAACAGAACGGCCATACGGCAAGACCGCAGTCTTGCCGTAAAGACACAGCTGTAAGCCATGGATGCCAGACAAAGGGCGCCGGGAAGGAAATCAAGTATCAGAGGAATCATTTTCTATCCATCTTGTTCAGACTTAGAAGTCGTCGTTGTTTTCGTAAATCTTTGTTTCCCAATCGGACACATCGGCCGAGAATGTTATCTGTTTGTACACGTTCGTGAGGTCGAGGCCGATGTGGAAGGTATATTGCTTTCCGTCCTGGCATTTGTTGCCTGGCAGAAGCCCGTAGATCATGTACTTGGCCACCTGGTCCTTGAGTGGATGATAGACGGTGTTGCCCACGTGGAACTCGTCCACATCATAGACAACCTCGACAAACTGGAAGCCGAGCTTGATGACATCCGGAACGGCATAGAAGCGATGTGCCCCGCCGATGGTCTTGCTCAGGCTGTTGAGGCCGACATGCATCTCGTTTTCCGAGCCGACGCCCACCAGGGCATCGCCGTCGAAGATGACCACATCGCGATAGACCGACTGCGAACGCCATTCGCCACGTCCCAGGCCCAGCGTATCGACATAGAATCCCGAGCTGGCGAAGTTGCACGCCGTCAGCTTGCGCAGGTGCATCAGTCCCTGTAGCTGCTCGTCGGGGGTGACGTCGCAGATCTTGAAACCGATGTCGTTGGAGATGTGCTTGAACACCAGTGGAATGAGATCCATGTTATCCACGGCAGCCTGCACGTAATTCGACACGAGCGGTCCGGCATCCAGTTCGCTGGCATCGTAAGGGATGGTGTAGGTAGCGTTCTCGTTGCCATAGATGACGTCGCCCACATGCGGGTAGTAGGCGCTGATGTCAATGGCCTCGGTGTTCTTCCACCACTTGCTGTTGAAGCTGATTTCGTAGTTGCCGCCACCTTTGCTATAGACCATCTCGTTGTTGATGACCACCTTCTTCGACTCCGCGTCCACGCCGATGAGGCCGAAGGGGATGTCGGGGTCCATGGAGGCTTCCATCGAGCCGGCAGAGACATCGGCGCCGCGCGTCGAACCGATGCCGTTGTTCGCCACCACTTTTCCGTCGCGGGTCACAAGGATGTCGAACTTGGTCACCTGTTCTTGCTCTTTAGCACTTTGTGCGATTTCGTCATAGTCGTAGTCCTGCGTGCAGGCACCCAGCATGACGAGCAGGAGGATTGGGACTGAGATCCGGTAAATGCTTTTCATCGTTTCTTGTTTTTTAGGGTTGTTTTATCGGTTTATCGTTCATTTTCGATGCAAAGATAATGCCTGTTTTTGGACTGTGCAAATAAATTCGTAAAAAATTTCTGATTTTGCAATAAATTTCTCGCAAAACAGCGGTTTTTCGCCAAAACAGCATTGCAAAATTAAATAATTTCCGATTTTGAAACGATAAAAAGCCGAATTAGTCCGTCATTTCCTCTTCGGTCTCTTATTTTGACAACACAAGCCATTGCTCGCGAAGCGGCTTCCATCTTCCTCCTTCCATCATACATCATACATCTTCCATCATACATCTTCTGTGACAGGTTAAAAATAAAACCGCGCAGCAAACGCCACTTCCAACGTACAATCGCCTCTTCGCAACCCGTCACAGCATGCCCTCGCTCTTCCGAAGAACAAACTGCGCGTGCAGAAGAAACCTTTATATATATCGCGCGTCGCGCGCACGCACGCGACTATTATTGTCTTATTATCTGTCGGCGAATGAAGCGAATTAAACGGATTTTTCACTTTACCTGTGTCGTTTTTCTTTCTTAATAACTACAGTACTGCTGATTAAACCTTTTTCGTTGTTTGGCTTTTTGTTTTAATAATCATTCATTCGGGTTTTTCCGTAAAATCAATGAATGATTACTTGTCCCATAGAGCTGGTTCAGAAGGTGCGCCGATGTAGATTGATGTAGATAAATGTAGAACTTTTTGCCTTCTACATCGCGTAAGCATCTTCTAATCAACGTGCAGAGTCGGTTTATGTAGGAATGTAGCATTTTTTCATGTTTTTTTAGGAAAGAGACGTTCGTTTGCCCCGGACTTTTTCAGGAAATCAAACGTTGTTGGTAAACACGGGCCGTGTTTAAATAAACAGGGGCGGCGTTTATATAAACACGGCCCGTGTTTACCAACGAAGTCAAACGTGCAGAAAAGCGTGCCCCCTTTCCGCACGGGGAAAGGGGGCGTCCGAACGCAGGCGCCCCCTTTTATTTGTTGAACCGGAACAATGCGGAACCTATGATGAGGGATTGCAGCGGACGGAACAGCGGGCGCCATCAAGTACACTTGGATGGATGAGTCGCGAAGGACGAAGACGCAGTCAACGGACGGAGCAGCGAACGACGAGATTACGCTTATCGCTTGTTACTTGATTGGTTGGCAAACCATCCTTGCGAGTCCAGGTACTGGCTATTGCCGATGCTCTTATTGGAGGCAGGCCAATCTCTTATTCTGAAGGTGGTGGAGGAACGACATCCGATTTGAGATGCGATGGGCGCAACCCTGATGAAGAAGAGGAAGAAGCTTACCGCGGAAGATGTTTGTTGCAAGCACCGAAGATGGTAGATGGAAATGGCGTAAAACGTAAGCAATAGTCCTTCCATTTTGTCACTTTGCTGCGCCAAACTCCAATTATTCTCAAAAAAAGAGCATAAATATTGCAGATTGTTGCTCCTTTCTTGCGATAGTCTGCATTTTTTTATATCTTTGTAGTCAGAATTTGGCAAATCAAATAAAGGTTCATTATATGTATAACTTGAATGAATTAGCATTTGAAGCAATGCTGGAAAACTTGAAGCATACAAACAATGGTAATCCATTTGCTAAGTTAACTATTGATAGTATGTCTTATGAGTACAATAGACAACAATATAATGATTGCCTTCGCTATATCGACGAAGAAAGCAATCAAATAGCAAGGCTTTATAATCAGGTTAGCCTAAGAGAATGTTTTATTACTCCTCAAGAGCAACAGGAGCTGCAAAGGCATATTCAGTTAAGAAGTGAATATGAAAAGAAAAGCATGAAGCACTTCATGCCTGGAGGCAAGGACGCTGGAGAGATTGTCAACAGTTTTGTTAGGAGGTGAAATACTGCCTTTTTGAGTTAGTGGGAAACTCGGAAAAGTTAGTGGGTAAGTCGATATTTATGTAATTAATTCGGTTATGGCAAGTAAACAGAAGCATAGCATAGAAGAAAAGGTTGAACAGTGGGCGAAAGAACAACTTAAAAGAATCAAACTCTATGCAAAGAACGAGTTCATCAATGCGCAAATAGAGAAAGCCCTAAAGACGGCTCCTTCCAAAAAAGGAGGCAAAGGTCCCAATTATCCAGACATTAAATGCATGATTCCAGCAGCAGAGGGCGACATTCCTGTGATGATTGAAGTTAAGGGAACAAAAGGTGTACTCATAAAGCTTGACGAAGAAACAGGGTTGCCAGACAACCAGACGAAAAAAGGAGAGCCGAATTTTGCAAATATTTCCAAATATGCCGTCAATGGTGCCGTACACTATGCCAATGCTATCGTACGCCATGTAGCCTACAAAGAGGTGTTAGCCATTGGAGTGAATGGATATGAAGAAGAAACTGGCGAAATTGTTTATGAAGTCAGCCCATGGTACCTCTCCCGACAGAATCTCTTCATTCCAAAAGAAATAGGACGCTATAGCGACCTATCCTTTCTGCTGGAAATGTATCGGAAAGAATTGTTCAAGCAACTGGCAGAGATAAATTTATCTGAGGCAGAGATTGAACAGCAAAAGTCAAAGTTAGAGGACGATATTGAACGCAAACTAAAAGACTTAAATCAAAAGATGCAGGATGAACTGCATATTGTGGTCAATCAGCGCGTTCAACTTGTGACGGGGCTGATTATGGCAGGCTTGGGAGTGAAGAACGACGATGGTACTTATAAGGTTCGCCCCCTGCACGAAGATGACTTACGTGGCGATACCGACTCGGAGAATAACGACGGTGCTGTCATTATGCGTAAAATCAAGTCCTACCTAAAAAACAAGAGCCTGCCTGAAGAGAAGATAAACATGATTGTTGGCATTCTCAATGTAGTGTTCCTTAATTCTCATCTTGAAGTGCCTATAGATGGAGAAAGTAAACTCAAGACTCTCTATTACGACATTAAAGCGGACATTATCCCATTCCTCACTGGCGAATTGCACAATCTGGATTTCACAGGCAGGTTATTTAATGTGCTCAATGCCTGGGTAGCTGTTCCCGACGGTGCCGAGAATGATGTGGTTCTCACTCCGCGCTCTGTCACGGAATTGATGGCCAAACTATGTCAAGTGAACAAAGATTCATACGTCTGGGACTTTGCAACGGGTTCTGCGGGATTCCTCATTTCTGCCATGCACCAAATGATTGCTGATGCAAAAGCCAACATAGCAAATCCAGAAAAAAGGACTGAGAAAATCCTCCATATTAAAACCGAACAGCTGTTGGGTATTGAGAAGTTAGCCGACATATACCTACTGGCTGTGTTGAACATGATTCTGATGAAGGACGGTTCTGCCAACATCATTCAAGGTGACTCTTTGACAGACTTTAAAGGTAATTACGAGCAGGGCAACTTGAAGGGTAAGCCATTTCCTGCTGATGTGTTTCTGCTTAATCCGCCATACTCCGCAGCGGGCAAAGGTTTTGTGTTTGTGAAGCGTGCGCTGGGTATGATGACTCATAAAGGCATGGCCGCTGTACTTATTCAGGAAAACGCTGGTAGTGGCAATGGCTTGCCATATACGAAAGATATTTTGAAGCAAAATACACTGGTGGCGTCTATTAAGATGCCGATAGACTTATTTATTGGAAAGTCTTCTGTACAGACAGCTATCTATGTGTTTAAGGTTGGAATACCTCACACCAAGAAATCAGTAGTAAAATTTATCGATTTCTCAAATGACGGCTATTCACGAATGAACCGCCGTCATTCCAGTCAAAGTGTAAATCTGCGCGACACAGGTAATGCTCATGAGCGTTATGCAGAAATTGTGAATTTAGTGGAAAATGGCAAAGGTGCAAATAATGAGAATCTCAAATACTATAGGGACAACTATTTAGAAGACTATATTTCACTTAAAGGCAACGATTGGACGTATGGCCAACATGAGAAAATAGAAACGATACCAACAGAAGAAGATTTCCGCAAGGTTGTAAAAGATTATCTCGCTTTGCGAATATTAGAAGTTATCAAGAATGAAGGTGGTGATGGTTTAGGAATAAAAGACTGGACCTTAACGGAAAAAGAGCATGAAGTATTACATCTATTTGAGACAGGAAAAATAGAAACTAAGCCTGTGGTTATAGGTGATATTCTTACTGGAGAAAAAGGTAATGTTGACATACAGAACAAAGATATCAATGGTAAAGGTTACTACTTCATCAATTCTGGTGTTCAAAATTTTGGAATTAAGGGAAAAACAAATCGTAAGGCAAAAGTATTTTCGCCAAACACTATTACAATTGACTTCTTTGGCAATGCATACTATAGACCTTTTCACTATGTGATGGCCACACATAACCACGTGTTCTCTATGTCTGGAGACGTAATTAAGAATGAAAATGTAGGGCTATATATTAGTGCTTCTATGTCATATTTGAGTAAGATATACTCATTTAACAACATGGGAACATGGCCTATTTATAAGAAGTCATTAATCTACTTACCTACAACATCCAACGGAAGAATAGACTATGTTCTCATGGATACTTGTATTAGAGCAATTAAGAAACAATGTGTAGCTGCAATATTGAAAGCTATAACGCAAGAACCTAATGCTAATGAAAAGCAGCTGGAACAACAGCTTATTGATGATAGTGGGAATGAGAGTCAATCTTCCGGGGAAAATGCTGAGTTGTTATTAGCTGCAGAGCCCTTTGAACGTTACAAGTGGGAAGGCTTCGACCAAAGCATTATTGATTTCTTTGGTAACGACCAAACAATACTTATTGGATGCTATAAAGACATGCAATATCTGGACTGGATTCAATCCCACAACATCTATAATATAAGGTTAGGTAAAGCTAAAGGCTCGATGGAGACAAGCCGAGAACTCTTTGACAGCACATCATTATTGCTCCTCTATGAATTAGGGAAACCTAATAAATTAAGTGCTTATAAGATTGTTGGTCACAAAGAGATGAGCAAAGAAGAATTGATAAAGTTGGACTATCCGAATAAGAAGACGAGAAAGAGCTACATGGCTTTCTCAATTACTTCTCTGGATATGGATTTGACTTTCTTGGTTGAACACCATCTAATTGAAAGACTTATAGAACTGAATGCAGATAATGCGAAAGGAACACCAGTCTTTATTGAGCCTTAGTATTCGGGTTAATTAAACGTTTGAACGACTATGAAAGAAATTAGTATTTTAGATAAGGAGTATGCGCAATGGTTGAAAAGCCTTGTTGCAAGATACAGGCAGAGCCAGATAAGGGCGGCAGTTAAGGTGAATACGGAAGTGCTCAGATTCTATTGGGAACTGGGGAGGGACATTGTAGAGCGAGATGCCGAGAATCAGTATGGCAGCAGGTTCTATGCCTCTCTGAGCCGCGACCTGAAGGAAGCCCTTCAGACAGATGGTTTCTCGGAGCGAAACCTGCGCTATATGAAGAGCTTCTATCTGCTTTACAATGGGCGAATTGGAAATTTGCCACAAGTTGTGGCAAATTCTAATGATGCCATTTTGCCACAGGTTGTGGCAGAATTGTTCATGGTGCCTTGGGGACATCATCGTTATATTATAGACAAATGCACAGACGACCCTGACAAAGCCTTATTTTATGTTCATCAGATTGTAGAGAACGGTTGGAGCCGCAACGTGTTGCTCAATTTTCTCGATACAAACCTTTATGAGCGTCAGGGCAAAGCATTGACGAACTTCAGCAAGACACTGCCTGAAGAGTCAAGCGACTTGGCGCAAGAACTCATCAAAGACCCATACGACTTTGCATTTACAGGCATAACAGACCGGTATAATGAACGGTTGCTGAAAGACAAGCTGCTTGGAAACATTACTCAGTTTTTAGTGGAGTTAGGTACAGGGTTTGCATACGTTGGAAAGGAATACAGGTTGCAAGTTGGTGAAAGAGATCAATTTGTTGACTTGTTATTTTATCACCTAAGCCTCTCGTGCTATGTCGTCATAGAAGTGAAAATAGGAAAGCTGGAATTTGCAGACGTAGGGCAGCTGAGCGGATATATTGTTGCATGCAACCATATATTACGCAAAGAAGGACGTGACAACCCAACTATAGGCCTATTGATATGCAAAGAGAAAGACCGTATTCAAGCACAATATGCCCTGGAGTCAAGCAGTCAGCCTGTTGCCATATCGGAATATGAACTGGAGAAATTCTATCCAGAAAAGGTTGAAGGTGTCATTCCTACTATTGAAGAGATAGAGGAGAAACTTAATATGGAGGGCGAGAAGACGAATGGGAATAATTGATTGATGATTGATTTCGCGAGACCAAACATATGACCGAACTCGAATTACAACATATGATTCAGGTCTATGGCCGTACTTGGTTTGAAAACAGCTATAAAAGCTAAACTTATGGCCAGATTATAGCCAAGAACTTAAAATATAGCCAAATTGAAATGGCTAAAACACGGCTAGTTGGCCATAAATAACGATCAGATAATGACTAGTTGGAGGCTTCTAGTCGTAAAAGTAGTCATTTCCCGATAGTTTAGTCGAATTCAAAATTAAAAAAGAATATACAAATGGATAAGCAACAACTTAAAGAAAGAGAAGCAAGGGTTATAGAACTTGCAGTAGGATTTTGCAAAGAACACTTGGATGAAGAGTGTGCAGAGTTATGTACAAAACTTGTCCAAAAATTAGGACGTAAGCGTTCCTGCCCATTACAGTCTGGAAGAGTAGAAATATGGGCTGCTGCTTCTGTATATACCATCTGCAGCATCAACTTCATGTTCAGCAAAAGTTCACGGCTGAACACATCATCTTCTGAAATTGCTGAACACTTTGGGGCAAGCAGTTCAACAATAGCACAGAAATCGAGAGTCATCAAAGACTTACTGAAGGTAAGCAACGTCTTTGACCCCGATTTCTCTCTGAAGGAGATTGCCGATAACAATCCCTTCAATCATCTTATGATGAGAAATGGATTCATTTTCTTTGATTAGTAAAAGGTACGGATATGAGAATTGGAAAGAAACCGGAGATGGTTCTTTCGCTTTCATGTTTTCGTTTTTAACTTTCTGCAAAAGTAAGATTTAATTCTACATTATCCAAAGGAAATGAACAAAAAAACCGACGCACGTGCGTCGGTTTTTCAGAGAAAGTCTAAGAGAAGTACTTATTTCTTCTGCTTCGGGACGAGGTAGCGCTTGCCGGTTTCCTTGACGACGCGGCGGTTGAAGTCCTCGGGATAGCCTGGGGTGATGACGCGGTCGCCAAGGCCTTCGGGGGTGCGGCGGAAGGTGCCGTCCTCGTTCTCGGGCTTGATGACACTGTCGTTGTACTTGACGATGAGCTTCTGCGCCAGCTGCATCCAGGCCTTCATGGCCTTGTCGGCGGTGGCGGCGCTGTAGTTCGTCAGATAGGCTACGGCGCTGGCGGGGCTGGCCTTGTAGATGGCTTCGGCTTCCTTTTCCACCTCGGGCTGGCGGGTGAAGAAGTCTGCCTCGAGGGCACGCTGCACCTTGCGGAGGTCGTCAATCATCAGCGAGTAGCGCGGATAGACCATGTTGCTCACCCAGTTGAACATCCAGAAGGCGCTCTCGAAGGAGAAGGTGACGGCGTCGCCTGCCTTGTCGCTGTAGCAGAAGGGCGACTGGGTGATGGAGCAGTACATGGGGGTATAGACAGCGGTGTTGGCATCGTCGTTGCCAAACCAGAGGATGCCGCCAATCTGGCGGGGCAGCCAGCTGCGCATCTGGGCGACAAAGGTGAAGCCCGTCTGGAAGGTGCTGACGGTGCGCTCGTTGAAGTAGTCCTTGCCATCGACTTTGTAGGTGAGCGGACGCAGGCGGTAGGGCATGCTCCAGGCACCGGCGCCGAGGTCGGCGGTCATGTCGAGCGGAGTGCCCTCGTAGTGGTCGCGCATGGCGGTTTCCACGTCCTGCACGCTCACCTTGTGCTTGGGACGGAAGTAGAGGGGGATGGGCTCGGCCTTCACGTCGCCCTGTGCGCTGGGCAGCCACTTCGTCATGTCGGCATCGGCATAGAGGTTGAAGAAGCTCCAGACGCGGGCGTCGCAGAAGCGGAGGCCGTCGAAGGTGAGCGGGTTGTAGGTGTCGGCGAAGCTGAAGTCCTTGTCCTCGCCCTTGTACCATCCCTTCGAGCGGGCGAACGTGATGACATCGGGGCTGTAGAGGCAGTTCTTCGGGTCGTCGAGGGGGAACTGGCGGACACGAGCCTGGTTGGCATGGGCGCAGATGACGTCGTCGGGCAGGCGGAGGGCCACCCACACGGCACCCTTCTCGTCCTTGCCCTTGCCGATCATCTCCATTATCCACGCCTCGTCGGGGTCGGCGATGCTGAAGGTCTCGCCCTCGCTGACATATCCATGCTCCTTCACCAGCGCGCCCATCATCTCCACAGCCTCGCGTGCGGAGCGGGCACGCTGGAGGGTGATGTAGATGAGGCTGCCGTAGTCGATGACGCCCGGGCCGCCCCAGCACTCCTCACGTCCGCCGTTGGTGGTCTCGCCGATGGTGACCTGCCACTCGTTCATGTTGCCCACCACGTTGTAGGTGACGGGAGCTTCGGGAATCTGGCCGAGATACTTGTTGGTGTCCCATTCATAGACGTCGCGCATGGTGCCTGCCGGATGGACGGCGGCAGCGAAGTGAGCCAGATAGCCATACATGCCGTAGGAGTCGGCGCTGTAGGAGACGATGACGGAACCGTCGGCACTGGCACCCTTGCCGACGATGAAGTTGGTGCAGGCATAGCCTGTGCTGACAGCCAGCGACGCGACGCCGGCGAGTAAGAAGAGAATCTTTTTCATAACACTTTTTTTATTTACGATTTGACGATTTACTATTGTGTAAAAGAAATTGGTTTAACGTTTAATGTTTAACGTTTAACCATTTTTTCATTTTTCATTAAAAGACGAAGCCGGCGGTGTAGGTGCTGACGTTGCCGCAAAGGTCGGTGACGGTGACCTCCACCGTGTGTTGCCCGCGAGGGATGTTCTCTTCGCGCAGGTTGCACCAGAGAAGCATGTCCTTGGAGCTGAATTTGAAGAGCTTCCATTCCCCGTCGATGGTGCCTCGATAGTCACTCACGCCGCTGCCCACATCGCCCAGCTTGAAGGAGATGATTTCTCCCTTCCCGTCAGGGGAGGGCTGGGGGGCGGGCAGCTGAGGTACGATGCGCGGCGGGATGGTATCGACCATCACCGTGTAGGCACCGAGACGGCTGACGGTGGTCTTCACCCAGCCATATTCATAGGTGCCGCCGCGGCAGAGGAGGCTGCCGTCATAGACCTCGGCAATGCAGTACTTCGATTTATCGGCCACGAGCGGCTGCGGCACCTGCAGGCGTAGCTCGGCATTTTCCTTCAGGGGCACAGGGACGCGGCAGAACTGCCAAACGGGGGCAGAGGGTACGGCGTTCGCTGGGGCATCTGCAACCTCGAAGTCGAGCTGGAGGTCGTCGTATAGCGCATCATCGGGCATCCAGAGTGTCAGGTCGCGCCACGACAGGGTGTGCGGCTCGCCGGCACGCAGATAATAGAAGTAGTCGGGCAAGACGGGAGGGAGCGGATGATGCTCGCCACGAACGGTGAAGCGATAGCTGACGCGGTTGCCGTAGAAGTCGCAGAGTTCGTAGCGGAAATGGTAGTCGCGTTCCTCGTCGATGGTGACCCAGCCGCCGTCCGCCGCCGGAGTGGAAAGCATGCGCAGGCTGTTGCGCGGCGCCACCGTGGAACGCATGTACCAGGCACCCGTGGCCAGCCGTTCGCCGTAGTCGGTCCACGAGTCGAGCATACGGTTCTCGTCGAACGAGAAACGACCCACATCGCTCTCGCTGACAAGCACATCATCGACGTAGAGACGGACGTGGCGCACGCCGTAGTAGTTGGCGGTGCCGGTCATGTAGTCGTGAGCCGCAATGGCCGCGCCCACCTTACCCCATGCCTTGACGACTGTGGGCTGCTGCACAAGGCCGTTCTTAACCTCCATGTAGAACTTCGCCTCACGGCCGTCAACCACTCCCCTGCCCGCTTTCGGATAGAGCATGACGGAGGTGGCACGCGGCGGCACATCGTCGGTGATGTAGCCTGAGAAGAACGGCAGCGGATCGACAGGCTCGTCGCTCTCCGTAATGCGCACCTCAAAGTGCAGGTGCGGGCCGAAGGAATAGCCGGTGTTGCCGCTCAACGCCACCACCTCCCCTGCCGTAACAGGAAACTCATCGGGGCCGAAGGTGAGGTCGGTGACGAACGTCTCGTGGGCATACTGATGCTGCCTGATGCGCTCAGCCACCGGAGCGGAAAACGCGTCGAGGTGACCATACACCGTGGTGTAGCCATTGGGATGGGTGATGTAGAGCCCGTTGCCGTAGCCGCCGCCCGAGACGGTGGCGCGGCTGATATAGCCGTCGGCCACGCTATGCACCGGATGCCCGATGGTGTTCTGCGTCTTGATGTCGAGCCCGCCGTGGAAATGGCCTGCACGCAACTCGCCGAAGTTGGCGCTCAGCAGCAGCGGGAAGTCGAACGGCGGACGGAACTGAGCCGCCTCCTGTCCTGCGGCAGGAAGGACGGAGAACAGCACGACGAAGAGTAGGATTCTATGCTTCATGTTGATGTTTCAGTTTACGGATGATTCTTTGTAGAAAGTCAGTCTCCTTATATAAATAATGGAAAGAAACGGCCGCCGACACGGCCAGCAGCAGCACAGCCGCTGTCCAGCATACCCAGCCCTGGGTGAACCGCAGCACAGCCATCACGAGAGCCAGCAGCACGGCATGGACGAAGGCAAAGAGGCGAACCTTGCCACTGGTGCGGAATCCATAGCGCACATGGGTGATGAGGTAGTTGAGCAGCCAGTCGAAGACGGAGGCGGCAAACAGCCCCAGTCCCGCCCACGACAACCCGCCGTAGCGATAGCCGAGGATGAAGGCAGCCGCCATGAAGAGGTCGTAGAAGAGTTCCTGGATGAGGTAGGTGAACGAGTCGCCCTTCGAGAGGGAGATGAACGACATGGGCCGCGTAAGCGCCGTGAAGAACAAGGCCAGCGCCGCCCACTGCGTCACCTCAAGCATAGGCAGGAAACTGCGTTTCAGCAACAGCGGGATGAGGAGAGGCAGAGAAATCAGGAAAGCCACGATGAGCGGTGCAATCAGCAGTATCAGCACCTCAATCTGCTCGTTCACGAGATGGTTCGACTGATGCCTGTCGCGGTTCACCGCAGAAAGGCGGGGAAAGAAGTCCGTCTCCACCGCCGAGAGCACCAGCATGCTGAGATACGACGAGAGGGCAACGGCGTTGCTATAGAACCCCACATCCTCTGCCGTGCCATGCTCCATGACGTAGGTTGAAATGAAGTAGAGCACGCCCGTGCCGAGAAAGCCGGCTATCGTATAATTGACGCCGAGGCGCACGATGTAGCCGCCTTCCCGGAAAACCCGTTTCGAGAACAACGCCACCTTGTATGGCCAGGCACGGAACGAGTACCAGCAGGTGAGCACCATCGTGCTGATGGCCGTCAGCACCAGCACGGGCACGATGCCCTGCATCCCCAGCCACATATAGAGAGGTGTAGCAATGACCAGCGTGGCCAGCACCACCCATATCTGGTTTGCTGCCAGCTGCCTGAGCAGATGGGTCCCCTTCATGATGGCCCGTTCGCCGCTGGTGATGGACGTGCATCCCACCACCAGCGAGAGCAGCTGGAAGGAGAGCGTGTAGCTGTAGTCGCCATCGAAACTGAGCCGGCTGAACAGCGGCGCCAGCAGAAAGCAGGCCACCGTACCGATGATGCCCAGCCAGAGGCTCCACGAGCGGACGATGAGCAGCTGGCGCTGCCGCGCCTCATCGGCGGAGCTCTCCGAGATGGTCTTGACGGCGCTGAAGCTGATGCCGAGGTCGGTGGTCTTGCTGACGAGGTCGATGGTGCGGTTGAAGGCATAGGCAATGCCCATGCCGGCAGCGCCGATGAAGTGCGCCACCAGCTTGCCCTTCACCAGCGTGATGAGATTGGCCAGTGTCTGTACGCCGCCAAACACGCCCATATATTTGATGACACGGTCGTAGCCAGCCTCTGACTTCCTGTTGTTTTTTTTCGCTCGCACGCTCTTTCGCACTCCTTTTGTGGGGATGTGGAGACCACAATCTGCCCTTGTTTTGTCAAAAATCCTGCAAATGTAGGCTTTTTTATAAAAAAAACGTTACTTTTGCCCACAGTTTTTATTCGCAAGCCGTGAAATTAAGTGTTATCATCCCCGTCTATAATGTCCGTCCCTATCTTGAGGGCTGCATGAAAAGCGTTTTCGAGCAACAGGTGGACGACCTGGAAGTGCTGTTGGTGGACGATGGCTCCACCGACGGGAGCGGAGTCCTCTGCGACACCTATGCCGCCAGGCACCCGCAGGTACGCGTCATCCATCAGTCCAATCAGGGCCTCAGCGCCGCACGCAATACGGGACTCGGCAGGGCAACGGGCGACTTCATCGCCTTCCTCGATGCCGACGACAGGGTCGGATCGGGCACCTGGGGCGACAACCTGAAGTTCTTTTCCATCTACCCCGACATCGACATGGTGGAATTTCCCATCCGCGAATACGAGAACTCGCCCCGCGAGCACCTGCTCGACTTCAGCCCCAGACAAGTCACCAAGGCCGTATTCAACGACTGGATTATCCAGCAGGGGTACGAGCACTGCTATGTGTGCAACAAGCTCTACCGCGCCCGCCTCTGGCAGTCGCGACGCTTCCCCGTCGGACAGGTATTCGAGGACACGGCCGTCATGCCCTCCATCGTCCGCGACTGCCGTGGCATCTTCTACTCTGCCAAAGGCTGCTATCACTACCTGTCCCGCCCGGGCTCCATCAGCAACAGCTGGCACTATGCCACCTGCCGCCAGCTCTACCTCAACAGCCGGAAGCTGCTCAGCGAATGTGCCTCCAATGCTGCGCTGGCGCACCATCTGGCTCCCCTGCGCCGTGCATGCATGAACCGTCTGGTCGATATGGGCCGTTGTCGCGACTGCGACCGCGCCGACTTCCGCCGCCAGCTCTCCCGCCTGCCCACCCTGCAGCGACTCATCTGCCGCCTGCGTGTCCTCCGTTCGCCTAAACTCTGACAACACGCTCCTTCCTGCCATGAGACTCTCGTATATCATCCCCACCTATAACCCCGTCGATGACGACCTCCGCCGGTGCCTGAGCTCCCTGGCTCGTCAGGGGATGGGACGTGCCGACTACGAGGTGATTGTGGTTGATGACGGTTCGGAACACAGCCCCGAGCCTGTTCTTCAAGAGTTCGAAGACGTCATGGACATCCGCTTCCTCAGCCAGTCCCATGCCCGTCAGGGGGCAGCCCGCAACCGGGGCATGGAGCACGCCGTCGGGGAGTTCATCCGCTTCGTCGATAGCGACGACTACCTCCCGCCATGCACCAGCGTGCCCCTGCTGGAGCTCATGGAGGCGCAGCGGCTCGATGTCCTGCTGTTCGCCTTCAGTCCGACAGACACAGCCCCTGCCGCAGCTGTCCCCCGCCTGAAAGGTGTATTCCCGGACGGCCAACGTTACATGAAACGCCACACCCTCTTCGGCAGTCCGTGCACCCTTTGTTTCCGCCGTCACTTAATGGACGCCCCTTCCCCACTACGCTTTGCCGAGAACACCTACATCGAGGATGAAGCCTTCGTCACCCGTCTCCTCTGGCGAGCGGGGCGGACGGGACTTACCCCCGCCATCGGCTACATCTACGTCCAGCATCCCCACTCCACCACCCACCGCAACACCCCCGAGCATACCGACGAGCTCTTCCGCGCCTATTTCGCCGCCCTCGACGACATCAGGGCTTTCCGGCATAATCAGCCAGACGGAGGCGACGGGCTCGACCGTAAAATCCGTTTCCTGGCCGTGGACATCCTCCGCCATGCCCTTCGACAGCCTGACTGGCATACACGCTTCACCGCGTGCGCCGCGGCACTTCGGGAACGGGGGCTCTTTCCCCTGCCCGCAGCCGGCTACTCGTGGAAATACAGCCTCTTCCGCTTCCTCTCCCCCACCGCCTTCGGAAGGACACTGCTGCGACGATTCGAAATAAAGAACAATGAGTGAAAGACAAACACTTCATACCCTATGAGAATTCTACTCCTCGGCGAATATAGCAACCTGCATGCCACCCTTGCCACGGCGCTGCGCGACCTGGGGCATGAGGTGCGCCTGGTGTCCGACGGCGACGAATGGAAATGCTATCCCGCCGACGTCCGTCTGTCGCGGCGCAGCACGGGGCTGCCCGACACGTTTGCCTACCTCCTCCGCTTGCAGCGCGAGATGCGCCACTGGCGCGGTTACGACGTCGTCCAGCTCATCAACCCCGTCCACTTCGTACAGCTGAAGGCAGAGCGGGGCCGTCGCCTCTACGACTGGCTGCGGCGTCACAACCGGCGGGTTTTTCTCGGTGCCTTCGGCGACGACTACTACCACATCTACAACAGCTACGTCCGCCGCCCCCTCCCCTACAGCGATTTCTACACCCCGACTCGCGAGGTTGACCACGCCTGGAACCGCCAGAACCTCGCCGGCTGGCTCTATAACAAACAGATGGTGCGCAGCTGCCAGCACATTGCCCACACCTGCGACGGCATCATCGCCGCCCTCTACGAATACTACATCGCCTATCAGGCCGAGCCCGACCTGAAAGACAAGACCACCTTCATACCCCTTCCGATTGCCGTAACGGAAGACGCAGGAGTTCAGGAGTCCCATCATGCAAAGCTCCGCATCTTCATCGGCATACAGCGTCAGCGCAGTGCGCTCAAGGGCACGGACATCCTGCTGAAGGTGGCTCAGGATTTGCAAGCCAAATATCCCGACCGGATGGAACTAATCACCGCCGAAAACCTCCCCTTCGACCAGTACACCCGTCTGCTCAACGGCTGCGACATCCTGCTCGACCAAATCTACTCCCCCACCCCCGCCATGAATGCCCTGCAGGCCATGTCCCGCGGCATCGTTGCCCTCAGCGGAGGCGAGGAAGAGCAGTACGCCCTGCTGGGCGAACACGAGCTACGCCCCATCCTCAACACCCAGCCCGAGGAGGAGAGTGTGCGCGAGGTGCTCGAGGACATCATCCTTCACCCCGAAAGACTCACCCTGCTCCGCCAACAGAGCGTGCAGTACGTCCAGCGGCACCACGAAGCACACAAAGTCGCCCGAGAGTACCTCAACTTCTGGAACAAATAATGCTTTATGGCTACAAATAATCCGAATTATTTTAAACACAGGAAAAAAATCGTGTTTAAAAAAAGCGGTTTTTCTTTGGCTGTTCAGTGCTGCTGCACTATCTTTGCATCAGAAAACCATTTTGAAACAACACATAGAGATGAAACGTTATCTTCTTGGCTATGACATCGGCAGCTCGTCCGTGAAAGCGAGTCTGGTGAATGCCCAGTCTGGCGAACGTGTCGCCAGTGCTTTTTATCCGAAATCCGAAGCCCCCATCAAGGCCGTCCGTCCCGGCTGGGCCGAACAGAACCCCTCAGACTGGTGGAGCTACCTGAAGGCCGCTACCGCCGAAGTGCTGGCAGAGAGTGGTGCCACAGGCAGCGACATCGCCGCCATCGGCATCTCCTATCAGATGCACGGACTGGTGTGTGTGGACAAGACGGGCGACGTGCTGCGCCCCGCCATCATCTGGTGCGACTCGCGTGCCGTGCCCTATGGGCAGAAGGCCTTCGAGACGCTGGGCGAGGAGCTGTGCCTCAGCCATCTGCTGAACAGCCCGGGCAACTTCACCGCCGCCAAGCTGGCGTGGGTGAAGGAGAACGAGCCCGACGTCTTTGCACGTATTGACAAGGTGATGCTCCCGGGCGACTACATCGCCCTGCGGCTGACGGGCGACTGTTGCACCACCGTCAGCGGCCTGTCCGAAGGGATGTTCTGGGACTTCCGCGAGAACAGCGTCGCAGGCTTCCTGATGGACTATTTCGGGTTCAGCAAGGAGCTGCTGCCCCCCATCCTCCCCACGTTTGCCGAGCAGGGACGCGTCACCGCCGCTGCTGCTGCCGAGTTGGGATTGGCAGCGGGCATCCCCGTGACCTACCGCGGAGGCGACCAGCCGAACAATGCGCTCTCGCTGGGCGTGCTTGAGCCGGGCGAAATCGCCGCCACAGCAGGCACGTCGGGCGTGGTGTATGGCGTGCTGGGCGAGGTGGGCTACGACCCACAGAGCCGCGTGAACACGTTTGCCCACGTCAACCACAGCGCCGCTGCTCCCCGGCTGGGTGTCCTGCTCTGCATCAACGGCACGGGCATCCTCAACAGCTGGATGCGGCGCAACGTCGCTCCCGAGGGAGCCTCCTACTCCGACATGAACACGCTGGCCGACAGCGTGCCCATCGGCAGCGAAGGGCTGAGCATCCTGCCTTTCGGCAACGGCGCCGAACGCGTGCTGAAGAACCGTGAAGTGGGGTGCAGCCTGCACGGGCTGAACTTCAACATCCACAGCCGCAGCCATCTGCTGCGCGCTGCCCAGGAAGGCATCGTCTTCTCGTTCAAGTACGGCATGGAGATCATGGAGGCTATGGGCATGTCCATCAGCACCATCCACGCCGGCCACGCCAACATGTTCCTCAACCCCATGTTCCGCGACACGCTGGCAGGCATCACGGGTGCAACCATCGAGCTTTACGACACCGACGGCTCCGTAGGCGCCGCAGCCGGAGCGGGCATCGGCGCCAGCATCTACGCCACCCCGGGGGAGGCCTTCGCCACGCTGAAGCGCATCACCGTCATCGACCCCGTCGCCGGGGACGCCCCCGCATACGCCGAGGCCTACGACAGATGGAAAGCATGCCTCGCAAAAGAAGTGAAATAAAAACCAATAATCGTCTAATTATAAACCAAATTGCCCTATGTCAAAACAGTACTTCCCCGAAGTGGGAAAAATCAAGTTTGAAGGAAAAGAGAGTAAGAACCCCCTGGCCTATCACTACTACGATGCCGACCGCGTCGTGATGGGCAAGAAGATGAGCGAATGGCTCAAGTTCGCCATGTGCTGGTGGCACACCCTCTGCGCCGAGGGTGCCGACCAGTTCGGCCCCGGCACCAAGACGTTCCCCTGGAACGCCGCCAACGACCCCGTCCAGGCAGCGAAGGACAAGGCCGACGCCGGTTTCGAAATCATGCAGAAGCTCGGCATCGAGTACTACTGCTTCCACGACGTCGACCTCGTGCAGGAAGCTGCCACCGTCGAGGAATATGAGAAGAACCTCAAGGAGGTCGTGGCCTACCTGAAGCAGAAGCAGGCCGAGACAGGCATCAAGCTGCTGTGGGGCACCGCCAACGTGTTCGGCAACAAGCGTTACATGAACGGCGCCTCGACCAACCCCGACTTCGACGTCGTGGCCCGCGCCATCGTGCAGATCAAGAACGCCATCGACGCCACCATCGAGCTCGGCGGCACCAACTACGTCTTCTGGGGCGGACGCGAAGGCTACATGAGCCTCCTCAACACCGACCAGAAGCGCGAGAAAGAGCACATGGCCACCATGCTGCGCATGGCCCGCGACTACGCCCGCGCCAAGGGATTCACGGGGACCTTCCTCATCGAGCCCAAGCCCTGCGAGCCCAGCAAGCACCAGTATGACGTCGACACGGAGACCGTCATCGGCTTCCTCCGCGCCCACGGACTCGACAAGGACTTCAAGGTGAACATCGAGGTCAACCACGCCACCCTTGCCGGCCACACCTTCGAGCACGAGCTCGCCTGCGCCGTCGATGCCGGCATGCTCGGATCCATCGATGCCAACCGCGGCGACTACCAGAACGGCTGGGACACCGACCAGTTCCCCATCGACAACTACGAGCTCACCCAGGCCATGATGCAGATCATCCGCAACGGAGGCTTCGGCAACGGCGGCACCAACTTCGATGCCAAGACACGCCGCAACAGCACCGACCTCGAGGACATCTTCATCGCCCACATCGCCGGTATGGACGTCATGGCCCGCGCCCTGCTCTCCGCTGCCGCCATCCTCGAAGAGAGCCCCCTGCCCAAGATGCTGAAGGAGCGCTATGCCAGCTTCGACAGCGGCGCAGGAAAGCTGTTCGAAGAGGGCAAGATGACGCTCGAAGAGGCCTACGCCTACGGCAAGAAGGTCGGCGAGCCGCGTCAGACCTCCGGCAAGCAGGAGCTCTACGAAGCCATCGTCGCCATGTACTGCTGACCAGAAAAGGAAGCCTGTCGCTGATGGGCTTCCTTTTATTTTCTTATGAGGGTGCGTCAGAATAGGCACACCCTCTACCTTTTTCCCTCGTTGCGGGGGATGTCAGTGCTCGCGAGAAAACTGAAAACTGAAAAACTGAAAAACAAATTAGGGATTATGCTTTCTGAAAGATTGGTTCAGATCGTCGTCGCTATGCATATTCATCACATCGTGCTGAATCATCGAGTCACCCACATTCAAACGAAGGAAACGGTTATCCTCTTTGCGAATGATTTCCGCACGGGCAATCCCCCTTTCTTCCTTTAGGTAATTGTAGAGGCCTATTGTCTTTGCATAATTGTCATTGAACACAGGATTATGCGGTTCAAGTATGTCAACAACATATTTGTCGCCCTCCTTACGGATAATTAGAAAGTCTGGATAGAACGGCTTCACCTTTCTATCCATTTCGTACTTGATACACAAAGCCCAGCCCTTGTTCTGTTGATTACGAACCCAGCAGACAAAGCCAGGTCTTTTCTTCTCTTCGTCCAATATCTCTTTCTCCCAGGTATCCAACTTAAAGACAGCTTTACCATCCTTATTCACAAACATGTGGTCTGTTTCTTCCTTGAAATCTTCTCCGTATGGAAGAGTAATCGTTTCCCACAACTTTAATGAGTGCTGACTTGCCTCATCACCTTCGGCCACAATACTGTCAAACTTCGTCTTGTATTTGTCATCACCTGCAGAAATATCTTTTCGCCATCGGTCCTTCAAGTCATAGAACTTCCGCTTGGCATATTCCTCCAGTTCCTTCATAGCATACTCACTCTTGGAATAGAGGATGAAATCCAATTGGTGCTCTACAAAGGTCTCAACGGTATATTCCTTACAATACAGCATTCCCAAATCCTGATGGGCCAACTGTGCCTGTGCTCTTTTGAAATTCTTTTCTATGTCATATTCTGTTGCTTCTATCACGCGATTCGCACTCACGGTTGCCTCACCGCCATTACGGTTATCATACTCGTTGCTTACTCGCAAGTCTTTGCGAAGAGCATTGATAGCATCCTCGTACTGTCCTTTTTCTTTCAGTCGTCCGATGAAGTTCTTTATCAATGCAACGATTTCATATTTTGACTGTTTAGAAGCATGAGCATCCCATCCGCCATTTCGAAGCAGATTGGTCAAAGCAAATAGCGACGTAAGATAGTTGTTGATGCGGTTACGCTTGATTTGCCAGGTAATGAATTGCTGTTCGTTCAGCCAGTCAAACACCTCGCGGAACCGTTCATCAACATGCAGCGTCTGCTGTTCACTTGCTGTTTCAACATCAGAGGAAACACCTTCGCTGTTCAAATCCTTCACAATCCTGTCAACAGTGTTCTTGTCGAAATAGGGCAAGAACAGATGAACGTTGTTAAGCACCTCGTCAGTATCCACTCTTCTGTGCAAGGGCGTTCTGACAATTCTGCCCATCAGCTGGGCTATATACGTTGAATCATTAGCTGTGCGGAACGACATCATTGTCTCAACACGCGGACAATCCCATCCCGTCGAAAGGCTCTCTTTGAAGAATACTATCTTTACCTTCTCTGCATCTTCAATCCTCGAAGGCTCAACGTATGGCACCTTCAGCCCATAGATAGTAATATCAGTCTTAGGGTCACCGAAAGCATGAATAACCTCACCCACCTCAAACTTTCTGCCGACCACTCGTTCTATGGTTTTCAGGCATTCGTCCAGGTCTGTTCTTGAAGGCTCGCTGCCGCCAGAATTCTCAACTTGTATAGCCAGTATAGGCTTCACCATCTTTTCTTCACCTTGCTCCTTGCAATACTTCTCCCAACGGCTGCACTTATCCATCCAGTCGCTGGCTGCTTCGGCAAGTATGGCCATTTCCATCACCATACCTCCACCTTTCTGGTGGTCAATGACAATTTTGTCTTTCAGAAGTCCAGACTCCTTTACGTCTTCAGGCTTTATCTCAACAGGAGGCAAAATCATTGCCCGTGCGCCCTCTGTCAACTTCCTGAATCGCTCTATAGTGGCACTCATACCGATAATGATTGGTAATGGCGAGAGGTTATCATCCTTGCTTCCCAGCACAAATTTCTGCATGATAGTTTCAGGATTCTCCACGCCCCTGCTTCGAGCGCCGTAATGGGCTTCATCTATGATAAGGAAGAAGCGGTCACGTTTTCTACTAATGGTATTCTCAATGGTTTCCCAAATGGTATGCTCTCTGCCGTCTTTGTTTTTCGTCAGATTGCTATTTACTCCCAGCTTCTGAGTGTTCAGGAAATAGACTTTACCATCAGCAAACACCTCTTCATCAAAACTGTCATCACTAATAGAAATCAGCGCACCTGGTACCAGATTGTTCGCATTGAAATATATCTTGTTCAGCGACTGCTCGTTCAGTTCGGGCCATCCCGACAGCCAAAGGAACACAGCATTTTCTTGCTTCACACATTCTGCGCTCCCACACAGAATGTCCTCTATCAGGTTGGCCATTATGATGGTCTTGCCTGCTCCGGTGGGTGCTGACAGAGAAAGAACACACTGACTCTTCTTGCATAATTGTTGTGCAGTAATACAATTCTCTCTCAAATCCTTCAGCGCATCTTGCTGGAATGTTGCTAACGTTATCTTCATTGTTATTTATCTTCTTGTTGGGATTCATCTTTTTCGGGCAACAGATAGTCGCTAGCCTTGTCCTTGGTGATGACACTACGACCCAGTTTGCTTTCAAGTTGTTTGCGGGCTGCCTTAGCCACACTGCCTCCTTCTCTTGCAACTTGTGTCTGAGCGTTGAAACCCTTAGGGTCTCGGTCCTTTGAAATTTCAGTAGCAGAAGCCTCCGCCAAGATATTAAGGGCTATCTCTAGGTTGGTCATATTGTCGCGAAGATTCTCTTTCTTCAAGCCCTTATAATGCTTATATTGCTTGGTGGTGAATCCGCTCCATTCACGTGTAATGATATCCGTCAAGGACGCATATTCCAATCCCTCCTTGACGCCTGTGCGCTTCCACTCGTCAGTCAGTTCCTTGCGCACCTCTATCGACTTGATGCGTTGGTTAATCCACGCATCACTATATCCCAGACGCTTGTAGTCGGCTATGGCTTGATCAATGCTCAGTTCGGGGTCTTGCATCTGGTCGAGACGCTGGCTGGCCACCTGTGCCATCCACTGCTTGAAGGGTTCCGCCTTTTTAGAAGGGATTGACTGGATGATACGGAAGATACCCTGTTGCGTTGCACAATTAACCCTTTGTTTACCACCTGCTGTCTGAACGGAAAGGGGGGTGACAATTTGTCCCCACCCTTTGGCAAGTTCAGGGTCACGCTTTTTCATTTTTTTGATGTAGTCGGTTGGGTTTACACTGTCTGTCAGTGCCTCCACCACATCTGCAACACAGAAGTACCATTTCTCCTGCTCGTCGTCCCAGACGGTGCGCACTTTGCGCTCCTCAAATAGTTGTATAGCCTGTTTCTTGGTCATTGTTTAATCCTATCTTTCGTAATTAATGCTGAAATTATCCAAATAGTCTCTATAAAGCTGATAGCACCGCTTACCCTCGAAGTCGGCTGACATCTCGCGGAAGTCACTATCAGAATCTGTGATGATGAATAAGGTCTGTACCTCTTCGTGACCCTTCATCGCCTCTTTGAACTGCATATAGGCATCCTCTTCTTTCAGAATAGCCATTCTGTTTTCAGGGAAGATATAGTAGTCGTCTATATCACTACTTTCAATAAAGGGGCACTCACCAACGGCACCGGCTTTCATCCACAGCGTAGTCAAGAGTTCCTTGAACTGCATATCCATTGCCACAGCATTCTTGTCGAGGAAACTCAAATTAAAGAACTGAGCATTCGCAGCAAAGCCGTCGGACATGGGGATGTCAGAACCGAGATAGTTTCCCTTCAAGGGATTCCCATTAATATCATGGCCCTCGATACTGCAAACGGTTCGTGGCCAGTTTACATAACGGGCAATGCCCCACTTTTCCCATTCGTCTTGTCCAGGATGATAACCTTTCTTTCTCAATGCTTTTGCCTCAGCTTCTGATACTTCGTTGTTAGTTACCATAATGCAGCGGCGTTTGCCGCCATCTTCGGCATTTAGTAGATTAACCGCATGAAGTGTTGTGCCACTACCTGCAAAGAAATCTACTATGAGGGCATTGGGCTTGTTTGCGACAAAGAAGCGAATCGAATCATGAACGGCATAAAGGGATTTGGGAAAATCAAAACGTTTCCCTATGATTTTTGAAAGCAGTTTTGTGCCGTTCTCAGTAGCATCATGACTAGATATTTGCCAGATTGTACCTGGAATATACATGGGCACATAATCTGAATTATCCGTCAAAATTGAACCATCTTCACGGTGACCTACTATTTTGTAATCACCTTTTTCTACTTTTTTCTGTTCACCTTCTGAAAGATATGACATAGACATACCATTTGGGGTAAATTTGCCCATTCTGATATAACCTTTATCTTTCATGCTAAGGATATTTACTTTCGAAACCTGCCAACAGCCTTCTCTACCATCTGGAAATAATGGCCATATTGCCTTTGTTCCTTTTGGAGCAATAACTTCTGTCAAATAATTATTACCATAATAAGGATTACCTATAGAGTGAATTGCACTCCCATCTTCATATACAAAGATTGGAAAGAAAGAATGAGGCCGATCTCTTCGCAACGAATGAGAACTAGTTCTTCTTAGTTCTCGCCAACGTATATCATTCTTTGTGGTATTTTTTACACCACCTAACCATTCTTCAGATAAGGGAATAGGGGCAGGACTTGAATTACCCATGAAAACAAAGTATATATACTCGTTAGTTCTATTAAATTCCGAACCACGCGAAACACCTCCAGCCTTTATCACAGAACTTATCATCTGAATATTGGCCTCAGGAAACATTTCTTCCAACAGACATCCTAACCTTAGATACTCCTTTTCATCTATCGTGACTATCAGCACAGAATCTTTGGGGTTCAGCAACTTTTTGGCAAGCACCAGACGTTTCTTCATCATGCTCAGCCACTTGCTGTGACGGAAGGAATCGGAGTTGTCAACATAATTATTGTTGTACTTCCAGCTCTTATCGCCTGTATTGTAGGGCGGGTCAATATAGATACAATCCACCATACCGCCATACAGATAAACCAGTAATTGCAAGGCATGATAGTTGTCAGCCTCTATCAACGTATGCCACAAGTCGCTGTCAGGAGCATTCTTCACTGCATCCATCGGTTTCAAGCAAGGGTAGATGGGCTGCCCAAACATAGCAACGGCAACAGCCTCACTCTTATTAAGCTCTACCCGTTCACGGCTGTCATCCTCGCGCTCGCAAATCAACGTGTCACCATTAATCTGCTTAACGCGGAAAAACTCCTTAAACTCCTTATCTTTCAGCGAAACCAACGAACCAACGCTGATGGCAGCATCATAAAGTGGAGTAGCCTCCGGCAGATGTTCCTCGAACACCAAGCCGAACTTCTTCTGCTTTTGCATCCTCGCCACCTCTTCGCTGAGCCTCGCTCGCAAGTCAGGATCGCTGACTCTATCTATCAGGTCACTAATTACTGACATTTTTTCATTTTTGAAGATGCAAATATAGTGGTTTTTTCGGAAATCGTAGCGTTTTTTCGCAAAAATATATTTTTACTATTGTCTCACATCCTTTTGCAAATCCGAAAATGACCTCATGACCGCTTGCGGTTGAGAAAAGTAAACGAGAGGGCGACATGAAGTCGTCCTCTCGCTGGTCTGGGCGAGTCACGCGGGGTGTTGGTGCTCGCAAGAAAACTGAAAACTGAAAAACTGAAACGCATTACCTCCGCCAGTGCAATGGCCCCCCCTCCGCCAGCGCAGTGGAATAAAAGCCCAGCGCAGTGGACCGCTCCGCCAGCGCAGTGGAATAAAAGCCCAGCGCAGTGGACCGCTCCGCCAGCGCAGTGGAATAAAAGCCCAGCGCAGTGGAAAATCAGTGAGGTCGAGGCGTCGTGCCGCCAGGGGAACAAAAAGCACCTTTTTTTAGGTGCTTTTGCAGGGTGATTATTTGGGCAAGCGAAAAAGTCGCCTTACCTTTGCATCGAGAATGAGCTCAACCTCCGTCCTTCCGCGACGTAAATCCGGGCCGTTATCCCCAACTCTTAACTCTTATCTATTAACCCTTAACTATCTAAAACTATGCCTATTACGTATCAGATTGTGGGTTGCACCAACCCTAGGGGCGCCGAAGGCGTCGACTATGCCACCAACCGTGCCGTCAAGACGGGCGACTATGACTTCAAGCAGCTCGCGGACGACATCCAGTTTGCCACCACGGCCACCAAGGCCGACATCGTGGCGGTGCTCACCGCCGCCAAGGAGTTCATCAAGACGCACCTGCTCCAGGGCCAGCGCATCGTCCTCTCCGAGATCGGCGCCCTCCAGGCGAACCTCAACTCGAAGTGCTTCGCGCAGAGCGTCATCCCCTCTGACAGCTTCGACCCCTCCTCGTTCATCAGGGGTGTGGGCATCCGCTTCCGCGCCGACGCCGACCTTCTCAAGTACGTCCGCACCAACCGCTCGCTCAAGCGAGTCCCCAGCGCTCTGATGAGCTGATGTTCCGGCGCAGCCGGAGGTTTTACAAAAAATAAACCGATCCATTCATTATGAAAACCATCTCATGGAAAAAGATCCTCGAAATCGTCGTGGCCATCCTGACGGCTATCATCGGCACGCTCTCCGTACAAAGCTGCCTTTGACGCTTGCCCTCGCGCTTGCTGCCCTCGCGCTCATCGGGTGAGGGAATGCTACTCCTTTTCACGAATTGGGATAAATTATTTCACGAATTGAGATAAATATTTCTCATAATTAGTGAATTAAATTTTCCAAAATTAGTGTTTAAATATATCAAAATTAGTGTAAAGGCAAAAATGATTAATTTTTAATTCTTAATCGAAGAAATGAAATTTTTTTCCTTATCTGAGTTTGAGCGGAGCGTGACGGCGGCGCTGAAGGGGTATGACAACGAGGCTCCGCACGAGGCGCAGCGGAACATCAGGCTGCTTGTCGATGGCGTCCTCGACCCCTTGCGCGAACACCTGGGCTCGCCCGTCATCATCACCAGCGGCTACCGCTGCCGCGACCTGAACCGCGACGTGGGGGGCTCGCCGACGAGCCAGCACCTGATGGGCCTGGCGGCCGACTTCCGCCCGCTGCACGACGAGGACCGCCCGCGCGTGGAGGCGTGGTTCCGACGCGACGACGCCCCGCCCTTCGACCAGCTGATCATCTACCCCACGTTCTTCCACGTCGGCCTGCGCCCCGAGGGCACCACGAACCGGCGCCAGATCCTCCGCTACAACGCCTTCGGGCAAGGATACAGAAAAGACTAGCAGGCACGAACGCCCGACCAGAAGAGGAAGCCTGTCGCGCGATGGGCTTCCTTTCGTTTTCCTATTCTCCTATCTGAGCTCAGACAGGAGAATCCGTCTTGACAAATACGGCGTAGTAGGTGGTATTGTCGGCTTCGACAAGAGTGCCAGGGACGAAGTAGCCGTCTATCTGTCCCTCGACTGTGTTCCAGCCGATGAAGGAGCCATCGGCCATGTCAGCCGGAATGTGGGCGTCGGCTGCATCGGGCAGGGGGAGGTAAACGCCCCAGTTGGCTTCGAGCGTGGCAACAGACTCGCCCTTGACACTGAACAGCATGGTGACAGGGGCTGCCAGGAACGAATAGGTGTCGAGGGCACTGATGGCAACATCCAGCGCACCCGACTTGCCGCAGACAAGTCCATAGAAGTCATCGGTGCCGGCAATGTCGGTGTGTAGCGTCCAGAGGTTGAAATTAGCTATGACCTGCCGGATGTCCCATGCCGTGGCCTGCTGCGGCTGCGCGCAGGTGGTGAGGGCCAGCGGTGCCAGCCGGTTGCCGCTGCGGCGGAGGTAGCGTCCATTGCTGAGCTGGATGTACCATCGCTCGGCAGAGGGGGTGCGCAACAGGGGCTGAGCCGGGGCGCGCAGGAGGCGCCAAGGGCTGCGCTCGTCGCGAACCGTAGCAGCTACGGTCTGCGGCGTAGCGGAACTGCCACGCCACGCGAAGCTCGACTTCTCATCGACGGTGCGGGAGAGGACGACATACATGCCGTCGGCCGGCTCAATCAGAGAACGGGACGAGAACTCATGTGGCACATCGGACAGCGACACGGCAGCGTCGGAAACGACGTACTTACCTTTTAAAATATGGATTATGTCGGTACGATGCAGTCCGTTGTAGTTCGACGTAGAGTAGCTGATGAAGGAACCGTCGAAGCTGATGTGGTCAATCTCGCTGTCGGTGGAGTAGGCGGCGAAGAAGTCCTCGGCCTGCGTTGCCTGTTCGAAAATGAGCTGGAGGTCGGCACCGGTGACGGTGTCGGCATCGAGGTTGAACTGCACCTGCACCCGCGCCGTGTCGCCGGTCATCACATAGAGGATGGCGGTGTCGCTGACGGTGTAGCTCTCCCTGTCGCCAATGGGCACCACACGCCCCTGCATCTCCTCTTCGAGACAGGAGGAGAGGCCTGCGGCCGCCAACAGGAACACGGGCAGCAGGCGTTTACAGAAACGGGCGATGGACACTAACCTGAGTGGTTACTGGTGCTTTTTGTTGAGGATGATATAGACGATGACACCCACGATGATGAGCGCCACGCCACCAAACTGGACTCCATTGAGGTTGTTCCATCCCATGAAGTAGCTCAGGATAAGAATGATGGAGCCGATAATCATCAGAATGATTCCAATACTTTGAAGAAAACCTTTCATGTTGCTATAGCTTTTTATTGATTTCTTGCTGCAAAATAAGGCATAATTCTTCAAACGCTCAAATCTTTTGGCATAAAAATGCACACCGATACCTAAAAAAACGTTTTTTCAAGAAAAAAGGGAAGGTTTTTTTGGGAGTTCAGAAAAAAAGCTGTACTTTTGCCGCGCTTTTTTCGGAAGCATAATATTAACCCTTAAAAACAGAGTAATGAACCAGTACGAAACCGTTTTCATTTTGACTCCCGTTTTATCTGATGTTCAGATGAAGGAAGCGGTAGAAAAGTTCAAAGGTATTCTCACCGCCGAGGGCGCCGAGATTATCAATGAAGAGAACTGGGGTATGAAGAAACTCGCCTACCCCATCGAAAAGAAGACCACGGGCTTCTACGAGCTCATCGAGTTCAAGGCCGAGCCCACCGTGATCGAGAAACTTGAAGTGAACTTCCGTCGTGACGAGCGCGTCATCCGCTACCTCACCGTCAAGATGGAGAAGTATGCAGCCCAGTACGCCGAGAAGCGTCGCAGTCTTAAACAATCTAAATCAGAGGAGGCTTAACTATGGCACAGGAACAACAAGGTGAAATCCGCTATCTCACTCCCCCCACCGTTGACAAGAAGCGTAAGAAATACTGCCGTTTCAAGAAGAGCGGTATCAAGTACATCGACTACAAGGATCCCGAATTCCTGAAGAAGTTCCTCAACGAGCAGGGTAAGATTCTGCCCCGCCGCATCACCGGCACCTCGCTGAAGTATCAGCGCCGCGTCGCCCAGGCTGTCAAGCGCGCACGCCATCTGGCACTGCTGCCATTCGTAACCGATATGATGAAGTAATTAAAGTAAGGAGGACAAGACATGCAGATCATTTTGATTGAAGACGTTCAGGGCCTCGGCTACAAGAACGACATCGTAACAGTGAAGGACGGCTACGCCCGCAATTACCTTATCCCCCAGCACAAGGCCATCGTTGCTACGGAGAGCGCCAAGAAGGTGCTTGCCGAGAACCTGAAGCAGCGCGCCCACAAGCTGGCTGCCATCAAGAAGGCCGCCGAGGAACTGGCTGCCCGCATCGAGCCTCTGTCGCTCACCATCGCCGCCAAGGTCAGCGAGGCCGGCACGCTCTATGCCGCCGTCGGTGCCGCCCAGGTGGCTGCCGAGATCAACCGTCAGGGCTACGAGGTGGAGACCAAGCAGGTCACCGTCAAGGAACCCGCCAAGGAGCTCGGTCACTACGTGGCTACCGTCACCCTCCATCGCGAGGTGGCCGTCGAGGTCCCCTTCGAGGTGGTGGCTGAAGGTGCTGAAGCTGCTGAGGCTACCGCAGCTGAGTAAACCCGCACAGCACCCGATGCTGAGATGTGAAAAGGGAGGAACCGCGTGTTCTTCCCTTTTCCCTTCTCCCCACCCCACATCGCCTGCCGTATGAACAACCTCATTGAACTGACATCGCTCACCCAGCCGGGCGCGGAGCTATTCGCCTCGCTGACGGAGGCACAGCTGCGCCGCCACATGGAGGACGGGGCGGGCCTCTTCATTGCCGAGAGCCCGAAGGTCATTCGCGTGGCACTCGACGCCGGTTTCCGGCCCGTAGCGCTGCTGTGCGAGCGCCGCCACCTGACGGGCGATGCTGCCGACATCGTCCGCCGCTGCGCCGACATACCTCTCTACACAGGCGACCGCGACCTGCTGGCGCAGCTGACGGGCTACACGCTGACACGTGGCGTGCTGTGCGCCATGCGCCGCCCCAAGCCGCGCGATGCAGAGGACGTCCTGCGCGACGCCCACCGCATCTGCATCATCGACGGCGTCTGCGACTCCACCAACATCGGCGCCATCTTCCGCAGCGCCGCCGCACTGGACATCGACGGCATCCTCGTCACCCCCGACAGCTGCGACCCCCTCAACCGCCGCGCCATACGCGTCAGCATGGGATCGGTGTTCCTTGTCCCCTGGGCCATAGCGGACACGAGGGGCGCCGGCAGTCCTGCCCGGAAGGCGCTTCAAAGCTTCGGCTTCAAAACCGTAGCGATGGCTCTGACGGACAACTCAGTCCCCATTGACGATGCTGCATTGCAGGCCGAACCCAGGCTCGCCATCATCATGGGCACAGAGGGCGACGGACTGCCGCACGACACCATCAGCCGCGCCGACTACGTCGCCCGCATCCCTATGGCACACGGGGTCGATTCGCTCAACGTCGCCGCCGCCTCAGCCGTTGCCTTCTGGCAACTGCGCTTCAGAGTTCATAATTAAAAGTTTTCCGGCAAAAAACTTGCAGGTTCGCTCGGATTGCGCTATCTTCGCGACATCATGGCGAAAGCGTTCAACACAGCAGCGAGAGTGCATGGCACCCCCAGCCCCCGTAAGGGGTACGGGGTGTGGCGTTGTGCGCTGTTGTTGACGTTGCTGCTGGGGCTGGGTGCTTGCCATCCCGAAAGCCAGACGGAGGTGCTGCTGCGGGCGGTGGACGACATGCGCGTCTGCCAACGGACGGCCGACAACCGTGCGTTCTATGAACACTTCCTCCGTGCCCGGCGAGCCATCGAACGCATCGAGGAAGAAGAGGCGTCGCTGACGCCCGACGAGCGCCGACGCTTCGACTCGGCAAGGGATGAGTTCTACCTCATCTCCGTCACCTACCACTACACGATGGGCCACTACGATCAGGTGAAGGCCGACATGGAGGCCATCGACGAGACAAAGCTGGCCGCCCGCGACTCGGTCCAATGGCGACACTACCACTTCCTCAGCAGCCTCTCTGCCCATATCAGCAACGAGGAGCTGGCACAGCAGGCCTGGACACTGTCGCTCTATGGCGACTCGGCCTACTGGGTCACCGAAGCGCGCATCCACGAAGCAGCTGCCATGAACAAGGCGGGCCTCTGCCTCGAAGCCCTCGACACCCTGCAGCTGGCCTACGACTGCATTGCCTACGACAACGTGCCCGAGTGCCTCTGCCGCATCTCCGAGCAGGTAAGCGTGGCCTACGCCGGGCTGGGAAAGAAAGACTCTTCGGACATCTACCGCAACATCTACCTCGACATGCTGGAGGTCATCCGCGAGAACAAGGAGCTGGAGTACCGCAGCCAGCTTCTGGAACAGCGCATGGCGCAGCTGCGCCGTCTGTCAGGCGGTTTCCTGCTGTTGTTCGGGCTCTTCATCGTTGCCTTTGCCTGGCTCGCCGTCAGCGTGCACATCCGCCACAGACGCTTCACAAAGCAGATGGACGAGCAGTACGACGAGCGCACCCGTCAGTTCCACGACGAACTGGCCATGCACCGCCTGCGGCTGGCCACCTACAAGCGCGACAACGTGCGCCGGAAGGCTTCGCTCGCCATTGTCACCAGCATCATCCCCTACATCGACCGCACACGCCATGCCATAAAGAATGTGGAACACTTTGCTACAGCAAACGAAGCGAATTCCCTGCAAGCGCAACGCTCCATCACCTACATCAGCGAGCTGGCCAACCAGATGGAAGAACTCAACGACGTGCTCACCCTCTGGATTCAGACGCGGCAGGGACTGGTGAACCCGCGCATGGAGTCGTTTGCCGTGCAGGAGCTGTTCGACATGGTGACCCGGCGGCAGCGGGCGTTTGCCGAACAAGGGCTGCAGCTCGACGTCACACCCACCGATGCCTGGGTGAAAGCCGACCGCGCACTGACGCTCTTCATGCTCAACACGCTGGCAGACAATGCCCGCAAGTTCACACCCGACGGGGGCAAGGTGAGCCTCTCGGCGGAGGTCCATGACGACTACGTCGAACTGAGCGTAGCCGACACGGGCATCGGCATGTCGGAGGAAGACATACAGGAGATTCTCGGTCACAAGGTTTATGACGTCTCCCGCATCGGCAGTGCAGGCACGGCTCATGGCAGCGGCTTCGGCCTGATGAACTGCAAGGGCATCATCGAGAAGTATCAGAAGACAGACAGCTTCTTTGCCGTCTGCCGGATGGGCATCGCCAGCGAGCTCGGCAAGGGCAGCCGCTTCTGGTTCCGCCTGCCCAAGGTGGCGCGACGTGCACTCCTGCTCCTACTGCTGTTGGGGCACGTGGGGATGGGGCATGCCCAGGCTCCGCAAGAGCAGTTGCTGGAAGCGGCCGCGGCTTATGCCGACAGCGTCTATTATGCCAACGTGGGTGCCGACTACGAGGCGGCCATCGTCTATGCCGACTCGGCCCTCCGCTATCTCAACCGCCACCAGCAGGCCGCAGCGCCCGACAAGGCCCTCGCCCCGCTGACACTCACCGGCGCACGGGGCGGACTGACGGAAACCGACTGGTGGATGAGCGACTTCGAGACGGACTACTTCACCATTCTCGACATACGCAACGAGCTGGCCATCGCCTACCTGGCCTTGCACCAGCTGGACAACTACAAGTTCAACAACCGCTCTTATACCGAGCTTTATAAGCTCACCAGCGAGGACACCACCCTTGCCGACTACTGCGAACAGATGCAGCAGACCGGACGCGACAGGCTGACCATACTGGTGCTCAGCCTCATCGGCGTGCTGACGTTCGTCATCCTATGGTGGCAGCTGATCATCCGCCCCCGCAGGGCCGACCGCCGACGGCTGCAACAGCGCAACACCGAGCTCGAACGCCTGGTCAGCGAAGACGGCGACATGCGGCGCATACGCTACGAAGAGAACCGCCTGCACGTACAGAACATGGTGCTCGACAACTGCCTCTCGGCCATCAAGCACGAGACCGCGTCCTATCCCGGCCGCATCAGGCAAATGGCGGACAGGCTCCATGCCGACAGAGGGAGCACTGACACAGCGCAGCAGATTCGCGACATGGCGGAGCTGACAGACTTCTACCGCGACATCTTCGGCACACTGGCAGCCTGCGCTGCCCACCAGCTGGAGGACATCACCTTCCACCGCTCGGCCGTACCCTGCGCCGACCTGATGCAAGGGACGAAGGACTATCTGGCACGCAAGACCGCCACGAAGGGCGCTGTGTGCCCGACATTGGAAACCCACCACGACGGCAGCGTCTGCGACGGCGATGCCGTGTTGCTGGAGTATCTGTTCGAGTGCCTCATCGACGAGTCGCTCGCCGCCCAGGCCCAATCCCTCAGCCTCTCTGCCGAGCAGAAAGAGGGGTTCGTGTGTTTTCAGTTCACCGACGCCGGCCGCACGCTGTCCGACGAAGAATTGCAGGGGCTGTTCTATCCCTCGCGAAAGCGCATTCAAGCCACGTCGGAGGGCGCTGTCGTTGGGGCTGAGTTCTTTATATGCCGGCAGATTGTCCGCGAACACGACGAATACTTCGGACATGTCGGTTGCCGCATCAAGGCCGAACGCACCACACCGGAAGGAGGCCTCACCCTCTCGTTCACCATCCCCGCGGGAAAGAAGGAAAATGGGTTAGAGGTTAGTGGCTAGAGGTTATGTTGCATACAAATCGTAAATAGTAAATCGTCAAATAGTAAATAAATAAGATGTCTTGGAAAGTTATTATCGTTGAAGATGTCCGACTGGAACTGAAAGGGACGGAAGAGATTTTCCGTAACGAGATTCCCGAAGCCGAAGTCATCGGTACCGCTATGACCGAAGAGGCCTTCTGGCCCCTCATGGAGCAGCAGCTGCCCGACATGGTGCTGCTCGATCTCGGCCTGGGCGGTTCAACAACCATCGGCGTGGAAATCTGCCGCAACATTCGGACCAAATACCCCTCCGTGAAAGTGCTCATCTTCACGGGCGAAGTGCTGAACGAAAAGCTGTGGGTCGATGCCCTCGACGCCGGTGCCAACGGCATCGTGCTCAAGACGGGCGAGCTGCTCACGCGCAGCGAGGTGCAGCGCGTCATGGAGGGCAAGCAGTGGGTCTTCAACCAGCCCATCCTCGAGAAGATTGTGGCCCGCTTCCGCCAGTTTGTCAATGCCGAGACCATGCGCCGCAAGGCCGTCATCACATACGACATCGACGAATACGACGAGCGCTTCCTGCGCCATCTGGCCCTCGGCTACACGAAGGATATGATTGCCAGCCTGCGCACCATGCCCTTCAGTACCAAATCGCTCGAAAAGCGTCAGGCCGACCTTTCCTCGCGCCTCTTTCCCGCAGGCGACGGACGCTCCGTCAACTCCACGCGTCTCGTCGTCCGTGCCATCGAACTCCACATCATCGATGTGGACAACCTGACCCCCGACGACTAATTGAAGATTGAAGATTGAAAATTGAAGATTGAAAGATGAAACGCTTCCCCTTCGTCACACTCTACTGCCTGCTGTTGCTGGGGCTGGTGATAGCTTCTTGGCTGGTAGGACTGTATGGCGTGGATGCCGTGAACAGCCTGCTTTCGGGCGAGGGTCTGCGTTGGTGGATGCGTTCGGTGCTGCCCTCGTTTGCAGCTGCTCCGGTGGGCGAAGCATTGCTGTTGCTCTTCGCCCTGGGCATCGTGCGACGCAGTTGCAGGCGATGGAACGGCAAAGCCTTTGCCTGGGCTTTCGCCGTCTTTGCTGTCTTGATGGGCCTCCTTCTGTGGGGGACAACCAGCGGCACGCTCCTAAGCGCCATGGGACGTTGGGCTCACAGTCCCTTGGCTGCGGCTTGGCTGCCTGTGGCTGTGGCGTTGGTGGCTATCCCCTGCCTCTGCTATGGACTGACCGACGGTGCCATCACCACCCGCGCCCAGCTGGAGAGGGCCCTGCGGAGCGAAGTCGCCCGCTGCGCCTCTGCCCTGCTGGCCCTCTTCGTCGCCTCGCAGCTGACGGCCATCGTGGAGTACAGTGGTCTGGCTGCCGTATGCGGCATCAGCGCCAAGAGCCTCCGCGTGATAGCTCTCGTGCTCTACTGGGCACCATTCATTGCCCATTACATTGGTACTGAAAAGAAAAACAAAACAAAACAACGGATATGAAAAAGACTATTGCCCTGACTCTGGGCTGCCTCCTGCTGCTGGGGGCATGCACTACCCCTACCGAGAAGAAAGAACAAGTACGCCGCGTGGTGAACATCGACACCGGCTGGCTCTTTACCTTAACCGACTACGAGGCCATGCCCTACCCCCGCACGGGCATCGCCGACAGCGAGGCCCTTGCCGCCCCATCGGCTTCCGACGGCCAGTGGCGCCAACTGAACGTACCGCACGACTGGGCTATCGAAGGCCAGTTCAGCGAGAAGAACCCCTCCGGCACAGGCGGCGGAGCACTGCCTGGCGGCATCGGCTGGTATCGCAAGCACTTCACGCTGGCCGACCTCGGACTCAGCGACAAGGCAGACGCTCAGCTTCTCATCCGCTTCGACGGCGTCTATATGAACTCCACCGTCTGGCTCAACGGCCACAAGCTGGGCAATCGCCCCTACGGCTACATCTCTTTTGAGTACGACATGACGCCCTATATAAATAAGGAAGGCGAAAACGTGCTGGCTGTCCGTGTCGATAACAGCGACCAGCCCAACAGCCGTTGGTACAGCGGTTGCGGCATCTTCCGCAGCGTCTATGTCACGGCTGTCAACCCCGTCCACATCGTTCCTTGGGACACCTACGTGCTACCCCATTCCACCGCAGGCGAGGCGGGCTACCGCTATGCCGAAGCCGACAGCCTGGTCATCGGCGTTGCCGGAGCAGAACGTATGGTTGGCCTCTCGGCACACGTCACCATATCCGACAAAGCGGGTAAGGCCGTCTTCAGCACCGAAGTACCCCTCTCCGGCAACCCCGCAGGCGTGCGCTTCCGCATCCAGAACGCCACCCGCTGGAGCGTTGACAATCCCTATCTCTATACCGCCCGCATCGCTCTCACCCGCGACGGCAACGTCATCGACGACTATGACTTCCGCTTCGGCATTCGCGACTTCGAATTCAACCCCGAAAAGGGTTTCTCGCTCAACGGTAAATCGATGAAGATGAACGGTGTCTGCCTCCACCACGACCTCGGCTGCCTCGGCTCTGCCGTCAACCGCCGTGCCATCCAGCGCCAGCTGGAGATTATGCGCGGCATGGGCGTCAACGCCGTCCGCTGCAGCCACAATCCTCCCTCGCAGGAGCTGCTTGAGCTCTGCGACGAGATGGGATTCCTCGTCATGGACGAAGCCTTCGACATGTGGTATCGCCGCAAGACGCAGCGCGACTATGCCCGCTTCTTCACCGAATGGCACGAAAGCGACCTGGGCGACCTCGTGCGCCGCGACCGCAACCACCCCTCCGTCGTCATGTGGAGCATCGGCAACGAGGTGCTCGAGCAGTGGGACGACGCCCGCGCCGACAACCTCTCCCTCGAAGAGGCCAACATGATTCTCAACGCCGGCCACGACTACTCCGAGCCGCTCGACACCGGCTTCACCTTCAACCAGCTGCTCACCCGTCACCTCTGCGACATCGTGCGCCGTCTCGACCCCTCGCGTCCCGTCACGGCCGGCTGCAACGCCGCCGACCCGCGCAACAACCTCTTCTGCGAAGGGGGTGTCGATATCATCGGCTTCAACTACCACGAGTATAACTTCCCCCGTGTGCCCGAGTGGTTCCCCGGCCGTCCGTTCATCATCAGCGAGAGCGTCTCTGCCCTGCAGACACGAGGCTACTACCGCATGCCCAGCGACAGCATCTTCGTGCAGCCCTCGCGTTGGGACCGCCCCTTCTTCGACCCCTCCTTCAAGTGCAGCGCCTACGACAACAGCCACGCCCCCTGGAGCAGCACCCACGAGAAGAACCTCCGCTACTACGTTGACCTGCCCTACATCGCCGGACAGTTCATCTGGAGCGGCTTCGACTACATCGGCGAGCCCACACCCTACGGCTGGCCCGCCCGCAGCAGCTACTTCGGCGTAGTCGATTTGGCCGGATTCCCCAAGGACGTCTATTACCTCTACCAGAGCGAGTGGACAGACGAGACCATGCTCCACGTCTTCCCCCACTGGAACTGGGAGGCCGGGCAGACCGTCGATGTCTGGGCCTACTTCAACCATGCCGACGAAGCAGAGCTGTTCGTCAACGGCAAGTCGCAGGGTGTCCGCACGAAAGGCCGTGACTTCCACACCCAGTGGCGCGTGGCCTACGAGCCAGGCGAAATCCGCGTCGTCACTCGCAAGGACGGCCGCGAGGTGAAGTCCGAGACCATCCGCACCGCCGGAGCCCCCGCCGCCATCCGCCTGACGCCCGACCGCAGACGCCTCGCAGCCGACGGACGCGACCTCAGCTTTGTCACCGTCGAGGTGGTAGATAAGGACGGCAACCTCTGCCCCCATGCCGACAACCTCGTCAGCTTCGCCATCGATGGCCCCGCCTTTGTAGCCGGTGTCGATAACGGTTTGCAGACGTCGCTCGAGAGCTTCAAGGCACCCTATCGCCAGGCCTTCAACGGCAAGTGCCTCGTGGTGCTGCAGAACGACGGCGCCGCCGGCCGTGCCACCCTCACCGCCACCGCCGACGGCCTCAAACCCGCCACCGCTAACCTCACGTTCAAGTAGATTAAAGATTAAGAAATATACAATTTGACGATTTTCCATTTATTTACGATTGGATTATTTTGTTATTTTGGATACGATGCTACGTGAAATTGTAAAATAACTAAATCGAATAATAAATCGTAAATCGTCAAATCGATAATATAGAATATTCCCTACTTTTAGAAAAGATTTCTACCTTTGCAGACGAAAAGAGTGACATTACAACAAAATTTGCACACATTTAAAAGAAAATGATTACTTTTGTTCCCAGAATTGTTGGCAAAGAATAAGACAAACAAAAAAGAGCATAGGAAATATGACAGAGGCAATTTCACAGACTCAATTTGCGACGCTTGCCATCGGTGCCACAGCACAGCGCATGGGCATTACAACTACCGAGTTGTACAACCGCCTGAAGAAACACAATCTGGTGCGCCGTCTGCTTTTTGACTGCTATGACACGCTCCATGCTGAGAGCATCGATGGTGTGGTGTGGAATGTACAAGAAGCTTTGAAAAATTGGGATGAAAAGGAAGGAGGCATCTTATGAAACAGACTCTCTATCACGGTTCCTACCTGAGCGTGCCTTCACCCCTTACTGGAGCAGGCCGTCGGGAACTTGACTTTGGCCCAGGCTTCTATGTCACACGTCTGCGCGAACAAGCTGAACGCGGCGCATCGTGTCTGCGTCATTCGTGCCATGGACACACCTACGCTTTCTATATATGAGTTCGACGAGACTTACCTGCCTACAGATGTCTGCCGCCTCCGTTTGGAACACTACGACCAAGAGTGGCTTGACTTTATTGTCAGCAGTCGTCACAGCGAGCAGCCTTGGAAGGATTATGACATCATCGAAGGCGGCGTGGCCAATGACCAAGTCATTGATACCGTCGAGGACTACTATGCCGGACGTCTCACCGCAGAACAGGCGATAGGCCAGTTGCGATTCGCCAAGCCCACTCACCAAATGTGTATTAGCAATCAGACTATTGCGGATCTTTGCCTACGATTCATCACTTCAGAACCTGTATTAGAGAAAGGAGGACAACAATGAGAGACCAAGTTCTTTGGCGAAAAACCGGGCGTATAGCTGCCCTGCTGTCCGAGCGCCTTAACATTGACACAGAACGCGCACTCGACCTCCTCTACAACTCACATACATACTACTTGCTTACCAATCCCGACAGCGGGCTGCAACTCCAGAGCGATGCCTATATCCTCAACGACCTGCTACGAGAATTGGACGTGTAGCTGCTTCTCAAAAGGAGGGATAATCTAATAGCAGATATGCCAAAGGGAAAAGCATAGTTTTTCCAGCTATTGCATCAAATAAGAGGGCGTGTCAAAATGAGGAAAGTGCGCTCCGCGCAGAAATCTCTCAAATCTATCAAAATATTTTTCAAATTGTATAACAGCATATTGATTTGTGAGATTTGTTTAGATTTGTATGATTTCTCGTCCACAGGACAACTGAATATTCATTTTGCCCCCCCCGAAACCCTTGTCAATGGCCAGCCCCTGTGGTTTTATTCTTCTTGTTCGTAATAGTACGAATAGTTGATGCCTTTCATGAAGATTTCTCGGTCGTCAATCTTATTGGTAAGTGCAGGCTTTAGTAGTTCACGAATTTTAGTGTTGTCCAGACGACTCGCAATCATGGCGTCAAGATATTCACGTTTGTCAACCTGGCTCCAGTCCACGCACATTTTCAAACGCTTCTTGAAGATGAGGTCAAGCCAGATGCGTGTTGAACGGCCGTTGCCTTCCATAAACGGATGAGCTGCATTCATCTCCGCGTACTTATCCACTATCTCGTCGTAGGTATCTTCTGGCATAGCCTCAACAGTTTTCAAGTAACTGTGAAGATGCTCTGCCAAGCAAAACGAAGTACCCCCTTTCGCAATGGTCTTTGTCCGTATCTTTCCGGCAAAGTCGTAAAGTCCGCCGAAGATGTATGCATGTATCTGCTGCAATGCCTTCACCGTTCCCACATCCTTATCTGCCACCAGATTACTTTCGATGAACGTATAAGCCTTTTTCTTGCTGCGCCCGTCGATTGTGTTGTCGCTATAAGTGAACCAGTCGAGAAAGGCTGTAGCCTGATTGTTCGGAATGGCTTTTGCAAGTAATTCTACCCCCTTTTGCTGAATTACATCTGTGAGACGCTTCTTTCCATCAGGAGCGACTAACTTTAACTGGGTAGTGACACTAACCACTTCACCTTGGTTCTCTCGCTTTAGTTTGGCTTTGAGATACTTCCAGTAGTTACGATTCTTCTCATGGTCATCTTGATCATTGATGGCCCCCACAATGTCAAGCACCGAGAACCACCACTGATTGTGCTCCTCGTCCCATACGGCACGAACCTTATGGTCCTTATAAAAACGGATGGATATCTTGCTCATATTGTTTTTAACGTTGACGTTGCGCAATTACGAGTGATGCACTTGAAAAAGTATTGTTCCCGAGTCCTTGCGATTTTGTTACGTCTTTATTTTTTTAGGAAACCATATTCATAGACCTTGGTTTCTATGTGCCTTCCTAATCCCCTGTGAGCCTTGCGCAGTTCATCATGTATTTTATTATATTTCTCATCAAAGCTCTTTGAGTTCAGTTTTCCCTTATTGTCACGTTTGCAGAAATACTCTCTTATATCGTAGTAGGATGCATTCAGGTCTGCTTCAGGCTGCGCGTGGTAGTATTGCCAAAGTGGGAGGGCTGCATCAAAGACAGCCTGAGCCGTATCGCTGAAGGTGAGCTGTTTGTTTGCGAATTGACTGAACGGAGGTATGGAGAAGCATTTTGCCTTTCCTGCCATGAAGTCTGTCATGAAATGGCTGGGCAATGCTTGTGTCAGCCCCAGTTGCTTTTCGGTAAATGGTTGCCAATGGTTTGTTCCATCTGCCGAACGCACATTGTTCTTGGTGCTGAAGATGGCGTAAGCGAGACAATCTGTTTGGAAAAGTTCATCACTGGCCCAATCATCGCTTGGTGCCAAGAACTGGTCGCGGTCGTTTAGCCAGTTGGCTTCAGGTATCAACCTAACTGCAACATAAACGCATGTTGCCAATAAATTGTCGGAATACACCTGCCACTGGAACTGATGATTCCAAGGACGCTTCGGTCGTTCGAAACGGACGGTTCGCTGGTTCTGGAAGTCATTTCCTACGCCTATCACCGTCGCAATCGTGGTTCCCTGAATGCCCTCCTCGCGGAAAGTCATTGCCCAGTCGTTAATCAGCGGACGGCCATCATAGCAGACAACTGTTTTCTGGCCTGCGGGCATCAGCGTCTTGCCCTCATAGACATCGGCCACGATCTGGTCGAAATGCTGTTTAACGGAAGTGTCCCATATCTTGAATCCTATGGGGAATTCACCATTATCTACATTATCAAATACGTTGGCCGGAACGATGAACATCGCTTTGGGCGAAGCCTCAAACACTGCTCTGAACTGGTTGAACTTAGGAGCTTGCAGGTTCTTGAGCTTAGAGAAGTCGGCAATGATGGCACCACGAATCTGTTTGTAAATACGATATAAGAATTGGATGTACAACTCTCGTTTTGTATAACCTAAATCTTTGCCAAATTCTCTATAGACATAGGTGTTGTCAGCTATGCCGCTACGTCCTTCGCCTCTACGGTTATCACCCTCCCCGTAAGGTGGGTTGATGAAGATGACCAGCTTCTTTCGTTCCTCGGGATTGCTGATGATGGCCTGTAGTTCATCAGGCACTTTCGATTTCCTCAGCTTGCCATCATCGCCTGTCTGGTCGAGTAAGGGGTCGTTCACGAAGTCAAACTGGAATACGTGATTCTCGAAAAGATTTAAACGACCTTGGATACGCTCTTTCATGATGTCAACATCGTCTTTCTCAAGCGTAGAGGCCCATAGGTTGCGGGTATTGATGAGGCCAGCCAGCAGATTGCCCGTACCTGCGGCACAATCCCATACGTAATACTCCTCCTGCCAGTTTTCGCCCAAGACCTTTGCAATGTATAGTTGAGCCAGTTCGGCACATGCAGGAGGCGTAAAGAATGCGCCATGAGACTCACGTATATCTTGTGGCTTCAGCCTGTCTGCACGTTCAATGATGTAGTCTCTGTATTCCTCTTTCGGCGGCCTCTTGTAACGTTGCCAGAACTGTCGGTGTGCCTTTTGCCCGTCGTTAAAGCCGAAGTTGGCAAACAATGCACTTGACCTCATTTGGTTCACAACCACATTGTAGCAGTTGTTCTTCAGCAGGACGGATAGCTTCTGTGGAATGGTCTTTCCATTCTCACTGATTAAGTCAGCCAAGAAAAAGTCATGCTCATAAATGCCGATTTCCCTCAGTGACTCCCAGTCAACAGCGAGGGTTCCAAGTACTTCTGAATACCATTTGCGATACACATGGGGGAAATTGTTCTTGTTAATAGCGACCTTGGGGATTTTGTGGTTACCGAGCACGAAAGAAGAACGTATGAAGTATCGTAAGCTTTCAGCCTGCCTGTCGAAATCATAGACTTGGATGCTGTCAGCTAATTGGTCGTGCAGCATCGAATAGAGTTGAACGAATTCTTTGCTATTATGGTTGCTTGGGGTGGCGTTCCAATTGAAGTCATTCTGTTCAAACACCTCGCTGATGCTGTCGTATAGTACAAAACCAATTTTCTCGGCATCGAAACTGCACAGATATGTAGGCAATTGCTCTGCCCTGCTATATGTCTTGGCCTTGCCTATGGTTAGTATAAGCTGCACAAAAGAAGTGTAGATGTCCTTCTTCACCCCCTTCTTGGCTTCACCCCATACATATGTTTGAGTTCCTTTACCGACATAGAAATCGATATTCCCAACGATGCGGGCAGTATCGTAGTCTGCGAACCAGTCTTCTTTGACCCGGTTCTTCAGCTCTTCTTCTCTTATTTTTGTTGAGTAATGCGCCATAGTTCAAATTATATTGTTGTGTTCCAGCCTTCTGAAAGACACTTCATTGTGATTACTTTTCCTATCCAATTCAGTGTTGGTATATATATAGTCATTTATAATTGATTTGATCACTCGTTAACTTCCTGCAAAGCCTTGTGGACTCTATTACTCATTTCTTTGGCAGTTTCGATGTGTCCTTTTGCATGTTTTTCTCATCTTTGGCGACACGCCGTTCCACCTTTTTGATGTCTTCTGCGGGCGGCAGCTCCTCGGGCTTGATTCCACGCTGGCCCAGCATGCCACGAACACTACGGTTGTTCTGTACATGCTCGGCTGTAATGTTTGCCTCACCGTAGAGGTCTTTTTGTTCGACGTTGTAATTCGTCATTTCTGTTGCAAGATTCTTGGCGGCAATCGTCAATGTGGGCAGATAGTCGGCTAAAGCTCCGCTCTTGATGCCAAGTCGCCGCTTCATTTGGTCTGTTGAAAGTCCACCAAACAGGGCGTAGTCGCCTTTTGAACGGATACGGCCAAAGCCACGGTCGTCAACTCCGCGTTGATAGATATTACGGCTTAACTGTTTTTCGGAGGCTCGTAAGCGTTCGCGAGTACTCAGGCGCGCCACTTCGTTTAGTCGTTCTTCAATGAGTTCTGCCTTGCGGGTCTGGACAGCGAAATAACTTTGCGCAAAAGCTACTTCCTCTTTTTTGGGGTCGCCGTTCTGAGCTATCAAATAGCAGGCATAACGGGTAAGCATGAAGTCTTGAACTTCGCGCTGAGCACCTTTCGCCAAAGCTATCATTTTCGTGACCTCACGAAAATGATCATCAACATTGATTCCTAATGTCTTACACGATTCCATGGCACGGCCAATGGCCACCACGAAATTCTCCCACCGGGCATAGCCCAACACTTGCTGCAACTCACGTGCATACCATACTTCGATGGTGTTTCCTTCATCGTCCTTAATGTTCTTCTCTATCAAGTCGAAGTCCGATTTGTATTGCTGTATTTTCTGTATATCCATAGTCCTATATACTCACTGGCACAAGTTCTATTACATTTCAAATTTGTGCACAAAAATACGAATTTTCTTTGAGAATAATTCTTTTCGTCGCAGAAAAAATACATTCATTGATAGAAAAACTACTATATGTGCAGGATTGTCGTTGGAATGAGATGAATCGCTGAACCTTTAGGCGAGTCAAAGAACCTATCTCAGTCCCACCACGACAGCATGTTTTTATTCTCTGATGAGGCAGTAGAGGTGGAGGGAGGGAGCAAATAAATCGATGCTTCTGATGGGGGATAAAACTTTTTTCAACTACGAATTACACAAAATATTCGCGGAATACTCACGGGCATTCACGGGCTTTACACGTAGCGTCGCAGACAGAAGTCTTTTAACGCGAACGGACGGAGCAGCGAGAACCAACAAGCTTGTTTGATTGGCCGAGTCGTGACGGACGAAGAAAATGTCAATGTCCGTGAATAATCCGTGAATGTTCGTGAATATTTCTTGTCCTTTTGTGGAATGTAGTCCAAGTCGTTCGAAAACGTAGTCAAAAAGAGTTGAAAACGTAGTCATTTTTTTTGAAAAAGTAGTGCTTTTTTGGAGAAAAGTTTTACTTTTTAAATAAAAAGTAGTGCTTTTTTGGAGTGGCGCGGGCGTATGAACTGGGGACAGTTGGGAGGTTGTGACGGGTTGCGAAGTGCCCATTGTTATAACAAAGTGCCCGTTGCTGCGCGGTTATCTTTTTGACCTGTCACAAATGATGTATGATGGAAGATGTATGATGGAAGATGTATGATGGAAGATGGAAGGTGTTTTGCCAGCGTTTGATTTTAATTTGCCAGCGTTTGATTCTATTTTGCCAGCGTTTGATTCTAATTTGCCAGCGTTTGATTCTAATTTGCCAGCGTTTGATTCTGTGGATGCGACGTTTGATGTTATTGCCGATGTGGTTTGTGATGAGGCTATGGGGATGAAAAACTGTAAGCAGTTGGTGCGGAAACGGGGGTATTTTTGTGACGGGTTAAAAAGGAAACCGCGCAGCAAAGGCCACTTTGTTATAACAATGGGCACTTCGCAACCCGTCACTAAAGATGGAAGAGGGAGGATGTACGATGTACGATGTATGATGTACGATGTACAATGTACGATGTACAATGTACGATGTACGAAGTATGATGTACGAAGTATGATGTACGAGGTACGATGTATGATGGAAGATGGAAAGGAGTGTCGGCGAATGAAACGAATTGAACGAATTATTTACCGACATTCGCGTAATTCGCAGTTGAAAAAGGAGTTGCTACGTGGATGTTTTTCCGCTGCCTTCTTACATCTTACTTCTTACATCCTACTTCTTACATCCTACATCTTACATCCTACATCTTACATCCTACATCTTCCATCTTACTTCCCTGCAGCGAGCTCGCGCTTGATGTCGGCTTCGACAGTGGAGAGCTTCTCCGTCGGTTCGTAGCGGCGGATGACGCGACCGTCGCGCGTGACGAGGAACTTGGTAAAGTTCCACTTGATGTCGGGGTTCTTGGCATAGTCGGGGTCTTTCTTCCTCAGCATGCCGTCGAGCAGCTTGCCCATGCGGTCCTTCTCGTCGAAGCCCTTGAAGCCCTGCTGCGACTTCAGATAGGTGAAGAGGGGCGATGCGGCGTCGCCGTTGACGTCAATCTTGTCGAACTGCGGGAAATGGATGTCGTACTTGGAGGTGCAGAACTGGTGAATCTCCTCGATGGAGCCGGGGGCCTGCTCGCCAAACTGGTTGCAGGGGAAGTCGAGAATCTCCAGCCCCTTGGAGGCGTAGGCGTCGTAGAGGGCTTCGAGCTCCTCGTACTGCGGGGTGAAGCCGCAGCGGGTGGCGGTGTTGACGATGAGCAGCACCTTGCCCTTGTAGTCGGCGAGGGAGACATCCTCGCCACGGTCGTTCTTTACGGAGATGCCGTAGATATCCTGTGCCAGGGCAGCCGTGGCACATGCCGCTGTCAGGCAGACGGCCATAAGAAGTTTTTTCCTACTTTCCAGATAGAAGTGCAATATCTGGAGTGTGATGAGAAGGGAGTTTCAGCCTGGGGGAGATGATCCCCGGAGCGTAGCGAAGGGGGCATCTCCCCCAGGCTGAGCGCCGAGAGTTGA